>JAABUM010000011.1_pt1 | contig 754102 bp, 704 predicted proteins | sample 5559161 | NCBI WGS metagenome assembly JAABUM01 (sample SAMN10711868, study PRJNA513369) | rock metagenome | isolation source: Antarctica rocks | place: Antarctica: Victoria Land, Siegfried Peak nord | reverse complement strand
CTTTCTTATATATTACCCGATATAGCTACTTCTTTTTTCTAATTTTTTCTAATTTTTTTCTCTATCTAATCTATATATAGTATCTAACTGAAATCTAGTAATCTTATATAGTATCTCTAGTAATTTAAATAATTATTAGTTTTTATTATAGAGATCTAAGCTAACTCTATCCGTTCTAGCTAAAAATTAGCTCGCTAGATAGCCTAAGCTTAGCTCTATATCCTTATATACTTTTTATATATTTCACTTCTATATATAGCTAAAGGAACGAGCGAGAGAAAATAAGCTCGTACTAGTAGTAGATTACCCGTCAAGGCCGGAATATTAAGAAAATCCTAGTATTCCGAAAATTATATAAAGTCGAGACTAAGCCTAATAAGGTAGGTAAGTAGGTTAGTTTATAGGGCTAAGTAAGGGCTTTCTAACGGTGTACTTTTCCTAGAAATCGGTTAGGGTTCGAGCCGCATTTCATTTAGAAATAGAAAATTAAATGAAATGCGATTAAATTTTTAGTACCATTTAAATGAAATGCGGTTACAGTTTATTTATCCTTATAAGATAGTTAAGTTAAGTTAAAAGTAAAGAAGAGGTTAAAAAATAAAGTAGTAGAATAGCCTTACTTTTCTTTCCGTCTCTACCCGCTTAGCCCGTTTCTTAAGCGTAGTCGTATAAACGATAAGGTAGATCGAGATAAAAAATAATTCGGATATTCGGAATATTAATCCCGTAGCTTAGAGAGCTAGTATAGATTAAAGTTTAAATTTTCCTTTTTAGAAAATCGGAAAGTACTTATCTTTTTTCTAAGTTATTAGAGTAATAAATAACTAATTTAATACTCTACTTATCTCTTTAATAAGCTCGATTATTTAAGTATAAATAACTATCCTATTACTATAAAACTTATTATCCTTTTCTTAAATAAGGAAAAGAGCTTTTTCTTTTAGAATTTTAAAGTAAACCGAATATCAAATATTCTTTCTAAGGGTTAAATTTCGGTAGATATTCGGCCTAGTAGAGTCTAGGCTAAGGGTTTAAAGAAGATCGAGTTCGTATTTTAGAAGTAAAGTAGTTATAAGAAGAATAGGCTAGGTTTTAAAGTTAACTATTTCTTTAAACGGCTAAGCCTCTTCTAAAAGGACTCTTTTAAGTTAAGAATAACCTGAACCTCGTTAATAAATACTCGGTCGAGTCGATATATTATTCGTACTTAGTTAATAAAGTTTTAAAAATCTAAAGAGAGAAAGGTTTTCAGCGTAGTAAAGACGAGATAGGCTGAGTCTAAGGGGCTCCTAGCGTTAGAAATAGCCGAAGAAATCCCGAGGGTCTAAGCCCTAGAAAACTAGTCTTATAGAAGAGAGACGAGAGGCTTTATAATAATAGAAATCTTAAAAGATCTAAGGAAGGAAGGGAGTTAAAAAAGTATACTTTTCCCGGATCCCGTAGGTAATATAGCTAGTATAGGGCTAACCCTATCAAGTATATCTACTAGTATTTCTTATTAAGAAGATTGAAAGCGAATTATAGATTTTTGAAAAGCTCTTAAAGTTTCTTATCGAGGTCGATATTCTATAGAGACTCTAGTTAAGTAAGACGTTGATTTTCGAATTCCCTTTTAAAATTTAGTTTTTCGAGTCGATTCCTTACGAATTCTTAACTAGAACTCGTAAAACCAAGGAGATAATACTAGTTCTATAGAAAAGTAGTTAGTATTAATTAGAAATAAATAGCTAGGAATAAAAAATAGACGCTAGTAGTAAAAAACATATAATATATAGTAGAAAAATAGAATACTTACTATACTAGCCTCTTAGAATCATTATTTAATACTCTGAATTTCTCCTACTATTTTAAAAAGACTTCTCGCGTAGACTATTCCAGCTACTCGAGAGTTATAACCGGCTTATAAATCTAATAACTCTTATATACGTACTATTTCTATTACTTTTAACTCTTATTACTTACTAAAAAGTAGTTATAACTAGGGGTAGAACGGAAGAATTACTAGTACGCGATTCCTAATTTCTAGGGGGTTTCTATTAACGCGTTCTTTAAAACCTAACCTTTCCTCCTAGGATTCATCTAATTATATAATTTCTTAAGGTGTCTTTATATACCCGATATATCTCTAGTAATATAGGGGTAGTCTTAGTACGCTAGCCCGTCTTAATAAAGGGCTAGATTAGAAAAGAAGTAGGGAAAAGAATCTAGAATTAAAACCTTCTTTCGTTTAGTAATATCTCAGACTAAATAAGAATATTTAGTTATCTTTAAAAAGATATTTTTATATTCTTTAAGTAGAAGTTAATATAGTTTTTAACGGAAGTAATAGTTAACTCTAGAAGGTAGAACGCTAGTCTTATAACCCTTACAGGCTAAGAAGCCGGTATCTCCTAGTACGCTAATAAACTCTATAGTATTTAATAGAGAAAGGTCGATTTAATATCTAGTATTAAGCCTAGATTAAAAGGTTAATATCTCGTTAAATAATAAAGAGAAGAAGAAGAAGAAAGATAAAGAGACGTTTAAATAATTACTCCGAGTATTAAAGGCGGTAAGATTAAGGCTTAGTACGGCCTATTATTAATCCCGTATCTTAGTACGATATAAGGAATATTAATACGGATCCTTACGCGTATTTCTTTATATATTTACTTAACGCTATATCTTAACGAGGTTAATAGATATTATAATATAATAAGATCTTTATAATAGACTTCTAATACTAGGCTTACTATATATATAAGAAAATTAAGGTTTATAATATATCTTCTAGTATAAATAATTAAATTCGTGCGTATCCTCTTTATATACTACTATTAAATAGAGGGTTTTTAGTAAGTATTATTACTTTTAATTCTAGATATATATATATAGGTCTAAAAATAGATATCTAAGTATAAATATAGTTATATAATAGTAGAGTTACTTAGTAATAAAAGGATATTCTTATATACTTATTCTACTACTATAAACTTCCGTATTATTCCCTAGAGATATAGATAACTTAGAGTACTACTAAACTAATTATATTAAAGAACTATACTAGAAGTACCTTAGGACGAGTTATTAGGCTGAGATAGCTACTTTACCTCGAGAGGTATAGTAGTAAGTATATGCGAGAACTTATCTCGTTAATAACTTCGGCGATACTAGGCCGATTTAAGTAATTTTTAGATGATTAGAAAGGCCTTAATCTTAGCTTTAAAATATAGTCCTATTTATAAGATAATATAGAGGTTTACTTTTAGGGTAAAGGCTCGCGTTTTAGCGCTAGGAAGGCCTTTAAGGTTTTAAATATTAATAATCCCTAATCTTAGAAAATTAATAACTTTACTATACTAGGCCTAATTAGGAAGCTAGTAAGCGTATTTTTAAGCGCTAAACGCGCGCTTTTCAACGATATTATATTTATAAAAACCGGACTAGGTTTAAAGTATATCTAATTTAACTTTATAACTCTAAATTAGACTTAACTAAAACTTAGTATACCGTAAATTAAATACGGGCGTATCTAATTTATCTCTATAAGATAGTATTCTAAAGTAGTCTATTTATAAAATATTAACTCCTAACGCCTAATATAACTAGCTACCTATTTCTAATTCTAAAATCTTAATATACTTTAAGAACTACCTTAAGGGCTAGAGAGAACTTAATAAAAAGTCGATTCGTCTTAATTTCTCCCTAATCTATTTTTCGTCCTAGATAGAGATATTCCTCTTAAGTACCCCGAGTTATTCCGTCGTTTCGTAGTCGATCTAGATAGCCGGACGAAAAGCCCTCTATCGATAGCCCGACTACGAAGATTAGAATAATGAAATCGGGGTATAAATAGCTCTCCTCAGCCTTATTTCATATAAAGCCTCTACCTCCCCGACTAGACTACTTACGACAGAGCTCCTAAGGTAAATAATAGTTGAAATAGGCGGAGTAAGGGGCGATAGCTATATAGCTTTGAAGGTACTAATAAAACTTATAAACCTTAGTTTTTAAGCTTTAACTTTCAGCTTTAAAACACCCTAATAAGGTATACCCTCCGACCTCGAGTTCCTTATTAGCTAGGTACTAGGGATACTTATTATAACTAGCCTGAATAAGGGCTTTCATCTCTTCTAAGTCAAGGGCTTCTTCTTGTTTATTTCTTTGTTTTTCGATTGAAATCGAAGAAATAGCGACCTCTCGAGCTCGGATCTTATCTAGATCTATAGAATTTATTAGTTTCATATATTTATTAGTAGGGAAAAGGGGTCTTACTAATAGCCTGAGGTCTAGGGCTTAATTCTCGACTACTTTCGTCGCTTTCTTCGTCCTTTCGTAATAATAGAGACGACTCCACTCTATTATTAACCTCCGAGGTAGAGAGACGTACTATTCCCTATTAGTAAATTATTATAAGAGAGTAATATACGTACCTTCTTAATACTCGAGGTAGAAATCGTAGTAAAACGTTTAAGGAGCGTATTTCTCCTCGGGTTTTCCGTCAAGGTAGCTATTTAAGATAGCCCTTCGATAATTATCTGAAATATAACGTTAAATAATATTATTTTTAAATATCTCGTCTTTACTAGGGCGGGGCCCTAGATAAGATATCGTTAAAGAAGAAGTTGAAAGTAGAAGTATCGCCTTACTTATTTCAAAATCTCTACTAGCTCAGCCGCTCTCCTAGGCATAGTCGTATAGGGTATAGGGGAGTCCTATATAAAAAGCCACTCGAATATTCAGAACGTCTAGACCTAGCCCTAGAGAGCTAGTAGCGATAAGTACTCGAATTTTCCCCTCGAGAAAATCGGAAAGTACTCGTTCTTTATCGCTACTATTAGAGTAGTAAGTAGGGAAGTCTAAGAGCCTACTATACTCTCTAGCTAGCTCTCGAGTTCGGGTATAGATAAGAAGTCGATCTTACGGGTATCTTTTCTCTTCTTCGCGAATAATCGTTAGTATCTCTTCTTTCAAGTCTACCCGACGAATAGAGTAGCCGATATTTATCCATTCGGTTGAACTCCGGGTAATCTTTAGCCTAGAAGACTCTAGGAGTAAATTCCTAAGAAGATCTACCTCGTATCGAGGTAGTAGCGTCGCTATAAGTAGAATAAGCTAGGTATTTAACTCTATAACTTCGCTAAGCCGAGCTAGCCGCTTCTAGAAACTCTGTTTAGAGTTTAAAATTACGTAATACTCGTTAATTATAACTCGATCTAGCTATTAAGTTATTTAAAGTCGATTAATAAAATCTCGAAAATCCGATAAAAGGAAGGTTTCAGGCGTAGTAAAGACGAGACGAGAGGAGTCGGGGGGGCTCCGTGCGTAGAAAATAGCCGAAGAAATACCGAGCTTTTTAGCTCTTACTTACTAGTCCTAAAGTAAAGAGACTAGGGGTTCTATAATAATAGAAACCCCTATCGATCCGATACTAGCTAGGAGTTGAAAAAGAAGACTCTTTCCGGTAGCGGTAGGAAGTATAGCTAGTATAGGGCTAACCCTTACTAGTATATCTCCTAGGATCTCTTTTTACTAGGGTTGAAACTGGGAATTCCTTCCTAGTAGATCTTGAAGTTTCGCATTCAAGTCGACTTTTCGTAGACGATCTAGCCGAGTAAGACGCTAAGTTTTAAAGTCGTTTTTAAAGCTAGGGGTACTCAGCCCTTTAAGAACTAAGGCTTTACTAGAACTAGTAAAGCCTAGTAGTTAATACTAGTTCTAGTATAGAAGTTAGCGATATATCTTTTAATTAAAGAAATAAAGACTCTATCTTCTTATATCTTATAAAAGAGATAAATATAACCCTAAAAAGATAACTTACTAGACTAGCTTCTCGAAACCTAAGTTTCAAGCTCTAAATCTCTCTAGAAGGTTCTAGAAGCCTACGAGTATAGGTAAGCCCAGCGACGTAGGTAGAGTGCCCGGCCTATAAATCTAGTACTTTATCTTCGTAATTAGAGTCGTTTTCGTCTCCTATCTCCCCTATATCTTCGGGTTGAAAGTAGTATAACTTCGAGAGAAAACGCCTAGAGATTCCGATAGTAATATATCGATATTCGCTCGGATTAATACTTAGCCCGAGCCCGGCTAGTATCTCTCTTCGAAAAACAGTTCGAAATCGATCTAATTAAATTTTTGAAGCCTTGGAACGCGTTCTCCTAGCTAGGTTTTCGAAGAGATATTTAGTAAGGGGTTTTCAGAAGACGTCGAACGAAATCCTAGCTAGGAAGGGAACTACTAGCTATAGATAATAGACTAGTAATTTACTAATTTCTCGAGGTAGATATTAATAAATAATCTTAGTAGAACCCTAAATAGTATACCCCTTATAGTAGTAGGTAATAAAATAAACGAGGCCACTTTCTATAAAGATATTTCGTACCCTAGTAGTCGTAGAATTTAAATACCGGATCGAGGCTAGCTCCGGGGCCCTTAGCGGTTGCCCTCCGATAATATAAGCTAGTATAAGAAGTTTCTCGAGAAAAAGCTGAATATTTAAAATCCAGTCCGATAGTTTCTATAAGTTCTAGGTAAGCTAAGATCTAGGGATTAAAAAGCGACTAGCTAAATCGGGACTAGTAGCTATTTAATTAAATAACTACTTTTCCGGACTATCTAGCCCGAGCTAAGTACGTGGATCGAGGAGAAAGTTTGAAAAAGGGGTTGAATCTAGAGGATTATTAAAGATACGCTTCTAGGGAATATTAGGAATATTCCGAATAGGACTATCTCGCGTAGATACCCTATTTTCGAAAAGAATATCCCTGAAAAGGGTAGCTCGAGTAGACGAAGTAAGACCGTAAAGAAATACTCGAAAATTAGAGATAGAGAAAGAAAGACTCTTATAGAGTATTATATTACTATTCCAGTCGATTTAGCTACTCGTAGTAGTACTCCGGTCTATCTTTAATCCGTAGGCTTAAAGGTCTAGTAGAAAGTGAATTAGCGAATGCGTACCTCGAATAAGAAATTAATTAGCGAGATTTCTTAATTAAGGTAAGGTACTATCTCTAAGATCGATACCGGAGAATAGTTTTTCCGAGCTAGTCGAAGACGTACTAGATTCTAAATCCGATCCGGAATCGATTTACTATTTAATTATCTCCTCGAATATATAGCGAAGAACGAAAAATCGACTTATCTTTAAAATAGAAGATAAAATCGAGGGATAGGATTTAGGCCCCTGAAATCTATTTTCTTTAAGCCCTAATATAGCTAGGGCATATACTAGGGGAAGGTCGTATTCTTTCCCTAAGGTAGATTAGTCGAGGAGAGAAATTGAAAAATCGAGGCAAGCTTTTTCGACTCTAGTTAATCGAGCTATCTTTCTAGACTTTAGAGAGGTAATTCAAGTATCGATTTAAACGTCATCCTCGTCTTCGGAGCTAGTCCCTTCCTAGCTAGCGTTAGAGTCTAATTAGTTGCTAGAAGTTGAAATATCTAGCTTTTCTAGATCTTTCGACTTTAGCTGAGAAGCTACTCGAATAAATCGACTAAAGAGGCTAGCCTAAATTAAAGTAAAGGTATACTTCAGGTATTTATCCGAATTCCAATCGTCTTAAGTTTGAATAAAAAAGCTGAGTATTTACTTCTACGGCTAATAGTAAGTTGAAATCCGTCTAACGTCCTAGTAGGCCCGGAAGGGTTTAGCGCGAGATTAGCCCTTTTCCGTCCGAACTATCTTAAAGCGTCTGAAGTAGCCTATAATTAATAGGGCTTATTAGGATTTTTAGGCGAGATAATTAAAAATTAGCTAGACGTTTTTTAATAGAGGAGTATTAGGTTCCCCTATTAAATCAAGAAGCTCAGGCCTATTTAGGCTACCTAGATAGGTAATCTATCTAGTTCTTTCTAGCTAGGGGCTAGGGTTATCGAATTAATTGGCCTAGATCTTTTAAAGCGAGAATTTTCGAGTCGAGTTATTCCTAGCCCTAATCCTAGATGCTAGGATCTAAAAATAGATCTTAGATATATTCTTTATATAGGAAAAAAAGGTAGAAGTAATAAGGGGTAGATACCTTGACTATAAATTGAAAACGAACGCGAACGCTCTATCTCTTTAACTACTTCTTCCTCGATAATCGAGCTAGACCTTCTAGGCCTAGCCCCGGGGGTAGGAAAAGGTTTCTCCGGGTCTACTAAAAAGTAGTTATAGCTGGGGGTAGAACGGAAGAATCGCTGGCACGCGATTCCTAATTTCTAGGGGGTTTCAATCGACGCGTTCTTTAAAACCCGACCTTTCCTCCTAGGATTCGTCTAATCGTACGATTTCTTAAGGTGTCTTTATATACCCGATATATCTCTAGTAATATAGGGGTAGTCTTAGTACGCTAGCCCGTCTCGATAAAGGGCTAGATTAGAAAAGAAGTAGGGAAAAGAATCTGGAATCGGGACCTCCTTTCGTTTAGTAATATCCCAGACTAAATAAGGATATTTAGTCGTCTTTAAAAAGATATTTTAACGTTCTTTAAGTAGAAGTTAATATAGTTTTTAACGGAAGTAATAGTTAATTCTAGAAGGTAGATTACTAGTCTTATAACCCTTATAGGCTAAGAAGCCGGTATCTCCTAGTACGCTAATAAACTCTATAGTATTTAATAGAGAAAAGTCGATTTACTATCTAGTTTTTAAGCCTAGATTAAAAGATTAATATTTCGTTAAATAATAAAGAGAAGAAGAAGAAGAAAGATGAAGAGATGTTTAAATAATTACTCTAGGCGCTAAGGGCGGTAAGATTAAGGCTTAGTACGGCCCGTTATTAATCCTATATCTTAGTACGATATACGGAATATTAACGCGGTTCCTTACGCGTATTTCTTTATATATTTACTTAACGCTATATCTTAATAAGGTTAATAGATATTATAATATAGTAAGTTCTTTATAATATACTTTTAATACTAGGCTTTCTATATATATAAGAAAATTAAGGTTTATAGTATATCTTCTAGTATAAATAATTAAATTCGTACGTATCTTCTTTATATACTACTAGTAAATAGAGAGTTTTTAGTAAGTACCGTTACTTTCCGTTCTAGATATATATATATAGGTCTAAAAATAGATATCTAAGTATAAATATAGTTATATAATAGTAGAGTTACTTAGTAATAGAAGGATATTCTTACGTACTTATTCTACTACTACGAACTTCCGTATTATTCCCTAGAGTATATAGATAACTTAGAGTACTACTAAACTAATTATATTAAGGAGCTATACTAGAAGTACCTTAGGACGAGTTATTAAGCTGAGCTAGCTACTTTACCTCGAGAGGTATAGTAGTAAGTATATGCGAGAACTTATCTCGTTAATAACTTCGGCGATACTAAGCCGATTTAAGTAATTTTTAGATAATTAGAAAGGCCTTAATCTTAGTTTTAAAATATAGTCCTATTTATAAGATAACGTAGAGGTTTACTTTTAGGATAAAGGTTCGTATTTTAGCGCCGGGAAGGCCTTTAAGGTTTTAAATATTAATAATCCCCGATTTTAGAAAATTAATAACTTTACCGTATTAGGCCTAATTAGGAAGCTAGTAAGCGCATTTTCGAGCGCTAAGCACGCGCTTTTCAGCGATATTAAAATTACGAAAATCGGACTAGGTTTAAAGCGTATCTAATTTGACTTTATAATTCTAAATTAGACTTGACTAAAACTTAGTACGCCGTAAATTAGATGCGGGCGCATCTAATTTATCTCTATAAGATAGTATTTATAAGCTAGAAATCCTACTATTTATATTACCTACTAACGGGTCTAATATACTCCCTACTATTTACCTTTCCTACTAAATACTAAGTAGTAGGAGTAATTTTCTAACGTAAAAATCTTGAATTTTTACAGGTATTTTCTAGTACTATTATAAAGATATGGGATTAGGACCTAATTTACCTATCTTATTCCAAGGTCCTATACTATCCTACGTAGGATATCCCGTAGGATATCCTATATCTTTCCGGCTAGTAGGAATTAGAGATAAGATGTAATAATACTAAAGTTCCTATAATCGCCCTTTATTATTACTTCTTACCTAACTAACTAGTATTCTCTTTTCGACTACTATTATATTAAATAGCCTCTACTGGTACTTAGCACTCAAGCGTTATAAGCTAGACACCTCCTCGTTAAGCCATAGCATACAACTTTTTTCGGGATCTAAAAACTTCCAAGCCTTGGTATTTAGCAAGGCCATGTCATTCGGAATATAATCCGAAGCCATTATCGTTGATTTATTGGTAGGTAACCTGAAACCGTCCACAGTCTCACCCTAAAGCCTACCCTCCGCCAAAGCTTCAATAACCCACGGATAGGAGATATGCTGCTGGCCCTCGGGTGTTCGGATCAATAAAGTGTCCTCCTTAAAGCCCATTATGTTACGAAATGGCGAAACCTATGTCACGCCCTTTAAGATTTCGCAGCGGTGGAAAGATCCATAAATCGACTGATGATCATTTAAATGAGGTAGCCTATATAACACGCTTATGCTCTTCGCTGCAGCCAACCTCGAGACCTTCTTGGCAAGGTACAAAGCATCTACTATGGCTATTCGGGCTTCAGGAAGGGTCCTATCACAGGAAGGGTAAGGACTTTCAATGAAAGTGCCGCAGATATAGGCCTGGCCCCCGAAGATGTCACGTGGAATGCAATTGACCACCAGGGTTTGTAAACACGGTGCTGCGAGCGGCTCGAAGCTTGACATGGACTTGAATTCTTCAGGCTTAAATCCAGATCCCAGAAACGCCGGGCATAAAGTACTCAAACGTAGACGCAGGTGCCGCAAGCGTGGAAGCATTCCTCGAAGTGTATCACAAATATGGCCTGAGCCTGGCTTAAAGTAGTCGTTACCCCGCGAATCAATTTCCAGGTTAACGCAAGCCTCTGGGAGCGCTTCGACTATCTGCGCTATGACTGGTCTGGGAATCCAGAAACCGATTGTAACTGATTCTGTTGAGACGGTGAGGGAAAAGGTCTTTAGGTTGACCATGCGTGCTAATTTGTCTGGGGTACGCCGTGAATGTTGCCACAACACTTTCGATCCTTTACTACCAGTAAGTTTCATGTCAGTCTCGTCTTGTAAGAATTCGATTGGATAGAATAGGTTTGGATATGAAGTAGCAGGGCCTTTCGCGGGTTGCACCGGGTTAATCGTAATGGTTATGGACTGAACAAGAGGAGCGTGTGAGATATTGAAGGTCCTTTGAAAGGCATCAAGATTGAGAGCGGTAAGAAGAATATCGCGATAGAGCAAAGGCAGTGCTGCGTCACGCCATGCTTTGCAGCATAGTAGGCTTTCCTTGAATGTCAAGGTGGAATGCAACCTGACATAGACCAGAATGATCGAAAGGAGTTCCGTAGGTAGCCAGCCATCTGCGAGTGCATATGCTAGTGCCATGAATTCTCGTATGGACACGGTCGAAGGTATAGTAGTAACAAGTCTGAGTGACGGCAACTTGTACTTCAAAAATGTTTGATAATTGCGCAAGTCGCTTATCTAACGTAGCGTCTTACTAGTCCTAGATGAGCCTAGTCGTTCCCGAAATCTTTCAGCACCATTTCTAGTGCGAACAACTGCAATGATTGTCTGTGTTTTCAAGAACTGGCAATTGAGGTATTCAGTATCCTATTTCCGAGCATGACGAGGTCGTATTTCTTCAGACTACCCCGTGAGCTTCGTGACCAGGTATACGACCTTGTCCTAGGTCAACGATTAGTCCATGTGCAATCTGAAAGCTTCATGCGCTTCCGGGAACGAGGCTCTCCTCGTGAGATCTATCAAATGCGACAATACTACGACAATGAACTTGAAGAGGGGTTCGCTTATATCGAGATGGTGTACACAAATGCTCTGACTCTTGGGGAATGCTACGAGCCTATGACTGAGCAGCAAGCCTATGATGTTTCCCAGCAAGTCACGTTTGATGATCCCTTCGGTCTGCGCCCAAAGTGCAAGGGACCAGTGAAAAATTGCCGCTATTGCAAAAGGCACAGCAAATGCTGGGCTCGAGGGTTTGACATGGTCGTGAATAGGCGCGAGATATCACTGTTGCGGGTCTCCGGCGATGTTCATCGAGAAGCCGAGGCCATACTGTATCGCAACACAACTTTCTCCTTTAATCTCGCCCACACTATGAAAACATTCGTCCAGAGCCTGGATCCCACACAAATGCATCAGATCAAAACAGTTCATCTTCACATGTCTAGAGATGCCGAGTCCTCATCTTGGAGCTGGGACAGCGATGATATCCCAAACTTAATGAAGATGCTCACCAATCTCACCGCCCTCCATATCAGCATCCTTCCAACATATTTAGGTCCCTCTGAGTATGTCAACCAGGCGGTAGATACTGGCACCCTGACCAACTACTTCGAATGTGTCGACATGCTTCAGCGGGGTGCTTTGTCGTGGTGGAAAGCTGATCTTGCGCTATTCCGCCACCCAAAGCTGCGTTGCGTGACCGTCATCGTGGAGGATGACAGCCGATGTCCTCTTTACTCGACAGGGTATGACATCCAGGTCCGTGAACGTGCGATGCGGAGGATAGGTTACTGGACGATCGCTGAAAGGGCTAAACTTGCACGGCTTCTAGAAGAGAAACTTCTCACGTCATGGAACGCCATAAGTGCCGATGCTGAGATAGCCAATTCTGCACATTGCCTAGAGTTTTTGTCAGATGACCCTCGGCCTGAGTGAGACTACAAGCCCCTTGTGAGCTCATTCGATCGCCATCCTATGACGCCGTAGTTGTCATCTTCTTATCGACCAGAGGTATGGTTAACAGTTCTCTTCATTCGACGTCACCATATACACCTTGGGAAGAATCACCCTTCATGACATCCGACGTTCAGTGGATGCATAAGGCAGACTTTTATCCAGTGCTCTTGAATCTGCTATTACGAGTATGATGGACCCCGTTCTCATTGGCTTCGCATGAAGGAGGCTGTAGCTGATTATGGCTTACGCGCTCACACATTCACTGGGGGATGTCATTGGCGGGCAGGCTCATACCAGTCAAGTACTTCCACTACTCGACGCGCTCTAGGCGCTACACCAGCATCCTTTCTCGTCCATTCTGCCATCCGAGTTTCTCGATCTCAGTGATCCGACCATAGCTGTGGAACATGTGACGGTCGCAGTCTCTACCACATCTGTAATCTCATAAAACTACACTTCGTATCTAATAGCCGACAAAAGCAGCATACGGGTCGCAGTTCGACAAAGGCAATCGAAATCATTCAATCCAGATGATGGTCTCACAGGACACCATCGGGACAAGGGTATTGGCCAGCCTCGTTCTACTGTTGGCGCATAGTTCCGCAAAGCCATACTCATCTAGGCGTGCCCTCCCTCCAACCAATATTTTCCAAACCACACCAGGACAGTCTCTACAGATCGACACCACCAACACCACCCACTCAGTACCCTCGTTACAGGCAACCCATATCCAATGCTTCCTTCCCCATCCCGAGCGACCACTCGCCACCATCGACGGCTGTCGCGCCACCTTGAACAAGATCAAGACCTTCCCTCTATACCGCCTAGAGCAAGACTTCCTCGAAGACGTCTTCCCTCGGAAACCCAGCCCGCCACCCCTCGTAGTCTATGACTATCAATGTATAGTCGAGATCAAAGCCAACGATGCACATACCACCGATAAGTTTTCGTTCGAGCAAGTCAGAGTCTTGGCGTTGGACATTCTGGAGCATTGTTCGAATCACGGGAGTATTGGCGGGATCTCCCCAATTGGACGAGGGATCGGATGGACTGTAGCTGTGAAGGGTGTCAAGCTTGTTCTAAGTCCTGGTGGAGGACGTGAGACATCGATTGCGCATGTAGCAGGAGACATTTCCAGTGTGGCCGCTCTATCAGCATGACTTTGGTATTCACATTGCGTCCGCTTCGATGACTTGTCTATGCATCGAATATGCATTGATGGCTTGAGTTGTGGCATTCACGGCTCAAGAGCAAGGATAGCGATAGATCGAACGGAGGTGGTAGGCCTGAATGTCTTACTTTTCTTCATCGTCAAGCTTCTCGATCTCCTTTGTATGATGAGTTGCATTCAGCGGAGTACTGTTCACGATCACCATATCCGCAACGACAATCTCAAGGGTACCAGTGAACGGCCTCCTCGAGACTATTCCAGAAGACGTAATTATATCAATGGTACGATTAACTGCATCGGTTTGGATTTCCGCGACATGATATCATCCTCTACCCCTATCGAACCCTTGAGATCATATACCGATATCAAGCCATCATCTCAACTCAACCATCCCCCCAATCCCATCATCACCAGCCCACCCCCCACCCCCCAACCCCTCCCCGCCCCCCTTACCAATTGTGCTTCAACGGATTCCACAAGATTCCCATCTCCCTCCAAACCCACTCCCTAAACCGAAAAATCCCGCTGCGCAACCCTCGTCTTCTTCGGCCCCACACCACTCGCCCCCTTCGTACCCTTCGCACAACTCTTCGGCCCCGGCTGCGTCACATTGACGCCAAAAGTCCCACAAAGCTGCGCCGCATACTTGAACGTCGATTTCTCCTCGGCCACGGTGCAGGCGCTTTTGACGCAGCAGCCGACGGTGCTGATGAAGGCGGCGTCGTGGCAGATGCAGGCGGGGTCCATAGCGCATTGCGGGAGGAGGGTGGTGATGCAGGAGGACTTTGGGGAAGAGGGAGGGTTAGTGGTGAGTGCGGAGTGAGTGGATGGTGTAAGGGGAGGGGAAGAGGGGGACATACGGCACACGCGGGCATGTCGGCGAAGTGGCCGTGGGCGGCGGTGGAGGTGGCATAGGTGAGGGCGAGGAGGTAGGCTGGAGCGAACTGCATGGTTGCTGACTTTTGGAGGCGAGACGATTCTTGATCCTGCGATCGATGAAATTTTGCAGTGCTGAGGGTGCTCGGCAGGGAGATCGATTAGATCGGGCTGTGGGTATAGCTATATGGAGCATGCGTGGGGCATCCAAGAAATGATCCGAACATGCCATCATTGCCACATTATCCTGTGGCGTACATCGGGTTTTGTTGTGGGTGACGAATGATCACCTCGTGGCGTCTGTCTGTTGTTGAGAGGCGTCGTCACATCTAAGACAAGGGTGATTTCTGACCGATCTGCTTCCAAGCTCCCGTATTTAAGTAACTAGCTGCTTGCATACAGGTGTTTTCGTCAAGTGAAGAAGGGAAAATCGGCTTGGGCGTCCGCCTCATATGAATTGACGGATAGGACATCGTTTCTTGGCGCATCTTTCTTTGTTGAATTCAGGAATATGTTGTAGGCTGGATTGCTTGATTGCTGTGTGGTGCCGGAAATGGGCGTCGAGGAGTGAAACGGAGGACAAAGTATACGTTCCCGTTTGGTTGTAAAAACCAGCCACGCAGATACGTAGCCTTAGCTTCAGATCCAATCATCTCGATTACTGCCTTTACCTTTGTTTTATCTCACGCTATGACGCGAACCTTTCCTGGCCATCATCGACATCTTTCACAGACGCTGGCGATGGATAGTATACTTGAAAATGTGAAACACTTACTTACATGCTTGAACAGCAAAATGGATGGAATGCATGTAGTGGGAAGGTGTTGGCATACCGTGATGAATTAGAGCAAGACTTAAAAACGTAAATCGTCCATAAACCATATGAAAGACGTTCATTCCCTCGGCTCAAGCTCATCTCACGATGGAGACACGAAAATCCAGTTTGGTATCCGACCGCCTGATAGCCGAGGTCTTCGATTGATGGAGACTACTATTGGAAAGATCACTTCTGTCACTTGGTACCTAAAGCTCGCCTTGCAATTGAATAACCTATACGATTTGAGCTTCATTCCTGAAACTCTTTTCGTAAGCTAGTGACAACCAGATACTCCAAAGAGAACGCGAGCCTCTGCTATTAGCCCGCCAGGGGAAGGCAAAGGTTGATATACTTCATGCTTTTCCGTACTAAAAGACAGGGATGATATCTTGGGGTTCCAGTAACTGCTGACGGTGTCGCAAACAGCCATCCGCATGGCCAGGGTAACAAAGTTCCAAGCATAAAGACAACGACCATCAGTTACCCTACCTTCTTTGGCCAGTCTTAAGTCCTCTCCTTTTCGTCTACCCGCTCACTGCCTGCTGCTGTTTGGATTCGCCCTCCTTGTCTGCTGGTGACAAGCCCGCCTTCGCGGGTCCCATGATCTGCACACCATCCTTTGCAAATCGACTTCCATGTATGGGACAATCCCAGCTTTGCTCTACTCCATTCCAACACACCACTCCCTTCAAATGAGGACACAGTGCCGAAAACTTGCTCACAGTACCATCGCCATTTTTGTACACAGCTATCGGCATGCTGGTTTTCGGGTTCAGCACACCACCCGTGCCGGGTGCCAGATCTTCGATGTCGGAAATGTCGCTCTGCAAGAAGCGCTTGTATTGCGAGTTGATCTGAAGGTCGTGGGTCAACATGGTGGGTAAACTGGATGCCATACTGGCGAGGCGCTTCGGGGAATAGAGAGAGCTCCATGGATTCTCGGTCTTCGTGATAAGGTCTGCGATGAGTTTGCCACCAAGGACGCCGTGAGTGAGACCGTTGCCAATGTCACCAGTGACGATGTAGATGTGTGATTTGCCTTGGTTGAGGCCTATCATCGCGACGCCATCAACTGGTTCAAAGATCTGGCCGGACCATTGATAGTCGACCGATTTCACCATGGTGAACCTGGGGGACTGTGAGAAGTGTCAAGCATGAACTCCGGAGGATGCCCTTACCTGTCGCGGACCCACTTCTCCAACTCCTTGAAGCGGCCGCGCTCGTCTTCTTGGCCAACTTTGTGGTCACAGCCACCTACAATAAGGTAGTCATCCTTTTCGTCGCACGCTGTGAAGCGAACGTAATGGTACGGATCACACTGATCATATATAAGGCAGTCCTCGATAGAACCCTTAGGCACACGCATCGCAATGCAGTAGGTACGGTAAAACTCCATCTGTGCAACAACGCTGAGTTTCTGCAACGGGACGCATGTTGCTTCGAGTGCATCCTGGCACGTGATGGTGTGCCCGTCCATGGTACTCACTTGCACGTCCTTTGAACCATAACCTAAGACCTCGATGCCTTTCTCTTCGACGGACATGACTCTTGTGCGTGTATAGCATGAAAAGTTAGACTGCTTGGAAAGCCACTTCAATAGGCCGACCAAATATTTTGTAGGATGAAAGGTGGCTTCCTTATGAAAGACCGCTGCGTCACGCTGGTCAATCTTACCATCCCATCCCTTGATCGCAAGGCCCTCTTCGATCGAGGTGTGCAAGCCAAGTTCTTTGGTGAGGGCTATTTCTTCCTTCAGTTCTTCCATCTCGTCGGCGTGTTCTCTGTCGCCCTTAGGATACTGAGAGATCTGGTAGCCCGGTAGGTGCCGGTATTCACAATCAATGCCAAGTTTCTTTGAAATTTCCCCTATTTGATTGAGAGCCCAGCTATGACTCTCAGCTGCAGCCTTGGCCCCAGCCCTGCCATGCTTCTTTTCAATTTCTACATAGCCAGCATCCATTCCACTTGAAAGATGTCCACTCGTCCTGCCAGACTCACCCGAGATGACATCTCTCGCTTCTAGCATGACTACATTCAGGCCACGGGTGACGAGCTCATAGGCAGTGGAAAGGCCAGCGATGCCTGAGCCAACAATGCAGACGTCAGTTTGGAGGTCTTTCTCGAGCTTAGGAAAGTGTGGACGACGAGAATAGGGTTCGGTGTGGACCCAAACAGGATCGTTGGAGCCCGAGGTAGCCATGAAATGTTGTGGGGATGCCATTGTTGCCATGGTGCGACTGAGCTTCCACTGGAATTTGGGTGGGGCAGGAAGACGGGCGATAGTCACAGCGAAGGTCCTTAAGGAACGTGAGACGATGGTGGAAGATTTACTAAAGTAGCAGGCGGTACGGATGGCGCAACTGAAGGACATGAGGATGAGAAGGACGATGATAAAGATGGAGCAAAGACTCTAAAGTACTCTAGGTTTATCTCCCATCAGCGCGCTCCAGTATGGCTTGCCCTTAGTAGAGGTGGTAAAGGTATAGGCGTGGTATATCGAATGAAGTTGGCTGTTGTTGTGTCGTCATCACCAACACAACTACGTCACTTCGATCCGGCCACTTCCACGAAAGGGGGTAGGGGGTAAGCAGCAATAAGCTCTGCGATGCGATGGAACTGATATCAATGCATGGCATGACTTCATCGAGCCTCTGCGAACCTCCGTGTGGAACTCTGTTGAGAAAGTCAAATTCGGGCCCATCCAATATGTCGTATTTGCCAGAGGATCTGCGCTCTTGGCACTGATCATTGCATCGGCCGTGCTCGGCTCTAGACTCTGCCAGGCAGTCGTTGTTGTATACGGCAAAAAGGTTCTGATCAGAGTCTCAAGACAGCCTCAGAGTCATAGTTCGCCATCCTGTGACTGAAGTTGAGCATCGATCGCCAAACAATGGCGTAGGATAAACAGCATTGAAGGACAGTGATTGGCTACCCCCCAAGCCATGGAACATCCGGTCGTCACAGGTCCATCTGTGGCCCGGATCGCGTCCGAGATATTGTCCACTTGAAGCTGCTGCCAATAACGACTCCGACTCGACGGTTTTACCTTGAAGCCTCCACATCAGCGCCGCAACGACGAGATTCAATGCCGAGTGGTATAGCGATAAAGCCAATCCTCGGAGTAAACTAGAAACCTTGAGCCTCGCGATACCTCGTGGCATTTGTGCGCCTGGACACGATACATCGATGTACAATCTACAACGTATAACTGCCTGTACGTTGGGGAGAGACCATCCCCTGTTCAAGTATCAAGTAGGATACGCCGAGGATAGCTGCTGCAGTTGGGGTGCGGCTTAGGAGGTTTGATCAGAGGCAGGTCGGGGTACCGTGAGAAGGTGGCCTGTATGATATGTCCGACTCTTTCGTGACCTTGCCGAGCCGCTCAGCTCCAAAGAGCCTCATGCCTAGCCAGATTGTTGCAATGCTTCAGCCAGTGCGCCCAGCTATATTGCTTTTGGATGCCCCCACCTCATGCTGTGCAATGCATATTGAGAAGCAAACAATCTTCGCCCGGCTTTCAGTGCAGACTATAAACGGAATTAGTCGAAGGTAGAACGACAGAACCTGCAGAGGAGGCACTTTGGGACGTCACAGGGTTGTCTTGCTGGAGGTCCGAACCGAAGAGGTCATTCTCAGACTCGTGGTGAGACTGGAAACAAGGTGAGGGGCGGTTTTCCCACCACAGCTTCGTTCGTGAGGCGACCCTCATCGAAGCAATCTGAGTCTGGAGCTGTATGCATTGCGCCATTCCTGAGGCTCAGCTCATGGTGATTGCAGCTAATGAGGCGCAGATTGATGGCTACTTTGTGTATTGCGGTTGTAATCTATTCTAAGCCTTTTTGGGTTAGACAGTATTATATCTTAGCGCTGATACTTAGGAGAATTTCTTCTTGCCAATTGGTGACTTCTGTCTTCTATAGGGTTTCGAATAAAAGCTCTCGAATTGGATAAGAATAATCCACATCGCCCTGTGCGGCGAAGACCTCGGTGGACTTACAAACCGAAGATGATACGAATTTAAATATCGAGATCGAAATCAGCATCGGGCCGCTTCATATCTGATTCCTCTCGAATTCAGTTCTCTCGGTGTCCGAGTGCGAAGACTTGAAGAATTCATGGCTCCTGATAGCTATATCCCCATCACAGCCGGACCACGAGTTTCGACCAATTCTACAGGATTCATTTGTGCCGACCCTGGTGCCATTTCAGATTGACTACATAGCAGAGGTCAGGGGGAAGCATAGTCATTCCATGGCCCTTGTGCGAGAGCTTGTGCTTCCCGTTATGATCTTGTCATTGCAGAAACTTGAATATATTTTCATTATGCAGGTGGCTGTTACATACAGTATTTTCAGCAGTTCTTTCTCCTCCGAAAGGATATCAATTATATACGAATAGCAATTTGCATCAACAGATATATATAGCATCCTGGCTCGGACCAGTAACGACAATTTTGGCTCTGGAAGCAATTAGCATTGCAAAAGCGATCTGGGCGCGTCCGGTGACGGTATACAAACTCCCAGAAATCAACGTACAATATAAAGACTATGAAGAAAGCACGAGTTCAATAGTAACGACCTTTCGATCGTGGGTGATCGTTCTATCAGCTACCTAGGCGGTCTCAAGCTCCGAAGCATTTCCAGGATGTGATAGAGTACTACCAAGGGGTCCAAAAGCGGGATCTGGGAATTTGACACAGTTTTGCCTCACGACTATAATCACGAACAACAACATCATCAGTAGAAGCACGCTTAACAAACATTATGTGCTTGGTATAGGGACTCACAAGCAACATAGAGCTCCAAGTTCGTAGGGTTGAGAATCGACTCTATCCCATTCAGATTGAACACGCATTTATTCCAATCAAAAGTCTCCTTAGGATCGGACTCGGCATCCAGAGCGTTGGCGCCCAGATAGAATCGATTCAGCTGGTTGATAATACTGAAGATCTGAAATCGTTGGTGAAAGCTATACTCATCGCCAACAAACCGGTTTCGGCTCACTTCAGGACAGTCTCGGGACGCTGCGAAGGTTGGCTGCACCTCCAATCCCAAGAAAGACTTGCAAAGGAATATGTATGCCGTACCCTCAGCATAGAAAGCGTGTATCGGTGGAGTGTGAAAAGCTGCCGCGTTGCATCGAAGCCAAGGATCATATGCCAGCTTCAGATACTCATACTTTTTGGAAGAGCTCATGTCAGCGCAGGCAAATCGCGGCCGTAACAACGATTCCCGCGCAGGCTGCAGACCGTAGAGCCCGTGCATGGTGTACATGTGTGACAGGATGGAAGTGACAGTCCTGGTAGCGTCGTCGCTCTTGAACATTGCCCTGAAGCCATGTTCGCCTGCGTCGCCATCGTAGGCATCTTGGAGGGCCAAGCCAATAATCGTCACGGTATCGAAGAGTAAGTATACAATATCTCGTTCACTCTTCCCACAATTTTCAACTATGTAGCCGTTATGACTTAGGCTTGATGAGTTGTGGTGCGTCAACGAAAGGGAGCTGTTATCGATACTAATACTAGCGAAAGCAGTGGGGTCTGACATGGTGTTAGTATATTTTGGATAAATTCCCTTAGGGTATTGTGCCCTACTGGACTTGGTTGGTTTCGCCTCGCATGCACAGGAAAGCCATATGATAATGCTCAGAGCGACGGCGGTAATCTTCATCCTTCGGTCTACTCAGGTCTTGAGTCGCTACCATCCACACGCAAGGATTGTTATATCGTACTTTTCCGGGGTAAGTTCAAAAGCCCTTCAATGGCGCTGGACGCCAGGCTAGGTGGAATCGATGCAGGACACTTCAGTAGTTAACAGGGATAATCTTTTCCTGCCAGCCAGTCATATGGATGAAGTATTAGACTTTCTTTCCGACAGATGCGCAAGGGTGGATAGATCGCGTTTCTTAGGATGACTATTGGGCACGACCGGCAATGCGCGTAGCAAATCGTGCGCCGCCGCTTGTTGGCCCAAATTAATCTTGGATCCATCCTGTTCGTTGAATGACTCGGGGTATTGCACATCAGTAAAGTACCGTATGGAAACGATTACATGGACAACTTAAAATTCGCTACCAAAACATCCCTCGAAATTCTAACAGAAGTCAACATCGACACTAACCCGACCCCAACTCCAGTTGAAAATCTTACAGTCCAAATCCAGAAGCTATGCACTTCTTCAAGGCGCCAGTAACCAATCTCGAGAGACCAAGCAACCTTGCACTCAAACCCACTCTCATCAAACCACCTTCAAGCTATCATCAACCATTCCTTCTCAACTCTTGCGCCAGTACAAGATCCAAAGTTATCACTATGAGATATGAGAAAATAGTACGCAACAGCCTTAAGGGCAACAACCTTGTAGATTAACAGATCTATGAATAATCCGAGGGCTATGAAACTCGCGGACATCGCTGATGATTATCGGTTAGGGAGGGCAAAGAGAAGATCGAGATAATGCGCTTCCTCTCCAGCATTTCAATTATGTTAAACGAAAAAATCCTTTTAGACTTCCTAAATCCCTATTTACAGATATATCAACCGAGTGAGCCCTATAACAAGCAAAGCCACCCCTCCATATAATGCCATTCGCACGCGTGGTGTCACTCCAGCGAATATCTGTACCTTCGTAGAAGTAACCCCTCCACCAAACCCACCAGAAATAGAGCTTCCTAGTGCCTCCGTACTCGTATCAATAGCAACGTCGACACCCTCCGTCACAGGCGCGACACTTAGCTCAGAGACAGTAATGAAGGTCCAAATCGCCTTTCACAAACACATCAGGGCTGCGATTCCCATGAGAGGCACAGTCACCCCTCCATGTAATGCCGTTCGCAGGCGCTCCGCCGCTCCAGGGAATACTTGTAGCTTCGTAGTATTCGCCCCTTCGCCAGAACCTCCTGCGCCAGACCCTCCTGCGCCAGACCCTCCTGCGCCAGACCCTCCTGGAACAGACCCTCCTGCGCCAGACCCTCCTGCGCCAGACCCTCCTGGAACAGACCCTGCCCGTGTCTCCTTACTTGTACCAACACCAACATCCACCCCATTTGTAGCGAGCGCGATTCCTGCACCCGAGACAGTTGTGAAGGTATCCCCTGGCGCCAAGGTATGACCGTCACTAACATATCGAGTAGGCGATTCGCCGTTGATGGCGCTGATACTTTGCGAGCTGGTTGTGATCCCTCCGGGAGGCGTTGCTAGGGGAGGCTGTATGCTAGAATCAGTGGCCACAGCCGTTTCGCCCGCTACGAGAGATATGCGGGTGCCGAGGACTGTGATAGCGCCGCCAGGCGTCAATGTTTGTCCATCGAGCGTGTACTGACCGTATGAATTGGCTGTTATGACGCTTTGCCCAATCGTGAGGGCCGCTGTTTGTTTGGCGATGATTGGTTGAGAGGAAAGCGTCGAATCTCCCACGATGAGAGGGGTTGCATCTGTTGGGAATGAATATCTAGGTTCGGGAACAGTGATTTGGATTTCTGGTATTAGGGTCTGGGTGTTACCGAGGGAGTGATCCATCGCTTCTACGGTGCCGCTCTGCGCGCTGATGGGAGAGAGTGGAGATCCTGTAGCTACAGGAGGGAGTGGTGTCGGTGTTGAGACTGCGGCCGGGATGGGCGGTGCGGGCACGTGAGGTTGCGAAGCATCGACAACTTGCGCGGTGGGGGAGAGTGGAGATCCTGTAGCTACAGGAGGGAGTGGTGTCTGTGTTGAGACTGCGGCCAGAATGGGTGGTGCGGGCACGCGAGGTTGCGAAGCATCGACAACTTGCACGGTGGGGGAGAGAGGCTGTAGTTGAGGGGGCATCGAGATCGGGATACCGTGGGTTATGGGGTTATTCAAGATGATTGCGCGTGCGTTCGTCTTGAGAGGTGAGTTTGTTGACTCTGGGCTGAGTGTTGGTGGCAGATTTGGAGGAGGTAGTATGGCTGAGGATGTCACAACGGGATCTTTGGCACTGGTATACGACGCTGGTACGTCGCTAGTACTAGGGTTCTGGCGCTCGTTTGTTGCTCGTGACGACTCTGGAAAGATAATCCCCGGGTGAAAGATTGGAGGTTGGAGCCCGGTATACTCATCAGGTTGCCTCAGCTTTGTCGTGGACGAAGTAGGCTTGCCCTCTACAACTTGTTCATGGGGGGATAAAGCCATACTGTTGGTTGGTACTCCGTTGCCCGCGGGTTGTGCGTTATTCGACTCACCTGCCTGCGGCAAATTCGAGGTAATTGTAAGGAACAACGCAGTTTCTAATACCTTTACCGGCCGATGTTCAGGATGTGCAATACCAGCAATATCAGCAATACTTGGGGGTGGAAGTGCTAAGGCGAGCCGATCTTCGCTAGGATCTTTGGCATCATTGCAGCCGTGTAATGGTCTGCATGACCATATTTCTTGATCCGGAAATAGTAACCGCACTCGGTCCGCGCCATCGCAAACCTCAAACGTTAGCGGAACGTAAGTCAAACCTTTGGGATCCCCGAGAATGTTGGTATCGGTCTGTACAGCATCCAAGAGCGGCAGGTGTGAGGGAAATGAATAGCCTGAAGCCTGAGTATTGAGGTAAGGTCCCGGTAAGGTAGAGCCAGTATCACATTCCAAGTATCTCGGATCATATTCGGCATAAGCGGTAGTTGGGTAAGCCCTAAGGTATGAAGAATGACTTAGACTTGAACGTTAAACGGCATGAGAATGTGCTCACATAGTATGTGTAACAGTCGAGCTACCTTCTACCCTTGTCAGAGATGCCACATGCGTACCCGCCTCATTCAAAGCCGTAGTGTCGATCACCATATTATGAAGGGTTGACCGACTTGTGGTATTCGTCTCATTGTTGACGATGAGAATAATCGTTGATATCGGTGTGGTGTTACCTATTGGCACTGGGGACCATTGGATGTGTGGGATGGTTGAGGAGGGGTAACCTGTACTTCGCGGCCCTGTGGTTGCGAGAATCGTAGAGTTCGTGTATCTCACTAAAGCTTATGAGGACGTGGTGATAGACCGGAGCACTTTAAGGTGTGAAATACATAGCTGTGGGGATGCAGATGCGCATAAAGATAAACAAAGGAAACATGATGAAATGAGTAGAATAAGCATATCGCACCCTGTACCGCACGCTAATAGTAATCGGAACAGCAACCTAAACACCGTCAGTCGTACGAAAAAGATTGGAATGTCTTTATTCCAGAACCTGGACAGGCTCTGAAGTGAGGAGACTTTCGGTATGAATAGATGTCCGGCAGGACTGTGCCACTCCTGTGCCGCAGGAACAGCCCCAGAAGCTGATCTGGTATGCAGGGTCGTGCATTAGAGGGTTTCAGACTGTTCTGTTCCTAGGAACAGAACACTAGGAACAGAACAGTCTGAAATCCCATACATGCAAACTCGATCAGCCAAGTCTGTTCTTTCATGCGCGTATCGCGAGCTAGTTGGCTAGGGATTAGTGAGGGAGACTAGTGTTGTCGATCAGGGGGAACGCAGGTACTATTGGTACTACCCTGCAGGGATTACTATTTGTAAGTTAGCGTCTTGACAGTCTTTGGTGGTGAAATCTCTCTCCTGACCAATCAAACCCCTGTCGTGCTAACTTTTATGATAACGGATACCATAGTATGTACTGCTGTCCCCTATAAGATACTTGTCTTTCTCATCTTTTTAAAACTCGAAAACCGTATATCTTATCTTTCCCCACCGTCCCACCTCTGGATTGTTACATAGCTAGGCTGACTTACCCCGGGACCGTGTCGCCTTAGATATGGGGGGTTTTCTGGTCACTAGAGCTGCTGCAGAAGGCCTCACACGCGTTGTGCATCAGCCTGAAAGCAGCAGACTAGCTGCTTAGCGACCAAACGATGATATGTTTACGAACAGACATCGTTTGGCTTTGTGCTTGGTCACGTGACAAATGTACGCCTACGAGGACGACGTGTCTGAGGCAACCCATTCCACATGAGACGACATATCACTAATTAGGATTCGGGAGGGTCTCCTCACCTTGTCTCGTCATGGTTAGTAATCTGTAACGTGTTGAGTTCCTGGGTATCATTATAGCTCCCAAATCGTGATATACCACGTCGCTGGAATCCGTAAACCTTATGGTGCTGAGTTGAGAAACTGCAGATACTGATATCGGTCTCTTGTGAAGCGAAAAGGTGGTTTCTTCCGATGATGTATGTGTAGAGTTTCGCTGTAGACAGGGTTAGTCATGGAAGTGATGGCGAAAATCAATTTCCTCTACAACACCGGCCTCACTAAGACTGGGGGGGATTAACAACCAAATCAAACGTATCGTACTCACAAACGAAAGCAAGATTGAATCGATAAAATCAGAACGCTTCAAAGAGTAAACCAACCTCAGCCCCCTCATATATACCAATTACTTTCTCCATATAGGGCCGATACTGTTGATCACGCGCGAATCAGCATGGCCCCAGAACCCAGCCAAAATCCATCCACTCCTCGCATCTGGAGGTTCTTGCTCTACAATCTTCAGTCCAGTGGGCGAGAAGGCTTTCCCTTGACCGTACTGCTTCCAGCTCGCCAGCTCCTGGCTGTTCGAGTCCGATACGACCAAAGCCGCCAAGCAGCCGGACCCTGGTACGTACTCGATCCTCACTTTCGAGGCCTTCGCATACTTGAAATCGACTAGTGGCTGAGACCAGAACTCATGATTCTTGTTCGGATGCGCCACGACGTGGTGGATGCCATCGTCTCTGGAGGGAACGCCGGTATCATGAGCCGTGCTGAAGCCGATCCCAGAGAGCTGGTTGTGACAGCGCTTGGACCGAGTTTGGCGACCGAATATGCCAAGCCAGTTGAAGGAGCGATTTTGGTACGCGTGAAGACGAAGCTTGGTCAGGTTATCGAGATGAGTGGTATCTGCTGCCAAGTCTAACGTACAGAAGAGCGTGTCTTTCTCCCTCCCCAGCCATGAGCGCTGGGGCTGCATGCGATCGCCGACCAATGGTGCGAAGTCAAGATCATCATCTCGAGCCCAGTGGCCTATCTTGCCAATCTCTTCGGAGTTGAGGAGGCCGAAATTGGTGTCGCGGCGGACGAGGTCTGCTTGCTCGCGAATAGTAAGACCGTGATGCCTGATCTGTTGGCTTATCAGCTATCGTACTCGCGCAAGTTCTTCTTCTTGAGGGTATGACTCACAGGCATTCGTTTCCTCAACTCGCTCGGCCACATGTACGGCACAGCCCTTTGCTGTCCGTTCTCGTCAAGGTCCGCCAACGAGGGCTCTGTGATCAGAGCCTTTGTGATATCACTTATCTGCGTCATGCCCTTGCGGGCAAGTAACCTGGCCTCATTCAGACCTTTTGGTGTAAGCTGGATTGGATCAGGCACATCCGTCCCTGGTTCCCTCTCCCGATACCGCTCAGTGAACTTCAGCATATCCGATAATTCCGCCCAGATATTCTTATAAGTCAAAAAGGCGCTGAAAAGATCTTGCGTGTACAAGGAACAGAGGTCGTAGTCTAAGATCCTAAATCGATCCTCAGGCGAATTCCTTGTATTCACTTCGTTAAAGCTCCTCAAACTCGTATATCGCGTCAGGATTGCGCTCGTTCGCTGCGCACAGGTTTCTACCAGATGAGGAAACCGCGTTGCAACGTCAACCACGGTTTTCAAATCCCACTTCTCATCCGCAGGTTTGATATCGCCGCCACCAGCCCAATTGACGGAGATGGTCGTCTCGGTATCATCCCATACATCACTCTTGTGCTTGTCCACACTGTTCTTCGTTCCAACAGACAAGCCTGGAGCTGCTGCTATAGCGATCTCGGCCTCAGCCGCGGCTTTCACGGCAGAGACTTTGGCCTTGTCACTGACTTTGATAGACACAATGGCGCTGAATTCGCCACCCTCGGTGAAGCCGCTGATGAAGCAGTCGCCAAACACATCTGTGAATCGTTTATTGTCTAGCTCAGCTATAGGGTTGAATGTCATTCTATCCGCCACAGGGGACGTCTCATTAGTCACCTTTACAGTGACAATGTAGTTCAGGTCTGATTGGTTGACTTTGTTTTCGTTGACGATAGAGGCACTGCCGGCGCCTTTGATTGTACCATATTTTATCGAGGCGGAGGAGGAGATGTTGAGCGCTTCGACTATATCGGATACGTTGTCGACCATGCGCGAGGAGTAGGTCACTATCTGGACAACATTTTCGTGCGGTGGGGTTGTTCCTGCGGGCTGGACGGACGTTGCTGGAGCGGGTGGGTAGAGGTGGGGGGATTCAACGGTTATATTAGGCATCGAAGTCGCCGATTGTGCGCTTCCAGGTCGTTGGGGCTCGTTCAGGTCTCCCGTATGTAAGCTTGTCGCGTCGGATTGTAATGAGGCGCTGCTCCTTTTTGGACGGAGGATTGTTGCGTCCGTTGACAGTGGGCGTAAAGTCCTGTTTGGGGTGATACTAGAGTGTGGACGTTGAGAGGATGTGGAGCGAGCTTTGCGCGCGGGCTCGACAAGGACGGCATTCTCGATGCATATTTCTTGGGTGTACGAGTTGAAGCTAACATACCACGTCAGCAAGGAATGAAATGCGGGGATATTCAGCGGAGAGGGTATTGCATATAAGTAGTTAAATGCCTGATTATTTACAACATCGAGCTGGCAAAGTAGTGGAAAGTGTAGGGGTGCTTACCCTTGACCTATACGCATAGCATTTGTGTAAGGGGCGAGGAAAGACATGCTCCCGTCGACGGGGTCAGATGGGGTTTTAATCAGCTCAACGATATCGTATTTGAAGGATCACCAAAGCTAAGGACAAGATTGGCCTGTGGAAATGTAAGATTCTGCGCCTTCGCAGTTCCGGTGGAGATCGTGGAGTAGCCAATATTGAATGAGGGAAATTGCGCGAAAAATCGCACTCGGAGCTCTCTTATATAATGTAGACATCTCGCGAAGGCGAAAGAAGAGTTGCAGCCTCCACAGTCATAAGGTCAGTCAGCTTCCGCAATACGGAGTTGTTTTCGAGTCAGAAAGTACTGTTGGAAAGAGGCTTTGCATAGAGGATCCGCCGATCATTGGCTGAACATTCCAGGCACATGATCTGATGGGCTAATAATAAGAACGAGAAGAAGATAGGGCTGGGTGTAATGCATGGTCACTATCGCCTATTGAGACAGGTGCGACCACTTCCGAAAGCTGGCGTTCTGACAATACTTGAGACAAGGCGAAACACAAAGAGAGCGAGTATTTGAGGCGCGCGCTATGGTCGAACATGTACCTAGACGGGAACGATGAGGCTTTGCTCATCGTGTGGAGTGGGCACTAGTGGGCGCAAAGACGTAGGTACAGCATACTATCAACATGAGCCTACTGCAATGAGAAGGCCTTGAGGTCAACAGTCCCCGGACCCTCAATAAAGGCATAGCCTTCCAAGTTACGCAGAAGTAAGACGCAAGTGCTGACTTTGAAAGATCGAAGGATGAAATTGGGGCGTTGTCCTGTATGCAGGATTCTGGGCTGAAAGGTGCGGCGCAGCTGACATCTGATGCGGAGAACCCGAGCAACAGATGAGTTGCCTGTTTTCCAGGGAGCTAGGACACGAGACGTTCCATCGAAGCTGGTGTCCTCGAACAGCATGGAAGGAAGGGTGGAAGCGCGCGCCATCATTTTTCTTTTCCAAAGGATTAAGTAGGGTCTTAGAGACTTCTCTGGCCCGGGCGCTGGCATTAGCACGAAGTAGTTGGATCCCATTATTGTCACGCCGGGCATCTGATGGATGAAGGCATGCAAGTGATACATGTAATGTAAGATGACTCAGGGGTTGAAAATGCACGTAAGCGCTCGGGAGGACTTCATGGAATCCTTCGTGCCAATAGGGATGAGGGCCACGCGCCATGTATGTTCTGCCTCGGATTAGAAACTGCACGAGGCGGTGTAGACCAGGCTTTAGTAAGGATGCTGTCAATAAGGAGTGAGATTGAAATTGCTGTAGGACGACGTACACGAAGGAGGACGGAAGACCTATTTTAGGGAGCCGAAGTTTTACCGAACCTAGAAGAGTTCACCTAGAAGAGGCGCGTACCTGGAAGGGGCGTAGCCTTATAGGGCTATTACTTAAATAACTCCCTTTTTTATCTATATATAATAAAAACGTAGGGTTTTATATTATTTATATTTTAATTAATAATTAAAATTAATACTTTATAAGCTTTCTTATATATATCTCTTATCTTAATTAGCTAATTCCTCCTACTATATAATTAGTCTATTTATCTTATATCTACTTTACTTATAAGCCTTATTCTAACTCTATAATTATTACCCTAATAGATAGATATACTATTAGCTTCTTCTTTTACTTCTACTTTTACTTCTACTTAGACTAACTTAACTCTCAGCGAGTTAATACTAAATTCCTAGCCTAAGTATTCGGGTTAATATTAATAGTTAGTACTAAGTATTTAAGTTAATACTATAAGGTAGTACTAAGTATTAGTACTAAAGTATTAACCTAACTCGCTAAGATATTAGTTCTACCTATATTATTTTGCTAAGAATATTATATTAGGAATATTTTTTATTTATATTAATATTTCGTATTATATAGAAGATTAACTAATATATTACTAAGTATTATTATTATTACTAACTAGATAATTCTTAATAGTAAATAAGGTAATATAAAAAGGTAATAGCTAATTAGCTATTCCTATAGAAATAATAACTATAATATTACTAATATTTTCTATATATAGGATTTTTTACTATATTACTAGTTATTATTATTATTATTATTACCTAGGTAATACCCTTAAGTAATAAGGTAATATAAAAAGGTAATATATATCCCTAGGGAATTAAGGGGGGTATTAAAATTCTAATTAGAAAAAAATCTATTTTTAATATAGAGGTAATTATAGAAAAAGATTAGTGTCCCTTACTATTTTATTAGGGGCTTAGCGTCTTGGCGATATCTTAGCGAGTCGGGTCGGTCTAATCCGACTCGCTAAGGTACTAAGGGCTTTTCGGATTAGTACTAGAAACCGGTACCGAGTATTTAAATTAGTACTAGGAGGTAGTATTAAGTATTTAGGTCGGTACTAATCTATAGTACTAAAACCCGACTTAATAGTTAGTCTACTTCTACTATCTAATTAATTAACTAGCTTTTAGTACTAGTATTACTAATATAGCTAGTAGTACTACTTCTACTATTACTATAAGGGAGAGGGGTATAAGTAGAGTTAATATAAGGGGAAGAGATAGTCTAACTTAGACTAACTGTTTTTTTAGTACTTAGTACTAGATTTTAGTATTAACTTAACTCGCTAAACTACTTATAGCTAGCTTATACCCTATATAGGTTTAGCGTTATATAATAATTATATATTCGGTTTTAAATAGAACTAACGTAGTTAGTCTAATCTAACTATTACTTAGGTATTTAATCTTAATATTTCTTTTATTATTATTATTATTTTTCCTCCTTTTACTCCCTTTTTTATAAATAGATCTATTCCTTACTTTAATAGCTTTAATCTATATATAAAAATATTAAGATAGATCTTCTAATAGTATATATAAGCTTCTTTCTATTACTCTTTTTATTATCTCTCCCCTTACTTCTTAATAATATCTTTATTTATAATATAAGCTATATTATAATTACCTTTAACTTATTTAAACTTCCTTTCTTACCTTCTATTATACTTTATAAGCTTAGTATTAATAGTATTATAAATAATACTATTAACTAATACTTATATTATTAGACTAACCGTATTAAGTTAGTACTTTAAACTTAAGTCAGGTACCTAACTCGAGTCTTAGTAATTTAATACTAATTTCTAGTACTAAGTATTCGAGTTAGTATAAATAGTAGGTACTAAGTATTTAAGTTAGTACCTAGGTAGGTACTAAGTATTAGTACTAAAGTATTAACTCGAATCGCTAAGATATTTTACTTAGTAATATTTTCTATCTTTAGTAGTATTTCTTACTATATTTTCTATTTTTTTCTAATTACTATTATTATTATTACCTACTAGAGAATTCTTAAAAGTAAATAAGGTAATATAAGAGGGTAATACATATCCCTAGGAAAATAACGACTGTAAAATCAGGAATATTTTCTATTTATAATAATATTTCGTACTATATATAAGACTTACTAGTAGATTACTAAGCATTATTATTACTACTAACTAGGTAATTCTTAATAGTAAATAAGATAATATAAGAAGATAATAGCTAATTAGCTATTCCTATAGAAATAATAACTATAATATTACTAATATTCTCTACTTATAGTAGTATTTACTATTATATCTATAATTTACAACTATATTACTAAGTATTATTATTATTATTACCTAGCCTAATCTAGGTAATTCTTTAAGGTAATATAAAAAGGTAATATATATCTCTAGGAACTAAAGGGGGTATTAAAATTCTAATAGAAAAAAATCTATTTTTAATATAGGGGTAATTCAAGAAAAAAAATAGTATCCCTTACTATTCTATTAGGGGCTTGGCGTCTTAGCGATACCTTAGTAATTCGAGTTAGGTTAACCTAATTCGCTAAGGTATCAAGGCCTTAGCGAGTTAGTACTAGAAGTAGGTACTAAGTATTTAAGTTAGTATCTAGAGCTAGTACTAAGTATTTAGTTAGTACTAATTCTTAGTACTAAATCCTAACTTAATAGTTAGTTTATATATAATATTCCCCTTTTTAAATAGCTTAAGACTTAGAATAAAAAGTCTAAGTAATTTATATAAGATTAATCTTATTATTAGTCTAGCTATTTCTACTAATAATAATATAGCCCTTAATAAGAGCCTTCTATTATACTTTTTATTATAACTTTCCTTTAAAAATTATTTATAGCTTTATAATATAGCTAGTTATAGAAATATACTTAATAAGTAAGACTTATTCTCTATTTTTATATTAAGTTATATATACTTTCTTCTTATACTTAGAAATTATAATTCTTAGCTTAATAATAATACCTTATATTAAATCTTTCTTATTTATATTATAAGTATCTATAAGGACTATTTAGGGATATAGCGCTACTATTAATATAACGTCTATAGTATATAGTAGTACTACGCTACCCCTTTACTTATAGTATATAGAGGAGGGAATTCCCCCTAAAGGAGAAGGGTAGTAATTAGTCTTACTATTTATAGTACTTAATAGCTATATTATTATATAGTACCCTTATAGTATCTAAATCCTCTACTTTATATATTATCTTTATTTTCTAATAGAAGTTAAATTATATAGAAAAGATAGTAGAGTCTTTAACTACTATATACTCTTTATTAAAGGGAAGGATATAAGTTATCTAAATTATAAGATATTATCTTAAGAATTTTTATATCTAATTAATTTTAATTAAATTATAGTTATTTTTATTATATAATAGTTTATTTATTAGAAATTATAATTATTTAATATATAATAGCTAATCCTATTTTTATAGATATAAAACTTATTTAAGTAATACTTCTTCTTTTTTAAGAGCTAGCTTTTATTCCTTTTTATAAGCCTTTAATCTTACCTACTTCTTATTAGTCTATTTAATAAATATCTATAATAGGATACTATATTTTATAGTAATCTTAGACTTTAAAAGGGTATTATTAGGCTCCTACTAATACTTTAGTATAAGCTTAATATAGTATTCTTAAGGGAGGAGAGGAGGTTCTAGAGGGGATAGTAATAGTAGGAATAAAAAAGAAGTATTTAATATAGTTATAAAGCTATTAATTAAGATATTAAGTATATAAATATAGTAATTAAGAAGTTAGTTATAATCTAGTAAGGCCTCAGCCCTATAGGGCTAAGCCCCTCCTATATACGCGCCTCTTCTAGGTGAACTCTTCTAGTTCCAGTTGAGCCTAGTGATGATCACCCGGTAGCCGGTTTCTTAGCGCAGGGCAAGTTGAGCTACGACGTAAAGTACAGTCGTACATCCAACAACCAACAACCAACAGCCTGATAATCGGTAGAGATATTAAGGTCGAGAGGGGCATTGAGGTGTACAACCTTAGCGTAAGGCTACCCAATATGTCTTGTTCATGTTTAAAAGCCCTCAGCGCGACTGCAGAGCCCCGCGCAGAGCGTGTTTCCAAGCCACACCAGCAACTACAATACCTTCACGATGCAACAGCAGCAGTATGGCCAATACGATCAGATCAACCACTATGGCAGACCTACGGCTCGAAGAAAGAAGTCTCTACTGATCGGCATCAACTACGAAGGCCAGCAGCACGCCCTCCGGGGCTGTCGACAAGATGTCCGCAACATGGTCTGCGCATTGTTCTCCTGTACCTGCACATCCACTGACTCGTCTCCGTATCCAGCGCGACTTTCTCGTCTCGCGCGGCTACCCGACTGATGAACGCAGCATGGTCATCATGGCAGACGACCGCCAGGGCCCCTTCTACCCCAGCGGCCACAACATGCTAGCTGCCATCGATTGGCTCGTCAGCGAACCGGGCACCCAATGCTTCCTACACTATTCCGGCCACGGTGGCCAAGTTAAAGACCCTGACGGCGACCGCGACAGCGGCGCTGACGATACCATCTGTCCTGTGGATTATCAAGAGCATGGACAGTTGGATAGTGATACCCTACACCGACGTCTCGTGAGCCCACTTCACCCCACAAGTACGCTGTTCGTCGTGTTCGATTGCTGCCACTCTGGCTCCGCCATCGAGTTACCCTTCGTGTATCGTACGGATAGCGAGGGAAATGTAAATCTCATGGACAACGTCAAGACAGGCCTACGGCTCATGGCCGGAGCTCAACAACTCCTGCAAGGCGGCTTCTCCGCCAACAAACTCCAAGACGCTAGGCAGCTCATCGGTGGCGCCAGCTCCTTCTTCAAAAGCCTGACACGCCGCGGTGAAGGTGGAGACGTAGACGAGCAGGGACTTGGGGAGGAAAACTTCCAGGAGGACTGGGTACATGAGGGAAAGAGCGTCTTCATGTTCTCGGGATGCAGGGATGATCAGACGAGTGCGGATGCACCCATTGGCGGAAGTCACGTTGGGGCTATGAGTTGGGCTTTTCTGAAGACGCTGTATTCGTCGCCGGGGCAGAGTTATATCCAGGTGCGTTCATGAGGGTAGAGAGAGAACGAGGGGGAGTATGCTAATGGTGATGCATCACAGGTATTGCAGAATACGAGGGAGCTGTTGATGCGGGACTACGAGCAGGTGCCGCAGCTTTCTGTGGGAACGAAGGTCGATTTGAACCAGGCTTTGAATATTTGAGTCGGTGATGTTGATGTTGGGAATCAACGGAGATGATCTTGGGATGGGATGGGCTGGCATGAATGAATGAACGAATTAGAGCGGCTACAGCAGGAGACATCAGATATCAAGCTAGGACAACTAAGAAACTTTTCATACGAACATAAGCACGCTGTCAGCACCCGTGGTCTTCACCTTTTCCGCCTGAGTACTTAGACCAACCATCTACCGGCCCGTCCCAAAACCACAGGGTCATGGCCTTGTGGTAAGTAGGATGATGGTATCGGATCTTCACACCAGTGGCCATATTGTGGAGAACAACAGCCAATATCGGAAATCGATAAACAGCCACTCGTCAAAGGATAGAGTGACTCGCTTCGTAAGAGGGAAAGTTCGATACCGAGGGTTCTCTTGGTTTTTGATTGCTGGTGCGTGCAATGTCTAGAGCAAATGCCAGAGACAGGAATGCTATTGACGGTTGACTTATCCTCGCCGATCTCAGGGGAGATATTTAGGAGTTTGTATCCTGGATTTTCTCACTGGAAATGGACGTTAACGTGGAGGTACAAATGCTCTTATAGGGTGTTTCCTTTCGCACCCATGGGAACCGAGTCCATTCCTACCTTTTCTGTACATTGACATTAGTGGCTTGGCATTATATCCAACTCCGCGTCCTCGTTCGTGTCTTCCTAGACATCACTTCCATTCACAGCCAGAAGTCCGTCGCCGCTCCGCTACGTTTCCCTGCTATCTTAATATGCACTCCACGCTTATTTCCACACCTATTCCCATGTCTCGCGAGATGAGAACAACGTGCTGTGGCATAGAACGTCACAGGACGATCGAGTGGGCGAATGGCGAAGACTGCTACGAAGCTCAGGACGGTTCGCTGTATATAAGCAAAGAGCTAAAGAGATTTGATCGTACAATAGTAGTAAAAGATTCGGGAACCATGAAGAGGGAATATTCGATCGTCGGATGTCATGTCGAGGAGTCAGTATTGCGGAAACTGCTGGTAAGCACCAAATCTCTTGTACTTAAAAAGCCATGATAATTTGAAGATTCTTGGAGTTCAAGGTAATGGGAAAGGGCTCGCGTCGCCTGGTGGGTAACATCAGGTACTGTGACTGCTGTGTATGGCTGGTATACTCTTGGTATGGTATCGAAGTTCAATCATTTGGATCTAGGCAACAAGATTATTGATTCACAGAGCAATCTTCATATTATGAATTCAAATTTTACTCGCGAAGCTAATAAAGATTTTGGGTCCTCTTAATGTATCTCCAGAGAGGTTAATCTAGCACTCCGCCCCTTTTCCTATCAACATCGTTTACCTAATTTACACTTTTCCGACGACTCGTCCATCATTCATGTTTTCTATAATTACGGATCACAGGTTTCATCGACGTTGCCGGTTAGCTTGGTTCGTGGATTGAAGATCGATTCACCAACGCAGAAAACCCTCTTGCACGTCGACCGCCTATAGACATCAAGGCCACTGCTGTCGTACCTTGGCGTTGGGCTATACTGCTCGAGAAGAAGAAGTTTACGCCCGGTAAGGCATATACGCATGGTCTCTTAAACCATTACAGAGACCTTTGAAACAATTGAGGAAACAACGCGTTATGTATCTCTTGAAAAAGCTCGGTCGGTACTGTTTCCGTGGCCTCTAAGTATAGATACGTCAAGTATAAGGCCGCAGACCGTACAGTTGGACTCCCCCAAGCCTCGAAGGAAAGATGTAACCGTGGCCACCCACGCTGCAATTTTCCGCATGGCGGAGGCAAAGACAGGGCTAACTTCATACCGTTATGAATCCCTCTGGGATTATCTATTCCATTTTCAAGGCCGATTGATTAGCGCAAATGCGCCTCCTTTCGAGTATAGTTTTGTTGAGGATAAGGCCGTATACTACGGACCTCAATCGTTCCAGGTCATGAAAAGATGGTGCTCTTATGGCCACTCGAGCTGCAACAACGGTAATAGCTGAGGGATGGACCGTGCTGACATAATTGTCATTGGGCTCTAGGTGAGTGGCGGCGCTCAATGTATCGGTGATGGTATCTCTGCTATATTGCGCTTGATGCGTACTCTATCAATGTCCGGCCGCAAAGGTACAGCCTCGATGTTCGCCTCTACACTCTGGCTTAAATATGAGGAAGATTCCCTCGGCTTTCTCGTTCCTAAACTACCATCAGCCACCATCACTGTTATCCTCTCAATCACCGCCACACTTGAACAAGTCCCAAAGCAATTTACCCCATCCACTGTTCAAGCATACCCTTGACCTCTTTCTTCATACGCACAAGCACTCTTGTATCCCACCCTTTAGGGATTACACATTAACATCAAAGACATGTCTCAGCATGGTGAAGGCCATAGGGAGCCACATCGCCCTCACCCAACCCATCCTGATTATGTCAAACCACCGAGGCAGTATGGATCGAGCGATTCATCAAGCGAGAGTTCAGGCGAATCACTACCACACAAGAAGTTACGTGTGCCACTACCAGCGATAGAAAGCCTAGGCGTACCGCCATCAAGCGAGATTCCAGGCGGATCACTACCAAGCAGAAGTCTAGGCGGATCACAGACATCGAGCTTACCCGGCGGACCCTATCATTCGGCCTACAAGCAATCTGTAATCTCCATGGATAACGCCAAAGCATACTCTCCTCCAACGAAAGGCCAAAGCCTCAATACACGAGCAGCAGCGGCCTCACGGAGCCAAAGAGTCGTGAGGTGGTCGTCGAGCGTTCGCCCAGGTCCTTACGATCCCCTAAAGTTGCCAAGCCATGGCCCATTCACTGAAGAAGAAGACTGGATAATAGCTTGGGGACGTGCTGATGGCCTGAACGAAGCCGAGCTGGGTCGAGCCTTACCAAACCGTTCGCCGCAGGCACCAATGCAACGCTGGCACAATGCATTGGCAAAGAAACCAGAATTCGCGTGGGTTGAGCCAAGAAGGATAACAGTCCTAGCTCAAAAACAAGGTGGAAAACAAGCTCAGAAGCTGGAAGAGGGAAAGAGGATGAAGATGGAGAAAGAAAAGATACGCAAGGCGGAGCAAGCAAGAAAGAAGACTGAGCGCGAAAGAGCAAAGGCTGAACGTGACGAAAAGAGAAGAGATAAGGCTGAAAGCGGTCTGAAGAGCCCAGCGCATAAGCACCCCGAGCTTTTAGCGAGGAGGGGTGCCGCTCAAGATCCCAGATTGCTACAGCTCTACAGGGAGGGCCACAGCCAGGATGAAATCAATGCAGTCAGTCCCGGAGGCTATCAGCGCTGCATTGAAGAGCTAGTGCCTAAGCACCCAGAGGTTGAAGCGGAGCGTCGTACAGCTCAGCTGATAAGAATGCTGAGTGGAAGTCAGGACGCCCTTTTGTTGAACTTTTACTGTGAGGGCATGTTGGAAATGGAGATCGATGAACAAATCCCTGGAGGTTGGCAACGCTGCATCGAAACCATACTGCCTATGCACCCTGAGGCCAAGATAAAGAGGGCGCGGAACCAGAGAAACATCGGAAACCGACCTTAACAACTTCTGAGGTCATCATGCCTACTCCCATGAACAGAGGCCTCAAGCAGGCGATTGGGAGCGCGAGCATTATTTTGAGTGGTGAAATTGAAGAGGAGCGAGGATGGTGTCAAAAGGGGTTTGACGGTTGAAGGAATATGTGGTAAAGCAAGGAAATTGTGGTAATGAGAAAGGCAACGAAAATACTAGAAAACATCTCTTTTTTATTCAGGATAGACCGGAGTTCAAGCGATACATCATTAGTACTAGAATTTGAATGAAATACATAGAAACATGATAGACATGAAATTAGCAAGCAAACTAGACGAAATAATCTGAAGCACAGATCATTACTAAACCTGACTTCCCCCTACCTTTAGGAATGATATCAGCGGGCCGCCCAAGATTTGACGCAATCACAGCCAGATCCAAAGCTTGTAATCCACTGAAATCAAAGCAGCCAGTCATGGAATGGTCTGTCCAGCTCCGCACCTCAACGTTGGCGACAATCCCTCATCCCATAGCTAGCTCTCGAAGTAAGCATACGCATTTGAATCTTTGGTCGTATCTTTACCCTATAATCAAAATGCTATTGGAGTATAAATTACGAATATGAAGAGATAGAATTATAGTTTGACCTGCGATGTATGTTCGCACGACAGCGTGGAGAAATCGTACGAACCGGGGCAAGTAACGCAATTTTCCAGGTCTCGGCAACGACTTGCAAAGAGGCAGAGGGGTGTTTGTTTGCAATGGCCATTAATAGGAGATGTTGTCAATGAGGTAAAGACAACGTGCTTGACATGTTGTTCAAGAGAAGTCGAGTGGCAAGAGAACATGATATTGCCAAGACAACTCTCGGCCCGAGCCGTGCCAAACTCAGCAATATCAGAATTCTACATTCTTGATTGATAGTACGAGGTATATTGCTTATTTGTGCGCAAGCTACGGAGTATATATGCGCCAATATAGATGCACTGCTTGGGATATCAGCTGCCGACTGAAGAGTAAAGCTTCTCAACGACAGCCATGTCGATGACGGACAATTTGCACTAGGCCTGCTGATCTATCTCCCCATCCTACGATGATAGAGACGACCACTAGGATGCTTTTGAAGTCAAGACTCTCCAAGGCTAATGTTAGACTGCAAATACTTGATGTCCGAGTCTTCAGCCAAGAGCGTCTTTCATTCAACTAAGGTAATCGAAATCCCGCAGGATTTGTTTGAGTCACCATTTGGAGCCACACCCTTCCCCCTTCCCAGGATACTGAGGCTATCGAAGATCATCTTCTCCTAAGACGACTCCTATAATCATAGGTTGTGAGAACTACGAACCCTCGACATGACCACAAGACACTGCTCAAGAGGGTTTCCACCGCTCGCGTACCGTTAAAGTTACTCGATCGCTAGTTGTGACGCATTCACAGATGGTTCGGCGGCAGAAGTCACCGGAAGACGGTCTCTATCTGGAACCTGTGTCACAAGGTCAAAGTCTCTGCCCTGCTGAAAGTCTGAAGATTCTGATTCGGAAGACAAAGCCTGGAAACTCTGTAAGTCGACATCTCTATTCGTGAATGATATTCTCCTCAAGCCTGTAACTTGGTTGCCAGCATGTGGCTTCTTTGTTGATAGCTCTAAGAAGATGTTCTTGTCATGACCTGTTGTACGTCCACATCAGCTTGAATGTTCACGGTGCGTCTCTTGTTCAAGAGCTTACCGAGCCCTTTAGCCTTGCCCCCACATTTCTTGCCTCTTGTACACATGCTCGCCATAGCACTCACAGACTCCCATATCTCATACCAGCTTGCAAGGGTATCCTTCCCGGTTATATCGATGACGACTTGGCAATTCCCTTTTACTATGAGACAACGGTGATTTGTTCAGTCATATGCTTACTGACGAGGACAACGTTTCGCAGATAATTGATGACGAACGATGGTGCTTACCTGCTTCCAATACGAGGGGCAGCTCTTGCTCTACAGCCTCATCTTCCGACGCTCCGAAGATTTGGACCTTCCTAGAGGCTTTCATGTTGGTGAAGATGGTTACGCAAGCAAGCCATTCCGGTGCTTCTGTCGCCTGGACATCGCACTTCACTTTGGGTTTATAGTCTGCGATGACCACGTTCACTTTATCGTCACCACCTATAACCATATTATTACATGGTAAGCACGACCTGTGTTTCATACCAGGCAGAAGTCGGGAGATGGAAGGGCTCATCACATGATCATACGACTTACCGATATTGTATGCCTCACCTCCTATACCTCGTTCGACAACACACGCTTGCAACATGGTAAAAGCCGCCTGACCAACTTCACTGGGACTTGCATGTCCTACGGTTGTGCCCTTTTCCAGGATTGGCTGCACATAACACAAGCCATCGTCTGCAACGCATATTAGATATTAGAGACGACTCTGCTTTGCTCCGTGTCTTAATTTGAAGTAGTCTTACTGCTGTAAGTCCTCATGGGCAGTGGGAGGTCATGAGGTACTCCACTGTCACGTTCAGCGAACGTAAATTGTGCGTCGCTTTTCTTCACGTATCCGAAGAGATGCCGGCAGCTCTTGATTTTCAAGTTCTTGCCGAATGCGCTTGAGTCGCATGCAATTTTGAGCAAGTTGCTAGATGGTATAGACACATTACTCAACGACATCGATGTATTTGAGGGAAGAAGCAGTCCTGGCAACAAAATTGGTCCCTTCACTTCGGCATCGCCACGAGGGGAAGATTCCAATACGCTTGTTGCAAGAGTGGTGGCGGCGCAAAGTGATACCGCCAAGTAGGGCGACAACAACATCTTCTTCGACTTCGTCAGAAATGCAGCGCAGACACGTGAGTGCCTATGTCGTGAACGATAATCAGAGCAGGATATACGAGCCTTTTCGCCACGGCGCAAATTTCATAAATGCATGTGGAGAGGCCGATCTAGCGCTTATGCACCCCAATCAGCTATTGCGCGTTATACATTATATCCTGCTATGCGAGGAAAGTCGTTTCATCTTGTCCTTGAAATGGCTCTGTCTTTTCAAACAGTCTCTTTTAGCAGACTGATCTGAATCTGCCTGTGACATGCGTGGCAGAAAACGTGAACGTTACCATTCAATTGCTAAGCTCAATGTTTGCGGAGAACACGGAGCGACTTCTCAAAACTTGTTCATAAACTCTCACATCACACCACCCCAACTTGCACCAGCTTCATTCTGAAAAACGGCTCGCTGTCGTCGTCATGCCCTCCGTGACGATCTGTATATGAGGCATTAATTAACGGCAACAATAGCTATGATTCTTTCGATCCCCGGCGTTCCTCATCAGCTTTCACCAGTTAGTCCGCTGACGACGGTCTCTCGTGCGATCTCATACAAAATCCAACAGTTTTATGAAATCCGCCTTTAGGGTCACACATGTCGTTGTAATCCAGCAAGGCTTTCAAGCCATATTGAATATAGAGACATAAGTAGCACACGTTTTCCTTCTTACTCCATCGCACCCCTCCAAATCACATACTTCACATCCATCACGCCTCCCAAACCAGAACATCGCATCGCAACATCCAACCCCCACTATCCAAACGCTATCCCTCCCCCCAGTCACACCAACCAGTAGCACCACCCCACACACGTCCAGGCCGACGTCAAAACACCTACCGAACCAATCACGCGTTCACCTCCTTCTCCCTCCTTTATATGAACCCCACCGAAAGCGTCATCCCCCCCTCCACTTCCTCCAAAACTTATCCTTTCTTAACCTCCTATGAACGTCATCGCCGCCAACAAAGAATCCTATAACCAGATATTTAAGCTGGATTACCCAGATCTCTGTACAAAGGGCCGCGAGCAGTAAGCCATGGACTAGAGTGGAAGCGTGGCGAACTTATCGTTGCCAATGCACCAACAATCCCGAAACTTGCAAGTAGCTATGTCGCCACTGTACCAGTAATACTGCTGCTATCATAAGTAGCCCGTGCTGCCTTTGGGCATCATCAAGGATCCACTCAGCAATCAACTATCACGGGCGGCCGTACTTTCGCTAGGAACTCAAAATGATCAAGCTCTTTCGATGTACCAGGTTCTAGATCTAGGCTTTTGTAGGTCGATGATCTCTTATATAGGCAACACCATTGGAAGCATTACATGCATCCGACACTTCCCGACAACTTTTGGTGGTGAAGTCACTTCCCAGAATCAAGGAGTCAGATGCACGAGTGGACCAACGAGCAAAGAGTGAAATGAATGCATTCTACAACCTAAAACATACAATATGCAAAGATAATTAAGGGAAAACGATACATAAGTCAAAGCAGTACCAGACATCGCCAACCTGATACTCGTAGATCATACCACATAACCAAGAAATGCAATGAAACCCACAACAACAATACAACATCCAATAATCCCACACCTCCATGCCGCCCCCCTCACAAAGGCTTAGCCGCAAACCCAAGCTGAGGCCCGCCCGCCGCATCGTCAAAGACCACAAACTGCGCCTTCAAAAATACATCCCCAAAGATATTGACCCCAACACCGGCACTGCTCTGAAGACCACCAAAGCATGTCGCGCTTCCGCTAGAGACAGGCGCATAGTTGATATAGCTCCCCGGAACAACAGCCGTATACCCCTCAATAGCGAAGCTGATATCCGGCAGCGCGGCCGCGCAATCGAAGATGTATCCACCATCCGCCATGCTGTTCTGCGCGCCCGACACTTGCGCGTAGTAAGCCGAGACGACAGCGTCCGGGAGCAGGAGCAGCGAAGTGCCGGTATCGGCGATGGCGGGGATACTCTGCGAGACCGCGGTGCCGGTGCCGACGGTGTAGCCCGCACTGGTGAAGCCCCAGAAGCCACGCGAGTTGTCGACGGCGGTGTAGGTGATGCTGCCGGTATACTTGGCGGCGTCGATGTAGCCGAAGTCGTAGCTGCCCGGTGCGCCCTTTTTCAGATCGGAGGTGAAGAGGGGGGCGGAGAGGCCGGATTCGGCGTTGGCGAAGAAGGTCCGGGCTTGGTTTGGCTTGACGGTGTTGATGGAGCTGAAGGCGAGACCGAGGAGGCCGTCGCTCTGGTCTCGGGCGAAGGAGGAGCTGATGGTTGAGGCTAGCTCGACGTCTTGGCCTGTCACCGAGGTACCGCCGACGCTTACGACGTCGGTGTAGACGTTGCCGCTTGCGGAGCTGCCGTCGCCGTAGCTGATGGACCACGTCTCGCCGTTCGCGATGGCGGATGTTGACGAGGAGCCTGGGTTGTAGATGTTGTGGCCGTTTTGTTCATTCGCAGGTAGTTCTGACGAGAATACCCATCTGAGCCAATTAGCATATTGTGTCCAGACTTTCCCACGATCGAACAACACTTACAGGTCGGATGAACCCGTGTCGAAATCGAGGTTCAAAGTCTGGCCACCAACAGTGACAGATTCCAGGTATGCCTGATCGTACTGCTCAGGATTGGCGGTGACAGTCCCATCATCGGTAGCGGCGGCAGCAGAAGCCGCGGCGTCGACTTTCGCAGGTGCATTGGCTCCAAGCTTGGCATATTTACCGTAAACGCGCGCAAGAGCGATAGGGCCGGCAATCTTCTTTCCAGGAAGCTTAGGTGCTCCTTGTGGAACAGTGAACTTCTTATTGCCGACCACAGAGGTACTCCGCTTCTGATGAGTAGGAGCCGCGGCAGCGAGTGATGCAAAGGCCGAAGCCGTAACCACTTGTTCGAAGAAACGCATTCTCACGACGAGTGTGAAAGTGTCGGTAGCAGATTCGAGAAGATGGTCAGACTGATGAGCTATTGAGCTGTATCGAGATGGGTTGATGATGTACTTAGGAGGGGAGTTGAGGAGTGCTTTATAGTGATCAAGACTCCATTGCAACTGCTGAATTCAACATGCTTGTTGCGCAACTTCCTGTTTCAGTCGCGGAGCGAGATTGGGTCGGCCTTGACGGTCAGCCAGAGGCGAATCATGAAAGATCATGGGATTGTGACATGGATGAAAGGTAAAGAGCGGCATCGGACGGGGGCGGGAAAGGGGCTCGGGCAAACATTGAAACCAAGCAGATAACAGTAAACAGCATGAATGGCATCATTGTACTCCTGGTTCAACAAACGCAGTAGTCCCTGTATCTGTGACGTTGTAGTGGTGATAGGTTGTGTTGATCTGCTTGGACCCCGGGTTTTGAAAGGCCTGTCGATCTCATGCGGACCATAGACTAAGTCTGGAAGGTGCATCTCGCCAAGCCCCGGCTGGTGCATGCGACCGCCCAATCACCGTGGCAGCTTCGCGAGGCAAAGTCTGATCGGATGCTATCATTATCAAAAGGTAGCGTTGAAAGAAGGACGGAGGAAACTGAACCGAGGGATAGGCCAACACTTAAGATAAAGGAGGCGAATGACGATCTGTGTCGCCATCTCGGCACGTTCCGCGCCTTCTTGACTGCTTACCATATTCGGTTAAATGATTGATGCAGCGAAGACTCTCAGGACACTGATAGGGTGAATCGACGCGGATCCGAGGTCGATACTGATAGGTGCGAATTTATAGGTGATTTGCAGCACCCCGTAGACAGGATTCGAAGCGCATGAATCGTACGAATCGCTGGCTCCCGTGTCTTGAGACCAGTACTTCTCCGCACCGAGGTCTGGAGTCCGATCAAGGAAGGAACCAGGTCAGGTAGACGATAATAGCAACGTGGGCCGAAGCCGTATTGGCCAGAATTCAGTGCAGCCAGGGGCCGCGCGTATGCAGGTACCCGACACAGTAAAAGATGTGTCAATCCGATGAGAAAGCAGAGAATGCAGCACAATGCGGCCAAAGGGACCACCGATAGATCCGTAGCACAAGGATACAAGTTCGCAAGACTTATCTCTTCGAAAGTGCGCGGAAATTTGGATGGCCTTAGAACCAATATCTTACCTTGCGATCCCCCAGATCTAAATCTCTCATTTCACCTTCTCCATCACGACAACAGCCGTGAAGTATATTGGCCAACCACTTTGTCGTTACCAGTAACATGGTCCATGACATGCAACCTCTTACCCCATGTTCCGTACCTGCAATGCGCTCCCCCAATATGAATTACTTCTTTGAGACTTCTCCGCTTCCATAAAGAGCGCCGTCCTTCTATCGGCTCCGCTCATCTGTTCAAGGATGTTCCAGCTCGTTTGCGTGGGCTCCCGATTTCATAGCGCTCCATCAGTCCAGCACGTATTCTAGAGTCTCGTAGGCCAACTCTATTGCGATCGAGGTGATGCAGGACGCCCATATGTGGGTACATGTTTGTCCTGCCTTAGCCATGGTTTGATGACCAGACTGCCGCCAATCGTATAGTCGGAGCTGCCATACCGTGTGTAACTCGACGGTATGACTTGTCCGGGAAGGCTTCGAAGTAGAGAAAAGCGATTACGTGTTGTGTCAGAGTTGTCGCAGCATACATGTGCGACAAACATCCACCTTTGCTGTCTTCGGGATCCTCATGACCACTGCCCCTGTTCTAGTCAACTGTTTTATACCATGCAGGCGAGCTCATAGCCCATTCCCCAATGCGCTTGAGTAATTTGCAACCTGAGTCACTCAGAGATTTTCGACATAGACCCTCGTGCCAAGCCGGGAAAGTCGGCTAGTCCTCTCCTAGCTAGCTCCATCTAACCCTTTACAATCCCCGTGTCAGTGTAACAACGATTTTATTCATATTCGAATATAAATATACTAGTAGGATATTCGAATATAAATACGCTATTTTAGGATATTCAAATAATATTTAAATATATCTAATTATAGTTATATACTAAAAATAGTATATATTCTTAGTATTTTTAGTTAGATTATATAATAAAGTACTATTTATAACGCTTAGTAATCTAAACTAGCTTACTAAGTATATAATCTATTACTAATTCTACTAATTTATATAGAGTACTATTTTAGGTAAGATATTCGAATAGGTATTTGAATATATTCGGTTAGATATTCGAATATGAATACGCTACTATGATATTCATATTCGAATATGAATATCGTCCTAGCATATTCGAATATCAATGAATTTGTTACACTGCCCCGTGTCAGCTATTTTACGTCGGTCTACAGTACAACTCGACTAATCATCGACGGCGCTCATAAAAGACAATAGCAGATCAGCTGAGCTTGGATGCAGGACATTGACGCAATGTCGACCCTTTCCGATCGTCATGAACAACATATCCCACAGCAGTCGATACGAGGCGGTTACACAAGGACACTTCCTTAGTTCAGGCTTCGTGGGATCTATCAAGCGATATTTCAACAGAACACCACGAGCCATTAGGCTGTTATCGAGCTGATGGGGTACGACTTTATTTCCAAACCGTGACGCTCTATTGCATCACCCAGCAATGGCCAAGGTGCTAATGTTCTCCCCAGTGTCTTCCAAGTCAGCCTTTCCCTTCGAGCCTATTTCGTTCCCATCGAGCATAAGACAATCACGCACAGGAAGAACGCGCAATGGATGACATGGCATATGATGTGATCAAGGGTTTGCCATTTCGGAGACAAGATCCACTTGCCGCACAACCTCGCCCTACAATATTATAAGCGATAGTGGTAACGCAAGAGGTGTTGGGCTTCAGCTGATCTCGATAATCTACAGAGGGCAGGATGTCGCTATGCCACGCCATGAAGAAAATTGGGGAAGAAGAGACGACAGATCCTGTTGATGAGGAGGTGGTTGTCATTCAAGATCTTCAGAATGTCTCGTCTCAGCACGCTCCCAACATCAACTTCTGTTCCAATTCCAATGGATCATCTATCACCATGATCGCAGTGCTTAGTTGGTCGTCTATCTTACTCAGTGTCACTTGCTTCTCACGCTCTGAGGAGGAGGTGGGTCTGGCACTGCATGGTCGAGGTTTCAGCCCAGTCTGGTAGAAAAAGCTCGAGGACTAGCTTTAGCTGGAGAACACAAAATTCAAAGCGGAGAAAGATATTATAAACATCCGAGGAGGAACAATTGTCTGAAGACCAAGGGCACATACGCCACCCGACGAACGATGGTTTTCGATAACGGCGTCGAGAAAACGAATTGGAAAGGATCCTCATTCGCTGCGTATACTCTTGCCCGACAAGCTGAATATATCTTGAAGGTGCGTAATGCCATCCTTAACGGCCCGATCAACACCGTTCGCCTTGCAAGTAGTAAGGCTTGATTAGCTCCCCTAAGGAGTGGAGGTTACGAGCTGTGTGGCATCTATCACAGTTGAAGCTACTTGCGTTTCAGTCGGCATCTGATTCATGAGTGGTGATCTTTTCCATTGCATTACGTTCTTCGAGGTTTCTTAGTTTCAGTATGACCATCAGGACCAACTACGACGTCAAGTGACATCGCGACAAGCCAATACAGAGCACTTTGAGCACAGCTAAGATACTGCTCTCGCCTTTTCTTGATCTCCGAGCATCTAATTCTGATGCAAGTGTGAGTCCTCAGAGCAGATTATACTCCTCGGAATGGTTTCCAGGTTGTTTCGCGCAAAGCGCATCTCGGGAGGTAAGCGATATCGCCCATGCTCAACCCCGTGGAAGCTGTGTGAGACCTCCAATTTACCACTAGTCATTCTCGCGCTTCTTCAACGTGTGCAAATGGGTAATCTATTATGGGTTCTTTTGCCGCTCTTGCGACATGGGGCCGCACTCTCATTTCTTGGCAAGCCGGTCGCATCAGATGGCCTGTGTGTTGACATGTTCGCTGTTTCGACTACCAAACTTTGCGTCCGTCGGTTTCGTGTTTTTCGTTTGCGTAGAGATTTTCTAGTTGATGGGGCCTGACACTTACCTCGAAACAGGTGGAATCGGAGGTTTGATCCTTTCACGAAACGGGTCTTCGAATCCGAGAACTTAACTCTTCAACAATTTCAATCCTCATCCATTTCAATTTGATCAATCTTATTGTTTATAGCTTAATCATCTCGTTCACTGCGTAAGGCTTTTGAATCAGCGTATGTCTTTTGCGATTGTAATTTCCAGACCGACGACATAATTTTCCGAACCACGTTACCAACAGCTCGTGCTTAGAAAGGCCTTCCACGTTCGTCTAATTGGAAGTTCTGTACCTATCGCCGTGGCCTTAGGTCCCTTCTCGTGGTCGGGATTAGGACAGGATGATAGCACCCTTCCTACTGACCACCCTGGTGGCTACCACCGCGAGTGCTGCAGGGTTGCTAGGAGCTGCCCAGCCAGGTACCCTGAGAATGGCTCCCCGCGGCGGTTTCAATCTTCCCAACGGCGACATCAACGGACCGGCTTTGGTGCAGGCACTGACCGATACACTGATGAGATACAGCTCCGCCCCCTTCTCCAAACCATATATTCCGACGGCGGAGGAGCGAGCGGAAGCGGCAGGTACCAGTAAAAGCTCCTTGTTAGATCCTGCTTTCAATGGATCTATCAATAGACGAGCGTACTACGAAGCACTGTCAAGCGATCAAGACGTAGCCTACGATGGGTACATCACTATTGGGACCCGAATGCCGACACGCTTCCTCATGCAATTCGATACCGGTAAGTGAGATCGCTCCAAGAAGCCGCATTCAACGCTCATGCAGTACAGGCTCCCCACACGTCATCGTTCCTGGTTTGAAATGTACCGTTGCAAAAGGTTGTCCACATATAGCACGATACCCCGGCCTAGGAACGCCTCTGGACACCAGCGTCAACCTCATCTACGGCGGAGGCACCGTCACAGGCTTCGAGTGGGCCGACACCGTCTCGATAGCAGGCATGAATATCACGGACCAAACCATCGTCAGCCTAGTCTCAGCCAATATGACAAACCCATCCACCTACGACGGCATCTGCGGCATGTCCTTCAGCGCCGCCGCCCTCGACAACACCACCACCTTCTTCGAAACCTACCTGAAGCAAACCACCACCGCCGTCCCCGAATTCTCCTTCTTCCTCGGCCGCGCCTATAACAACACCGGTGAATCCAGCCAACTCACCCTCGGCGGCCGCAACACCTCCCAATACGCCGGCCCCATCACCCCCGTCCCCGTCGTCGCCGAAACCGCCTGGCTCGTCGGCCTAGAAGGCATAACCATCAACAGCCAATCCGTCGGCGCCACGATCAAAGGCCAAGCCGCCATCGACACCGGCACATCCTTCGTCGTCGTCCCCCTCCAAACCCTCGCCGCCATCTTCGCCCTCATCCCCGGCTCCATCGCCATCCCCCTCTCCGGCCTCGGCGCCTCCCAATCCCAACTCTACGCCTACCCCTGCAACACCCCCGCAGCCTACATCCCCTCCATGACGATGGCCAGCAAATCCTTCCCCATCCCCCTGCAAGATTTCAACCTGGGCGTCTTAACGACGGGCTTTGTGGCGGCGCTGGCGACGAAGATTGGCGCGTCGCAAGCGGAGGTTGAGGCGAGACAGTTGTGCGTGGCGGGGGTGATTGGGTTGCAGAACAATGTCAATCCGAACTTGTTTGTGCTCGGGGATGTCTTTCTGAAGGGGTGGTATTCTGTTTTTGGGTATGGGAGGGGGTGGCCGGCGGATAAAACGGGGGCGACGGTGGGGTTCGCGCAGGTGGTGCAGGATGCGGCGGCGTCTGGGACGAGTGGGGGGCCGTTCAGCATTTAGATACGATGGCCTGATGGGGGTGTTGTATAGGTGCGGTGGGTTGGGGTGGGAGATAGAGGCCCATGGCTTCTCGTGATTTGTGTATTGGAATATGTACAATATATCCTGAGCGCTGAGGCGATGTGTACAAAATCCAGGCCCGACTTTTCCATTGATGTTGTGTCCGGCTCCCGTTCCACCGGACGTCAGCCTCTAGAATATATGTAGTGTAGATGAACGTCGAACATATATGTAACAATAGCTATCAGGCTTATTCTATTGAACTTCGTCCATCTCAGAGTAATATGTACCTTGGCGAAGACTTTCTTAACGATATGTGGTAGACGCAATTGTGTGGGATGTGTGAGGGATTATTCTATTCTATGGTATCTACGGAAGTGGTGAGATGACTGATGTCAAGAATCTTCGATATGTAATATGTGAATGGAACAACTGATGTGTATTCATTCATTTTTACCCTGATATCTATCTCTATCTCTATATCTATCTCTATCTCCTCGTCTGTATCTATACCCCCATCCTCAACCCCTACCTACTAACCCCATCCTCACCCGATTCCCATCCATAATACCCAAACAACACCACACCACTCACCTTCCCACTTTCTCTTTCTCGCCCACACACTCCTCACAATCGAAATGAAACCAATACCAAAGCTCTCGATAGAAACGTTATAGCTATTAGCGAGGTATGGAGATCGTAGTAGGTAGTTGAGTTGTGAGGGTGTGAGGGGTATATGGTAATTAGGACTCGGGAGAGGGGGGTTGTGGATTCTTAGTGGATTGCATGGAGATGTGGAGATGGGTATGCGAGCGAGCAAGTGGAAGAAGGGGAATTGGTGAGGGGGGTGTTGGGTGGTTACGAGGGTGAATGTGGACATGAATGTGAATATAGATGTGGTCTGGTGAACTAGACTCCTCAAGATAGGTGTTAGGGAGTTTTAAAGTGGCTAGATTACTTGGTTGTGGGGTTTTGGGACTCTATTTTGTGTTTTCTCCAAGGGATAGAACTACGAGTCACGACTAGGGGGTTGGGGATCGGGGTTTCTTTGATTGTTTCTGGCAGATTGGGCGCTTATACCGTAGGGAAAGGTGATGGTTCGCTGTTCTAGGCGTATGTAGTGTAAGAGAGCGAATCGTTCATGATAGGGTTGGTTTGTTGGAGCTATTTCAACCGGTACCTCCCGAATTATGATCCGGGATGAATGTGGCTTTTAGCAGGAATTGTTGTATTGTGAACATGCATAGGACTGGGTTTTAGCGTGATGGGTCTATGGGTGGATGCTGTGGCATGACTGGACTGGATTTTGGGAGGAGACTGCTCGGCATCCTGCTGACGAGGGGTTTGTTGTTGTTAGTTTATGACTGCAGATGAGGGTCTTTCGTTCTGTTGCAGATACAGTACGCGAAATCAGGATATTTGATACTGTAATGGCGGGCGTAGTGAGGGTAGCACAATTCAAGAGCGGCAAGGCGTAGGAAAGCCAATACGACACTCGACTTCTAGGCAAGGCGGGTGGATATTGTGATTCCGGCTCAGTGGTGCCTGTCAATTGATCGCTGACTTCTATAAATCTTGACTTAGCTCCAGAAGATGAAGTCCACTCTACCTGGCTGTTGCTTTCAATAAAGGAAGAGTGGTATTCAGCAGTGCTGTGCCATTCCCCATTGTAGCTGATGCCAGATGCGATAATGCCAAGGATGGGGCGACGGAAGCTGGATCGTTCTGTATTTCGTTGCACAGATAGTCAAAATAGGAGCCAGATTCCCACATGAAGAGGCTGAGGGTTGGAATGGATGAATGATCTGCAAAAAGAGTATGAGTCCTGCCACTATGTCACGGATAGCGCCTTAGGGACACATACAGCTCTCGACAATGACGTTGCCGCCCTGTGCTTGGCCCATAAACAGACATCGATTGATCAGGTCGTCACCACACATATGCACTTTCTTCCAACTGGAGACCCCAAGGGGTACACGCTTGATGGGAGACTCGGCATAGCTCATAATGGCCATATTGCATGTCCCTATCCAACGGCAGTCAGTCATGATTACGTACGAAGCTTGGCTATTCAACTAGAGGTCCTGGGTACTGACTGAGGCTCCAATAGGCAGGTACCTGCACCACTTGATTGGGATACACATTCTTCACGCCAGGGAAGCTGAGTCCACCTGGAGTCCGTAATTGTTCATCGTCGAACAGGCGTGGCTGGTTATCATTGGCGTCGGCGAAGATTCTCAAGAGTTCGTCACAGTCCGAGGCTCTGGGAGTACCATAGTACTCTTTGACACAAGAGACTCTGCTTGCAAGAGAGTGTTGGGTGATGAGGCAGAGTACGAGGAGATACGCAAGTGTTGGAAGAAGCTGGGGCATGGGGTCCCCACAGTCGTAGTCTGTGCGCTGCCGTATATGTTTGACTTTCGGTCTCCACATAGGATTGTAAGAAGGTCAAAGTGGGACGATGCAGATATCCAACCTTAGACCCTCTGCAGATCCAAACCTTCGCGCATCGAGGCTCGGCTCGGGTTATACGCGTATATGCATGAGGGTCGCGCATAAAGTTGAAAAGCGTGGGGAAAGTTCGACGGTGCTGTTTCAGGTCCCCTTCAACCACAGACGGCACCGATATTGGAGATGATGGCAAACATAGATGGCAATCCAACATGCGCGATATTGTATAGCCGTTTATGACCTTTCTATTCGGATTAAAACCCTAGCTGTCATCCAATGATTTGCCGAGACGATCCGTACGCGTTTTCAATATCTGGCTTTGACGCCACTGCGACCATTTCCTCTATCAAAGCTCGATGATCCAGCTTTGGTGAGTGTACTAGATGCGTTGGTTGGAGACGCGGCCGTCAAAAAGGCTACCGGGTTATCTGGATTCACTCCCACATTGTAGCCCGACATGTACTTGTTCAGGATGGTTTCGAAGGGCGAGCCAACCGCGTAGATATACACGACTTTGGCATTGGCGTCATCCACTATAATCACCGTCAGAATCGTACTTTAAAGCTTCCGGCTAGATCTGATTAGATCATTCGACGTCGACGTACTATTGGCAAAGTGCATTCCCCCAGCTCCATTGTGTTCGAGTACGCAGCCCTGAACATTGTCGATGACAGCATTCAGGACTGTTCTCCAATTGTCAATGCTGGTTGGCTCATGTACGAAGCCTGCTGCATCTGCAACGCTCATCAACGCTGATCGACATGTTCCTAACACAATCCTTAACGCTGCTCAAGTAAAGCATGCCTGGTTTCGAAGACGTACCTACTCGCCATATTTTCGGCAATTGGACCATCTGCGAGCGATATGGATTGAGTACAGGGGTGAACGGTGGATCGAGAAACTTCGGCTCCACGAATGAGCGGGGCTCGTCTGGATTAATATCGGGAGACAACGTTTCGCCCGGGAGCTGCTTGTAAAGGTCGAAACAATCATTGGTATTGGGTCTGCCATAGATTTGTGCGTCGCACGCTGAGTAAGGGGAAGCTGCATTACGATGTATCAATAGGCAAAGCGCCATAGGATAAGTGCAAGAAACTTTCATAACTGGTACTTAGAATCAGCAGGAATCGCATGAGCTAAGTGTGACAAATCCACGACCCCAAAGGCAATGAGCCCAGGAACGAGAATGAGACATTATTGAATGCAACATAAATGAGGCCAAAACGACTGACTAAAAGGACATTCTTGGCGCATATGACTCCAAATATTTGCCGTTTACTTTGTTCGTAGAGGCGCTTACAATCTAGGAACAACATATACGCGAAGAGCCCGATGTCGGTCTGTAGCCAACACGGGATATTCTTTTTTCAACATACAACAGCGTCAACTGCCGAGGCCGAGGATATCACACGCTTTATAGTCAGCTTCAATTGGCAGAGCACGTCATCACACATACGGAGAGCATGTTCACACATGACTTGTGCCAGTGTCAAGAACGGCCAATGATAAGCGGCTGGGATCTGAGTTCAATGTGCGGAGTAGAGTAGTCTGGCTCTACAGGGCGGGTCGATGTTGCAGTAGCTTTGGCGCTGCTGCGGCTATGGCTCCTTCCGCTGTCAGAGTCTACTGAAGATTGTAGATAGTCGCGAATGTATACCGGCAAGAGAGGCGAAAGGAGGAGTAGAATCACCTGGCATCTTCACAATGTTCCTCCAATGGTGGGGGTTGAATGCCGTTCTTCCGATTGTCAAACTAGATACCTGCACAGGATTGACCTCCAACCAAGGTCTCTTATATACTCCCCAGGTGGCGGGCAAGTATGCTGTGGGGAGATAGTGGCTTGCACGATAGGTCAAGGCCTGAATGCTCGGCGTGGCCGTCGAGACTATCCCGGCTACTAGAGTATTAGTCGTCCATCCATGGCCTCGTACCGCTGAGCCCGGCGGGGTGGACTCAGCAGCTGACTCCTAAGTCGTCCTCAGTCGACAGTTGGTGTCTGTATTTCCGCAGGATACGAGTAAAGATGAGTTCTCGATTCTACCTCAGCCGGAACGACCGTCACGCAGAGGACGCCTTAGTTCGTGTGACAGAGGCAACGGGCTGGCCATGCTGTGCTCGACTTGATTCCGCGCTCTATCCATACATCAAAGTCCTTTATCCTGTGTTTCCTGGTGCGAAAGATGCAATGGATGTCCTTCGTTCTTTTTCACCATTCCTTATTACTCGGTCTTGGCAAGAATTACGGTCCGGCGCTAGCAGCGGACTAGCCGGACTTTCTCCCTCGCCAAAAGTCCGAGGTGAAGAACAGTAAAGTACCTATTCAGTACAATATATTGATACACCATGCGGACATTCACGGACTACGAGCACCACGGACTCAGCCTGGCCGTCGTTATTGCATGGGAGCCCTGTCCGATCTTGAAAATGCCTTATATATCGCTATCCTCGCCCAACGATGAACTTCTCCCATCTTCCAGCTCAACGATCCCTTCCTCTGAAACAACGCCTTCTCTTCCAATCCAGTGTTCATAAAGACCTCGTCCTCATACACCTTCCCCTCGTGCAAAAATATGGCAACAGACTCACTTGGCACCAATCCCGAGAGGAGGTGTGAAGCTTCCCTAGATCCTATACCACCTCCAGCCCCTTTAGAAACGATGCCAGAGAAGACCGAACTCACATCATTGGAGAATGCACAAGAGCTGCAGGAGAGGCAGACAAATAAAGATGAACTCCCAGAGCCAGAATATCCGTCCCGGGCAAAGGTCATTCCAATCGTCGCCGCTCTCTATTCCGCCTTCTTCCTCGTTGCTCTGGTACCTCAACCACTCGCTCCCCGTCCAAGCACCCACAACTGACAAGCTGAACAGGACCGTACAATCATCGCCACTGCCGTACCGCGAATAACAGACGACTTCCACTCTCTCGGTGACGTGGGCTGGTACGGCAGCGCCTATATGCTCACCGGCTGCTCCTTCCAGCTCTTCATGGGCCGTGTCTACACCTTCTACAACCCCAAAAAGGTCTTCCTCTTCTCCATTGCCGTTTTCGAGGTTGGATCTGCATTATGCGGTGCCGCCCCAAACTCTACCGCATTTATAATTGGCCGTGCGATCGCTGGATGTGGCTCCTCTGGCATCTTCTCCGGCGCCATCATTATCATCATGAACCTCGTGCCACTACACAAGAGACCGCTGCTGCAAGGACTGGTGGGGGCGGTCTTCGGGATCGCATCAGTAGTTGGGCCTCTTTTGGGAGGTGTCTTCACGTCCAAAGTGTCCTGGAGGTGGTGCTTCTACATCAATCTTCCCATCGGCGGCATTGCCATGGTCGTATTGATCTTCATCCTCCAGATCCCAGGCGCCACCAATCGCAATACACCATGGCGACAACAGATCAATCAGCTTGACCCCATCGGCACCTTCCTCTTCATCTGTGGAATTGTGTGCCTACTGCTCGCTTTGCAATGGGGCGGCTCCACATATCCTTGGCACGACGGCCGCATCATTGGCCTTCTCGTCCTCTTCGTCATCCTCATATCCGCCTTTGTCGCAGTCCAAATTTGGAAGAAGGAGACTGCGACAGTGCCTTCACGGATCGTCAAGAATCGCAGCATACTCGCGGGTATGTGGTCACAGTTCTGCGTCGGCGCTGCAATGATGATAATGATATACTATCTCCCCATCTGGTTCCAAGCCATCAAGGATGTCAGCGCGTACCAGTCCGGTATCAACACGCTGCCTTTGGTCCTTGGCCTTGTTGCCTCCAGCATCTCGGCTGGAGCACTGGTCCAGCGGATCGGGTACTACACCCCCTTCATGATTGCGAATGGTTGTGTCATGTCTATCGGCGCTGGTCTCATCACCACATTCACCCCGAATACGGCGCATGCGAAGTGGATCGCCTATGAGTTCATCTTCGGCTTCGGGGTTGGCCTGGGCATGCAACAAGCCACCTTAGCTGCTCAAGCGGTCTTGGCTCGAAAAGACGCACCAACCGGTATTTCACTCATCATGTTCTGCCAATTACTCGGTGGCGCCGTTTTTGTCTCCATAGGACAGAATGTTTTCGCGAACGAGCTTGTCAAAGGCTTGGCAAGTGTGGCGGGCATCCAGCCTGCTGCGGTTGCTGCCAATGGCGCGACCGAGCTCAGAAAGAACGTGGATCCTGCTAAACTTACTGGTGTGTTGTTGGCGTACAATGGAGCACTGGTCAAAGTGTTCGAGGCTGGGCTGGCATTGGCGTGTCTGTCAATCATTGGAGCGTTGAGTATGGAATGGAAGAACATTAAGAAGACCAAAAAACGGGGCGGTCCTGGTGCTGCCGAGAAAGGAGAGGCAAAGGGCGATGAACCTACGGTTGAAGATTCGAAGGGTGCAAACGAAAAGGCTTAGAATGCTATGCATGCCACTGTAAGATAGAAAAAGGAGATCCAGTCTGAGTGTGTTGTACTCAATGCGGCGATACCCAATGTATGTAATGAGTTTTGAAGGCAAAATCCTTGCTTCTCAGGCAATGCAGCCTCGACTAACGAATCTGGTCTGTGCTACTTGACCAACCCCAAAAACTACCACCCGACGCATGTCTCAACCAGGCCTTGCTCTCACCGTACCCTTGCCACCAAGACACTGTGGATCGCTGACTCTGACACACTGATCCTCAGCCTGATGACAAGGAATATCGCCCGGACGTCGTTAGATAGCCTTACTGAGATCCGACCGCCTTCTCGGTCCCAGGATGTCTGAATGGTCGGAGTGGTATGATTCATCTCAGCCGAAGGGCTGCCAGGCTTGCCTTTTGGAGAATAGTGATTCAGAGGATGGTGGCTACATCGGACACTGGTGAGTTGCGATCGGATTTCTAGCCTCACAGAAGAATTGTGGCTTAGCTGTCCTTGGGCGTTACAGTGATTGCTGTTATATTAAGCAGATTCTCCCAGTGATCGGCCCAATAATCCGTTGCGGATGCGGAGTCATGCCGAAAAGGGAAAGAAGACCAACCTCCTCAATTGTTTGCCACTGTGTGTTGATGAAAACAACGCTAGCGGCCTCGGCTGGCTACATGTCTTTCACATCACATTCGCTCACAAAACTTCAACATCACAGAAATTTCACGCATACATCCAGAAACACAACGTCTCGTCTGCGCACATCATTCGTCTATCCGTGGCTACGATGACAATAGGTTAGCTTCTACTTTCCACAAGTCTTGTGCTGTCGAGAGAGTCTACGTCTGAGACGTATCAACCTGCTACCGCGTTGACGTCCGGCGATATCAAGTGAGACTCGTCTTGACTCATCGAAATTCGTTCGAGAGAGCAACATTCTCCTCCCACTGGGACATCAAAGCTATGTGAGTGACCCATTCCCTGTCAGCGTCAACACGCCTTCCGATCATGATGTGTCTCACACTTCATTACTTCTGCGAGACTATGCGAGTCTTCTGCAGAGGCTTTCGGCTGATTGGACTCTCGAGTATAGACAAGGAGAATCTCTTTCAGCCGAGCGTGCTATCTGCGGACACATTACTTCAGTAACTGCTCTACCTGAGATATATGTGCAGGGAGATCACTCTGTTTCGTAATTCTCCCAGGCTGGCTCTTTCGTGTCTGTTCCTGATCAGCAAGCAGATCGAGCTCATCATCGAAAATATCGATTCTTCCGGACGACAATTGAATCAAGGAATTCCATATATTTATCATTGCTCTTTACACCAATTCACCACTACTGTCGACACTGGACCGCTATTATTGCAGTCCAAAAGAGGCTGTGTGGTGAATGATATGCTATTTCTTTGAGCGTGGGTCATCTCCCGACCCTATTACGGGAGCCACAGCTATGAAGCATCGCTACGTCGCTGCTTGGGCTAGTGCCCTCGGCACAGTGATCCTTTGCTCCTTGTATCTTGGTCATCGATACCATACCCGTAAAGCACTTGAGGCGCATCGCACTCGGTGGAGTGAGATGGAGGGGGCGCTTCGTGCTGAGATTCAGAGTCTGAACAAGGATCACTTCGACTTGCAAGATGCATACCATCAGCGCATCAAAGAAGAACGCCATCAGTACACTGAGTGGAACAAAAAGGGATCTACACTTCGGGCTAAACTTCGAGCGATTGAACTCCAGCAAGACAGCTTGCAAGAAGCTCTCAATAACCGCACCAAAAAGGAATCCAACCAGAACACTGTGTGGGCTGAGAAGGAGTGTACGCTGCGAGCAACGATCGAAAATCTGGAAGCGGAGAATTTGAAGCTGCATGATAGTCTCGATCACAATATCAACGAAAACATCAGCCTGCAAACTCAATGGAGTGAGAAGCAGCAGACGCTGAGTGCCAAAATCAGCAGGCTACGATTGGAGAAGAAGAACATGCAAAACGAATTTGAAGATCGCCTCAATGAAGCAGTCAATCTGCAGACCACGAGTACCAGAGATCGGGATCTACCCGTTCTTGTGCAGCAAGCCCTGGATGTAATCATAAGGACAGACGCAAAAGTTGATCGGGTTGTTACTAACCTCGACAATGTCAATAAGCAGCTCGCGGAGCAAGACTCACGAGTGGCCTATTTGTCCGCTAGACATGACGACGATGATGGCAGTAATGCCTCATCTGAAGTCAACAATATTACTCCTAAAGGTCCAGTCCAAGCAGCGTTTGCCTCATCATCAAGTAACAACGAGTTGGGAGCAGACAATATTAAGCTCGAGGGGAAGCTTATTGATATAAAGACTATCGCATCGGACTTATCATTACCACCCAAGATCACGATGCCAAGTACCGTTCTACCACAACACCCACTGCCAAGCAAGCCGCCGACACCCGCTTGGTTCACGCCAAAAGCAGACACGGCGCCAAATGCTATATCTCACGGCAAGAAAATGGATAGTGGTGCTGCTATATCTGTACAGAAAGTGGTAACTATCCACCCCACATATACTACTGTACCGAACATCTTCCCAACATATCAAGCCTTATCTACATCACCGAGCCGCATTCCCAGTCTTATAAAGCCAATCCATGGGCTCCCCGCTCGGCCACCCAAGGCGCGAGGGCAGTAAGTACGATAGCCGAACCTCCGGTCGTCGTTAACGATGGTACGATGTCTGCAGTCAGGGAATTGGAGTGTGTGAACTAATCACTGTCAAGGATCTGAGAATGTAATAGAATGGTTATAGAAAATACAAGATTCGATCAAAGTATTTGTACTAAAGTTGTGATTTTGCTGATAACATGCATCACGTATCAAATGGTGATAGACGAGAGGTGTACACGTGAATATACTATACATCTTGAGGTAATCGTGGGAGAGCTATGCCGAAGACACGATGCTTGGAGCACTTCAGGTGTAGAAAGTACCCAGCCAGCTACCCAGTCAATGGCACCTCCTCCCCCAGCTCCCTCACCAAGCACAGATCCAGCAACTCGCAGCGAAGAAAAAGCACGATGCTGCAGCCGAGAGCGGGGACAAAAGCACCGATGAGAAGGAAAAGAGTGGCGAAGAGCTTGGAAAGCCTGGGAACGAACACGAAGTGTTTGAAGAAACCACACCTCCCAACAAGGAAAACAAGCACGCCACGACGGCTCAAACACCCATCAATATCGACAACGGAAAAAAGCACGATGCTGCAGCTGAAAGCGGCGTCATGAATACCGATGAGAAGGCGAAGAACGACCCGGAATCCAGAAATGTGACAAAGAAGATGGAGACGAAGGAGAAGAGGAGGAGGAGGAGGAACCCGCTCGTGCAGAAGAAGAAAAGAAGAAGAGAAAGCGACGGAGGAAGAAGAGGACGGGACAGGGTCGAAAGATGACGGCGGCTGAGGAGGGGGAGGGGCGCGTTGGGGGGGAAGAAGGGGAGGGGCGAGGGACGATTTGGTGGTGAGATGGATTGTCGTGCGGTTGAGGATGTGTGGTTTCTTTTCTTTACTTTTCTTTACAATCTCCAGCTTGCGGTTGATGATTACGGAGCGGACGATGATGATGATTGCGGAGCGGACGAGGATTATAGACGAGGATCGCTCGCTCGGTCCTACCCTATCCATGGAGGCGAAAGGTGTGAGTTTGGGAGTGAGTTTGAGAGGGCGTTGGAGATGGGGGTTTTCCGTTTCATCAGCACCATTCTTTCCCTTCTAATTGACAGCACCATCATCAGCACTATTCATCAGCACCATTCTTATCATCAGCACCATCGACAGCACCATCGACAGCACTACACCCCTTCCATCAACAGCACCATCGCATTCCTATCAACAGTACCTTCAACAGCACCTTCACACCCCTCATCCCCACGTCCTCAAAACCTCCTCGAAAACGCGCGCCTAAGTCTCCAGGGTAGGGAAGAGATGATTTATCCTCGTTTGCAGGATATAGGATATCTTGTGGTTTTTTAACATGTGGAGGCTTGCGTGTTCGTTGTATTAGTATTAGGATTAGGATTAGGATTAGGATTAGGATTGAGATTGTTGAATGCAAAGAGTGATGGAAGTAGTGATTAATTCGAGGACGTGAATGCTTTGTATGTCTGAAAAAGCGATGCAAGTCTGAAACCGCGAAGATCTGACAATTCGGATACCACGTCCTTTGTGTAACTGTGACATCGTTATCTGCTTCGCTACCGCACGAAAAGGGTTCGTTTCAGTAGGCTGTAAATCACCCGCACTTCCAATTGAAATAGCGGTTCCACATGAAGTGGTAAAGGCGTGGTGGGTCTTTCTGAAACAATAAAGAACAATGGCTAAGACATAAGATCCGGTTGGAGTCCTTTTTACTTGTGCGACTCTAGCAAGTTTTCTAGCTCCGTACCCGATATAGTGGTACGTACCAGAACACGAAATGTTCTCGTTTCGGTAGGCTTTGAATCACCTGCACTATATTGATGGCAGAATCAGTTGAATAGAAATAGCGCTTCCAAAAGAAAAACGAGGCATGGTGGGTCTTTTTGAAACAGCGGAGAATAATGGCTAAGGTATAAAATCCGGTTGGATTTCGTGTTCTTTGTACGATTGTATCATGTTCTCTAGCTTCGCACCCGATATAGTGGTACCTACCAGATCACGAAAAGTTTCTGTTTCGGTACAAAAAACGCTCTAAATCGCCCTGATTTTCTCCAATGACAGAAGAGCATTTTCGGATGTAAATAGGTATGGTGGGTCTTTCTAAAACAGCGGAGAACAATGGCTAAGATATGAGTTCCGGTGGGATTTCTTGTTCTTTGTGCGACTTGTATCAAGTCTTCTCGCCTCGCTTCCGGTAGTACGGGCAGATCACAGGGGCCTACCTCCGTATATATTTGAGGAATTTCCCTGTTACCACCGGTGTAGAGTATATCATACGGAATCAAAATTTACTACTGCCTCTTTCCCGTCCAAGAAATTCACATCACCTACCATCCCCAAACACAACTTCATACGACATGGCCGATCCAATCTCCGTCGCTTCCACAACAATCGCATCACTCAACCAAGCAACAAAAGCACAAGAAACCCTTCCGCCCGCGCACGATACAAGCGACGACAGAAAGCGTTGAGACCTCGATATCGAATTCAGTCTCAGCATGTTCAAATCCTGGCAGGAAGCCTGGTCGGGCCAGGCTCAACGATCCGCCGTTACATCATCATCAGAGGCGCTCTGGGTTCGGCAAGGCTGGGCTGATATTGGTAAAAGACTCAACGTTGTCATCGCTGCGAGCAAGGAGGTCGAGAGATGCCTGATCGCACTTCAAGGAAACCAGAAGCCTCCTCGTCTGAGCTGGCGATCCGCTGCAAGATCACTACGAGCGAAGAAGCAACCACAGTCCGAGCTACGGATCCATGCCGCCGCGTTAAGTGACGCCGTTTGCGAACTGTGGCTTTACTCCGGGACCGTTTACGAATCCCTGCATGCCGTCATAGCGCAGGATGTACCACTACCGTCTGGAGAGCTTCTCCTGAATGCAGCGCTCCGGTCGAGGGCTGGGTCGCTCCAGCTCTACGAATACTGTGCCAAATCGTCTTTGGATTGCAGCCTTGCAATGGGTTTACTAGATGCTGGTTCGGACAGATTGCCAAGTTCTAGCAGTTTTACGCCCATTTCACAACGCGGTGCTCCTATGCATTTGTTCTTCCAGCTATTTGGCAGAAGCCCCCAAGACTCAATGCAATACCAGAAGATGGTTGTCGAGCTTGTTACCGAGTCCCGTTCTGTGAGGAGAAGAGAAGGTAATAATGTTTTGTCGGACTCATCGGACATCGTGTTGTTCGAGCCAATGGACCATTCGGTTATAATTCAGGTCGAAGGCTTAGGGTCTGGTTCACCATCTTGCCTCCGTATTCCGAAGGAACACCTTACGAAGATCCCCTTGAAAGAGGATCCAGAAACCCTCGCTAGAGTGTTGAACAAAGAGAACTTCTCAGTCGGCGCAAAGATCGAATTAGCATACAAAATAGCCGAATCCGGATTATTCTTGCTCGGGACCCCGTGGTTCTCCTCTCTCAGCAGCAAAAATCTCTTGAGAAATGCTGGTGGGCAACGACATAGCTTTATGCTTCAGATTGACACCCTCGACTTCGGCGATCTCCTATCAGACGACCCAGCGGCCCTAGCAGAGAGCTCCCAGCTTTTCAAGATTGGCGTCTTGTTGGCACAGATTGCTCTGGACAGATCAAACATCTCTCCATGGAGCGAAGATTGTGGGGGGGAAATAGACAAGGTACCGCTGCTGTCAGAGATCGAGCGGTCGATGGGTGCACAGTACTGCAAAGCGACAGCTTATTGTCTGAAGGACCGTCAACCACAGCAGCAATTCGAGGGACCTGAAAAGTATAGCGCCCCGCACTTTGCGAAATGGGAAGAGTATTTGACGGATTTCTTACAAGACTTTCATGCTCAGGTCTTTTCCAGGGAAGTAACCTGCCAGGGTCATGATCGCATTGCTAACATATCGTAGACTCAAAGAGCTGCGAGAGATTGGAACTCACTCCGAACTGCGGTCAAGGGAATCCGCTCCTCGTACTTAGAGTGAGCCGCGCGTTGTGACCTGAGGAAGCTTACAGACCGTGGGGTCGTTGCGAGATCACCTGTGATAATATCAGAAGTTTCTAGGGTATCTAGCGTCGATACGATAGATCACACTACCACAATTCTCAATCGAGAACATAGTTCGCTGTGCTCGAATCGCAATTGATCAACTGAGTAGCTCCGAGATTGTCTCTCTTCGTATCGATTCAACTACTGCTGAGAACACCATCCGTAGCCACAAGAGATGTCTGTGCGCAGTTCAAGGCGGATATAGCAGCTTAAAGGAAGAGTCCAAGATGCCACACATGGTACATATTGAATCAAGGCATCGTGTTGTGGCTTCAAAGCCGATGCCGTTGAGACGCTTGCCGTAACTTCACGTTACCACTTCCAGTAGTACGCTGCTTGTAGACACCAAGATGTATTTCTCTACCTTTGATGCCTTTCCTTTCACTTTACTTGATCTAGCCAGTAGTCTTCGTCGAGAGTTTTGGATTCGCCACGGTATGTCTTGGAATGGGACGAGCATGATGAATCATCGAAGTGCGGCTAAACTTACAGGAGACCTGGTTGAGGTCATTGAACTCGTATTAGCAACATGTTCCCATGGAGTCCGATATGGAGCTTGAAGGGTCTGAGACTCACCATAAGTAATCGTGTTGCTACTCAATACATTACTCATTCACATCACAAGAGTTTCGACATTGAGTATCGTTTTGAGTATCGTTGAATGTATGGAATGAATAGAGCTAGGGCCTGTCATGTGGCGCTTACGCATAGAGAGTTGAATTCCCGATAGCAGCTGCTCTGATAATCAGTCTGATTATGAGCCGATAGGCTTATAGCGTATTTCCTTGCCATGCGCGCCTGTGTCCACTCAGCTTAAGAGGATTTAGTCGGACAGGGAATTTCCCGCAAGTAGTATGACCTCATCTTTACTCTTGTAATGCATATGCATCCGGATGTTCTGTTCCACCAACGCGTCTGCAATCGATGATTTTTCTACCCCGAGTTTGCTGTATGCGCAATACAGTGCTAGACTCACACCTCTTCACTTTTCCTGTCCTACTTTTAGTACTTATCGTTAGCAAATATGAAGCTCCGAACATTGATGACATATTTGACTCCACTCATCCTGGCGCCTCGAAGCTTGACGCTCTACCTCCCCATCAACACCACCGCTCCTCTTTCCATGAGCAATCAAATCATATGTCTAGCCCCCAAACCAGGCCGTCGCACAACCACCCTCGACGGCTGTCGCCCTACTCTGAATTGGATGCGTACCCTGCCCAACTATCGCCGTATCCAGGATTTTCAGGAAGGTTGGGGTCCTAAGCTCCCGACCGCGGGCGGCCAAGAGAAGCCGCCATTCATGTGGCACGTGTCGCGAAGTGAATGCGCCGTGCAAATCGCGAGTGGCAGCCCAACGCTTATAGACCATTTCAGTTTTGAAGACGTGAGGAGTCTGGCAACAGATATTATCGAGGAATGTAAGATTGGGGGAGGAAAAGGTTGGGGGTTTGGCGGTAGGGCGCCGATTGGGAGAGGGGTGGGATGGAGGGTGACAGTTAGTGGGTTTTCGCTTGAAAGGGTAGGAAATAGTGGAAGTGTAGATATTGCATTAGCGGCGAGGGGGGTGAGTGGGTAATACGACAGTGACAGCAGGTGCTTTGACTGATGCAAGGGCTGTCCTTGATAATGTATGTAATTTGGGAGGACCTAACGAGCATCGGCGAACTCGATGAATGAACGGCGTTCGACGAGGTATAAGAATCGGCGAAGTCCTTCTACCGAGTTCAGTGATGGTATGGTTGGGTGTAGTCTCCGCGGTCGATTGGGTGGAATCGAGGCTTTGCGAGGTGCTCAGCGGGATATTTAATTAGTACAAACGGATCAAAGTCCTGATCCCTCCTTGTCATCACCTCTTGATCTGGAACAGAGTCGTCATAGCTATCAGAGGAAAGTTCAGTAAACCCATGGATACGGTGAAGCTGAATTCGAAGCGCTATGCTTTCACAAACATGATGCCAGAGCGTCCATGGCGTCCGTCTTGAATAGTCTGTTGCAGCGAGGTTCCCAAGTATCGCCAGAATCATGTAGAAGCCCGATTAGCATAAGAATCTTGGTCGAATGAGCATTACTGCGTGATATGATCGATGAGGAATGCAGAGCAATGATCCCGTCCTATTGTCGACAGATGATGACATTATAGCCACTAGGAGCTAACGACTTTGCTTAGGAGCTGCCCTTTCGCTGCAAGGCATTCCACTTCCAGAATTCTGATAGTGAGCCTTTCCTATTGCTTATCTCCTCGGTCAAACCTACGTCTTCGTACTGCAACATTCTCTACCATATACCATAAGAGGATCCTACGGTAGGTTTGCTAAGCGAGTATCACACATAGATGCCTTGACAGAGTAGAGGCGCGAGTTTGATCTTGAGGTTCTCATCTCTAGTATGCTGTACAAGAAATTTCCCTGCTGGTCAGCACAAACATTTCTCGTTCTCGGAAAAAGAATACATCCATTGATCAGATACCTTAGCTCGAAGTACAACTTGCACACGAGGAAATTCGTAAAAGATTGCATTGATGTGAAACTCAAGCGCTACAAAACATGGTAAAGAGGCCAGAATCGACCGCACAAGCCATCAACGACGTAAAAAACACACCCAACTAAAACCAAAGGGATGCCAGCCCTTCCCACCTCTCCCCCTTTCCCCCCCTATCTCCCCCCCCTCCTCCCCCCACCCCCCGGCAAAGCCGGCAACGGCCGATTAACATACCTCTCCGCCCCAACCGGCGGCCCATAACCCCCCCTCGGTAACGGCGGCAACGGCCGATTAACATACCTATCCACCGCAACCGGTTTCCTCCTTACCGGTCCCTGCGGCATACGGTTCGTCGCATAATAGGCCGCTCGTTCGGGGTTGGGGGGTGGGCAGCGGGGTCTGGATCTGGGCATGGGGGGCAGGGCGTGGGGGGGGAGGGGCTGGTGTTGGGGGCGGGGGCGGGGGCGGGGTGGGGGGAGGGGGAGGGTGGTTAGGGGGGTTAGTTGGTCGGATTTTGAGGAGACGCAGCCCATGGCTTGCTGGCTGGGGGTGGTGGGGTGTGGGTGGGTTTGGGTTTGGATTTGGGTTTGGGTTTCGGAATGGGATGTGTGGGATTTTGGGGTTTTGGGTTTGTGTCGGGTTGGTGATTGTGGATCGGATCTGGGAAGGGAAGGGAAGATGCATGAGAGGTGTTGGGGTGTTGTGTATGAGCAGATATGCGTACAAAAGGGATAAGAAAAGGTCAGGGACTTTTGTCTATGCTTGTCCGTGGACAAAGCGACGAAATTGGTCGTAAATTGCCATTGATGACAACGAAGCGATATGACAAAGACTGGCTTTCTTGAATGAGAATAGATGAGCGGAGACAAGACAAGTCAATCGATCTCCCCGCAAATTGTAGACGCCGCAACTCACATATCGCTCCAAGCTCCATCTGTACACATTGAGCAGACAGAAACCCCAGTGGTACTAGATTAGATCTCACATACCTTTCTCTCCCTCCATTCCCCCACCCCCTCAAACCAACCAAACCGCCACCCACGGCACAATCCCCAGTCCCAAAAACGGCCAAAACTGCGGAAACCCCTCCCCAAACTCCGGATCCACCGCCTTCGCTCCCGGATAAAGCACCCCCGTCAACGCCGTCCCCCAATAAAGACTCCCCAGCACCGCCGCCATGCGCAGATTCTCTCTCGGACTCGAAGCTCGGCGCCAGGTGTAAAAGAGCGTCAGCGCGCCGAGGGCAGCGCCGGTCGACATGGTTTGGCCGTTGTGGAATTTTGCGTGGGGTGGCCAGTTGGGGTTGTAGACGTGGGTTGTGGAGAAGTCGGCGAGGAAGGGGCCGAAGGCTGTAGTTAGGGCGGTGAGGGTGAGGAGGGTACGGGGGAGGAGGAGGGGGCGTGGCATGGTGGAATTGATGGGGGTGGTGGAGGGTTATGGGTTTTTGGTGTTATGGCGGGATTCGAGAAGAGATTTGGTAATGGGTGGTTGTGAAGTGGCTTTGGAGGGAGAGGGTCATTAGAAGAGGTCAATGGATTCTCCTCGATGATAAATCATGCTGTTACATTGCTATGATGATGGACTTCTTCGGTGAGATGCACGGTAAAATCGTGGTGTCCGAAACTCCGGCTTGGCATACGAATGATATCGCGTCATTGGTGCATATGTCGTATACTCCATCTTGTACGCAACGACAGGCTGATGATAGTTTGTGCGAGACCAGCGTCTCGGTTTCTTGACGGGAGTAGTGCGACTTGAGAGGTAGCACCAGAAGAGTCGGGTGCCAAGGGTGTATACACTTCGTGGATGTCCACGCTCCCAGGACGTGCCGGCTCGTAGGGTGTGTACGCCTCCGATAGCATTTGACTTGTCTAACTTCTTGGAATGGCGCTGGTCGGAATGCTTCTATCGCGAGGGCTGTGAACGGGTAGCAGCTCAGTTAATCGCTGCTCGTTGGATGTGAAGGATGTGAAGGATGTCACCAGCACTGCACAACATCCCACCACGTTCCAGCTCATCTTGCTACCAGAATGACATGAGGCGAAAGTCATGCCGCAAGCTGTCAGGGTGACTGGGTAGGAATCTGAAGCATCTACTCCGTATAATGATCATTTCGATGACAAAGGAACTATTGGCGATAAGCGGAGTTAGAGGTTCTTATTTCCACCCAACTCCTTCATGTTGGTCCGGAGTTAAGGTACTTCTTTTCGAATATAACATTATTCCTTCGCTGCTTGGTCAATGAGTCGACAATAACATACAGCTTGAGGTGATCAAGTTTAGACAACGACGACTCATTCACTTACCGCCCACTACCTAATCCCTACGCCCAATCAATGACACACCCATCCATACGTCTACACGTGAATCGCATCTAGCGATGGCAGCCCCAAAAGTAGTCCTCGTCACAGGCGCCAATGGTGGTATCGGCTACGAAGCCGTCAAAGCCTTTCTCGAGTCTGCCAAGGCCAAGTATCACGTTTTCCTCGGCAGTCGTTCTCTAGAGAAGGGCAAACTCGCGATCGAGAAGCTCCACGAGGAAGTTCCCAAAACCGACAATACCGTTGAGCTCATCCAGGTCGATGTTACCAGTGACGAGTCGATCCAGAAGGCTTTCGAACAAGTCAAGGCTAATCCGGGTCACCTCGACGCGCTCGTCAACAACGCTGGAGCCACCTTCGATATTGCATACACAGCCGGTAAAGTATCGCTCCGCGAATGCTTCAACAAGGCCTACGACGTCAACGTCTCCGGTGCGAACGTCATGAGCTACACCTTCATGCCGCTCTTGCTCAAGTCGTCTGATCCCCGTCTGATCTTCGTGGCTGGTCTTTCCTCAATCACCCTTGCAAGCCAGAAGTACTTCCCTACACCGCCCCTACCCGCTGGATGGCCAAAACAAGTGGACTTTGAAACGATCGGATATCGTTGTAGCAAGACGGCCTTGAACATGTTGATGCTAGACTGGAACCACAAGATGAAGGAGGATGGGGTGAAGGTGTGGGGTGTCGGACCTGGCTTCCTCGCTACGAATTTGGGAGGTATCCACGAGAGGGCCGTAGCTATGGGCGCTGGCCATCCGAGTCCTGGTGGAAGAAGGATTAGAGAGGTTGTCGAGGGCGAAAGAGATGGTGAAGTGGGCAAGATTCTTGGCAAGGACGAGGCTGGCAATAATAAGCTCATCGCATTCTGAGTCGAGGAGGATGGATCATCGACATGACTGTTTCTGGGGTTAAAATGGATGTCGGAATGGCGCTGTTGTATCCATGGTATGAATGAGGTTAGATGATTTTCGAAAGTAGCCATCGATAAAGCAACATGATGGGTTGACAAGTTGTTGTGAGACATATATGGCTGCCAAGGCGCTAACCACGGCATAAGCTGTTGAATAGTATGATGTCAATGAGTCATCTGCACGTGATTTAGGTGTAGTGCAATAGTATTATAATAACTAATAGATAGATATAGCTATATAGAATAGAATAACTATTACGAGAAATCTCTACTAATCTACTAAGGCCCCCTAAATAGTCCTAGTTAGTAACTACTAAGGTTAACCTAGCCTAATTTCTAATACTCCCTCTTAGATTAGTAGTAACGAGGTAGTTTATCTATTATTAACTACTATATCTAAATGCCCTTATACTTTACTTAGAGCTAGTCTTAATTATTATCTAGCTAGGCCGAAGTTAATAGGGCTAATAGGTTTTATTAGTAGATTAGTATATTAGTCTTTAGTATTAACCTATTAGAGATAGATTTCTTTATTTTTAGAAATAAATTAATATATTAAATAATATCTTATTTAGATATATTTTATAATAGTATAATTAATTAAGTTAGTAGCTAATTTTATAGCTACCTAGTTATTAATACTTAGGAGTACTAGTACTACTCCCTTATTATACCCTAGCTCTTTAAGTATAAGGCCTAGATATAGAGCTTCTTTATATACCTCTATTATAGTAATATATTTAGACTTATATATAGATATTACTACTAGCTTTTATAATTTAGATTACTAGGTAATAGGGCTATTAAATAGTTTATAGACGTACGCCCTAATAGAATAAGACGTCTTATAGTTATTATAGTATAACGCGTTAGTAAAACCTTCTAGGCTATTATTATTACCTAGTTAATAAATAAGGCCGTTGTTAACTACTCCTAATAGATAACGTAGTACCCTTTTCACTATATTTATATATTACGGAGTAGGGTTATTAAGTAAATAACTTAGGTTACTAATAGCGTATATAATATCTAGCCTAGTTATAATACTTAGCTAATTAAGTACTCCTATAAGGGACTAATAAGCCTCCCTTTTAGATAAGGAGGCTATATAGCTATTAGGAGCGATAGCGATATTAGCCTATTCTATAAGTAACTTAGCTAGCGAATATTTTTCTATACCTAGTTATTTTAATAATTAGTTAATATATTTTATTTAGTTAATCTAAATAGAATAGTTATCTAGATTTCTAATAATATTTATTCTTAAATAGTCTTTTAAGTCTCTTATATATTTAAGGTTAAACCTCTTATTAAGTTCCTTCTTTATCTAGGTAATTAGGTCCTGATTATATACTATAAATAGTAAGTTATTAACGTATACTATAATAATAACTTTTATAATAGTATTAATAAACACGTAATAATTATACTTAAGGCGCTTAGAACCTAGAGACTTAAGTACCTTATAAAGGGTTTTATACTATTTATAGGAAGCTTATTTAAGGCTATATAGAGCTTTATTTAGTTTATAAGTATATCCTTATTTACCGTTAGTAAAGCGGTAAGGTTACTCTACCTAGATTTCTTCTTAAACAAGTAATTCTAAGAAGGCCGTAATAATATCTAAATACTTAACGACTAGCCTATATTTAGCTATTAGGGCTAGAAGGAGTTATTATAATAATACCTTTAGGGTTAATAAGAATATCTTATTAAAATTAATCCCCTTAATTTAGTAGAAGCCTTTAACTACCTATTATACTTTATATTAGCTAATTTCGCCTATTAGCCTATATTTATAAGATAAGACCTACCTACCTAGTAAGATATATACTTTACAAGGTAGTTAATATAATTCTTACTATATTATCTACTTATTATAATTAGCTAATTCTTCTTTAGTAGTAGCGAGCTATTTATCTTTATTAGGTCTACTAAGAGCTACGTCTATTAATGTTAGGTAGGGACGCTCCTTAGTACTAGTAATAACGCGGGTAAGTATAGCTCTAAACCTATTAGGGTTATTAGAAGATTTTATACCCCTCTTATTTATCTAGTTATAGTTAATCTAAGGTTTAGTATAAACGGAATAACGTGATATATTAGGAATAATTCTCTAAGATTTATTATTTTAAGTTAATTATTTATTAATAATAGCTAATAGTATTATAATAGTAATTTAGCGTATTAAACTATCCTAACTATTCTAATATTAATTAGTTAGTAATTCTAACTCTACTTAGCTATTTTTAGTAGTCTAATTATTTAACTTATTCTAATTTAATTTAGGTAGATTATCTTAATTACGTCTATTTAGACTAGTAGGTCTACTTATATTATTAGTTAGGCCTAATATTAATTAGCTAGATAGAAAAGTTATTATTAATCTATTACTAGTATTACTAGTATTTTTAGTATTTTTAATATTATCTAATACTTCCTTAATACCCTATTAATTAGGGGTAGTTACTCCCTCTAAGACCTAATTACCGCTATCTAATTAGTTAGTTTAGAGCTAGCCTAGGAGGTCTACTATATTATTATTATCGCTAGAGTCTCCCTCTATTAGGAGCTTATTATATATCTATTAATAATATGGCGGCCCTTTTATTAAATACTATATATATTAATTAAGTGATATATTATCCCTTAATATCCTATACGTAGTAGATACTCTTACTATTATAACTAAGGAAGTAGTATTTAATAGCCTTATTATCTAGTTTTTTCTTATTTAGCGATATATTAAATAAATAGCACTAATATCTAAATAGCTTTAGGTATATTAATTAGGGTTTAAAGCCGTACTATTTCTTAAAGGGGGACTTCCTATTTTTACTAGGTATAAGGTTCTTAATATAATTAATATAGTAGATAGCCTAGCCCTAGAACTCTTATAGTAGTCCGGCGTTAATAAGAACTATTCTAACTTTATTAAATAGTATCCGGTTCTTCTATTTAGCGATCCTATTCTAATAAGGGTTATAAGGTACTAATAGAGTAATAAATATCCTATATTCCTAGAAGATTTATTAATATTTATAGCCCTAGACTAGTTTATTATCGCTTTAAATAAAGGCTGTTTTATACCCCTAGTTTTTTTAATATTTTATTTAGAACTCGAGTTTTTATAGTAACTCTACCCGACTAGTTATATAATCTATTTAAGTAAACCCTATTACTTTATATATAGATACTATTACGTTAGTATACCCCCTAAGGGTAGTTATATAACTTACTAACGCTAGGTTAATATACTAGTATTAGCTAGGGATAGTAACTCTAATTATTAGTAACTATAAAGGCATTCGGGTAGTTTTCCCTAATACGTAACTCTTATATAATTCCTATTTCTCATACTTTTATAAGCGATTAGCGGCCTTATAGTCGACGTTAGTAGTATATACTATAGCCTTTATAACCTCTATACTAACGTGTCTATATCTCTTATACTACTAGGTCTAAGACGTATTATTCTTAGCTAGGACTATTAATTTAAGGCGGAATACCCTTATCTAGTTAATCTATATAGTATCTAGCTAGTATATACGGTTATATAAGAAGGCTTATAATACCTCCTCGCCTTATTTATTATAGAATATATTCTTCCCTCTACTACTAGTATATATATAGCCTTATAAGTCTAGCTACGTAACGGATAGGAGGTTATATTTAATATTTAATACGTGGCGAATATTAGTTAGTAAGAATTTACTAATCTTATTATTAATAATTACTAGGATTAGTACTATTCTAATCCCTTTATTAGTTACTAGTTTACCCCTAGTTAGTCCTAATATAATATAGTTCTAGACTAGTAAATAGTTAGTAAACTTAGATTAGTTCTAGAAGATATACTCTTAGTCCCCTAAGTTAATAATAATCTTATAGGACTTATTATTTTATTATAGGCTATACCTAAAGTAAGTAGTATAAGATTTATCCTATTTTTATTTATCTAGGTTTTATCTACTTTATTAATAACTAGGACTTCTATTTTAATACTATTATTTATTCTATACTTCTAGATCTTTTTTTATTTTAGGAATAAATCCTTCTAGTCCTAGCTTTAAATTAATATACTAGTAGTCTTTTATATTATATTAGTAGCTATAAAATATATATTTATTATTATTATTACTCTAGCTCTTATTATTAGGCTTAATTTAATATTAGCCTTATTTTAGCTATTTATTAAAATTACTAGCGTATACCTTAGACTCTTTAGTCTTTAATAGTATAAACCTACTAACTAATAATATAGTAATATACTTAAAATCTTATAACTTACCCCTAGATTAAGCGATCTTAGTAAGGGTATAGACTACTTCCTTTATCTCTTCTAATAGGCCCCTCTTAAAGACCGCTATCTAGAAATCTATTTCTAGTAGACTATTTATTAATAAAAGCTTATTTATATACTCCTTAAATTTAGCGAGGTAGGCGTAAAGGTCTTTAAATTAATCTAAGTAAAGCTTATATAAGGTGAAGTATATTACTTTCTTAGTAGCGTAGGAATCTATCCTATATAATAACTTTAATTTAGCCTATATTTCTTTTACTATTATTAGAGTTTTAATTATACTATAAGCTAACGGCGATATAATAAGATAAATAGCGGCGAGTACTTACTCCTCTAAATTAATATACTTTTCCTATTTATCCTTATCCGCCTCCTTAATAAGTAGTTTTACTCCTCTAGTAGTAGGTAAGTTAGGGTTAATTAGCGGTTTATATTCTAGTTTAATAACCCTAAATACGCCGTTAACTACGAGTAATATATATATAATAATCTCCTATAGTTTATAATTCTTAGTACCTTTTAACTTCTAAATTTTATAATAGTTAGATATAATAATACCTATTATAAATAGTTCTAGGAATATTTCTTCTAGAGTAATACTAAGTCTTAGTAAAAAGCTTATTATATAATTTATATAGTTCCTAGGTTACGTAGAACCTAGGCTTATAACCTATTAAATAGTATAATATTAATAAGTTATTTATACGTAATTTAGGTATAATATAATAGTATTATAATAACTAATAGATGGATATAGCTATATAGAATGGAATAACTATCACGAGAAATCTCTACTAGTCTGCCAAGGCCCCCTGACTAGTCCTAGTTAGTAACTACCGAGGTTAACCCGGCCTGATTTCCAACATAAGCACCAAGGCCACACTTGTCCGTATCCGGTTATAGGCCAACTTGTACTAGTAATTTCCCTACAACGAAAGCCCCCTGAATTACCCCTATTTGACCCAGCCTGCTGTCTCCTATTTCCTTCAGTCTACACCTAACTCCACCTCCACCTTTTCCAAAGTTCACAACACCTATCGAAGTAGTAAACAGACTTCTAAACTCCATGTACTCCACTTCCTACTTTCTCAAACTAACCTCCTCAGCTCCATGACACAAGCACTCAATCCACCTTATCCTCGTCAGATTTACACTCCTCGACTATCTAATACCACTCTCAACCGTAGTATATATTCTGAACCGGTTGGATACATTATAATCACTCTCACTTAGTCCCCCTCCTCAAACACAGTCAAGAAGCATCAATCTAAGCTAACCATCCACATAATCACTCCTATCACAAAAGCCCATCGCAGAAGAAAATTTGGACACGCATATACTACCAAAGGGTGACGATGTTATCGTTCTCCCCAGAAAGAAATATAAAAGCAAGAGCTCCTCATAGCATTGCAAAATGCATAACAAAATGATCTATTACCAATACCGGAGTCTAACCTACTGATCAAACAAATGGCACTGACCGTACAATCAATTCTTCTGAACGCGATCCCTCGACCCGGCGAGTTTCAGCATGTTCTGCTTTATATTGTTCAATAAGATTAGATGAGTAGCAAAACTTTTGAGAGCATCTGAGTTGCAGTGTTGGAGCGGACATGGGATAATGATGATGTGGAAATCGAACGATAAGACGAAGAGACGGAGAGTATTGGAGAGTATCTGAAGTCGAACACCCCCCCCAAAAGATATCTTAGGACTATTCCAACGAGTTCCACTTTCCAGACGTCGAAAATGAGTCTATGAAGATGAATTGTGACCTACCCTCCTACTTCTCTGGCGATGGAATATGATACATTGTGTGTGGATCATCCGTAAGCACACATCGATACTCATTCCGAGTGGTGGAGACTTTCCAGCCACCAAGAACCCACCATGTTATAAGGATCGTGCGCATACCAAACAGTGCAAAAAAAGACAGGGCATAAGTGTTTTTTGTGATATATGCATAGACTTGAACATGATGGTAGGTGGTAGGTGTCGAGAATTTAAGGAGTATATTGACATTGAGCGGCTTCTCAAGAAGATCGTGTCCGGTGACCTACCTGATCCATGGATTCGGAGTCACCGTTCTTGCTGTGATCAGCTGTCCAACATGGTAGAGATCCTACTATTATTGGACAATAGTCCTATCCGAAAATACAGCACTCCAAAACCCACCAACCCCTCCATCCTCCCCCTCCTCACAAATCCCCACTCTCAATAATAGTAGCACACTCATCTCCCAACTCAGCAACCACAGTCTGCACATCAAACACCCACATCAGCGCCAAATCTCCCAATCTCCACTTCCTCTAGTCTAGAAACCCCCCTTGGACATCATGACAGAGGAGAAGAGAAGAGAAGCAATACTCACATCAACCAACTGTTTCGCGTTAGCACCCGGGATATCTCGATCGCCAATTCCATCGCGGATGACGGAGACGTCGTAGCCCAGTTCTGCGCCTGCGCGGGAGGTGCCCGAGATGCAGACATGTGCCTGGAGAATGCGTAGGTTAGCTTGGTCCGTTAGTTGAGAGATCCTTGAAGGGCGTACCATGTATCCTGCGGTAGATCAGCTTTCAATATTAAGAAAGGCAGGGTGAAAGCACATACCAGCCAGCACAATCTTATTCTTCCCCAACTTCTTCAAATGCTCATCCAGATCCGTTCCCGTAAATGAACTGGGTTGTTGTTTGTGGATCACCTATCCCCCAACATCCAATCAAATCAGTACTCTCCATCCAACGCAAATATTGAATTGACTCCAGATCTCAGGACAAATCCCATCCACCCATCCCACTCCACTCCACCCATCCCCCCCACCCATCCCCCCCACCCACCCCACCATTCCTTTCCCTTCCCAAAGAGAAAAATCAACACACCTTCTCCCCCTCCCCACCCTCCCTCAACTCCCCAAACTCCTCCGCCAACTCCGTCCCGGGCGTGAACAGAGGCGCACCGTCCGGCGTATCATGCCTCACATGCACGACGTCGCCTTTGGCATCTCGGTACTTCTTGAGCACGTCGCCGATCACGGCACGGGATGATTTGACGTCGGAGATGGCGAGGAGGCCGTGGTCTGGATGTCCCACGGTGTGGGGGATTATTAAGTTTTGTCTGTATAATTTGAGGCGTGGGTGTTGTAAAGATGGTTGGGAGGAAAGAGGAGAAGGGTGGGAGTTATAAGTCGTGTATGGGATTTGGCGTACCGTATTCATTCTGTGCATCCACAATGACAAGGACACTATCCTCAGGGGTGGGTTTTGATGGTTCGATACCGAGGAAGGAGCGGAAGGATTTCCCTGATTGTCGTTGTGCCATGTTTGTTTTTCTTTCTGTGTTTTCCCTTTTTTTTCTTTTGAGATATGGGTATATATACAATGAGACGAAAGTTTCGATGAGTGATGAACGATAGCGCATATCGGATCTGGGTCTTAGAAGCGGGCAGCCTCCTGTCGTCCGATTGGCCAGAGGAGTAGGGATGCTTAGTCAGGAAGGAGATGTAATTTTGAGGAATCCTGGCAGTAAAGGGGACATGATATCTGAGAGAAGTCATTGTGATCGCATCTTTCTTCTATTCGTCAAGATTGATTTGAATCAGCGTGGACCTGGAAATAGTTATTAATTTTTTGACCATTCTACTTTGAGCTACCATGCAAGTTTTGATGAGCACCACATGGTACATGTCCTTCTATAATCGTTGACGAATCATGAGTATCGTCATATACTCTATTCATGCAATCTCATATCTCGTCCATTCATTTCGGCGTGACACTGACAATCCATCCATCCCCCTCCACTTCTCTCTTCCCATTAACTCCACCCCACAGCAGCACTCCACCACCCTCAATATCCCTTCCGACAGGACTGCTCGCAAACCATCCCCTCGGCCCCGGATGGCTCTTCCCCTCCGTCTCCCCTTCAATGACTGTAACGACACCCACTTCTGCCCACGATCCCTCACCAGTCGCTATACCCATTGCAGATCTCGTAGCGTCTTTGATACCCGCCGCGGTCATATTCTGCGCAGGCACTTGATAGCTCCACACGTCTGACCAGAATACTGGATCGTCTGACGAGGGAGAGGGAGTTTCGGAGGTAGGAGGAGAGGCTCGCTCTCCAAAGAAGTATAGCAGGTACTCGCGACCATTGCCTGTCGTGACTGGTATCAATCCTGCGCCCTTTCGAGGCCGGGGACCTGGTGTGAGAGGATTGGTAGGGAATGAAAGAGTCGTCCAATCATTCTTGCCAGATGTGAGACCCACCTCGCCTTCGCCACGGGCATCGCTGTAGGTCTCTTTTGTAAAAGGAAGGTAGTGGATCTCACTGCCGAGGTCAGAGGAACTACTGATGAGATATAAGCGATTGTGTGTAAGGGCGAGGCTGGGTGGGTAAGGGGATGTTGATGGTGTGGATGGTAGGGAGGACCATATCCGGGACATAACGTTGAAGATCCAGGTGTCATTTAGTACATCGTTTTGTGAGGAGAAGCCTCCGCTGATAACCAAAGTTCCATGAGGCTCTTGTGGGGAGGAGCCCTTGCCGATGAGATTAGGTAATTTGCCGATGGTAGATTGTATTTGCTCGCCGTAACTGGCCTTTTCGGAAGCATTTCTGTTCGGCAAGGGGTTTTCGCTGGCGGCACCTCCGTGCAGATAGCGACCAGGTGGCGTTGACGCGTCGGTGGCTGGATCGATGTAGCTCCAGCCGAGAGTATTGGTGTCGAAAACCCAAATTCTCCCCATTTCTTCAATTGGCTTCTCTTCTTCTCCTTTGCCTCCAAAAACATAGATCTTCTCCCCAATCGCACATGCTGTATGCCCGGCTCTCGGCCCAGGTACTGTTCCGTCCTCCCCTTCTCCCAGCGAGGGTACGACCTTGTAATCCGGCTTTCCTGCATTTCCTGCCTTCTTCAAGGGCAAGCTGACGATATGGACTTCATCTCCAGCCAGTCTTCCAGCCTCAGTCTCTCCTCCGAAGATATATGCTTGGCCTGAGACGACAGTGCAAGAATGGTGTGATCGAGGGAGGAAGGCTTCGCTCGAGACGCGTATGAAAGTTGCACTTAGTGGTTGGGTAGATTGGGCGAGACCGTAAGCGCCGACTGCTCCAGCTTCTAATGTTGTTGATACGACTTGCTCAGCGGCGACCAGGCCCGTTACTGTTGCTGGATCCATTATCGGATAAGCTGGCAGAACAAATGCTTGTTGTGAGGAAGTCAATGCTTGGTTGTGCCAAGATGTACAATTCCTCATTGGGCTTAGTGATCTATTAGCTCCATCCAGACGTATATAAACCTACTCATTCCATAGCATAAAACACACTAGTGATAACTCATCTACAGCTGTCGTCTCGTCTAGTAATCCTGAAGTATCGTGATTAAAAGGTATACAGTTCTAGAAGACCGACATTAAATATTATATACGTAGTAAACAGCGATACAGATACCACTTTACCCTTCCATCACAGTGGCATCCACCTTCCTCCGACTCTATTCGAATGGCTATAATGCATATCTCCAAAGATACTAACCTTCACAAATCATGCCCTTCACCAATCCCTTCCCATCTCCCCTCCATTCTCATTCCCTCTTATCTGAGAATCCATCACCTCGCTATATTTATGCTCGCCATTGTGCCGGAATCTTATTCAACTCTCCAATCAGAGCGATCGCCAGAAGACTCGTTGGGAAGTTGACGTGGTCGGTATAAATACCTACGCGTCCCTATGAGGCCAAGAAGAGCTATGCGATTTTGAAGCTATTTCGGAATTTGTTCTGATAGTGAGTCGTGACAAAGACCAATAATCTGACGAACCTTCCACGCGACTAGATCGCCACTGGCCCCATCTAATACAAAAATATCAGATCTGTCGAACAGTGGCAGGAAAGGGAGAGTCTGATTGGGAATGTGGAGGCCGGGGGGGTAGCTAATGGATGGTTGCGGCTTTTGATGGTGTGCAATGCAGGATCTAATATAATTTTCATTGATAATTAAGTAGATTTTGGATGGGATTTTTGGAGCATGGAAGGGAGAAATCTGCATGTTGCGGTATTGTGAAAAGCCGAGGTAATGCAATAACTCTGAGTTATGCTTACTCGTTGGGTTCACAGTCAGCACAGCACAAGAGCAATGGTATAGCCGGATCACGATCAGACAAACTTCAAGCCTCCAACCCCCTCAACCAAGTCCTCCGTCCTCTCAATCATCTCCATCCCACTCCTCGTCCCACCCCTCTTCTTATCCCTCCCATAAGCCTCCTCCCAAGTAACATCCTCCCCACACATAATAAGATAGCACTTCTTAGCCACCCCTTCCGCATCCGCCAACAATCTCGGCTCAACATCCGCATACGCATCGCACAGGTCCACGAGCGAAATGACAATCTCATCAATCAGGAAGCCCCACCGCAGGACTCGAAACGAATGTTTGGTAACTTCGGTTTCAAAGCCGAGCGCGAAAAGGAGACGGTGGACGAGCTCGATGACCTGCAATGGTAGCCCGGACGTGAGACAGCCGGTGATGATATTCGTGAGCGGCGTGATCATCGCGCGTCGATATTCCACGGTGGGAGGATTCACATACGTCGCTTCCATCCGGTCTAGCAGATTGGTATAAGTCTGCAGCGAAGTCGACGCTCCCTTTTCGAAAATATCGACAATCTCTTCGCAGATGGCCATCCTTCTCTTCATTTTCTTCCCGCTCGTGTTTTTCTCCGATGTGCAAATCTGGCAGTCACAGTCGAATCCGTAATCCTTGAGTTTGCTTTGCCGTTCGTCGAGCTCCTCCAGTCCGGAAATGTACCCAAACTTCAATTCCGTGTCTGCGGGAACATCTTGCTGAGCACGGAAGATCATCATGTCGCCGATGAAGGAGCGGCGTACCATAGGATAGCAGCTGTGGTTGATGTACGAGGCTTTGATCCAGACACCGCGGGAGCCACAGAGGTCGTCAGGAACGAGGGTGGGTGTGTGGCTTATTGAATAGTGGTATTCGTGAGTTAGGATGGGGAAGCCGAAGTTGTTGTAGATGATGCGATTTTCGGCGAAGGATCTTGTAGTCGTGGTCAGCTGTGTTGTATGGCGTGTAAAGGGGAATACCAGCCGAATAGTTTTTCGTTCAAGGAATAAGAGGGACATCGGAGTCTAGGCAGTGACTCCATGAAGCGGATGGATGACTACTTACTCATCAACAAGCGGGAACCCAGACTCATCATCAATCTCATCCTTCCACTCAGGTCCAGCGTACAGCTCGCTGAAACCCTCCGTAAGGCTTATATTACGATGCAGCTTGAGCAACGTCTTCTCCACCAAATGAGCCCTCATTTTCAGCGAAAAGAATTTCATGTTTTCCCCATCGCTCCGATCTCGGTTTTCACGCTTGAAAGTCTCGTACTCCTTATCAGTGGGCACGAATACTGCGGCAAAAGCCTTCTCACAGAGCAGTAAATCTCCAGCCTTGAGAGCTCGGGTGGTGAATATACCGCGGCCATGGGATTTGATGGCGCAGTCGCGGACCTCAATGGGGCCAACGTAAGTCGCGCGGTCCATGTCTGGGGAAGGAGATTTGGTGATAGCTTCTGCTAGCAGAGAAGCAAGATCGTAGTCTCCTGCTTCTTCGCGTAGACGGTTTTGGCAGCGGGCGATGTCCTGTTCGGCAAATTTATTGGAAGGGTAAAGGGAGATCAGCTGATTCAGATAGCTGAGGCATTCTCGCCAGCGCTGAAGGCCGTACAAAGCGCGAGCGGCGCGGAAGAGGGCTTTCTCGGGGGGGTTGTGCTGGGACATTTCGAGGACGACAGTAGCGTCTGCAAGGGCAGCATCATAGTGTTGAGACTGGATTCGAGCGTGGCAGCGGTTGAGGAGAAGAGTGACTGCGTCCATTGTGCTTTTGGTGCGTCTTAGAGCTTCGTCGTAGCTGAGGAGTGGTTAGCAAGAACTGTCCTGACCGAGCGGCGACAGATGAACCACGTTGGAATCAACTTGCCATTCAATGGCCGCAAGGTATCTTCCGTTCTTGACGTGTGTGTTGCCTTCTGCCTTCAAGACCAGGACATTAGTGGACATGACCATACTGGCGATGATGCGATGAATGATACAAAGATGAAGGTGATGTCGTGCGAGGATAAGCTAGTTTCAAGATTGCGAGGGCTGGCGGCTCTACAACATAGGTTTGACGATGGGTGCAAAGCTCTGATGTGAAGAGTTGAAGTTCGTGCGATGCGGGGTATCGGTCAAGCAAACATACTCTTCCTCAGCATACATGGTGAGAAGCAAGTCTCATTGTGAGATAGTCTAACCTTTACTGGCTCTTCAACAAAAGGTGGACAATGAATGCTCTCTCAACAACTAGAAAGCACCCTAATGGGTATTTTCTGGCCGTGATACAAGTCAAACGGAACCGCCGCGCTGGTAGACTACATGGGTAGCTTTACCGATCCAGTACAGAGAGCACGGTGCTGTCAGACCCTATACGCTCATGCCGATGGAATTGGAGGGAGCCAGGCCCAAGTTATCTTGACCCTACCGAGAGCAGGGTCAGCCAGCTGCCTGAAAGCCCCAGGACTAACGTCAATATCCGTGGGCTTGCATCCCACGCCTGAGATAATTCGTCAGCATTGCTGCCCATAGAGCTTTCAAGGTTCCAGACGTACAACGATCTACAACGGTTAGATCAACGCTGTTGCCGTTACGTATGGCTCTGAGCTTATGCCCGCAGAGTGGATTGGCATTCGGGTCAGAGCCAGTAGATGCAGCATCGAAGTCAAAGTGACTGATGGAGACGATATGATCGCCATCAGACGAGGTGACTCCGCAAGCGCCAAGTCCAGGGCCGTAGTAGGTCAAGTCGCCTGAGTAGGTCTGCGATCCCAGAGGAAGCGGTTGGGAACTACTGTAGCAACGTACTTAGCAAAGCGACTGTCAACCCAGTAATTAGAAAATACCTTGATCGATGGCTGAGTCCTGCCGCCAGGCCGACGATGAGGACAAGAATTGCTACAGCGACTGCCAGAACAATGATGCATACAACCCTCCTGCTCAGACCACAATACTTCTGATGTGCGGGCATCAAACGGTCGAATTGGCCCCTCGCTTTGTCTTTGAAGCTTTCTCCGGCTGCTGTTGGCTTGCGCTTTTCTCCACGATGGCGGGTACTGGTCTCCCATTCTGGTAAATTGAATTCCTCCGCACGATCATGGCCCTTCGTAGTCTCCATAATCGTACGGAGAGGATGATCCAGAGTCTCACAGGGACCAGCAATACAGGCGAGAGTCGGCGAGTGGTGATGAAATGATGTTCAGGGACAGAATGCGAGAGCGTCCCATCCTGATGAACGAAGTCATGGGGAGACGGAGCAAGTCATTGAAGTAGTCGCACAAGATATGGTACCGTAGTACGACGCTGCTGTACAGGTTGCGATACACCTCCGAAAGACTGCATGGTTTGGTGCCCGATCTTCGAGATGAAGGCGGAGATGGATATTGTAGTTGGAGTACATAGGTACCTACCTGGAGCCAATCAAAACTGTCGAGATCTAGATGACACGCTAGCCACTCTCGTCCTAGCGTAGTCTGATCCGCCTCGGTTGGCTTTGATGGTGCATTTTGCCTCATCAACATCATTTCCTTCACTACCATCTATAGCAGCACAACAATTCTCATAGGAAACGCTTCACTTCACAGCTAGCAACTCAAGATCTCTCAAGCCTCATCGGCCACCAAACTCCTGATTAGCCGCAATGGCCGCCCTCCGCACCACCACATCCCGCTTCCTGGCCTCCACTGCTCGCCAACATGCCCTCCGCTCCCCCGTCACCGCTCGCACTTATGCAACAGTGGATCCACTCTCCAAACTCGGTGAAGCAATGTCCTCCACGCAGCCGCCTGTTCCCCCAACCAAGACATCCACAATCGAAGAACCCAACCAATCGCCCGAGGCTCGAACAAAGACATTCCACATCTACCGTTGGTCACCAGATAAGCCAAGCGAGAAGCCTAAGATGCAATCATACACGTTGGATCTAAACAAGACGGGGCCGATGGTGCTAGACGCATTGATCAGGATCAAGAATGAGGTCGATCCTACATTAACGTTCAGGCGGAGTTGTCGGGAGGGCATCTGTGGGAGTTGCGCCATGAACATTGATGGGGTCAACACCCTGGCTTGTTTGTGTATGAAACAATTTCCCCGAACAACCTCGTAGGATGAACGCTGACTCTGGCGACGCGTAGGCCGCATCCCACCAAGCACCTCCCACGAAGCGAGGATCTACCCTCTACCACACACCTACGTCGTAAAAGACCTCGTCCCAGACCTGACCCAATTCTACAAACAATACAAATCCATCAAACCTTACCTCCAGCGCGAGACCAAAACCGAAGACGTACGTCACTCCTCGCCTTACCCACATCCCCACCTACTACACTAACCCAACAAAAACCAGGGTCTTGAAAACCGCCAATCGCCCGCCGACCGCAAAAAGCTCGACGGCCTCTACGAATGCATCCTCTGCGCCTGCTGCTCCACCTCCTGCCCCTCCTACTGGTGGAACAGCGAAGAATACCTCGGCCCCGCCGTGCTTCTCCAATCCTACCGCTGGCTGGCCGATTCGCGCGACGAGCACAAGGCGGAGAGGAAGGAGATGCTGGATAACAGCATGAGTTTGTATAGATGCCATACGATCCTGAACTGCAGCCGGACTTGTCCCAAGGGCTTGAACCCTGGGAAGGCGATCGCAGAGGTCAAGAAAATGATGGCTTTGCCGTGAGATGGGCATGATGGGGAAACGGATGGCTTAGGGGCTAGGCTAGGGGGTGATGCTACGATGGTGTTCACGGAAGCATGAAAGATCATTTGGAAACATTGAATTATTTGTATATATTGAACAATGAAAGCATGATCGCATTAGCCCTTGTGATCCTCTCATGACAAGATCATCGACTATACCGTACCATATCCAACTACACTTACCACTATCACTATCACTATCCAGAACCCCCATCAGCGCAACTACGCCTCTACAACCATTACCATCCCCACTCGTAACCCTAATCTGTTGCCCCCATTCCATTCCATCTCAATACCTAGATGTCGTATCTGTATCACTACAACATACAAGCCACGAAAGAAGGAAAAACACGATCTCCTTTCGCGTAAACCTTCGCAAGACACACCACCCCCCTCCCTAAACTCCAACACCTCATACCCGCCACCCAAGTACCTACCTACTGCCGCCCCCTAAACCGCGAGGTACTCCCGAAAACAAGTACGTCTGACTCATATATCTATATCTTCATATATATCCAGTCAAATCACCTAGTAGAAATCTTAATCATGGTATTATATCGACATAGATAATGAAATGCCCCCTTTATTGGCCATCAATCGCACGTCCATATCCTACATTGAAATAGCACACCCGCTATATCCTCGAATATATAGTTAATCCACTAAAGCAGTCCTCGGCTCCAGCCTAACTAACCCAAGGATTTCCCCTCGACTCCGCAGCCGCGATCCAACTCTTCCTATCAAAAATCACCACGGAGCCATCTGCTCCGCTCACCCTTACACCTTCTCATCTCACACTTCTCCCTCACCCCTTCCCACCCCTATTCCCCCCTTCAATCCCCCGCCCTAACCAACGCCTCCCCAGCCCTCACAGCCACCTCTCCCTCTTCTCCCAGGGCAACCCCCACCAATCCCTCCCTCCTCAGAAACCTAACATTAGGTACCTCTCCCCTCCCCTTATCCGCAACCCGAACCATATTAAGCACAGGATAAATAGTCGCCCTCCAAACCACCTCATCTCCCTCCCTTTCCTCCCCTCCCTCCCCTCCATCAACAAGATCCCGCCACTCGTCGTCGTCCGCATAAATCGTCTTCTCCACCATACCCCCTCGGCTATAAACCTTGGCAACCCCAGGCCCATGCGATATCCTCATTGCGCTCTCAATTTTGTCCATCAGCGTCAGAATAATCCAGCCATCGCACATCTCTAATTTACGCCATTGATCCGTACCCGCTTGCTGCAGAACCTTTTCGATGATCCAAATAGGGCGGACGACGTTGTTGGTGAAATTCCATTCTTTCTCCGCTTCTCTTTCCTTCTTGCCTTTCTTTTCGTCCTTAGCTGGCTTTCGAAGTTGACAGGCAACACCGCAATTGGCAAAGAGGAGGTCGCGATTTTGTAACGGATGAGTGTCGTCGGCGAGAGCGGTAGCGAAGAGGCGGAGGAGGAGAAGGGAGCTGAGCTGGTTATTCTTGTAGTGGAGGTGGGTGGTAAGGAGCATGTGTTCAAAGGGCGATCGGCGGGCGGTGAGGCAGGCTGTGGTGCAGGTTGGAAGGGGGTTGGTCGGGGCGTAGAAGTTGATGTCTGGTTTTGCGGTTGGAGGGAGGTGCGGCGAGGGTGTGTCGGGTGTAAGGACGGATGAATGGGGTGGAGAACTGATGATAGGGCTGGTGATGGAGTCGGAGATTTCGCTGCCGTAGGGTGCATTTGCTGAGTCTTGCGATGATCTTGAGATTGTGGGGGAATCTGAGTGGTGTGATGAGGGTGGTGGGTTTGGTGTTGGTGTTGTGGTACTTTGATACGTGATTGGGCAGTCTCGAGGCACGATCATGAGGCACGAGCAGGTGTCGCAGTAATAGCGACTTGATAGACGTGGACATATGTTCTCGGAAACGTCTTTTGGAATGCGGAATGCTACATTGGATCTTGTACGTTCGGACAGCACCAGCTCGCCAGCATAGATGTCTCGATTGGCGCGTAGCTCGACATATGGCTGGAATGTCTCGTCCCAAATGTCAGGCGTGTCGATGAAGTGAGGTGAGCAATTTTTCGTGGTTTGCTGTACACAAGATCGGAGCAATTTCTGCCAATCTGCATCGTCCAATTCAGGCTCATGAATGTCCCATCTGTATCGTGACGACTTCCGCTTCGTCGTCTTTGCCAACATGCTTTCCTTAGTCTTCCGTTTCTCCTCATCTCGTCGTCGCTGCTCAGTCAAAGACAAGTAAGCAAGGCTTTGAGGATCATCTATGCTTTCGTCCCATGGCTTCATGCAGTCATTCAGGATTTCGGTCCCTAGCATCTGGAAGTAGGTTTTCTCCCAGTCGTCCAAGCCGGTACATCTCTTATATGCATCGTCAATCAATCCCAATGCATCAGATCGAACACCATCTCCACACGTGAAGAGGGCACCACAAAGCCGGTAAATCGCGCGGATCTCCAGCGCCATACAAACTACCTGCCGCTTGTTGAGAGGAAACCTTTCACACTTGTCGGCCTTTGGGTCTTCGAGCTCTGGTATATCGTTGATAACAAGAGTGGAGAGCGCGGAGTATGCCCACCCACCCTGAACAAAGCGTCGTCGTTCGCTCGTCCAGGCTTCTCCACCCTCTACGGCCAGTCGCTCTGCGCGAAGATACCTGTAAGCGGCTTGGAACCTGGATAAGCCATCGTCTTCATCTTTTCGTATCTGATTCGCCGCGATCCCTGCTCGGTACGCGTCAATAACGGCGAGCTCTGGCATGTTGAGGCAGAGGTAGGCTAGCGACCGGTTGAGGAATGCGCAAATCTTATCACCAGAGTCAGGATGGCCTATGCATCTTTTTTGGTTGCAACGAAATCACGTGGAATACGTACGTGGCCGGGCGAGAGCTTATACAGGATATCCGTGTATATTGTGATAGCTTCCTTTGCTTGACCTTCACTGAGGTATTTGTTCGCTCGGAACATGGCATTTTCTGGGTTGTCTTGACCGTGCACGAGGCGTAAGCTTGGTCGGCGTAGTGAAGGCATGCTGAGAGGCAAGAAGTTTGTGAGGTGATTCCGTGAAAGTGAGGTGAAAGTGAGAGGATAATGCTGCCTTTGCAGTGTGTGGCCGTCAGCGGTAGAGTAGAGTAGAAATAATTGATATAAGCTTGAAGAGGCATGAAAATGCTGTTATATCTGTGTTGATGTTTGCAATGATGTTGATTGAAGAAAATGGAGTGTCAATTATAAAACGAACCACTTGTACTAGTTTGTCTCAGGAGGAAGTCACGATCCATGCTCATGCAAGTGCAAAGATAAAGGATCGGTGATCTAAGTTGAGAGTGTGTTGTTTAAATCGCCAGATGCGTCATTCAGTACAACGCTACGCGAGACAACACAGACGTGAATTTGAAAATCTGCTTCAGACTTCATAGATATCCAATGTAAAAATTGCCAAAAATCCTGAGAGCATCAAGACATATCTCCAAACATCTAGGTCTTGCAAGAAAGCCAGTGCGTGCAATCCGTGAATTTCTGCCAAAATTCCACCCCCATTCGAACCCTTGAACTCTCTGAACGACAAGACTGCCTGCCGTGTGATAGGGAAGACAACAAGGTGTGATGGGGAAAACGAAAAAAAAGATCAATTGGCACACCCCGGCTCGATACTTGTTTGAAGTATGAAATGGTAAGCTGCTGCTGTTGGCTTTGAGATTCCTCTCCCCTCTGAAACCTGCGAATTTACCACTTGGAATTATCACTTGGATTTACAACTGGATACCCGAACCGTGCCGGAAGCTAGAGCCAGGATTATTTACACCAAGATTTACGCCAAGATTTACAACAGGAATTACAGCAGAGGCAAGATTTATTTTTTGACCCTTATTTTAAATTATAATCAGGAAAACATAATTTTGCAATCCTTTGCGACAATGAACTGCTAACCACACACTCACCTTTCGGACGTACCACTCACACTGATCACGATTCCTATTGGTATAGGCAATTTTGTAGCTTTGGATACGATGGCGGCGATCTCTGTACGCGCATCAAAGGGTACACAATCCCTTTGGGAGATCTGGTATGCCCGTTAGTCAATTCATCTCACCATGACACGCCAACGGTGGTGAGAACAAGCAGCAACGCACCGAAAATGCCGCAAAACGAGAAATAACCGCACTCGAAGGGTTAAGGACGTCGAACTATGGCTCCTTCATATTCTCCTTTAGGTACCTTGCGGTGCGCGGCATACTCGTCCTCGACGATCGCTCAAATTCCTCAGGATACCACATACCGTACTCACTTGGGGCATTTCCAAGTGTCCCTGATATGAGAAAGCTTCGATTCCAAATCTCTTCCGTTGCTTCACTTTCTTCGGGACCTTTGGGATCACCACAGCCCCCCTTTGACTGATTGCGTCGTTCGAAATTAATCATCTTGACATCTCCGAGGGTTCATATTCAGCAGTCCGAGACTTGAGGTCACAATTCGGCACCCAATCAAGTGATCCACAGCTTCTTGAAAAGGATTCATGTCCATGTCACCATGTCTCCAGCTCTCGTCACAAGAATACCCAAGGTATGGTGGCTCATCATAGCCAACGGGATGTACCGACTGCAGGCGAAGATTCCTTTGGCGGCCGCAACGATGTTTCCGTTTGTAGTGTGTCGTTCATGCGGATGTCGAGTCCATCGCATATCTCGACGACATCCGCCAACCTACAGCATTACACGCAAGTCCCTTGTCTGGCGCAATTTTCCCAATGGTATGCATCCTCCTCTTTCCCGAAGATGCGATGAGCGAGTTTACTAGGGATATCGTTGCCTGGAATCATCGGATCACGCCGGTCTCGAAGTCGGGAGCGGCTATCGTCGATAGCAGAAGCGGACAGTCCCCGCTCACGGCGGGATGGAAGGTCTACCATCCTTCACACAACGACGTCCACCAACAGGAAGGCACTACTCTCGTTGCTAGAACACTGTAGTGTTGCAGATGGTATAGCAGTGGGCAAGGTCGGCAATGATTTCGCAACAGCTGCTACGGTATCATGTAAATACTCAATCCACAGAGCAGTTGCGGGCTAGGGAGAGGTATGAGCAAGGTCCAGGCCTGAGTACCGAGCTCAGAGAAGCCAAGACTCACTGGATCGACATTGCCCTTCCGAAAGATTGAAGTAAAGTCGTTTTGAAAGGATGATTTCAATGAAGTTTACGAGTGTCAGGATGTAGTACAATTCATGTAGTAGTAGAACGACGGTCGTTGATAAGGGACGGAGAACCCCGCTGACTCAGTTTCGCCACGGTCCTTGGCGAATCTGAGTCAGTGTCTAATACACCGTTGTCCATTCATTCGCGCGATGTCATATGAAGTCATTGCATTAACAGACCTTTAACAGTATCCTATCGTCGCAAGGAAGAGCAACAACCTATACAAGTTCCTATCAGTTGACCAGCATCAATGTGCAGCAAACCTCTCCAAGGACACAATACAATAACGAGCTTACCTTTCCTGCCTTCGAGGTAGATATCCAATCTTTCACACGATCAATATCTGCGCATTGGCCTTTCTGTATAAGTGTTGTGAGATGGGGATGATGATGACGATGATGATCTTCAGAATAGGATAGGTTAGAAGCAGTGAACTTGAAACGGGTCACTGTATATGAAATAGATGGTAAGGTAGTAAAGGCGATCGTGAATTTCTCATCAGTCTATATTTTATAGAATACAACGCCTGTTCACTCCAATCTATGCCTTGAAAAACGCAAATGGTATTCATCCCAACATTGTCAAACGCTCATACGCAGCAGTGATTATCATACCCTCTATGTAAATAGCAGCTCGTTATTGTCTCAAATAGGCTGAGATAGCCTCCCTTCTTACTTGGCTCCAAAATATCCCTTTCGGTCGGCGCCAGCGAGACTGCCTTCAAGATCCGACGTTGAAGCGAATTTCTCCACAGCAGTGATATTCGCCGGTAGGTTCTTCTTATGCATTTGCATCTCTGGGAATCTGTTGTGAAGTCAGTAATGTCTTGTGAAGATTGGGAGAGGTAAGACGTACACATAGCCAGGATGGAAAGCTGTGAGGAGGACAGTCGCGACGGCTACCATGGCGCTATCAAGAACGATGAATTCGTTTTCATTCTGCATGATCTTGTTCCTCCATCCGGGACCGAGCTCGGCGATGCGGTAGACACAGCGGGTGAAGATGGTGATGTATGCGATGACGAGACCAGCAATGAAAAGCTTGAAGCGACGGGTTGCAAGAAGGCTGGCGCCGCCGGCTGTAAGGCGACCTCGAGTGCGGATCGCATAGTCGAGGACGAGTGTACCGAAGCCGAGGAGAGTGATGACTTGCCACACGATACCAGCGATCATAAGATCCGTGCCGATTTTCTGACCGCTCGAGCCTGGAGTCGCGCTCGCGGCCAAGCCTCCACCAGCGCCCTGGAGGACGAGGGAAAGGATGTCGCAGCCGATGAAGATCCAGGTGTAGAACTTGGGGCGGAGGCGGGAGGAGTCGGCGCCCAGTTCGATGACGATGTGTTTGAGGGTGAGGTAGATGCCGGCGGCGATGAAGGCGGGGGCGATGATCAGGCAGCAGATTTGGGTTTCGAAGCCGGCGGATGACCAGGGGTTGTTGTGCATGAGGATTCTGCCGACGTAGCCTGTGAAGAGGTATTAGAGAATTGTGTTCGTGGATTCAGGGGGCGTTGGAAAGGAGACGTACCGATGGCTTCGGTGAGCGATCCAAGTGCTAGAGCGATCATGTATGTCCATGTCTTATACTTGATACCCTGAGCAACATTGACAGCGCAGAGAACGGCGAACAGAGCGAGAAAGAAGGCGTTGGCGCCCATGTTGGGGTAGTAGCCATATATTGTTTGGTCGACAGGACATAGCGGGCTAACGCTTTTGCATTTAGAGACGGTGTTTTGATTGATGACTGGCATCGTTGTGTTCATGGTGGTCATATTGGAGGCGAGGATAAATGGGAGGAAGATGGAGTGTGTTGAGGATAAGAACGGTTGAGATGGAGAGATGTGGGCCTTCTTGCAGATAGAATGATATCAAGAAAGATTGGTGGTAGAGAGATGGAGACGAAGAGCAAAGCTTGTCTTTCTGCACGTTGGAGAAAGCTGTTGTTGTGTGATGTTGTTGAGTGATAGGGAGATATATGAGATTGTGAGCCTACCTTTATACTCCGTAGCTCTTCTACAAACATTGTGACGTGAATGCAATATTCCCCCGCCCACAGCCTCCGATCTACACCGACGGGCATCATCCCCCAAGCCTCTAAGCATAGTGAAAGCCGTCTCTACTTCTCACCCGAGTACGTTGGCATACTACTAGGCTTGAGAGAGCTCGCGAGATGACAGCTCAATCGGGGTCTAGGACATAACGACACGGTGGAATATTGAAGCGAGACGGGACTCTTTTAAGATGCGGAAGGATTTTCTCCGACTTGGCCGTGGCTGATAACGCTAGTCGAGGCTCAGAGTCGAACGCGAGGCTCCCACCCCGACAATATCTTCCCCGATACTGCTGTACCGCCTTCGCAAAACGGAAAGGATGTTAAAGAGCTCAACCTTGCCTTCTTCCATAGGAGCATCATTCACACCTGGCAGGGTTGAATACGCAGTACTCGTACTGACCACAAGTACGTCCCGACGCTAAGGTTTAGCGTCTTGGCCCTCCGAGGAATAGATCAGTACGAGTACGTCGACAACATTCCGAGAGACACTAGTCCCATCCTGTCCTAGATCATTTGATCCTGCCAAGACAGCGGGCGCTAGCGAGCTCCGTCGGATGTTATCGTCCCGAGTCAATGTTCCACTCCATCCAAGACATAGCATATGGAAGAGGACGGAGCGGAGGTGTGAAGGGCAATGTACACATCGACGCGGGAAAAGCGGCTATAAAGGAGAAGAGAGGAAAAGAGGGAGGTGGGATCGTGAGTGGAGAATCAAGGGATATAGATTAGGTTTGGGGGTTTGCATGGGAAGGGGGTAGAAGATGTGGTGGGGAGTGGTGAATTATACGGAAGTTCCGTATTCAATTCATTCCGTGGTATTAGGCAACAAGGGGCAGCAGGCTGAAAGAAGCGGGGTTTGGAGACCTCTTTGCTGGGAGTTTCGAGTCTGGTTTTTGGGCTTTTGTATGGTTGGTTGTTTCCTGCAGCAGATCAACAGGCACTTTCGTCTATGCTCTATTGCTCCTCTATTCTTTTCTAAGATGAAATGCATTAGGAGAATCTACCTTGTAACCCATCCTCAAATGTCTGTTTTGTGCCGCAAGATCTATGGTCTCGTGGACACCGAATGCCAGATCAGGGATGGCCACAGTCCGAAGGAGCAAGAGCAATGAGCCCCATCTACGTCGCATGAAATTGTTAAGATTCAGCCGCCCGTCACTGATGGCGAATCACCCAGTCCTTGCATTAGCAATATTGAGCGCAAGTATATCAGTAGCACCGCAAGCTATCAGCTCGTCCATAACGCCAGCTAGCTGTTCCCTGGGCACCATGCTCGAGATGGCCATCCAATCGGCATCATCTAATTTCGTAACGGTAGGTGCTCGCTTGCCAGGTGTAACTTTCGTAGCCACCTCCAGAAGCTTCAGTGGAATGTTGTATTGACAAAGTACGTACTTCTGGGCCGCTGCGAGATGTTAGAGTATGAAGTTCGGGGAATGGCGGGCACTCACTGATGACGCCACTAATCCTCGATGCTATCTTGTCGAGGAGCTTCGGATCTGAGGGGTGTCTCGACTGGATAAGTGTAGCCGTGCTTTCGAAGACAGTGTCTATAGGCTTCAACCCATGTGCTTTCATCGTTTCTCCCGACTCTGGTCCACATCAGCTGCATTCAGTGCCATGACTTTCGTGACACGCACCGACGAGATCGACTATCCCGTCCACTCTCCTAGAAGCACAAGCAATCTCAACACTTCCACTGAGTCTTTTGATCTTCGTTCGAAACTTGACGCCATTCGATGCATCTCCGTTCACCGTGTTCTCCTGTTGTCCCTCCAATCTGGCGAAATATTGCTCCGTCAAAGCGACAAAACTCGTTCCAATGGTCTTGCCTACCAACTCCTCCACTCTGCTAACCTTTCCATGCTCCGGTACCTGCACCTGCAATTTACATTTGCCGAACCCCAAATCAAGGACTTCTCCCATCCCTGTATGATCTGTTGCAGGTAACGATGCTTGATACTCCGCCACCTGATCCCTGCCCGTAATGCCTAGATCGGCTCCTCCTTCGGCGACGTATCCTGGTATGTCGGCTGCGGGTAGGAACATGAGCGCAATGTGGTGGTTCTTGACAAGGCTGATGTCGAGGCGTCCATCTCTGCGGAAATGTAGGTCTGATCCAGATAAGAGGTCGAGAGCTGCTTGTTGGAGACGGCCCTCTATCGCATGGTGAGCTCGACGGAGGATGATAGGTCCGAAGGTGCTCACTCTTTGGGACTGCGATGATGAACCGCCCTTCGGCGCTGTTGAGTCATTAGCTAAGGCCTCTCAACTCGATGGTCTAGTAAGCTATGACTGACACGGACTGATTGACAAGGTCCATTGCTGGCTAGTATCAAGACGTGTATGATGCAGGAATTGTCAATAAACCCGGGGTCTTCCCAATCCTCCTCCACACTTTCAGCTTCACGATTCTCAGCAATCAGGCGTGTCAAAGGCCATACACCAAATCCTCCTCCCTACGACTCTGTCCACGGACTCAACGGCATAACTCTTGCCTCTATATCACAACCATAAAAATCCAAGAGGCACACTCACTCCCCCACCAATTTTCACATAACCACAAAGAAAAATGACCCGCATTAGCGCGCCTTGGCACACCACCCTTCATCGCACAAACTTTCTCAATCCTCACATTTCAACCCACACTTCCAAAGACAACAAGACAAGTGCCCATCAAACATGGACTCCTCAAAAATACCCGTCAAGCTCGTCAAAGTGACCCGAGTCCTAGGCCGCACAGGCAAGTCCCACCCTCCCCTATACTCCCTTCGCCCCCAGCACCCAAACCAAAATTAACCCCCCTCCACCCACAGGTTCCCGCGGCGGCGTAACACAAGTCCGCGTCGAATTCATGGACGATACCACTCGCTCCATCATCCGTAATGTCAAGGGACCCGGTACGTTCTGAACTGTTCTTCGCATAAGGCTAGGAGTGGATGGAAGTACGATGATAGAAATAAATGACGAAATGTGGGAAAGAGTGATTGCTGATATTGTGAGGGTGGGAATAGTGCGCGAGGATGATATTCTGTGTTTGCTGGAGTCGGAGAGAGAGGCTCGGAGGTTGAGATAGGGGATGGGTGGATGGGTAGAGGGATGGAGCGAGAAAGATGGAGGGGTGGCGTGGAGAGATGGTTGCGGATTAGGGAGTTGTTTTCCGTGCACGGAGGATAGACGATCAGCAACTCCTCGATAGGATTTGGTGTAGCTTAGATCGATACCGAGAGCGAGATGCTACATACAATATGTCTCCGCTAGGGGAAGCCCGAGCTCAGAGTCAAGGTGCAGGTCAGCATGATGAGTGCGGCTTCTTTGCAGACCCGAGTGCCCTCATTCGGACCAGATGATACCAGTAGCTTGGATACCCTCCAGCAATGTAACCTGAGCTTTCGCAACATCAACGGCTCCACACACCTCCATGCCCTCATATTCCATGACTCTCGCCATCAACTGATGGCGATGGGATTCTCCGACCCATGCATCCAATACTGCTTCCTCGTTCTCCAGATGTCAACCTCGTCAGGTTTGATACCAATCGACAGCATTTCAAACATTTCGATGACTAGCTGGTTCAAGAAGGTCAGATTGTATGCAGGGTTAGAGAGTATGGCACTCTTGAGATCGCAGTGGGTTGCAAAGAGCTTTACGAAGAGCTTTCGAAGGGGCGTGACGTTGATACTGGTATTCCATAATGCATTGATCGTGCCCTGCCCAGGATATAATGCTCCATCTTGGACTTTGAGGATGGTCGCATCAATGCAGGTATTGTGCAGGATCGCCATCCCCGTCTGCACGGCGAATATGTAAACGTTGATGAGGTGCTGCCACTCGATGTGCTTCCATGCCTCGTCTTGAGTGCGAAATTTCTGAGAGTAGATCCAGGAATTAACACGAGCGAATGTTTCTGGGTTAATGTCGGGCAGGTTGAGAACCTTTGAATCCTCTTCAAGAGTAACGGCCACGTCCGTCGAATCGGCAACATAGCCCGGCTTCAGGATCTTCTCGAAGTACGACGAATGTTTCGTGAGTAATCCACGGTGGATGGCGAACTTGGTGGACTCGGGCCCGATTTTCAGGAAGACGATGTCGTCGTAGATTGTGCTATAATCGCGCATCAGCATAGGTAGAGCCATTGCTTAATGGGAGACTCACTTCCTCACTCCTCTTTCCGTGTCCATTCGGTCGGCTTTGGTGAGACTCTCTACCGGCTCCATCTTCACACGCTTTGCCAAAAGCGCTTCATTGACTGGCACATCTTTTGGACTGTTACCCGTCGAAGCTGGAGCCTTTGGTGTCACATCGTTCGCGAGCGCTGTGTCTGTACGTCTTCGCTTCGAGGATGGATCCTTCGGTGTCTCAGAGTCGGCGGTCCTCCGAGGCTTGGCCTTGATTTTGGCCATACTCTCGTCGTTACCAAGTCTCTCAAGGATCAGATGAGTCTAGGGGCAGAGAGTGATGTGATCGTGGTACTTCTGGTGGTGTCACTGATGCTTTGATGTGCGAGCTACCTTACTGTTAGCATTTGGGAGACGATGGTGGAGGTTGGGACCTGACTTGACATTCATTGAAACGTTGCGTCTCAAGAGCACGGTGCCATGGTGAGACTGTTTGTAGTGATTATCGACAGACTCGGGCCAGATACAACTAAGGCTACTCGATCCTGGGATCGGCAAGTAAGCAGCTAATGGAGAAAGAATGTGGAGGAAGTTGCGAACATGAAGAGTGAAGGATGTGTTATTCGGCTTAAGGGCCCCTAGCGCGCTTTACTGCACAGTGAGGTTGGTAAAGTAGGTAATTATATTGCAGGCTCCTCAATTACTATGAGGTAGCCGACAGATACAAATCATACATTCCCATTCCCTCATAATGATGGCCGTTACATAGGACTCTTCGCCATAAGTTCAGGTATGTCCTCGACCGAAAGCTTTCCTTGTAGAATGCCTGTCAAACATAGTTAGTCAAGTGTCCGATCATGAGTGGACTGGATAGATCTACTTACGATAAATCCCGGTGAGCAGAGGGAACTCGTCGACTTTCCCTCTCTTCTCCAAAAAACCATAAACCTCCTTGGCCGTAGACGTCCCCTGCAACATCTGGCCGTTCATTTCCTCTTTCTCTACCTGTTGAATGCTGATGCCTTTCTCCACGCTCATCTTAGCGCACCTGTAATTCCTGCCGCTGCTACAACTTGTAATCAAATCTGCCACACCCGCACTCTCTTCTGTAAATGTAGCCGTACGCACGGAGTTCTCGAAGAACATTTTACCAAACTTCCGCATTTCGAGAAGCCCTACACGCATCACCGCGGCTTTGGCGTTGTCGCCCCATTGCTTGCCAACGACGAAGCCAGCAGCCAAAGCGATGATGTTCTTGAGAGCACCACCAAGAGACACGCCTACAGAGATTGCAGAGTCAGCGCGCCTTCTCAGCTTCCCTTGCTGTATGATAAATCCTAACAGACAGAATACCGGCCAATCAGACTCTGGATTTCGAAAAAGAACACATACCAGCTACATCATTTACCACATGCACGTGAAAGTAAGGACGATGGAAGAGGGTGTGAATGACGTCGTGGGTTATCTCTGGAAGTCCTTTGGGTTGAGCAGTCAACCTTACTCTTGATGTCTGACCTCTAGCGTCCTTATGCTCGGTGATCTGAGTCAGGTCCAGTTGCGAAGCCTCTGGCGTTCGACGTTCCTTGGGGGTAGGGTTTCGAGAATCCATGGGGGGTGGATCGTAGGCCACTGTTGTCTCGCAGAATTTCTCCATAGCCACTTCATTGGCGATGTTTGCACCAGAGAGTGCCTATGTCCGTTGTCAGCATTCCATTTGTCAGGCTGAACAGTAGCTCAGGAACAGGGGAAGTTCCGAATCTTTCTCCGTCCATAGCCAAATGTACGTACCCCCACATATATACCTAGCTTTTCACCTATAGACTCGGAGAACAGCTCGATGTCCTCACTGGACACGCTGACCCCCTTAATGCAAGATATTCCTCTTGCGTACGGCAGTACAGAGCCCTTCATCTGGTCGCACAGTCCGCCTATGAATTGATGCGGCAGGTTGAAGATGAGAATCGTAGAATTTTTGACAGACTCCTCCAGCGACGGATTGGCGATGATATTTTCTGGGAGCGCAATGTTCGGCAGATATCTGACATTTTCATGAAAGTGATTGATCAATTCCGTAAGCGGATGTTTCTCTGTCGAATATTTCGAGTTCTGGTCGAAGTGTTTTGAAGACTTGGGGACTGTAGCTTCCTCTTCATACACCCACATCTGCACCTCTGGCTGGAACAGATCCGGGTGCTCCTTTGTGTTCTCTGCGATAATCTTGGCTATCGTTGATCCCCTCAATGGCAGAATTTAATGTCAGCTTCGGGCCAACAGAGTGTACCCAAGAGTTGCCGATTAAGCTTACCAATTGCCTGATCCTACCACCGTTACCTTGTGTTTATGCTCATGAGCGCCGAGTGTCGCCATTGCTCTTGCAGACACTGTGAGTCTCTGCTTGGAGGGGGAGAGTATGCGGAGAGAGGCGGAGACCTTGGCAAGGCGTCGGAGAGCTGCGGTGGTGGCAGCTATATTGGCGGCAGAGGTGTCGTGGGATTACTCTTCGCATTAGCGGTAAAGATGGAAAAACTTTATCAGAACATTCAGGGAAAAGTTGGAGAAGCTGAGCTTCCTACTTACCTTGCTGTATGTTGTACCTCAAGGTAATCCTCAACGGTCCGATAGGGCTACGGCTAGATATCGGAAGCGAGCAGTCTAACGGCGTTTGTAATTCTCGATATAACCCAATCTTAATCAGGTTTTGCATGTGAGTAGATGCAATTTAAGCGTTGGCAACCTCAACGTCAATTGAATTACCCGAGATATTTATGTAAGCACGGTACTGAGCCGTTCGCTGGCAAAATTTTAGGCCATTCGTTTCGTCTAGTGGTGGGAAAGCAAGCTTTGAGCAATAGGTTTACTATATAATATAATTTAGTCACACTGTACGTTCGAGAAACCCCTTGCGCATGATCAGGCTGAGAAGCCTTGAAGCCAAGGAGTAAGCCATGCGTAGATCGAAAACAAGGATATAACGTTAACCATCAGTGTATCAGATTAAATGGACATGCCACATGAGTATCATTATTGCAAATCTATGATGCATGCCCTCAGAATGCCACCCAATAATCGCGAATCACGAGTCACTGGTTAGCAACAGAGGCCGTTAATCTTGCTGCCTCAGCATTGAGCCTTGCTGCCTCATGCATCAACCTTGCCGCTTGCTGCATCAATTTAGCAGCCTCAAGCCTGGTGTCTGTAGGCGTACCTTGGTTTCGCGGACCATCCAATTGGATAATGGACTGCGACGTCTGAGCTGTACCAGGCTGAGAGATGGCTTGAGGATTTTGCGCTGTAGCAGATCGCTCTGGCACAGGTGCAATACGCCCTTGGAGCCCCTGTGCAGGGATTGGATCAGCTCGAATGCCACTGCTGGTAGGCTGGAGATTCACGAAGCCATTAGGAACAATCGCATGCTGGGGATGTATCGAGTCAGGCATTGGTTGAGAGCGTGCTGAATTGAAATTCTGATCCCGACCGTCGGGTTGACGGATACCCACAAAGTCCATCTGATCTTCGATCGCTCTGTGATTGCCGCCAACCTCCAGGCCACCATCCGCGTACGTTTCATCTTCACCATCTCCATTTGCGAACTGTGTAATATCATGCTGTAGGTTCGAGAAGTCCAGTGATCCAGAGGCAGAGGCTCGAAGTTGGGGACATTGTCTCCTAGTATGGCCAAGCTGATGACAATGTCTACATGGCCCCTTGATGCGGTCTGTAAGACTCGCCTTCACTTTTTGTGCCTGACGGGTCGGGATCTTTTGGCCATATGTACGCTCAACCGCGTCGATGATCTCGAGAACGTTCGTGTCCAGGGTCACTGTGATGAGCTTTGGTACCGCCTCGAGTAGAAATTTCAGCTTGCCAGTTTCCGCCCGCTTGATATCCTGATGAGCCCTAACCTCCGCGCTGGCCCGGAATGGCTCGCACGTGTGATTGTCATCGCATGTTGTGACCTTCGCCACCCCTTTTTTCGCACCGTAATTGCACCGAATGCGGAAAGGACAGGCTGGGCTTGAGCGACAGCCAGCGCGGACTCTATGACTGTCACTGTCGAGAATATGAGGAGTCCAATTACGTTCAATAGCCCAATCGCGGAGGGCTTCCTTGAAAGCGGCAAGCGTGTGAAAAGTCTGGCCTTGAACGATGGCAGGCATCGTAAGGAAGGTTTTGGGGTCAGAAATTGCGGAGGTAAATTGACGGAGCGAAGTTGACTGGCATGGAGAGCGTGTCAACGACTTGTTTGTCTGCGCCCGACGCAGTGCTCATCGCAGAGTGTGGGGCACTCAGCACTGCGTGAGCGAAGCCTGTGTTAGCAATATGATACGACCATGGCCGTCTTGATGCACGTCCGTGAGGAAGATGTAATTCACTGTGGCAGTTTAGTACGGAGTAATAAAGTACGGTACTTTAGTGTAAGCTAGGATAGGCTGAGTCAGCTGCCAGCTACGTATTGGACCAATTAAAGTGATGCTAAGATGTTAGCGGGTAATTTTAATGCGCAAGTCCACTGAGGAATTTTGCTGCCAACGTGAATAGATACTGCTTGAGTGCAAGTCTCTGCGACTATACGTTCTCGTACGCAGAACGTGGAAGGATCGCAGCACCACCCATGGATTGGATCAACGCTGCTCTTCGCACCCTAAGCAATTCTCATTTCCCGAGCAACGACTTGAACCCAATCCTGTGTATCTACAGAGATTCTGATTGAGGAGCGAGGAGAGCTTCAGCTACAAGCACAAGAGTGCCGTTAGTACCAAGGATCCGTTCAAAGGGAAGCGATGGACATAGTGGCAGCGATATTGCCCTCTCACAAGCCGTTCAAGAGTTCTCAGAAGCAAATCCTGCTTACCGCAAATGGCCTTGACCAAAGCTCGTACTCTCACGAAACGTCACCTTCCGCCAAATCTCCTCGGTAATAGGATCTGGCGGATATGAAGAACGCCAATGAGGAGGGTACCACAGACCCTCATGGATCTGACGTCGAGGATATCACTCCGGAGGAAGTCGACGCATACAACTCGATCGCGGGGCCTAGGCCGCAATTGAGCAATCCCATCACGCCAAAGAAGACGCAAGAAATGATGTACCAGGTGTTCAGTAGGCTATGAGGCGTTATATAAGGACTATGACTCCGTGGCTGATTCTATTGAGGTCATCATGAGGATTTAGTTGGCTCCATCCATCCCAATGTATGCTCCTTGTCCGGACAAGCGGTCACTCTTCACTCGCTAACATCTTTACCTGGCAAAGATAGCGATGGACACATCTGCCGAGTCCGCAGGGAGGTCTTCAGAGCGTGATGTCTACACCACTGGGAAAGCGCTAGGCCTCGACCATATGGCGACAAAGAAGCAGCAAATAAAAGCCACAATTTCACCTAAAATGTCTCCATATTTCGCTCCTTCCGGTAGGACGAAGACCCTATCGAGAAAGCGTAAGGCCAGTTCCGAAACCTTCATCGACGAACGTGAATCTCTGAAGCGATCCGAGTCTCTCAAAAATAGGCAATATGACAACGAGGCTGCAGACGGCAATACTGTGGAGCTAAACAGCATCAATCTACCCCGTGATCGGGCAGCGCTTCCTACTATTGGAGAACTAGCTCGCATAGTCGATTGTTTCAAGAACGGCACGGTCCGTCACGAAGATGACAAACATGACCTTAACGTCCAAAAAGCTACAATGTGGTCGGTCGAGCGTACTAAAGAAGCTACCGATGTCCGGAGGGCGGCAAAGAAACGTCGAAGGAAGAGGGATCGTGTGGAGCATGCGGTCAGGAGTTCGCAATCAACAGAAACAGGCTCGACTACCAAGTCCTCTGAAACAGTGGCCAAAACAGAGGCCAAGAAATACTCCCCGACAGTCGGGGAGGGAGCTGCCAATAAGGTAGCCGATAAACCTAAAGCAGCTGAGCCCATCAATAACGTCGGAGAAGGGATTGCAACCAGGAAACGCATTAGCGAAAAGTGTGCAGATCTTTCGAAAGATGGCCACGAACCGAAGAGTGCAACAAACACTCCTATAATTCCTGCCGCAAAGGAGAGGATGCACACCCGGCTAATCAGTGCGGTCCGAAGGTCGCAGTCCCAGGGTTTTCAAAGTCCAATGATACGGTAAGCATGACCGCTGCTGTTGAGGAGTTGTCAGCACAATGCAAGGCACTGTCGGAGGAGCTTGACCGGTCGTTAGCCATCGCCACGGCCGCAGCTCGCCTCCCCTCCCCACCTCCAACCCAGCGATCAACGCCACGCTCGAAACACTCGAAGCTTCAGGCGCCGTCAACACGCAAGCTTCGCAGTGATACCACCAGCTTGGCCATACCAGCCCATCCCCAGCCGTCGAAACATGATTATCTGGTGCTGCCTGAAGATGCAACGTCGACGAAGAAGCGAACAAAGGTTGCTAAAGTATCCCCTCATTTCACCACCTCATCCACCAAGCGCTCGACCCCAATGTCTTGCATCCCCTTCCCGCCCCTCTCCGCCACCCATTTCGGTCTCGTCCAAGAAACGCTCGCTCGCTCCCCCTTCCGCCTCCTTCTTGCCTGCATCTTCCTCAACAAGACCCGCGGCTCCGTTGCCCTCCCCGTCTTCTACGACCTCATGACCCGCTATCCCACCCCATCTGCCCTGGCTGACGCCAACTTCAAGGACGTAGTAGATGTGATACAGCATCTGGGGTTGCAAAACCAGCGAGCAAATACCTGCATCAATCTTGCAAAAGCGTGGTTGGAACGGGAGCCAGTCAAGGATAAACGCTGGAGAGTATTGCATTACCCAAGCAGAGGTGACGGGAAAGATTTGAAGCCGGATGAAGTGATCGACGACAAAGACGAGAGGGTGGCGTGGGAGGTGGGTCAGTTGCCGGGTGTAGGTGTGTACGCGATAGACAGCTGGCGCATATTCTGCCGAGATGAACTGAGAGGTCTGCCGACTGGCCTACCTAACAAGGTGACTGAGGAGACCAAAGACGAAGAGATACGAAAAGAATGGACTAGAGTGCTACCGCTCGACAAGGAGCTACGCGCCTATCTGCGGTGGCGATGGCTTCGCAATGGCATCGTGTGGGATCCTTTAACAGGCGAGAAGAGAGCTGCTAGTAGTGAAGAGATGGAGACAGCTGGGCAGGGAGGTGTGATCTATGAAGGGGAAAGTACGGGAGTTGTCATCGCTGAGGGAAAGAGTGCGGATCTCAACAGTTTATTGGATGGTGATGAACCGTCCAAGTTGTCATCTACTGATATCGAGGGACATAGTAGGTCATATCCAAAGAATCCGGGTTGATTTGGTCATATAGCAGATTCTCTTTCTAAATAGAACCATTTGGATATCAGGTAGGAGGTTGGATACATTTACGTTTACATCGAGATCGATATTACAGTACCCAAACCTATGGTTTTATCACTGAATGAAATCGGAATCCACACCTTGGCACTTACCTATATACCTTACACTACCTCACAAGTAACGCTGCTCCATTGTCAACATCTCACCAGTTTCCACTATGTTACGCAAAGTCTATTCCTAAGAGCGCCCCGATTAGATCCTCGACCATCTATTGACGTATCAAAGTATTACATTCATACCAAACCAACCCCCGTCCCCTCCCCCACCCCCCTCCCACCACATACCACCCCCCACAAAACCCCGCAAAAACCAAAAACCCACATCCTTCTCCCGCTTTACTTACATCAAAAAACTCAATCATCGATATCAAACCACGCTCATTAACACGTCTTCCATAATGACGTATGAACGTACGAAAGTGATAAATCAAAGCAGATCAGATAGCAGAACCAGCGGTTGGATGGGCTATTGTTGTAGTAGTAGCGAGGAGGAGAGAGGTGAGGTGAGAGGTTTGAGAGTGCTGCTGGGGTTTATTTGAAAGAGTCTTGGGAGATGGGGATGTGGTGGAGAGGAGGGGAATGATGAAGATGGTTGTATAGGGAATACAGATTGAAACGACGACGAGGGAAAGATAGGAAGAGGGATGTGGGGGGGGGGGGGGGGGGGGATTTAACGTTTGCTACGCGAGGTGGTGGATACTGATAGCACACATATGGAGAGCCAGGAGTGAATGGCAATGACGTGGCTTGTTCACTGTGGCATTCATCAGAATCTCCCCATCTGGATGTGTTTTCGATTTCGTTCGCTACATGACAGATATTGGGCACAATACCTCGATGACGGAGATAACTGGGCGAACTCTGTGCGCCAGCGAATAGCAAAGGTACTAGTCTGAGACGACCGCCAAGCTCCGCAAGCTTTGCCTGGTCTTTAGACTCACATGATGGCCATTGCCGGCTCGCTGGAGAGGTATCTCAGGTATAAGGAGGTATAGGGCAGCAGACTGAGATCCGCTTACATCTCATCGTCAATCATGGCGGACATCACGTCTGTTCAGCCAGCTCTTTGGCGTCATAGAAGAGATCTATAAGGCAACCGGCAGACCAGGCCTGCGTTGGAGACTGTTTATATCAGCATGGGCCATAAAAACCGTGGTATCAGCTGATGAACTTACCGAATCACCACAATATTCTCCATTTTTATTCGTCAATTCAGTCAACCCAGCCCACGGTGAGTTTTGAATTGCTTGCTTGCAGCCATGCAATCGCCTGGTTATTTGCTGGAATGCCTCGGTCTTTTCTTCCTTTGTGCTTCTTCGCCTCAGATCAAACTTGAGTAGCGCACGTAGGAAGAAGCCAGTGGGCCACAGCCACTCGGGCCCTTGATGATAATTGCGGCCTTTGGATGTTCCGAAATTGTCAGAATCTTCAGAGTTGTTGTAGTAGGGATTATAGTTGAGATCGGAGGGGTCTAGCGTGGCCATGCCGGTGGGACCGCGAAGGATACTGTCAGCCATCTCCAGCGCGTGGAGCGCTTTGGCAGGGGTAAAGAGTTCGGGAGCAACGGTCATGGCGATCGGGAAATTAGGGCGAAGTTGATAATCCTCATACTCCTTTCCAGCCTTGTAGAGATCCTTGTAGATGCCTCGACGATTGACAAGGAAAGAATTGATATCGTAAAGCGCATCCTCCTTGGGGTCAACAGGAACGTAGTAACATCGTTCGAAGTTCTGCTGGATCTTGGATGCCCATTCTTCGAATGAGATGTTCTGCCCGCTAGCCGTTTTGATACCGCTCAGCTTGTACTCTCCTCCACGATGTAATCGCGAAACCCATGTAAGTGTGCTGTATAGCAGACCGGTGATCTCGATTGCAGCTCCATCTCTCGGTGTCCCGGGTACTCCCTTACTTCCAGCTTTCTCGCTTTCTCCCATCTTGTCCATCCAAGTGCCGCAATTAAATTGGCTACCTCCAAAGACCAGTCCATTACCCCAATCAACTTTGACGTCGATCTGAAATCCCTCGGTCTTCATCTGCATGTCCAAGCCAGGCCCAGCGTTCGCTTCCCGAAACGAAAGACCAGTAGCATGTCTCTGCAGCGCCTCTTGAATAATCTCTTCGATGCTGGAATCTTTCGAATAGGCTCTTTCGTCGTCAAATCCAAAGTAGGTATCATCGTATGGCAGAAAGCGCCTAGATACCCTCTCCTTCAGAATGCCTAATCCATTGGGAGCCATCTTGGTGTAATCCTGGATGGTTTGCAAGAGAAACCATATCGAGTCTCTAGAATTGTATCTTGGCAGCTTTCCATCACTCAACAGGTTTGGGATCATGCCATGCTTCAATACACTAGCGAACGCCTTGATGTGTTCGCGAGCGTCGGCATATCTGCCAGTCGCAAGAAACAATCCTCTGAGGGAGATGAAAACATCTCGACCCCAGCATCGTGCCCAGCTGCTTGAAAAATGGGGAAGTCCGGCTGCGAGCGACGGAACGCTTTTGAATGGGTAGAGCGAGGCAGACCTCATGTACCCAGTCTGCTGGACACTGACCATGGCTAAACTTTTCAGAAAGCTCTGACCATACCGGATGAAGTCACTCATCAGACTTATGCCCTGCTCCCACGCAGCCCAGTAAGCTGTTTGAATGACCAGAGCAAAGTATCTGGGCAACAGGAAGCTGGGCAGCTTCTTGATTGCATCAAACCGCTCATCGAGCCATTGAGCGACCCGTTCGAGAGAATGACGACCTTCGCGCTTCGCCAGGCGTTTGAGTCTGCTTACAATCCAATCTAGCGCCCATTTTCCACTACGCAGATGGTTGCATATGGGATGCCCCAAGTCGTTGTCAAGGATGACGTTTTTGAGAATGCTCCACCAGCCCTGCAACCCAGCGTACACGAGGTTTCCATAATCCGGAATAGTGTAGACACCATCAGTCCCCCCTAAGAAGTCGTGCTCTTCTGGCTCGGATCGGTAAAGCACAAAGTTCAAGTCAACGAGGTCCAAGTCACTGAACGCTTCCTTGGCTCCGCTAGTGACAAGTCGATCCAAGCCTTCGGAACGCTCAACCACGGGCATCGATGTCTCGAATAGTGCTACACTACCAGGAGGAAAACTGGATGGCACCGTGATGACGGTATCGTCGCTCCTGCAATCGATATTCAGGCCTTCGAAAACAGAAGTCTCGCTAGGCAAGCCCTTGAGAAGCGTCTTCTCTGCGAGGACCTCATTTATGGTCTTCTCCGAGGCATCTGCCCACAGAGACCAGCTTCCCAAAAGCTCAGCTTCCGTGCCGCTTAGGTGGACTGGGGCCAACCTTTCATTACCTCCACAATAACCTGGAAAAGCAGTGTGAGCGATGGCGAAATAGCCCTTTCTTGATCGAGGATGAACACGATGTACTGTAACATATTCCCCTTCGTGGTGAACAAAAGTTTCATCATACCCGTCTTTGCCCATCAAAGTATGCAGATGATTCAACAGCTTTTTGACACCGCCAATTCCAATACCACTTCCAACCTTGACCTCTCCTTCCGATGATACCGAGCTGTAGAGCCGCTTTTCATGCACAATATTGAGAAGCCGAGGATAAATCTCGTCGTAGCCCATTACGCTACCAGTAGCGCTCGCGCACATGTTGACGAGGGCGGCATTAGGTAGCGTGTCTCTAGCATCGCGTTTTTGCGCAGGTACCTCATTATCATGGGTGCAATCCATGAAGAGGGCATGCAAAGGACTCTTCTTGGTTCGGTGGATCTTTTCTCTTCTTGGAGTCCTGCTGCCGTTGACTTCGTTGGTTCCTGCCCTTGGAGAATCAAGCCTTTCATTCGTTGAGAGCTCATCGACCTCGAAACTGCCAATCGGGCGACCACCGTGCATATGCACGAGCCTACTGAGTTCTGCAGTGCTCCAGGCTTGCATAGCCTCTCGAATAAGGGCACTAAGACCTAGTCGCTTGACAAAGACATAATCCATCTCCTCTGAGCCGGTGAAAAGTTCCGCAAATACAGCAAGGTTTGGTCTCACAGCTCGTGCTTGATCGAGTAAATACTCAGCTACGACCAAGGGAGTCGAGTGACAATTGTCGATACGAAACCCAGCAAAGTATCGTGCCATAAGCCGAGTATACTTGGTCATGAGGTCCCATAAATACGGATTATCTTTCGGCGATTGGCCATAGCGAAGCTTGACGCAATCGGACCATATGATGACTTCTCGACGCAGGTACGCCCGGGAATCCGAGCCAGCATGATCCTTGAGAGCATTGGCGGCCCATATCCAGCCATTGTTCACCAGTGCCAGACATTTTGGATCATGCTTCGCGGTGATTGCATTCAACGGAAGCCTTGTAAAGTAAGTCTCAATGAATGCACTTTTGGGACCTATCGCTCCCAATCTAGGACCATTTTCATCCAGCCGTAAATATCTCACCCTATCGAACAGTTGTGTCTGGATGGTGGCTATGTCCGAGTCATAATCCTGATAAAACCGATCATTGAGCTCATGAAGAATGCCTGTCATGGATTGACCAGCGGATTTCACATCAGAGTTCGAGTCATAACGGCCATGGAGCACTGTCAGCAGAGCGGCGCCGACTCTAGCGTTAATGGCACGGCCAAACCGTGGTCCCAGCTCGTTGGCTCCGATGAAGCCATGCGTAAGGAGGAACTCGGCCTTCCGCTGCGATGGCCAGTCCCTGGCATCCGCTAGGCCTCCCATCTCAACACTGCCAAAGCGACTGCCGGGAACTTCAATCTGACCAAGAGTCCAGTGTTTTACCGCTAAATCGACGTCACGCTCGACATCGATCACATGATACTGCCACAGGTTAAGACTCTCCAGCACATGTTCCTTGACTCCAGCGATGACCCTTTTGAGATCATCCTCACTCCGCAAAGTGGTCGGTAATTCATAGCGCTCCAGCTCATCCCCAAATTTGAGCAGAGCTGTATCGAGTTCAAAGGCGGACTCGAGCCATGGCGCAGTCTCGATATTGTATCCAGCTTCTGGATGCTCTTCCAACCACTTGCTGTTGTTGGCCGTATGATTCCAGACCACGTCTGTCAGCCCAAGCAGCCCATGCTCTGTCTCCATCCTGGCGATCATCTGGGCAACATCGCTCTCGCCGTTCGGGAAACACAAATGATCGAAGGTTAACTGGTCGAACATGCTGTACGGAGAGTTTGAGACTCCTCTTTCCATCAATGGGGTGAAATGCACCATATTATATTCGCGCCTACTGATCCCTTTCAAATGTTTTTCCCAGTCATCAGGATATTTCCCCATGAACTTGGACACCACTGAAAATACTGAAAGCGCATCGAGAGATAGGACCTTGCTGCCGAGGATCAGCTTCGGTTCGATATCGATGTAATAGGTGGCGGTCCTTGTAGGCTTAGGTACTATCAGGTCGGATGTTGAAAAATCCGGAAGTGGGGTATAAGTTGTATAGAAAGCGAATGCTCCAGCGATATGTATGGGAACATCGATCCGGAGAGTCCCATTGAAATCTGGATGGAGCCTGAACGTCTCCACAGGTCAATTGGCCTTCTTCATGGGAGTCGGATTACCCACTCGTACTTCCGGAATACGTCACGTCGAAACGGTTCTCCCGGCGCGGGTATGTTAACCCACAGGCATCCTTGACGGCAAATAGAGCTTGTGCCTTCGATCTCGAAGCGGACGACATAGGCAGGATCTGTGGGAGCCCTAAGGTAGATGTATTCGCCCGGAACATTGGGTGCGCCGTCGTCACCCAAAGGCAAAAGATAGACCTCTTGCGAGGTAACTGAGTCTGGGGCGACCATGATGAGAGTGACAGAAGATGAGGAACGAATGTCGTAACTGACGAGTTCAAGGCGTAGTAGTGCGGAAGAGGAGAGTAGTTGCAGAGGAATTGTACTGATAGCGGAACATTGCAGCCATTGGAACGTGCAGCGGCAACGTTTTAAGGAACCAGAGTGAAAATTAAAGAGAGTGATGCTGAGACAAAAGAGTGTTGAATGACTGTTTGCAGTTTCGTAGCTTCAAAACTTGAACTCAATTGGGCGACGAGCCACCAAGCTATTTAGCGTGTGCAATACTCTTGAGACTCCTTGGCACTGGCATTACACACGGCAGCAGCGACGTACCCTCAGCCGACGATATGTTGGCTCGGCCCGGTCAAAGCTACCATTGTGATTCATGTTATTAAACAACGTGATAATAAGCTATATAAATAATACTCTAAGGAAGTAAGAATACAGGTATTATAAAAATAATTAGTATTTCTATTATTAAGCTACTAGTATAGTAGGGCTAACTACCTTAATTTCTAATACTCCCCCTTAGATAGATCTATCCTATACTATAGTAATAGTAACCTTAAATAGAATTATATAGTAACTTCTATTAGTACTTAGTATTATTTTAAAGATATACTAGAGTATATACTAATATAAATTAAATAGGTAGTTATTATATAATTATATTATAAGTAAATCTTAAATAAGAATTTTTAGAAACCTTTATAACCTTATATTTTATTAGAATAGCTAGGTAGGCCCCTTATTAATAAGTATTATATTATTTCTAAATAAATTAGGTTAATATAATTATAATAGGCCTCTATTTTATAAATATCCTTATTACTCCCCCTATTTTATTATCCTTATTCCTATTATTTTAAGAAATTACTAGAACTTCTATTTTACTAGGGGCTTAGTAAAACTATCTACTATTATCTTATTAGTTAGAATATAGCTAATATTAATCCTTTTCTTCTATTATAGTTCCTAAATATAATAGTATACTATATTAATATATTTAGATCTTTTACTAACTTAATAGTTCTTTACTAATATAATTACCCTATTATTATTACCCTTAAGTTTTATAGTTATATCTAGATTTTTACTTATATTAATATTTATCCTTTTATTAGTAGAGCTAATAATTCCTAGATATCTAAGCTTAGTAAATAGGTTTACTAGTTAAATAGATTATTTTAAGTATTCTAATAGGGTTATATATTTAGCCTTAGTTATTAATATTAATACTAATCTTTATTTCCTACTTAACTAAGAGATAGGTCTACTAGTAAGTATAAAGACCTAGCTTATAATATATTTCTAATTACTCTTATCTACTATATAATCTATATTAGAATAGCTTATTACTTATAATAGTTTATAATTCTTTTTATAATAGGTAATATAAAGATTTAGATATAATCTTAAATACCTAAGTAGGTATTTTATCCCTTAGGTATATTATACTATTAGATTACTTATAAACTAACTAAGCTTATATAAGGTAAAGGTAATATTAGGCTAAGTATATACTATTATATATATTAGCTATCTATTTACTTATAAGTAGTTAATTCTATTAATATATTCCTTATCTAATATAACTAGCGAGATATTATTATACCTATTAAGGGGAATATTTATAGTATAATAAGTATCTTATTCTATATTAAGTCCTTTTAATACCTTCTTAATATAAGCTATCTAACTTAGTCTTATTATCTTATTTAGCCTATCTCTTTTAATCTTAATACCTAGTATCTTCTTTATTTCCCCTAGGTCTTTTATCTTAAAGGTTTTTAGTAAATTAAGTCTTAAATTATAGGATTTCTACCTTAAATTATAATACTATTAAAATATTATCTATATAGATTAATACTATTAATTTTCTTCCTTTATAAATATATATATATAGATCTAACTTAGATAAGATAAAACCTAGCCTAGTTAACTCCCTATTATATATAAAGTACTAGTTATAAGCTACTTATTTTAAGTTATATAGACTTTAAAGGAGTTATAAATACTCCCCCTACTTTATATTTATACCTTAAAGGGGTTTTATATAGATAAGATAATTAAGACTAGCCTTTATAAAGGTATTATTAACGTTAATCTAGCCTATTTCTAGGTCCTTAATAGTAACTAGTACTAGTATAATATATATAGTATCTATCTTTACTATTAGAGTAAATATCTTTTTATAGTTAATATTATAAATTTAATTAAAACCCCTAGCTATTAGCCTTACCTTAAACTTTTTAACTATCTTATCTTATTAATATTTAATAGTAAATACCTATTTATAAGTAATAATATTTACTCTATTAAGTAGAATCTTAGTTATATAAGTATTATTACCCTCTAGTTAAGCTATCTTATTCTTATAAGCCTAGAGCTACTAAGGCTTAAATTTAGGATTATTAATAGCTTCTTTATATATATCTAGGACGTAGATATATCTAATAGATATTTTCTAGTCCTCTATTTTAATAGCCTTTATTACTAGTAATACTCTAATATATTTTAAAACTCTATTATCTTTAATAATTTTATTATCCCTCTTTCTCTTTAAAGCTAGTAATTAAGGTATTAATACTATAATCTTATTTAGTATAAGAGGAGGAGAGGGTAGATTAGGAGCTCTTAGTAGTAGTATAAAGGGAGGTAGTTATAACGCTTAAAGAGGAGGTAATTATAGAGGTTTAACTAGAGGTAAGGATATCTAAGGAGGTTTAAGTAGTATTAATATAGGTTCTAATACTATTACCTTTAGTATAAGTAATAATAATACTTCTAGTAGAGCTTCTAGTAATACTAGTTAAGATATTATAATATTAGCCTATATAGTTAATACGTTTTTAGAAGATATTAGTAGAAGACTTTATTATTTAGATATATTATAAATAAGTAGCTAATTTAAAGTTATAATTTTAAGCTTTAAGTTAATTTTCCTACCTTTACTATTCTTATTAAAATTAACTAATAATAACTTAATATACCTACTTAAATCGGGTATATATATTTTATATTACTTTATTATTTTTATATTAAACCCTATTAGGATAGCTTCCCTTCCTACTAGTATTAACTTATCTTATCTTATCCTAGAAGGATAGGCGTCTAAGTTAACCTTAATAAAATACTTATAACCTTATATTTAAATATAATTAATTAATAGAGTCTTTCCTATCTATACCTATTCTAAATACTTAGCTTTCTTATTTATAATAAGTCCTATTAGTAGTCTATTCTTTAGATATATACTAGTTATAATAGCTTTATCCTAAAATTCTATTAGTAGTTTTATATTATATAGTATTACTTAGATATATCCCTTAGTTATTTATATTAACCTCTTAGTAATCCTATTCTAATATAATATATATAGCTCTATATCTTAAAGTATTAGTTTATATTCTTTAACCTACTAGTTAATTATTAATAATAGTTCCTTTATATTATTAAGTTAAATCGCTTTTAATCTCTTACTAGTTTATAGTTTAACTATTCTCTTTTATATATTAAGTTCCCTAGTAATTAATTTTCTATCTTTAGTATAAATAACCTATATCTTCTAAGACTAGTTATCTACTATCTATAGGAAATATATATTACTAGTAAGACTAAATAATAATAGACTATATATATTAATTAAGATTAGGTCTAGGATATTATCCTTATAAGAGACTACTTCTTAATTAATCTTCTTCTTTATCTTCCTAATAAAGTATAATAAGTATAGAGTCTTTATCTTTAGACGGCGTACTTTCTTATATATTATAATCTTATATAGCTTAGCTATTAAGTTAGTTCTAAAGTAGGTAAATTATTAGTATATTATAAGGCCTATACCCGCTAGCTTTATAACGGCGTATTAGGTAATAAAAGACGTAGAGTCACGTTATAGGATTTAATAATAGGTATAGGTCTACTAATAGATTAGGTAGTAGGCCTATTATAATAGTGAAACTAATCTCTAAGGAAATTAGAAGAAGAATAGGGGATAGCTAGGTAGATATATATCTACTAAGTATAGGCGTAGTCTAGGCCTTCTATTACTAGGACGTTACCCCGTATTTCTAAGGAAGGTTACTTGAAGTAGGTTATAAGGTAGCGTATAAGGCGTATATATATCTAAGCCTAATAAGTATCTCCCTTCCTAGGCCCTAGTCCCTAGGGCTAATAAGATTACTTAGAATACTTATTAAAAAACCTTAAAACTACATAGGAAAAATAAAGGAAAAGAGTTATTTAATATACTACCGCTAATATAGTATTAATATTAACTAGGCTAGACGCGCGTACTAAAGCCTTTTATAAGGTAGTAATAATATTATTTAATAGTTAGTAATAGAGTATATTAATAAATTATCTAGATAGTATATATATACTTTTAAACTATTTATATCTTTTAATCGTACTAAGATAATATATAATATAATTTAGAATTATTCTAAATACCTTTAATACGTAGTTAGATACTTAGCTTATTAACTTTAAGTATTAAGGTATATAATATTTTCATATAATTCATATTACTATATACTAATAGGGAATAACTTATTAGGTATAGGCGTTAGTAATATATATTAGTAATAATATAGAAATAAGGAGGCGATATTAATTAATAGGCGCGTATACTTTATTATTAATAATAGATTAGTTATAAAATTAGATAGAACCTTTATTATTATTATTATAATTTAAATAGCTTTAAAGGAAATTACGCTAAGATAGCGCCGTAGGATATTAATAAAGTTCTTATCCTAATATTTAAAACTTCTTATAACTCCCTTAGCCTCTCTTATAAGTACTTACTTTAACTTAATAATATTATAAAATATATTTACTAATATATATAGTATTCTCGTTATATATTATATATAATATTTCTCTTATAAGTACTTACGACGTCTTATTAATATTATATTATATTTATTAATATACTAATATTATATATAGATATTAACTTATTTTAAATGTATTTACTTACATATACTATATAACGGCTTACTAACTTACGTAGTATATCTCTTCCTTATAGGACTTATTTTATAAAGGGTTTAAATAATTATAAATAAGGTAATACTCCCCCTTATTATTAGTATATTAATAGTTACTATAATATTAATTATTATATAGAGGTAAGTATATTAACCCTTTAGCTCTATAATAGCGTAAGTACTTATTATAATAGATTCCGGCTCGCTTTTAAAGGAAGGCGAGGAAATCTATACGCGCTATTACTAAGACTAGCTAGGTAGATATATATTTAATAAAGAGAAAGAAACTTAGTAAGAAGATAGCCTAATAGTAGAAAGCCTACGGGTAGATAGTTATAATAGTTAGATTAACGCCTATTATTATTACTAACTTACAGGCTTTAATTAATACGCTAAATATATAGAATAATAAGTTAAAGAGTTAGGTAGAACTCCTCTAAACTAAACTTAATAATATTTAGTAGTATAAGGATACGCTAGATAATCCTAACCCTATAAAGCCTTTAAACTTTAAAGGGTTTAATAATTAAAGGTTAGTTTATAATTATACTTTAGTATAGATAAGTTATTTATATATCTTATTTACTTAAGTTATTTACTAGGTATAAAATACCTAGGCTTATCTTTTATTAATATATCCCTAGTATTCTTATTAGATTATACTAAGATTAAAAGTATTCTTCTAATATAATATATTACTAACGGCTTAACTCCTTAAAGAATATTAATAAAGAATATTTTTAAACTATATTATTATACTTATAAGTATACTTATATATAGGAGATTAATTATTATATAATATATATAAAGATAATAGTCTTAATCTATATTATAACTTATTACGTCGTCGCTACTTATTTAATATAAGAATATATTTAATATTTCGTTTACGCTTTAATTACGCTAATATATTATAGGCTCTTATTAGTTTATAAGACCTATTAAGGTCTTTATCTAGTATTTATTAATTATATTCACTACCCTAACTAGTCTATTTAACTTTATACTAGATACCTTATTTATTATTAACCTTACTAATAATTTCTTCTACCTCCTATTATTCCTTATTATTAATAAGTTTAGGTACTTATATAAAGATATCCGTTATAGGAGAGTAGTCTCTTTAATAGTAAGGTTTAATTAGTAATATATAGAATATATTATAGATCTTATATAATAGTAGTAATAGTAGATAATACGCCTATAAACTAACTTTATTAATAACCTAGAATAGTCCTACGTACTTATAGGCTAACTTCTTACTTAGGCGTTATTACTTTAAGTTCTTTATAGCTAATATTACTAAATCGCCGACGTTATATATCTATAGCTTATAGTTCTAATTATAGTACTTTACTTAAGACGCTTAGGCGGCTTAAAGGTATTTTATAGCTTTATCTCTTACTACTTATAATATTCTAACTCTATTATTTATAGCGGGTATTCTCCCTTCTAGGGACTCGTCCTTAAGTTCCTAATAAACTTCTAGGTAATAACCGTATATAAGAATAAATAGTATTATTCTAATAGAGGAATAAATACTATTTATATATATAAATTTAGTTATAAGTAGTTATCTAGCCTAATTAATTTACTTATTATTAGTAAATATATATAAGTAGTATTTTAATACCTAATTCTAATACTTAATCTACCTATTAATTTATAAGTAAAAGGCTATACTTAGGCGGCGTTTTATCTTAGAGTAAAAATAGACTACTAACTAAAAGATACTTATAAAGATAGAACCCCTATTACTTATAATACTATTAGGTATATTATAATAGTAAATAATTTTATTATAGAATATATCTACTAGCTTAGTAGTATTAATTATTATTATAATAGGGATATACCTAAATATTTTTATAAAATAATTAATAACTATAAAGATAGAATTATAGATAATTCCCTTAGCCTTACTTAGGGGTAACCCTATAATAAAGTCTATAGATATTTCTTTTTATAGTTGGGTAGTAATAGGTAATAAACTTAATTCGCCGTAGGTATAATAGCGCGGTAATTTAGTTCTTTAATAGATATTATAAGTTTAATAATACTTAATAACCTATTTTATACTACTATTCTAATAGTACTTATATATAAGAAGATTATACGTCTTCTTAGCGCTAAAATATCCTAATAAAGGATTATTATAATAGTAATTAATTAGTTTACTATATAGGGCTTTATCCCTTAGAATATAGGGACGACCTTTAAAGGTTAATAGCCCGTTAGAATTTAAACTCTAGGCCTTAAAATATCTATAGTAATATTATTTAGTAGGCGCTTCTAAAAAGGACTTTACCTAATTATTATACTTTTATAAGTTATAAATTAAGGTCTTTATAAGCCTTTAAGTATCTTTATAAGCTAAGTCTAGAATATTTATAATATCCCTTCTAGGGATAATAACCTAAATACCTATAATTCTAAATATAAGCGCTATAACCGCGATAATTACTTAAGTTTCTTTAAAATTATTATTCTTTTATAAGGTAAGCTTATTCTATAATATTAGTAAGAGCTTTATATTTAGGGGTAATTTACCCTTATAATTAGGTCGGCGAGACGGCGTATTAGTAGGATTTAACTTTCCTAGGTAATAGAATATCTTAAAGTTATAGGTAGCGAGCTTTAACGCCTATCTAGCTTACCTAGAGTTTAATTCCTTTTACTTTATAAAGCCTTTTAGGTTATTATAGTTAGTCTATACCTTAACTATAAAAGTACTTCCTTCTAAGTAGTATTACTACTATTTTATTACTACTATAATAGCGAGTAGCTTCTAATTATAGGTTTTATAGTTTTATTCTAAGTTAGTTATCTTCTAAGACTAGAATATAACGGGTTATTAGTTACTATCCTTATCCTATTAGAATAGGATAGTACTTATAATAAAATTTAAGGTATCCGTTTCTATCCTTAAGGCCTTTATAAGGTTATAATAGTATAGAAACGGCGCTAATATAAAGGTATCTTATAGTAATTAGAATACTCTATTAATAGTAATAATCTCATTTAAAGGACCTGTTTTCTTATTATCCTTACTACCCTTAAGTAGGTTAGTAAGTAGCTTAGCTATATAAGAGTAGCTATAAATAAACTAATAATAGAAATTTATAAAGCCTAAAAAGACTTATATATCCTAATAGGTCTTAGGCTTAGGCTAGTCCCTAATTATTACTATATGCTCTAGATCTATCTTAACACTATTAATTAAGATAATAAATCCTAAAAATTTAACCCTTTTAGTACTAAATTAATACTTTTTTAGATTAATATAAAGGGAAAACTAATATAACTATTCTAGTATTTACTAAATATATCGCTAGTAATCCGCTCGGTTAGAGCTATAAATAAGGATATTATCTAGGTATACTATATAGGTTATATTAACTAAACCTACTAAGGCTCTATTAATATAGGCTTAAAATATAGCTAGTATATTAGTAAGCTTAAAAGGTATAACTAAATATTTAAAGTAGTTATAATAAGTTTAGAAAGTAGTTTTCTATTTATTACCTTCCTTAATATAGATCTAATAATAGGTATCCTTTAAGTCTAACTTTATAAAAATCTTAGAACTATATAGGCGGTCTAACGTCTTAATAATAAGAGGTAATAGGTATTTATTCTTTAGAGTTATAATATTTAACCCCCTATAGTCTACGTATAAACGTAGCCTACTATCCTTCTTTAGTATAAAGAGAATAGGTGCTCTAGCTAATAAGATAGAGCGGCGAATAATCCCCTTTTAGAGTAAATCCTTAAGGTAGCGCCGTAGCTCTACTAGCTTAGTTTAAGATAAATTATAAAGCGGCTTATAAGGCGGTTCTTTACCTTCTATAAGATTTATAGCGTAGTTACCTTCCTTAAAAATAGGTAAGGTACCCGCCTTCTTATTAGAAAAGATATTAGTAAAGGCCTCTAATTCTTTAGGAACTTAGGGGGCTTCCTATTTACTAGACGCTATACCGGCGTATATTATAGTAAATATATTTAGCTCTTTCCTAATATTTTAGGCGAACGCTTAGGGCTTATTAACTTATAATATACTAGAATTAACTTTAAAGCGCTAGCGATCCGCCTCTAGATTTAATAGTATACGCTATTATTTTAATCCTAGTATATTTAAAATAATATTAGGGCCCTTTTAATCTACTATATAGAAAAGAGTAGTATACTCCTTTCCGTAGCCCTAGCTATCTACTAACTAGTAATATAACTAGTAGGCTTTATAAATATATATACTACTTCTACTAAGCGCTTATACTTATAATAAGACGGCTTTATAAGGCTTTAAATCCTATTAAATTATAAACTTTTATAAAATTAAGTTTAAGTATAACCTAGAATCTAAAAGTACTATAACTTAATACTAGTTACCTTATAGCTCTACCTAACCTTTTATAAGGATTAATAATATTACCTCTATTAGTTAGTCTTCTTACCCCTCTTCTAAGGTAGTTAAGAGGCTAGTTCTTTTTTTACTAATATTATATTAATACTAAAATAAGCCTAAGGCTTATTAAGATTAATATAATTTAGTTAGATATAGCCTTCTTTATTATAATAAAAATAAACTATAGAATCTATCCTAATATTAGGCCTAGCCTTCCTTTTTAAGGTATTATTCTCAAAGCGCGACTACTTACCGCTACTACTATTAGAACCCTTAGGCTTTATAATATAGTCTTCTAAGGACTTATTACTACCTTTTAATTTTAGCTAAGACCTACCCTAGGTTTTTCCTTAAGAACCTAAGCCGCTTATATAGCGCCTATATTCTAAAGTATTCTCTAGTATAATAGCTTAAGTAAATATCTCTTTATACTACTTAGTAATATTACTAGTACTAAGAATTTTATTCTTTAACTTATTATAGAGCTTTATAAGGAAAATATAGGCCTTATACTCCTTATTAAAAGATAGTAAATAAGACTCTAACTCCTTTAAATAGGCCTTAAAATTTAAGACCTTTTAATTATTATATTAGCGTACCTGCTCCTACTTTTTATAAGTAAGGAGATAGCGGCTTACTAGATCCGCGACTAAGTTAAGTAGAAACCTCTTAAAGAATTTAAATATAATATTAGCTAAATTATAGCTCCTAAAATAGGTATACTATTAAGCTTTAGGGTCCCCTTCTAGGGAGTCTATATAATAGGTTATACGAGACTTATTTATAATAAAATACTCTAGACTTATAATAAATTTAACGTTAACTTTATAGAACTAACGTAAGTACTCCCTTTTAGAGGATCCTTTATAGGGTCTTATCCTTTTAGAGCGAAGTACGTATATATAAGTATATTAAAACGGCGCTAAGATAGCGGTATTCTAAACTCCTAGGTTAATACTAACCTAAGGATTATAAAGTACTTTATTACGGGCTAATAATATAGCTAATTTATTTTATTATTTAAGATAATAATATTTATTCTAGGCCTCCTCTAGTAGCTATTCTAGCTTATCTAGAGTAGAAGGAGTAAAGAGTCCTCCTTCTACTAAGGTGTTATAACGGCGTTTTAGTATTATTTCACGTAGTAGTAGTTCTACTTAATTATTACTTTTAGCCTATTAATTATTATAGGGTAAACCTAATATAATAATAACTCTAGGCCTTTTTCTTTAAAAAGAGAGAGAGATTAGAACTATAAGGCTTATACCTGCTAGCTTTATAGCGGCGTATTAGGTAATAAAAGATATAAAGTCACGTTATAAGGTTTAATAATAGGTATAAGTCTACTAATAGATTAGGTAGTAGGCCTATTATAGTAGCAGAATTAATCTCTAAGGAAATTAGAAGAAGAACGGGGGATAGCTAGGTCGATATATATCTACTAAGTATAGGCGTAGTCTAGTCCTCCCGTTACTAGGACGTTACCCCGTATTTCTAAGGAAGGTTACCTGAAGCAGGTTATAAGGTAGCGTATAAGGCGTATATATACCTAAGCCTAATATATATAAAGAAATAATTCTTAATAGATTATAATTTCTTATTAGTTATATCTAAAGGATTTTCTAATTAATTAGATAGCTTAGTATTTAAATAGTTAGGTATAATCCTTATTAATAAGTCTAATATCTTTTCTAAAGGAATTAAGCTATTAGGAATATTAGAGGCGCGTATATTATTATACTCTAATACTTTCCTATTAGTATTAATTATATTAGTATTAAGTTCTTTAATAGTAGTATATACTATCTTATATATATATAATATTAATATCTAGTCTAGTATTAAAGGAAATTTTCTTAATATTTATAAAAGTATATATACTCCTTCCTAGTAAGTAGCCTTTAGTATATCTTTTTTATTAATATATAGGTAGATAGAGTTACTATTAAATTACCCTTTTATTCCTAGTATATATAATTATATACTTAATAATAAATTCGCCTTAAGGTTAGGAATATAATATACCTATTTAATTCTAATTAGCCTACCCTTTTATATCTTTAAAATTACTATTCCTATATAGTTTATATATAATACTCCCCCTTTAACCTTAATTATATATCTCTTTATTTATATAAGATAGCTATTAAAGAGTTAGATCTTATTAGTTATATAAGAGGAGGCCGCTATATTAAATATTTATATTAAGGGGGCGAGCTTACTTACTACTTCCTTAATAATATAAGTAATCTCCTTATCCTTATCTATTAAATTATCTTTACTAGGGGAGGTAGAGTTATTAAAGCTAGCCTTATAAGCCTTATACTCCCTCTTAGTCTTATAAAAGGTTATATACCTAGTCTTCTTTTTCTTTAAGGTGCGGACTAATTTCTTAATAGCCTTAAATATATTATAATCTTAAACCTTATAACTATCTTCTTTATAAATATAATATTTTAGTACTCTAGTATTTCCTTCTAAGCTTTATTAAGTAGATAATCTCCTCTTAAAGGTAGGATATAAGGTTAAGCGTAGCCTATATAATTATTAATATAAAAAGTCTTTATAAGTAATTATATCTATCTTAATTATAAGAATATTATAAATTATAGAGTCTTTAGCTTCTTAAAGAATTTAAAGAACTTTATTTATATCTATCTCTTTACGGGCTTTAAGAGTTACTACATCGGCAAACTAGGAAACCTATAAAATACAAAAATATGCGCATTATGCGTACATAACTAATGCGCTTATGTGTCAGCCCTAGAGCTCGAAATAACACCGTGAGTTGTAAAATGCGCATTTAGCTGGATTTAGCAACTTTTAGAAATACTAGGTAATAGGACTAATAGGGGATAAGTCCTATTAATTAGCTATAATATAACTATATTAGGCTAGTACTAACTAGGTAATTATAATAAGGTATTAAGTCTTATTAATAATTAGTACTACTAGTACTTAGTAAGAGAATTAATCGCAGGCGTAATATAGGGATAGGATACCGGGCTAGGGTAAAGGGGACTACTCTACGCGTATATAAATTACGTGAATCGACTGTATTTAAAACCTATATTACGCTAGCGTTAATAACGTAGCCGCTATAACTCTAGCGAGCTTCCCGTTTCTTCCCGGCGCTAGAGGAAAATTACGGATTTAAGGCCTTAAATCCGGATTTTCTATATTTAGGGTTTTTAGGCTAGAATAAAAAAACCCTAAAATTTTCCTATTTATTACCTGCATTTTACCTGAAAAATGCGCTCTTAGCGCTTTTAGCGGAATTAGTAGTTTTATTTATTTTACGCGGGTTCCTAGTTTACTAATATACGGTAATAGAATATTTAGGTAGTAAGGAGTTATATAAGTAGTAGAGTAGCTCCTTATTAAGATATACTTACTTAAGAGCTAGTTTAATAGTAATAATATTACTATAGATCTTATAAAGTACTACCTAGGTATCTTAAATTATATATCTACTCTTTTTTATATAGTTAACTAGTTCCTTTTATTTATAGGCTACTACTTATCTATAGTTATTAATATATTTCCCTTTTAATACTTCCTATTAGTCTCTTACTATATCCTTATTAATAATAAGATTAAAATTAATAGTATTAATACCTTTAAGAATAAACTATTCAGCTATTCCTTTAAGCTTATTATATTCTAAAGGAGGTATATCTAGGAATAATATAAGGTATTCTTTCTTAGATTTTTTAAGAATATATATTCTACCTTTTACCTATAATTTTACTTAGTTAATTATAAACTATTTTTTATAGTTAAGGGAGGAGAGGATTAAGATCTTATTTAGCTAGTAGATATCCTTTATAATATTATCTATTATTTTATTAGTTCTATTATAAGTAAATATATTATTAACTATTATAAGTAGATTTTCTTTACTACTACTAATAGACTATTCCCTATTATAGGTAAGGTACTATAATACTTATATAGGAGAGTATTATATAGGTAGTAATATAACTAGGCCTTATAACCTATTAAATAATATAATAATAAGCTATATAAATAATACTCTAAGGAAGTAAGAATATAGGTATTATAAAAATAATTGGTGTTTCTATTACTAAGCCACTAGTATGGTAGGGCTGACTGCCTCAATTTCTAATACATGTAATACTTAAAAGAGATAATAAGTCGAACAAGCCACGAGGACTATGTTGAGGCTTTGGGGGTTGTCCGCGCCAAGAGCATAGAACAGAACTGTTCTACGGAGTCGCAAGAGTCTTGCACACGCTAAATTTGTATTATCGCATGTTGTAGGGTCGCGTTACAGGTCATCCATTATTCCCCTTGTTGATATGCTGACCTTGTGGATGAACAGATCAGGAGCCTCTCTACTGCTCGGTTTGGCCAGTCTTGTCGTTTTCATACATGCTGGCAACTTCGACGTGCAGAAGTCACTGGGAAACAATCCCAATCAACAAATAGGCAATGATAGGCTCGGTGCAGTGGCTTCGGAGAACAAAGTATGCAGCCAGATAGGCATTGATTTGCTGAAGGCTGGTGGGAATGCCGTTGATGCCGTCGGTCAATCTAGAATACATGCTCTACGTCACACTGTCTAACGAGTGCACAGCTTGTTGGATCGGTCCTTTGCATTGGGGTCACTGGTAGGACCCTCCGACGCGATGAAGCATTGGATGTGCTGACAAGCCTCAGATAGCCATCACAGCGGTCTTGGAGGCGGAGGTTTCGCACTGATTCGCTCATCTGATGGCAATTATGAGTCAATTGATTTCCGCGAAACGGCACCAAACGCAGCTTTCGAAGATATGTTTCGTGGCAATGTCAATGGATCACTATTCGGGGGACTAGCCAGGTATGGTGGCCTTCCCGACCCACACCATGGCTGAATGGATACAGTGGTGTCCCTGGGGAACCAAAAGGGCTTCATTACATCCACAAGAAATACGGCACCCTTCCTTTCCCCTTTGTATGCCAACCAGCCATAAAGCTAGCTCGTGAGGGCTTCGCTGTCACAAGCGACTTTGATAAAGCCATGCAGCTGTCGACAAGATTCTACCAATCGGAGTTTTTGACCAAGGATCCTGCATGGGCGGAAGACTTCGCGCCCAATGGGACACGCCTTGGAGCAGGCGACTTGATGACACGGAAACGTTATGCGAATACGTTGGAGGTATTTGCAGCTCAAGGACCGGACGTATTATACAAGGGGCCGTTGGCAAATGCTACAGTGCAGGCATTACAGAATAGCAATGGCAGCATTACAATGGAAGATCTGGCAAACTACAATGTTATATCAAGAACACCAGCCGAGATCGTCTACAAGAATTACAAGCTGCATGGCTGTGGGGCTCCTGCATCTGGTGCTGTAGTGCTCAGCGTCTTGAAGGTTCTCGAGGGATATGAGGACTTTGGAGAAGATCAACCTTTGGGCACACATCGCATGGATGAAGCTATCCGTTTCGGGTATGGCAAAAGGGCAAGCTTCGGCGACCCTGACTTCAATAAGGAAACAAAATCCATCGAAGCCGAAATGCTCAGTGAACGCTTTGCGGCAGACACACGGGCCAGAATATCGGACAGACATACCTTGAATATCTCGGAGTACGATCCGGATGGATTTGAGAGCCATGAGAACCATGGAACATCTCATGTAGTCACGGCAGATGCATCCGGCTTGGCTGCGTCGCTCACTACTACGGTGAACCTTTTCTTTGGCTCAAGAGTGATGGTACCCGAGACAGGCGTGATTCTGAATGATGAGATGAACGACTTCTCCCTCCCCAATGTTTCCAACATCTTCGGATACTATCCTTCTCCAGCAAACTATGTGAAACCCAGGAAGCGTTCCATGTCATCCATTACACCCATAATGGTCGAATTCGCCAACGGAACCCTCTTCGCAGTGTTGGGCGCTTCCGGAGGGTCAAGAATCATTACCACAGTCATCCAGAATGCATTGAGTATTCTAGAGGGTGAAATGACTGTACACGAGGCGCTCGAGCAGCCGCGCTTACACGATCAGCTGCTTCCAAATAAAGTAACTTTCGAACCGACATATAATAACATGACAGTAGAGTCCATGCGAAGACGTGGCCATAATGTCACTTGGGGACCGGCTGGGTCCTCGGCGCAAGCCATTAGGATTCAGAGCGGCTGCTTCGAAGCAGCTGGGGAACCACGACAGGACGACTCTGCTGGGCTCGCCGCTTGAAGCCCTGCCGATCATACTTCTTACTAGTAATACCATAGATGCATATAAAGCGGAGTCCGAATACAAGATCTGATACCTGAGTCACTTATCAAGCCAATGCTCCCTGTACTACCGTACCCAAGAGAACCCACACACTGGTCGACGTTCTTTGGATGCAGAAATTCAGTTTTATTCTTAGCCTCAACTTCCGATAAGTGTGTAAATACAGCTAAGTGGCTTTGAATTCTTTGCTCGATGTAACCTCTGAAACCTCACCGAAGGCTTTTGATTCGTTCCTTTCAAGATCCGTTATAAATTGCTTATCTATTTCGAAACCGGAGCATGACTCCTATATCTGGAACCATCGCACAGTGTAACCGTGTACAACATCAGAGCTGTCTTAACCCCCATACACAAAGAGCTCCTCTAAATGTCTATATAATTCACTACTTCTCCACCACTCCCCCACAGCATCCTCACAACTTCTCACCACCCACATCTCTCTCACCAAACCATCTCAAACCCCTGAGTGGACAAATGCAACACTTCACAGTCCCTCAATCTACTTCCAGTCCACAGCTCCATACACCCACCACACCAACCTATCCAAAACACCCCATCTACGCAAAATGGGCAATTGTATCTCATCCCGACACCCCTCCCCCAACGCCTCCCCCAACACCACCCCCAATCCCACCTTTAACGCCGCCCCCGGAGACAGCCGCCAACCACAAGTTCTAAACAACGAACCCCTCTCCCCCAGCCGTCTCTGCACCCAATGCGGCACATCTCTCAAAATTGACGAAGGCGTCGATGACGTCGAGGACATATGGTGTTCTAGATGCGGGCCGGCTATGAATCACAAGATTACGAGGGCGGGTGGGTTGGGTGGGTTGGGTGGGTTGGTCCCGATTTAGGGTTGGTTGAGTGGGATGCCGAAGAGTTTTGTGCTTGATTGATGATGGTGGGATTTTGGATCAGATATTGTTGTGGTTGTTGTTGGAAATTTGTTAGAATGGTTTTAGTGACATTGGGGTTCAAGTTGTGGCGATGGCGAAGATACTGGGTTCCCTTCAGTTTGCGAGCGAGCGAGTTATCTCATATGATTGAATTTGATTTTTCTTGCTTTGGCTTTCTGTTTCTGGCGAGCGGAAGGGTGGAAGGTGAGAGCGATTGTTGTCTCTCTTTTTGATGTTTTGATGGCTTTTGATTTATGGGAGGTTAAGGCTAGCTTGCAACAATATTTCACGGTCATATTCGCCCTTCCCTTCCCTATATCTCGAATCTTCAGGAGTCAAAGAAATTTACTATGACGCTCCCTTGTGTTTCATACTACTTAACTTCATATTCAACGTGAGAATTGATTGATGGTGGGATTATCCCCACTGGGTCTGGTTTCAATGACATAGTACTCTCCAATCATCAATCACCTACTTTATATGCTTAACTCTCGGGTCTCTATCGATCCCTGTTCGCAGATATTAGAATATATACATAAGACGGCGAAGCTACCCGGCGCTACTCATCTTGCACTATAAAGTAACGCGTGAGTTGGATACTCGATAGGCATAACGCCTGATGTGGTGGCGGCTTTCATAGTCCAAGCAATGGGACGGCAATTTGTACAAAAGCCTTTAGGTTCACGTGGAATCGGTACGTTTCAAGATGTGTTGTGATTGAGGTAGGTGGTGTTTCTGTGTCCTGGGGTAGTTTGGAGATATGATCCTACAAATCCTTTGGTTCATTCCAACTGTCATAAGTTTGAGATAGCTGGCTATGATCTGCGTATCGAGAGGCTGGTTAGAAGAGTTCACCCCCTTCCGGTCCACACTTACTTCTGGTTCACGCCCTCGCTACCTATAAACACACACTTTAATGATTTATTTCCGCGACAAGAATTATAGAACGCCTAAACATAAATACTTAAACCTCGCGTCAACAAAGGGACGTCACTCTTTCAATTGATACTCACAGCGACGCGCAGCATGGACACCCACTCGAGCCGTGGGGATCAAAAACCGCCAAAGCAACTCACTGACGCCAGACATGCGTTCAATGCATACTTGACGAAAAGGTCGGTAGCGTGGCATTATCTGTCGGTGTCGTCCCGTGAAGCCCCGCTGCGTCGCACGGATTGCGATAAGGTCACAGCATTGGCCCAGCTCGCGGAGATCAGAGACAATTTTATATGGGATGATCATCATAACCGGTGGGCCAAGAATAATGGTGGACCGATTGTGACCGAGGACAAAATCTACGATGTTATCCTGTCCTTCCAGCGGGTTCACAGAAACGTCAGGTAATGCACATTTCTAGGCTCTCATCATCTCCGTATCCCATCTGTGACTTATATGCGGTCTGTTCGGGAGTACCATTGAAGAGACGTACCCTTTTTGCCATATCAACCTCACAGTGTTCCGTTGGGAACTAGCTTTGGGAGCATGCCCCCTTATCAACCATGGCGTCCGGACTACTGACTACAACTCATACGTAGGGATGAGCTTTTCCCACGCATGTGTAAGAACATGGTTGGTGCCCAGCTCAAGGACGTTGTGATGGCAGTGGATCTCTGGAAAGAGCATCATCTTGATAACCTGGATGTATCGGATGATACCATCTAGGGTAGTCCTACGGCAGTGCTCGGTCAGTTTTTCAGCGATAGTTTTATAAGACATTTTTCCAAAACACTGTCCAGATCCAAAGAGAAGTTCTGCGCCGGTGGACCCAGGACATCCCACGCGAGGAACAGGCTCAGCCCCCGATACTCGTCCTGAGAGTCATCCCCGTCCGGGCCCAGAAGAGGGTGCTGATATGGTGTTCCATCCCATCCATCACGACCGGCTGCGCATCGGTACTTGTGGAGATGACGGGACCGATGTCTGGATTACTCTAACACCTCGACAAGCAGGGCGGCTGCACCCACTATTCTACGACAGTGCCGGTAAACAGTATGCGAATAAGGCTTCGACCAATATTATATGGCACGAAGAGTTCAAAAGCAGTCAATTCGCAGGCATAGAAGGCGAACAAGAACGAGCTCGACACGATTATCTCTACGGTATCATCCAAAGTCAGAAAGGTAGATCAATACCTCCGCCAAGGCAGAATCTTAGTCAGCGGACATTAGCTATTCTCAGCAACCCCGCTCCAAGGATGCGCGTCCCAGCCGTGCCTTACGCTGGACCGCCCTCAGAGAACCAGACGGGCAGGCAGGCCCGGCGGTCGACGATGGCTGCTTCAATTCCTCCATCCCCTCCTCCAGCCGTCAATAACAAGCGGTGGCGGGACACGATGTCATCGACTTAGGGCATCCAAGTGAAGATGAGGGTCAAACTTCTTCTCGACTGCATAAGCGCCTGGCTGTAGCAGCTGTCTCATCTGTTCAGTCGGCATCAATTAACCCAGAACCTTCCATTACAGAACCCGCGGTCTTGCCCAAAACTGAAGCCGGACATCCCCCCGATCCCCAGAGCTCCACCTTCGAAGGTCTATCTCGAGAAGCCGTCGCAAGAACATCACTCCTAGTCTCGGTAGAGCATCAGCGCAACCGAGCCCCTGCCAATGTCGCTCTCGAAGACTGCCAGACGCTGGAACATTTCTTCGAGATCTTGATCAGCGAATGTAACCTCAAAGGCAGGACAGCTACCGGACTGCGAGCAGTCTCGGCAACTTACCCCTGGAATTATAAGCGGCTTCTGATTCGGAAGGGTCGGCCTCGGGACTGGACTCTCTTCTGTGGGGATATCCGGAAAGGGTGGGACAGGGAAGCGGGTAAATTCGCAGAGGACGGGTGTGAGGTCGAGATCATGGTGCATGTCGATGTTTAAGATGCAGGGACGGAACCAAGAGAACCGGGCTTGTCACTGATATACCCGGACAAAACGGCGGATTATGGTATATCTTTTCCCAATTCAGGCGCATTGGGAAAGGTTAGGTCCTCGACTCTTGTTTTCCACGGATAAGATACCCATACACCACGAACAACAGAAAGGGTTGTCTTCAGCAAAATCATCATCACTGTGCCGCGAATAACAACATTTACTTACACACTTAAACCAACCACGAAACATCTGCACTCCCTTAGTACATGACAAGATATTTTATCAACTCACCCAACCCCTCCCTCCCCTGCACCCTCAAATCCAGAACAAAAACACCATCGCCCTCCCCCTAAAAAACTCAACCCACATACTCAACTCATACCTGGTCCGAAACTCCTCCCCCCCCCCCCCCTAACGACGAACTCACCATACCCCAAGCCCCCTCCCTCTAAACCCCTCCATCCCTCCAACCCCCACCCCCTCCACCCCTCACCCTCACCCATCCACCCTCACCCATCCACCCTCACCTATCCACCCCCCCAAACCCTCTCCCCTCCCTTTAATCCTTCCCCCCCATCATCCCTCCCCACCACCCCTCCCCAAACCATTCCTACGATCCGGTCCGTATACTAAGGTACCTTTCTAAAAGGAATCGGAGACGGGGATAGAATGATGCAATGGAATGGAAGGGAGATGACGGGAACGAGGTTCTATGGCTCCCTTATTAAGGTACCACGCTCTATGCCTCGACTCGTCCATCCAACCGTTTATTTGGCCATCCCTCCCCGTCCTGCGCCCATTTCCTCCGTCTCGTTCCCTTCCCTCGATAATTCCCAAGAGTCGTTTATCCATCTATCCCCCCGACCCTCCTTCCATCAATCAGTCCATGCGTCCTGGAGTTTCAGATTCTGTATCATATTGTGTATCATATCAGTACGTACCTTGGTCTTCATCAAGGACGAGAGAGAGAAGAAATCGTAAGTTGGAAAGTAGTAGAGCAGGCTTGACATGACAGATAACCAAGGCGGAGTACATAAGCTGGAAGGAACATGGGGACGGAAAGGAAACATGGTAGCGCGTCAGGGGAGGTCAATTTCTCGGAGGATTCCTCTTCGATAAACATTTGTGGCAAAGCTAAATGCATCATTTCCGATAAAACACATTATGCAGAGAGTTCTGTAGCCCTTCACTCTTTCAACCCAAAAATATGCAAGCCGGAACACTATGGCACCTAGATGCCCTTCCATCCAGATACAACAAATACCCAATACCTAATATTATACGCTTCAATACCAATGCCGAAACCATGCTGCCCCACCCTGACCTCACCCACCACCTCATAACGCCCATAGAAAGTATTATTGCCTCCTCGCAGCCTTACTGCCAACCTCGCTAAACACCCCCTCCTCCTCCTCTTCCATGAGCGCCGGCGTCCTCCGCTCATGTCTCCGTTTCGGACGTCGATGCCTACTCGTACTAACATTACTAGCACTGTCATCAGGCATCAACTCGCTAGCGCCGTCGTCGAAGCCATCTTCCGTCCCGGACTCCCATGCGAAACTCGCCGGCGTACCCATCCGGAGGTCCGAAGGCGTACTGCCTCTCCGTTCTTGATTTGCTTGTGCGAGGCCCGCGCCTCGTTCTCGCATCACGCGCCGGACGGTCTCAGCTTTGAGGTGCAAGGCTTCAAAAGCGTTCTCTAATGTTTCCATTGATAGAAATATCTCGCGCTCGACTTCGGCTAGGGTGGCTATTTCGGTCTCCTCGTCTAAGGTGATAGGAGCGCCAGCCGTGGCAGGGGTAGAATTCCTGGGAGAGGGGACGGACTGGGAGTCCATTCGGGAGATGGGACCACGAGATGGGCCACGTGATGGTGGTATAGAAGTTGAGGGGGCAGGATCGTCGGCACCACTACGGAGGAAGCCATCGAAGCGGCCCGAAGTGAGCAGATCCCATTCTCCGTCGCTGATTGCGGCCAGCGTGGCAAAAACATTGTGAAGTGGAGGGTTTGTCAAGAGGTACATGGCTGATTCGGGGTCTCTTGGAGGAGATCTTAGGCGATAAAGACGTTGTATAGCTAAGCCGGTGTTTTGGAGAAGGCCAGCTGCGGTGTTGTTGGGCGGCGTGCCGGTCGTTGAAGCAGCTGCGCTCGGAGCGACGCCAATGAACGAGGAAAATATCGGTCTTTGCTCGGGATCCAGGCGGGTGAGCATTGCAAATATCAATGTATCATCATCGACGTCTTGTGGAGGGCTGGTAGGCTGCTGCGGTTGACTTTCGAGCCATTTGTCGACGGTTTGTTTGGTCTTTTTCGACTGTCTTACGTAATGGTCTCGAAGTTCTTCCGGTACATCAACATCCATCTTCTGCATGGGTGCCGCGGGGTCGGGAGGGGAGATTCCCAGGCCCACTTGTGTCGAATCCATAATGAACGCAGGCCATTGCGGTAATTCTTGCCTTCCGCACACGTACTCGAGTATCTCGCCCCAGCTAACGCCCCTCCTGTCGTCAACATCAATATCGTTGTGCGCGGGAGTCTGACAGAGAATGCAAGTGCACGATTCTGCAGAAATATCGCGGGCAAAGACCGCTTCGAGACGATCAAGCAAGCGTCGAGCCACAGATCGGTAACCGGTAGCTACAGCCAGTGACCCGCTACAAGCCATTACTTTATCGTAGCTGTCGAACAGGTCATGAAACGGGGAGAAAACCTTCTCAAGCTGGGCTGCAACTTGGATCCCTGCTTGTGAAGTCTGGGTTGGTGGTAGCACACCTACGAGAGTCCGCGGCACAGACCGAGATAGACCCCCGTTCTGCATCAAATAGTCCACCCTTGGCGCTAGCACTTGAGGGGGCGGGGGAGGCGGTGGTGGCATTGGTGATTCGTCGTGGCCCCTTGGCATGACGTTGTAATCACCGAGTGCAGAGAGACCAGGTGTTTCTTTCCTGTTTTGCGGGAAAATAGGCTCTGTGAGCGTCGGCGTCCGGGGTGACGAGTCAGAATCGGTCGTCGGAGATGAGTCGCGATCTGGACGAGGACTGGCAGGGCGCTCCGTTGCGCCAGAGTCGATAGTGGAGCCATCAGTATCCTCGCTTTTAGTGGCAGATTGTACTGATGAGGGTGGCTTGAGGCGACTTTCCGTGGTAGATGTTGAGTCCTCGACAGTAGCTTGCTTGGGCCGAAGCTTCGACGGCGTGTCAGGCTTGGACCTCTTCGCTGACACGGTAGACCTTTCCTCCGCTTTGGATGCCTCTCGTGTGCTAGTCCTCGATTTAGCTGGATGAGATTGGCGATCCTTCCCCTTCTGATCACTCGCGTCTGAGCTAGCTCTCCCCAATCGTTTCTTTAATTGATCCGCAGCTCTTTGTAGATCGCTTCTCTTTCGTTCCACCTTGATCTTCACTGTGTCCACCTTTGGCTTCTCCGTTCGCGACCGTTGATCCATCGTTGTCTCTGGCGGAGTTGGCGGCGCGCACCCGGCAGGATTGAGTTCGCTGTGCGCAGGCTCATTTTCCTTGTCTTTCTCCAGGTCGGTAGGATCCGGGGTGTAGTAGCTCAGCCTGGGATTGGCAACATTTTCCCTACTGCCAACCGCCTCTTTACTGTGTGCCTTGGAGAATGAAGGGTATGGTAAGCTGGTCTTGCTTCCTAAAGGTGTGTTTGATGCATTTTCTTTCCCTAGATCTGGTGCCGGCATTGATACTCTTCGCTTTGACGTCGTAGGGGAGGTATTGGTAGAGCGGTGTTCTGGCGGAGTAGATGCCTTGTCAATCTTACGAGAAGGCCGTGAGGATCGATGACGGGTCTTGTCCTTGGATCTCGGGGTATCTGAATCTCGCTCTCGTTCTTTCTCTCGAAGTTTAGAAGGCATGGTAGTGGATGTGCGACGTGAGTGAGGTAAGGTCGAGTGGATTGCTGATTCAGACGATATGGTGGGTATTGTGACAACAAGTGTATTGCACGATCTCTGCTGCTGTCACATGCATTATCCAACACTGTTGTTAATGCATTTCTGTCCTTGCTGCCGGCGCATGATGAATTGAAGTTCCTTGTGAAAGAGATTCCTGTGGGTTGACGATGACACGAGGCTAGGACCTGTGCGCAAGGTGAAGATCTTAGGGGGTCCGCTACGGCTTGCGGGGTTCAGATCAGTAGGGGAAGCTGCGATTATTGAGCTGTTTACCCTTGGATGGAGTTCTTGAATCGCTGTCCCGCAGAGGGGCGGCTCGGCTGAATGGTGTCTTGGCGCTCAGCGGCTAGAATATGTGTCATCCAAGCGTGCTATTCTCAACCAAGGTCTCTTTCCTCAGGTTGCTGTCTTCTTCCGAGAGCTTCTTGCTGCTAATGAGTATTTCAATATCAATAGAATTGATGTTCGCATTTTGACGAGCATGTCATCGGGGATAAAAAATACATATTATATACAGCCATCTACGATACTAACTTGTATACCTGTTAACCATTCTATATTGTGTAAGTGAGATACCATCACTGTCCATAAGGTCCTGCATTTCCCGATGCCCCTTAGATAAGTTGGACCCTCTTTACCCCCAGGCACTTCCTCGGGGCGGAGGGAATAACTCCCAGTCAGTCATGGTCGTCACAAATGCGCAGAAGGCATGGGGCTTCAGGCACATTCCAAGCGACTCTCGAGGTAGAAAATCGTGCTATTTACGAGTTCAGCGAGGTCTGCATTGTGATTAGCCGGCAGCTTGCCTTCCTCAACTCTCTCACGGACTGTCGATGTGTCGCGGCCAAGACATCCTTGCTATCTTTCCATTTCCGCTCGTCTTTGAGCACTATTGAGCCATGTTCCAAGATACTTGTGGTTGGCTCCATCAACTCCATCATAAGAGCTCCTAAGCACTTCGCATCCTCGTGCGCTTTCTCCATTGTGATCAGAAACGACTCCGCGATGTTTGCTGCAGTGTTTTAGCCACCCATCCATCCAATTGGGTGAGCATACCAATTTTGACCATGCCATCACGATTGAGAAGGACCGTACCGCAGTCGAGGTTGCCACAGTAAAGAGACTTTTTCGTGAACGAAACAAAGGCCGTCCAGTATCTATTCCTTCCTGTCAGTACGCAGATAGCTTCAATCATAGGTCATTCCCGGTCACCTCTTTACAGATCGCCGCAATCTCGAAGGCTTTCAGCTGCCCGCTCAACGTCCCAGTCATCTGTCGGAGAGACACGTCCATTTGTTTGTAGACGATTGTAATTTCATGGTCCTCCCAGTACATTGCTTTGACATTGACCACATGATCACTCGTGAATGGTGGCATACACCGTGCATTATCTTGTCTGTTTCTTTTGACCCGTTTGATGGCAACCAGAATTCCCGCCCTGGTATTGTCGCATCCAATAACAGCTGGCCCGGCTTGATCTAGAGCCATCCACTCGTGATACACAGTCTTAGGTCGACTACCAGTGCGGTGCTCTACGCTCTCTGATCTAGTCTTCGAGGGAACGAAGAGGTCAGTCGGTTTTGCTTTCTTCGAAGAAGATTCGGAGTATGTTGGTGTCTCGAGGCCACGCTTTTTGAGTGGCTGAGGTAGCCGAGATGTGAGGATTGAGGCCGGAATATCCTTCGGCTCGATCCGCGATGTGGCTTCACGTTCGAGTTTCCGAGGCAGTTGCAAAGACTTAATTTCACCGATCTAGGTGATTCGTTTGTGCATAATGGATCCAGCAGTTCCATAGAGTGTCGAAGTCTGAGATGGTAGTGAACCGAGGCGGTAGAGACTTTCCATTTCAATTCTTCGTCTTCCATACTTCGCCTGCCTCAACAGCCAGAGATGGCCTTCTCACGCATCCAATATCGCGTCCACACCAATGGTAGTTTTGTAAGACCCAATGTTGTATTTCATGTCAGGCAGGAATTCTCCTCCACAACTATGGAGACACTTTCAAGTCGGCACTACGGTACTGTTGCCGAGCAGTCTCCAAATACCAGCTATATATTCACCGCAGATATCTTCGATGATCACGCTACAATAAGCCCATCACCTCGACAAGATGCCACTGGACTCCGTTCGGCCCTTAGGGCAAAACGTCGACCACCAGATACTACAGGCACGATAACGCCGAAGGCCAAGACAGACAACACTGCTCTGAATCGCCGTGTAGCTTTTACCCATGATCCGACGGAGCAACAGCAATCGTCTATACATCCGGCGTTTCGCCCGCGTCCAGTTTCCGGCAGAGCAGGCGACGTCACTGCTATAGATCACCTGATTGCGAAACATGGTGGGGCCACATCGACCTTTGCGGAACTGCCACACGAACTTCAAATAGCCAAGAAAGATCCACCTCTGACTTTGACAGAACAGGTGAAACAGCTTACCCGGCAAAATGGGAATCTATTGGAAGAGCTGGCTTTCTTTAAAGATATACGTAACGCGGAAATGACATTTCTTAGGAAAATGCACAAACTACACGGACAACTGAGAGAGGCGTTAGGAGAGAGATCCCGTGAGCGAGCAAGTGCAGAGTTGAAATTCACCACGTATTGGGGGATCAACCTGAACGAGGGCAGCGTGGAAGACAATGTCTTCTGACATTTCATGTATTGCTGTATATGACTTCGAAGCTCAGGGCTGTGATGGCAAATTGGTCTAAAAGTGAACCTGCCAACGCATTGACGTGCCGATGTTGCGCAAGGTATGGTCGGGAAAAGGCCTTGATATTCAATGCGAGTTGAAATTGAATCTTAAATGAGAGAAGGATGATCAATACTGCGATATTCTCCTGTCAATGTCCCGTCCGTGCAACTGCTTTTTGGTGAAGAAAACCATAGAGCTCCGGAACCCTTCTATAGCTGTGACATAATGCTCCAAAACAGCTGATCTTAAGAATAGAATATCTCCTGGCTTGAAATCGAAGCGCATACGCAGGGCAGGCACCACGAATTCACTACCAGAGAATTCCCCAAAACAGCACATAGCCACCCATCCCTCTTCAAGTCTCCTCTATCCTTGTGGGGCTCTACTGTCAGGTTCCGCGATATGGTATGCGCTAAGAAAGCCGATTTGCCAGAATAATGATATGCGTTCAAGGAAGTGAGGCTCAGAATTTCCTTGTAAGCCGTTTGGTATGCTCGAAATGCTTCAGGGTCTACCCTTTCGAAGAAAAGATTGATTGCATGAACTAAAGGGGCGACACGTCGAAAGGAGTTGAGTACGGCCTGATGTCGAATATTCGTGAGCAAGCGGGTCTCAGATGAAAGGCTAGGGACGTTGTTGGCCTCTCCCTGTTCTACCCAGATGCCCAGATGATAAACTCCATATGGTATTCCTTTCTTCTCATATTGTAGGGCGGTCGTGTGCCGTTTATCTGTTGCCTTTATTCGGGGAGGGGGTTGACTATGGTTGAGTGTATCTATAGCCTGTTGACAGTGTGCAATCAGATCTTCCCACTTGTCTTGCCATACTGTTTCCAGGCCTCTCTTGAGTAACATAGCCAAAGGGTAGGAATCCTCGGAGATCGCAATAATGTCATGACCGACAAGGGTAGTTTCGGCGGTACGCTTTCGAAGGTTTTCTGGTTGCCAGACCTGGGTAACTGAATTGGGCGAATATTACAAAGATTGCCAGTTCCGGGATGAAATAAATCGAGGAATATGTCGATGAATGGCTCTCTCGATCATGCTAGTGCAGCCTTTGAAAGAAGATGCACCTTGGAAATTTGTAGCCAGTGAGTCGTGAGGCAGTGTGTGCTGTGTCTGACGGTATGGACCTGCCCGGAAAGGAGGTAGAGGAGACAGATCCAATCCTCTTGCATTCGTCCCGTCCGATTCTGAATCCACCTTCTCCCCACTCCGCAATCTTCCTTTCGCACCATTATTCCCAGTTTTGTTCCCCTCCAGCATCCTGTTTGACTTGGTTTTCCGTTCCTTCTTCTTCTTACGAATGGCAGTAGAGGTAATGTGGGCAACTCCAGAGGTCCGCAACAATCGGGTCGTAGGTAATATAGTAGATAATGTTGTGATAGTGCTCTCTTCCATCTTCTCTTTCTCCTCTCAGATGATCCCGAGGGAAAATTGAGGCCTTGACAGTTCTGCTGCAGCCTTATATACGAAGATTTGGCCAAGTTAGATGAGTATTCCCTAAGCGCTACCGAAGACAAGAAGATTTTGAACATTGACTCTGCCAAAGCCACGCTGGCGCAACAGTTCCCGACCGCGATAAACGGGGAACTCGGCCACGGCCGTGACGCTGACAATCTTAGCACTGACACCAGCCTCATCTAATGACTGTAGCACCGCACCAAGTGTCCGCCCTGTGGCAAGCACATCGTCGACCACTACTACTGACGCGCCTCTGGAGACCACATCCCGGCCCATCTCAATCCTCTTCTTTCCTGAATCGTTGGATGCCCAAGACGAGATATGCGACGGAAACTTGCTGACCGAAACAGTAGGCGGGGGGAGCTTGCCCGCTTCGCGAATCAGTCAAAGCTACACCGACCCGCGCCGCCAACGCCGAGCAATACACAAAGCCGCCGGCCTCGCAACAAGCTACCACATCCACTTTGGCCCAGTCACCGATGAAGTGGGTTTGTAGCAAAGACGTACACTGGGTCAGCCCACCCGATTGGCGGTGCGTCTGCCGGCCCGCCTCCGACGCGCAGACGTGCCAGGCTATGGCCGAGATGGTATTGACGCCCATGACGCAGAACGACTGTTGGAGCCTGCTCTTCGATGTCGAACGAAGGGGTGCACGTCTAGCAGGGTCTCAAAAGACTTGGCTTGGATGGAACATGCCGACGGCGATGCCTCCGTACGACTCGTGCTGTCGACCACCCCGCCCAGGTAATGCGCGAGCGGCGGCATCTAGACGCCGCACTGCGTTACGAACGGCGCCTGCAATTTGCTATTGTTGGAAACAACTTCAAGCTTTTGGTATATGGATAGATCACAGTGCATTTGTTTGGCTCTACCTAATAGAAGCTCGAAATAATTGTGGAAGAACAGCGGGTTGAATCCAAAGAGCACATGCTTACCGCCTGGGCAGAATCTTTGACGCCAGGCAATCGCATCTTTTCCGCCCCGCCCGTAGGGTGTTCCCGTTGTTGAGTGACCCCACCCCTGCTACCTGAACTCCTTGCTCGTTCGCCTTGCAGCAACTTTAAGCTGTCTTCCTATATCCTGAGCAGTGTCTAATAACTGGACAGAATGACGTTGCGGCCACCTAGATGCACCAGCTCGGGCTCCAACAGTTCAGCAGCGGTGTGTAGGTGATGACTGTACCCTTCTCTGGGGAGGTTCGGGTGTCAAGACCCTTAGGCCAGCTGTACCGCACATGCAGAAGACTGATTCCTCCAGGCATCATCCAATTAGCGAGCTAACGATGGAAGAGTCCCGTCGTCTCTAAGCTCGGCTTCGTACATCTTTAATACGATTCCCAATGAGGAAGACAATTCGCCATACTGCCAAGGCCATCACCCCCAGCACAGTTCCATGGATGTGCCCAAGAACGGGCTAGTAGAGGGATCGTGTCCGTCCTTGAACTCGAGTGGCTATTGCTCGCGGGGCGAGTGTTAATAGTTGATGTCTCTGTTTCATGCTCGTGTGCCTTCAGCTTCGACTGGAATACGGAAGGTGTGATGCTTATTTGCCAGAGGCGCCGACAGGCTGAGCTTGTTTGAAATAGCCGCGGTATCAGATGGTGTTTCCCAGCTCTCCGGGCGCGCTGCCGCCCTTACACGTTCGTGACGATGAATTACCTACGATAGGCACCAACACCGACAGGGTTGAGACGGGGGTACCAGCCTCAATCTGTCTTTCCTTCGGGTTTCAGATCAGCGGTGAATCTTCAACCGGACTTTGAGCAGATCAGGTCCGTAGGTGGCGCCGCCCCCATGGCAAAGAGATTGACGGGCAGCCCTCGTCTAGGGCTCCGATCGCTAACACCATTGAGACTACAAGTATTCCTCCGCTCCAAGAGTGACTTTTTCTATTCGATGGAGCAGCTGAGACGTGTGGACTCTTTACGGACCGCACTTGAATTCATTTTGCAGGGCCCTCTCCCCAGCTTTGGTCCCAGAAATTGAAGTGGAGTTTATAGGGATTTAGACCGGCCGGCCGGATACACTTGCCTGGTCCTGGTTTTTCCCTACATCAGTTTTTTCTTCGCCGGGATCTCACCTCTCTTTCGCCAAAACCACCTACCTACTTTGAGACGGAGAGAAAGGTACACGTCTAATGTCTACTGCACTGCGGAGGAACAAAAACCACGAGATGGAACGAAAGAAAGCAGATTTCAAATGAAATATACGGGATCTTTCCCGTCAAAGTATGCCGTCCCCCAACCTGTTAGGCTTCAACCTGCTTCCTCCACACGGCCAAGACGTCCTTGCACAGCTCCACCAGCGCGGTGTTGTCCGACATGACCTTGAGTACCGACACCTCGATGCCGACGGAGTGCATAAACCACTCCCTGATCCTGACGGCCACGAGCGAGTCGACGCCCAAGCTGGCCACGGGCAGGTTACTGTCGAGCTCCTCGGGCTTCATGTGCAGCATGGCGCACAGGGCCGACCCAAAGCCCTTGAGCAGGAGCTCGAGGCACGCCTCCTGGTCGCCCACGGCGGCCGCGAGCTGCGCCTTCAGCGAGACGTTACCGCCGTCCTGGTTTGTAGCCTCGCCGCCATCCTCGTCCGACTGCAGGTAGTGCCACAGGCGCGGCTGCTCGCGCCACGAGTAGGCGCGGATGTCGCCGCGGATGCCCGTAATGATCTCGGCGGGGCCCCCGCCGCGCGGCCGCCCGCCGACGATGGCCTCGGCCAGCATGTCGAGTAGGTCCGTCTCGCTGACGGCGGCCATCAGCACGTGCAGCGCCTCCTCGATCATCTTACGCTTCTCGTGCCGGTGCACATAGCCCAGCCCGCTTACGTGCCCGATGTGCATCACGCAGGCGGGCGTTCCGCGCCGCCGCAGCTCGCTGGCCGTCCCCTGCATGAACCAGTTGGACGCGCCGTACGCCGTCTGCCCGGCGTTGCCCGCGACGGCGACTGCCGACGAGAAGAACACGACGAATTCGAGCTGCTCCGGCTTGGCCTCCCGGTCCAGCAGCGCCACGAGGTTCTGCGTGCCTGCCACCTTGGGCCCCATCACGGCCGAGAAGTCAGCCCATGGCTGGTCCGCGAACAGCCGGTCGCGCATGACCATGGCGCCGTTCATGACGCCGGCCACGGGCGGCATGGACGCGTGGATCTCGGCCCAGGCGGCCGAGAGGGACGCGGCGCTGCAGATGTCGATGGCCATGAAGCGCAGGTTGGCGCCCTTGACGGCGGCCGCGTGGTCGACGACGAACTGGGGCACGACGGGGTTGCGCGAGGCCAGTACCACGTGGCGGGCGCCGTTGTCGAAGAGCCAGTGCGCGATGGAGATGCCCAGGTCGCCCGCGAGGCCGAGGAGGAGGTATGTCTTGTCGGCGGAGAAGAGGCCCGCATGGTTCGGCGGGAGGAGCTTGGCCGTGACGGTCGAGGCCGTCGTCCGGTCGAAGACGGCTGCCGGCGGGACCGAGGACAGGGAGGTCTTGCTTATGTCCTGCACGGCGATGATGCATCCGTCGACCGCAGAGGCAGACGGAGGAGCACTGCTGCCTAACTGCTTCTCGACCAGATCAGCGAACACCGCCTGGCTGAGCCTCCTGGAAACGACACCATCATGGCTTTCCGGGGACAAGTCGGGCCGCTCGACCCTGATGGCTGGCCAATGCTTGCGAACCAGACCAACCAGTGCATTGCCATACTGCGTGTCATCCAAGCAGATGAACGTCGAGGCGCCTGTGGGCTTGGCCAGCGCAAGCTCGCGCTCCGTGATGAAAGGGTGCAAGAACTTGGTGTGCCCTTCTCTCCTCTCGGCGTCGTTGGTGGTCTGGCAGAGCTGGATGTCGCCCCGCCGCGAGGCAACGAGCTCCAACTCCTTGGCGAGCCAAGCCGGAGCGCCGTGCACCCACACACGGCCCTCAAAGCCCTGCAGAGTAGCTTCGGCGAGGGCGGCGGTCAAGAGGTGGTGCAGCTGGTGACTGTAGTTGGCGACTTGGCCGTCCTTGTCGAAACGCCATAGGACGTCGAGACCCGCGTCCGTGACGGTCGAGCCCTTAGGGCGCGTCAGCACCAGGACTGTCTCTCCAGACAGGGAGTTGCGAAGGACGCAGAGCCGTTTGGCATGCTGCTCGTCCCGAAGGCGAAGCTTGTGCACAGATGATGCCAATACCTCCCAACTCTGGGCTTGCGCGTCGTCTTGGTACGATCGTCCAACTGCCAGCTGTCCGCGCTCGTCCAGCATGATGAACTGGCTCGTCGCGGCCACCTCGACCGTAACCTCCTTTGACCGCGTGTCGGCCAGCGCGTTCAAGTCATCAATGGGCCACACTCTGGGGACGTAGAACGCGTTATCCCTCAGCACTAGCTCCGGCTCGAGGGTCCAGAGCATCTCCTGGCTCTCTCCGTGGCCGTCGGCAAGACGCAGGAGCAGCTTGAAGACCACGTCAGGATCGACCGTGTGCGCTTCCTGCTCGAGATCCAGGACTTGCAGCTTTAAAGTGGTCCGCTCGACGCGAGCCGACCGCCCCCAGCCCAGGACCATGGTGTTCTCGGGCTTCGTGCCCGTCCGAGCGCCCTCGGTAACCCAGAGAAGAACGCTGGCCTGGCGCATCACCTCCTGCAGGCCCTGGAAGCGGCGCTCGTCTATCTTGTGGAAGACCGGGGTGTCGAGGTCGCAGAGATTGAGGACGATGCCGCCGGCCGGCACGCGGATGTCCTCGAGCCCGGAGACAGTCCTGACGGTTGCCACCTGCGCCAGCTTCTGCCCTACCTGGGAAGCCAGTTTCGTTACGACGTCGCTGGGGGACGGGTCGTGCACGAGCAGAACCTCCGCCCCCAGCTGCTGCACCGAGCTGGTGGGATCGCGCAGGGCCATGACGGCGTCGTCGACGGCCTGTGACAGCATGACGCTGCAGAAGGACGGGGTGGAGCTCACGTCGACGCCCGAGAAGCCGGACTCCTTCAGCAGGACGTCACAGTCGGAAACGCTGACGATCTGCGGCTGCCCGTCGTCCCTCTCCAGCCACGACCCCGGGAGCAGGGACTGGATCAGACGGACGGGGAGACAGTCGGCCGTCATGGCCACGAGGACCAGGAAGCCACCGGGACGGAGGAGCTTCCTGGCGTTAGCTAGCGTCTCGTGGCTAATATTAGTCGAGTACGAGGTCGCGGCGATAGCCAGGTCGTACGCCCCCTCGGCGAAGCCCTGGCGGACGAGATCCTTGTCCATGTCGAGCAGCTTGAAGACGAGCTTCGCGTCGTGGTCGGCGGGCTCGACGGCGTTGGTGACCGTGTAGGACGCGTAGCGGCGCCTGCCAACCGACTCCAGCACTGCGTCCCGCAGGCCTGGGCCGAACGAGGCGCCGACCTCGACCATCTTCATGGCCGGGTACCGGTGGCTGAGCTGGGCCACGAGGGTGGCGGCGTCGCTGATGGCCTCGCGGAAGCCGACACCGTCGGCGTAGAACCGGCCGAGCGCGTCGTCTTGCTCGGCCACTTTCACGGCCGGCGTGAGGCCGCGGGTGATGGACGCGAGGCTGCGCCCGAGGGCGCGCATCAGCGTCACGTCGGCCGAGCTGGCGGCGCCGAGGCGCTCGACCTCGCGGTCCAGGACGTCCTCGCTGGCGTCGTCCAGCCACTCCTTCTTCGCCTCGTGGTGCTCTCCCGCCTGCGCCTTGGGCACGAGGTCCTTCTGCACCCAGTTGAGCAGGTTCTTGCGGTTCTTGCTCATGAGCATCGTCTCGAAGGGCTTGATCTGCCTGGTCAACCTCTGGCAGTAGAACAGCGCCAGGCGCGCGGCGAGCTTCCCGACCTCGAGCCTGTCGCCCGGCACGCGCGCCTCCCGCCCGGGCTCGATGCCGAACTGGGCGTCGCGCTCCCAGATCTCTTGCGAGTACAGCTCGCGGTCGGGCTTGCGCGAGCCCGGCAGCACCGACATGTGGACACCGCACACCTGCACGCGCGTCTGACCGCTCGCGGGGTCGAAGACGTCCAGGTCGCCGCTGATGAGGCTGGCGTCGGCGTGGGTGACGAAGGTGTCGGCCTCGAGCGCGGGGGCGGCGTGGGTGACGAAGGTGTCGGCCTCGAGCGCGGGAGCGGCCGAGTCGGTGGCGGGCGCCAGCGGCATCATGCTGATGCGGACGCTGTCGATGCGGCCGGGCACGTAGATCGAGCGCTGCCGTCCGTCGCCCGGGTTAGAGTACCCGGCTAGGAGGCCGTGGATGACCGTGTCCAGGGCCGCCGGGTTCATATCAGGGCGGGTCAGCAGCTCGGCTTGGTGCCAGCCTGAGGGCATGGAAACGACGGCGTGGTGCAGGCGCCGGAGCATCGCAGGCGCCTGGAAGTCGTCCGTGTACCCGTGGCCCAGGGCCGCCAGGGTCTCGTAGAGCTCCTCAATGTCGATCGGGGTCAGGGACAGGGCCGGCTCCGTCCTCTGCGGCAGGACGTCATGCGTAGGCGCGCCGAGCACAAGACGCACAAAGCCCTCGGCGTGGGCATCAGCCTGTGCCGGTGCATCTCCAAGCCAGTTTCCATGTTTGACGTCGACAGGCGCGCTGTAACAGGCCCACCGGGCGGTGATGGCGTCGTCCGACTGGTCCGTGACGCGCACTGTAAACAGGACCTCGGTGCCGGACGAGTCGGGCTTGAGGTTCAGGGCGCGGAAGATGTCAACGTCGTGCAGCTCCACCAGCCGGAGCTGCTGCGCGGCCGGCACGAGGCGGACGGCCGCCTCATACGCCATGGTCAGGTACCCCGTGGCGGGGAACAGGTACTCGCCCTGGATCCTGTGGCCGCGCAGCCAGGGGATCTCGGTAAGCCGCAGCACCTGCCGCCAGTGCACCTCGCGCCGCCTGCCGCTACCGAAGGCGGTGGCGTGGCCAAGGAGCTGGTGGCGCGGCTGGCTCTGCGTGCGGAATAGGGCGGACGCGCGCGACTCCTTCCAGTACACCGTGTCGTGGTCGAAGGGGTACGACGGCAGATCCTTTAGGATGGCCGGCCGCCGGTTGCCCTTCTTGCTCATCGCAAAGGCCCGCTGCACACCTTCAAACCCAACCAGCGGACGACCGCTCTGCAGGGGGAAGGTCTTCCACAAAAGTCCCAGGGCGTCGGCGAAGGCCTCTACGTCCGCTTGGCCGCGCTTAAGCACGCCTGAGTACGGGAGATCAACCCCCGTCATATTGGTAATGATCTCGGAGGCGGGACCCTTGAGGGCCGGATGCGGCCCGACTTCCAGCGCAAGGTCAAAAACGTGACCCTCGCCGATGACGCGCTGGTTGGCCTGGCTGAACAGCACCGTGTTAGTGAGGTTATCAACCCAGTATTGGCCTTTGAGGGCAGCTGCCTCTTCTGGGTGGGTAAAGGAGCGGCTGCGCCCGTTGGAGCCCCACACGCTCGAATACCACGGGCAGCTTTCCCCCAGGCCCTTATGAATCTTGATGCGGCACTTCTTAAGCGAGTCCAGATACGGCTGGGCGGCAGGCAGTATGTGGTGGGAGTGATACGCCGTGTCAACCTGCAGCACGCGGGTAAACGTGCCCGCTGCCTCGAGCTTTTCCTGGGCCGCGTCGATGGCCGGAGCATCGCCCGCCAGGGTGCAGCTGCGCGTTGAGTTGCTGGCGGCCACCTTAAGCGCGCCGCCGAATTCGGCGCAGAAGGCGTTAGCCTGGTCCAGCGACATGCCCAAGGCCATCATCTTGCCGCGGCGGCCGTCGGGCCCCTGGGCCAGCTTCGAGTGCAGGCCGCGGAGGTAGGCGATGCGGATGGCGTCGTAGGCGTCGAGATAGCCGGCTGCGTAGGCGGCGCCAATCTCGCCGGACGAGTGGCCGACGACGCCCGCGAACTGCACCCCGGCCGCGCGCAGCACGTCGACCAGCGCCACCTGCAGGGCCGTACACAGCGGCTGCGAGATAGAGGCCTCGCCCACGCGGGTTTTCGCGGCAGGGGCGCTCAGCTCGCCCACTAGGGACCAGGTAGGGCGGTCCTGCTTATCCGGCAGGCTGTCGAGGCTCTCCTGCATGCGCATGAAGGCGCCGCGGAAAACGGCCGAGGACTCGTACAGGCCCGCGCCCATGGTGGCCCACTGGGCGCCCTGGCCCGTGAACACGCCCAGGATGCGGGGCGGCAGCGACTCCGGGACGGCCATGGCGCGCGGGGTCTTGCCGAGCGCGGCGGCCCCGAGCTTGGCGGCGAGCTGCTGCGCGCTGGTGGCGGAGAAAGCCGCGCGGAAGGGGAAGTCGGCGCGTAAGAACAGGGTGCGCGCCAGGCGGCCCAGGTCCACCTCGGGGTGCGCCTCCAGGTAGCCGCGGAGGTCCGTCGCCCTGGCGGCCAGCGTCTGCGCCGAGTTAGCGGATAGCACGAAGAGGCCGCCGCTATTGCCGGCGCTGTGGGCCTTTTCGTTGTATCCTTGCCAGCTCTCGAGAATGGCGTGCGCGTTGGTCCCGCCGAAGCCGAAGCTGTTGACGCTGACGCGGCGGGGGCACCCGTCAGGCAGGGCCGGCCAGGGCTGCGTCTCGGTCAGGACGCGCAGATGGGTGTAGAACGGCCGGATCTTGGGGTTCAGCGTCTTGAAGTGCAGATTCGCTGGGATCTGGCCGTGCTGGAGAGCCAGCGAGGCCTTGAGGACGCCGGCGAGCCCTGCGCTACCCTCGAGGTGGCCGATAATAGTCTTAATGGAGCCGACTATAAGCTCGCCGTCGCCCTTGCATCCCTTGGGGAAGAAGACACTTGAGATGGCTTCGGCCTCTCTAGCTGTGGACCGGCAAGGACTAGTGTCAGCGTCTACATCCGTCAGCCTCGAGGGGCGTGCATGACTTACGGTCACCCGCCTGCGTTCCTGTGCCGTGGGCTTCAAAGTACTGCGGCCGGTCACGCTCCCGCCTCAGGTCGAGGCCAGCCCGGGCATAGGTAGCCCTGATAAGCGCTGCCTGTGCCGTGGAGCTCGGCATGGTAATGCCTGCACCAACGAGCTTAGCATCGTGTACTGACATCATGACATGCAGACCACGAACCTGGGGTCCGGCCGTCTTGGTTAACACCCGTCTCGCGGATGATGCACTCGATGTGGTCACCATCTACGATAGCTTGTTTCAGCGTCTTCAGCATGACGGCTGAGAATCCCTCCCCGCGGGTATACCCGTCAGCGTCCTTATCCCACATGTAGGACCGCCCGTTAGGAGACAGCATGTTGAGCTTGAGCGAGAGTCAGCAGCGTCCAGTATAAACGAGACTTGGAAGAGGAACATCGATCACCTACACTCGACTCGGAAACAAATGGCTCCGGCCCTAGTATCAGGTTCGACCCCGCCGCGACGGCCATGTCGGCCTCGCCGCTCCTGAGAGTCTGGACGGCGTGGTGTAGCGCCACCAGGCTCGACGAGCAGGCCGTGTCGACGGCTACCGACGGGCCCTTCCAGTCGTAGAAGTACGACACGCGGTTCGCTAGGATGGACATAGCGACGCCGGTGGCGTGGTACTGCGGCAGGCTTTCCAGGCCGCGCACCGATACCGACTGGTAGTCGAGGAACATGACGCCGACGAAGACAGCCGTAGCGGACCCGCGGAGCTGCTGCATCGAGTATCCAGCCGACTCGATGCCCTCGTAAACCGTCTCGAGCAGTATGCGCTGTTGCGGGTCCATCGACTCGGCCTCCTTAGGGCTGATGCCGAAGAAGTCGCGGTCGAAGACCCGTGGGTCCTCGCCCAGGAGGTAGGCGTGGCGGACGTTAGTGCTCTGGCGGTCTTGTCAGTCCATCAGATTTGTGGCCCTAACCCTCCCTACACTTACCCCATGGTGCTGGCTGTCCGAGTGATAAAGTCCTGTGGTGTTAAACCGGCTGGGCGGGATCTCTGAGACTACATCCTGAGGGTTCTTAAGGAGCTCCCAGAGCTTGGACGGGGACGAGGCGTCGCCCGGGAAACGGCAGCTGCTGCCTACGATAGCAATAGGGTCCCCGGCATACCTGAGTTCATGACTTTGGTTGCCCATCTTCAAGACACGGGCGATTCGGTTTTAGAGCTCATATGGAGGGAGAAGTAAGTATGTCTTTAAGTGTCTTTTATCGGGTCGTTTAATACCTTGCTCTGTACTTTATTATCGTATCAATAGCACTTTGTTTCTCGTTCCTATCAAGATAGGAATTCCACAGGAGGGATCGACGCGGCTCTCCGGCGCTCCGATCGCAGAAGCCGATCTGCGTGGCTGCTGACGGTGACATCGGAAGGATCGCAGACGACGGAATTCAATGCGCCTCATCTCACCCCCCGAGTTCCGGGGTCTGATGCCTTAACCCGCCGACCTGGACCAAACTCTCGACGAAGCCAAAGCTAGTTCTCAGCAAATAAATGGAAGATGCCTTATCCTAGACCGTTCAGCCGGATTCCCTGTCCTAGAGGCTGATGCTGGAACCTGACATTAGTTAACTCAGGGGAAGTCGTTAATTGTTTTACTTCTACTACTACATCCCAGGCCAAGCACTGTTCATTTTCGACAAGTCTTCCCAGCCCATACAGCCAACATAGCATCTGCAACCACTATGAAAGCCATGGTCAGCAACCTATCCGGCGGCTACCGCCTCGCCAGCGACGTCCCGCAGCCGGCGCCGCAGCCGGGCACGATGCTTGTACGCGTGCACGCCGTGTCGCTGAACCCCTACGACGCTAAAATCATAGAGTACGGAGTTAGCGCGCCCGGCGCCTACGTGGGCGGTTGCGACTTCGCGGGAGTCGTGGTCGCCGTCGGCGCGGGGGTCACGCGCTTCCGGCGCGGCGATCGCGTCCTCACCATCAACACGCACGGCGGCTTCGCCGAGTACGCGCTGGCCGTCGAGGACCTGAGCTGCCACGTGCCCGAGGGCATGCCGTTTAATCAGGCGTGCTCCTTAGGCCTAGCCGTAGGCATCGCCGGCCTGGCGCTGTTCCAGGAGCCCGGGCTGAACCTGCCGCTGCTCGAAGGCCAGGTGAATCTTGGCGAGGTGAATGGCGAGGCGAACGACGAGGTGAACGGCGAGGTGAATGGCGAGGTGAACGGCGAGGTGAATGGCGAGGTGAACGGCGAGGTGAATGGCGAGGTGAACGGCGAGGTGAACGGCGAGGTGAATGGCGAGGTGAACGGGGAGGTAAACGGGGAGGTGAACGGCGAGGTAAACGGCGAGGAAGATGAAGCTAAGGCGGCTGTGACAGTGCTGGTAGCAGGAGGCGCTTCGGCTTCTGGCACGATGGCCACGCAGCTGCTTAAAATGTCTGCAGACCCTTCCCTCTCCCAGCCGAAACGCAGAGATGCGCGACGTGCTAACATGCTTCCTTACGCCCCCCCAGCGCCGGATTCAACCCCATCGTCACCTGCTCGCCCGCCAACAACGCCCTGTGCCAGTCCTTCGGGGCCTCGGCCTGCTTCGACTACCACTCGCCGACGTGCGGCGCCGACATCCGGCTGCACACGGACAACACGCTGGCGCACGTGCTCGACTGCGTCACCGACGCCGCCACGATGAAGATGTGCTACGAGGCCATCGGCGCCCAGGGCGGCACCTACATCGCCCTCGAGCCCACGACCAACACGGTCAAGTACACGCGCCGCGACGTCCGCGCCGACTGGGTCATGGCCAACACGCTGCTGGGCGACCCCTGCATGCTGGAAGGCATCTATGGCCGCCCCGGCGCGCCCGAGCACCGCCTGTTCGCCGGCCGCCTTTTCAGGCTCGCCGAGCGCTGGCTGCGCGAGGGCAGGATCTGGAACCACCCCCTGGAGATCCGCGACGAGGGCTTGGAGAGCGTTGATCCCGGGCTGCAGGACTTGCGCGCTGGGATCGTCAGGGGCAAGAAGCTTGTCGTGCCGCTGGAAGTTGGGGCTTAGAGTACGTACCGAGGGGTTGGGAGAAGGTAGCAGTCTTTTTCTAGCTTCTCAATATACATGTAATATTCTACGCGCTTTGTGGGTATACATTCGAGGCGGTGGCTCGTTTCAAGCATCCATGCGAGCTTATAAATTGTACGTAAAACTACTTGCGATAGAGGAATCCAAACAATGAAAGACGTGATATTACCAGACTAATCTTGAAGCACTCTTCTTCGGCATATAAAGTTATTCACGCAGCTCGTTATAAACCACGAGTTTGTCTACCTAGCAGCTCCTAAACAGCACGCATTCCCCCGCCGCAGAGAGATGATAGAGCGGCACACAGTCGCAGCCTTGCACGAAGTTACCATACATAGAGGCTAACACGAGGACTCCTTCGTCCAGAAATTTTCTCTTAAAAAGCTAGGCAAAATGATGCGAATGATACTGATGCAGCCTAAGAATGCCGCAAGTAACCGGTCTCAGCTAAGAGAATCCCCTTTCCGGTACCGAAGCAACACACCGTGAAAGGACTTGTAGTCTAAGTAAGCCGGGAAGGAATTAGCATCCCGGATATGTATGTACCTGCGGAGGCCGGCTTATCCGACAATCCCCGACATTTCCGATGTCAGACGGCCCGCGGCCCGCTCGACTGTAAGTAAGTACAACCCGTACCGCATCGGGACCCGTACACTAGAGCTGGCCGATAGCGACGTTCCGATAATTGATAGATAGCGAGGAAGGTGTCTGTTTTATACCGCCATCTCAGCATGCATAAGCACGGAGCCTGGACGTTAAATAGCAGAGAGACGGTTTATAACTCCACCACACCCACCAGCCCTTCTACGTGTCTGAATCTACCGCCATGTCCCGCCTCGACGTCAGCTTCCCGACCCTTGATGGCCTCACCCTGCGTGGCTGGCTCTACCCGGCCTCGAAGCGTGGGCCGGGTATAATTGTTTCTCCAGGCGTATGTATAGGACCCAACCCAGACGGGAAAAAAGGGAAGGAGCTGGCGCTAAAACTTCGGCTATACTATCTAGTTTAACATGCCGAAAGAGGCCTTCGTACCTGATATCGCGCAGTGGTATCAGAAGCACGACATCACGGCGCTCGTCTTCGACAATCGGACCATCGGCTCGAGTGACGGCGAGCCTAGACATGAGGTGAGAGTTCAAGCATGATATTACAACCCCCTTCGGCCGCGCTGGCGAGTCATCACTTTGTAGATGAAGTGTCTAACCCCAAACCCCCGCTGTAAGACGAACCCTCGCAAGCGCGTCGAGGACCTCCACGACGCCGTGACGTACCTTTCTGGCCACGAGCTGGTAGACCCTGAAAAGATTGCACTCTGGGGTCTGTGTTTCGACGGGAACATGGCCCTCGCGGCGACGGCGCTCGAGTGCGTGTGCCCTCCCCAGCTGCAAGGTACGGCTCAACTCCCTGCTTACCAAGACCTTCTGCAGTCCGCGCGTCCACGCTGTCATTTCTGTGGCGCCCGTCATCGACCTCCACGGGTTCCCTGAGCGGCGACGAGCCGTGCTGGAGCTGGCCATGCAGGACCGTGCGGCCCGGCTTGCCGGGAAGGGTACGTGACACCAGATCCCAAGAAACCCCCCCCCCATGATGCCGTCCGCTGATCTGATGTTCCTTTTTTCTTCAGCCACCTCCTGCGCAGAGCCGATCTACCTGCCGTACGTGAACGAGGACGGCAGCGTCCCGCTAGGACCGAAGCTGGGGCCGGACTTCATGCCGACGCTGGCGCGGCTCAAGATCCCCGTGGAGAACCGGGTGACGGTGCAGACGTATTACAACTCGTACTCGTGGGACATCATGACGCTTATCGGCCACGTCAGCCCGACGCCCGCCATGATGGTGACGCCCGAGAACGACATCGAGTGCCCCGCCGTGGAGCAGATGGCCGCCTTCGCCAGGATGCGCGAGCCCAAGACCTTCCACCTGCTCCCCGGCAAGGGCCACCTGGACTGGGCCTTTGGCGATGTCGACTCCGTCCTGAACATGCAGCTGGAGTTCCTGAAGGATGCGTTGAAGTTTTAGGGTCGAGGACGGCAAGCCTTTGTTTTGGGTCTGGAGGATTGGTAGATTGCACACTTATAGATGGTAGCATCAATATCAACAAGAGCTGCGTTGTTATTCGATTTTGATCTTGCTTCCCTGTAGTAGTCCTTGGTTTCACACTCCATTCTGCATGTGAGCCTGGTCTCTGCGAGGATTTCCCCCGAGACGCGTAAGCTGTAACTGGAATTCACCATCATATGCCCCGACCTGACCTCTCTGCCTTAGCCGCGTGTTCAACCTTTTCAGTGTGTACTATATTTAGTTCATGCCTGTGTTTCGTTTTATGTCTGAGTGTAGTTTTACTTCATGTCTATGAGACAACAAACGAGGTGATCGAACAGGAAAACTCGGTACAACCTCACCTCCAGACCAAACCCAGTACTCCATTCCCAGAGGCTGCTCCCCCGATTGCACCGCCATACTCCGGGACGAACCGATACTAAAACGCTTCCAGCCTCTCCATCCGAGTCTGCAGCTGAAGGATAGTCCGCCGGAGCCGGAGATGATCGTCTGGCATTGCTCGTACGAGCGCCTGCGCAAGGCTGGGAATGCCTACCGTGTCGGGCATCATGTCCTCCGCCTCTGGCCCCGTAAGGTCCCGGTCCAGGCTACTACCGCCGCTGGCTCCGCCATACGCACTGGTCACCGACGACGAGACCGGGCTCGACGGCCGGGCCGGGAAGAGACACCGGTCCAGGCGGTTGATCAGGTGCATCAGCAGCTGCAGGACCATGGTGAATTGCGCGGTGCACGGGGGCCCATCGCCGTGGAGAGAAGAGCCGCAGCCGCCGCCGCCCGGGGGCCGTTTCTCGTCCGCCACCGACGCGACGCACCGGTCTATGGAGTCGTAGATGGCCCTGAAGAAGACCAAGAGGTGCTGGTGGCAGGCGAGCGTCGTCAAGACCAGCCCCCCGATGTCCGCGGCCCGGCAGCCGCCATCGCCGCGGGCCGCCTCTAGCTCATCCCCGCTGTCGCCGGGCGAGACCATCGCCACGATGTTGTTGACGATGCGCACTAGCGTCCTGGTGCCCTCGAATGCCTCGTTGACGTGCGCCGATGACACGGTCGGCGGGGCGCTGCCGGGGCGGAGCAAGAGGCGCGTGGCCGAGACGGCCTGGGCGCTAACGGCTGTGGCCTGCGATGTGAGCCCTTGCAGAGAGTCGGCAGCGGGGATGTTCTCGTCGCCGGCGTCGGGCTTGGGCGACGAGGACGGCGGCGACGGGACGCCGTTCCACCACTGCCCGTCTCCCGGGGTCCCGCTCCTTTCGGCCACGGTGCTGTGGTTCATGTCCAGGTCGAGGCCGACGTGGTCCACGGCGCTCCGCGGCTGGCCTCCTACCCCCAATTGCATGAGAGGGAGCACGGGGAGCTGGTCCCACTTGAAGCCGTCGAAGTCCCTAAGGTAGGGACTGCCATCTTCCTCCACCGAATCAAAGGGAGCGGGATACTTTTCAACGGCAGACGGCAGGCTTTGGCTAACGGCTGATATGCTGCCGGCGGTGCTCAACCCGGGGCGTTGGGTCCTCAGCCTCCCTGTACTAACATATTAGCCTTACTAGTGACAGCAGGGTAGGCGGGTCAGGTGCTAGGAGGGAACTTGGTCGTATGGGAAGTAGTCGGCCGTACAGCTATAGACGCAGGTGGTGCCTGCTTTTGCACATCTCGAACACTTGGGTATGGACTGGCCCGGTGACGGTTTCTGTATAGTCTGCGAATCCTGAACACAGCGGACCTTCTGCTGCCGACAGCGCTCGCATGAATGGCGGTGGGACATTGCGGATCGGATTTCTGGAACCCGTCTCCATGAACACCGAGCGCTTGGAATCGCACGCGGACGAACGACAATATATGAACCAAACCATACAACCGGCGGGCAACCAATAAGAGCCTCATTCACTTACCGCCTGAAGGAACCCACATCGGATTCTGAAGTTACGGCGTAGATGATATGGGAATCTTACCTCCTGAAGCAATCCCACAGGATTCGAAGCTACCTTACGGCGCAGATGTTACGGGAATCCCCCGTCACCTACCTGCTTGACAGTGACCAATGTCACACTTTGTAACGCTTAGGCCACTAGCCGGTGGGAGGAAATCTCGATGCTCGGTACCAGCCTCCTCTCTAATTGGCCTGCTCTGCCCGAGGCTTATCTTAGCGAGCTCAGCTTGCGACCTGACTGCATTAGTTCCAACTCCGTCGTCAGCTAGGCCCCCCACCACCGAGCCTAATGTGGGCTTTAGGGATACCCGCTACTACGGTACCTACTTTACTATAGTATCCAACAGGTTAATTGTTAGCGTCTTAGCACTCTCCTAGTAAGGAGCCCGCTAGAAAGGTGCCAAGACGATAACAAATAACGCCCTCGACACCTAAGGTAGTATAGAGATAAGGTAGGAGAGCTAGGTTCGGTTTCAGGAAGAGTGTAATCTATCCCTGTATACTATAACTTTGCTGACATCGAGTCTTAAAGTTAGTCTAGGTAGTATAAAGTATTTATTTAAGAACACGGTTCAACGCTATTCCTAAAACCGAACCTAGCTTATTAGTAGGGCTCGCTCGCCACGTGGCAGCTACTGTTTCTAGTTCTAGACCGCTCCCAGACAGTTACCTTTCTACCGTCACCTTCTAACTAATCTTATACTATTGGCTGATCTTTCGCTTAACTACTAACAGTCATATTTTAGTCTGTCAGTTACCTACTACACCGTAACGACCTCTTCCAAGAAGGTTCTATCAGTTAATGATAAGAAAAGGCGACTATACTTTCCTACAAGGCTTTCCTATAGTAAGCAGTTCGATATAGCAAGTACGGGAGATATATTATCCAAGCCTTGAATTACTACGTAGATCTATGTATATTGTATGCGATAAGTCAGCATCTATAACAGTATCTGTCATGCTGATTGGTTTGCTTAGTCAGAAGGTGACTGTAATAGGTGACTGTGGGAAGATAACTGTGGGAAGGTGACTGTGGGAAGGTAACTGTGGGAAGGTGACTGTGGGAAGGTAACTGTGGGAAGGTGACTGTAGGAAGATAACTGTAGGAAGGTGACTGTCTGGAGTCGAACCCTACTCCGGGCCCCGTTTGGGGGTCAGCTCTGCATTTCCCTACCTATCTCGCCGATCAACTGTTCGTATCTATCGGATTGCGAGACGTACGTCTGCCCTCCAGCGTGTACGAAACATCGACACCAGCCTGGAGGACGAGTAGATGAAGTGGAATCAGTTCTAGGAGTGCTTGATTGATCCCGAGACTTGGTTCGCTGTCTATATTGGCTATGTGGCAGAGTAAAGGAAGGATAATGCTGCAGCCCCCAGGCTGACAGCGACTGAGGGAGAGGACGAGGATAGGCTCCGTGCTGGCGCATTCTCGACTCTAACGGATCGGGAAAAGGGATCTTTCCGGTACAAACTGTTAAGTGTTACATTTTGATATCGACTCTCGGTAGTTTAATCTAGTAGCATGAAGTACAGCAAAGATTTGCAAGATCACGGCACCTCCGTCCCTTTCATCACCTTATACCACCATCCCCTCCATCCTTATCTAACGCCCGGTCTAATTTCCCTCATGACGATTAACCATCAGTGTCCGTCTCCCAAACCGCCAAACAAGAGATTAACCTAGCGCTACGGGCACATCCTCTGGATTGGCGTGACTGGCAAGCTTTTTCGCGGGCACAAACAAGGAGAACAAAAAGGCCACCCCGGAAAACGCTAGGGCGACGGCGAAGGCGGCTTTGATGCCAACCATGTAGGCCTGGAGGACGCCGGGAAGCACGTCGGGCGGAAAGACGTTGCGCAGCTCGGACGCACCCGTCCCGATCACCAGATGGGGGTTCACTGAGGGCGCCGTCCTGGGCAGCTCTTTAAGCAATTGGTTCACTAAGCCGGCTTGGCCTGCCGACGTGCTGAATGCGCCGCCGATGGTTTGGTAGACTGAGAGACATGCAATTAGCATCACATAGCCCAGGGTCGATGGACAGGGGCGGACGGCTTACACAAAAGGTTAGCCGTGACTGCCGGGAGATCTTCAGGGCCCACGCCAGCTTGCGCCACAGTCAAGCCGTGCGGAATGCCAAAAGCCATGAAAACTCCGACAAAGACCTGGTAGCCGATCCATTTCTTGCTTGGGGTTCCAATACCTATCGTGTAGAGGAGCCCCAGGGCCACGGTCGTCATCATGGAACCGCTTACCATGACGGGCATGGCGTAGCCCGTCTTCATCACCACGGCGCCACCGACCAGGGTGAAGACGGACGCCGCAAGGACCAGGGGAAGATTGTTGACGCCGGACTGGATGGGGCTGACGCCCTTGACACTCTGGAAGTAGATGGGCAGGTAGTACAGCAGCACGATGTAGGCGCCGAGGAAGAAGAACTGGAACGCCGACGCGGCCCACAGCGACCGCATCTTGTACAGCCGCGGCGGCATCGAGGCGTAGTCGCCCAGCCATACCTCCCAGGCGATTAGGGCAATCGGGATCACGAACGCACCGACCAGCAGACCGATTACCTCGCTGCTCTTCCAAGGGTACCTGGCCCCTGCGTACTGGAGACCGAGGATGAAGCAGGTGATGGCCCCCATTACCAGGGCGAAGCCGACCGGATCGGTATGCAGCAGCTTCTGAGTCCAGGAGACCTTCGGCGGCGCGGCGGCGGCGGGCAGGTGGAAGAAGAAGAAGACCGCGAGGGCGGCGGCTCCGCCGATGGGCAGGTTAATGTAGAAACACCACCTCCACGTCACCCTGTCGGTGAAGGCGCCACCTAGTAGCGGCCCGATGGCGCCGGCAACGGCGTAGATCATGCCGAGGACGCCCATCATCATGGGCCGCCTGGCGGGCCGGACCGTCAGCGACACGATGCTGTAGCCGCCTACGGCGAGGGAGCCGCCGCCCAGGCCGGCGATGGCGCGGCCGACGACCATGGTCTTCGAGTTCTGGGCCACGCCGCAGAGCAGGCTGCCGAGCTCGAAGATGAGCATTGAGGCCAGGAAGGTCCACTTGATGTCGTAGTACTTGTACAGCTTGCCGGCCGACGGCTGGGCGGCGCCGTAGGTCATGAAGTAGGCGGCTGCGTACCACGACACGTCGCTGAGGCCCCCGAACTCGGCCGTTATCCTTGGGATAGCCGTGCCGACGATGGTCTGGGTTAGAGTTAGGGTTGGCGCGGCCACTGGCTTGTGTGTGGGCGTGAGGGTTACTTGCCTGGTCTAGTGCAATCAGGAAGATGACGACCAAGGCGGCGCTTGACAGGAGCACCATCTTCAAAATTGACGGGTACTGGTCGTCGTCTTCTGTGGTCTGAGCGGGCTTCTCATTAGCTTGGACTCTGGCATCGGCAACGTCCGTCGTGGAGCCTTGGGCGGAATCCGTATCCCCTACGTTCGCCATCGTGGGCTTCTTCTCCGGCGAGTCCGTCATAGCATAGGGTTGAAGTTGTGATCACAGGAGTGAGGGCCCGACTGCTACGATCTGGGTCTCAGGAAGACCACTTGAAAAGGGGAGAGTGGGATGGGAGTAGGGAAGACGACAGCTGGTGACGGAGCAAGGATAGCAGATTGGAAATCTAGGGGTGAGAGAAGGATATGGCTATGACGAGTACCGGGGCAGATTCTGTTTGTCCATCCATCCCTCCAGGATGTGATAGATACCTAACGACTAGTAGTCGGGAAGCCGACTCGGAAATTCCTTGCAGCCTTGCAGGACTTATCAGTATGCCAGTGTCTTGGTTTGATTTACAGTCCGTTACTAGGTAGGCCTTAGCGGCAGCGATCGTCCTACCGCTAGAAACCAACGGTTATAGCCAAGATTAGGCATTTGAAGCCGAGCTAATAGTACTTGAGTAGTAGAAGGCATCAATGTATTTTAATGACTCGGAGAATCAGTTCTTGATACGATGTAACTTCATGCGATGTAACTTCAGCCTTCAGGCCTTTATCGGGAGGATTATTATACCGAGGGACCTTGTTCGGGATGACTATAATGCCGATCGGTCAGATCTTAGCTCTTCGAAGCGGGCAGGTCTTGGCTCTGATATGCCGGAAGTGACTGCAGTCCACCCCCGAAATAACGTTACAGGCGGGTAGCAAAACAATTCGGACACTTCTAGCTGAGATCCCTGCCAAGATGTCCGAATTATCTTGCTCACCGCATGCGTTACTACTTTAACTAATGCAGTTGCAACTTTTATCGCGCTAACGTTAATTTAGGGGAGGGTAGAGTAGGCTAGCCTTAATACAGGTGTGGAGTGGTGTAGTCCACATAAGAGGCATAACTATAAGATATGTTACCGTACGTCCTTTTAACTTAGTTAGATGCCTTAATCCTCGGAGACTTGCCTTTTCTGCAAGGTAATGATGATACCTCAGTTTGATTGGCTCTAACCTTTTGGTGAGATTGTGACATGAGTGGAACACAGGAAATGCAAGGTATCTCCATGTTTCTATATGCTACTCCTTACTCGCTGCTCGAACGTAGCTGGTCGTCGAGTCCTCGCAACTCGCGCGGCTACCGGCTGGAATCAGAGCGATTCCACAGAAGTGCGTAGGTAAGGTAGGTAGGTATCATGCATGCGCTTCAATTCCGACGTCACCTGCGAATTTCCAGATGGCTGCTCCCGAGATTTCTTTTACTACATTACAGTCACGACGGTGCAGATACAGCAGAAAAGACCGTGGACGTTTCGTTTATACCTATGAAGAACCGAGCCAGTGACTAAGCCGGCGAAGTTCTTCATGACTACTAGGTACATCCTAAGGAGAACGCCTGTGGTCGATCAACGTTTAGCACGCCACCCTCCCGCGTTGGAAGAACAAGAAAAGATTACACCCTTACTACTAAAACCGTACTAATTCTAGACTAAGGTAGCTTGGACTGGACCGAAGACTCAAACGGCTGAGATGGAGGCTTGGTAAATCCGCTAGAGTTGCGTAAGAAGCGCACGCCAGGAAACTAAGTAGGCAGACCACGACCTTGTCAGGACCATTAGGACAGCCATGGCAGGCATTAATGTTCGATCAGATACAGGGTATTAAGGAAATACCTAGAGCAGCCTAGACTAGCAGATCTGGACGTACCTTGCGGATTTCGTATCGTCTATGGAGAGCTCGGAGAATCCTAGGTGTAAGTGCTACGCCACCCGGAATTTCGTGAAGGATGGCTTATCCGACTTTGCTGATGCCTACACACGAAACCGCGGTCCGTCGTCCGACTCGCGCCCAGGTCGGAATGTAGCCGCCCTCGCAGTTGCAGAGACGGAGGTGAGACCTGTCGGTGAAGGCAGCACCGCGGGAGGGTCCTGTACCCTGGATCCATTCTTATATAGACCTTGGTAGAGGCGGAACAAGCAGACTTTGGTTATAATCAAGCCAAATCCTTTCCATGGTCTAGGTGAGACGACGTGCAATTCGAGTCACACCCGCTCCATCCAACAGCATCCTCAAGAACCACGAGGCCTGCCGAGTCCATTACTCAGCAACCACCACGATGGCGGATTCATTCTTGCGGAGGCTTCTACACCACGACGATGGAAGTCCCAACTGGATCCACGTTGGCCTCGTCGGTTTCTTATTCCTCTTGGCAGTCCGCGCCGTGGGACTGGTCTTCTACCGCCTCTTTTGGCACCCGCTCGCCAAGTATCCCGGCCCCAGACTGGGCGCGGCAACCCAATGGTACGAGACGTACTATAGCATCATCAAGAGCGGCCAGTTCCCGTTCGAGATCCAGCGCATGCACCAGAAGTACGGGCCCGTCGTCCGCGTCACCCCCGAGGAGATCCACATCGACGACCCGACCTTCTACGAGGTCTTGTTCAACCCCACCGACATGGTCGACAAGCTGCCCTTCCTGACCGCCGCCGGCGCCCTCCCCGGCGTCGTCTCCTTCAGCACCCTTGGCGACTTCCACCGCCCCCGGCGTCAGGCCGTGGCCCCATTTTTCACCCGCGCAAAGGTGCTCGACAACTTCGCGTCGGAGAAGGGCGCGATCAGGTCCGTCGCCAACAGGTTCTCGCCCCGCCTGAGCACCGAGTTCGCAGGCAAGAACATCCCGGTCAACATCCGCCACATGCTCGCCTCCATCGCCACCGACATGATCTGGGAGATCGTCTTCTGCCAGCCATCGCATTTCCTCGCCGCCCCGGACTTCGCCCACCCGTTCCCCATGTCGTTCGAGGGCGCGCTGGGTACCACGCACTGGAACTCGCACTTCCCGTGGCTGATGAAGATGCTCGGCCTCGTGCCGCAGTCCCTGATAGTCTGGGCTTGGCCTACCATGCGGTCCAACCTCGAGTGGCGGGCCGCGATCAAGGCGCAAGTCGACAAGATCATCGACCCGAGAAACAAGAACGCTTTCGACAACAGCCCGGACAGGACCCTGGTCCACCAGCTGACCGACCCCAAAATACCGGCGGACGTGCGGAAGACCGAGAGGGTCATCCTCGAGAACGTCAACATCGTCGGCGCCAGCATGGGCGCTGTTGTGTGGACCATGACCACCGGCATGTACTACATCCTGGCGGACCCCACCGTTCTGAAGCGCCTGCAACAGGAGCTCAAGGCCGCCATCCCGGACGACAGCGGCGATCTGCCCGACCTCCGCGAGCTGGAGAAGCTCGAGTACCTGAGGGCGTGTATTGATGAGTGTAAGATGTCCCATTGAACCTGCAAGATCGAGATCTCGCGACTGACCACCGAGCCCACCAACAGCCCTCCGCCTCGCCTTCGGCCCCATGCAGCGCCTCACCCGCATCCGCCCCAACAAGGCCTTGACCTACGGCGACTACGTCTTCGATCCAAAGACGCCGCTCGCCATGGACGTCTGGCACATGCACACCAACGAGACCCTGTTCCCTGAGCCCATGCGCTTCAACCCGGACCGATGGCTGGGAGAGCCCACCGTCGGCGCCGGTGCTGACCCTCTGGTCCCTGGTGGAGTCAAGCCGCCAAAGACCAGACCGCTGAGCCACTATATGAGGGCCTTTTCGGGCGGTACGAGAGGTTGTTTTGGGGGTAAGTTTTCCGCCTCGTGTTTCCCGTGTCTCGAAGCCTCATCAGTCCCCATCCCTCCCTTCCACTCTGCTCTCTATTGCTCACCACTTGAATGCAGATCATCTCAGTAGGGCGGTTGTGACCATTACCCTCGCAACTTTGTTCCGCCGACATGAAATGCACTTGCATCATAGCACATACTTCGAGCGGGATGTGAAGGTCCACATGGACAAGTTCTTGGCGCGTCCGAAGGGAGAGTCCAAGGGTGTTTTTGTGGTGATTGACAAATGATCCTTCAGGGGTCCTGTCGGGTGCTACTGAACCTGCAGGGTTCGTGTCAAATTATTTTGCAGGGGCCCCAGCCGCTTTACCAGCCCTATCTACGGAGTACACCCCTAGAAATTGAAGTGGATTTGAGGACCCAGCTGACCGGGCCCCTGGTCCTGGTCTCTCTCCATCCGTTTTCACCTCGCTGTTGTCGAACTCCAGCTGGCGCTCTCCTTTTTCTCTGAAGTGATGGCGTTTTTGCTTTCTTGCTTTAGTCCTCTACGATCTCCCATGTGTGCAGCGGCCCCTTTCTCCGCAGTTGTTTTCGATCTCCCTTCCCAGCAGCCTGTTACGACGACGATAGGGGTCAAGGTGGGCCCCTCTACTCACGGGTGTTCTAGGATGGCGAGACTCGAGGATCAAGAAACACCTATAGCTCGCTCAGTGCGAAGTCAGCCTAAAAGACTCGCCGGGGTGGTCGGTGCCTCAAGGCCGAGTCAATATCATGCCTAATGTCCATAGCGGGAGCATCAATGGATGGCCCCTCGACCATGCCCATAGAGGCAACCACGCCCCCCCCTAGGCGTTGTTTCTCAGCATGCAGCGCTCTTTTTGAGAAGACCACCACAATGGATTTCATTCGAGACGCCCAAGCAACTGCGCACGCAGCACCCTTTAGAAAGCGGCAGAAATTTCCTCGTCGATTGCCGGAGGGTAAAATATACTAGTATCCTAGAGGAAAATCCTTAAAGCAAACCTATTTTTCCCCTTCCTCTATATTAAATATACTTAATACCGGAGTAGGCTATAAAGTAATATCTAGAGTCTAAAATAGTTTACTAACTTAACCCCTTTTAAGAAGTATTTCTAGTAATAGGAGTATATAGGATAACTCTACGTCCCGTAGAATATAATAAGATACTATATTAACTAAATACTTTCTATAACCTTATATCTACTTTATATTACCCTACGGCCTCGCGTTACGTTTAAAAGCTATACCTTCCTCTTACCTTACTTAAAGTATACTTTAATAGTCTAGTTAGCGTACCTCTCCTAGGTCCTAACGAGCTGCCAAGAGAAATCCTAGACGACTAGGTTCCTCGCCCTGTTCTCTTCTCTCTGGTCGTAGACATTGATCCGGGATTAAGGGCAGCTCATCGGTTTAAGGATACCTTGTGCCACGGAGTTGCCTGAAGGCGATTGTTGCGGTATGCCAGTAGGGTAGTGGGGACTTCCTTACCCCTGAGTGCTCACCGCGGATGGCCCTCAAACGGTTCCAACAACGCGAATCTTGCTTACTATAACTGCAAGAACCTGAACTTTTAATGTAATTGCAAGTAAGATTTATCTCGTCTCGAAACTTCATGAATGCTGCTACGCAAGTCTAAATAGCAAGTTGGCTGACGGTACAGAGACTCGGACAAGAAACTAATAACATTACCCAATAACAATCTTGAGAGTTTTTAAAAGATCCGATGTCATAGTCATCTGAAATTAAAGTGCTATCAATCAGATCCCATAATAATACGAGCTTTTCTCAGTGCATATACAACAAGCCATAGAAGAGGTTCTGCTTTAGCAAGACTAAGAAACGGATGTGATACAAGTTCCTCATATGTAGTATCTACCGTCATAGACATAAAATCCATAGCGTCTTAAGACCAGCGATCTAGATCTTATACACCAAAGTTCCCAGTCCCTCGAAAATTTGTATTCATCACACTGATTATGAACCGGCCACGCGCTACAGATTCTCATTAACTTACGGCCCCCTTACTAGGCTGATAGTAGTTAAGATTTACTATATTATAGTATTAGTGACGAATAAAGACTGTCGAATAGATACGTATAACGTACCTATTTTTCACGACTCCGTCAAACGAAAGTAGTACATTAGAGCATGTAACATGATAGTGCTTTAAACCTTACGATACAAGGCATGAAACGCTATCAAGATACTAGATTCGTTAATATAGAACCGATAGAATCTACCTTATAACCTACTAGACCGGAGACAGACGTAAGCTATACCTTACTTACAGCCTTATCGCAGCCAATAAACTAATCTAGAGATACGGCTAGGTGTTTAGATATGGTGTAACACGCATCTTCAAATCAAACCAAGTTTCTGCGGCAAAGCAGTCGTCGTATCTAATTATAAGTTGCAGAGATGCTACTGAGGATGAATTAATCCCGCTTATAAACAACCGCAACGGAGCCACCCAGCTCGAGACGGTATACCATCTTATAAGACGACGAAGGAGAACGAACCTTCTGTCTAGCTTCGAGTTTTCGCCTCTATTCGTTCGGTGCTTGTGTTTCGTTGCAAGGTACAGGTCTGATAGACCCGACTCCTATCATTAGACAGGTTTTATAGTCCCGATTTCAAGCGATTATTTAATATTATTTAATAGTTAATAGCTATATTAGGCTATAGTATTTATTAATTATATAGATTATTAAGTTAGTAATTTAATTATTAATTTATTAATTTAATATAAATAATAGCCTAATTAGGCTATTATTCTAATATCCTTTATAGTTAATCTATTACTTACCTATATTTATATCTATTCTATCCCTCTTATAACCTTCCTCTACTATTATTAATAGTTATTTTATACCTCTTAGGCGTACTTTAAAGTCTTCTAAGGATATCCTAGGTATTAGTACCTTTACTATTATTATTATTAATACGCCGGATCCTCCTTTTATATCCTTATAATTAAAGATCTTAATATAGTATAATAAATATATAATTACTATATATCTATATAATTAGTAAGAAGATATTATTACTAGCCTTTATATAAATATACCTCTTATACCCTAGAAACCTCTTAATAATAATAATATCCTTCCCTTATATTCCTTCTAACTTAACCCGCGGAAGTCCCCTTATAAAGAGAAAGGTTATAGGAAAGCTAGGCTATATAATATAGAGCTATTATAGTATTTAGGGAGGTATAAGAGAAGGGGGACTAGGAGCTTAGATATCTTATAATTAGATAGTTATAATAAGAAGTATAGGAGAGGTAGGTAGAAGGGATAAAGTATATATAAAGGAATACTTCTTAGTACTAAGGAGATAATAATATTTATTAATTATATACTTATTAAAGTAGGTATATATAGACTTTCTAGTATAAATTTATAATAGAAAGATATATAATAGGACTTTAAGATATATATCTATTATTCCTACTCTTAGAATAGTTATTAATAAAAGGTAGTAGTACTACTTAAATAGTATAAGTATAAGAAGGAATATAATAGGAGATCTAGGTATATAATAACTAATAATAACCTTATATAAGTACTAAATTAATAGTAACTAATAGCTAATAAAGTTTAGGCTAGAAAATATAAAAAGAAGTAAGATATAAAAGATAAGAAGGAGAAAATATAGGATTATAATATTAAATAAAATATACTCTCTACTTATTAGGGTAAAAAGGTTATAAGAGAAATAGAGAATATTAGTTCTAATAAAATTCCTTCCTATAAAGAAAATAATAAATAAGACTCCTCTTTAGAAGGCTTACCTATCTTACTCTTATTTATAGTAATATTACTATTACCCTCTAATATAAGTATTATATTAAAAGGTTCCCCCTATTAGTAGTAAAGCTTAAGTCCTTAATACTAGAGTAATACTAGCTACTAAAGTAGTATTAATATTAAGAGTAATTTTAAGGATAAAGCTAACTCTACTAATAGTATTATCTATTAGTTATAATAACTATAATAGTAGAATAAGAAAAAGAATAGGGGGATAAGGTTATAAAAGGATAGGTAAAGACTTAAATAAATATAAAGGTCTTATTTAACTTAGGATATAGCTACTATTTTAATTAATTTTATAAAGTAAAGTTTGAAATTCTTTAAATCCTATAATATAATAACTCTAGTAATAATACTTATAAGTATTAATAGGCTTATATTAATAAGTAGTACTTAAGCCCCTCTACTTACTAATATTAATATATCTATAATAACTAGTACTTAGGACCTAGCTTTAATTAAGAAGCTAGAACTTATTTATAAGTAGTAACTTAATACTAACGCGGAACTTAAATATTTAATTAAAGGAATATAATAGACTTATAATATATTAAATATACTTTATAAGGAGTTATAAGCCTTTATAACTCTATTATAAAAGTAAATAGGAGCTTAAGAGGACCTTATTTAAATACTCTATATAAATTAAGTCTTATATTAATAGTACCTAAGTAAAGAGACGGAATAAATATAAAAAATACTAGAAAATATCGCTAGTAAGATTAGTCTTACTATCCCTATAGATAATAATATACTAAGCCGTCCCTAGATATCTAATAAAAAGGTTATAAGTATAGTATAATTATATATTAATAGGCTTAATAGTATTAAGGATATAGATTAAGTAAGTAATAGTAGAGACCTTAAAAGTAATAATAATAATAATAAGTAAAGGAGAAATACTATAAAGGATTTTTATATAGAAGTTAATAAGGAGCTTAGTAAAGACGGGGTTAATAATATATAATAGGAATACTATAAGACTAGTAGATATAATACTTAGGTATATTTTATAGCTCTAATATATAAAATAATATAGAATAATAAAATAACTATTAGTATAAACCCCTAATATTTAAGTAACTTAAGATTAGGATATTTTAGAATAAGAAGTAGAAAAACTAAATAGAACATAGAAGTAGAAACTTTAGGTGAGAATAAAGAAATAAGGCCTTATAAGATACTTACTATTTTATAATAATTATATAAATAGGTTATATTACTTAATAAGGGCGGGTTTCCTATATTTCTTATATATATTATAGATTTAGGCTAATTTATAACTTATCTCTATAAGCTTCTTTATAACTTAAATTTAATAATAAGCTCTTAATTAGTAATATAGTCTATAAACTAATAGTATTATAGCGTTAGAGTTAGGTAATTATATATAAATTATAGGCCTATAATCCCTTTAGTTATATTATAAGGCTTAATATAAAGAAATATATCTAAGTAATTATTAGGCGGAGTTAATTACTAATAAATATTAGTAGATTATTAAAAGCCTTATCCTAAATTAACTAGATATTATATTTTAGCCTTATAAATAGGTAAAATAGTTTATTAATAGTACCGCTACCTAATAGATATTACTAATAGGTATTAGCCCTAATTTTATTCTATACTTAAAGGTATTTATTACTTAAAGTATTTATATTATCTTAAAACTATACTTAATAGTAATCTATATACTAGCTATTCTTCTATTAAACTTTCTCTTCTATATATTTAGGTAGCTTATATATAGTAATATAATAAATTCTATATACTTATAAGCTTTATTACTAAATAGATCTAGAACTTACTACCCTTAGAATACTTCATATAGCTAGTCTTATATACTAGAAGTTTATAGTATTATTAGGTTATTTGCCTTTCCCTTAAATAGGTTATATAATATACTAATTAGACTATCTAGGTATATTACCCCTAATTATACTATACTATATACCTTTTTATATATAAAGTAGAAGAACCTCTAGTCTTCCTTTAGTTAATAGAAGCGCTAAAATATTCTATTAATAAACCCCTAAATTATAAACCTCTTATATATTTTACCTATATATTTAATTACCCTTATATACCTCTAGATCCTATTATATTTAAGAATAGGATACTAGTATAAGATAAGATTATAGTAATTATATAGGTACTTAAGAATATTATTAATTATAGTAGAAATAAAGGAGGGAGACTAGTTAAATATTATTAATAACTTATATAGAGGACGTAGATATAAGAATTTTACTAGAATAAGATATAAAGTAAGCTTTAAGCTAGGTTAATAACTATATTACTAGTTAATACTTTTAAGGTTAAAATAAGTAAGTAATTAATATATCTTATCTTTAATAAATCTAAATATCTACTTTATTTACTTAGGTAGGAAATTATTAAGACTCTACTCCTTACTTTAATACTTAATTAGTAGGATATAAACGTAGCGTAGGACTTAACTAATATAGTATAAACTAAGGATAAGGAGGGCTAGAGTAGCTATATATATAAGTTCTTTATTAGAATTAATATTTATAATATATTATTATTAATAATATAAATAAATAGATAATTATTAAAAGTGGTTTTATAAATAAATCCTAAATATATAGGGCTAAGTAGCGACGGCTTATATTTAGGTAAATTTAGATTAGGGTTAGTATACGGCTAGACCCGTGTAAATTATTAAATAAATATTGAATAATCTTACTGTAAAACCTGTCTATTATTGCTTTAAACGACGGTAGCGCTACGCTACGCTTAGACGGTACCCTTTCTGTATATATGCAGTATCGCTCTCTTAGTAACATGTTTACCGAACTTCAATGCTAGGCTCGCTCTAAGCAAGAGTAAAAGGGATATCCTAGAACGAGTTTTTAAAGCATGGATCTTTCCGCCCAGCTTTTAACCGCCGGCTGGATATTCGTAGGCTTTAGGTGCATGGTAACCACGGCTTCAGCATTATTGGGACTACTTTATAAGGTGATAGGGATGAAACCTAACGAGGTTTGCATATTAAAGGAGCCATGATTCCCTGAAGTGCGGATTAGATAGCAGGAGGTGATCTATTATATTCTACCAAAAATATCCTTACTACATCCGACACAATGTTCGGCGAAAGTAAAGAGCCAATGCACTTGACAGACTCAAGAAACCGTTGAGAAAACTTCAGTCCAGGCCACCCCAGGTGTGTCTCGGAACGACGGGGCTGTAATTACGCAGCTGATGCGAGAGGGCAGGATCTTTCTAGAAGTCCGGAACGGCAAGATATCTTGAGGGAATCTGGGTACAGTCCGACATTTCATACCCACTATATATTCTTTACGGCAGGATGTTATATATATATATATATCAAGCCCTGCGCGATGATTGTACCTTACGCAGGCTCTTTATAGGACCTTAGAGGCGCTCCAGATGTTTAATACGTGAAGCTACGGAGCCGGCCTTTTCGGGAGTGAACCAAAGGGATGACCGAATCGAAATCAGGTATCGGCATATACTACGTACCTAGTGTTGGACGGTCTTAGGGGTATAATAGATGGTTTAGCTAGAAGGGTTCACTAGGTAACCGTCTACACTCGGTGACTGTCTAGCCTTATAGGGCTAGTCCCCTATAAGCCTATCCTATTATAGTCTAAAACGTCTATTTCTTACTATAAATCTATAAAATAACTATTTAAAGCTATTTATATTATCCTTTATAAGGTTTTCTTATCTATATACTTTATCCTAATTAGCTAATTCCTATAATTACTTAACCTTCCTATCCCTCCTAGCTATTTTATCTTCATAGCCCCCGTTCTAACTTAGCCGTAGTTACCCTTATTAGTAATTTAATAATAAATCTTTTTAGTCTCTTAATTATTATCTAAATAACTATAGAATCTACCTTCTTTAATATTACTTCCTATATTATAGTTAAGGGTACTCTTATCTTATTTAGTATTACTATTACGGACGTAGCTATAAGCGACCTAAAAGGGGTAACTATTACTAGTCTAATAGTAGGAGGTAATAGGTTCTTCCTTAGAGTAGGATATAATTTAGGAATAGGCTTTTCCTTTAGATTAAAGATATCTAGACTAAGTCTATTTAAGGAGGTAATAATAGCCTTCTATACTTTATTAGCTTAATTAGTCTATTATTCCTTAAGTACTACTTTATTTATATATTTAGTAGCTCTATAATTTCCCTTTAAGTAATAAGACTTCTATTATTTTTATCTATTTAACTCTAGAAGTTTTATATTAATAACGCCCTAGATAGTAGACTTAGCTATTACTTAAATAGCCGCTTTACCTACCTTTTATAAAGTATATAATAGATTAGGTCGCTATATATTAACTATAGTCTATATAATATATTATAGGATTTATTATATATATAAAGTATTAGCTAGTATTAAGGCGAGGTAAAAGCTCCCGCTAGGGCTAGTTAAGGTAATTATAGCCTTAGGAGGTATAATAGAATAGATCTTAATATTATACTATTATAATAGCTAGGTTATAGGAAAATATTATAGAATTAATTTAGGTCTAAATAGTAATAGTCCTACTATAACTTATACCTTCTTTATATTAACTAATATTATTACTTTATACTAGGCTATTTAATAGATATCTAGAAAGTCTACCTTATTAATATAATAGCTTCCTCCTAGATATATAACTTACTAGACGTAAGATTTATAGGCTATTACTAAGGGGGAAAAGATACTAATATCTAATAGTTAAAGAAGATATATTATATATAATAGTAAGTAAAGAAGAATAATTTTATAATTAATATAGTATTAAATTATTATAGTTATAATATATAAAGTATAGCTATTAATTAATAGTATTTAATATTCCCCCTTTTAATAGCCTTATATCTCTTAATTAAACCCCCTTTAAAGCTATTTAAATCTAATTATATTATTAGTTTAATTATTCTTACTAATAGTAATTTTACCTACTTTAAGAGCTTCTTTCTAAGACTTCTAGATTAATTTACCTTTAAAAATAATCTAGGGGGGTAGAGACCTTCTATCTATTAAGATATACTTAATAAGGGATACTTATTTATAATTTCTATATTAGGTTATATAGGCCTTCTTCTTCTTATACTTAGATATTATAATCTTAAGCTTAGTAATTACCCCTTATATAAAGCCTTTCTTATTTATATTATAAATATCCCTCTTATCTACCTTATATATTATCTTAGTTTATAGGTAGAGATTAAACTAGCTTAATTAAACTTTAAGATCTTAGGCTATAATATATTCTTTATCTAGTAGTAGAATATAAGCTATCTTTACCTCTAAATATTATAATATAAATTTCTAAGGTTAATTAAGATTAATTAGGATTTTATTATCTCTTATAAGGAGGATTTTATTTACTATAAACTATACTTACTCTACTCTTAGTAGCTAACCCTAGGCGTAAAGATAGAGAACCTAGGCTAGAATTACTACTTCTTCTCTAGGACTAAGTCGCTATTAGCTTTTATAAGTAGTAGTAACTATTATACTCCCCTTAATTCTATTAGTAAGTATACTCTTTAGTATACTATATTACTTAGCTACTTTAGTAATTAATAGGATTCTATTACCTAGTCCCCTAGCCTCGACTTAAGCTATATAGGCTAATTTTATACAATCTTCTTTACCTAGTTTAGCCTCTTATAATAAAGGAAGGGATAGTAGGGGTATATTTAATATATTAAATAGATTAATAGATAGTATTATTATAAAAATTAGGTTATAAAAAGTTAGAATTTATAAAGTCTAATACTCTAGGGTAGCCTTATAAGGTACTAGCCTTATAAGGCTAGACGGCTACTAAGTATAGACGGTTACCTAGTAAACCCTTCTATACTAGATATCTAAAAAGGTATCTAGGAATAAGATAACAAGACGACAAGACTTTATAGACGTAGCTACTCGCTTATTATCTCGGTAGAAGGGCTTATTTCCAAGTTAAATGTTAGCGTGACAGGGATTATTTTAGTAAGCGCTCAGTTTTAGGGCCTTGACGAGTCGGTACTAAAGCGGGTACCGAGTATTCGGGTCGGTACCAACTTAATTCATGGTACTAAAACCCGACTCGACGGTCAGTCTAAATAATACTAAAAATCTAGTACTGACACTTAAAAATATATAGGATTATCTAAAAAATCCTTTAATACGATTTAATAAAGATAAAGATATTATAACTTTAAAAAAGGATATTAAAGTTAAATTAAAAGAGTAGACTAACTATTAAGTTAGGTTTTAGTACTATAAATTAGTACTAATTATCTGAAATTTTGTTGTAAGTTCGAGGACAGCCGAAGCTTGGTATCCAGTACCTTGGTCCTCCATCGTCATTCTGGGAAGTATTCATATAAACCACAAACAATTGCCCGACATCCTAGTATTTATATATCTCTGCGCAAACGGTAACATAACCCATAATTGATTTGTTAGAAACCTCCCGAACACCACATCGCCTCATGAAGACTGTGTTTTATTTCCTTTCATACTGAATAATGATTTCACCTGTATCAGTATATGAGGAATGCCTTCAAGGTTGTGAAAGTCGCGGAAGCAACCGGTACCTTTCCCTCCATGTGGAATATACGGCGGTGCACAGTATCCCATCCATGGGGTCAGCAACAATGATACACATGCTAGAATGAATGGTCTTTCTGCTCTACCAGATCCTAGAATAGCGTCGTTATCACTCTCATTGGCGTTCGGGAACCCAAGTATCTCGCAATCGTACAGCTTCACCAATTCTCCCAAGCCACACCCCATCCATGTTGATTCTTGCATCCAAGTTCCCAGCTATATGTGGGAGAACACAGCAGAAAAGTTGTTGTGTTTGCATGCTACGGTCAGGTCCATATGTTGCGATGTTTGGTTCAGGTATGTATCCCAGTCGGATGCGAAGTCACACCTTGATAGAGTAATTTGAGAAAGGCTTAGCATAATATTAGGATAGTCATGGTGTTGATCTTGTCCAGGATCAATATTTGCATTGGTATGAGGCAGTTTGGAGTGAGCAAATGTCTGCCGGTCGATGGGGTGTTGAAGCAGTGACGCGGATTCGGCCTGGTTTGGATATCGGATAAGCCATCCAGGCAGCAACAACTGCCATCGAGGAAACTAGGTTCTCCCCCCCTCCCCCTCCACTACCTCCAAGCCCATCCATGCATACGTGCCCCATAACCACCACTTGAAACCCTCATACTCTCTCGCTCTTCTCATCTCCAATCGCAGCCTCGACTCTAGTTACCGTACTTCGTCCATGAATAGGTACATTAATGAGAGCAAATCGAAGCTGGACTGTAACTTATTGTCCAAATTTGTTTTTCAATTTTCGTCTTCCATCACCCCGCCAATGGATAGTGTCGAGCGAAGTTCTTCGACCAGGGTATGTTGATTTAGGGCACAAGGAGTGCAGGATGGCTCATCTTGCATACATACAATGTGATTGGGAAGTGAGTGTGTTGAAGGACTCTGCACGGTCGCGGTAATGCTGTGTCAACAGCAGCTGTGGAAACTGCCGATAGCGGAACGTCGCTAGACCATGTTCGAGATCGAGATTCCAGACTCTTCACATCAACAGCCTCCAGTTCGCACCTTACCCGAAGATCAAACTTCAACAGGCATATTCTCCGAGCCCATACCAGCACCATCAGACCTTTCCCATCCTCCATCACCACCCCCACCCACCTCAGCGACTCTAGCCCCCAGCCAAGCCTCAAAAGCAGCAAACATAGGTGCATCACTATCCCTACAGAAACCTCTAAGTGCAGCATAGCGATCCCTTACGTCCGCACCCGTAGCTCGCAGCACCTTGGCCAGATCCACAGGACAGAGGTACGGAGGCTGTCTGACGTCTTCGGCCAGAGAAGCTGTGGACTGCATGACGCAGGCATAGTAGACGCAGTGATCGATACCGAAACAGTGGCCTAGTTCATGGCTGGCCGTTTGACAGACGCGGGAAAGCCATCGGTCAGACAAGAGGGTTGGATTCGTGGGTGGTTGTTTTAACAGAGCGGTGGTGTTTGCGGCTAGGGCCGCCTGTAATGGTGACTTGTGAGCACCGCCCTCTTGGATCTTTGATATATTTGAATCATCCCTCGCCGTTGGCGGTTCCCCACAGCAGGCTCGCATATACGCCTCACAGTGGGACGCAGGCCACGAGTGCTTTCGTTCTACGTGTTGTCTTTCATCAAGGTTGGGATTATACCGGGCCATTGAGACGACGGCGACTCGACTACCTCCATAAGCGCGGCCGCAGCAGAAATCGTCATCTTCGTCCTCGAAAAGATCTTGCTCCACAAGCATCAGCAGAGCGTACGCGTCGTCGGGTAAGATGCTGATGGCTGTATCAAGCAAATCGTCAAGGTTGAGCTGGCCTTGGAAGATGCCGTCTGGAGAAGTCCGAAAACGAATACCGATGGACTCAGTTGTTGTGCTTAGCCCAATGAAGCCTGAATTTTCCTTGGGCTTGCTAGTATCCCATTTTGTAAAGCGAAGGTCACCAGGCGGCAAAAGTTTGACCCTCATACCGTGATAAAAGGCTGCCAGATAGCGCATGACATCTTGCACGACTGGCTGTGTGAGACTGGCCTGTCCCACTTTCTCTACTTGCTGCGGGACGCTCCATCTACGGACCCACGGTACGTTTGCGGCCACCTCAGGTGGGCCAGCAACGTAAAGCACATTCCTCTCGAGTGTCAATTTGTTGCGCGCCTTCTCGCGAACCCAAGAAAGTAGACTCTGAGGGGGCGCGGCCGGGTCAAAGGACAAGTCATCTCCAGGTAACACCATCGGAGCTGGGAATGATTCGTCACGTAAAGGACCTGCATTCTTTTTCTTGCCGGATGCCGTCGCTCGCTGTTGAGCTGTAGGTTGTCGATAGCCCACTGTCCCAGCGTGCGTTGATGTTGTAAAGCTGAGAGAGGAGTGATCACACGCAACATCACGAAACATGGTGTAAGCGGCTTCAGGTGGACTCGAACCTGAATTATCTGCCATGCTCGACGACCGAAGAGATGAAAGGTGAACAAAATCGGATATTGAAATGTAAAGTAGCTTGTCTCGTTCATATTTTTGCCTGCAGCCTAAAGGCTAGTGGATTCCTTGGCGGCTACTGCTGTTCCTGTAGGTTGCCGTATACATAAGTAAACATCCAGGGTAATATTGAGAGTACTGAACAGCATCTATGAGATTGAAAAATCATTGCCGTTTACAGGTGTGACCAAGATCTTGCCGGGCCAACGCTCGGTTGCCTCACTAGGTCGTTGGTAGCTGTGCATCTGCCGTTACTTCTGAAGACAGATCAGACTGGGCAGATGTTAGCATGATCGGTTTGTCTCCGTGTGAGAATAATGATGAATTGGGAGAAGCGAGTCAGCTTATCAGAGTATGAGTTCCTTGCCACTGATAGCGCTCAACATGAGGGCTCTTGTTTACCAAAGTTTCCGCCAAATTCTATTCTCTATATTTCGTAATACGATAGCCATAAGTATGCACACACGCAGGTGCGCTCAAGGTGGTGTCCAACATACCTTTCCAAACGTAATTTAAGACTTTTCACTCATTCGTATCCTATGTGCAGCATTCAGTCCATAAATCGTAGGGCTCGTCGTTTGGTCGCTCTAGGTGTGCCCATTCGTCTCCCGGTGGCCATGTAACTTTTCCCTTCGTTTTCGGACCGATTTGGCCAGTATCTCGAGCACCTCTTCCGTCGCGTCCCATCCTATGCAAGCATCTGTGATGCTTACGCCATATTTCAGGCCATCTTTGCCTTCCTTGGGTACTTTTTGTGCGCCTATGGCTATGTCAGCCAATTCGAATCCAAGCTCAGCTTAGAGCCTAGCAACCTTCATTGATGTTACTCTCGATCATGACTCCCATGATTGCCTCTTCTCCTGCCTCAATCTGTCCAGCTAGATCCTTTGCAACCTTTGGCTGATTCCGATGATCCTTCAATGAGTTCCCGTGGCTACAGTCGACCATCAAACTCTGTCTCAGGTTCTTCTTTGCTAGAGCTTCCTTGGCCTCTTGTATGCTTTTCGTGTCGTAGTTTGTCCCCTTCTTGCCCCCTCGTAGGATAACGAAACAATCCTCATTGCCCAATGTCCCAACAATTGCGACCAGACCAGGCTTCGTGACAGACAAAAAATGATGAGGGTGCATGACAGCTCCAATCGCGTCGATCGCAACGTCCAGAGACCCATCTGTACCGTTCTTGAAGCCAACGGGGTAAGATAACCCTGATGCCAATTCCCGATGCAGCTGGCTCTCTGTCGTTCGGGCTCCAACAGCACCAGCACTTAGACAGTCTGCTAAGAATTGCGGCGATATAGTATCCAGCATCTCACTCGCCAGGGGCATGCCTTTATCAGTCAGGTCCACAAATAATTGCCGCGATACTCTCAAGCCTTTGTTGATGTGAAAGCTGTTGTTGATATCTGGATCGTTGATCAACCCTTTCCATCCCACTGTTGTCCGCGGCTTCTCGAGGTACGAGCGCATCACGATCAGAAGATCCTCGTTGTAAAGATGTTTGAGGCGAAGCAGACGGTCGGCATAGTCGAGGGCAGCTGCAGGATCGTGTATGGAGCAAGGGCCAACGATAACAAGTAGACGGCTGTTTGGATCGGTGTTATGTACAATTGAGACAATGTCGTTTCGAGCTTCGATTACTGTCTTTTTGGAATTCTCGGTCTAGACATCGTGAGTCATTGAAATTTGGGCTGCTCATTGAGTGATCGCACTTGTAGTATTTCATGCTGGAGTAGGTCTGGAGGTGTCAGAGGATTCACTCCTCTTACTGGGACCTGTCAGCCAGACTCCCCCCGCGAATTGGTTGCGGTTTGCACCTCTCCAATCTTCGAGTCTGTCTTTGTTGCCGATATGCGGATTGGCAACATGGAACTAAATGCCACATCAGCAGCTACGGTACTCTGCATGCAAGACATGTTTATAACACTCACAGACATAGTGTGTGGCTTGGGAAAGAGCGACACAGTTAAAACGTTATTGGAATTTGTGAAATCCAAAATCATTAAGATGTAGTAGAAATTGCTAATACGGGTTCGCTCTTATGGCATGCCGAAGCCAAGTGTACGTCTAATAGAGTACGGCGGACGCTTAAGTCTAGAGTAGCAGCAGGGCTGGCCAATCACAAGACGGGCAGCAATCCCGCATAGAATGGACTAAATTCCTCATGTACGACTTCCACTCCGCTACACCGCGCCCACGATATCTCTTGTCATATTTCCTTTGTACTGTAGCTGTGCATTCGGCAACATGCTGGCGCGCTCAGCCTTATACTCGGCGCGTACGGCTAGCAATGCCCGTAGCTCGCTGGGGCGATCGGCGACGGTATGGGATTCCACATTCCGGTCATCGCTACGGAGGGACTGATTGAACCAGCGATCCGCAGCGTCCACGTCTGGTAATGCTGCTGCAGAGGCTACACCCACTCCTTTCCGATTGACCGCGGCGGGGTCCGTAGCTACAGCTGTGGCGGTCGGGTCGATGGCGTGGTACCTCCACCTTTACGGACCTACAGTATATGCAATGACCCCTCAGGAAGAAGGGTAAACATGATGGCGAACTTTTCAGAAGTCTAATACTGATTATAGTGATTAGACTACATTCACCCAAGTACCCCTGGGAACACGAAAAATTTACCAAGACCTTCGACCACCAAACGTATGCCCCTATACCATTCGCTGCAACACTCATGGCTAACGCCTTATAACAGTCTACGACGAGGGTTTCAAGTCTATCGCGAAGTCTGCTCATCTTGCCACTCCCTCAACCGCATCCCGTGGCGCTCTCTCGTCGGCAACACACACACGGTCGATGAAATGAAGGCCATGGCTGAGGAGAATGAATACGACACTGAGCCTAACGATGAGGGCGAGATCGATAAGCGACCCGGCAAGCTTTCGGATTACATTCCACCTCCATATAAGAACGATGAGGCGGCGCGGGCGGCAAACAATGGGGCGTTGCCTCCAGATCTCAGCTTGATGGTCAAGGCGAGACATGGAGGGTGCAATTACATCTTTTCGCTATTGACGGGATATCCAGAGGAACCACCTCCAGGAGCCGTGGTCCCTGCCGGGTTGAACTTCAACCCTTATTTCCCTGGCACTGGCGAGTTATGCATCCACTGGACCAAGACAAGCATCTAATATAGCCTACAGGTATTGCAATGGCTCGTGTCCTTTACGATGGCTTAGTCGAATACGAAGATGGCACACCTGCTTCAACCTCCCAGATGGCAAAGGATGTAGTTGAATTCTTGAACTGGGCCGCTGAGCCGGAGATGGACCAGAGGAAGAAGATGGGTGTGGCTACTATTGTTGTAACGAGTGTTTTACTAGCGCTCAGCATATGGGTCAAGAGGTACGTCACGTTCAATGGTCATCTCCCAGGTCCAATCTTAATATACTTATCTTTCCAGGTACAAGTGGTCGCCAATTAAGACCAGGAAGATCGTCTATAATCCTCCAGTTGGCGGAAACCCTCAATTACGTGGTCGATAGACTCATTCTTTCATCGGTGTCCCCTTCCTTGCGACCCATAGATGCGAAGACTGTAACATTGGGTGTGTGTATATTCACTAGTGTTCCACTGCTTGAGCACTCTATCAGTGTCTTGAAGACTCGTGACAATATAGATAAAAAGAGTCGTTCTGCGTTTTTCTTGCGCGCCAAATTATCATCCTTCAACGCATATACCGAGACTCGAGAACCCGAGTCAATGTCAAAGTGCATGAGGTAAAGCAGATGCTGGTGAAAGTTTTCATCCAAACACTCCACCGCTTATAGCTGGTAACAGGACCTCAAGCCAGGGCCTGATTCTCAGTACCATAGGCCTCTGAATCTCTCACACCGTCTTCGCCAGCTTCCCTCGGAGCCTCCAGGTTCGACTTGCTCATCATCTTCATCATTGTCGCATCTCTCAGAATCATTTCTTTTCTTGCACACAAACATAGGCGCTCTCTCTCATCTCTCCCCGTTTTCTCACAGCCCTCTACTCTAGTCTCCGCTCCATAGTCTGGCTAATAAACCCCCTAATCGCAGCCCACCTCTCGGCACTACCCCCTTCCCTCACAACAACCCCACAACCACCACCTCTCACCTCTCCCTCCTGCTCTTCCCTTACCGCAGTATTCGATCCAGCAGCCATCAACGCCATATTCTTCCCAAACCGCTCCATCTCCATCGCCACCAACCTCTCCTTCTTCCCAGCCCCCGGTCTACTCTTCAAACTTCTGTGTCTGATCTTAACCCTATCTCCACCCTCAACACCACCATCGCCATTTCCTTTATCAGCAAGGCTAGGAGTTTCGGGTAGTGAGTCTGCTAGGCTGGATAGATTGGTGACGAGCTTTTTGGAGGGACGCCGTCGTTTGCTGATTTTTGAGCCTGGAGCTGTTTTTGAGATGCGGGACAGGAGGGTGGCGTGTTTGGATTCGCGCTTTAGACGTTTGGTGGGTGCTTTGGAGGATGTTGGGCGTGATTTGGTGGTTGTGGGGAGGGAGGGGCGGGTGGGTTTGCGGGTTGGGAGCGGTGGTTTGGGGGCCTGTTGTTGTTAATTTTACGGGGTTTGGGGGGGTTATAAGGTGTTTACCATGTGCAAGCTAATGCATGTATGCCATGGGTGTGGATATGTGATCTGTGGGTGCTTTTCGAATGACGGAATCATTCCGTGCTAGCTTCTACTCCGAATTGTTCATGAACTCCTTTTCACTGCCGTGCCAGCAATATAGTCGAGATGGGAGCAGATGCAGATCCTATCGAAAAGGTCCGACTTGAACTGCGATCCGTTGAGACTAAGGCAGCTACCCTCAAAGCCCAGATCGCTGAGGCAGAAGAAGCATACCGCATCCCATCACCAAGCAGCTTAGCGGAGGACAACGCTGCGACTCAACAGCGTTCGCTACACAATGCGTCTTGGCCGCTGCAGCCTAGTGAATACCAGAGGTATGGCAGGCAGATGATCATGCCGGAGATCGGGCTGGAAGGTTGGCGTGTGCCTGTGTCCTGCGTGCGGTCCTAGACTCACGCATGGACTAGGTCAGCTCAAGCTTAAGAGAGCCAGGGTATTGATCGTTGGCCTTGGGGGACTGGGATGCCCGGCAGCGACGTATCTGGCTGGCGCTGGCGTAGGGGTGCTTGGCCTGGTCGACGATGATGCGATATCCCTTTCGAATATTCATAGGCAGATATTGTATCGTGAACAGAGCGTGGGTAACTCCAAAGTTGAGGAAGCTGTACATGCTCTAAATTCGTGAGTTGTCGTCAATACTTGCCCCTTCTCTTCTATCGCTGATATGTTCAGCGCCAATTCTACGATTGAATACCGTACTCACAGTACTCGCCTTACCCCGACCACAGCAATGGAGCTGTTCGAACAATACGATCTCATACTTGACTGTACGGATCACCCATCTTCAAGGTACTTCATATCAGACGCCGCGGTGCTGGCAGCTAGACCCCTTGTGACAGCCTCTGGCCTACGCACAGAAGGACAACTCATGGTCCTCAACCATCCTCCCAGAAGTCAAGGAAACAGTCAAAGCAGTTTCTGCTATCGTTGCGTATTCCCAAAGCCCCCACCACCAGAGAGTGTCACTACATGCGGAGAAGGAGGTATCTTGGGGCCGGTCGTTGGAGTCATGGGCATCCTGATGGCAATGGAGGCCATCAAGATCCTAGTCCCACAACGACAACAAAACGATAGGCATCCTGATGCAAGCGCCGACACCCCACCAACACTCTTGATGTATTCCGCATACAGCAACCCCCTCTTCCGAACCGTACGACTAAAAGGCAAAAGACATGACTGTATCGCCTGCTCCCAACACGCAACCATCACCCGAGAAACTCTACAATCCGGAAGCCTCGATTACGTAGCATTCTGCGGAGCCAGACCACCTATAAACCTCCTCTCAGACCAAGAAAGAATACACCCAACCGATTTCTCAGCCCTCCGCCACGATCCCTCCACGCCCCTTATCCTCATCGACGTCAGAGAACCAGTCGAATACAACATCGCCCACATTCCCAAAAGCATCAATCTACCCCTCTCACGCATAAGCCAAGATCCCGAAAACAGCATCAACGAGCTCGAGCAGAGACTCGGAACGACGAACGCGTCTGCGGGTAGTCAGCTGTACTTTATATGCCGCTTGGGAAATGATTCGCAAATCGCCATGCACAAATTCCGCAACACAGCCAAGATGCGCGAAGATACAAAATATGAGCTCAAAGGCGATATCAAAGGTGGACTGGCGGCGTGGGCTCAGCATGTGGATGGTGGGTTTCCGGACTATGGGGATTTTCCTTTGGATAGGGGGAAGGGATGATGGCGTTCAGGAGGTCCTGGAGATATATCAGAAGGGTTTTGAGGATCCCGATTCGGCGCATCTAAAGGCCATTTACGAATATCGAACGATGGCATAGCGCAGACCCTAGGATAGCATGATTTCCAAAACAAAGACAGTACAACATAGACATGAAAACGATGCATCAGCATCGTAGCAATCATCAAATAAGGTATACCATGCCCCTCATCCAGCTACAGCAAGCATAGAACCAAATAATGATTGCTTGCTCGCCAAGGTTGGCTTGATACCCATCTAGCTGAGTTGCTGAGGTTGATATTGCAAAAGATTTAGTTCCATGGAATAAAAAGGAAAAAGAGGAGAGCAAGTTTTCCATAATCAAATAACTACCTCTAGCATGCCCAAAGTCAACTATTGAAGGGATATCACGCTACCACGCTCCTCCATATAGACGAGGAGCTGGGGGAAATGGCACTGCATCTTGTGACGAGGATAAAAGGCGTTGAATCATCGTCATCGTCGTTATCATCACCTGTAGAAGATCTGCCTACCGAATCTTCAAGCCAAATCCGCTGCTGAATGCAAAATCGTAGCTCTCCTCCACACTCAAGACCGCACGGCTCCAATCTCAGAACCCGACACCATCACTCCCACTACTAATCTCCACCACCTCCCCTCCTCTCCCCACCGCATCCTCCGCGTGCGCTTCAACGCTCAGCACCGAAGGTCGTACAACCCGATGATGATGCGATATTTGCTCCGAAAGCTGCGTTCGCGCTTCAGCGTAGACATTTTCGTTTTTGGCTTCGCTATCTGAAATTATGGAATCGGGAATTGAGGTCTCGGAATCGGGTACTTCTATGTCGGGCGCTGAGTCTGTGCTTTCGTCGTCGAGGGCGTGGTTGGGGTTGGAGGATGGGTGGGGGAGGTGGGTTTCGCTTTCGGTTTCGCTTTCGTAATATGCTGAGAGTGGTGGTGCTGGTTGGGGTTTAGCTGGAGAGGATTTGGGTCGGAAGTATTTGGTTATGTCGTTCATTGGTGTAGGGACTTTGGGTCGGTATTCGCTGGTGGTGCCGTTGGAGGTATGTGAGGGTTTGGTGCGGATGTTGGAATTATTCTTGATGGGGATCGTGAGGCCTGCACTTTCCAGACGAGGTGACCTGATGGGATTGAGTGCTGGAGGCCGGTTTGTGGCTGGAGTGATAGGGCTATTGGAATGGGGTCCTGACAGCCTAGGGTTGCTTGGGGTAGCTGTTTCTAGAGATACTGTATTGTTGACGGCAAGAGGAATTGTCTTCGACGATGGAGCTGTCTTAGCCTTGCTTGGAGAGTGGTTTGGACGGGTTTGGTAAGGTTTGCGATCCGATGTGTCACTCAGTGTATCAGGAGCGAATTTTGCTCCACGAGGATAATGCGGCGTGAGGCTGGCTCTGCTTCGAAACGAATTCTTGGGTGTCGTTACCTGAACAGAGGGAGCGGGTGGCGGTCGTGCATGCTGTGACTGGCCGTTGATCTTGTTCAGGATATCTCGTGCCAATTCAATTGCATCTTCCGCTGAGGGAGGGGGTGAGCCAGGTTTGAGAACTGTATTGCGCGACGGTGTGGAAATGAAGGGTTTCGATATTATTCGTGATGATGAATGTTGCTCACTTTGCTGAATATTTGTAGGCTGGAATTGCCATAGTAATGCCTCCCTTTCAGCTTCCTCGTCTCTGATCTCAAGCATATCGACCATATCAACATCTTCGACCTCACTCTGGGCACGACTTTCAGATGATGGGTCCGCGAGGCCTGGAGGCTTGAATACGGGGTATGCAGCAGACGGCAATGTTCTCTTTGGGGTGAAAACTCTACTCCTCCGTCTTTGGCGCTGGGCAGGATAGTGATCTCCATCGGGCCTGACCAGAAAAGATGATGTGGGAGGCGGTAGCGGATGGTCTTGCGCTACAACAGTGACAGGGCCGGTTCTTAGCCATTTAAGAGACGAACTATTTGCATGCGCGTGGAGTGGATCGTTGTCAACACGGTCTGACTTGGTCGATGAGGTCGAAGAGACTGACTGGTGGAATTGCTTGTCGAATACGGTTCCTTTACCTGAATACGGTTTTGAACTTGCGTTTCTACCGTCAAATTGCATGAGTGGACCTGTGGCATGTAATGGAAGCCGAGTGTCAAGCCGTCTGCGTTTGGGCGACTGCTCTCGATTGTATGATTGTGCGACTTTGTGTGATACTGTCCTGGAAACAGAAACCTCTCGTGAAGTCTCATCCTCTAAGCTGTCCTCCAATGGAGCCAACCCACTCGCAACAACCATGGCATACTGAGGTCTTCTCGTTGGCTGTTGACGACTTAATTCGTCTTCGGAGCTCTCAGAGGATGCGTCTGTCTCCGAGACGTGTTTGAAATGACCTGGCTGAGGTCCATTAAATGATGGGCCACGCACAGCAGCTTGTTGAGATCCATTCGGGGCCAGAACTTTGACAGCAAGATGAGAAGTCCTGGAAGACGGAACGAAGGCGACACCCTGCTGTACCGCACGTGAAGAACTTGGAATGACGACTAGAGGTCTGGTTTGCTGGGTTCGCAATTTCTGTATTCCTAATTGGCCTGTACTGGCGCCAACTAGTACAATTCTTCCGTCGATAAGCTTACTCCCTATCGGTCTCCCTCTGGGTTTCGGTGGAGGCTGACTCGCTTCGCGAACGTCTTCTTCAAGGAAATCTTGGTTCTCAAACCTCTGAAGTTCGGCCTGGGATACATGGTCGAATATTTGAGATAACGGTATCTCTTGAGGGTTACGGTTGACGATGCCAGCAAACTTAGTACCAACGACGAAAGTGATATTGCCGTCTACAGATAGCTGGCGTGATACGATGATCGTTCGTCCTTTGTTGCTTATGTCACCATTTGCGCTTACCGGGTGGTTTGCTGGAGGATTGGTTCCAATTAAAGGCGGAGGTCTCAGATTTGGTTTGTACGTTAGCCGGGTGGGAATGGGTATCTGGCTCGAATTAGCTTTCGTTCGTGATGAAAGCCATTAAAGGTAAGGCGAAGCGTATGTGGGGCATACACATGGTGTTGCGAGGTCCTTATGTTTGGGTACCAAAGATCCTGTGGGAAGGGCGACCCATACAAGGCGCTCACTTTCGTTTCCAAGAGGCGGTGGCCGGCGGGGCGATCGCCCCAAAGGCCGTTCCACAAAATCTGCGTTGCGATTTATCAACAAGGGGATCTTGATTGCTTTCAGAGGCGAGAATTGTACTGCTTGATGTTACTTTAAGCTCAATATATTGCAGAGTAGTTGTTGCACTCACTGGGAGCATGATCCATCACTTCTATCGCCACTGTAATCAGATCTAGGTCCAAATAAAGTGAAAGGAGTACGACGCTAGAGTATAATTAGTACTTAAAAACGAGCTATAGTAGCTTAGTAAGCACATTTAATTACTTTAATAGGCTCAGTATCTAGTACGGTTATAGTATATTAGAGAAAGAAGAAGTAAAATAATAGAAAGACTTCTAATAGTAGCTTCGCGACCTAGGACTAATCTAGATAGACTAAATCCTACTAGTCTACTACGCTTCTCTACGCTAAAAGATATTATATAGTATTTTATAGATCTATTTCATATATTCTTTATATTACCTTCTCTTAGAATTATCAACTTTCTTTATACTTAATACTATCTCCTATTACTATTCTATAGTATCCAGTTTTCCTCAAAGTAGTCTACTTAAGTAGCCTATCAAAATTCTAGGAAACGAATTCTATGTTTAACGTTGGATTTTCGATAGAACTAGGGCCGGTACCCCACCCGCCCATCATAACATTGTCCCAAGCCTGCTCCGTAGTGTTTCCTACACCACCACTTCTCCTTCCGCATTGTCTAATGTCTACACTGTCTAGAAGTCAGGCCTGTTCTTCAATTGCAAGACTGTGTGTTTCCGAGAGATTATAATCATACGGAGAGGCAGGAGCAATAGATAAGTGCAGACACATTTTCTTACGCACGGCCCAGTCTTGACGCGTCTCGATCTGAAGTCTCTTGAGGGTTGACCAACTCATAACAATTCATAGACATTGCATTACAGCCCTCCCCTTGTACAACATAATGGATCGTCTTGAGGATCGCCTCCGCACTTTCATCAATTGGCCTTATGGAGGCCGATTGGCACCAGCACATATGGCGGCGGCAGGCTTCTACCAATGCACGCCAGAAAGCGATGCCGTATCATGCTTCTGTTGTCAGGTTAGGATGGAAGGATGGCATGAGCAGGGAGATCCAATCGCCGAGCACCAACGCGCTACCCCTACATGCACTTGGAACAATGGTACCTTCATGAATACCTTAGAGGAAAGGCTTGGATCCTTTCATACCTGGCCTATTGATATCAAGCCACTTCCAATATCGTTGGCAGCAGCCGGCTTCTATCACAGTAACAAAGCCGGAGATGGGGTCACTTGCTTCAGTTGTAAATTGGCGCTAAGAGATTGGAAGAGAGACGATGACCCAATTCGCCTACATACCGAACATTCTGCTCTCAATCGACCCTGTTCATGGATCCTAAAAGTCACGAATCAGCCCGAACAATACCTTCCTCCTACGCCTCCAGCTACTCCCCCAGTAGAGGAAACCACCAGGAAGCCTCGGAAGTGCGCGGCCTGTCACAGGACCTTTCCTTCAGGCAATCAATTCCAGAAACATCGTCGAAAAGCACATCACTTGATCCCGGGCAGGTTGGGGGTTCGCTTGAAGCGACCAGCTGTACTGAAGCGATCAGGCGTGCTGTATCTGGGGAAGCATAAGGTCTCAAAACCGGTGCGCCAACGATAGAGACTTGGGCAGGAAGAATATGACCTCTCTGGGATCGTTTGGCGTATGAAGGCTGCAGGAGATCATGGAGCTGACACCTGAAAGACCGCCGGGTGATTAGAGGCGCGTACGGTTTTTCACGATGCAGGAGTGCATCAACGGTCATAGGAGAAAGAGGCATTGTACCATATTGCACGAGCCACAAGACTAGAGCGAGACAGCGATACCTGGCGGTTCTATTGCATATATTGCATGATGCAGAGATTCAATTGCTTTGAGTGAAGGGCTACGTCGACCCATAGGTTGGACTTCCGTTCGATACATCTGATAACTTGCTAGTTTCCATATTATCATCACGAACGCCGCCAATAGCTTACCAATACCTCATATTGCCGACTGTCTCAGTCGTCTCACCTGTGATCGGATCTCTATAGGCATGTGAATAACATCGCACTGCTAGTGCACTCACCCGTTCGTCTATTGTGTAAAGCCACAAGACTCTACGTTTACTGTCGCATCGCAGATCTATGGTATGGCTATCACCTACTGAGGGGGATCAATCACTGTGAATGTGTTTGTTGTCTGTAGGGTTGGTCTAAATTCGAAGATCGACAAAGCACCTTTTGTCGGGGTTTGTTGTCTAGTACCTATCCTGCGAATGGATACGACTCTCACTGTGTCCATCCATATTCTTTGTCATCGACAAATTGCGCACTTTTGATTCATTGTGTATTCCCTTCTCCTCGTTGCTTCCATTCTTCAACACTCTTCGCCTTTGGATCTCATATCACTCAAATACTGTTTGACAGTGCTTTCCATATTCATTCAAATCTGCAGAGTCATTCCACCAGCCGCGCTCCACATACCGCAGACTAACAACATCGGCCATCTATTCGCACTACAGACACCTTATATCAGCGTACGGACTGTGAAATATGGGAAACGCTCAGTCTCACACCTACGCTGATCGACAAAGAGCTTCTTGGGTTCGTAAAAGTCCACATCACCCGTCAACCTCGAACGCTCTACGAAGAACACGGTCACCTACAGATGAGTTCATGCCTGAGCTCGGGTATACACCAAGCCAACGCGGAGGGCAAATGCATCGAGCCGCCTCAGCGCTAGCGGGCCCAATCCGTGCTCATCCTGACGAGTCAACGGGTAAGCACTCCCCAGAGGTTCCAAATGATAAGCTTATGCAAGGGCCCACCCCGGCCGGTATGAGCCGTAGACCAGCTCAAGAAGAGACCCTGAGCGCTCAAAACAACGGCCACATCAAATCTGGACATTCAATGCCACCTTCTCCACCCCGAGACGCTAGCAATGGTCACGTCCGTTTCGAGGGCGAATTCATAAAAGGCATCCATGATCATGGCCATGATCGGCCCCGCACACCATATCCAGAGTCTGGCAAAAGATCTCATAGGATCTGAGGCTTGCTCAATCCTGGCTAAGCTTCAGTATGTTGTATAAAGCTCCATTGTCTGCCGTGTGGGCCTCGGCCAACATGATCCGTTTGTGAAAATAGAGATGGAGGAGTGTGGACGTTGGTGGCCCTTATACTGTGGTTCTGGTGTCGTGTCAGATGGTCGCTACGATCATTTCATGATAGTCTGCGCTCGACATTGTTGGTGGGTATTTGCAGGTTGATCCTCCCTTAATCAAGTCATGGCATATTTTCATCGAGTCTTCTGTATAATTAATGTAATTCTGTGTCCACCTCCTCGCCATAGCTAATAATTTTCTAAGTAAAACTGTCTTGTCCGTGTCCGCTGAGGTGAAGCATCTCGAATATCCGAACCCACCTTACAAATCAATCTATCGCCAGGTCTATCGTATACTGTTTATTGCATAGCCACTAACCCATTCGGCGATGTGGCTGCTCATCCCAATATACATGACTAGTCTTCGCTTTCTCCTGGCCGTTCACCCCTAGCTAGATAGCGAATCGAGACGTCGAAGGTAAGACGCTTTCGTGACTTGTATCCATACCGTGTACTAAAGTTCACACCTTGACAGTGATTCGCAGTCTGTTTGAGAAGGGATGCCGTTGTAGAGCGAGTTTTCTGGCAGGTCCTAATCGTTCTCTGTTGCATTGTTCTTTTGAGAGGTACCATCCAATGCACTGTTTTTTCCGAACCTGCGCTTTCCAAGTTTGAGACCTATGTTAGGGCGCAAGGGTTGCGAATGGAAGGTTCATATTAGGATAGTGAATAGTGGTTTGGTTTGGTTGGCCAATGAATGAAATGATAGTTCTTTAGCTTATAACTACCTCTCCGCCGAAAATTTCGTTTTCCTCACGCTCATATATGATGTAGAAGTATCTATCCGCCGACACTAGGATAGTGAATAGTGGTCTCTTTGACTAATGAATGAAATGATAGTTCCTTAACTTACAATTACCTCTCCGCCGAGGATTCTGTCTTCCTCAGGCTCATAATTGACACTATATGTTCGTCTTCCCCAGGCTCGTAATCGATACTATATGTTGTGCAAGTACCTATCCGCCAGAGATCCTACTTCCCTCAGCCTCATAATTGATACTAAACACCACACGAAATCCTAATAAGCACTAAGCCCTAAGCCCACTCCCCTCGCCTCTCTACAAGGCGCAAGAATCCTCCACCACAATCTCCACAGTATCGCGCTCCTCCCATACGCAATGCATGAGAGGAGCTCCAACAGCAAGACGTCCCATCTCCAAGATCTCTCTCTTCGTAGTCTCCTTCAGACCTGGGTACGCTTTCTATACCACAGGAGTCCATTTGCCAACGGGGCCATGATCGAGACGATAGACATGCTGGCTGTCCCACAGTTGCACCCGACGCATTGCCGACTCGGTAAGATAGCCGCACTATATGGTACTCCAAATTAGAATGGAAAGTCATAGCCAATGGCGTACAATTCACAACGGAGGGTGTACAACTTACGGTGACGATAGTCCCCTTGCGCACGATGCAGAAGTCGAGGAACCCGTGTTCAGACTTGTGCTTGGGATGGAAGTTGAAGTCGTGTGTCATGTCCAGGAAGCGAGCGAGTGTCTCTGGCTTGTGATTGAAGAGAATGGGTGACGACTAAGTCTGGGATGCGGACCCACGTATCATCAAGAGGGTAATCCAGATCGATGCTCTCGATGTTGATGAGGTGAGGGTGTCCAAGTGGGGCTGTGGTAGGCAGCTGGGGGCAGGTGGCGAGGTATTTGGGGTTTCCATTGTGGCGAGCGAGATTCGCAAGCGAGTGAGTGATAGGGCCGGTTGCTATGGTCTTCGGCGTGGTAGAGTTATTTTGGAAGCCTTTGGTACTGATCTGGATGATATGGATTGCAGGTGAGAGTATCAATAATGTGGCAGATCGAGCATCTAGTGTTTATATAGAAGTTGGACGACGCTTGGAGAATGACGACTCCAACATCGATACTTCACTCACCGAATTATTCACATCATGACACCAAGTGAAGTACAATTAGCCTTTCTTCCGTGACTCGTTGTAATTGCCGCAATATCTCCTGGCGTTCGTAAAAACTCAATGGCCTCACATAACCTTTAATCTCTATTTTGATAGCAATGACATCCAAAATTCGGAACCACGGTAGTAAACTAGTACTATATCTTGCTGGACAATCAGTCAGTCCTCTATGGAAGTGTAAGATCTCTAAGTGGCCATTCTCTTTGAAGTCAGTTATTCACTCCGAGTCATGTCGCAAACCAAGCTAGGATACCCAGAACCGAGCGATGTGAATTTTCGCCATGGGTGATGAATGTGAGTGCCCGCATTAGTGGTCGGCATGTGATGGGCTGAGACACAGCCCAATGGCACAAAAAGGAAAGCGAGATGGCCGGGCAGATCTAGGCGCTGCCGTAACCCTGGTACAGAGCCCTCAAGATTCCGTTCAGTATTCCCGGTTCTCAAGCCCGGTGACATTTGACCGCGTTGATTGGAGAAAGCCATTTGCAGCGAGGCTCCTGAATGCCTCTGTCAGCACTGTATGGAGTCGTAGTCCCTCACGACCGAAGGACACTTGCGCTATATTCAAGTACGTTGGGGCACGGGTCTAGCCTGCTATTTGCATGATAGGCGATCACGGAGAGACTCGGCATTTGCGCAGGGAATCTTCGGTGGAGGAGGGTCTTCTTCATTTGGGGTAGTAATGACTAAGAGTGGCATGTCCCCGACACTGTTTCTGTTAAACGTTGTTCTGGAGAGAAGCTCGCGGTGGTCGACGGGTATTTTCGGTAGTGATACATACCTATAGCGAAGGAGTTGAGGTTGTGTTGAGAGTTGGTTCACAGGTTACGGTACAATAAATCATTAGAATAGGTGTTTTCGGGCATTTGCTTGTCGAAAGCATGGGCCATTCCATTGTCATTGCTCATCCATAGGCCGTGAGCCATCTCTATATGTAGATTCCGAGTTGACGCTGATGAAAAGGTGCCGAAAACGGACTTGTATATAAGAGCGTTTGCGGTTGCACGTATCCCTAAGCCATCTGGCTGCCAGCGAAATGCGATGCAGATCGCCTTTCGGATGGAACGATGCTGGAAGGCAATCGTACTGGAAACGTATGCAAAGTCCTTGCCAGTAGGACGATAGAAGGGAAATGCCTCACGTATCTGGTCTTGGTCATTTAGAAGCGAATTTGTCACTGTGAAGGGCATGTCCCTGGTCGTGCACGCCTAATGGTGGTGGCGCGAGCGTCGCAAGTCGCTTACAGAACGGTCTCAGACGGTTCGCGTTTCATGGAGACGATAGGTCTATAGTCCCGTATGAAGTGACGAACGAGCGTTATGATTCTGGATAGTACGTTGACACTGATTAAGATATCGTGTGTGATTTTGTCCTGAGCTGAAAGCTTACCATGATGACACTCGCTCCCATTGTTGGCCTTAGCGTCTTTAGCATATCGCCATCTGTTACATCACACATGCTCCACTACCGAGCGGACTCGTTGGCTTCCTCAGCTCAAGAAATGTCGACATCCCCGTCCATAGGATTATTATTGCCCCTACCAACGCCGGATCACAATATTTCCCAATCAGCATCGAAGCCCGTAGCTCATGGACTGAATCTCTCGATGAGCCTGATTGGGATCCCTCGTCCACGATGCGGCAGAGGACTAGGTATCGGTTTGAACCCCGAACGTTGCGTCAATGCTATCCAGATGATGGACTCCTACCTAAAGGATCTTCCAAGAGAGGTTTTGACCGTTGGCGGAAGGGGCACGGGTATCTGGGACCTACCAAATCCGACCAGATTCTTGGATAGTGAGTCAAAGCGAGTTTCATTGGCTTCAATCAATGTCTCGCCAGCCAATATGTGTTGGACATGTTGAATGAGATTATGCAGCGGATACGAATTGCGCGTTCGAAGTCTTCCTCGCAAATCCCCTTTCTGACACAATATCGGCCAAGGAACTGACCTCAGCGGCGCGGTCGTTATTCAACAACTGTGTCCGCTCAGTTCCAGTCCAAGGAGGTACGATTCAGAGTCTAGGTAGGTCAAGGTGGAGATCGGTGAAGACCTCACTCGCTCCTCCCAGGTTTAGACCGACCCTGAAGATGGTGTGAAGCTCACAGTCTCACAGGCGATTCTCAAGGCGTTAATCTTGTGGTTCAACACAATCAACCATTTCTAACAACCTGTATCACACCTCCGCCAACGGGGCCACCCCTCCGGTCATGCCGTAACCTGCGCAAGGTACGTGATTCAGTATGAATCTTTGCCCTTCATTCCTTCTCTCAGGCATAGAACATTCGCACATGGAAGATTTTGTCATAACCGTGGGGCGACCCTGTGCGCTTCGACACGATTTGATGTGACGATGGGACTCATTCCAACAAATGTAGAATATGCCCTTTGGTACCGACACCCAGATATTTGGACCAAACGGATCGGAGGAGGAGGTCACCTTGCCTTTCAGTCTCTATTCTGGTGAGCTTCGCCGTCCGACATTGCCCCTACTCATGATTTCCAAAGGCGTGAAGTTGATGAACACCCAGACGATGATCGTTGTGTACTCACCATACATACCCAAAGCGGGCCCGATATCATGAACTGGCGAACAGTTTATGGAGCAGCTACCGAGATGGAAGCTAAATGTGTTACGCAAGGGAAAAGGGCGGCTGTCGCTAGACTAGGTGAGACACACCGGAGTATCTGGTATATTCGATAGCTCGAGGCTTACCTGTTTCGCCGCTTAGGGAGGCGCGCGGAGCTTTATGTAACCATACACGACGCTTCACAGCCTCCCAGTTTGGTGGCCGCTTCATGATTATCTCATCGTACTAAATCTAAATAATACTGTGACATCTTAAGGTTTAGTTAGCTATCATATACCGCTAAGTAATCTACCTTACGTGACTCAACTTTTCTTTTTTCTTATATACGCGTCCTATTTATATTATTACTCCTTTATATACTTCCTATTCTATCTTTTACTTATTTATATCTTATTTATATATATCTATATATTTATATATAGATATTATAATAGACTTATATAAAGTACGCGTATACTAAGCCTATTATTAACTTCCTTACCTCTAATTAGTTTATATTAAAGCTTTACTTATATTATTAAGTATTTACTAACCCTTATTACTTTATCCCTTTTTATACTAATCTTCCTTAGGTCCCTTAGTAGAAAAGACCTACTTTATAAGAACTTAATTTAAATATAGTCTTATAACTAACCTACTAATCTAAATACTAATATATAGCTACTAAATATTTACTTTTTACCTTAAGACCCCCTATTCTATTATATACTTAAAGGCGTAATCCTCCTCCCTTATTATAAAGCCTATTATAAAGCCCTTAGATTTAATTATAATACCCTCTTACTAGCCCTCTACCTAACTATACGCGCTTAAAGGGCCTAATATTAAATTATAAGGCGGAAATATATACTTTAAGGCTTATAATAGAATAGTACTTAAGCTATTCTACTTTATATTAGAAGGAAGAGTATAAGGCCGGCTTTATACTATTTATAATATACTACTTACGCGGTAACGGCGTACTTCCTCTTCTATCTAAGCCCTTATAACTCCTAAAAGAGCTACTTTAAGGAAGTATACTATATTTTAAATATTTTCTAAAGAATATTTATAGATATAATAATACTCTTACCTTTATATCTTATAAATATTAATAGGATACCTAGTTATAAGGTTATACTAGTATTTAATCTTTTATAATTTATAGGGAACTTTACTACTTATAAGGCCTATTATAACTTAGTACTTACTTAATTCTATCCTTTATTTAATTATACTTCTATAATCCCGCCTTTATAATAATATCTTAATTATCCTACTATTTAAATCTTTAAGTATCCCTCCTTAAAGAACTTAATAGAATAATATAGGCTTATAATAACCTATTTATTAATATATACGCTATTATATAAGAGTAAATTAAGTAAGTAAGGGCTATAATAGGGCTTATATAAGTAGTTTTAAACCCTTACCTTTAATTAGTTATAAAGGCTAGATCTAATAAGAGGCGTATAAATCTATTAATTACTTTAGAGGTTACTACCTTTATTCTAGATAAGTATAAGGATTATAGCTTTTATAATATTATTATTATAGAATATTATAAGGATAGTAAAGAGCTACTTTTCTATACTATTAGTTATACTAATACTATATACTTTCTATTATATTATATTCTCATTTTCTTATAAAGAAATCTAGGCTAGTACTAGGCCCTATAGCTATATAATAATAATAATTATTATACTATTATCTGTTACTCTAAGTATATATAGTTATACTATTACCTCTTTTAATATCCTAGTTAGTACTTAATAACCCTTTATAATAGAAAGCTATTTTAGTAATATATTATTAATTACTTTATTATAATTAATTAATAAAGACTTAATTTCCTTTATAGGAATTAAGAAACTATCTATAATAAATTATACTAAGGGGTAGAAGATATAATACTAGCTAGTAATAATTATATAGATACTCTTAAATATTATACTATTCTACTATCTAGCTTTAATAGTAGTAATTAGGTTATAGTATAGAATTATAAGGACTCCCTAATTATTTAATATTATTATAGGAAGCTAATACTCTTTATAATAATAATAGTAAATTTATACTAGCCTAAAATTAAAGCTACTATCTTTAATAATTAAACTATTAATAATTAGGCGGAAATTATTATATATATCTTTTATATAAAGAAAAAGGTATTATTATAAGACCTTAAGGATTAGTTTAGGTATTATCTTAGGATTATCTAGACTATTAAGTACTAGAAAAGAGGTCTTTTATATATTTATATCCTCCTTTTTCTATATTAGGATAATAGCTTCCTAGATTATTTTCGCGTTAATAACTTAATCTATATAGAATTACCTAATCCTACTATTAATCTAAACGGCTCCTTATATTAAATTATCTAGGAGTAAATAACTTATAGCCCTTATAAGTACTAGAATCCTAAGTTATTATATATAATTAAGAAACTGCGTAGATCTAGGTAGATCTATTTAAGGTATTTTCTAAGGAAGTTCTAGCCTAAAATATTAATTATAAAAGATAGCTATCCTACGTACTACTATTATAAGGATAGATATATATAGATAAAATAGGTATATAAATAGGATATTAAGATAAATAATTACTAGGTAGTCCCGTATAATTCCTAGCTAACTTATAAGTATATAATATATATTAATATTAAGGTTTACACCTCTATTAGTACTATTAAGTATATATATAAGTATATTTATAAGGGCGCTAACTATATAACTCTTAAGTTAGTAGATAACTAAGATAAAATTATACGCTACCTAAATAGTTACTATATTAGTCTATACTAGGCTATATAAAACCTTTTTAAATTTTATAATTATAATAAGGATCCTCCTATTATATAACTTACTTTATACCTCCCTAGTTAATAATAGGTATAGTTTTATAATAATAAGACTAACTTTTTATAAATACTTAAGAGGGCTAAAATAATACTTATATACTTCTTATAATATAATAGTAAAAATTCTAATAGCTATTATCTATTATAATATAATTTTCCTAAGTACTATATCTACTATAATAAGAAAGGGGAGCGGTAGTAGATACCTTAATAATAGGGACGTATAATTAGTTATATATATAATTATAGAGTTATATAAGGGGAGAGGTTCTACTTATAAGTCCTACTTACTATTATTTATAGGCCTTCTAGTTTTAAAGTAATTTATATAGTTAATAGTATTTTATATTTAACCTTCTAGGCTATATATATTACTTTAAGGCTCCTTAATAATAATAGTAAGTAGTTTATATACTTTAAAGAATCTTAGTTATTATAACTAATTTATAATATAAAAAGAAGATGCATTCTCTATATAGTAGGAAACCTACCTAAGTATATAGAGTATAGAAGCCTTCTATAAGGAAGGCGCGCTAGGTAAATAATACTAGCGATAATAGTAAATACCTATAGTAGATACTTATAATAAATAAAGCTATTATCCTAATAGTATATATATTAGGTAGTAGAAGATATATTAGAAGCGCTTATAGTAAAGTTAGATATAAACCCTTATAAGGTAAGAAATTTTATTATAAGGCATGAAATTTTACTTATATACCTTTATTATTATTAGATTATTTCCTAGCTCCTACCTAAGGCCTATTCTCCTTATTATATACCTTAATAAGGTCCGGTGTATTTAAAAGGTAATAGTCTAGTATCTATTAGTTATCTTTAGGTCTATATCCTAGCTATCTAGCTAGATACTAGGTAGACTAATTATAACCCTAATAAATACGGCGCTTTTATAAAAGCCGTTTAATTTTATACTTAACATCTCTATTAATAATAATAGGGGGGGTAGGAAGGTAGTAGTAATAATAAGGGTCTTCTACTAGATTAATAGCTAGTTTAAGATATACTATTAATATTATATTATAGATATATATAATATCTAGTAGCTCTAGCTAATAAGTAAGATATCTAATATATTTAAGGACCTTAAATAGACTAATAAACTATAGACCTAGTTTTTTAGATATAATACTAGGAACCCTATAACCCTTATATAAGCGTAGGTTTATAAGGTTACTAGTATTAAAAAACTTTACTATATACTTTGAATTATAGTAGTCTTTTATCCTAAGTAAGGTAAAGGTAATAGCGTCTTTTATATTAATATAAGATAGTTAATATTCTATTATAGCGACTAGTACCTAGGGTATTCTTATAGTAGGACGGGTTACTTTTATAGTAGGTAATAAGGGCTTTATTAATAAGGTAGTTATTATATTTACTTACCTATCTATATTAGGCTTTAATAGATCTAATACCTCCCTTATTTAAAATCTATAAAGAACCTTAGTAGGTATTTTATTTATAGAAGTATATTTAATAGAATTATTAAGCGTAGCTATTATCCTTAGTAGAATAAAAGGCTATAAAGAATTATATTTAATAGTTTTAATATAGTACTAAAGGGCTATCTTAGTAGTTTAGTTTAATTATTCTAACTAACTATTATTTTAAGGGTACTAGATAGCTAAGTAAAATAAATCTACTTTTATATAATAGAAGATATTTTATTATAACTATACTATAAATTTATAATTATAATCTAAGATTATAGCTCGTAGTAAATCCTAGTTAATATTAGCTAATTTATTAAATAACCTTACTACCTAATCCTTAGCTATCTAGGTTATCTTACCTAGAATAAGGGTAATTACTTTAGAGAATTTATATATAACTATTAAGATATAGTTAAAGCCTTTTATAATTAAGGGAAGTACTAGGATAAAGTTAATAGTAATTATATAGAATAGCTAAGTAGGTGTTAGAATAGGCTATAATAATCTATATAGCTTATACTATAGTATTTAGTTAAGTTAGTATTATAGGTAATACCTAATAAACTTATAAAGCTTCTTAGATAGGTTATAAATATATAGGCCTTTAGTAAGCCTTTTATATATATAGGCGTAGTCTAGATATCTTAATTCATTATATATAAGCTTAAATACTTCTACTTCTATAATAGAGGGAATATATAGATATAGCCACCGTTTATTATCTTTAAAATATAAAACCTAACTAATAAGCTTATATACTACGGAAGCGGCGTTATCTTTAAGGTCCTTATTTTACTTAACTATTTTAATAATCCTTACCTATTAAGGCTTATAATAGCTAGTAATAAGTTAATTATAAAAGGGTTCGCTTATTTCTACTAAGCTAATAGAGAAGTATTTTATAGATAAGGTATCTAATTCTCCTTCACCTTTTATATCTTATTATAGGTAATATTTATAGCTTACTAGTCTTAATAAGGTATTAAGTACTATATTTACTTTACCTAGTTTATAATAAATATCTAATTAAAACTATTAAAGATATTCTAATACTTTAATAAGGTAAAGATTAAGTTTTTTTTAGTTAAGACTATATTTAAGCTTATTTACCTTACTATTAATACCGCTACTAAATAGTTTATATAAACTATAGTAGTAGGCTTTCTTATAACCTTAATTATATTAGTAATTCGGGAAGTCAGCCCGCTAGTTTTAAGTTGCGTATCCTGCGTAACCCGCCCCTAGCTAGCTATAAATATATAGAGTAACTTCCTATTACCTTAAGCTATAATAGAATAATATTACGGCCTAACTTAGCTAGAATTAGGTTAAAGTTAGGCTAAATAGATTTAGATAGGCGGATATAATAATATTCTAGATATATTATTCTAAAAATCTAATATCTTTATATATAACTACGCGATATATAATTATAAGGTAATAAATATTATTAATATATTTATATCGCCTATTATATATAGTATTATAAGTATTCCTAGTATATTTACTATTACTATTATTAGGGTTAACTAATATTTCTTTCTCCTACTTAGTTACGTCTAAGGTATACTTAGATTATAAGTTTAAACTAATAATAGTTTATACCTATTATAATATATATAGTCTCGAGGGTTTATAAGGAGGATTAAAAGGTATTTCTTAAATAATAAGTATCTTTAATTTTATAAGTAGTAGAGGTTCCTCGTTATAATACCTCGCTATTAATAGTTAGTTCTTAGTACCTAAGTTTATTAAGTAGGCTATAAATTTCTACTACTAAAAAGAGGTAGCTAGTAAGATAAATAAGCGGGGTCTCTCTAATATTTAGTTATAAGGTTAGTCTAGTAAGTAGTAGGTACGGCCTCCCTATTAGGCTCTATTCTATTAAAGCTACGCGTTTAGTAGGCCCTTATATTATAAATATTAGATATCGCCGGCTTAAACTAACTACCTATAAAAGTTAGTCTAGATTAGGAAGTCTAGAATAGTAGAATATACTATTAAGCTATCTACCCCTATAATTATTAACTACGTTACTATTTTAAGATATATATTTAAAATTCTACTATATATATATAATAGTAATACTAATTAGCTAGGTAAGTAATAGAGATAGTAACTAGTAAGTAATAGAGATAATAATAGGTAAGTAATAGAGATAGTAATAGATAAGTAATAGAGATAGTAATAGGTAAGTAATAGAGATAGTAACTAGTAAGTAATAGAGATAGTAATACTAGGTAGGTAATAGAGATAGTAACTAGTAAGTAATAGAGATAGTAACGGGTAGGTAATAGTAATAGTAACGGGTAAGTAGTAGTAATAGTTAGAAATCTAACTTATTAAATATTAAAAAGTAAAACTTAAAGGATACTTATAGGAGTTAAACTTAGTTAGTAGGTATCCTACTAATCTAGTTAAAGTATTCTTAAGGGTATTAATATACAGAGTTAGAATAGTAGCTTATATTAGTATAAGGCCGCTATATAGTAGCTTATAAGTAGTAGGCGTAGCTAGTTATTATTATTATAATAGTTAAGATAAGATAAGAAATAGGAATTAACTTATATAGTTAACTATTATACTACTAGGACTTTCTTTATATAAATTATATCTTATTCTTTTACTTATCCTTTCTACGCTTAGGAAAGGTTATACTTATAATACTATTAGTTATATAACTACTATAAGAGACTACGTAGAGTAAGATCTTAGACCTAGAGAGAATAGTATATAGAACGCGATAGTATATATAATAGATTTATATAATATATTAATTTACTACTTATATACTACTTATATATATCTATCTACCTTACTTATATTCCTTATATAGGGAGTATAACTAATAATATATCTCTAGGTATTATAAGTACCCTAAGATATATATAATATAACTACTTTAAGTAAAATAGATCTATCTTATTTAAAGATTATATAATATATATATAATAATTATAGTACGTAAATAGCTATTAATTATACTATTAATATTAATATTTAATTTATAAAAGTTAATATTTTAAATTTTACTACCCGTCTAATAAATATATTTTAGCCTAGCTTTAGCCTAATATTAGGCTAATTCTTCCTCTACGCCTTATTTATATTAAATATTTCCTTATTTATCTAGCTATTATCTACGTTTATATTCCTTAGCCTATTTATCTATAACCCTAGTACTATTTAATAGAAAATCTAGGTTATAGATAGTATTAAATTAATCCTAGTTAATATAATTATTTATATAGAATCTTATATATTCCTTATTCGCTAGTACTACATATATACTATAGAGTATATAAGATAAATTATAAAAATGCTAAGTACCTAGAAGCCTTAGGTTTTAAGACCTACTTAATAGTTATATCCCTACTTTAAGTATTCTATATACCTTATTTATTACTCTACTATTAATTTAGCGTATTACCTTAATAAACGCCCCTATATATATCTATAATCTTCTATCCTTCTTAAGTCTTTTATAGTTAAGGATAGAAATAATAAGTTATAATTACCTTATATATCTACTACTTCCTTTTATAGATCTTATAACCTCGTATCTAGTATTAGGATTAGTCTCTTATACCTAGACATAGTCGCGCTACTACCCTTTCCTTCTACGCTAGTATAAAGTATATTAGACCTTTTCCTATTAAAGGTAATTTATATTTAAAGAGTCCTTACTATTACGCTTCTAGTAGGTTAAAGTCTAATAAATTCTAATAAAATAGTAATTTACTTATATTAAATCCTTCTTTTATCTATTAAGTTTATTACTATTATATAACTACCCCTTAAGTCTATTTTAGTTTTCTTAAAGGAAAATTATTAATATATTTATAAGGCCGTTATACTTAAATTCTAGATTAGCTAGTATTTATAAGACCTTCTACTATTACTTATAACTATATTTTAGATTATATAATATTATTATATTACCTTTAGGAATTATTATTATTATATATATTAAGTCTTAAGTAGTAGTAGAATATCTATTACTTATTTATTAACTCGCGCTTAAAGTAGACTTTATCTTATTATAAAGTATTATATTATTTATTATAATAAGGTTTTAATAGTATATATTATAACTTAAGATTTAGCGCTCCTAGCCTTCTATCTTATTTATTATAAGAAAGAAGGATTTAAGTAGAACTTTATATATAGCTTTATTATAAGCTGTATTAAAACTCTATATACTATTATATAAGTAAATAAATACGGCGTAATATATTATAATATATAATTTAGTGATATTAAGTTAGATTTTATTACTATTATTATTATTTAGAGTTATATTTTAGGGTTAATACTTTATAAAAACTATCTTTAAGCGGTTAATCCGGTATAATATATATTATATATAAGTTAAAGTATTCTTATTATAGCTTTTATATATTACTAGTATAATAAAATCTATAATCGCTTAATTATAATAGATCGTAGAGTCTTACTTCCTAGCTAGTAGAGGTACTATTATTAGAACTAGTTAATATACTATTACCTTCTACTTATTACTACTCTACTATTTAACCTTATTAAAATATTTAAAGCGTTTTAAGCTAGTAAACCTAGGGACTTGATAAAACCGTTTATTAAGCTAAATTAATACTATAAACTCTACTACCTTTTTCTTATCCTTTATACTCCTTTTCCTCGTAGCTTTCCTACTTATCCTAAGGATATCCTCTATTAGGGCTATATACTAGTTAATTAGTCTTATAACTACCTCTTTAAATAATTAATATAAGATATTAACGTCTATTAGTATATAAATATTATAGTATTTATACTTCTAGACCTAATTTACTATTAGATATATTATTATAGTCTTTCCTACTCGCTTTAAATTAGATAGTTACCTGTAAAGTTTAGCCTATATATATTTATAGCTCTAGTATTTCTATTCTTTTATAAGATTACCTTAATTATTAGGAGGTACTCTATAAATATTATAATATTAATTTTTCTTAATACTTATAGTTAGGACTTACTCTATATAATCTATTATTATACTACTAATAATTAGGTAGTAGCGTCTTATAAAGCTATCCGCGTAGCGAATATTTATACCTATCTCCGTAAGACTCTTAAATACTACTCTAGTTAGTTATAAATTACCCCTATTTAGCCTAATCTAACTTATATTAGCGTAGATAGTATAAGTATTATAAGTAGATTAAATATATATTTAAAAATTTACTCTATTAATAAATAATAAACCTCCGCTTATAAGTATTTTTAATACTCCTTTCTAATCTTTATAATTAGTATTAAGCTAATAAGAATTAAGCTTAATCTTATTTAACTCTATCTAGTTAATCTATTAAGATTTCTAATTATTATATATACTAGTTATAAGCTCTAGTCTTTATAATATTATATTATTTAGATTTTATTAATAGTAATAAGATTTAGGATAATTATAATACCTTCTAGTAGCTTATCCTATATTTCCTACTACTAGTCCCCTATATATATCTTATTATAAACCTAAGTATTATTAGGTATTCTAAGCTAAATTAGGGTATAAGTTTAGTTACTTAAGAAAGGTTTATATTTAAGGAGAAAGTAAATAATACTTAATATATCTTAGTAGTAGATAGTATATTCTATAATTATAAGACTACTTATAAGACTTAGGACTATAAAGTAGTCTTTAACCTACTAATCTTTATAAATACCCTAGGGAATATAATATATTTATACCTACTACTTAATAGTATTATAAAAACTAAGTTACTCCTATATTAATTTTAATTATATATTTTAGTAGAAAGTATTAACGCCTCCTTTAATAACCTTAGCCTTAGTTAACTACCTTATAAAGGTATAATCTATCTTATCTTAAAAGGGCTAGTAGGGATTATATAAGGAGGAGAGTATCTTATTATAATAGTTATAATACGCCTTACTATCTATTTTAGGGATATCCTTAATAGGCGTTCTAGCTCTTGTAACCTCTATAAATTCTTAAATTATAAGGGATAAAGATATAAATTAAATATAAATATAATTTAGAAAGATAGTTTTAGCGCTAGGAAATTAAGGCTAGGAAAAATTAGTACTAAGTTATTTATAAGTATAATATTACTACTAATATTACTACTTATATTTATATACTTTAATATAGCCCTACTATCTTTATTTACCTCTAAAAACTCTAATATATCTAAATATATAATAGTATCCCTAGTCTTATTAATCTCTAGATCTATTATAATTTATTTATAAAGTTAATTAATCTTATCTTTATCTAGGTAGGCCTTAGGCCTAGGGTCTCTCCTACGCTTTACGCCTTAGGTTATAAGATACTAGTTAAGATACCTTATTAATAATCTAGATATTTTAGCGATAAAATTATATATAAGATAGGAGTAATTTATTATAATTCTCTTTTATATTAAGGAAGCTAAGTTATACCTTAGATATATTATATAACTTATAATACGCGTTAATATTATATCCTTTATTATATTAGCCCTAGGGTTATTATTATATAAATATTAAGGCGTAAAGCTACTTATATAATAAGTCTTAGCCTAAATTTAAGCTAAATTTAGGCTAGATTTTACCTAGTTTTAATTTACTAAGACTAGATCCTTCTTATCCTAATAACTAGATATTTCTAACTATATCTACTAAATTATTACGCCCTAAGGTACTTATATATACCTTATAATAGATAACGCTAATTTCCTATAAGTACTAAATAGTAATATAGAGTTATTAGTATTAGTATTATTAGTACCTTTTAGGGAAATAGGGGGACTAGCCTTTAAAGACGCGTAGTAACCTTTAAACTTATAAGGCTTAATTTAACCCTCTTCCCTTACTTTAAGCCTAACCTCTTCCTTATATCCTTTATTATATCCTTTATCTAATAAATATAATTAGATTAAGGAGTTAGGTAACTAGATAGCTAATCTAGAATAAGTAGTATAAGCTTTATAAGAGGTAGTAGTTAAATTAAGTAATAAAGCTAGTATTTTAGCTAAAGTAGCTTAATATAATATAAGGGTAATTATACTTAATACTAGTAAAAGGAGTAATTTAAAAAGGGATAGTACTCTAATATAAAGTAGATTTAATATTAAAAATATTAGAATAATATCTTTTATAACTAATTTAATATAAGAAAGGATTTTATAGTAATATAACTCCTTTAACTTAGTATAAATTAGGTAAACTTATATAAAAATAAAATATTCCTATCCTATTACCTAGTTTAAGCTAATCTTATTAAGGTCTATATTATTTATAAAGTAATATCCTATCTTAGTTTACCTTTTATTTATAAATTACCTTGCCCTCCCTCTCTCTCTCCCTATTCCTCTATTATTATACCTTTAGAATTTTATATAATATTAGTTAGATAGGCGTTTTTATAATATTATATTTACTCTTATATATATATTAGCATTTACCTTAATATCTACCCTAGTTATAAGTACTCTTAAGTTATAAGGTAACTTTAATTATAAAGAAGGGCTATTAAAGAATATATAATCTAAGAAGTATATTATAAGTATATACCTAATTACTTATAAGGTAATAGTTAGCGACTTCTTTATTATAGCTACTAAGCTTATTAAGATAAATAGTATCTTTATAAGTAGGTTCTTAAGGTTATCTTCTACTAGGTTAGACCTTAATAGGTTATAAAAGGCGTATAACCTAGCCCTTATTTTATAATTTAAAGAGAAGCTTAAGATTAAAGGATATTTAATATTTATCCTAGAACTATATTACGGTATATTAATATATATATTTATACTTATAAAGTTAGATACTATTCCTTTAAGTATTTTTAAAGAAGAGTAAATTAGAAGGGAGGAATAAAATACTCCCTTAAGTCTTAAATAGGAATCCGCTACTAATCTTTACTTAAAATCTCCCTCTACTTAGGAGCTTAAAGACTTTAAGTATAATTATATATTATTTTAAATAACTATACTTATAACTTTATATAAGGTAAGAGTAGAGACTATCTTAGAGTAGGGTAGAGATAGAGTATTAATACTTACTAATCTCTAGTATAAGAAACTCTAGGAGAGACTAGAGTTAAGATATATAATTAATAGTATATCCTAATTTACTTTATTCTATAATACTAATAATTAGCTTATAGGTATAATAGATAATAAGGATTTATAGACTACTACTTATTAGTATTTAACGCGAGGGCGGAGATTTATAAAGATCTTAGTTATAATATAAGATAATATTAGTTAGCTAAGTCTTATACCCTTAATAATATATATTAACTTATAAGTAGTAAGTATTAAAGTACCCCTATCCTAGTTATTTTAGCTAGCCTTATATATATTTCTTTTAAGTATAGTATCTACTAATATTCTTATAAAATATAGAGGAAGTATATATTATAGTAGTATCCTACTTTATTTATAGACTTATTTATAAAGGTTATATCTAGGTAAGTTACTTTCTTTTTCTCTTAGGCTCTTAACCTTTAATTTATCTTAATACTTATACTATTAATTAAGTCTATCTAAGTACTTATATTATCTATTATTACTATCTAATTATAATTAAGCGTAGTAGCCGTTATTAAGTAAAAAGGTTAATATAGTAGTATAAGTAAGGTAGGAGGAGAGTAAGGATAAAGACCTTATATAATATTAATATAAATAAAAGTAGAAGTTAAACGTAGCTATTAAGTTAAGTATACTACTATTATTATTATTAAGTAAGAAGTCTTTACTTAATCTTAATCTATATATTATATTAAAGCTAAATATTAAGGAGGAGGGTAATAGAGAGTTTATTTAATCTAATATAAATCTTTATTTATTTATTTATTTATTTATTTATAAATTATACACGCGTCTATCTAAACTAATAAAAGATAATTACGGGGGCCTACGGGTATTTTATAGTCGCTACGATAGTAGCCGACTTATAAGGGAAACTATATACTTATATTAAGTATAAGCGCGGGTAAAAACCCTTACCTTTCCTACCTTCTTTATAACTTCTATTCCGTTTTCTCTTTATACTATATTTAGTCCTCTATAATAATAGGCGGTCGTATTTACTACTATATTAGTCTAGCTCCCTAGGGCCGGCTTATATACTATAAAAGCGAAATTCGCTCCGGTAGTAAAGATTTACGTCTAAGGTCGGCTCTAGTATAACTACTTCGCTGCGAGTAAGAACTAGCCTAGTAGCCTAGTCTAGATTATCTATCTCGCTACTCGTTTTAACCCCCCCGCCTTTATAAGTATCTTATAGGCGTCTACCGCGCCTAAGGTATCCTTTAACTCCTAGCGGCGGTCTTAGAGCCTAGGGTAATAGATAAGGATATACTTCGTATCCTACCTACGCTAGCCGTACCCGTAGCTTATAGATATATAGCTAGGGACTCTATACTAGTATAAGAAGGCGGCTAGCCCGATCTTTCCCGTCTTTATCTACGTAAAGACGGAGCTCTTAGCCTTTTAAAGGCCTTTATAAAGGGTCCTCCTACCGGTTTATAAGCCCCTAAGCTAGGCGGGGGGGCGATCCCTAGCTCCTAGTCCCGACTAGTATTCATCCTATATAGTATCCTAGGAGGACCTCTACTAATAGTATATTATCTTCTTAATCCTTTAAAGGGGGCGGGCTACCTCCCTAGTTATAATCGCGCCCCCGTCGTCTAGGCGTAGGGAGCGTAGAGCCTACTCGTCCTTCTCTTCTACGGGGGATTTTACTACCTCTCTCCTCCTCCCCCTTTTAGCGTTTAGCTTCCTTTAGATACGTATATTCCCTATTACTATTACTAGGTAGATCCCCTTTAACGTATACCGGCGGAGAACTAAGTAATCTAGTATTAGTTATATAAGGGCTATCCCTAACTCTACCTCTAGTACTCGCGTTAAAGTAGCCTTATATACCCCTAGTACGCGTCTTAAGTAGTTATTTTAGATAACTTTAAGCTTCCTTACGTGCGTCTTCTTTATATCCCTTAGTCTTTATAATATATATTATAAGGCGGACGCGTAGGTTATAACTAGCCGTACTATTACGTTATATACTTTCCTTACCTTATTAAGGGTAGCTCCCTAGGTTAATACCGTCGTTATAAATAGGGCGAGGCTCTAGGTAGCGAGTTTCACTTATACCCTCTTTAGGTACGGGCCCTACTATAATTTACCGTCGATATATAGTCCTAGGACTTAGATCTCCGTTTATAACTTTATTATCGCATGCCTTAGGTTAATAACCGCACTTATATTAAAGCGACGGGGGTAACGGGTAAGGTAGACTAATTTATATTTCTAGGGGGTAAAACTCGCCCCGTATATTAAAGCCTATTTAAGGTAGATCTCGTGTACTAGTTCTAAGGTCTTATAGTTACCTTCCGTAGTTTTCCTATATACTAGTAGGTAGATATTATCTATAAACCCTCTAACTTATAACTATAATTTAGCCGCCGTATACTCCTTAATAAGTAGCGCGTTAAAGAATAGGAAGAGGATAGAGGAGATTAGCGACCCCTAGGGAATCCCTATCTCTACCGGCTCTATCCTACTTATTATCCCCCTAATTATAATAGACGAGGACCTTTCCGCTAGGAAACTTTCCGTCTAGCCTATAATATAGCGAGGGATCCCCTTATACCGGAGGTTATAAATAAGCCTCCGGTAGGAGATAATATAAATCTTAAGGATTAGTAAGTTAGGCTCCTCTTCTATAAAATTATTATAACTAACCTTCTTAGATTCTAGTAGTCTAGGGATAACTAGTTATATAAGTATCTTTAAAATAATATATAACTACGCGTAGCTAGATTCCTAAAGATCCCTAATTTTAATTTAAGTATAAGTAAAACTATTATAATACTCCCTAGAATACTTAAACCTTTATACTACTAATAGTAGCTTTATATATTTATTATAATACTTCTTAATACTAGGGCGCTAGGCTATTTTAGTACCTTTATTAGAGATAAAATAGGACTAGGTAAGATAAAGTTATTAATTCTAACTTAAATACTCTTTAACTAATCTCTTTATATTAAGATATAGGAAGCTATTATATTAGCTATATTTTATTATTAGTTATAATAATAGTAGGAGAAAATCTATTAGGAATAGCGTAATAAACCTAAAACTTATTAATATTATAAAGAGGGCGCGGCCCTAGGATTTAAATATCTTATAAATAATTAGTTTTATTAATATCCTTATTAACTAGAGTTAGAATATTTTAATATTTATCTTATATACGGACTAATAATATTCTTTATATTAAGTAGTAATATCTTAATATAACTTATAAAGCTTAGTACCCTTATTAATTTTAAAATACTAGGTATCTAACTTATTAGTAAGTATTTAGGTATTATAAACTAATATCTTACTTTAATTAGGGATATTATATAAAAGATTAGGACTATTAGGGATAATAATAACCCTAATATATAGTTACTAAAGAAGGGTAAGGTTACTTACCTAAAGTAATAAGGCTTCCTAACTACTTAAAGTACTCTATTCTAGATTCTTACTATATAATAAATATAGATTATAAGATTTAAAAGTAGCCTTATTAATATATATTATTAGACCTACTAGAAGAATAAGTAAAAGGTAATAGATAAGAAGATAGTTTAACGTCTCTACTATAGCTTAGTAATTATTAACAAGAGCTATATTATAAAGAATACTAGCTAAGGGCCTTAAAAGATCTTATAAGAAATAAAATTAGATTAATTAAAATACTACTTCTAATCTACTACCTTAAGTAGTATAATAATTAATTTTAATTTAATAGATATTATAGGGCCTATAAATATTATTAGTAGTACTAAGTAGGACTACCCTAATTATAAGTATTACGCGCTCTCTAATAGTAGGCTTATAAGCTTAGGTAAGAATATTAATAGATTAATAGAAAACCTAAGGGATATAAATATTATAAAATCCGCTTATAAGTTAATTGAGATATTTATTACTCTTCTCCTAGACTTCTTTATTAGGAGGTATAAGGGGAGTTAATAGAATAAATAGCCGCTTATAAAGCTTAAGCCGCTTTATAAGAGTTAAGTAAGGAGTAGATTCCTTAATAAGTACTAGGTAGCCTTTAATAGGGTAATAATATAATAGAAGTAATTAAGTAAAGCCTAGCTAGAATAAAAGTAGATAAATTAGAAGGAATAGTATTAGAAGTTAAGGATATTTAAAGAGGTAAACCCTAAGATACTAATAATAATAGATACTAGATTTATATTTACTACCGCAAGGATATTATAATTAGCTAGTAATCTCCTATTCTTATATATAATTACTTATAAGGCTAAGTAGAAGTTCTTAAATAATATAATCTAGAAGATATATTAGGATAATAATACTAGGTATATAATAGATAGTTATATACTTTATACGTATTATATTAAAATAATAGCGGATTACCCTAAAATTTAGGATATTAATTAAATTTTATAAAAGTATTAACGCGCGTATATCCTAATTCTTTCCTCCTTTTTAAAGACTACCCTTATAATAGAAAGAGTAAGTTCTTCTTTTACTTAAGACCTATTACTATTAATATATTATATCTTAGATCTTTTTATATTATAAAAATATATTTATATCTTTAATATATTATAATAAATATTAACTTTATTAATCTAGTATATTTATAAGTATAAAGATCTTTATAAAAGTTTATATATATATTTTAAACCTTTAAAGAAGTAAAATATAGTAAAGGAGGCCTTTTAATAGGAAGTAAACCCTAATATAAGTAAGCTAAAATATAAAGATTAATTAAATATATTAATAGGGTTAATAAAGATAATAGGAATTAAGCTAATACTTTATAAAGCTTCTATTATAATTATTATAAAGCTTATATATAATCTAAGCCTATATACCTAGGTGTTAAAGCGGGCTTATTACCTAGGGTAGAAGGAGGATATATATTATTATATTCTCTATTTAAATATACTTATTAAGCGGGTAGTTAAGGAGAAGTAGGTAAAGAAGTCTAAGTTTTTAAAGGATACCTTTAAAACCGTAGAGGAGGCTAAAGCTAAGGACAGCGAGAGTAGTAGTAAGGGGGGCGGTAAGAGGGGTAGTAAGGGTAGTAATAATAGTAATAAGGATAAAAGGTTTAAAGCGTAGGTAGTTAAAATATATTAGATATACTTTAATAAATCTAGTTAGATCTATAATTACTATATTAGCTTATTTAAGTAGGGTTAAATTTAGCCTAAATTCTACTTAAAAGCTTATATTAAGTATAGATAAGCTAGCGCGTATTATCTCTTAACGCGTTATTTAAATTTATTATTAATCCCTTTATAACTACCTTATATCTTTCTTTAAAGTATTTTAATATAAGTATTAATAAGCTCTTAATATTAATTAACCTAATATTACCTAATTTCACCTAGGTTCTACGCCGTCCCTAAGGTTATAGTTCCTCCTTATTAAAATCTTATTATAATATAGACTTACTACCTAACTAGAGTTACTACTTCTCTTAAATATTACCTATTACTACTAAGATACTTATAAAAGGTATCTTAAGCTATTACCTTTATTACTAATTTTTACTAATTTTTACCTTATTCTCTATTATAGATATAAGCCTACTTAAGCTAAAATATAATTATAGGTATATATAAGGGTTATTAATAAATATATAATTAAAGAAGTATATCTTAGGTATATACCTACTTAATTATAAGTAGATAATTAATAACCTCTTTAATATAATTATAAAGCTTATTAAGATATATAGTATTTTTATTAGTAGGCTCTTAGGTTTATTATCTACTAGATTAAAGCTTAATAGATTATAAAAGGAATATAATCTAACCCTCGCGTTAGAGTTTAAGGAGAAGCTCTCTATTAAAGGCTATAAGTAAGGTATTATTAAGCTATACTATTATATACCTACCTATATAAGTATACTTATAAAGCTAAATACTAGTCCTTTAACTATTTTAAAAGAAGAGATACTTAAGAGCTAGTTAAAGGTAGAAGTAGTAATATTAAATATATTAAATAAAAACCTACTTTAAACCCTTTTATATATTATCCTCCTTTTAAATAGGTATTAAAAGACTTTAAATTTAATTATTAACTATTCTATATAAGTATAATTATAACCCCTTATAAAATAATAGCTAGTATAATTATAAAGTAGGGTAGAGATAAAGTATTACTACTTATTAATATCTATTAGAAGAAACTTTAATCTAGACTTAAAGTAAGATATTTAATTAATAATATATCTAAACTTACTCTAATATATAATATTAATAATAATACTCTAGGTATTATAAATAATAAATATTTATAAACTACTATCTACTAGTATATAAAGTAAAGACTAAGAAATATAAAGATCTTAGTTATAATATAAGATAATATTAGTTAGCTAAGTTTCTTGCCCTTAATAAGATATACTAACTTATAAGTAGTAAATATTAAATAACAAGCCTCTTCTAAACCTTTTAAACCTCCCTTAATATTACCTCTTACTAATCTAGTACCTATATTAATTAGGGATCTTCTAATATTTAGCTACTATAATTACTTTATATTTTACCTAGAGGTAAATCCTCTAAGTTTAAAGCTATATAAGTTACCTTTATTCTCCCTTAAGCTCTAAGTCTTTCCTTTATCTTTATACTAATATTAATAATTAGATCCTATTAAGTACTTATATTACTCCTTCTAAGTATATAAGTATTACTCTAATAATAGTATAACCTAGTAGTTATTATATAGTAAAAAGGTTAAGAAAAGTCTATAATAAGAGTAGGAGGAGAGAGGGGATAGAAGATATTATATAATATTAATATAAATAAAGTAGAAGTTAGGCGCGTATATTAGGTTAATAATATTAGGCTAAAAATATTACTATCTTCTTCCTCTACCCTATTTACTCCTACTTAATCCTACTATTTAAAATAATAGAACCCTAAGCTTAAGTAGAACTAGATAAACTTAAGGAGAGTAATAGATATTCTAATACTAATAATATAGATATTAATACTCTATATATTAGACTTATCTTACACGAAATCTTCCTAACTAACCTTTTTAGATTCTAGTATTCTAGGGATAACTAGTTATATAAGTATAAGTAAGATAAAATTTAAATACGCGTAGCCTAATTCCTTAAGCTCCTAGAATTCTAGAAGAGTATTAATATAAATATTCTATTACTACCTTAAATATAATACCTCTATACTATTAATAGTACTTATATATTCTTATTATACTACCCTTTAATATTAGCTTACTAAGTACTCTTAGAATATAAAACGGGATTAAGGAAGGTAGGATTTATAATCCTAATATATAAGTACTTTAACTAATTAATACTATATTAAGGCGTAGGAAGCTATTAGATCTATAATTCTTTATTATTAATTATAGTATTAACTATAAAAGATACTTTAAGAATAGTATAAGAAACTTAAATATTATTATTATTATAAAGATAGCGCGGCCCTAGGAATTAATATCCTATAAAAAGTTAATTTTATTATATCCCTACTAATTAAAGTTATAAAGATTTTAATACTTATATAATATATATATTATTAATATTCTTTATACTAAGTAATAATATCTCTTTATAACTAGTAGAACTTAAAGATCTATTAGGTTTTAATAATCTATATATTTAGCTTATTAATAAATATAAGGGAATAATAGATATAAAGCTTATTTTACTTATAAATACCTTACTAGATATAAATATACTTAGAGATAGAAGATACCCTAAAGTATAATTTCTAAAGAAGGGTAAGGTTATTTATATAAAATAATAAGGCTTCCTAACTACTTAAAGTACCTTAATCTAGAATCTAATTGTATAATAAATATAAATAAGATTTAAGAAAATATAGAATACCTTTACTAAGATATATAGGTAGATATACTAGAAGAAGGAAAAGTTAATAAATAAGGAGATAGTTAGCTACCTCTATTATAACTTAGCTATTATAAATAAAAGTTATATTATAAAGAATACTAGGAAGTATTATAAAGGATACTACTAGATATAGAAATAAATAGACTAGGATATTACTTTTAATTTACTACTTTAAGTAGTATAATTATTAATACTAATCCCGCTAATATTATAAGACTAATAGATATTTTTAGTAGTCTATTCTTAAAAGCTAGGCTTACGGCCTTAAGTAAAACTATTAATAAATTAATAAAAAGCCTAGGAGATATAATTATTATATTAACTACTTATAATTTAATTAAGACCTTTACTAATCTTCTACCTAGCTTCCTTATTTAGAGGTATAAGCAGAGTTATTAGAATAGAGAGCTACTTATAAAACTTAAGTTATACTAATAATAAGTATAGAGTAAATTCCCTAAGAAATACTAGGCGGCCTTAAATAGGAATATAATATAGTAGAAGCTATTAGGTAGAGCCTAGTAAGAATAAAAGTAGAAGAATTAGAGTAATTAATATTAGAAGTTAAAGATATTTAAGGAGGTAAATCCTAAGATACTAATAATTATAGATTTTAAATTTATAATTAACGCCGCGAGAATACTATAATTAAGTAGTAATCTCCTATTCTTATATACTATTACTTATAAGGCTAAGTAGAACTATATAAATAAGGTAATCTAGAAGATATATAAAGACCTTAAACTTATACGTATAAAGAAAGGTTATATACTTAATTAATTCTAATTATAAATTATAGAATATTACCTAGAGGTTTAATAAGTTAGAATAATCTAGTAAAGCTACCCTAATAAGAGTATTATAATAATACCCTTATTTACGGAAACTATCCTTCTAATATAAAGAGTAAGTTCTTTAATTACCTAAATATAAATAAAGGTATAAAATCCTACTTAGCTTCCTCTTTACTTTAAGAATATCTTTATATCTTTAATATATTATAGTAAATACTAATATTTACTAATCTAGTATATTTATAAGTTTAAGGATCTTAACTAAAGTCTACGTATAGAGTTTAGAGTTTTAAAGGTATAAAAGGCGGTAAAAGAAGCCTATTTATAGGAGAGAGACCTTAAATTAGGTAAGCTACTTTATAAGGAATAACTAGATATACTAATAGTATTCCTAAAGATAATAGAGACTATATTAACCCTTATAAAGACTATTATTATAATAATTATAGACCCTAATATTTAATCTAATCCTATATTTATAAGTACTAAGATACTATTAATATCCTAGTTATATAGAATAATTAATATTATATATTAATAGTATTATATATTATACTTATATATAGAGCTTAATACTACTATTTATAAGACTTAGGTATTTATAAGGTTAAATATTTAAAGGTAGAGTAATATATATTAATATTTATTATTTTATTAAGGATAACTTAGGTAGATTTAAGCTAGATTAAGGTAAAATATAGTCTTAACCTTATAATAAGATACGCTTTTAATAAAAAGTTAATATAAAAGGACTTATTTATTAAAGTTAGGCTAAAATTAGGTTAAGTTAAGTTAGAAAATTTTAATATCTATATTAATAAGTAGTAATTACTACTTCTAGAGACTTATAAGCGGGATATTCTCTATCTTATAAAATTAGCGATTATAACTCCTACTTTAAAATACCCTTATAAGCTTAATAAGAAGTAGGTATAAAATACTTTATATCTATTAAATAATAGCTACTAATAATTATATTAGACTACTAATATAATTAAGTTTACTATCTCTAGGCTACCCGTTTATTATACTATTATATAGACTAGCTTAAAGCTTCTCTACTAGAAAGAAGATCCTATACTTAAAGGATATAATATAAGGATTAGTAAGGATATAATAAAGATTAATACTAATATCTTAGAGCTACCTAAAATCCTATTAGTAAAGAATATAATAGTAAAGCCTTTATACTCTAGCCGTTAATATTTAAGAGGTAAAGTCTTCTTCTTACCTAATACCGCTCCTCTTAAATCCTAGGGTATTATTATCCTTATATTTAGGGACTACTTACCCCCTCCTACTTGTAAGTAGATTAATAACTTTAAGAGGAACTTACTAGATCTTTACTATAGTTATAATAGTATTATTATAAAGTATAAGCCTATAATTATTATAGGGGAGGCCGATAATATTAATCTAATTATTAAATATTTCTAGTAAGCTAGCGATAAATCTAACGCTTAACTATAAATAATTATAGTTATCCTATTAAATAAGGCTTCGGATATATATTACCACGTAAAGAAGAATTATAACTACCGCCTTAGGGTTATATTATAGTATAGATAGGCTAGTTATATTATTAAAAATAATCCTTAGTATTACTCTAATATCCTAATAAAGTTTAATTATAAGCTAGGAGGTACTACGTTAATAATTAAGGCGGTAAGTTAGCTTAGCTAGTAAGTATATATTAGCTAACTAATCCTAGAAAATACCGTACTTTACTATTCCTAATATAATTATTAGAGCTAATATCTCTTATATAGTACTAGGCCCTAAGTAAGTATTTATAGCTACTATAACTATCTTACTTAATAAGACCTACTCTTATTATAATATAGTTATCTAGTCTAATAGTTTATATATTAAGATAATTACTAGGACTAATATTACTAGTATACTTCTTCCTCTTATAAATTAGTAGATTAAGAATATTAGCTATAAATAATTATTAAAGCACGTTTACTATTTCTATAATAGTATTTTTAAGGCGTAGTATATTAATACTCTAAAAGATAAAGTTATAAATATAAAGCTTATCTTTAATTAACTTAATAATAAGGATCTATCTTATATAATAAGTTTATACTAATTAATTTATCTACGGTAAAGACTAATCCTTTTTATAACTTAAGTTTACTATTATTATAGCTAAGAAGCGATATTATATTTACTTCCTTCCCCTAGTAAGTCCTATATCTAATAAGAATGGAAATCTAGTACTAGGGGTTATTATTAATAGGGACGTTACTTACCCCTTTAATAATAATATCTACCTCTACTTATATTCTATAATTTAGGGTATAGCTTAGCTAATATATTACTTAATTATTATAGATAAGATAGGTATTAATATTAATAAGTTCTAGGTAATACTTTATAAGTCCTACTATTAATATTAGTAAGCTACTACCCCTATCTTATTATATATAATAATCCTAGCTTTTAGAGATAGAGTACTAATTATTAATAGTCCCCGCTATCTACTACACTTACTTAGCGTTTAAGTAAGGAGAATCTTATATTAATATAATATACCCTAACTATATAAAGCTACTTATAAAGCGTACCTAGTATCTTAGTAGGGAGGTATCTTTATACTTAGCTAAGATAAAGTTAGAGATTAAATAACCTAAGTTACTATTATTCGCGCTTATAAATAATAATTATCTAGGTATATAGTTTATCTAAAACTACTTTTCTAGTAATTTAAGTTACTTTATATAAATTAACGGCCTTAATATATTAATTATTAATAATACTAATAAGCGTATATTTTCTCTACTAATACCTTATTATAAGTAAATATAACTTACTATATATACTAGCTCTCCTAGTTATTTATAAATATATATATATATATATATACTATATATACTTTTCCTAATATAAATAGTAATTATAGATAGGAAAATAACTAGTAATTAAAATATTATATTATTAAAATTATTTACTATTTATTATTCTTCTATCTAGGGTATAATATAGTATACGTATTACTCTATTATTATAAATAAGATAAGCGTCGATATTAGTAAGTTTTAGGCTATAATAATTAGGACTAATATCTATAAGATACTTCTTACTTACGTAGATTAATAGAATAATAATAGTAGTAATATTAAGTATAAATATTAAAAAGAGGGTTAGCGTAAGTAATAGCGTATTTAAGCTAAGTTTAGGCTAAGTTTAAGCTAGATCTAGGCTAGATCTAGCCTAAACGCGCTATTAAATATATTATAAAAGCTAATTAGCCTTTATTTTAATTCTTATCTTCTCCTATCTATTCTTTCTTTATTTAATAATCCTTTACTATTAATATAATTACTATTATCTATATATTATTCTTCTATATATAAATATAACCCCTTCCTTAAATAAATAAAAGTTATCCTATCTAGAAGTATATAGACTTCCTTTCTAGTCTAGATAAACCGCGTATATAACTAATTAACCTATTTATCCTAGGATAAATTTTCCTTAGATAACGCGCGTTCTAATTATTTAGAGCCTTTAAAGATAGGAGTAAAGTATTAAAGGACCTACGCTATTATTAATAATAATAACCTAGGGATATTACTATTATAGATATACGCTATAATATACTATTAACTAGTAATCTTATATAATACTTATTAGTATCTTAATCCTCCTTAGTTATTTTATTTAATAATAAGGATATATAGAAAAAAAAAGTATAGACCTTACTCCCCTTAATCTTAATTATAATTATAAGGGAGTATACTCGCGTTAAGTTTAAAGTATTCTAAAGGCTCTAATAGAGACCCCCTATTATTAGTATCCTCCTATCCCTTATAAATACCTAACCGCGATAATCTATTATATAAGGGTTAATACCTTTAAGGTTAGATACCTTAATACCCTAGATAGGTTTTAACTCTAGGGTATAAAGTAATTATAATAAATATAGTACTATATATCTAGGCGATTATAGTTATAAGTATTTATAGTAAAGGGTATAAGTTATAAGCTAATACGTAGTAGAAGGTATAACTAAGTATACTAATTAAGAAGATTTAAATAAGGATTATAAATTATCTTAGAAAGGTAGAAGGGTAGTATAATTATAATATTTATAAAATACTAGTACTATAAGAGGTAAGGAAAGTTAGTATCTACTATATTAAATCTAAGTTAACTTACTTACCCTAAGCTAGATTTATAATAGAATTAGTAAAATCCCCGGCTATATAATAGAGAAGGCTTAAGATATTATATAAAGCTACTATACCTTTACTAGTAGTTATAATAAGTATATAAAGATACTCCTAAAAGGAAAGGCTTTTCTAAGTATTAATATCTATAATATAAGTTCTTAAATTAAATCTAGGACTTTTATTAACCTAGTCTTAGCTAAAGCTACTAAAGGCTTTCTTAATTAATATAATTATTAAGATAATTACTTCCCTATTTTTCCTTAGTAATTATAGAAACCTAGGAAATAATAAATTAATAAAGTATATATTTAATCCCTTAATACTAGAATTAATAATTCTAGTATTAATAATAATTTAGTATATAATTAAAGAATATTAATATAGTTTATAATAGATAGTAAAGTTTAAGGGTTAGATTATTAAGAGTATAAGCCTTTAAATTTAAATCTTAAAAGCTATACTAATAAGATCTTTAAAACCCTTTAAATAAATTAAGGATATATAGTACTATTAAAGGGTAGATAGATAAGAGGTAATTAGGATTATATTACGCGCTATTATTATTTAAATTTTAGGTATAAAGGAAGATTATAATAATAAGGAAATTATAAACTTTATATTTAAAGACTTACTTAATAACCTTAATAACCTAGACTATAAGCTAGACTCTAATAATCTAACCTAAGGATAATATTATAGTTTAGATAGTACTCCTATTAGTAGAAATAAAAAGGGGCCTTTAATTAGTAGATTAGAGTTAACTTAGAAGGAAAGTTAATATATTAGTAGATTTAAATATAGGCTAATATTAAGTAGTAGGCTCTATTAAATAGTACTCTAATATATAATATACTAGTAAGAGTATTATAACTAATATTAGGGAATAGGAGAAATACTAGATAATACTAGTAAAATATAAGTTAGTAATATTTAGGCCTAAGTTAGCCTAAGTTAGCCTAAGTTAGCTTAGTATTAAGCTACCTTTCCCTCTTTAAGCCTAACTTCTCTCCTACCTTAGCTAATAGAGAAGTAGATAGATAAAGAGAAATAGGAATAGAGGTAGGAGTAGGGCTAAGAGGAGGCTATTTATAATAAAGTATAACCTTAATTAGATTATAATAGCTAGGTATACTAATAATTTCTAACTATACCTAGTCTTTATAAATAACTATAGTTATAAAGTAAAAAGGCGTAGTAACTATTAAGGATATTTATCTTTCCTAGGGTTATATATTAATTATACGCTAACCGTTAGTTAATAAATAGGCTACCTAGGATCCTACTAATACTAATATAGAGCCTAAGGTAGTAGGTAATAAGTACCTTACTATAGTTAAAGGAGTAGCGAAGTAATAAAAGATAAAGCTAGGCCTTAGATATACGGCTTAGATAAAAAGGCTAGGGATAAAGAAGAATAGTACTACTAGAAACTATTATAGATAATAGTATAGGGTATTAAAAGTTCCTAAAATACGCGCGGTTAAATAGGGAGGTTAAGTTAAGACTAGGTAATAATTAAGACTATAAGTCTCTATAATTATATAGACGATTTATTAGTCTATTTATTTACTAAGGAGTAGTTAGAAATAATACTATATATATAAACTACTATACTTACTATTATAAGAGTAATATTACTATTATATTTTAACTTAATAATATTAGGGTTAGTAGTAAAAAGGTACTATATAAAATAAGCGTAGATAATAATATAATAGAGGTTTATAAAGATAACTATATACGTGTATATAGTAATAAAAGTTATTAATTCTACTATATCTATATACTATAATATAGTATTACGGATTTTAGCCCCTAGCGCCTAAGAGCTAGCACTTATACTTAATAGTTTAGGGCGCCCCTAGCCGTTAGGGCTTCTATCCCTGAATTACTAATATATATAACGGACCTTCTTAATAACTTATACTAACCCTATAATTTTAAGCTTAGTAGGCTAATATCTCATCTTAGTATTAGTAAGTAAACGACTAAGAAATAAAATAGGTTACTAAGAATTTTACTTAGGGAATTTAGGTAGCGTCGACCCTACTATTATAGTAGTAGAAGAAGGGCCTTATTTATAAGCGTCCTTAATAATATAGTAAATAATAGCTTTAAACTTAAATTTCTTACTTATATCTAGGTTAACAAATAGTTAACGCTATTTATTAAAGTAGTAAAGGATACTTAAGGAGGTAAAAAGCTTTTATAGATAGTAAAAGGTATTTAATTCCTTAGGAGTAAGGACTAAGACCTTTAATCTACTAGCTATCTTCTTATATATATTACCCCTAATACTAATTAACTTTATAAGTAAAGTCTTATACCTTAGTAAAGGCTTTATAATAGTAGTATAGAATACTATATACTACCTATTATAACCTATTATACTAAGATATTTCTCTAGTTAACCTAGGGTATCTAGGAATATAAGTATAGTAATAGCTGTAAGTTTCTTAGCTACTATTAATAGACTAAGTATATTAACCCTTTACCTAAGTAAATAGATAGAGGAGTATCTAAGAAATAACTTTTTAGGAGATAAGTATATATTATACTTATCTAGTTTACTAAAGACTTTATAAAGGTACTTAAGATATTCGTCTAATAATATAGAGAAAATTACTATATTATTTATATATATATATAGTAGAAATAATAAAACTCCTAAAGTATTATATCTATTATATATTAGATATATGCTAGAGAGTTCCTAAAACCTATTATAGGTATATTAAATATTTCCTAGCCTTTATAAGAGGCTATTATAAGATAATACCTATAGTCTTACTTAACCTACTATTAGTAGAAGAAGCTTACTATATTAACTATTAAGATATATAAAGTATTTTATAATAAGGTAAGTATTTCTAATTAGAGAGGAATAGGGTAGGTATTAGGTATTATAATCTTATTTAATACTCTAATATCTATAATAACTTAACCTTTTAAGCTATTAGGCGTGTTTTCCTATATAATAAAGTAGGGGAAGGAAAATAAAGTAGATATATTTATCTATTTAAGTCTTCCTTAAGAATATAGTTTATTAAATTCCTTATTAATTACCTCTTTATCTTATTAATTAAGAGGGTATACGCGTACTTAGCTAGGTTTATATAGATCTTCCTAATTATTAAGTAAGGGGATCTCTATATACTATAACTTAGGAATACTAATAATATTACTAGTATCTTTCTAAAGATTAAGAAATTTATTAACTATAGTAGTAATTAATATAGCTACCTAAGGTATAGTACTATAAATTATAACTCTAGTAGAGTAATATACCTTAATTAGTATAAGGACTAGTTAGGAATATAGTACTACTATTAACGTGGCGTTTATAATACGTAGTAGTACTACGCTACCCCTTTACCTATAATATATAGAGGAGGGAATTCTCCCTAAAGGAAAGGGTAGCGATTAGTCTTACTATTAATAAGAATAGAGAGTTTTATATATATATATATATACGTACCGTTTATAATACTTAATAGCTATATTATTACGTAGTACCCTTATATTCTAATTACTCTATCCTATTTAGGGGTAGTAGCCCGACTATTAGTAAGATAAGTAGAGAAGGGTTATTATAAGTATATAGTAAAAGGGTAAGTTAACTAGCATAGATAACCTACCTAAATATAAGGGACTAAGCTCGTAGAGAAAGTAAGTCTTAAGAATTAATTAATAAATTAATAATAGATATATCACGATTATAACTAACTATCTAGGGGTAGCTATTAGGCGTATAAACCTAGTCCCCGCTACCTAAAATCTAAGAAATACTATTATAAAAGATATAAGAACTTAAAGAAGAAGTCTCTAAGAGGTAGTAGATATAAGATCTATAATAATATTTATAAGAGTTAGAGTTAAAAATATATATTAATAATACTACTTAAGCGGGTTATTACTATTACCTATTATTAATAGAAGAATTAGAATTAAAGCGTCCTTAATATAAAACTTATATTCTTAGGCCGTAGGACCTTTATATATATAACGGGAAGTTAGTATAAGAATATTAAGAATAGTTTAATAATATAGTTAATATAATTAAAATAAATATAGCTTACTTTCTTAATAATTTTATAAAAATCTAATACGCGTTATAATATATAGCCCTAGACCTTAAGGCTATATAGTATAAGTATATAAAGGAGATACTAAAGGATAAATAGTCCTAGGAATACTTTAATAGTTTCCTAATAAATTAAATAAAAGATCCTTAAAATTAATACCTTATAATTAATAAGCGCTACTTAGAAGCTAAGTAAAAGGAATATTAAAAGATTATAAACTTTATAAATTACCTTATTAAGTTAAAAAGATAACTTAAGCTATTAATAGATAGACTAACCGTCGAGTCGGGTTTCAGTACTATCGATTGGTACCGACCCGAATACTCGGTACCTACTTCCGGTACCGACCCGAAAAGCCCTCGGTACCTTGGCGAGTCGGGTTGGACCAACCCGAATCGCCAAGGTATCGCCAAGACGCCAAGCCACTAATAAATTAGCTAGATAGCCTAGATTTTTTCTAAAATTAGTGCTATTCTAAAAATAAATTATTTTTTAATTATAATTTTTATAGTCCCCTTAATTCTCTAGGTATATGCATTACCTTTTTGCATTACCTTATTTACTTAAAGGTACTACCTAGGTAATAATAATAATAATGCTTAGTAATATAGTAGTAAGTTATATATATAGTACTAAATACTACTATAAATAGAAAATATTAGTAATATTATAGTAATTATTTCTATGTGAATAGTTAAATAGCTACTACCTTATTTACTATTAAGAATTACCTAGTTAGTAATAATAATAATGCTTAGTAATCTATTAGTAAGTATTATATATAGTACGAAATATTATTATAAATAAAAAATATTCCTAATATAATAGTCTTGGCAAAATAATATAGGTGGAACTAATGTCTTAGCGAGTCGGGTTAATACTTCGGTACTAATACTTAGTACCACCCCTTAGTATTAACTCGAATACTCGGTACTAACTATTAGTACCGACCCGAATACTCGGGCTAGGAATTTGGTATTAACTCGCTAAGAGTCGAGTCGGGAACCTAACTTAAGTTTAAAGTACTAACCCGACGCGGTTAGTCTATTAATAGAGTATATACTCTATAATAACCTTTTAAATAAGTTATATAAGGATCTTTATAATTAATCTATAATATAACTTAATATTCCTAAGATAAGGGATACTCTTATTATATTAGCGACTTAATTAGAGCCTTATATAGTACTACTTATATATAAAGATTAAAGGGATAATACTCCTACTAAGGGTTAATATCCTTAAAGAGGAAGAGGAAATTTTTAAGGGTAAAGAGATAATAGCCTATATATAAAGTAAGAAGGGCGGGGCGCTATTAGGGTATTATTATACTTTCCTTTAAGGCCTAAGCCTAACCTTTCTACTACTAAGTATTAGAATTATTAAAAGAAGGGATATATAATTAAAGATTATTAAAGTATAAAATTAATAGTTATAAGTATTATAACTAATAAGCTTATAACTAATAAGATATCTAGTAATAAGCTAGTTAAGAAAGGGTTAAATTTAAAAAAACCCTAAGTATTATAATTATATCTACTATTATAATATAAGGGAAGAAGTAGATATAATAACTTATTATTATAATATAAGTAGAGCTTAAGAGCTTATAAAGAGAATTTATTATATTAATTAACTTTAAAGTAGATATTAATTATATTAATATATACTTAATAAAGGAGTAGGATTAGGAAATAGACCTTAGCTCTAGTAATATCTTATATAATAGGGTTAGGAACCTAATATTATTATTAGGTTCTTATATAAGAAAAATTAAACTTATTAATTTTAATAGTATTATATAATATTATAAGGGCGCCTTTTATATAATAGTAAACTTTAATTATAACTTCTACCTTAAGTATCTATAATTAGAGGAATAAAATCCCTAAGTAGATTAACTTATATAAAACTAATAATTTCCTATTAAGGAAAGTAATATTAAGGAGTACTTTAGTACTATTAAAGCCTTAAAAGAGTAGCTTAATAGTATTATATTTATTATAATATACTTAGGAGTAGGTAATAAAAGCTTACTACTTAAAGTTAAGCTCCCTCTAGAATTTTAGGAATTCTAAGATATCTTTTTAATTAAGAATACTAGGGCGCTACTAGCTTATATATATTATAATTACGCGATTAATATAAAGGAGAATAAAGAACCTCCTTTTAACCTACTTTATAACCTATTAAAGAAAGAGTTATATATATTAAGAGAGTACTTTAAGTAGGCTTTAAAAAAGAGGTAGATTTATTACTTTATAAGTTTAATAGGTATACTAATTCTTTTTATACTAAAAAAGGATAGAATATTATATTTATATATTAATTATAAGGCGCTTAATAAGATTATAATTAAGAACTATTATCTACTTTTATTAATTAATAAAATATTAATAAGATTAATTAGTATTAAGTACTTAATTAAATTAGATCTTAAGGATATATATTATTACTTATAAATAAGAAAGGGTAATAAATAGAAGACTATATTCTATATAAGGTATAACTATTTTAAATATATAGTTATACCTTTTAAACTTATTAATATACCTACCTTATTTTAAGTATATATTAATAAGGCTTTAATAGGACTACTTAATATTATATATATTATTTATCTAAATAATATTCTTATCTACTCCTAGGATAAAAAGTCTTATATTAGAGTTATAAAGGTAGTATTATAATATCTTTATAAATTTAAACTTTATATTAACTTAAAGAGATATAAATTTATAATAGTAGAAGTAGAATTCCTTAGCTTTATTATTAGTTATAACGGCGTATATATAAATCTATATAAAGTAGATACTATAATAGAATAGCTAGAACCTAGGAGTATTAAGGATATTTAGATCTTTTTAAGGTTTATTAATTTCTACTATTATTTTATTAAGTATTATTCCTCTATTACCGCGGTATTAATAGACTATCTAAAAAATAATTACTTATATATTAAAAATAGGAAGTTAACTTTAAATAATATTATAAGAGCGGCGTTTAAGTAGTTAAAGTAACTATTCTAAGAGGTATTATTACTTATATATTTTAACCTTATAAGAGAAAGAAATCTAACTAGAGATTAATACTTTAATATTAGCTATTATAACTATTTTATTATAAAAGTTCCTAATTAATAATAAAGTAATAAAAGTAGAATAGTATTTAATTACTTTCTATTCTTATAAGTTATATTTAATAGAAATTAGATATAAGACTTATAATTAGGAACTACTTATAATTATTAAAGTATTTTAAATATAATAGTACTTCTTAGAAGGTAGCTTATACCTAATTATAATAATTACTAATTATAATAACTTAAGGTATTTCTAAATAATATTATTATTAATAAGGAGATAAGTATATTAAGTAATAAAGCTTATAATATATAACTTTAGAATATACTATTATATAAGTATTAAGAACCTAGCTAACGCCCTATTAAGGTAATTAAATTATATATTAATAATAAATAAAAAAGATACTTATTTATTAATATTATAAAATAAGTTAATAAATATTAAGTATATTCCTTCTAATAAATATTATATATATAGTATTTATAAAGGTCTATAAGATAATAAGGCCCGTAGCTATAAATAGTATAAAAGGTTAGAGATAGGGCTTAGAGAGCCTTATACCCTAAAAATAAAAGAGAGTAATATACTCTTAGGGATATAAAGTAGCGTATATATTAACTTAAACCCTATTATAAGATAGTTTAATATTAATTAAATAATACTTAGAAGGTATATTATAACTATATTAATAATAGAGCGTATATAAAATAAATATAATAACTTAATATTAAAGATACTCTAATATATTTAAAAGGGAGATAAGAATATTTATAATAAAAAATAATTATTAAAGTCTTAAGGCTATAAAAAGGCTACTAACATATCTCTATTAATAGATAAGATAGGGGTCCTTTATAAAGGTAGTATAGTTTTTATACCTAATAATAAAGTAATTAGATAAGAAATCTTAAAGCTTTATTATAATAACCCTTATATTAGCTACTACTTATAAAAGTATATATAAGAGCTTATTAAGTAGAAGTTCTATTAGAAATTAATAGGATAAGATGTTTATAATTATATATAAAAATACTTAACTTATAAATTAATAAAGCCGCGTAGATATATTATTTATAGTATATTATTACTATTATTAATACTTATAAGACCCTTTTAAGAAATTATAATAGATTTTATTATAAATCTCCCTCTAAGTAAATAGAAGGATAGTATTTATAATATAATCTTAATAGTTATAAACTACTATATTAAGGTAGCTAGGTATTACCTATTATAAAGATAGTTAATATTATTAGTATTACTAACCTATTATATTATAAAATCTTCTTAAAGTTTAGTTAGTTAGAAGGTATTATTAATAATTAAAGGATAGTATTTATAAATAGCTTCTAGGTAGCTATATATTATTATATTAATATAAAAAGGAAGCTTAGTACTACTTTTTATCCCTAAATAGATAGTTAAATAGAGAGATAGAATAGTATACTTAAGTAGTATCTATACTACTATTCTACTTAAAGATAAGATAACTAGGTAGAGTTACTTTATCTAGTAGAGTTTATATATAATTACTAGAAAATACCTGTAAAAATTCAAGATTTTTACGTTAGAAAATCACCCCTACTACCTAGCGTTTAGTAGGTGAGATAAATAGCGGGGAGTATATTAGACACGTTAGTAGGTAGCCGCGATAGTATTAGCTATATTATATATATATACTAATAGATCGATATAAATCATTCTAATAGCATTATATACCTAGTAATAAGACGGATATTTCCCCCTATTTAGGTCGATATCAGATATATTAGTAGGTAAGGTAAATAGTAGGGAGTATATTAGACACGTTAATAGGTAACATGAATAGTAGGGAGTAAATTAGATGTTTTAGCTTATAAATACGATAGTATTAGCTAATATACTAATAGACTAATATAGATCATTCTAATAGCGTTATATACCTAGTAATAATATAGATATTACCCCCTATTTAGACTAGTATTAGATACGTTAGTAGGTAACGTGAATAGTAGGGAGTATATTAGATGTTTTAATAGGTAGGTAGCTTATAAATATAATAGTATTAGCTAATAGACTAATAGACTAATATAGATTATTCTAATAGCGTTATAGACCTAGTAATAAGACGGATATTTCCCCCTATTTAGGCTGATATTAGATATATTAGTAGGTAGGTAGGTAGCTTATAAATGCGATAGTATTAGCTAATATACTAATAGACTAATATAGATTATTCTAATAGTATTATATACCTAGTAATAATATAGATATTTACCCCTATTTAGACCGGTATCAGATACGTTAGTAGGTGACGTGAATAGTAGGGAGTATATTAGACGTTTTAGTAGGTAGGTAGCTTATAAATATAATAGCATTAGCTAATAGACTAATAGACTAATATAGATTATTCTAACAGCGTTATATACCTAGTAATAAGACGGATATTTCCTACTATTTAGACTAATAGTAGATATATTAGTAGGCGTTATTATAGAATAGGTAAAATATAAATAATATCAGGATTTTTATTATTCGTAATCTATATTCTAGCCGTCGGCGCATAGAATTAAGTAGGTAAATCTACTTATTCTTATATATCTTTTAAACTACTACACCGATTTTCATTATTTTTAAGGCGTTAAGTAGGTTAAAATAAGTTTTATAACTTTAGTTAAGTAGAAAATATTATAGAGCGTAGGTGTAGACGTAGGTAGAATAGGAAGAATTATTAGACTTTTAATATTCACCGCAGTTAGCGCTAGTCCTAAGGAGGTAATTCGGAGGACTTTAGACTAATTAATAAGCTGCGATAAGCTTAGGGTCCTAAATTACATATATTCTATTATAGTAAGAAGATATAAAGTATACTAGTATTAGATTACCTCTATATAAGGCGCTTTATAACTACTTACTTAAGTTAGATATAGAGCTTTTAAAGCTATTATTAGAAGAAGTCCTATTAATATAAAAAAGGGTTAAATTACTTTAGAAATAAAGGGAAGGTTTAAAGTAATACTTATATTAAGTATAAATTATATAAGTAGAGTATATAAATAAATAGTAAAAATAAAGATAATATAATATAAGTAATTATATCTTATTAAATATAAAGTATATTAGATTAGTATAAATAATTAAGAAATTATTATAATATTATTTAGAACCTTTTAAGGTTTTTAATTATATTAGTAATTAGGTATATAGGTTATAACTACTTAGTACCTTTTATATATATAATATCTTTTATATCTTACTTATAAAGTTATATAAGGGTAATAGTAAGAGTATTATAAAAGCTATATAAGTAGAGCTTATAAATAAAGAAGTTAAATAAGAAGTTAAAATTATTCTTAATTATAAAATCTCTTATAATAAACCTTAATATTTAGTAAAGTAGAAGGGTTAATCTTATAATTATAATTAATAGTTATATAAGCGGGACTTAGTTAATATACTAAATATATTAAAAAGATTTAAGTAGGATTATTTTAAGGTATAAAGTTTATATTATATAAGAGGGAAATAATTTCTATTATTATTAATAAAAAAGAAAAGATACCTAATATAATTAAACTATTAAAGGTATTATAAGAGAGGGCTATTATACTATATTAATAGTAGTACTAAGCCTATTACTATTACTACTATTAATAATAGGATTATCCTCTTTATCCTCTTCTTTATCCTTTATAATAAGAGGAAGGCGCTCTTATAATATATTAATAAGGCTTTAATAGAGCTTTAAAAGGGGAGATAGAGTAATATATATATACTAATAAAGGATATTAAGAATACCCTTAAGGGTATTTATAATATAGATAGTAATAGCGGGGTCTACCCTAATAGGAGTAGTAGTAGTAGAGGGGGTAGAGGAGGTATAGTAGAGGTAATAATAATACTATTAAATAAGCTTATTAAAGGTTTACTAGAATTTAGTAAGTTAAGGGAGGTTAGAGCTAATATTTAAAGTAGTTATAATATCTAAGGATTAAAGAAGGCGCGTATAAGTATAATAAGTAGAAGTAGGAATCTCCTATTAATATTTAGTATTAAGATCTTTATAATAATTATATCTAATAGAGCTAAGGGAGGCGCGTATATAAAGTATATTACTAAAGGGATAAGTAAAGTCTTAATTAAAAATATTAGACTTATAACTCTTTACTTTAAAATATAGTATATTAAAGGTATATTATATAAGATAATATAAGGATAGGTTATAAATAACTTAATAAAGGAGGTTAAGTATTATTATAAGTAGAGGGGGTAGTAGTAGTCTTTTTTTAATTAATAGTAAGGGTAAGTTTATTATTAAGGATTATTTATAAAGTAATTAATAGGATTATAAGGAGGTATAATAAGGTATAAAGGAGGTAATAATATAAATAAGAATTAAAAAGGACTTAATATAATTAATAAAAAATAAAGATATTATAATTAAAAGAATAATATTAAAGTTATATAAAGGAGGTATACCTTAAGTACTTAATAAACTCTTAATAATAATAACTTCTTATTTACTTTAAAATACTAAGACTTCTAACTACTTCTATAATAAATTAATAAAGAATAATAGGAAATATAATAGGAATATATTATAATATAAGGATTATATATAAGAGTATTATCTATAATTATTATAATTTAATAAAATTATATATTCCTTAAGGCTTAGCTTAGGGGCCTTATAATTAATTATATTATTACGCTTTTATAAGAGGTATATTCTATTATTAAGGGAGTATCTTTTATAGATTATAACCTTTTATACTCTTAAAGCCTAAGAGTCTAGATAGGGAGATAATTATAAGGACTAGTTAGGAATATAATACTACTATTAACGTGGCGTCTATAATATATAGTAGTACTATACTACCCCTTTACCTATAATATATAAAGGAGGGAATTCCTCTTAAAGGAAAGGGTAGTAATTAGTCTTACTATTAATAAGAATAGAGAGTTCTATATATATATATATATATATATATACTATTTATAATACTTAATAGCTATATTATTACGTAGTACCCTTATAGAATTCTACTAACCTTATTTACTAACTTATAACTATTTTACTTATAACGAGGACCTTATTATATCTATAGAAGGCTTCTTATATATATTAAACTAGATATCTTTCTTATAGTAAAGCTCTATAAGAAGGCTACTAATAGTAGACTTCTTAGTTAGATAAAGTAAGGTCTATTATAATTCTCTATCTATATATTTATATACTAACCTAACTTATACCTCTTCTATAAATATAAAGCTAGTATTTTTACTATTAAGAATAATAGTATTAATATAATTAGCTAGATTATAATAATTTCTTATATCTTTAATTATATATTAGACTAATTTAAGTAAAGCTAGTAACTTACTTAGGGAGTTATAAAATCTTACTTTAAGACTCTTATACTATTAATTAATACCGTTAGGATTATTATATAAGCCGGAGCGGCTAAGCTTATTAAGCTAATTAATATACTACTTATTAGTAGTACTAAGTAAATAGGAATCTATATTCTATCTTAAGATAGTAGGATCTATATTAGCTACCTTAACTTAGAGATAGTTAGTAAAACTAAAGATATTATAATATATATTATAATTATCTTTTACTTTAATAGGTATTACTTATAGATCGGGATTAAAGTATCCTATATCCTAGGGCTTAAAGGTAGAAGTAGATAAATAAGGTCTTTATTAAAGACCTAATATAGTAGGCTATAAATCTCCTAGTTATATCTAATTAAATATATATATAGCTTAGGTAATAATACTAGCTATTTCTATTTACTAGGCCTCTAAGAAGGTAGTAGTAGTTATATTTAGGGCTAGTATTAACGTCTTAGATAGTAGGGGTATTAGGGTAGGTTTAAAGCTTATTAGGATAATATTTATCCTCTTAAGCTTAATACGCTAGACTTATATATTAATACTAAATCTATATTTATTAACTACCTACTTAGGCGTACGGGCCGGAAAGATATGGGATTTTAGTATGGGATCGAGGCGATTTTCGGACTGGAATAGGATATCCCACGGGATATCCCAGTGGCAAATCGTGAACTAGGCCTAATTAGGTGATGTTTTTTTATAGGCTAAAGATTTAGCTTAAACCCTATTTAACGCTAAAAAAAACTTTTAAAAAACCTCTAAAACTCGCTAAGATATAAAGCTCTAAAGTTAACGTAATAAATGCGTTAGCTTGTACTATAATAAAATCCCATATCTTTCCGGCTAGTACTTAGGCGGGAAGTATATTATAATAGTAGGTATATAATACTTACCTAGTACGCCGTAAGGTAGTAGATATAGTAGATAATTCCGGGGTATTATTATCCTTAGGGTTAGGAGGTAAGTCTTCTAGCCGCGGGTAATATATAGTAAAGAACTTAAATACTCTCTAAGACTTTATTATAAGCTTATTAGTAGTAGGGCTACTACTTTTAAAGAATAAATTAATCTCGTATAATTAATAAATTACTTAATTAAGGAGTACTAGATTAGGAGCTAGATTATTAATTATATACTACTAGTAAGGTAGAAATATAAGTAGGGACACGTTACCTTTTACTTTAGAGAAGTAGTAGTAAAGGTAATAGTAGGAGACTATAAAGGTAGGGGACTAAGTAAATATACCTAGATATAGTATTTCTAGTAACGAGGGCCTTAATACCTTGTTAGACTAATAGCTAATAGATTTAGCTTAGGAGCTAATAGACTAGTAGCTATTTATCTAATAGTAGGGATAAGATAGTAGGGAGTAGAAGGCTATTAAGGACTAGTACTATAAGGCTAGTACTACTAGAGCTAGTAGTTCTTATTAATATAATTATAGTACTTAGTAATATAGAATAAGATTTATAGTATTACTACTATATATTATAACTAATTTATAATATAGAAAGAAGATATATTCTCTATATAATAGGAAACCTACCTAAGTACGTATAGTATAGAAGCCTTTTATAAGAAAGGCGTACTAGGTAAATAATAATAGCGATAATATTAAATACCTATAGTATTAGTACTACTCTTCTAGCTACTCCTTATATTCTTTATTTATATTTATACTTCTTTATAGTAATATTAGCAAGCCCCTTAAGCTTTAGGAAAAGTTCTATTATAATATTTATAATAATTTACTACGCCGTATTACTAGAGACTTTCTAGATATTCCTACTAGTACGGTAAATATATATCTTAATTACGGGTTATTCTTAGTCGCTAAATAGTTATAAATCTAGGGTAGAAGGCTTAGGGACTTTAATCTACTTATACCTCTCCTTATATAGTCCTAGTAGAACTACCCTCTTCTAATTATATCTAAATTAGAGTATAATATTAAGGAGTAAGTAACCTTATATAATACTACTATTCTAAAGTTAAATATTAACTAATACTCCGCTTATAATACTATCCTTATAACTATTATAACTTTATTATAGACTACGTACTTCTTTATATATAGTATTATAAGTACTAGGAAGACCTTTCTTTATAAAGCTCTTTATTATTATTTTTATATATAAGGACGTATTATATTATATATTACTACTATTAGTATTATATTAATATTACTACCTAGTAGTTATATATCCTACTCTACTTTTAAGATCCTAATTATTTATAATAATATATCTACCTATTATATCCCTATATAATCTAATATAGTAGAGTTACTCTATTATATAGCCCTAATTATATAAGACTAGAAAATGCCTGTAAAAATTCAAGATTTTTACTTAGGAAAAGTATACTTAAAAGTATAATTCTTTTATTTATTAGTAAGTAATAATAGTTATAAGGTAAATTTAAGTCTAAATATAATAGATATTCGTACGAACTTTTATAGATACTAAGACCCCCCTTAAGTATTATAGGAGATATAGGGTAAACGTTACTAAAAACGTTGATTTTTAATCTAAGAGATTATTTACGATAGTTACCTAGTACTAGAGTATTAATAAATAGTTATTAGGCCTACTTATATTATAACTCTACTATAACGTTACTATTTAGGACTAATAGGGTATAACTAAGTATACTATTATTAGACGACTTATTATATTAGTTATTATTAGGAAAAGACGTTATTATTATTAAGATAGAAGCGTTAAAAGACTAATACTATCTGCTAAGTACCTAACTAACTATAAGATATCTAGTATAGCGATATTCTATTCTATTAATAACTTCTACGCTACTAGACTATTTAATGTAATTCTTAAATTATTATACCCCTTATATTATAACGTATCTTTTATACTCTTATAATAACTATTAATAGTTATACTAGATTTATTATATTAATATAAAGGAATCTATTAGATATAGGAGTTTATACGGCCTACTATTTATCTAGCCCTTTAAAGTTTAACCGGCGGTATTTAATAAACTAAATAGTAGAATAGCTTATTTTTATTATTAAAAAGTCTAATATTACGGTCTAATATAAAGATATAACTATATAACTAAGTATAGTATTAGGCCGTTTTTATACTTCTAATATTATAATTATTATTCTTATAGGCCGCTAAGTAGCTATTAATAGGATCTAGGCGTTAATAATAAGTTATAACTAATATATTAGGGGTAGTCTACCTATTATCTAATAGTACCTACTTATATATAATATTTCTTATTATTTAGCTAGATATATATTTAGGAGTTTTAGGCCTAATAATATAGAGGTTTCCCTATCTTATTACCCGCGATAGAGCTACGTATAACTAATTATAACTAAAAGTAAGCCTAGTCTATAAGTTAATACCTATATACTTTATTAATTAGCCTTATAATTTATTAATAGTTATAGTAAATACTAGTTAGATAGGGTACTACTTATAAATAAAGGGGGTAGGAATCCGCCTATTATTTTCTTTAGATTATAACGGCGTCTTAAATAGTATTACCTTCTTACTATTATAGGTACTACTTATAATCTCCCCCTTAAAGATATATTTACTATACCTTATTACCCGTAGTCAGGTCCTATTATATAGATATAGCGGATTAAGGTTCCTTAGTAGTATAACTAGTACGCCTAGCTTAATATATAGCTTATAAGATAGTAGGGAGGATTTATAAAACGTATGAAAGTACTTAGGGGGGAAGAGTTTATTATCTTCTTCTAATATAGTATAATTAATACTCTAGTAGGTTATTATATTACTAGGGATACGCGATATTATTTTAGTATTAATACTAGTAATATCTTTATTAGTAATAGTAAGAATAGCCCGTTCTAATAGATAATCCCTTTAAGAGATATTTATCCTAATATTAGTATAGATATTCTTAACTAAATTATTAATAGTATTTCTAGGGGTATAACTATATTTTTAATATAATACCTCTTTATTAGTAGTAGGGTTTTTATAGATATTAATACTATTACTAATAGTAAGGAGATTATTTATAAATAGTCCTATTTTATAATATATAGCGTCTATTAGGTCGGGATTATTAAGTTACTTATTAATAGTAAGATTTAAACGTATAACCTTATTCTAGAAATAGGCCTTTTAAAGACACGCCTTAATAACCTAGCTACTAGATCCTCCTAGAATAACTAAGAGTATTTATTAGAAGTCCTTATAAAAGTAGACTACCTTACCCCTAAAATAAACCTAGTCGTTATTATAGATATCTTAAAGGCTATAACTAATAGCTTCTATATTATATTAACTCTATATAGGAGACTTATCCTAAAAGATAATATAAGCTCGCTTAATTAGCTTAGTAAGATTAGTCCCCTTCTTAATTCTATATAAGGAGGTAGTATTAAAGTCTAGGGGTATCTTAAACTATAAGTAAGTAGTCCGACCTCCCTATAATAGCATTAATATAATACTAAAAGACGCTACTACTAGAGTAACCTTTTACTAGGAACGTAGCCTTTCTATAATAGTATTTTAAACTATTATCTTACTAGTCCCCCTAGTACTATTAAGGAAGAATAGTATACCTAGAGTACTAAATTTATTATTAGTATTAGCGTTAATAGCGGCGATAATCTAATTAGTAGCGTAGTATTAGTTAGTATTTAGCCTATTTTATAAGACTTTAGCCTTATTAGAGGTAATTTAGTAAGATATTTCTTCCTATAAAAGTCTATTTAAAATATCGTTAAAATTATTAAATAGGATAGTTAGAATAGGTAGGCTATATTAGGTTAGATCCTTAGTATATTTAGGGGTTAATTAATATTCTAATTAGCCGTTAATTAGGTAAAAGGCGTACTATTCTATAAATAACTATTACTTATAGTAATTATCTAGTATTTAAAGCATTAAAAAATCTTATTATAAGAGGTATAAATAGTTATTTAAGATATACTCCTTATACTTATTCTATAATATAAGGGCGTTAGTAGGTTAGAGTTTAACTAATACTAATATAAAAAGACTACGTAGCTTATAACCTCCCTAAAAATCCTTTCCCTTATTAAGGATCTTATTAGTATATCTATTATTTTTAATTAACCTAAGCTTTATATAGGCCTCTTTCTATCTTATTAGCTAGCTATCTACTATCCGTAGGTTATTAAATAATATAGCCCCCTTAATATAATAGAGGAGTAGTTAGTAATAGTAGAGATCCTTAGTTTTAAGACTAATAAAATTAATACGCCTAAGAGTCTCCCCCCTTTTATATATTTTCTAATATTTATTTCTTTTATTCTATATAAAGACTTTAGGAAAATCCGCGTATAGATAGTTAAGTAGATCCCTTATAATAGCTAGATATTTCCCGTTCTATTTTATAAAAGGTAATAGCTAACTATTATTATTTATAAATTATATACGCGTCTATCTAAACTAATAAAAGATAATTACGGGGGCCTGCGGGTATTTTATAGTCGCCACGACGGTAGCCGACTCGTAGGGGAAACCGTATACTTATACTAAGTATAGGCGCGGGTAAAAACCCTTACCTTTCCTACCTTCTTTATAACTTCTATTCCGTTTTCTCTTTATATTATATTCGGTCCTTTATAATAATAGGCGGTCGTATTTACTACTATATTAGTCTAGCTCCCTAGGGCCGGCTTATATACTATAAAAGCGAAATTCGCTCCGGTAGTAAAGATTTACGTCTAAGGTCGGCTCTAGTATAACTACTTCGCTGCGAGCGAGAACTAGCCTAGTAGCCTAGTCTAGATTATCTATCTTACTACTCGTTTTACCCCCCCCGCCTTCACGAGTATCTTATAGGCGTCTACTACGCCTAAGGTATCCTTTAGCTCCTAGCGGCGGTCCTAGAGCCTAGGGTAATAGATAAGGATATACTTCGTATCCTACCTACGCTAGCCGTACCCGCAGCTTATAGATATATAGCCGGGGACTCTATACTAGTATAAAAAGGCGGCTAGCCCGATCTTTCCCATCCTTATCTACGTAAAGACGGAGCTCTCAGCCTTCTAAAGGCCCTTATAGAGGGTCCTCCTACCGGTCTATAAGCCCCCGAGCTAGGCGGGGGGGCGATCCCTAGCTCCTAGTCCCGACTAGTATTTATCTTATATAGTATCCTAGGAGGACCTCTACTAATAGTATATTATCTTCTTAATCCTCTAGGGGGGGCGGGCTACCTCCCTAGTTATAATCGCGCCCCCGTTATCTAGGCGTAGGGAGCGTAGAGCCCACTTATTCTTCTCTTCCGCGGGGGATTTCACTACCTCTCTCCTCCTCCCCTTCTTAGTATTTAGCTTCCTTCGGATACGTATATTCCCTATTACTATTACTAGGTAGATCCCCTTTAACGTATACCGGCGGAGAACTAAGTAATCTAGTATTAGTTATATAGGGGCTATCCCCGACTCTACCTCTAGTACTCGCGTTAAGGTAGCCTTATATACCCCTAGTACGCGTCTTAAGTAGTTATTTTAGATAACTTTAAGCTTCCTTACGTACGTCTTCTTTATATCCCTTAGTCTTTATAATATATACTATAAGGCGGATATATAAGTTATAACTAGCCGTACTATCGCGTTATATACTTTCCTTATCCTACTAAGGGTAGCTCCCTAGGTTAATACCGTCGTTATAGATAGGGTGAGGCTCTAGGTAGCGAGTTTCGCCTATACCCTCTTTAGGTGCGGGCCCTACCGTAATTTACTATTAATATATAGTCCTAGGACTCGGATCTCCGTTTATAGCTTTATTATTATATGCCCTAGGTTAATAACCGTACCTATATTAAAGCGACGGGGGTAACGGGTAAGGTAGACTAATTTATATTTCTAGGGGGCGAAACTCGCCCCGTACGTTAAAGCCTATTTAAGGTAGATCTTATATACTAGTTCTAAGGTCTTATAGTTACCTTCCGTAGTTTTCCTATATACTAGCAGGTAGATATTATCTATAAACCCTCTAACTTATAACTATAATTTAGCCGCCGTATACTCCTTAATAAGTGGCGCGTTAAAGAATAGGAAGAGGATAGGGGAGATTAGCGACCCCTAGGGAATCCCTATCTCTACCGGCTCTATCCTACTCGTCATCCCCCTAATTATAATAGACGAGGACCTTTCCGCTAGGAAACTTTCCGTCTAGCCTATAATATAGCGAGGGATCCCCTTATACCGGAGGTTATAGATAAGCCTCCGGTAGGAGACGTTATTAAAGGCTCCTATGATATCTAGTAAGAGGAGGCTAGCTATATTACCTCTACCGCAGTCTTATACTATATATACCGCGTCTATAATTATCTCTAGTACTATCTCTATTAATCTATTCCTTCGCGCCCCTATTTATTATTACGGGAGGAGGCCTCGACTTTTAGTATAGTCGCTAAGTCGCCCTACGACTATTAATTCTAGGGCCTTTTTAAGGGTACTTAGTAGCGCTATTAGACGGTACGCCTTAGGTACTATATAGTCCTCCTTCTTCGGTTTCTTTAAGACGACCGTATTAGCCTTCTTGAATTCCCTTAGGTAGTAGCTAAGGTAGAAGCACGCGTTAAATAAATAAGTAAGCTCCTTAAAGAGCCCGTCCGCTATTAGCCTAAGGAACCGATTCGGGATCCTATTAATCCCTAGGGCCTTATCTTATTTTAGCCTACGGATAGCTTATAGGACTTCCTTACTTATAATATTACTACTATTACCTACCGGTAGTAGGTATTCTATACTATCGATATCTGTTAGGTCGGCTTATAAGGGGGGTAGGAAGAATATCGTCCGTAGGACTTCTACTTTCTCCTTAAAGGTCTCGGCTACCCCTTCCCTATCGCCCCTCCTTAAAGGGGGGAACTTAGAGAGGGGCCGTAGCGACGAGCTATCGTTCCTCGCCTACTTAGTAAAGCCCTATATACCCTTTTAGGACTTAGTAGCGTTATAAATCTTTCTTTTAAAGTCGATCGCCTTCTCCGTTTTTAGTACCCTATTCCTTTCCTTAATAGCTGCGTTCTTAGCTCCCTCCGTAGTAGTATCTCTATACCTCTAGAATGCTTTTATACTTCTTACAGTATCCTCGGTAGTATATCGGCATTTCGAGTTCTAGAAGGTCTTTCTCCTACCCCTAGGCTTCGCCTAGGGGACCGTCTCGTCTACGACCTCCTTTAGGCCCTATTATAACCGCGAGAGGTAGTTATCTATTTAGTTTATAGTTTCTAGTAGTTAGAGACCCAGTTTCCGGCTTAGCGCCTAAGCCCCTTTCCTAACTTCCTTAGGGTCCGCCGTCTTCCACGACCTCTTTAGTACGCTCTACTACTCCTCTACTCTCAGGTCGAGCTCTATATATATAGGAAGGTGGTCGGAGCCGAACTATAGCTTAGGGCGTACCTAGTAGACCTATACTACGTTAAGAAGTCTAGGCGTAGTAAAGACTAAGTCGATCGCGCTCTTAGACCCCCTCGCCTTCTAAGTAACTATCCTATCTAGTAAGGCTAGGTTTATATCGTTATCAGCTATAATTCCTACTAGCTAGTCTACTTCTAAGTAGTATAAGAACCGCCCCGGGTTATTCTAGTTAGGGTAGTAGAGGTTAAAATCCCCTACTACGATATACTTACTAGGTCGCCTAACCTCCTCCCTTATAATTAGTAGGCTTGACGGGTTCTCGTTTATTACTAGTAATAGGCTCGGGTTATATATATTATATAACTGGAAGCGGGCTAGGTATTCCTTACCCTCCTAGGTAGGGAGCTAGAGCTTCAAGGTACTAATATCCCTTATAGGGAACTCTACCTCCTAGCTATCTACTTAAAGCCTCTTATTAATATAGAAGCATGTTTATATATCCCGCCCAGCTCTATACGCTAGGAAGAACGCCCCGGAGCTAGGGTTATAAGATGATTAGTTCCTAGCGTTATAATAGGGTTCTTATATCGCTAAGATATCTATTTCCTAGACGACCCTATCTTCTAGTAGGGTTATTATTATACCTATTTCGCTTCTAATATTATACTATAATATCTTTAGGGTTAGTATACTAGATATCCGGATCTAGGGTACCGCTATTTACTTCTCGTATATCTATCTCTCCCTAGTCGACTTATTCACCCTCCCTAGTAAGGTTAATAGCGCTATTCGCTACTATTTCTATAAGTAGCTCGTTAATACTATCCGCTAGTTCCTTTCTACTACTCGTCCTTACCTCTAATATTTTCTGGCCTAGCTCCTTAACTATAAGCCTTCTAAAGGCAGGCGGCCTCCCTAGCTTATACCCGGGTCTCTAAAGCCCTAGCTACTCTCCGCTACTAGGCGTGTCGTACGTTACCTAGTCGGTTATAGCCTTTCTCTTCTTCTTTATCCCTATAGTTATAAATCCTTCGGCGTCTATCGCCGCTATTACTCGCTCTCGCCTTATTATATAGAATAGGGTCTTGTTCGCGACTAGCTATCTGGCGCGTTACCTCTCCCTAGCCCTTACCGGGCATTTATTAGACTAGGAGGAGTGGCCCTATTATTTACACGTAGTATACCCTCGCAGGGCGTCTATAACCTTCGCCCTATATTCCGCCGTACTATAGCCCTAGCTATAGTCGGCGTATCAGGTGTCGTTAGGGTAGTTATAGTATATATACCCGTATAACTGACATTTAAAGTATTATAATAGCCTTACCTTCTATTTATACTACTCCGCGAGTTTTATCTCGCCTACCTCTACTATCCCCTTCCTAATTAGGTTATCTACTATTACCGGCGACGCGACGCTTATTATAAGTAAGGAGTATACCTTCCTAAGTATATACGTACTCGTTAGCTATCTCCCTTCTACTATATCTAGGTTAGGGTAGAGGGCCCTATTCTCCTATTAGATTTTCTCCTTAATCGCCTATTAATCCTTCGTGTTAAAGATAGATATTCATACTCCGTATACTACTACGCCGAATAATTTCCTTACTACTACTACGGAGTAGTATATCGTATTTACCTATAACTACTCCCTTTCTAGTACTTCTCTCGCCTCTATCGAGGTGACTTATAGTAGTATATCCCTACTCTTTAATCTATTCGCCGCTATAATCTCTGACGTATATTTATTACCAGTGGCGTAGAATATTATAACTAGCCTCTCACCTACTATCCCCGCTACCGCTTCCCTCTCTTTCTCGTCCTTTAGTACTACGAGTATCTATCGTGCCCTCCTAGCCTCGACCGCCTTTATCGTCGGCACGTGTAGGCCCCGTAGGGGGGGCGGTAGTATATTCCTCGTAAAGGGGTTCCCCTAGCTCTATTAGCCCTGTGGAGAGCCCTGTCTTATCGGGGTACTAGCCTAACTAGTAGTCCCAGGCTTATTATATTCCTAGTCCCTTTCCTTATTTTTCCTCTCCTTTAATTAGAGTTCCTTAATATATACTTATACTAGGCTAATGCCCGCTATTAAAATCTTCTATCTAGACGCGTTTAGGTCCTTAAATCGCGTGTTTTTAATAGCCTCGAGGGCCGTTATTATTATAGTAGCCTAGCTACTTAGCCTATTCGTAGCTCTAATATTATTTATACGTCGTAATCTAAGTATTATTATATTCGCTGAGTCCGCAGGTAGGGTAAAGGCCCCCGTAACCTCTACCCCGACGCGTGGTCCTCTACTCTCCCCTTCCTCCCTAGTTCTACTACCTCCGCCTCTATTAGGCCCCCGATTAGGATTAGGCTATCCTATTACTCCTCTACTCGTCTCTTATACGCGTTTCTTAAACGCTTCGCCGCCTAGTACCTGTACGTCTAAGCCGTTTTCCGCTATTTTTTTAATAGCTAACTATTATTATAAGCTTCCTTAGCGAGATAGTTTATATTAAAAAACTCTATTAATATAGTCTTATAAAGCTTATTACTATCTATTAGCTTTTATTTAGCGGCCTTATTAGCAGCCTAGTTATTAGCCGGCTTAAAAAGGGTACGCTATTAATTTAAGAGGTAGATCTATAAACGCTATATATAAGGCTTTATAATACCTATACTAAATAAGAGTATCTTCTAGATAGCCTTAATAGACTTAATCTAGCGAGCGGACTAGAACTCTATAATTTTATCTACTAACTCCCCTTACTATTACGGCTAGCTATTAGGAGTAGGATTATTATTAATACGCGTATAATTCCTAGTAAGAGAGATATTAGCCTAATTAGGTCCCTTATAAATATATTTATATAGATAGAAAATAGACTTAATAAAGCTATAGATCTTAATATTAATATAGGTATTATATTTCTTTAATAGGTACGGGTTATAAGGGATAACCTACCTATTATTAATAGAGGAATTAGGTTTAAAGGGGCTAACTAGATACTTATAGAGAGGATAACTCCTATTAAGTATAAAAGATATCTCTTAGTAAAAATCCTTTAGAAAAGCCTTATTATAATAATTCTTCTCCTAACTAAAATATCTATTACTAGGAATACTAGTATAGTAATTGTAAATTATATACTATAAGACTAACTTACGTAGCGTATTATTATCCTATTAAGGGGGGGTAAATACTTAAATAACGCTATTAATATTACTAACTATCTAGATCTAATCCTCTTCCTATATAATAAGGAGAATATAAGTATATAGGAGACCTCGCTTCTAAAACTTAATAATATAATAGTAGCCTATATAAACCCTAAGGATATATTACTTAAAGAGGTCTTTTATTAGCTCCTAGAGCTTCTAATTAAAGATATAAGGAATTAGGTTATAATAGTACTCTAATATCTAACCGGATTCTAGTAAGCTCTAAATATTAGGCTACTTAGGATTATATATAAAGGTAATAAAAAAATTAGGTTTACCCCTTTTTAGACTATTATTATAGCGTCTTATATTCTCGCTTTTATAGTACGTAGGCTTCCTAGTATTATTAATAGGAGGATAGTTACCTTACTACTAATATCTTTAAGCAAGATATCTAGATTAGTACTAAGCTTATCTATTAGGCTGGAGTAGTAGTCTGCCCGAATAGTCTATTAATTCTAATAATACTAATTTAGGTTATTAAGCTCTATTAATATCTAGATATTAATAGCCTAGTAGCTAAATAGACGTCCGCTATTAATAGTATAATTAAAGAAATTAGGCCGGATCTAGATATTAATTAGCTAGTTATTTAAATAATTTAGAACTATTTATAACTAAGCGGATTCGGGTCTAGAAAATAACTAGGAAAATATATTAAATAGTCTTACCTATATCTATTTTATATAAAATTAACGTCTTATTACTCGCTAAGACCTACTACGACCCTAAGTTATATACTCGCCGGTAATATACTAGTCTAGTTCCTACTTAGGGTTACTACCCTCTTCCTACTCTAGCTTATCATCGCTACTAAGTAAGGTATACTAGGTAAGCGTACTAGTAATATAGTTCTATCGTAATATATATAATAGATAGTCGCTTAGAAGCTAATAGCCGGCTAGTAGGAGGCGGTTATACTATAACTATTTACTAAATAGAAATAGAAATAGGAGCGGATATTTAAGGGCTATATAGGAAGGATACTAATCTAGGATTAATATAAAGCCCCCCTTAATAGTTTTAATATAGATATCCTACTTAATCCGGCCTCTTATAACGTTATTAGGAGTTATTATAATACGGGCGACTTCTATAAAGGTAGGGCGATTATAAGTACCTTTATCCTATTATTTAGGATTTAGCTATTAGATATAGACGCTTATAGTATTAATAGGATATAATAGTTTATCTTCTTTAAGGTAGTTATAATAGGATTTAAACCCCTAGACGTATAGGTTAATAGACTAGAGGGTATACTAAGCGGAAGTAAGGGTATCTTAATTTAAATTATTAAAATATTAATAGTAAATATCTAGTTACTCCTACGTACTATCTAGTATATATATCTAGGCGAATTTTAGCCTAAGGCTGTTATTAGTAATAAGAGGACCTATTAGATAATAAATAGACCCCTAGATCTAGAAGGTAGTTTAACTAACGTAGGTATTAACGTTAGTTATACCCTTACTAGTAAAGGATAGATAATTATTATAGCTAATAATATTATTTAAAAATTCTTTACTATATATAGTCCTCCTTCTTATAGACTATCTATTAATAATAATATTATTAATATTACTAAGTAAGCTATTAATAAATTATACCCTAAGCTCTACCTCCTTTCCTAGCCCTTTTCGTAATAAGTTAACGTCGGCGGGCTTATATAACTAGTTAGGGGCCGGCTAGTTATTCTTCCTACTATTATAGTATAGCTATTAACTGTCGCCTAAGCTACTATATTTATTTTCCTATAATAGTATATTATAGTATAGATACTTATTACTAGTAATATTAAATAATCTATTAACCTAGAATAAACCCCTATTTATTACTATCTTAGGGTCCTTATATACTTAATATCCCTAACTTAGCATCTAACCCCGATATATATAATTCCGCCGTTAGTATAAGCCTTATTAGAGGGGAAGTTAGTACTTAGTATTATCCTCTATATTAGCTACGCGTCTAGTATATAAGTAATAGGTACGTTAGTTATATTTAAAGGGAGGCTAGAGAGTAAATTATTAAGGGACTTCTTTAAAGGCTAGGGGAGTAGGTTACTAGAGGTCCCTAGGTAGAATAACTACTTAAATAGTTATATTAGTAAGGGCTATACGCTACTAGGGAGTAACACACTTATTAAGGTAGCTATAAGGGCGAGTACCTAATAGTATTTCTCTAAAGCGAGGTTCTATTAACGTAATATCTCTAGGGTTTACTAGTAGGTTCCTAGGTCTAACCTAGGTACCTAAATTAGTCTTCTTTAGGCGTCTAGTACGCCTAATACCGTTAGTCTTATAAGATCTAACCCTCTTATTAATAGTATTAGGGTCTAGCTTAGAAAGAGCTACGCGCTTAGAAGGTATTAGTAGGGAGCTAGAGGAGCTATATTTAGTATAGGAAGGGTAATAATATATACTTTAAAGATAATTAGTATAACTTATAAGGCGTGGGTTATAGGGGGGAGGAATAACATTTATAATAAGGTGTTAAATAATAAAAATAAGGTAGGAAGAAAAAATTAGTTAGGCGGTAGGGATATACTAAGATATTAGATAGTTAGACTAATATTAGTAGGTAGATCTATTTATTCCGATATATCTTTTAAACTATTATATCGATTTTTATTATTTTTAAAGCGTTAGATAGCTAAAAGTAAGTTATATAACTTTATTTAAGTAGAAAATATTATAAAGCGTTAGTACGTAGGTAGGTAGAATAGGAAGAAATATTATAGTTTAATATTCGCGCTAGTCTAGGAAAGGAATCTAGGGCACTTATTAACTAACCGATAAGGTACAATAAGCTTAGGGTCCTAATTACTAGATATTCTACTATAATAAGAAGATAAGGTACTTATATAAAATAAGAATAATTTTATTATAATTAATATAATATTATATAATATTTATAAGAGTAATAACCTATTTAATAGGCTCCTAGTAATTATAAGTAGTAACTTTATATAAATAACTCCTATTATTTAGAGAGGTAATTAGGCTATATAAGCCAATACTAGCCTTTATAACTCCTAGATCTAGCTAAAGTTAAATATATTCTAGTTATATTAAAATATATAGCTTTATACTAGATCTAATAACTAGGCGTTTATAAGGTAGATAGGCCGGATATTATATAATATATTAATATATAGGATAATAGCTCTTCCCCTTAAGGTAAAAAATTAGGATATAAATAGATATACCTTTATAGAATATATCTTTCCTACTACCTCCCTTATATAGCTATTATTACTACCGGATTTCTTTAAGAGTAGAGTTATACTATCCCTATAAAATAACTCTACTATTATTTTAAATAATAAGATCCTAACGCGTTTATATAGAATTATATAGTACCTTTTATTAGCTAATAAGTTATTATCTAATAGTAATAATATTAGACTTAGCCTAGAATTCCTATAATCTTTAGAACTATCTAGATTTCCCCCTTCTTAATTATACTTAAAGGTTAGGGCTCTAATTATATTATTATAGAACTTATACCTAAATAAAAGTATATATAATAGGACGCGCCTAATTATTATATATCTATCCTAATAGTATATTTAAAGTCGGATCCTTAGTAGAAAGTAGGATAGAGGGATACGCTTAATTCCTTAAATTAAACTAACTAATAAGGAAGGTAACTACCCTTACCTCCTTACGCGTAAGTAGTTTCTAGTCTAGCTCTATTTTATAATAACTATTAATAAATCCTAAGGCTAGTTACTTTCTACTATTAGAGTAGATTTACTTTTATTATATTTTAGTTATAGTTAGCTCTATATTATACTATCCTATATAAGAGATATATAGAGACTTTTAGTCCTCTTACTAGTAAGTTTAAGGAGGCGTATAGATAATATTATATATCTAGAGGTTCTTTTAGATAATATATAATAATATAATAAAATTAAGGCCATTTTAATACTATTATTATAATAAACCTCTTATTTAAATTAATTATATTTAATTATTTTATATTATTTTAATATTATTTTTATTATTTTTATTACTTACTTATTATTACTTACTTACTATTACCTACTTATTATTACCTACTTCCTACTATTTATTTACTATTATAATATTACTATTAATACTACTGTTAAATTACTACTATTAAATTACTACTATTTAATTACTACTACTTAATTACTACTACTTAATTACTACTACTTAATTACTACTACTTAATTACTACTATTTAATTACTACTATTTAATTACTACTATTTAATTACTACTATTTAATTACTACTATTTAATTACTACTATTTAATTACTACTATTTAATTATTATAATTATTAGTTAATTAATATTATTAATACTATTATAATATTTAATTAATATTCTTAATACTATTATTATTTAAAAGTTATTATTTAATTATTATTTAATTATTATTATCTAATTAGTATTATTAGATTATTATAAGCTACCTTCTAATTCTATATATTTATTAATATCTTACGGTTTTCTACTTATTTTTTTAGTTTATTATAGGAAAGGTATATCTTAGATATAAGTCATTCTATTTCTATCTTATAAATATATACTTATATATAGATTTTTTAAAATCTATATAGCTTCTAAGAAGGCCTATATAAATCCGCTACTCTTTATACTAATCCGTACACCTATTATACCTAGGATTCCTCCTCCTTATTAGTCCCTTCCTTATCCTTATAATCTACTATAGAGCTATATAGTTTTATAAGGCCTATATAATACTCCGTAATAATATTATATAGCTTTATTTCTATAAGTTTACTAATCTATATAGATTTATATTTTTTAACCCTATTTATATAGATTAGTACTAATTAGGATTAGTTATATAGAGTATTACTAACTACTACTACTAGTTATATATTTATATTTTTCCTTAACTTTATCTATATAAGTTAGTATATTATAGAATTTATTTAAAAAGATTTACACTAACTATTTATAAAGTTATAAGAATTTACGCTATTACCGCTATCTATATAATTCGCGTATACCCCTTTATAGAATCTAGATAGGGTCTTATAAGAGCTAAAATTCCTATTCCCTTTTATATAAGAGTCGTAGGCGTCCTCTTCTTTAATAGAGTAGAAAATATCCGTATAGGATTAATATATAATAGATTTAGGGATATAATAGCGTTTTATATTCTATATATATTAATATAAAAGATTATAGATTATCTATTTTTATACTAACTAGTCTATTAGCTTTCTCTTTAGTACGGAATTATATATTTTATAGAATTAGTAGTATAGCTATATATTAAAGCTTGTAAGGGGCTTTCTTTTCTATACTTATCTTTTTAGCTTCTATTAGGCGTTTATATTTTTTCTTAGATTCTCTACTAGGCTTTATAAGGATGCTATTTTCTATACTAACGTATACTAGATACTTACTAAGTATTACCCCGTTATCTAGCTTAGAATTAGAAGTTATAATAGTCTATACGGGTTTTAATATTTTTTTATAGATTTTTACAGATTATAAAATTACAAGTACGTTATATAGAAGGAATATAAATTAGAATAATACTAAATAGAGACGTACTTACTATTAATAGATTAAAAAAGGATAAAAGGATAGAAATAGTTATATAAGTCTTCTATAACTCTATTATATAACTTTATTTATAAAGTACTTATATAAACTTACCTAAGTAATATTTAAGTTATAAGGTTTATTTTAGTTATAGAAGTACTAATAGCCTAGCTAGATAGATTAAGCTATATTTATCTATTCTATATAAATTATTACGGTATTAGCTATATAGGTCTTTACTACTATTTATGAATCTATAATATTATTTTATAATACGTTTTTGTTAATTACTAATCTCGCACCGAGATGGCGACCCTCTAGTCCTGCAATGTCGTACAATTCGCCAAGACATGTGGTCTGTCAAATTCCGGGTGGACTGGAAAAGGGAGACGTGATACGTCTTTTGGATGAAGATTAAGGTCCTTCAATATCATCCAGCCTGTTACAACCATAATCTACCATGATGGGATACCTCGTGGTCGCCTGGGAAGTCGCTGAGCTGATAAGCTGAAAGAGAAGTCCTAGATATAGGCGGCATCCAAACAATCAGAGGCTGTACCGAGAGCCATCACAAGTAGTATTTCTTATCGTAAATCAGACGATATCACTGGTATCAGAAAGGAAACCAGAGCTTGAAAATCTATCTTTAGTGCATTGTGAAGACGAAAATACTCACCAATATCGCTTTTCTCTATTACGTTCAGCGAAGGTACTCTCGTACAAGGGCCTGCCTTTCATGACATCATACTATTGCATAATTACCAGTCGGACAAGTTCAGATCTCCAAGCCTGAAACATCTTTGCTTTAAGGTGAATTTTTAGTTACCTCAAAGCCTGATAGCCAGATATTGTTCCATCGCTATGCAATCCTTCAATGGATTGTATTCCTCCCCGCAGCCTCTCCAACTCTTGTAGCTCCGTCCTCGCTTGTCGCTAGCGGATCGGACTAGAATTGCGCTAAGTTTTCCATATAGACAATTCAATAGCAGGAAGCAGCCAGCATCAGTAGGCTCGCGTTGATAGCCTTGATGATAAGGCAGGAAGCATCATCTACACCTGGGCTGGGAGTGATGTCTGAAGCTTGATACCTTGGGGAATGAGCTATCACAGGCCGAAGGTGGTGCTGCACAAATGCATCCGTTTTTCTGTGCCCTGTAAATATGGCCGAAAAACCTGGATCGAGTCAACATTTGCATATCACGATCGTAGTGAGCGAAGCAAGGTTTTACATTTGCGCTCATAACAGAAGGTGTGATGTGCATTTGATTGTCACGTGATCGACGAATTACCGCGTTTGACGCGGGTTATCACTCTTCCTTACGCGCCAAAACTCAGAGTGCCACCAGGAAGATGAGTTCACGCCAACTCTCAGCACCATGCCACCTACTCCAGGTCCCTCTCGGTAAGTTGTCTTTCTGTCACCACGTCGCAGTCACTGACTAGCTGATGCAGAGATACGCCTGAGCATTTACCGCAATCTCCTCCTCGACCCCTGTGTTGCTTATCTGAGCTCCAGACGACTAGTCTTTGAGGACAATAGTCTTTCGGAAACTCGGGACCCCCTTAGCGACGAGGCCGAGCACCATGGTGCAGAATCGGATCATAAGGATGACGATTGTCAATGGGACAACTGTGATAAGTTCGCTGCGAAACGACATCTGGCGATCTTGAGGGTGAATCATCAAATCTACGCCGAAGCAAGCTCATTAATGTATTCGGACCTGGAGGTCGTACTTGAACCTGGAGATGTCGTGGGCTTTGATCACGGTACCGATATCGTCGATCAACACAAGCAAGTTTGGCGGCATAGTCCTCTGCCTTCTAAAGATGAAGGCGCTCCTAGTCTTGATGTTATGGATGGTCTTTTGGAGCCATACATCTTCGCAAGATTCCAGAACATTAAATTTCGTGGCGACTTTTATTTCAACGAGGCCGAACCGCACAACGCGCCCCATCGGACCTTGTTTGTCAATAGGGATTTGACGGTGCGCTCTGAATACGAAACTAACTTCGCCTCCTTATTGAGATCTTCTAGCACATTGCAGAATCTGGCACAGATCCTGTCCATGAACACTGTCATCAAGCGCCTCAACTTCAGCCTCACGTTGAGCGTCGAACCCGAGTTCGACAGCGACTATGAGGACCTCGATTTCGATCAAGTGAGTGAAATAATTGATAGACGATGTGATGTAGCTTGGAAGCGATCATACGAGATCTTCATAGAAGCTGGTATGCTTCACCAGCTGTGTGAACTCGCGAACGTCCAGAATTTTCACTTCGTGGTGCTTGATCCAGATAGCAAAAGTGGAGTACTAGAGCTCCCGCACAAACACGCAGCTAAAGTACGGGAAGTGAAGGAGATGATTGAGCGCAACTATTCGGCAAAGCAAGCCTGTCTCAACAACGGGGAACACTGTGTGAAGCAGAGGTGCTGGGACGGAGACTAGGGTGTGTACAAGTACACAAGCGGTCCACGCAAAGCCAGCCACTCATCATTAAACCTGGTTGAACAGCTGGAAACGATGCGTACACTTCCCACGTTATGATTAAGTCTTTCTCCGCCCTGCACAATGACTCGAGAGTCACAAATCAGCAACGGCGACGCTAAACACGGGTTCGAGGATTGTGACACTCCCTGTCTACGTCCGTAAACTGGAAATTTCTCACCTAATATTTCCATGCTAAGCTCTGTCTCCCCTACAGTCCGAGTCACCTACATTGATTCTGTCCTCATTTCCGCCGCTCTTCTTGTGTCTCTACATATTGTTGAAGGAGTCTCTATCCACAGTCTAGACTCCCACCTACCTCAAAGACCAACAATCAAACCCATCAGCAGCTACCCATCATGTCAATGTGGCACTGCTGTCGCTGCGGATGCTATGTTCCCAACGACAACGATCAATGCATACGCTATGGATGTGTTCACATCAAATGCGTGACGTGTGAGTTGAATGTTTCGAGCATTACACACCTTCAGCATATTCAAGATGTTGTGGAACCATCATACACCGGCTGTTACCACTCGAAGCTCGACACTTTCGAGTGTCATAATGACAGTACGTAGTCCTTTTGGCTGTTGCTGGCTAGCTATGGGGCGATCATATGCAGGCTTGACGCTGACTTTGTAAGCATAGCGTTCCATTAGTGGCACTCGGCGTGGGTGAGGTATCTTCAAGCTGGGTTGGAAAGGAAGAGAGATGACATCACGAAAAAAGCTGAAGACCCGCTGGGTTCTGACGAATGGAGGAGGATGGTACGCATGCATGCATATTAGATAGACATGAAGGTAGCACTGCTGGAGTAGAAAGTCTCCTGCCGGATAGACTGAGGCTGGGCCTCCAGGACTTAGATCCATAAGTGCAAATCTGGCATTCAATCATGCCATTCATACCTCCACTATTAGCTGTCCACGATTTTCGAGAGTGATCACAGCTTATGCTCACAGCATTCAGAAGCAAGTCTGATAAGCCGCGGTACTTGTCAGATATGCCATGTGGAGTAGCTAATTTGCCTTGATCACACAAATCAACAAGGAGCCAATAGCACGCACGTCTATGCCTTGCGCGTTCAACGACCAATTCGGCAGAGCTTGCCTTGCAGCCTTCTCTGCTTATTCGCGCACGCGGATATTACGAAAATTGGCGGAGGCTATCGACGAGATTCAGTACATAAGTATGAGGACATACGGATTATCCCTGATTTAATCGATTCCGGAAATTGTTTGTTGTGTATTCGCGCCACATTCATTGAACCTATGATCTACCTTAGTGAGCGATGTTGAATGCAGAGTGAGTTACGAGATAAGATGCTACTCCACCCGTAGAGTAGCAAAAGCTATCTCGATTAATCGGATCAGATGAGTAAGCTTCGTACCTCGGCTACCTTAGGATGCCGAGATGTCGGACTTCTATGCATTAAGTCCGAGATGTTCCATAGCGTCTATTCCTTCAAAGACCTTGGAATTATCGGGCATTCGACTGTAGCGATCTTAATTTTCTATGACTTGGGAGCATGTTCTGTCTCCATTGATCTTCCAGGATGGTTCAAAACGTCCACTAATGTGATTGAGCGAGCGAGGGATAGGAAACAAGCAACGGTTGCTAGCGGGCGGGAACTTCCTTGACAGCCACACCTCTCGGCATCGACGATGAGTACCAGTATGCCATTTTTCCTCATCCCTTCTACTCTTCACATCCCCTTTTCAGCATCTACACGGGCTGTATGAATTCTGAAAATGTGGGCAAGACACAGAGTATACCCTGGCGCAAGCCATGGGCCCCAGACTGCCTCAGAGCGACGAAGAACGGCGAGTAGAGCTGGCCACTTTGGAAGCACACGACGCAGACATATTCGCCGCAGATCCTGCATCGTCTCATCAGGACGAAGCACTTGCGGTTGCCGGCTCCAATGTCCATCAGAATTATCATCAATTAGCGCCGTCAAATATCTCTGCGCGTTCAGCAGTCAATCCACCTAATTCTCATCCAATACCTCTGAAGCACTATAATACGTACAAGCCCCCTGTGGACGCGGAACAGCCCGAGCTTGCGATTGACAATGTAGCGTCATCGACTGTTACTCAATGGGCACCTCTCGCAGATCCAGAAGCTAGACTTCCTGGAGCACAGGTGGTTTCACCATCTACAATGCATGGGACTACCTCTACGCCTGAAGTCCTGCCATCATTGAATCCGAAGGAAACGACACCTCTTCACAATGAAAAATCCACATCATCGGCCTCTGAAACCATGTATACAGCAGCTAACGTACAGGAATCACCTGCGCGCTCGGATCTCGACAAAGAGGTGGACCTTGAAACAGGCAATCCGCACAGCTCCTCATCAAGCAAGACAGATGTGGAAGCGGTCGAACAGCCACTGCCCGATCCAAATGTTGTGACTTGGGATGGTCCAGATGATTCACAAAATCCTATGAATTGGTCCACCAAACTGAAATGGGGCAATGTTCTTGTCATCTCAACTATCACATTCCTCACGTGGGTGCATTACTGTCATTCGTTCAAGGCCCATACTGACTGAAGTCCACTAGACCATTGGCTTCATCTATGTTTGCTCCTGGCGTCCCACAAATGATGCGAGAGTTTGGCTCTACTAATCAAGAGTTGGGGTCTTTCGTGGTGTCTATATATGTCCTTGGTTACGCATTTGGTCCTCTGGTCATCGCACCTCTATCTGAGCTTTACGGTCGCCTCCCCGTCTATCATGTTTGCAACATTCTTTTCGTCATATTCACTATCGCATGTGCCCTCGCCACCAATCTGAACATGCTCCTCGGATTTCGATTCATAGAAGGCCTCTTCGGATCGTGCGCGTTGACCATTGGTGGTGGATCGATTGCAGACATGATACCGCAACAGAAAAGAGGAGGCGTCATGGCTGTATGGGCCCTTGGGCCCTTGATGGGCCCAGTCATCGGACCTGTAGCTGGAGGCTATCTGTCACAAGCGAAGGGCTGGCGGTGGGTGTTTTGGGTCATCGCGATGGCTGTGAGTATACTCCCGGACAGTCGCGGGAGACCGCATGCTGACTGAATAAGGCGGGGCTATCTCAATCTCTGCCTTTATGTTCCTCAGGGAGACGTACGCACCAGTTGTGTTAGAGCAAAAGGCCCGGAGGTTACGCAAAACCACAGGCAATACGAATCTTAGATCGAAGCTGCAGTCCCCACTCACACCAGCGGCACTGTTCAAGCTCTCCATCATCCGACCCATACGAATGTTGATATTTTCACCAATTGTTCTTGCGCTGTCTACGTATATGGCCGTTGTCTACGGTTATCTATACCTGCTCTTTACCACAATTACCGAGGTATACGAGAAACAATATCACTTCTCCCAAGGCTCCGTAGGGTTAACCTTTCTCGGCATCGGCATTGGATCTCTATTCGGTGTCATCATCTTCGGCCTCGCTAGTGATCGGATTGTGAAGGCGAAGGCGAAGAGCGGTGAGATGAAGCCGGAGTACCGCTTGCCGCCCATGATGGTAGGATCTTTCTTCATACCCATTGGCCGTGAGTACCCCTACTACGTCATCTCCACTTTTCTGATCAAATTTGCAGTGTTTATGTACGGCTGGACTGCGGAAAGACAAGTCTTCTGGATCGCACCCATCATTGGGACCGGTCTGGTCGGACTCGGATTACTCGCTACCTTCATGCCCATCGCAACATATCTCGTTGACGCTTATACGATTTACGCCGCTTCCGCCCTCGCCGCTAACACTGTACTTCGGTCTCTGCTAGGTGCATTACTACCGCTCGCAGGACAAAGGATGTATGCTACGCTGGGGTTGGGTTGGGGGAACTCCCTGTTAGCTTTCATCGCATTAGCCATGTGCCCGATCCCATGGATATTCTATAAATACGGTGAAAGGATACGCAAAAGCCCAAGGTTTCAGCACAATTGGTGAGAGGGTACGAGGAAATCTCCTCTTTTCATCTTTCGTGTAATCGACCTGGACGCTGGGTAGCGTGTGCAGCAGCGCAATTGGCCGTCGCAGTGGAAAAGAACAGTCGTATTGCTGCATTTCTTTGATAATTCTTGGGGATATTTTCCTCTTTCTAAGCACTCCCGTTGCAGCACCATTAATCCTTATCGGCTATTGTGCACATACTCCAGGACTGCGGCAGCCCGTCTTCACTTTTCCCAGGGCGAAGCCTATAGGAATGGATTTGAGGGGAAGGACCGTCAATCCATTAGCCCAGACATTGGAGGCACGATTCAAACACAATGAAACCCAATACATCCAGCGATGCCGGTTTGAGGGACGGCGGCTTACACGCACCTTCTGCTGAAACCTCAAACTATCGCATTCGGACGCAGTCGCCTTGGTGCTCTAATTTCGCATCTGGTAAAGACTGAACAGCAAGCATAGACGCGTGCAGTGAAGCATGTGGTCAATATCTACAATAATAAAACGCCACATCTCCAAGCTGTTTACCGCCTCATTTCATGTAGCGTCTAGCGCGCTCGTGGCTTGGTATCTTCGCCTTTACAAAGTAAAGTACTTAATCTACTCGAGGCTTGATGCATTCCATACATACAAGCACTCATCTCATTCTCTGCACTGCGTGGAACGAATGCAAATAACCTGCCGTACCACGGCGCAGTCCAGTGTTGCGCTTGAAGTCTTGTAACAGTCGGCTTAGTGATGTGTTCTAAGAAGATGATCTGGCTCATGGAGCTGTTGCTAGTCTAAAGGAGCGCACAGATCAGCTGCTATGGGCCAGCATTGGCGGGCAAGTATAGTGTCCCGAATGTGAAGGGACAATACAGTGTTTCCCGCTTTGATTGAACCAGCGACAGGTAATGCAGCACTGCTGGGACTGGTTTGCTCTTGACAATAGAACTATTCGGAAGCTCTATCACTTTCGGAAATCGCTATTCCTCTGGACCGCGCGCAGCATGCTTAGTGGCGCGAACCAATGTTTGCAGTAGGCTGACATGCATGCTTTGCTTGATCAAGGGATCAGCCACGCTACTTTGAAGTAACAGCTCCGCTACCTTCTAGTTCCTCTCTGGGGATTTGTATGCTCCTGATCTACAATAATACAACTTTGGAGGCAAGAGGTGCTGTTGCTATACCTGTTTGAAAACTTGTTGTTGTACGGTTTCCTCTCACAATATAACCAATCGAAAAACGACCTCGTCTTCCCGAATATCGAGGACCAAGGCAGATTCTGTCAGTGGAAGGTACAAATATGATCAACTACTTGATTCAAGGGGCCGTTATCAGCGCTACGCCTCTCAACACTTGGCCGTAAGGTGTTGGTCGCGGTCCCATGGGAGGATCCGTAACGTCAATCAAAGGTTTACGTTCCCATCACCACGCTACCAACGGATTCAGCAGAAAGGTGAAGATTGAACACTTTCATACGCCGCATAAGCCACAATGCAACTGGCCCGCCTGAAGTAATAGCTCCACTACTGGTCCTGCAGTAGGCGATTCCTTCGACGATGAATACGATGCATGAAAGGAAAAAGTCGTATCTTGACCAATTTCTGAACAAATTAGTCTTCCAATCGAATCGGATGGATCTACGACGGAGATAGCCGACACAGTGACAGTTGATGGATCGGATCCGATAAGGACAACAGCTTCGTGGCATGGTATCTAGCATTCAGCGCAGAATTCATAAGAACTCTAGGCTTTACAGGATGTTATACAGAAGAAAAAGCTCCACATGATCAACTTGGCAAGATCCTGCCAACTCGTTGGGACCTTAGCATTTCACATTCAAGTATCTCAAGCTCGAGCCTCGTCATATGCAACACTGCAACATCACCAGTACCCGTAACCACCAACTTCTGACTTCATCAGATGTCGGATACATTCGTCATCGACTTGTCAACCTCGCAAGAGCGCAGCCTCCACGTGCTCATCAAGACTGGACCACCTTTGACCAGGCCGCTCAGCTAATTTTCACCGGCTGTTTCACGACGCTAGAGGTTATGTGAAGCAGAAGTGGGTTGGATGACATGAGCTGATGGAATAGCCAGTGGCCAAGGCATGCAATCCACGGCACAGCAGAGCAGAAAGGGACGGCCGGGAGGGTCAGCATGTAGCAGCAAAAACAGCTTTGGAGATGGGGTTGGCGCCCATGTGTCGCACTGCTGGACTTCCATTCGTCTTACCCATGCCTACCTCCGCCATCTCAAGCTGCTTACTCTCCAACAAGCTTGACGTCTGGCGGAGGTCCCAATTGACTCTCTAATGACAGTTGCCAAGGTGTTTCAGCCGCAGCAGTCAAGCACCGAATTCCGACCCTACCTAAAGTAAGTAAGGTACGGCAGGTCTTGACTTCGCTCCCGTTCAGCTATGCTTTGTGCATTAGTGAAGAGCGTGCACGGGGAGTATAACACTACGCTGATTGGCCAATACAAACGCCAAGACAGCATCCGATGCAAGCGGCTGGAGATGATTAAAGTACTTTACTTACATCTCTGCACCATACAACAGATATGGCTGAACTTCACCATATGCTAATGTTTCATGACGATTCCTCAGCCATCATCTTCAAACATTCAAACACTTGATGCTCGTGTGTTGTAATTACTTCGACTTCGCCTCTCTCGCCATTTCACTCCCTAATCTCTCTGCTTACTTCCAACACTTCATCCCGACGTAGATGGATGGCGCTTGCACTGCCTTTCTATCATGATGAGATGTTGGAGGCCCGAATGTTGGCATGGGTCGTTCAGAGGTGTATAAAGGGAATGGCAAGGTAGGAGAAGCATGTCTCGTTGAAAAGAGCAATCAAGTCATCGACAACATCTTGCATCTCCCCTTATTCTCCATTTTCGCTTCCTTCATCTTCAAATCTCTCTTCCAGAATCTGTGTGGTGACTTTCCTTGTCGCGAACATGATGTACTCGCGTCATGCCTGTCTTCTGGCTTTTGTCAGCGGCCTGGCCTTTGCTGTCGCAGCTCCCGGCCGCCGAGATGCACCTTCTTGGAACAACGTTCAATGCACGACCCATGAAATCACGGATGCCTCGATTGATCAAACGAAGCGCTGGAATGCCGTCGATACGGAATCTGCTTGGAAAGCAGCGTTGGAAGACTGGAAACAGAAGGGGAAGAGCGGTCTGACATTCACTCAGGAAGTGTCCAACTTCTTCCACGGTCCTGAGCAGATGCTGTGTGGTGCTCTTTCAGCGCGAGACGGATGTGGCTCTTACGTGCAGTGCAACAACGTGAATCATCCGGCTGGCATGTTCATCCTCAACTCCTTCACAGCCATCAGCAGTCTCAATTTCGATATCTTTGACGCTATCAGCAAAGCTCAGGGACAAGTCCTATCAGACATGGGAGGATTTGCCAAGACGTTCGCGCCCATCTTGGACGACTCAGCACAAGTGAAATTGGCACTTGATCTTATCGGGCTCGGTTTTGCGCTGTTTGCATCTCCGCTCTGGAACTCAGGTACGTGCTTATCTTCCAAATGATGCAGTATCCGTTCGTCTAACGGGCTGTATGCACATAGCACTCAAAGGGGTTCCGTACTTCAGCAAAAATGGTAATCAGTTGGGCACCTTAAAAGACTGGGTGAACCCAGTTGTCTCCAATGGTGTTACCATCGCCAAGGACACCACAATCCCTGGCGCCCAACTCACTGCTCAGAATAGCCTCAGCACCAACCTCGGCAACCTTGTGAAGACATGGGATGCTACTGTCGACACCTTTAACAAAAACCTCTTCGATGGAAGCGACAAGTCCATCGACATGCTCCATAACATGATCACTAGCGGGAAAGTACTGGAACCAGGTTATACAGTGAATGAAGCTACGGTGCAAAAGGCTTTGGAGAATTCGATCTACGGTTTCCTTATCCCTCAAGCATGGCCGTTGAGCAATCTGAAAGTCAGCCCTGTCGTAATGTACGTCGACACATTCTCCCCTTCGTGATGGAAAATCGTTACTGATTGCGTCTATACAGTGATGCCAAAGCAAAGTGTGGTACTGAGAACCCCATTGAGCAGTGGGTCTCCGTTGAAGACGGTCGCAAATCCTTCGTATGCTTCAACGGCGGCTTATACTACCTCATGGCCGCGTCTACCGAAGTTGGTTCCTCCTTGAACTGTGGTGATGGCGGTCTAGACATGGCTGTCTCCTGCTCCAGCAATACCTTCCCTACCCTTCCAGGTGTTGACCAACTGGACGGTAAGAACTGGGGAGGAGTGATCAGGGACGATTTCGTCGCAGGGTGAGTGCTACAAAATCCATACATCCGTTTGCCTCTACGTGAACCCTTCTACATGAACGTATGACTAATAACTGTGCGATATCCAGGGCCGTCAACAGCTTCAATGCAAATGGCAAGAAGAACGGGTGGCCACTGATCGATGCCACCAATAATGACCAGCTGAACGACATCTTCAACAACGGCATCAGGGCTGTTGGGGTTGTCCAGATCCCAGTCTGTACCGCGGAAGAGGCTTTCGGCAACTGGGAGAGACATGGCAGGATCAGCGGTGGTGACTTGTCAGCCCATTTCCCTTGCAATTAACTTGGAAGAACGAACGGAGGAATGCAACATGGGTAAGGTGTGGTATGCTCTTTGATTCGAATTCTGGTTTCACGAAGAGTTCTTATACACGAGAGAAAACTTAGACTGTGCCATGGCGTGGAATGTCAGTATGTTGGATTTGCAGCGGTTTTGGTTGGCAAATGTTATTTTCTATGAAATGTACAATTATCGTCCTGGTTGCTTTTTGCCTCTTATCAATTTCGAAAAGTCAGCACCTGTTCGCATCTTTTTAACATATCGAAGCCCCAGATCATAGCCATGACTTTGATTTTGAGCTGGGGAAAGGGGCTTAGCAGACGAGCTTTGCCGTCAGAATAGAGTACATACACTGCGGTAAACCGCTTCGAGAATGCCGTACTCGCTTAGATACCAGGCTTACACTAACTAAACTAGTGAGCTACTATCACCACATCTATCTAGTCTGAATATGTCTTAGATTCACACTAAGTCTTGGCATGCGGTTCGTATTCAGTTCTCCCAACCCGTCGACTTCTTTCCATCTTCATCATTAATCCCTTGTCAGGCTGTAGCCGCTGCTGGCACACTCATGAGACGAATGACATCAGGTCCGTTGCGGCTGTCATTCATCCTTCTGTCCAAGTGTTCCATCCTGCTCCCAATGCTACTCTGAAGCCCCTGGTTGGGAGATACTCACTTCGTGGTCAAAAATACTCCAACCAGTGGGATGATGTTGGAGCGAGGCACTGCAACAAACATCGACCGGTACCGCCATCATGATTGGCAAAGGCTGTGTAAAGTACTTTAAGGTCCGTAAGAGACCACGGCAAGAAAAAGCGCATATCCCGTACCTGAGTACTTAAGCGCACGACAACAGATCAGCCTGGCGAACCCTCAAATTAAACGCAGAGAGTGCGGCTCTTACGACATATACACGAGCCGTTGGATGGTCGCGAATCGCATCTCACCCCACGATTTGATATGATGGCTTCGGACCTGGACGACAGGATTACCTTATGCTTTTTTCTTTTGTATCGAGTCACCTGCTTTCTGTACACGATGTGATACAAATACCCAGCTTGCGACTCGCGCCACGAGAAATTCATTTTCCCATGTTTCCTTCGCATTCAAGCCGTTGCAATTTCACATCCACGTCGTTTTCTCCATCTTCCAAGCCGTATCCGAATGCCTCTGTCAACGTTTGGTTAGATCGTCACGATAATGCTCATTCAAATCTCCCTTCTGTCAGCCATCCTGCTTGCTGCGCGATTCTCGTATGGCTCGTACATGACTGATTTCATCACTGTCGTCAATGTCTACAAGACCGTTCAGCCCGGAGACGTTCAGCCTGGGAACCCGGCGACAAGTAGCTCTTTATCAACAGCAGCTTCGGTGTCCAGTAGCCCTTCATCAACGGCGACTTCGATATCAAGTAGCTTTTCATCAACTGCGGACCTTGCCAACTCAATTTCCGCAGTATCAGCTTCTGACGCTTCAGCTTCAGCAGCAGTGGCAGCCGCAATAGCAGCTTCAGGTGCTTCCATTTCAGCAGCGGCAAATGCGAATTCGGCAGCCGCAGTCGCAGCGAGAGTGGCTTCGGAATCTTCTGTTTCGGCAATGGGAAATTCAGCAGCATTTGCTTTGAAAGCAGCTTCAGATGCTTCTGTCTCAGCAATGGCAAACTCGGCAGCAGCAGTCGCAGCAGTATTGGCTTCACAGTCTTCGGCTTCAGCGGTCGCAGTATCAGCAGTCGCAGCGTCTGCAGTAGAAGCTTATTTGGCTGCACAAGCAGCAGTACCCGGTTCGACTACGTCGGCTCCAGCATCGAGTCGTCTTTCGACTTCAGTGTCGACAATATCGGCTTCGGCTATTCCAGGCTCTTCGGCGTCCTCATTAAGTGGTCCCTCGGCTACCTCTTCAGCAGCATCATACTCGGTCTCTTTGATGCTAGCAAATTTGGCACAAGCTTCAGCAGCTTCAGCAGATGCGGTCTCGGCCATGTCGGCTTCAGTCAAGTTGGCCTCGGTATCTGTAGCGTCAGCACATCTGGAATCGGCATATTCAGCTTCAGCAGTATCTGCGTCGGTCCTGAGTTCAGTATCGAGTTTCATCCCGCTCGCGTTATCAACCCCATCAAGTTCTGTACCTCCACTGTTGAACGAATTACTGAGCCCGTCACGAATAATATCGACCACAGCATCACCGGTCAAATCTACATGTCCATCCGCCGGTGGTGGTGATCTTTGCGGTCCCTCGTTTCCCGTTCCTGGCATTGTCGACACATGCAGCGCTCCCCTTCCCGTGACGAATCGCACCGACATTTATGGAATAAAGTGCTACGAGAGTGCCACGCAGCAACAGATAAATGCACAGCTATGCGAGCAACTTATCCCGTCGCTCTGCAATACATTGAGCGGAACCACACCCCCCGTTCAGAACACGTGGATATGGGCTTCGAACACCGGTTGCGCGATCGGTTTCTGGATGCCCGGTACACTATACTGGAGCTGTGGCCCGTTGATGCCGGCTCCGCCGCCAGACGCTAATCGCTGTTCGAAGACGATCTACCAAGGAATGATTAATGCCTGCGGTACCCCAGGCGGAAATATGTACCCGGCATCGGTGAATTTGGACATCGTACCCTCACAGCTTGGTAACGGACTGCCAGCTCCTGGAGGGAAGAGTTACCCTTCCTACTATTTAGCGAGCAACTTGACCGGACTCACCGTCCTTGTTCCTGTAGCCTCGTGAAGCGTCGAAGCATTTGTATCTCGGGAGGAGTACCGGAAGCGCACCATGCATAATTACGATCATCGTCATGATCTACTTCGGTACTCACTACAACAGTTCGATATGTATATATAATATTAATACAACACTTCCTTCAGATAAACAGTCACAGCTCCCTCCACCCTCAGCCGCTCAACGTTGGTGCGCCTGCAGCGATGATTCTATACCAAGACGTGTTGAGACACCCCATCCAATCGACCCTGAACGCCGTCGCCAAACGCATAATTCATCACCCATCTCCATTACCCTTTCGCCCTTCACCCCACCCTCCTCTCGATCCGCCATCCACCATCCACCGTCTACCATACACCACCCACCACTCTCACTCCCCCCAAAACAACACAAAAGGAACCCAGCCTCGTCGCTCCCACGCGCAGCGTTAAATCATTTTTGCGTAGAAAGATGGAGGGTCGAGGAGGAAGAAGGAGGAAGTTGGCTAGGTAGATTGTATAGAAGGAGTGGAGAGGAAGAGAGGAAGGAGGGCTGGAGGGTGAGGAATGGTGTTATGGCGGGTTGGAAGGTGGTTGGAGGCTATGAAGATGGTTTGGAATGGGGGTGGGTGGGTTGATGTGTTGGTGTAGGTTGAAACGTTCGGTTTCTGGATCGGATCCGCTCACCACTTCCATCAACGCACACATTCCCTCCCCTCCCTCCCTTCCCTCCATTTCACGATGTCATATAACTCAAGCTTACGCCATACCCAGATTAGGTTAACCTAAGCTTGATGACGGCGTTCATACTGCGCAATACGAATATTCATATAATGCATATGTGGAGGAATGACATGGGAAAAATGGATTACCTATTCACAAAACCCACTGAAATACAACATTACTACCCTAATAATCAATCCTGCTTCCTCTCGCCAGCTCGCTTTCATTCTATGGTGCGATGTGACAATGCTAGCCGGATTGGACATGTTTTTGACCCTTTCTCCGTCTGATGTTTGTTCAATAATTTAGCGATAGGATTACATATCGGGAATCATTGCCTCGTTGCACGATGTTGGGTTAAACAGGAAGGTTTATCCTCATGACGAGTTGGAGATTAATCGGAGATGATATTTCAGATGGGGGAAATCATGTTATCATCAATCCCTAGAGTCGTAGGTACAGATTACAGCTTAGCCCTCCCTCCCCTCTCCTCCTCCAAGGCCCGAGTCACCAGCAACCTCCTTAGTATCTTCCCACTCGCACTCTTCGGTATCTCATCCACGAACCGCACACCCCCTCTCAAACGCTTATGGTTCGCAACCCTGGATTGCAGCCACTGCATAACATCCTCCGCTGTTTTCGGACTAGCTTCGACACCGGGCTTCGGAACGATGTACGCTCTGGGTAGTTCTGTAGCTTGCTCTTTCGCGTAGAGGCCTATGACGGCTACGTCGTTGACCAGGGGGTGGCTGATGAGTAAGCCTTCTAGTTCGGCTGGGGGTACTTGGAAGCCTTTGTATTTGATGAGTTCTTTGACGCGGTCGGTGATGTAGAAATTTCCGTAGCGGTCTTGGTGGCCTACGTCGCCTGTCTTGAAGTAGCCGTCTGAGGTAAGGGCGTTCTTGGTGCCTTCTGGGTTTTTGTGGTAGCCTTTGAAGATGTTGGGGCCTTTGATCCAGAGTTCGCCTGTTTGGCCGACGGGCACCTCTTCCTCCTCGGGAGACATGTATTTTGCGGTCTGGTTGGGAAGGAGTGTGCCAACCGATCCGATCGTAGACCGCCACAGTTCCCAAGGCTATGCATGTATTAGTAATAATAGCAACCATCGTATTCTGGATTCTCTATGGCCTACCTGGGTATGTGTGCTTGGGCTAGTCTCGCTCAAGCCATAGCCTTGCTTGATGGGTACCTTCAATCGGCTGTAGACGGCCTCGACAAGCTCTTGAGTCAGAGGTGCAGCGCCAGAGTTGAGCATACGAAGACTGCTGAGATCGTATTTGTCCACTATGGGATGTTTCCCTAGAAGCAAAACAACTGGAGGGACAATGTAGGCAAAAGTAATCCTTTGATCCTGAATGATGGAACAGAACTTTTCTATCTCGAACTTAGACATTACGACTGTAGTCAAACCGCTATATAGGGCTTGGTGTATTAAGCAAGTGAGCCCTGTAGTACGCTTAGTTACCCAGCGTTTAGTTGGGGTGTTGAGATCAAACCTACCGTATATGTGAAAGAATGGGAGGAATGCTAATATCTTGTCTCCATTGCCATCTAGGCCACCGTCATATGTTAGATTACCACCTTCGCCGGCTTTGAGCATAAGAATGTTTGCCACAATGTTCTCATGACACAGCATTACCCCCTTCGGGTGTCCTGTGGTGCCCGACGAGTAGACTAGGAAGGCAAGATCCTTTTTTGGATTCGCCTTTGTTCTCCGGTATCTGTTGGTCCCTGCAGTGTTCCGTATTGAGGAGAAATGCTTGAACCGCCCAGACTCATCCTTCTCATCACCTATCAGGACGATCTTGTTTTCTGGTATACCAACCTGCTTCGCGGCCTTCAGCGCAATCTTTAGGAATTGCTTCTGGGTACACAATGCCTTCGCTCCTGAGTCTTTCAATTGGAAAGCCAACTCTTCTGTAGTGTAGCCGGGGTTGGCTGGGGATATGATTCCACCGGCCCAATGCGTCCCCCATATGACAACGGGTGTATCGATACAATTGGGCGTGAAGAGGGCCATGACATCGCCTTTGTTCCATTCCCACGTGCTTTTGAGACCTTCGCCAAAGTCAATGGCATTTCTCTTCACTTGCGCGTAACTGTAAGATCTGTGGGTTATCGCATCTTGATAGATTACTAGAGAGTCGTCAGAAGGGCATCAAATAGAAACTTATGCTAGGCACTTTTATCGTCTGGAAAAGGTCTATCCTTTCGCTCGAATAGAAATCCCCAGATGTCCTGATTAGGGATCTCAACCTTCGGGTACAGCGAGTCCGTAGGCATCCTGTTTCCACAACTTGGGCTCTAGTCAGTCTCCTAAGGCTGGTTCCAACAAATCTGAGGGGAAACAGAATTGATCAGCGAGTAAGGATTCGAAAGAGAAGGCATCAAGCGCGGCAAGGGCATGGCGATATGAACAAGCGGGGCATATGCATGAAGAGAATGAGGCGGAGATAAGAAGCTTGGCAGCGGGCCTCCGATGCATCTCGGCTAGTACTGAACGATGTTAGCGCAGGTCGATATACTGTATCTCTTGGCATCTCAGCGAGCGTTTTCGACAACAAATGGCAGCTGGTGTACGTCGTTGGGTGCTCCTTTGGTGCATTCTCGTTTCATGGCGGCAATTCGACTCCCTACCCTTCGACATACACTCTCGTTTCCTCTCCCATTATGCTTCAGGGGCACTCAAAGAAGATGGGCCCAAGTCCACGATGTCCGCTTCTTAGTGACCCATCCGCAGTCTAATAGGATCATTGAAAAGTATCGGACAAAATTAGACCGAAAAGCCAAAGCGTGAGGTGCGGCCTACATCCGTGGGGCCCTTGGGACTGATGGCCTGGTAGGGAGGGACTTAGCAATGTCGAAGAACTGAAAGCGGCATATCAAGAAAAGATCCAGAGCCAGCGGAAGAAGGCACTCAATCCAGCTTCTACACCGTCCTCATCTGTAGCTTCTCCATTCCCGCCTCCGCCGCCTCCCCCACAGCCTCAGGAGCCGGCCTCACTCTCTACCTCTCAACCGATCATATCCAGCAAGCCTTCAGGTCCACCAGGCATCAAGACACTTGCCTCCTACATTGACATTCCTAAGACTCTCGAGCTCCCACAGAAAGAGATTGAATACATTTGGCGACTCCGTCACGCCTCTGATCCGCAGTCATTGTGCGCCGTAATACCTGAAAGAATATATAAGCGCATTGAAACTACAGCCAAGCGGCATCCTCAATTTATACTACCGATTCCTAGAGAGGGCAAAGGTGCAGAGATACATTTCCTACAATGGACGTTCCCAACACCCACCACCACAACCGTCCTATTTACCCATCTTGCCGAGTTCAAGCTGAGGGGAGAATATGCGCAACCACATACAACAGTTACGCATCACTTGGATATGTCGGATTCTAAGGGCCTAGTATTGCTTCAAGGAAGTGTGGTAGATGGACGAGGGATTACGGTGGATGAAGGTAAATGGCTACTGATGTGCTTGCAGCGATTTTATGGAGCCGAAGAAAAGGTGGAAAGAAGGAAATTGCTTGAACAATTCAGCCAGGGAGATGGTGGTTTTAAGGTTGAAGAGTTGCTTGAAGAGGCGGAGAAGATCGTCTGAACAGTAGTGAACACTCGTCAATCATAAGGGACTTGGAGCGCACAGGCTCCTATTCGGCACTGTTAACTACATCGTCAGCAGTGATCCCAAGGGCAGCGATGATCCCCGAACTGCAAGGGACTCAACGCAGAACAAACTCTACGGATGCCAAGTGGACGTTCTGTAATGAGTGGCAACTAGGCGTTCGCTTCCCCAGAGAAGCTGTTACTGCAGATAACAATCAGCACCGCAATTGGAAATGTATGAGGCCCTGAAGGTATTACATCAGAAACATCCCTCCAGTACTATATCTCTCCTACTAAAACATGGTGGTGTCTCAACGGTCCTTCTATGTCTTGTCCACAACCCCAACTGCGTCTGATTACTCATCATGTAGTCGATACCAGAAGAAAACTTACCGAGGATTGCGGGCTAAGAGCCTTCTCGAAGCATGTATACCCCCGCAAGGAAGAACTCTGCTACAACGCGATAAAGAGAACCACCAAATTAGATCTCAATCTTGAATCCAGGTAAGGCTTTCTCATATCTTATCCCCTGTAAGCTCACCCGTTCGAAGCGAAAGGCCTCAAAGATAGGTCTTCAATGCCAAATAATGGCAATATATTTATTCCTTGTTTGCTTTAAGGCACTTGAATTGTGCGAGCGGCCCTCGCTGAATCTAGCGGTCCCCTCAGATATGTACTTGTTTGGCGAAACTCAGTCGGGCTTGAAAGGGTTTTAGAAACACTATATCTTCACATTTCATTGTCTTCAATAGCCATCAAGGGAAGGCCGATGGGTCAGGTCATCCTCGCTCCGGGAATAGATGAGGGTTTCGGCATCAGGTTAGGACCATCCATGAGAATCGCAAACAGGCGGAAGCTCAAAGATGGAATACCAGGCTCAGGCTAGGGTATTGCTTTCATCTTCGCGCAAGGTTAAAAAAGCACAATTGGAGCTCCTGCTACTGCTTTCTCTGACTAATGGCAGCTATGAGCAGTGTGCATCCACAGATCACGGCTGTCTTCCCGATGAGCGAAGCTTCCGGGGTCGTTTCGATTCTCAGGGTCAGTGGCATCCCGAATTGTGTCTCCAATCATGATGTATGCGTGTTTCTTTCACTGGTTATCTTTGTTTGCTGCGATCCTTGTGGAGGAGCAAAGGCCGGTACGCAACCGAAGGCGAAGGGAAAGCGGAGTCGTCTCGTTGGCAAATGGTGGCTAGATGCCGCGAGGCTAGCTGCACTGCTTTGAAGACTCGGATGCGTTCAAGTGAAGGATGTCTTGAAACAATCACAGGAATTCCTCTGGCCCGATCTCTACTACCGCCAAGCGTTCCGGCGTCCTTTGGAGTGTCGCTTCGCTTTCTTACTTTGGCTCTCCCATCCGTTCTCCGCGGCTTCCCCACCACCTGGACTATCCTCTCCCAACCCGCAACCGCCATCACTAACGATGGTATAGATTCTACGTTCGTGCCGCTCACATAGCATGTTCAAATCATCCTTGGCCTGTGCAGACGTCGGCCGCTGTGTGGCATCCCACTCCATGAAGGAAATTAAGAGATCCACGACACCTACAGCCATGTTTAGCCTTGAGAGCGCAGTACTCATCTTGACGACATCTTGCTCCTTGATACGATCTCCCCACCACCTTCGGGGAATCTGGCAGAGCAGTCGGTACATACTAACACCGAGTCCGAAGAGATCAATAGTCTCGTTGTATTCGCCGCCTGATTTAGGGTTGGCGACGAGGTCAGCCAGCTCCGGTGCTCGCCAACCCGCTGTACCGACCGAGCTGCCGCTCGCCCAGAGCCCGACATTCGCATGGCCGAAATCGATCAGCATCGCTTTGGGAGGGACTAGTGAAATAACAGCAAGATTCGACGGTTTGATGTCGCGGTGCATGATGTTCTTCGAGTGCAGAAATGCAATACCCTCGAGGAATTCGCGCAGTAGACCGATGCATTGTGTGGCTGGGACAACTCTGTCTACTGCCAGCAGTGTCTCGACGGTCCAGCTCGCTAGTGGAGTATAGACAAAATGAGCTTCGTCCACGCCACATGCTCTGTAGCCTCGCCCCGGGTCTTCAGGTGCCGGTGATCGGATCTCGATCAACTGGCAGATATTTTCGTGCCAGCCGATGGTTTCGGCCATCGTCCAGTCTGCTTCCAGACGTGCATCGTCCCGATCGGTGTACCGTCTGACGGTTTTGATGGCGACTGCGTCGCCAGTCTTTTTGTGTAGGGCGGCAGAGACGAGGCCGCTTACTCTATGACCAATTGAGTTTTTGATCACGTATTCGTTAAGAGTGTGATCCCATTCTGAAGGCATTACCGTTAGATTTGCAGGGTAATCGTCACTGCCAAGTGCATGTTCGTTTTTGTATGAAGTCATAAGAGTACGGTAATCCTCATCGGAGATGGGCTCCAATTCCAGTATGTACTTCAACCTTCCAATTTCGATGCTGGTCCTGCGCTTTTGGATCAGTCGCTGGTCATCTTCGAAAGATTCTGTGCCGTCAATGATGACAGGGCCTCCCAAAGCACTGATCAAGAGAGCTCCTGATGTGGGATTGTGGACTAGGGAGGCATGCTGGCGCCGTACTTCGTCCGAGCGCTTCTTTTCGGTGAGTAGGATGTCGGGATGATCTTTAGAGTCCTTATATGCTCCGCCTCCTATAATCCATCCTATACAAGATCATGCGATTAGCAAAGTCGTTCTAATCATGCTGCAGGGAACGCTATCCTCATGTCTTCCAATGGTGGCAAAACACGTTGAGACATACGTAGCACTCAAATCTGTACAACAACCCCAAGAAACCCTAGTGCCAGAAACAAAAACGAAAAACTCCCGATCAACCTACCTAATTCTGGCCTTCGTGCCGGGACGCTAAAATCTAGCACATAACACCCCTTCCAGATCTTCCTCTCCACTACCCTCCTCCCACCCTCATCCTCATCCTCATCCTCATCCTCACTCCCACTCGGATACTCCACCAACTGACCTTGACACGCATCGATGTCCATATATCTAAAAACAAAATCACTCGTTTTGTCGCAAATGCTTGTCTTGGCCTTGCCAGCAATGAGACCAAAGGACTTTTTCGCCGCCTCATTGGCTGGGATCAGTGTTGCGAGTTTGGTCTTCAGAGGGAGGGGGGGAGCTGTGGACCATGCGTCTGACATTTTGGGTTGGGAGGGAGAGGAGGGGTGTGGGTTTTGGGAGTGGGGTTGGGCAGAATGATTGTAGGAAAGGAGAGGTAGCAGATTGATTTGGATGTGGATGTGGATGTGGATTGGAGAGGGGGCGTACTCTGCTGTTATTTGATGAGAGGGGGGTAGGGGGTTAAATGATATAAATTATGTGTTGGTGAACTCTCATATAACTGTTCTTATAAGGATAGGTTTAGCATATATATATATATATAGATTCCCCGAACCCAGGCCAACACGTGACCGCTGGCTGACTCAGGTGCCGCCGCTTTGCTCCCCCGCTATCGACCGTTTCGTCAATGTGCACTCCCTCTGCTCCCCCATGCTCCCTCGCTGCTCTCCTCTGCTCCCTCATTGCTCTCCCCTGCTCCCTCGTTGCTCCCCCGTGCTCCCCCTCAGCCACTTCCTTCTCTTTAGCTGGTTATGCTCTCTGACAAGTTTAAACGAGGGCGTCCGTTCAGCTTGTTTTGGATGCTGATCAGAGAGGAGCCGGTTATGGCTCCATCAGCCGCCCACCATGTTGTCTTCTGCTCTTGCCCTCTTGCTCTTTCGCTCTTGCTTTTCTCCTTCACTTCTGACTGCCTGCGGCCTTTGGCAACTCATCTGTGTACCATATACGCCATTGTGTGCGTTGTCATCTCATTTCTACTCTACATATCACGGCCTCTGCCTCTCTTCGCTCTGAACGTCTCAGTGGCCAGGGCATTCTTGTCTTGCTATAGTTCTCGCCCCGACCTCGACTGCAATGGTACAGAAAAAGAGGACTGCAGCGCAGTTCTTTGATGATGCGGAAACGAATGGTCTGGAGTCCTTGATCGAGGCCAATATCAATAGCGATAAGGTGTCCAAGCACCTCGAGTCTGGCACTGAAATCAACTATAACCGGATGCTGGTCCTCTGGGATGAGTGAGTCTTTCTGTCTTTCCCTACCACTACGAAATATTGTACGACCCTTACTGACGGTGTCTTGTCTCGGTGGACTAGGTACGGTAGAAGGAACCCTCGTGCCAGTCCTCACGCTATAAAAACGGCAAAGCACTTCATAGAGGGTGTTGTGCGCGGCTGCAGTGCTGGGAAGAAAGAACCGTCTATGTACACCATGCTTCAGAAGTGGACAGACTTTGGCGCTGGTTGGAAGCGACGGCCTGGCAACGAGAAGATCCCTCCTGAGGTGTCGGAGTCGATCTATTTTGTTCGTACCTAGAGCTTCACTCTGCCCTTCCTCCCCGTTCGCAAGGTCTGATGATATTACTAGTACATATAAACCGAGCTACGCAAGAAGTTCAACCTTTCAACGACTCGGCGAACTCGGCACTTCATGACGGTGAACCACTTCGCCATTGTCATCAAGCATATGTGGCAGAAAGATTGGCATCAATACAGACATGGACGGATCCTCGCACAGGACCACGCTGCCTATATGCTGTTCATCTACTCGTCGGCGCGAGTAGGCGAGTATTTTGAATCCAACATGCGCAGAGGCTCCGGCCGTGGACTACTATACGAGGTGAGTGGAGTGATCCTCTAAGGCACTATTGACCAAGAAAGCTGTCGGGCATCGCGCTTACGCTGCGAGCAGACAATCGATTTCGCCGTATTTAAGAATGAAAAAGGAGAGGCGGAGATTGGTGTGCGAGTCACAAGGGACGCAAAAGGCTTTTCACAGACACCACACAAAAGGTTACTCTACTGTCCAAAGCTTCGGAATCATGGTTAGGGGCAATCCTTGCTGACTGTTCCGATGTGATTCTAGGCCACAGCATGGCATGTATGAGGACATGGAGCCGCTGTTTGCGAACCCAGTGCTACCTTTGTTGGCAATCGCCCTCGCGGATCACGCCTTCCAGGACTATAGGTCTTTCGAAGAGATCGAGGCCATTCCACCACCTCCGGATGGGTCCTTGCACCACCTTTAAATCAAGAAGGATATGCTTCGTGTACCTTTCTTTCAGATAGTATCTGCGGATGGACCCACCGGAAAGATCTATGGAGCGAGCTCCTTTAGTAATCGGACAGTAGATCTGGGGCATCGCGCCGGGTACGAGGAAAACATCGGGATACATGATATTCGAAGAGAAGCCCTTGTCAAAGCCGATGGTAAGTTCTTGTGGACGAAACACAACCGTTGAGAAACACTGACTCGGCTAAAGATAATGGCTACTCGATCGCCGAAAGGATGAAATTCGCCGGCTATAACAACGCAGATACCTTCTTTGGCTCATACGCGCCTGAGCTGAGCACTGTGGACGGGATAGCCAGCTACTGGAACAAGAAACGTCGTACGGTCCATCTTGAAGGATTTCGTGGGCTATCGCTCCATCACCATCCTCAGCTGTTGCAATCGCTACCCGTAAAAGTGGAAGCTAACCTGGATAATTGTACCGACTTCGTCTCCATTAACAAGGAGATCGAAATACTGGGGGAGAAGCTTCGGGGCATCACGTTAGAAGATGAAGCCCAGCCAGCTCGGGCTCGACGAGAGGAACTGTATTGGCGGAAACGCCAGCTCGTGTCCGAGGAGCTCAGCAAGTGGCAGCAGATTCAACCACGCAAGATTGCCTCAAACACGGAGGATGAAGCACCTCAAGTCGCAAATCTGCCAAGCTACTTCAACCGGATTCGCCGTTTGGATCCGCCACGTGATCGGCTGGCATCTTTGCTCTTCCTCAACGTTCCCCTCCGCAGTGTGCAGGGCCGTAGCGCACTTCAGGACATGATCACATTGTGCATAGAGAATCCGCGGGTGGCCTATCGTCCAAGCTTGCGGCCCGAGAACGGTCGTTGCCCTGTACCCCAATGTGCGAGGGATATGGATCGGTTCGTCTTCTCCTTTCTCATTTCCCAAATGCTCGGTTGTTGCGGACTGGCTGACCAGACACCCTTCGATTCTACAGCATCAGTATTGGCGATAGGTGGGAACATATTTACCGTTGCCACAAGGGCGACCTTGAAAGGAAATACGGCTTTGCCGAGCTCTGTTTTCAGTGCGACGAATGGATCACCAGTGAGGCCGGATGGTTTAAGCACTGTCAACGCCATCTCACCGACCTCGAGACGCTCCCAGTTCAATGCAATCCACTTATCTTCCGCCGAACTCTTGCTACTGCTGGGCAGTGTCTCTTCTGTCTCTTCGATTTGAAGCTCTCACCAACGAAACGTTTCCATCAATTCTTCGTTAAACAGAGCTGGAAAGAGCACCTGCAAGAACATTTCTGGCATTTAGAAGATAGGTATAACCGATCCATGGAAGCGGGTGAAAGCAAGGTTGTCCCATGTCCTGATCCACGCTGTGCACTTTCTTTCGACTCGATTCAAGATCTTCAGTGTCACTGCCAGGATGTACACTGCGTTGAGCGCATCAAGCTCGATCCGATCAAAAGGCATCGCTTGACACGTCAGTCGTCTCTGAATGTGAAGGCTTTCCTCGGCGCGAGCGTCAAGCTGGAGCACCATTGTGACCTCCTGAACGGGGAAAGTCCTTATAAGCATGTCAATGAAACAATGGACACGCTAATGCTCGAGACACTCGGCGTTATCGTTCCTACGGGACCAGTGAGACTGGAAGATGGAAATGGCCTCAGTCAAAGTTACTCTCTTCCTTCGATCGACTTAATAGCAAATCAGGAGAAGCGAAGTTCGTCGGCAGCATCTTTCACAGGCGCTGAAAGCCCGCTTTCGATCATTGATTGGACCTCCGACGAGACCGCACTCGATAACCCGACGCCGGCGTCGTCAGTCAATTCCGACCTTCCCTTATCAATCGACCCGAGACTGCTCAACGAGTCCGACCCGCAGCCTATTATGCTTCCGTCATAGTACGTGATGATTCCGCGCCCGCAGTCAGAGAGCTAGCAATATGAGACTAGCTTTCAGTAGCTTAGAGCCCAAAAGGTGGTTCACTGACCTCTATAGAGCGGGATGAGAGTTTATTGTATGTAAACTCATAGACAGACGAATTGAATACGTTGCACTTGTGGAATATTCTCAAGCTTCACGTCTGTATACATTTTATGTATGGAAATCTCTCCATTCCACAGGCAAGCCACTGGGCCCTAAGACTGTACTTCTGGAGCAGGTCTACATACCCTACAGTCGACTCGTGACAAAAGCAGGACTTTGACATGGATTGAACCAAACCTCCAATCAACGCAGATGCCTTTATTTTTACCTCCGTTCCTTCGATTTGGGGATCCAATTTTGGCTCCCCAAGAGAGGTTGCCAGAACTGGAGCCCCACGAAGAGTCAAAAGCTTCTGACGTCCAATCCAGCTTCTGTTTATGCCCAGATTCTTTAAATGATAACATCAAGTTCATTAGAACGATAGCTGGTGACTCCTTTGGGAATTCTGACCAATTCACTCTGCAAACGGTCCAAAGACAAAATGGCCTCTCGTCGACCCAACAATGTAAAGCGAACGGAGTGGAACAAGAAATGCAGAGAGAAACTATCAGCGCATATTGGTAAGAGCCGTCATCTTCTGTAGTCAGCCGTTACTGACACGAGCAAAGATAGAAAGCTCGGAATCGTGATAGAAACGTCGCAGGTGCGGCTCAAAACCAACGCGGATGACCCTTATACGTGGGAAAAACTGGACGAAAAGGAGCACTTGTTCTCGAAAAATCTAAGTGACCTTTCGATTGGCCAGCTCAAGGATTTGTGTAATGGCGTCGATAAATCGTTTATAGCTATCTGGAAGGCCCCGTTCCAATCAGAACTCTTGGTACAGGATGGGGAAGAGTCTGTATGTGCTGCTTGTTCCCGTCAATTCGACGTTTAGCTGACTGCCGAATAAGTTTCTGGAATTTCCCAGACCGGAAGTCAGTTTTGTGGCAAAGATTGACGACCTACACCAAGACAACGTCAGATTAACTCGCGAAATTAGCAAATGGGAACGTCGAGTTGCTACAGAATCGGAGAGGAGACGAGCAGCTGAGTTGGAAGCCAGTGAACTGAAAGTTACCATCCAGCAGCTGAAGATGGACAGTGGAAAACTCGAGAAGCATATAGGTGAGTGGAAGCTAACAGCTGAGGAATCAAAGAGCAATGCAGACAAATACTGCAGAGAAATGAACAAGATTTTCGCAGCTCTGGATCAGGTAAAGTCGGAGTTGGCTTGCACCTCCATGGAAGAGCACCTCGGATAGGGAGTCTTGCACCCATTTATAAGCGAGCAAGTCTGAGCATAGATGTGGTAGATACTGTTGTGGCCAGTTGGCAGTCCAAAATCTGCATTATATGCATGCAATCTCCTACAGACTTTCGATGAGACTGAGTTTGCGTACCACACTGGAAATTCTCGAGCCTTCCATTCAAAGAACTTCAGCTGCCTCATCATCCTCTTAGGTGACCTGAAAATCTCTTAAGGCTGGGTTTCGACATATGGTCTGCGATGGCATGCAAGAATCTACCAACCGACTGATCAGATTATCCGTTCCAGAAATCCCGAAAATAGATACCCGCCCCTCTACTCTTGGCTCCTGTGATGATGATGATGATGATGACGATGATATGTAGGCTCCCACTACTATAATCTCGCTGGAAGTCTCTAAGGCGGATACCAATTACATGCAAGCCACTCGTGGCTCCCCCAATCTACTTTTGACTCCCCTGCTCCGATTCTGACTCCCTCAATCCATTTCTGGCTCCCCCGCTCCACTTCTGGCCTCCCCAATCCCGCTCCCAACCCCGGCCTCTCTGCTCGAGAACTGAAATGGGAATCTCCTGGCCAATCTCACACCTAGACACTTGACCGGTCTTGGCTGACTTACGATGATGGGATTGTAGTAAGGGGACTTTCAATTTCGGTATTGATAGTTGAAAATGGTCCACGTCAGATCATATCAAGCAAGCGGAGGTACAGTTTTATTGGAAAGGTATTTCTATAATCTCAAGCTAAGGTGTAGTAATGACAGACAATTTTCAGTGAGCGTTTAACGCAAAATACGGAATACTAAATGAGAGGTAGTATTCGCCAGATAATTTCGCTCGGAAGAGACTGACAAGAGCCGCGAGGCGTTGCTGTAGAGCGTAAACGACAGTGTGGTATGACGGAACGCTTGAAGAGCGCTCCTAACGAGCGTCAAAGCCGAATGGCTCCCTGTTCTGTTCTCCCTGATTTTGATAGTTGGGGAATGGATGCTGATGAGGTTTGATGTTGGTATTGGTATCGATTTTGGAGCTGCTGATGCTGTCGCATGCTGATGATTTTCTTTCGTTGATTGTTTTCGGATTGGATAAGGAATCGCTGTTTCCAATCCCTTTATACTGCATCCTAGTTTCTACGCAGCTACGGCCGGTGTCAATTGTCGCTGATATTGTTGAATAGCCTGTTGGACCGCACTGGCTATCATTGCTTGAACTGCGGAGGACGAGATCATATCAGCTTGAGTTGGCTGACCAGCTCCTGTTTGCGTAACTCCTGGCTGGGCGACTCCTGGCTGGGCGACTCCTGGCTGGGTAATTCCTGCTTGAGGAACCCCTGGCTGGCTCACTGCTGGTTGAGCGACGCCTGGCTGCACAAATCCTGGTTGAGTGACACCTGGTTGAACGAATCCTGGTTGAGCGATTCCTGTTTGAGTGACTCCTGGCAGAGCCAATCCTGGTTGAACGATTCCTGGTTGAACGACACCTGGTTGAGTAAATCCTGGCTGAGCCAATCCTGGTTGGCCGACTGTAAATTGAGCCGCTTTTGCCGCTTTGAATTGGTCATTCTTGATTCGCTGCATTGCCTTCATTTCTCCATTGAAGAGTCCAGCTTCTGTTTGTGACATAATAAAAACCTTTCGTCCTTCGAATTCGATCATTTTGCGGTACGGTAGATGATTTGGGAGATCTTGATCAATCCGTGCCTGGCCAGCTATCTTGATGAGATCACTTCGCGACAGAAGAGTGTCTTCCAGATCTCCCAGCCATTCTACCATGACAGATATACGAGGGTATTGACCAGCCCCCGATGTTATGGCGTCGTCAACCGACATGGCGATCCAACGCATGCTCTTGTACCGGTGTTTGTGTTGGGCAATGAATTCCTTCGTCGGCTTCCCAACGGATGGGATATCCTCAGGTTTCAGATCGCCACACAATTGCGCCGACTTCCATACGTGCAATCCCGACTTCTCCTCCACTAGAAACTGGAAAGTCTTAAAAACTTGGCGTTTGGATTTGATCGGCTCGCCGTCCAAAGTAAGTTTGTCCATGGCTCCATTTATCCCCGTATCGCCATTAATAGCAGATCCTGTTCCGGCAGATGGGTCTCCCGTATTACTCATCTCCGTGTCCTCGCCATTGCCAGGACCGGAACCAGCATCCGTACCAGTAGCATTGCCAGTGCCTGATTCAGTGCCACCATTTTCAGTGCTCGGCTCAATCCCAGTACCATTAGCATTGTCGGTGCCAGATTCAGTGCCACCACCATTACCAGGATCTGTAGCAGAATTAGACTGGGGCTCCTCGGCCTCTGAAAGCCATGGAGGCTCTTTATTGATATCAGCATATTGCCAAGCCTATATCTCAGGTAGGCCATGATCCTCGCAGAATTCCTGTGTTGCGACATAGAGAGCCTCAAAAATGGCGGCCAGCTCCTTTTTCCGTTCAGGATCGGTCGTATCTTTATATGTCGTCCTTAGTGCTTGCGTACTCTGGTACTTGTCTTGGAGGTACTTTAGAGGAAACTTTCCGCGACCTGGATTATAACCTTTCTCTTTATTGTGGGCTTCGATGTCACTATTGACCTTTTCGATAAAAGAGAGCGCTTTCTGATTAGAGGGGTCGATCTGCAGCCGGCGGACGCTTCCTACGAAGGGTGTTATGTCCCAAAATATTTTATGTGATTTCTTGGGCCTCTCTATTTCCTCCGGTGCGACAGTGGACAGGTCAAATTTATCTCGTGCATTATTTAAAACTACACTATGGTCAGTTTGCCTGCTTTTGATTTGGGGTTCTTGCTTACTTTGCTGCGCCTGGCTGGCCTTTTCCTTCCATTCTTCAGGCTGCTTGTCAGGATGGGTAAGAGCAGAAAGTTGCTTATAGACTTGTGTCATTGCAGCTTTGTCCGCGTGATAAAATTGTCCAAGCGCCTCATCCGGGCTACCATTAATAATTCGATCGATCTCATAATGTTGTTGCTCGCGAAGTTGGCTTTGGCTTAACTCTTCGATTGGACCAAGTGATTCGAGGGCGACTTTCGCCCCTCGCCCAGACGATCTTGTTTGTCGCGTGGTAGTGGGGTTTTGATTGGACTCTTGATTTGCAGTAGTATTGGAACTTCCACTCGCGACATTGTCGGAGGCGCCACCTGCATTATTGTTGGCATTTCCGCCTGATGCATTGTTCACCGAACCTTGTGCATTACTGGGGGTTCCGGCTGAGGTACCCGATGTGCCTGGGAGGGCAGAGTATTGGACTCCATCGTTGTTCGGCGGTCTTGAGCTCATGGCTAAGGAAATTATAGAACAGGGTCAATGGTTGTGGATTTGTCCTGTAATCAGGTCAACTGATTTTGGATGCGAACGTATTTCGGATCAAACGATTCTTAGTGACGAAATATACTGTTAGGCCGACGGAGCTTTGAATCTCTATGAGACTGGAATGTACAGAAAGATAAGAACATAAAGGGAGTACTTATAGATAATGAAAAGAGTAAGCCAGCCAGTTTGTGCTCCCATAGGCGCCGGCTTTGGCTGGATTATCGGCGTGATTGATTCTGGCTGCATTTAGATCCAAAATGTGCTCCTCAGAAGGGGCATCCATAATAGGCGCCTGGGGATCCAGAATGGATGCCGGACTTATGTGATCAATAAAGAACATGTTTCTCCTCGTTGTTCCTGTTTACTGCACTGCGAAAATGAAAAGAATAAAGATTTTAACGCTGTTAATGCTGTGCATCGTTGTAATGTGTGTATTCCGGACTCGCAGCGAACAAGCTAATGTGCTTTCCTTAGTCGTGCGGACGAAATTCTAGAGACCATCAACATCGAAATCGATATATCATGGAACTTAACGAGCGTTAATGCTAGTACACACGCGCCTGTCGCCAGTGCGGAAACGCCTTCCAGCATAGAGCCTAATACTACTCCAGGAAGAGCTACGGCAGCAGTCGTGTCGAGCAGATCTGGCGGTCACATTAGGCCTACATCTGCAATCACTCAATTACCAGAAGCAGGACCGTGGGTCGGGACCCAGATGGACTCTTTTATGCCCACAGGCTCATCTTGGCCTGGCTACCGTGGTTTGACTGGCTCAGCTCCAACGGCTAGTCAGTCATCGGGTTTGAAGCAATCAAACAACAGTCTCTGGGCGACCGGTAGCCTGAGGCCGACAGCGCAAGCCATTCCTTCTCCATTCTCTGGAAAGGCGTCGGCAAGGAAAGTATGGAAGGAAGACGTTGGCTTGCTCATCGTCCTTGGCTGTGTCATTGGAGTATTCCTATAGGTAGACCATAGTGAAGATAGAACCTAGACAACACGAAAAGAAGTTTCGATGGGCTGTGCAACGATCAAACATGAAGTAGAGACGTCCCCTATCTGGGAGCTTAGACATGGATGCCGGTCATCAAGTGAGAATCGCGAGGCGCAGATGCCTGCATGTGAGGTAAGCACGACATAAATAAGGTGTGGCTGCGCCGTCTAAGCCTGCATGAAATAGTGCGGCTGAGAGACATCGCTAGAACTGACTTACCTATGCGCCATTCCCTCCCGGTACTAATGGTTGTAATTCGAGAACGACTCTGCGTCCAAAACCTGAGGATCAGATATCGTACCTGGACTTTAGCTCAGACATTTCACCGCCACTGTTCCTGTGGCACGGAAAGCATAGCCCGTAATAATAATTGGTTCCGAACCCGTTCAAGCTGGTAGGACTAATTTGGGAGTTATTCGAGCGAAAATTCTGCCAACTGAGATGCCTTTTTTCTATAGGATCTATTTGCTATCTGTGCGCGAAACCCCCTCGATCGGCGATCTCCGCAAGACAGGAGGCTTTGGGATCGTGAACACTCTCCTTTCATTGACGATCTTTTCGCTGGTCTTCTGCGTACGGCTTTCCTTCGATGCGCCGAGCTCTATTCCTTCTGCCTGTGCTCTGTCCTCTGCTCCTCCTCCTGCCTCTCCCTCCTCGTCGTCCTCATCATCGTCTCTCTCTTTATTCATTGTCTCAAAGTCTTTGGGATATCGGCGGAAAGGGGGTGGAGTAAGCTTTATCTGACAGGCAACTCGTGAGCGGTTTATATCACGGCGACTTGGGATCAGCTCACAATATCTTGCTCGGATAGAGGCCATCCAGGTCGATCCGTCGACTTGTAGGTATAGTATTTGTTACTATGGCGAATGACGATGTAAATATCTGCTCCTGTCACCTGCGCCAGCTCGTTTCCTTTTCTAAACCAGCTTGAACTTCGTTTACGGAACTTCTCACGTACGGCGCGTCGGTCACTTCGTTGGATCGCCATGGAGTAGATACGAAGGTGCATGTAACTTGCTCGAATCTATTTAACGTGGCGGATTCCTAGCGCTGTCCCGTGCCGCAAGGGCTTGAGGAACCATTTGGTGGAGCCACATTTGGACGCTGCATCCAACATTGGTCCTTCACGTTGAGAGCGGGCTGTACATATCAAAGGATCCGAATAGCAAACTTCGCCTCGATGACGCCAGAAGTGGATGTCTCTAGATCTGGATGCCTTTCGGTCACGTACAAATCAGCAGCCATAGCTTGACCTCCAATGGTGATGTTCAACTGATTCATACCATTGAGAGTCATGAACGTTACCCAGACATATGAAATTACCACCGGAGCTATCTATCTTCGGTTTGGTGCTGATGATCGGAGCCGCGTCCTATTTCGTCCGATTTCTTCGACCCTAGAGCGTATTGCTAGTGAAGCATTTCCTCTACCCCAAAGTTCCGCGGTGGCACCGCTTCTTCGGACCATGCACTTCAAAGCTTGACATGATGCCCCTTTCGTAGCAGGAGACATTAAAAAATGCTGTCTTCGATGTTCCCGTCCCCTAGGTCAATGCCCCAGTAGTTCAACAGAATGGATTCTGCATCAACTCGAGCCTTCGACCTCTCTTCGAGAGCACGATCGAAGTCTTCCAGGGCACCTTCCATGTCTACACGGAGCTTGGTGGCTTTCTCCAAGAACCTCATCTCAGCTGCGCGAGTGTCTTTGTGATATGCTAGCTCCTGTAGTAAGAAGCCGTTGGTCTTGGTGAGCTCCATCACTCGTTCTAACGGTGTCATCGGTTGATGTTTCTTAGATATTCTGAGTCGGTGAGGCAGCTCCTTATAAGATGACGTTATCCCCCCGTGCCTTGTAATTTGATTATCTAGAGTACCAATATTACCTGCTCTGCCGGATCTAAGACGTTGACGAAAGATTGGATGGATCATCGTTTACTATTGAGTCTTAGTGCCTTAAAAGGCCATATGGCGGTAAGCAGTGTTCCTGCTCCTTGTAGTTCCGGGTGCCTCTAGACTCCCTTCAAGTTAATGGTCACGGACGGTCGGAGGACTTGTATCGCTGTCTAGTAAGTCGCTCATGGCGGTATGGGGCTCCGACATCTCTGGTGAAAGCATGATATCTATAGTCTCTGACGAAGCGTCCATGACAGGGCACTAGGTAGCTCTAGAAGATATAGAACGGCTGCTGTCTCCTCTCGGAGGGAATGAAGGAAATCATTTATTAAAGAGGGTGCAGCGTACATTTAACAAAGCGGCTCAGTTTTAGATACTCAAGAGTATCCGCTTATAGATCCCGAACGAAAAAGCCTGAAGTGGATGCTCGAAAGAGCTACAAGACAGTTTTCGCCATGTTACAGAGGCTGATCAGTCTCCACCGGCTATGTCCAACCGAGTGACGCTCATGGATGGCGATGTCCCGCGCAGATTCCCGGGCAGAGTAGCTTGCGAACAGGCGACCAGGTCATGGCTCCAGTCTCATGTTCTCACAGCAAGCAGCCAATATACCATGGGACAAGCCCTCACTCTCATGGGACAGGCATTATCTGGATTTTACACAAGGAAAAGAGCTGGTTTGTAGGATGGGTAGGAACTCGGACCCATTGAGCTAGGTCTTCAGCGTAGGTCGCATTCAGTTCATGACCCTGCTCTAGGTTCAATCAATCTCACTAGCACATATCTTTTACAGTAAGTACATGAGGGAGTGGTCGTAGAGGGAAAGATTAGCGGCCCGTAAAAGCTTTCTGTTCTATAGCCAAGCCACTAAGCTAAATCTATACTAATACCCCCAGAGATTGGAACATAGTTTTTGGCTTCAAAACTTCGAACCCCCCAAGCATCTCGATGCATTGCATAAAGCGATATCTAAGTCTTGCCGAACCTCGAATAAAGGACTCATTCCTAAGGAAGAGCGTGATGTTGTCCCAGAGGTCTCTCGGATCTTAGCGTGCAAATCGAAGCTACAAGGTCCGTCGACTCTAAGAGACTTCTCTAACCCTGCTGAGATTGATTAGGATGCGATAGAACGTCTCAATAGTCTATAAACAGGATTCGCAACTCTGGAGGAGAATCGACGGATGGGACGTAAATCAAACAAAATTGGGGCAGTGGAAATGAGAAGATGGCTTGAGAAAATTGGGTATTCGGTATTCGGCATCCTTCTACTAAGGAAATAGTGAGTGACGCTGACAAGAGATCCTAGTTAGCCGATCTCAAACGTTTAAGCGTTATATATATCGCAGGGACGAAAGGTAAAGGCGGTACTTATGCCTTTATCGATTCTATTCTCAGAGAATACCGTCTCAAGACCAGCTATCCGGCCAAGGTTGGACTCTATACCTCACCTCATATAAAACACGTCCGAGAAAGAATCCAGATAAACTCAGAGCCTATATTAGAAGAGTGCTTTGCCAGATACTTCTTCGAAAGCTGGGATAAGATCGCCCTAGGAGACACACTCGATCCCAACGACAGGCCAGGATACTTTCGCTTTCTGACTCTCATGTCATTTGACATTTTCCTAAAAGAGAATGTTACTGTGGCTATATATGAAGCAGGTGTCGGTGGAGAAAATGATACTACGAATGTTATTGAAACGCCAGTCGTTACAGGAATAACTGGCCTTGGAATCGACCATGAAAGGACCCTAAGAGTCCCTCGTCAGATACGCCCCACATATTTCGCACTTGAGGTGAAAGACGGCTAGGAAGTCGGGGCGACTATTGAAGAGATCGCCTGGCATAAATCCGGAATATTCAAACCTAGATGTCCTGCATTTTCCATTCTTCAGCAGCCTTATGCGACAAATATTCTTCGCCGTCGAGCAGAGGAAAAAGCTGTTTCACTGACCTTTGTCGAAAGTCATTCCGACCTATTAGACATCAACTTCCCTGTAGGTATACAGAGGAAGAATGCTGCTTTAGCAGTTGCTCTGGCAAATACTTTTTTGAATCGGGATGCCGAAATAACATGCGTGGACTACAGCAGGATTTCAGAGGAAGTGCTCCGTGGTTTAGGGAACGCAAGCTTGCCGGGAAGATGCCAGCTGCTCAAAGAAGGGCCTTGTAAGTGGTATGTGGATGGAGCACATACCGAAGACAGCCTTATTGTCGCTAGTCGATGGTACGCAGAGACTGTAAAAAGGTGGAGTTATTAATCACGCTTACGAATTGAAAGCATCTAATCAGCATCTCTAGAACTTCGTCGTCGGTCCCACATATCTTAATTTTCAATCAGCAATCGCAACGAGACGGGGATGTTCTACTCAAAAGCCTGTTTCGCGTTCTCCAAGATATATCGATTCAGCATGCCATATTTTGCACAAACAAATTGAGTAAAGAAATTGCTGAGCGACCTGGTATAGTTCATAGTAGGACCTCCTTAGTGAGCGTCGCTGATATTTCCCACAGATTTCGTGAACCGCAATAGTGATCCTACTGCTGTGCATTCTCTTCACGCTTAGAAGCATTACAGTGCTCTTTGGCAGAGCCTCGACCCAAATTGCCACGTCACAATTGCACCTACTGTTGAAATTGCTGTCAATTTGGCTAGGGAATTTGGAAAGCAAGGGATGCAGACTCTTGTTACAGGAAGCTTTCACCTTGTTGGCGGCGTCCTTTTCATCTTGGAGCCCGAGATATCTAAGTGAGATTGTCCAGTAGGATGTTTAGAACCCGGTCTCGATTTTCAAACATACAGCGAGATTGTATGAGTCTAAATTAATACTACAGCGTCCCCGGCTTGTGGCTCAGAGAACGCCATATGAAGTCAAGCCAATAAGTTCCAAGCCCAGTCAACCAAAACTGGCGGCCTTCGCGCCTGTAGAGCTCATCTGCTTTCTTACTATGAGACTCGGAATCCTTCCGTTCACCAAGTGTAGACTTCACGTCACTAATCGAATAACGAACGACCATCTCGATGAAGCCTGCCCTCTAATTACAGTCCTCCGCAGCCCTCAGCGCTTTCTCCCATTTTGTCAAAGCGTCTGACTAAGAGTGCTGAAGATATGAAATCCTTGCCAGTCCCATCCAAAGACGCAACTTCTCTATCCCTATTACGAAGTTAAGGTTGGGACAATCTTCGACGACTTCTTTAAGCCTCAGATAAATATTCTCCGCCTCTTTAAGCGATCCTTGCTACAAAAGCGCCTCTGTAAGCGAAAGCCTTAGGCACCGGCCACTAGAAATGTCTTGCGAGCCTAGCTTTTCCATGATCTTGATTTCTTTACAGAGAAGTATTTGTGCTTTGCGTGGTTCGCCTAGCTCACAGAGTACACAAGCGAGTTGAGAGATACGACCGCGCCCAGTCACCCCATCCAACTTGGCATCCACATCCGGTAGAGGTGTCAAGTACTCTCGTGCCAGCCAGAATTTGCCCTAATAGCGATCTATTCTCCCGATTGTAACTTCCTTCTTCTTAAGCACGAGTCGCTCTATTATCGAGGGACTGTCGCTGTTTAATAGAGAGAAACGATCCAGCATAGAGCGCGTGTGGTCCAACTTGTTCCATCGAATCTTATTTGATGTGTAGGATAGAATCAATTGTCTATAGAGAGCATTAGACCTGGCGTCGATCTGACTATGTCCCACGGAATGAATGGCTGATTCCGTGATTTCATTTCCGATTTCTAGGCCAGCCAAAGTACACTCTCGCAGGTTGGACCATATCCGCAAATAGTCTGTTGGCTTGTCTGTCGTGATAGCTTTGACAGCCTCAAGTGCTTTGGACTTCCACGAGATATCCAGGAAATAGGAGGCCGCCAGAAGGACTTCGGCGACTTTGCATTTAACACGAGAAGAGAGAAGTGTCCCAAACAAAAAGTGGTGATTTATGACACACTGGACCTGGAGTATTTGTAACCTTCCCAAGGGTCCATATCTGTTCGACAATAAGGAGAATCCAATCTTCAAGGGGTCAGGCTTTAATAACTTACAAAGGTTCAATATATAGGTGCATTGGAAATGTATGACACACGAGTATTAAAGCTTGGAGTCTCTATATAAGTGGATTAGCCAAGCATTAAGTCAGACGTAACTGTGTCGCTAAGTCGATATATAAGGTCCGATGTCCGTAGGCCCCAAGTTCGGAGGTAATTAGTATAGCTACCTCGAGTTACTTAATAGCCTCATTAATCTTGACGTTATCTGAGACAAGCGAAATTACATTACTGTTTAAACCGACTTCGGTCACAGGCACCTTTTAAATTTCGCCTGAAGGACTCCAAATTTTTTGAGGCTCTTTTGCACGTATCAACATGAATTCCGGAATTCTTATCCCGTCTAAAAAGCATAACAGTCTCAGAAGTGTCTGTACATCCCTCGATTCAGGCTCTACCGGTAGGAGACTTGCCCGATCACGGTCGCTTGAGATACTAGCCGCTTCCGTACTATCCTTGACCTTGTCACCTACTGCCATAGAATTTAGCTCTGGCTTTGTACTGCGGTATTAATCTTAACGACTCACTAGGTGCCAAGTCATTGTATTTGATAGGAAGTGCCTTGGTGTCTAGGAGGTTCCTCGGCTGGGTGCTTGATATAACTAGATTGATGGTGGAATCTGTCATAAAATCTGTGCCGTCAAAGTCATGTGCCCTATTTTCACAAACAAGTAGACGTAATCCAGCATCCTTAAAGATAGCTTCGTTTACTGGCTGGCTGAAAGCTGCAACCTGATTTTAAGGCCGAACAACAACACCACAGCCAATGTCGTTGCTTGGTACAGTCGAGTTGGTGTTTTTATCGTCATCGTTACTTGTATTTGAAATTGGGGTAAGGATACCGCTGTTAAAGTCCGTCTCGGGCTGGGTCAACCCGTTAACTTCACCAGGGTAGTAAGAGTTGAGGAGGTTTACTCCGGCGTTCACTTTTTATTTCACCTGCCGAGACGAGTCGCAGATCTTGGATGGACTGCTCTCGTTATAAGAGACTGATACTGGATCTGTCGACGGGATAGAGGAAGTCGTATTGTCACACTGACCATGCTTACGCTTTCCTGAGACTCTTTGAATTACGGACGTCGCATCAGCATCTATATAAGTCAGCTATTGTCACCAGGGAAAAGGAGGCTCATGTTTATTACAAAGACCAAATTCATTTGCCTTTTCCTCTAGGGCACGACTTGAGAGCGAATCATAGTATTGTGCCATACGTTTCACAAGGACTATACTCTAAAATAAGTTCAACCTTTCTACTATACGTTTTACCACGCCGCATATGAGGAGTAAAGTATATATAGGGCCGGCCACTCTTAAAATCAGCTATAAAAGCTGTTCGTATATCGTACTACCCTTTCAAGTCTCGCGAGTTTAAGAAGAGTCGATGTGGCTACCTCTAAGCGCCTTTAGGAATATACCTGCTTCCTCTAAAGACGCTCTGTCCTTATTACTTAGCGCTCCTATGTTTTTAATCATCCGAGCTTTTTCCTAGAGTCTTATATAGTAATCTTCGAGTTTAGTATCCACTCGTAGGTTCTACCGAGTTATAAGTTCTACTTCTAGTAAATATAGTACGCCGCGGCACTCGATAATAAGTTACTCTAGCTCGGCATCTTTAATATCCTTAAAGGTATCTATCTATATGAAGTTGAATTTCTTAGGGGTAGAGAATACGATGTAAGCTAGGCATATAGCGAGGCTGACTAATAGTTAGCAAGGCTAGGACAAGCGCGATATAGGGCGTAAATGTAATATAAGATAATATACGCTAATATCAAGTCGGGAACTATATTCTATAAAGGTCTCCGTCTAACTCCCTTTTAGGGAATTAAGTTCGTATTCGCCCTTTACTTCATCTCACGGCGACCCCTAGACTATTAGATGTGGATGTATTATATCTAGTGTCAGTTCCTAATATCAGCCGCTAAGTAATCTAGAGGCCGTCTAAGAAAGGACGGTAAGCGAATATATTCTTAATATAGTCTTTTCTCGTGCCTAAGCTACAGACCGACGACGTTGACTTGCTTATAGTTAGTAACGAGGGATAATTGCCTAATATATAAGTAGTATATAGCTGGTAATAACTAGTAGTAGCTAATAGTAGCTGGTGGCATCGACTAGTACAATCTAAATAAGTGGTGGTGTTTTTACGGCAATGACTTTAGACCTGCATTATGCAAAGCATCTTAAGACTCTATACCATCCCGTCTGTCTAGTAATACTTAATTACATAGTTTGCAAGCTCGTATCTAACACGACACCCTGTCTTAGAAATGCATAGCTACGGGTGTCGATGCCCGTGAAATATTATCTATGACTAGACTTCACGGAGCTCGCCACTATAGGTACCTGTAAATGAAACTCTTATAGGTTCTTTATAGGACCTTTATCACTCTACTAATAAATGATTTAATAACTTATCGGAAAAGCTAGAAGATAGTATTAGCAGGCCTTCTATCCTTAGGTCGCCGCCTAATTTAACTAAGTTATAAAAATAGTCTCGTTCTTCTCGATAAAGTTCATAAATCTTAGTCAGGTCGCGAACCCTTTATTCTAGCTCGGTAATAGTGTGCGTATTCTCAAATTCCTTCTCCTTTCAGCGCCGCCGAAATCTTACTAAAGCGCCTGCGTTGCGCTTTTATTTCTCGTCGCTCGATCTTAAACTAGACGCTAGGTCGACAGGTATCTATATAAGGCCGTCGGGAGTCTGAAAGGAGTAGCTACTCTGCGCCCGAGAGCCTACGGCGTTATAAGATAACAAGGCTAGCGGTTCGACTGGTATTAGAAATGACGCCGAATAAGTTGAACCTTAATAGGTTATTAAGGATTACTAGGGTGCTATTATACCATAATAAGGGGCAGTTAAGAGAGGACTATTATAATTAGAAAAAGATTGCGAGGTATACCGACTTACATCCTATAAGTGTACTAATTACAAGGCCTCTATGCTAGATATCCTTGGCTTAGGTGAAGAGGTGGAAAGAGGAGGTAACGGGAAGGGTCCGGGCTCTATTATATCAACCTCTCTTACGATCGACGGATATTACTGCGGTTTAACGGTCTCTAGGCGACCGCTTCAGCTTAAGGACGTCGCGTACAGAGCTATCGCTTAAGGACACGGTTTTTAGCTAGACCTATAGATTAATATTCTAGTCTAGGCTTATCTAGGAAGTAAGTCCGTCTAATCCACCTGAGATGATTTAGACGAGGGTGAGCGGCAAGGATAATATAGATCGCTCCCTCGTTAAGAGGCTCTACTAGGCGTGGTCGATCGAATTGGATTGAGAATATTGTGAATATTCGAGGAGGAACACGATTTTACTATAGACCACACGTCTACAGCGCTTAATGGCTTGAAGGACGTTATACCGAAAAGTAGGAGAACCTGGAGCGCCGAAGATTTCTAGGATTTTAACCGGAAACACTTTATAGCTATTACGCTCCTCGCTTAATAGGTATAAACGATAAGAAGATTAATAACTATCAAAGTATTATTATAAGGGGAGAAAAGAGAAGTCAGGTAGGTACGAAAATAGGGAGTGCGATTTTATTAGGATCGTAACGTAGTAGGTAATTATTACTTACTAAATCCTCTATCTTATTTTATTAACGCTAAACTCCTTTACCGTCCGCGCTAATCGTCGTAGAATTATATTAAGTATAAAGATAGTTTACTTTATTAGCACGAGATTATAATCAAGGGGAGATCAGGTTTATATACGTTTATAAGGCTATTACATGTATAAGCTAACTAGGATTCCGTCTGTAAAGTATAGTAACGGGGATATATTAATAATACCCGAGAGCGTGTCGAAAAAGTTCCTAAAATATAGTAGTACTAAGATAAGTTATAAACCGTTTAACAGATAGTAAACTATTTAATAGATAGAAAACGGTTAAGCGCGGGAAATCAGCCCCTAGTCTTAACGCGAAGGGCTTAGCCCGATCCGCGTAAAAGCTGTATTCCTTTATAGCTGAAAATGACGCGGCATATCACACCCTTCCCCTCTCTAAATAGGATAGGGTGAAGCTACTAGGCGAAGGTGGAGCTTACACCCCTATCTAGAGATTTAATTCTTAGAGTACGGTATCGCGCGCAGGGGGACGCACTCGGTCCGGAGGTTATATGCCTCTAGATCACGCTATTAAGAGTATGTATATGTTTTACTTAAAACCCCCTCCTACTATCCTAGTTACCTTCTCTCACGTCTAACTTGTCTAAGCCGTCCTATACTTACTATAGTTATAATGGCGAATGCAGCGTTATATTTACCGGAGACCAATTCCGCCTAGTCAGCTTTCAAGGACATCTAGATCAGCGAGGAGATCGAGACTACATGCAGCTTACTAGGAACGGGTAGACAGGTAATATGCCCTAGTATCTTAGCTTTAAGAATCCTTACTAATATCTCGTAACCTTTCGTAGATACCAGAAACGCTTCCGCGTCAGTCTAGAGAATTACGTCCCGATTTCAGCGACGGGCTATAGACTCTTATTCGCTTCTTTATAGATAAACCCCTCCTAGAGGCTTTCGACTTAGATCGCTTCCTTTTAGACTCGGGTATCACGATTAATATAGTTTCTTATATTATAGAATATAAGCATGCTGGGTCTTATAAACTTATTATTATAATACTATATCTCGACTTACTCTTAGAGAATTTCTAGGATTTCAACTTAGTAGTCGATTACGATCCGTTTAAGCTAGCTAAGGAGGATATATATATCTACAGGATCTAGGAGGCTAAAAAAAGAGCTCGAGTCAATATACTTGATACCGCTACAGAAGTAACCCGTAACGGATAGGGACTTGGACCGGTAGAATATTATCGAAGAGCTATCGGAAAGGCTAGCCTCGGCATAGAGCTTAAAAGAGTAATCCTGTATTAGGACATTCAAGTAAGCTTATATCTACCTTCCAATATACCTACTAATAACGCCTAGTATTCCAACCCTCGAATTATTAAAATTTTTACTTAAAACCTATTATACTTTTATCTAAGATATTGTGACCGGTATAATACCACTCCCGCCCTTGAAATCCTCGAGTGGGACTAGAACGACTGGCTCCAGCCTTTTCGGAACGGCCACATAGACTTATCCAGGCTATTGACGGCGGCAGACTTCCCTGTCGGGATTCGAAAAAGATTAGAATAGCAGACGATTTTATTATTCCGGAACTTTCTTAAATCTTCCGGTAGTAAGGTAGATTGTCGATAGTACGACTTCGGAATAGATTACACGACAAGCTAAAATGCGTCCCTCTACGGCGATTTTCTAGGTATCCCCTGTTCACGGCAATTTGGACGTTTCGACTAGGAAGAAATATATAGCGCGCTTACTAAATCGAAACTCTTCGCGGACCTACTAAAGCCAGCTATACTAGATACACTCGAATGGGGCCTTCATATAATATCACTGGTGCCTGTCGGGTTTCCCGACAACTATTTAGTATAGTACTATTAAAATTAAGGCTCGCGCGCGCTAATAATAGCCTAGAATCTTCCGTCGCAACTGCTATGCGGTTTTAGTACTCGACAAGTCGATTAGATACGTTTCTACTTATAAATTAGAATCCTACGTATAATAAAGAAACAGGGCTAATAAAAGATAGTAAGCACACCTACTACTAACTTCTATCCCTTTAGAAAGAAGAGAACAATATTCTCGTGCTTCTTACTTGGAGCTCTACGTATTATAGTCAGACCCTTAAAGTACTAAGCGATTAGATAAAATCGGAGGAGAGCTTAAACCTATATTAAAGGCTAATTAAAGACCTTTAACTCGAATAAATACCTGAAGCGTTTATACTAACCCTAGCTGCTTTATTATACCGCGAGCGACTGCTTCTATATACTATAAATAACACCGTTCAGCCTATTTAGGGCAGCTACTTGGCGGACTTTAATACTATCTTAAATGGTCAAGATATTAGTAATAGACGGGCGGTCTTTAAATAAATGACCTTATCACTCCTGCGCGTGCTATACACTCTTAATACTAGCGAAGAAATAGTTCGACTTCTTACGGAGGTCCTTAATAAAGAAGTATTACTACAGGAACCGCTAGATAGAATTATAGACCAGTATTACGCGAGAAAAGTTGATCGATATAATTATAATAAAGCTTTCGAGGAAGCTAGAGAAGGTCTCTTGAAATACGTGGAGGTAATATTAAAGAGGGACAGGAATGCTAATGCCGAATAGACGGTAATACCGAGATTACCTCTACAGCTAGTCAGCGTAGTATAAATGACTGGGAATTTCCTTATACAAGTAGATATTTGTGTTATTAGTAGAGAGAACTATTTAATCAATCTATGGAAGTTATTATTCTTCGAAAGGCCGAATAAGTAACGTCCTTTATAGCTAGACCGACACCCAATTATTAATCACTTTATAGTCGTCGTCCTCCTAATCCTTATCATCGCTGTAATCCTTATCATCGCTGTCTTCCTTATTATCAGTCTCGTCATCTGTATAATCCTCGCTCCCAAACCCACTCTCATCGCTCTCTAAAAAAGTATTATCCTCTAAATACCGAAAGTCATCCCCGCCACCCTCCTTACTAGTATCGTTCCTACTCTCGGTATCGGTATCCTTATTATCTAGTTTACCAAGTTCGATCTTTATGGCCTTCCCGTATTCTTCTTATTTTAGTAGTTCCTTAATATGGGAATGCATAATCGTTTTAAAGACATTTCGATAAGTGTCAGGCTTTTCTATCCCTCCTACCTCCTGTACCACTTTGGACCAGTCGATCTGGTCGAGAGTCGATTCCTATACTTTTATCAGTTCTACCGGAGGAATAACGCGGTACTAACTAGCAGGAGGATACCGAGACTCGAGTGAAGGGAAACTGGCCAGATAAGGTTGCGTGCTTAGAATTCCTTCCTCTCCAGCAATCTTACGTTTCTTTACCTCTCCTTCCCGCGGAGAATCATCTTGTTCGCTAAACGAGACAGATCGCTTACCCCCCTTAATCGGCAGGGGGTAGGGAGTACGCGGCAGGCCCGCCTCACGGTTTTTAGTTAATTACTACGGTGGTCTAAGCTTCGGAGGTTATAGAGACAATATACTAGGCCTTCGCTTTGAGCCTGTAACGCTCGATTATTCCATTTTATTCAAGGTTAAGGGAAGATTCGGAAGGAGGTATAGTGTTTCCACCTTCGATTAATAAATTATTTTCCATTGTTATCGTCCGGCGAATTCTCTTAAGTCTCTATATTCATCCAGTTCTGGCTCCCTTCCTCGTCCAGTCAGAAATGGATGCTTGAGAAGGAGCCAAAAGTGGATGGTGGTTCAGTAGAACGAGTCCTGTGTCACGACCACATTTCGGTCGCGTTTGATTTAGAAACTTGAGCCCATGTTTTAAGGACCTAAATGGCACGTGAATAAAGACACGTGGACTCGGCCTTGTATTTAAGAAGGGCTTTGCGAATGAACGTCTGGGCTATGTACTACTAAGCCTCTCTTATTTGGAACCGACTAGGGAGAGGTAGTAGTAGATCTAGTAGAACATCCAGAGCTGAGAAGACATGGACATGTAATGGATGCTGGAGCCTGAAGGAGATGCTGACGCTCGAGTCAGAAGTGGATGCTCGAGCCAGAAGTGGATACTCGAGCTAGAAGTGGATGCTCGAGCCAGAAGTGGATGCTCGTGCCAGGATTAGATGCCATGCGAGAACGAGGATTGAGAAATCTGCTAAAAGGCGACGATTACCGAGGAACGGATTGGTCCAGACGCCTGTATTCTCTGGGAGACCCATATTTAGAGTTAAAGCTGCAGAAATCTAATCCACGAGTCGATATGGTACAATCTACTAGCACGTCGTAATTACATCCACCACGCTAAGGTAACCTACTACGACCAAATCTTGGGCTCAACGTAAGTAGAGGACCGAGACCCGCGACAGAATACAGAAAGACGAACCGTCCCCGAAGAAAATAGTAGGCTGCTTAGGATAAGGAGATTTAAAAAGGGAAGGAGCTCCGCGTCTAAAATTGGGCGAAGCGGCGCGAACGTCTTAATAAACTGTCCGCCTTAAACCCGGAAGTCTCGAAAGCATTAGATATAAAAGAATGTATACTAGAGGTGCAGGGAATATTATTAGGAAAGCTCGCTGCTGAAGAGAATCGCCTGAAGGGACTAGTAGAGGACTCAGGCCCGCCGATCGCAAACTTCGACGAACGAGTTCAAGAGGTAGAAGAAGTAATATAATCTATACAGTATTAAGTGCCTTAATCAGGGTTCGAACTCGGGGAATTGAAATGAGGAGACCAGGGTTTTAGATATGGCGGTAATCGTCCCGAATGAATGCTTCAAATATTGGCTCAAGGCGTTGCGAGACCGCTCAACGTGTTGCCGCACCTAGATAGCAACCACAGAGCCATTCCTTTAGGTCCATGCTATATATAGACTTGCCGACGCGTATACGGTTGGTTAGACAAAAGTGTGTTGACAGCAGCAATATTAGTTGAAAATTGAATCACGGTAAAGGACGAGAAGGTATATAAACGGGGTTTATAGAATTTATTTCTTTCGTGCCTGATCTTCCGTGGAGATGTCATCGTTGGCAACTCTCTTTCTAGTGTTATCCTTGAATGATCTAACGTTATCACCTAATTAGGAAGCAGATACGGCGAGCTACTGGGATATATAAACTCTTCCTGCTGGGAATAGAAGAATGACGTGCGTGCCATTTACTATAGCAGCTTCAAAGCATTCCGAGGGGTGTAATAACTAAAGAGCCGTGTTAAATAGGTATCATCCCTCCCTCGCGTGTTTTTCTGCCGTGAGCTCCACCGAAGAGGAAAGAGATAGACCGAAAAAGTATTCTTCTATTATAATCTAATCGTCTCCGTCGCGAAAGATAAATTTAAACCGTTCTTAAAGGGGTTCGTCCTTTTCCGTAGCTTCTATAAGCACTGAAGTAATTGGCCGAAGAGGAGTTTCCTTAAATGAGACCCTTTCTTTAAGCGGGCCCTCTTCGGGCAAGATCTTGTCTAAATAAAAACTTGATGAAATTATAGAAGGCGCCACCGAACCCTGTTCTCTCTCGCCGTTATACGTTACTAGCTCTTTAATATCATCTATCAGGAGAGGTTCCTGATTTCCCTAAACACTATATAAACGGGGCGGACTTTTAAATAGATAGCTCGTATCTCCTAGCTACTCCGCATAATCTTGCTATTCGCTTATATCTCGATCCTCTCGCGTTTCCTCCGCGTTTAGTTGCCCTTAAGGTACGTATATTTGATCTATGCCTTCTCGCGAGGGGTCTCGTTCTTGCTCTTAATTACCGTTTTCTCTATTCTAATCATTTAATTCAGGTTCCGAATAGGATACCCGTCTGCTAAAGTAAGCCAGATAAACGGACTTCCTCACGAAAACGGGTTAGATACTACTCCCTTGGCTTTTATCTATTTTATTTATATTATCGAGGAAAAGAAAGTCCTTACTCTGCTTATACGCCAGCTCGAATGGACATGTACATCTTCTCTCCTGATACTCTCTAGGTCCGTCGACGACGTACGTAGGCTTCGATTGTCCGGATAGTAACCGTCCGTCTGCATAACTAGAGTATTTCGCCTTTAAATCGCTGATCTTCTCCGACTTGAACCCTAGCCGCTCCGCCAAGTCGGCCAGTCCATATAGTATAGATCTATCGAGATCCTTCGTCGTCCGGATCTTTCTCTCGCTGGGTTTAGGCTCCAACTTCGTGGAGCCTGGCGATAACTCACGAAGGTGTCGTATAATATAGAGGAACACTTGTCGGTAGTATAGAGCCACGCGGTCTTGAGTCGTGCTGGATCTGAAAGTGAAGGCCGTTTCCGCTTCCTGGAGAATGCATTTACCTCTCTTCTGATTCGTTTCGGAGAAGCTCCGCGCCATCGCCGTATACAGAGTTCCCCTAGGAGGTACCTTTACCAATCTCTTCACCCAATGGGCGCAGGCTTGGATGTACTTGAAGTCTTCGAAGAAAGTCTAAAGAGTAGGGATGAGACCCTCCCACGCCTGTAGCTTCGCCCAGATCTCTATGCGACGATCCAAGTTAAATGCGCTAAATATCTCCCCTTTCTTTAGTTGACGATATAAAGTCATGCTATCAGATATTAACGTGCCCGGTACTTTAAGTTCTAGCGCCTTAATTATAATATAGTCCACCTTCTACATATCGTGCTTGTCGTGTCGAACCAAGCCGGTCTAGAATCTCCTGACATGGTCAAGGCAATAAAACATCTCCTACAACTTGATGATTTAGTAAGCTCACAATATAGAAGAAGGGCTGGCCTACCTCATTACATTTTAAACCGATCATAGCCTTCATCACGCCGAATCGCATTCCGTCCGGCCACAGACCTGGGAAAGGCAACAGAGCATCGAAAGCCGCTGCGTAATCTTCTCTTCGAAGCAGCCTCCTCAACTCCTGTTGCTTGTTCTCCGTCAGACATGCCCACCATCGAGCCGCTGCAAGCGGGTTGAGACAATGTTGACGGATCTTGCGGTAAGCTTCACCGTCGGTAGGTTTCTTCTCGTTGGATAGTTCCTCGGTCAAGTAGGTCCTCAGATCGTCGCTCAAATCTGGAGATGTGAGTGAGAGATGTTCTGCTCAGGCAAGGATCAGTCGATCATACCTGCCAGGTACAGATCCACGGTCCACCAAAGCTGGGGAGGGGTCATCTCCCTCCCCGCTTGAACCCGACACCGACCGTGGAGACATTCAAGCCGAAACCCCCAGGAAAGTTGTAGTTCAGGCCGTTCGGTCTGCACATTGTCGAGTAAAACGGTAGAAGAAATCCCAGCGGAGTGGATGGCAAGGTCCAATTGTTCCCGGTCGATCACGGCCGTCACGTGATGCCGGCTATCTTGCTGAAAGCAACCTCCACCTTCGAAAATTGATACCAAATTCTTCACGTTGGATCTATCAGGCACGTCGGGTTCGCTCTTCGAGAAATCAAAATGCTCGAGCCTGATTCGTGCCGAGCCTATATATTTCGTCTGCTTCTCTCGCTCCAGGCTTTCTTCCTGAGCTTGCACTCGGGTACGCTGCATCACGAGAGCATCGCTTGATAGCCAGCATCACCACCTCCGTCCACAGGAGGAAGCTTCAGCATTGAGGGATTATCAACGAGACTTTATGACCAGGCTTGAGGAGGATCGAACCGGCGAGGAACTGGGGTGGCCAATGCCTCTTGAGAGATGGGCATACCGCCGCAATTGACGACCCAAAACGCTAGAAGTGGATGCCATCTTGATCACCAAACGGCTCTCTGCTACCTTCGTTCTTCCACCGTATTCCAAACAATTCCCCTACACCCTTCACTGCGTACTTTCCGTCCTCGTACTCTACGACCTTCCTGCTCCTTCTTCGTTTTTGGTCAGTAACGACACTCCGTCGCGATATCTAGAATGACTTCCCCTTCCCCCCGACCGTTTACGCAATATTACTTCCCAACCCGTCGGGCCGATCTACTCCCTTCGAATGATGTGCCACCTGCCAGTGGCAATCCCGTACTATCTAAAAATACCCAAGCCTCGTCGAACACTCATAACGAGAGCGCTGCCAAATTAAAAAGGAATAGAATATACCCTGATAAAGAAGGCGATGGACGTGCCGCTGGTTCTGCGGACCGAAAACGTTCAACTTCGAAAAGGCCTGGTGTTGAACAGGACATTGGAAAGGCGGAGTCATCTCCACCGGGCGGTCTTCATCCTTCCAGTCAACCTGCTCCTGCCGATGGGACGTCTAGAAGAGACGGCGCTACTGGGAAGTTGAACAGAAAGGCATCTTTCAAAGTGAAGGAAGAGTCCCCTTGGCGGTCGTACGACGAAGGCTATGACCTCAGGGTCAGTGGGCTTGTCACCGTGGCGAAGAAGAAACGTCCAGGTTCTAAAGTGGCAAAAGGTCGTCCAGCTTCCAAAGTGGTCGCAGTACGAAAGCTCTCAGGCTCAGGCAGGAATACCAGTCTCTCTATGCTCCTTCGAGTCCAAGGGGAGTATTTCGTCAAATGCACGGATGCTTACGAGTTCGGAGCCGAACTTTACATTGTTCTTGAACATATGCCAATCTCCCTGGTCCAAGTCGTCGCGGCACCCGTTCACCCCAAAGAGACTCACGTGGCAGCAATCGTCGGTCAGGTAAGATTCCAGCCTATTTCACCCAAATGCCGGCATTGACGAGTCCAGGTGCTGAGCGGTATCGAATTCCTCGAGTCCAAGGACCTGGTTCACGGCAATATCACCTGCTCATCTGTCCTCTTGAACGATGACGGTGAGGTCAAAATCAGTATGCAGGAGCGCTGTACGGTCATGTCGAAAGAAATCAAAAGGGCGCATCCGGACGTCCAGGCTGTCGAAGATATGATGCAATTGTTGAAAAAGCGTGAGGGGAGCGAAGCGAACGATCTACGTCGTTGGTCTTCCACGGCTGAAGAATTTTTATCGAAGATTACGTCTGCTTCCGCAGTAGAGCTTCTGCAGGTCAGTGAATTTAGCCCTCTCCAGATGACGATAACCCTAACTTTTGAAGCATGCTTTCCTCCATGATTGGAAGAAGGATGACCTCGGCTTGTTAGTGTCAATCACCCAAGTCTCATCGCGCAGATTTTATACGGTGGAGTGGTAAGCCGCACCGTTCCTGCTTCCAGTGTGGTTCATTGACTTCCTTTGCGACTCCATACTTTGTATCCTATCTACGATTTGTTAGGCCACATCACGTGCGGGCATCAGTTATGGGCCGAAGTCTCGTCAAGTCCATAGCGCAAAATGAGCCATTGTCCTAAATATAGCCCACAGCCTGTCTTTCCGGAAGTCACAGCAGCAATTGCGGATGCCATAGCACTCCGATCCGCAGTCATTTCTGGATGCTCTGCAGTCAATTCTGGATGTCGTGGAGCCATTTCCTAACCCCGCTCCCTTCTCCCAGCCAAATTTGGACCCAGGTTCCTCGCCACATCTGATCTCTCCTGGTGCCCTTCAGTATTTAGTCAACCCTCATTGCTTCATCTCGTCCTCATGTCTTTCGCGCCAACTTTCCTTGCACATTCTCATCATAGTACCGATTCATCATGGAGATCACTCAAATCTATGCTATCGTCGCAGGCGGCGTCTTCCTCCTTTTGATGTTCATGAAAGGCTTTCCATTCATCCAGCAAGTTCTCCAATCGCTCAACATTACTATATCCAGGTATCTCACCTATCCATTGATCGTGCGACGTCACCGTCTCTTAGGGCCGTGGAGGCCCGCCGACGTTCTACTTCAGCTTTTGTATATCTCACTCAACGTCTTCTGCGTCACCTTTCGCGTGACTTCCTTTGACGAAGTGGGAGACAGGGCAGGAACTCTTTCGATAATCAACATGGCACCGCTTTTCTTTGGTCTTCACCTGAGCTTCTTAGCCGATTTGTTGGGTCTGTCACTATCTAACTACCGACGGATCCATCGCTCCGCGGGGATGATGTCCTTCGCACTCGTCGCGCTATATACATTCGCCGCTGTCTATTACGACCCTACGTACTCTTTACGCTTGCCAGGGAACCTTTATTTGCTCATCGTAAGTCACATGGTCACTTCCGCCGACACTTCACTCCCAGACTGGCAGGGTATATCTACTCTCAGCTTCTTAATGGTACTCTTATTACGCTTTATCCGCAAGCTTTCGTACGAATTTTTCCTTCGTAGCCACTAAGCGTTGGCGTTCACGATTAGGTACGTGCTCTAGCGCTATCTGAGTTCTAAATCATTCGTCAACTAGGTCTGTCTTTATATTTCGGCTGGGATCTTCGGCTTTATATCCGTGATTTAGTTCTTTACCACTTTCTATCGGAACAGCGTGTTTCGGGGACGCCTCCCACGAGCAGTGGTCACTAAGGCTGGCGGCGGCTTTAGAATAAGCCTCACGATCCATGGCAAATTAAAGATCAACCTAGGACAGTATATCAACTTATAGATACCATTAGTCAGTTTTTAGTCCTTCTTATAAAGTCATCCGTTTATCGTGGCGTCTTGCGATAAAGGCGAGCAGACGAATCTGGAATTACTGGTCAACCCTTAGAAAGGATTCACCTCCAAACTTCAGCGGCTGGCTAGGTACGAAGGCGGATCTGATCGGAGCGATTTCCGTCTAGCATTATTCACTGGTCCGCATGGGGCCAGCGCTCCTCTAGGGGAATTTGAAAGAGTTCTTATGGTCGCTTCGGGATTTGGAATAGTCGCCCAATTGCCGTATCTACGATAGCTGATCCGAGGCTACAACGACTTTACCACCCGCACACGGCAAGTTCGCTTGGTCTGGTAATTAGAAAACATCGGTAAGTGCGCAGGTCGTCAGTTAATGGAACAGCCGACTAATGATGGCAGAGGACGGGGCACCGGCGCAAGAGATTTTGAATCAGGCCTTGAAGGACGATGTACTGGATGACAGCTACGTACGTAAAATGCAAGATTCATCCCAAAATTGGCATCATTAATCCGTCTAGATCTTACGCATTTCTATCTACTACACGTCCGGACGTAGTGAGCATGGCTCACTACAGGAAGGCCAACACCGGCGAGTCTCTGCTTATAAGGGAACAATGAATCTAGATGATGTTTTACGAGCGGAAGTATTAAGAGATTATAAATCGAATAAGTCAGCCGCGATGCTTACAACGATGGAAAAGGGAGGAGGAGAATGGGATGGAGGCATGCTCGTGGACGGAGTTCCTGGGCCTGGTGAAGCAAAGCTGGCATCCATGAAAAGAATGCTGAGCGGGCCAAAGGAAAGGAAGAAGGGCGGTGAAATGCTTATTATAGGTAAGGCTCCCTGCCCGGTCGACCATGATGATTTACTGATGGACCGAAGTGTCTGGATCTCAGGAAATTCGAGATGATTTGCGAAGGCTTGTGCGAGGCTATTTGGATGACGGATTGAGTTTGTTGGAAATGGATTATCAACCAAATAATTGATACGTAAGCATTATTGTCGCCTAGATAAAATTGAAGTATTCCACCTTGCCACGAATATCTTCGACTGTATGGGCAGAGAATCGACAAATTGGTCAAATAATCGTGTGCGAAATCTATAACTGATGTGGTGTGGACCACTTTGGGTGTAGACCACTGCTGATGGTGTAGACCACTCTGGGTGTGCACCACTACTGGTGGTGTGGACCACGCCTCGTGGTGTGGACTACTCTGGGTGTACACCACTGCTGATGGTGTAGACCACTTTGGGTGTGGACCACTTTGGGTGTAGACCACTGCTGATGGTGTAGACCACTCTGGGTGTGCACCACTACTGGTGGTGTGGACCACGCCTCGTGGTGTGGACCACTCTGGGTGTACACCACTGCTGATGGTGTAGACCATTTTGGGTCACGCATAAGCCAAGGTGACTGAAATCTACCGCTGGGGACGAAAATTCCCTGCATCCTCTTCGATCTATCCCCTCTATCTGCGAAAGACGGTGAATTCCAGCACAAAGAACACCACGTATCCCACCAAAAGTGCTACCCCCATCCACCTCCTTGCGCCGAAGAACACAATCACCGCAAACGCCACAACAGATGCCAAAGCCACCGCCAGCTCAAAAGGGGTTATCCTTCCCGCTTCGTGACCGCTCACATAGACCACTCCAAGACACAGCGTTAGTAAGAAGACGTTGCTGCCGGCGGTGTTTGCTACCACAATACCGCTGTGTCCTCTTGAAGCCCCAATGACGGCTATGAACTTTTCCGGTAATGTCGTAGCGAAAGCTAGGATGGTTATACCATAGACCGTGCCCGAGATGTTCAGCTCCGAGGCAATGGAGGTCGCAGAGTGTGATAGGATATAGCCGGAGAGCGAAAGAGCCAGGAACCCAAAGATGAGCTGGAAGACGTGGCTTCGTAGGCGTCTCGGGGTTTTGGAAGGTGGAGAGGCGGAGGTAATTTCCGCTATCGGAACTCCGTTCTCATTTGAGGTACTCTCACTATGTCCACTTAGACTCACAGGTGCTGGACTGCGATTGTTGGTACTGCTGTTGCCGTTGCTGGCGCTGTCGCTGGTGGTGTCGTTGTCACTCTCGTCATCCGGCGCTGCGAGAACGCCTCGAAATATGGCCACGCCAATGGAAACCAGGTAAAGCCCAAAGACCACAAGAAGGATACTACCAAAGATAACTCCTCCTTTGCCGAAGTATCCGAGCACAATTACCGGAGGAGTAAGTAGGAGTAAAAGCGTCACGTAGATCTTGGAGCTCCTATCGAATTGGACATGGCCACGTTGAAAAAGTAAACCCAAGGAGAAGGCGGCCAGAATATTAGAGATAACGGATCCGATAACGTTCCCAAGAGCCAGCGGTGACTGGTGTTGTGCGATCGCAGCGATTACCACCGCAAGCTAGAATATGGTAAATAGTTGATAGAGTACCAGTATAGGGGCCCACGTACCTCTTCCCACTCTGCCCCGGCTGTCAATAAGCCAACAAGCGTTTGGGAGACGCCGAGACGCGATGCCACGATCGCAGTATGGTCGATGAATTTATCCGCTCCATAGTCTAAGAGGAAGATAGCCGCAACGAAGACAGCAATATTGAAGATCAAATTATCGTAATTCATTTCGTCCGTAGTGGCGATAAGTCATCATAAACATCCTTTGGAGCACAAAGTAAGTGGAGGAGGGGTCTGATTAAGCCATGTCTTGGCAGTCAGGTATAGATCCATATTGAATAAAGACAAAGGCCTCAGCCCTATAACTACCCGCCCTATCTCCAGCTTGAAGTCCTACATCTCGAACCTACTACAGCTACGCCGAATCAGTACTACCGCGAGCGCTAGCTTTCTCGATCTAATTCCGGCTCCCCATAGTATCAGCTAGTCGCATATCTAAGCTAAGAGGTATCCCTTGATATAATTCTCTCCCTCTTTCGTTGAACGGTAGCATGGTCGGTAGCTTCATGTTTGTCTCTGAAATACTCTGAATCCAGAGAAAGTGAGTGACTTATTCTTTCTCATCGACCAGGACACTCAAAAGTCAACGACGCCACTGGGTGAAGTTGAAAAGGGTTTCCCCGGACGTGGCTCTTTGTGCTTGCATCGACTTGTCGAGCGAGCAAACTTCACTTGCTGTCGCTGCAGCCGTGAAAAATCATCAAAGCTTGTCGGTTATGCAAAGGACAAAAAGGACGAACCCTTATGCAATGGCTGCTATGGTAATCTTCTGTCCACTTCAGATAAGCTGGGCGAAGTACGATTAGAATTGAGGTGAATTTGGAAAACGATCATAGAAACAGACATTGGTATAAAGCTATTGAAGACCACTCAATCTGTAACGATCTTCACGGCCTTTTCCCTCGCGACAACTGTGTGAAGCTGGTCCTCCGCTGTTCATGGGTGGGAGATGGAAATTATTTTTTACTTAAGGTGATAAACTATGTTAACTTCTGGAACTTAGTATTCATATACAGCCCAGGATTAGAAAGCCCCTGGGATGACTCATTTGCAGCGCTACCATTTCACGTCATTGGGGGGAGATATATGTTTGTCCCAGTTATATTTCCCCCGTTTTTTCCTCGTTGTTCCTTTTGTGGCAATTGGTATCTGTAGCCCTTTCTTCAGACGAAGTCAGATCAGCAACTTTGTATCAGACCATCAACATGGCAAATACGACTAAAGTGGCGGCCACGAAATTTGGGGCCAGTGAAGAGGCAGACCCGGTGAATGGGACTGGGGATGCGGTCCCTGTCGTAGAACCGGATGACATGGAGCCAGATGTCATGGAGGCATTGCCAGCGACCGCACCGGAAAGGGTGGAGTTCAACGGGCCGAAGGAAATGGTGCCTCCGCAGGGGGCGGCCGGAGTGAAGGAGGATAGGCAGCCGCCTAAGATGCCGCCGAGCATACCAACCTCCGATCCGGTCTGCATGATCATATCGGGAGTGAAGGCCGGGGTGAGCATGGTGCTATTCTTCATGAAGCCGATAGGCTGCATCATGGCACGAATGGCGGCAGCGTGAATGCCATGTTCGGCGGCCAAGCGGGCACTCAACGAATTCAACACCGGTGACTGGATGTAATCGGCCAGACCGATAAAGGCACCGCATAAGGTGGCCTCCAGATAGAAGGCATTCATCAGATGTGCTGAGCCATTCGCAACAGGGGGAAAGGAATAGCTGCATGGCGGCGGAGTGAGACCAAGCGTCTTCCCCATGTCCATCAGCGCCTCCGCACCCAACATGGCCTGCTTGCCGAGACCTTCAACATTTGCGACTGTGTTTTCTGCTAGAGTCATGCCGTTGGAGGCGGTCATGTTGGACGTAGGCAGTCCAGCGAAGAAAGAGGCGTTGACTGGAACACTGCCGTAATATTCTTCGATGAGGCCTTGGATTGTATATCCGTATGCAATAGATTTCGCATCGATCCGGGATAGGCTTGCAGGGCACAGATAGTCTGCCATGGCTACCGACGAAGACGCCGCGAGGGCGAAAAGGGATAGAAAGTTCATATTGGAAGGACTGGTGGTAGGTTAAACACGTAAAATAACGGAATTTCCTAATCTCTGGAATGTTGGAAATCTTCGCCTGTTGATCTCAATCTGTAGTAATACTTTTCCAATTGAGTAGTTTGCACGACTCTGTACCTATAACATTTATATAATGAAGGCCTATGCTATGACGTAATCGCTATCCCTTTCGAGTTCCCCTGCAGAGATCATCATTACCCCGCAGAGCCGGTAGCCGGATGGAATGCACTTTACCACTTGGGAGGCCCCAATTAGGCAAATAGAGGCAGCGATCGACCCAGCCGCAACCTCTTTTCAACCTAAGAATCCCAATGATTCGGAATCATCCTTCCAGAATTATACACTCCCGGCTTCTCTAACTATGCGGCGAAAGGCACTGCCTTGCGTCGACCAACCATAGGTCCGAGCTGATTCCACGTTTCCACGACCAGAGGGCCCGAAGGAGTCTTGGGTCAATACTGCTCGTCGTTGAATTCTTACGAAACTAGAGGCCGTCGTCGGAACGCGAGTGCTAGAACACCGCCAGTCCTACTCTTGGATTGGTGTTCACCGCGACCGTGACAGCTCAGCGACTCGACATCGCGGACTTCTCCACCAATAACTGCGGGTCATATTGGCCTTTGCAGAGGGCACGTAGCCCCAGGCCGCTGAACACTCTTTCACTTTGGCATGCTTGGTATGGTTCGTCATTGCTTGCGTCTAGTATCGTTATTAATGCTATTTGTATGTCTTCTCTTCTTACGAAACATTGGCACAGGTGAGCTAATACAGTCGAGGCTTCTTGACCGAAATGTATCGGCCTTCCTTATCAGGGGCCTGCCTTTTTATTTCACAGTCCGCGGCAGCTACACACGACTTACAGGAGCGATTCAGACTTCTATGATAGGCCGTGCCAAAAGGAGCGTCAAGATGTTGCTGGTCAATAAACCACTGCATTGTCTGCGGAAAAGCGCTGATCTTCCGTCGAGGCCTTCTTACACTCGTTGCATATATACTGGTCGGCTGACCCAGATCCCGAATGGTAAACTCCACAGATTTCCGGTATCGTCGGCACGACGGGCAGAGGTCGCGTTTACCGAAGTAACATCCTAAGGCCCTGCTATGCGTTACGAAGGATAGGCGAGAAGGATGGATTCGCTCGAGTAATTCCACTATAACTTCACCTGGAAGACGGCATCGTATCGTCCCGAGACAGCGGATTCGGTTTCCTGGAAGTGGGCTCGGGATACAGCTCAGTTTAAAGTAGAAAGATGCTATAAGCAAGGCATATATCGTCTCCTCGCACTCTTAGATCATCTATAGATTCAGATGGACAAGTTGACGTAACTCGTCTATCCGGCTGGTGTTGTCCATCGCCGGCTGGTTCCTCGGTAAAACAACGTTAAGACGCTTATAGTCTTCACGGTCTTCGCGGTCTAAGCTGTTTATAACGTCTCTGAAGTTGCTTTCGCCGTCGAAGGATAACATATAGGCCCGCCACAGCCGAGGAATGAAGCCGTCGAATAGAACGTGGCGGAAAGAAGCAGCTCTCGGCGACTTCGTTTTGGTGCTCGTCCCTGTCCCTACGGATACCACGAGATCAGGTTTAGAGAGTGAGGGATCGATACGTAGGCTCTCCTAAAGCGCAAGTTTGATTGGATTATTATGTCCACTTATACCTCCGTCCTGGATCGGACCAGTCGCACAGGTATATGCGGGTGGGTAGAGACTGTAGAGATCAGTCACAGGCAACAGCGGAGGCAGCCAAGAACGCTTACACTGGAGCTGCCGAAGTCATTCGGCCCCTAGACAACTTGAGCCCATGCAATCGCGGATCAAAGGAGACTTACGCTTGCCAAAGGTACGGTTCGTCTTTCATATCAGTCGGACGGATGATTTTATAGCCTGACTTATCGTCAACACAGAATTGGAAAGGAATGTCCTCCATCCATACCACATTTCTCGTCCCACTTGCCTGAGCCATTATAATTCGTCAATAAGACCGGGATACCTTTGTCAATAGTAGCTGCCGTGACGCCAACTTTCGTGGCGAAGAGGCCCTGGACGTGGTCGAATAAGCGGCCCTGTGAGCTTAAAGTTTCCTGCAGATGGGATTCCAAGGTTTCCGCATCGTGGCATCCGTCACGGTACCACGACCTCAGAACACGCCGGAGACGATTAAGGAGGCTCGTTCGATCGGGAGAGGGAGGAAATAGCTGCTTGGCCAGGGTATCAAACATCTTCACACACTCCGAAACTGGTAGCTGGCGCAGGAAGAGGATCAACACGATGAGGCCCCCTGATCCCATATCAGCCAGGTCAAAAGCCAATGTTAGATCGTCAAACCTACCAACGCTGGTGCCATATGCAACATCAAACAAATCCTGGATTCTCTAAATTTTTCCTAGAATACTTTATAAAACATCCATAAATCCTATCGCTATCACTCCGAGAGTTCCCCCACCGTCTATGCTTAAGAGCCGTAATCCGACAGTGAGCGGCCTTAATCCTACCAGGAGCTTCCCTATTCGATAAAGCATACAAGCGTTAATCCGATATTAAGAGTTAAAGGCCGAGGTTTTATCGCCGATATTTCGAACGTAAACCTCGCATATAGCGTGTCTATAAGAAAGAGTAATCTCAGGCATTCGTCGAATATAATAAAAGCAGGTTTCATTGCTCTTCATCTGCACCTAATCAATATCGAGAGAAGCCGTTTTCTCTCGGTGCATCTATAGGGTGGGCTTCCCGGATGCGATCATGGAGGAATGGAGTTGAACCAACTGGCTGCGAATGAAGGTGTCCTGGTGCTGAACGAGATCGCGGTCATCGTACGTCTTAGTAAGGGACTGAAGGCAAAGATACCGATATTGAACGTTATAAAGCATCCCTGAATCGAAAACTGCGGATTTTAGTCAGATGTTGAGCATCCATGTTCGCCAAGGCCAGGATTATCTTACCATGCATCTTTGGGGGATATGCGTCCAACATAATACTTGAAGTAACGAAAGTCATCAGTGCGTCCCGTGGAACCTGGCGGTCCTCTCCGGATCGCATGAATCTGGACAAGTGGTGAACGAAATCTGGCTCGACGTCGTTGCCCCTCCGGCTCGCCAATATGAAATCGAATGGCCGACTTATTGAGACTGCCGTGTGGGCCACAGCCATGCGAAAAAACCGAGTGATGTGCTTAGCAGAATACAGACAGCCGAGATCTTGTCGCGCTTGGCGTATCTCGTCTATCTCCCTCCAAAGGAGCTCCTTAAGCCGTCGAAAACGTGCCAGGGGAGACAGCTGCTCAGTGGCCAGGTGAAGCACTTTGATCGAAGAGAAGAATTCTTTCAGAGTTCTATTATGGAGGCCCTGCTGAAGATCGTCTATCCTGAGAAGATCATAGGTAGGACTGGGACTGGCTGCGTCTCCACGTCTAACGATAACAACTCTCGGTCGAATCTTATTGAAATAAACGGACGCGCTGCCGGCCGCGGCCTATAACTTCAGTGATTAGATGGTTTATTCGAAGTCGGTAAAGTCATCGGCAAACACGTAGACGACATCGGCGAAGAGATAGAAGAGGCGGGCGTGTAAGACGTTGTAGAGGTGTTGCACAGTCGTATCTTCGGCCCACTGGATGGGAAATGACTCGGTCTTATAAACGCGAGGATCCTCGGCTGCCAAGGGTATCGCTTGACTTGGGCTACTCTCCGCAAAAAAGATAGGATGATCGGAGTAAGTGCTTGCGTTGTCGATTCGCAAGGTTGCCATACCGTCGTAATAGTGTTTCTTGAAGTTGTTGTCGGGGAAAAGTTCCCGAAGAGCAAGATCCTTGACTTGTCGTCCCACGAATAATAGGGAAGAAGGTCGTTGATTCGAGGGATTTTTCAGTTCCCTTACCAACTGGCTTATGCGACTAGGGTCGAGAAGCCTGAGATCGTTTATGCCAACTACCTGCAACCACGCCAGTTGTTCGGAAGAAGCCATACGCACGGTCGACAAAATTTTAATGGAAGCAAGCCGGATTAGATAGATGGAATGACAAAATGTCGATCGGAAGAAGAAGGGGACGCCATACGGGATTTAATAGTACGGACGGTCATCCATAATTCGATGCTTTTGATGGATCCGCTTTTGGCGACGGGAGGGCAACTTCTTTTACCACCACTTCAAACATAAGGAACACTGTCCACAGCAAAAGATTTGCAGCCAAGGAGCTTGCGATGACAAGATTTCATACTGATAGAACTATCTAAGTACGCAGAAAAATAACTCAGAGTGAAGTTGACTAAGAATCAAATATAAGAACGATATCCGCCGCTCTATCCCTCAACTACGCACTCGTTTTCGCTGCTTACGGGCTTCAGACAGCAGCACCATCTGCTCATTCTCTTCTCTACTGCTCTCAGAAGTCGGTGACATGGACGTGCTTTCGGGCGCGACCTCGAAGTTGCGTGATAGCTCTTCCAGTAAAAGTCGCTTGTACTGGAGGTCGTCTCTGGTGTTATAAAGCTCCTGCTCTAAGCTTTTTGTCTTCGCCTCTAGTTGTTCGAGTGCCCCTTTCATGCCATTCCCTTCGAGCCAAATTATGCCAATGCTTGCGTTATCGTTGAGATCCGCTCTCCTCGGAACCTTAAGAGTATCTAGAAATCTAATGAAGTCCCGAATATAGGCACGCTCTTGCTCTAGCGACCTCTCGGTTACTTTATGATAGCTGGACTCGTGGTTCAGGGATTGTATTATAAGAGCGCGCTCCCTTTTCTCTAACTCTAATACCTCCTGCTGAGCTGCAAATGCTCTTTAATAGTTACTCACGGTCTCTTTTAATTTTGCGACTTCTTCGCTTTAGGTATTGAAGAGCCTCATGCGGACCTCGTTGGACTGATTGGCTTGACCAGCTTCGAAAAGCCGTTGGTGCAATATGGCATTCTCATTTTCGAGCGCCTTCTTCTTCCAGCGGAGTTTCTCGTGGGAAGCTAGCTCAACCCCGCACGTCTGGCAGATGGCTTGGCCGGGCTGTTGCAAATGTCATTGTTTGTCCATGCAAGCCGTGGGACTTTTCATACCGCTCTGGAAAATTGAAACAGTGCACATCCACCTTGCGTTGCCATTATTATCAGAGCGAAGGTTGGACGGGAATGTGAGGCTGTGAGGATGTGAGGATGTGGTGACGGGAATGTGAGAATGTGGTGACGGGAATATGAGAATGTAGTGACCGCTTTGAATGATTCGAGCACCTGGATCGTTCGGGACAAGCGATCGAAGAAGATGTACTTTATACATCGTTCGAACCCTGAAACAAACCCTGAAACAATGTTCCCAGACCAGTCCATCGCTGAGCCACCTAAACCTCAACGATGCCCAGTGCTATTTTAGGTGACAGCTCTTATGCAATGCTTCAGGTACCTCGGGATTACATTTCCATCTAAATGTTTCATGAATGAAGGGACGCAAGGAGCAAAAAATGCACTGAAGTCATTTACGCGCTCGGACCGCCGTCAAGTACACTCAAGTCACGCTTGCGGCGGCGCTTTTCACAGCAAGAGGATGGGGCTATACGGATGGATCTCAATCCATGTCCTCATCCTGCACAGCCTTATTATCGCTCTTTGCTTTCGCAACAAGGAATCTTGACTAATGTCATAGAGACTGCTTGAGCAGGATGATTGGCTACCTAAGGTCGGTAAGCTTTAGCGCTCGGTAATTCCGCGGGGCTTATGCAAGTCATCACCCCTGCCAGGAGGATTCGCGGCACAAATACTGCTGTGCATAGGGCTTATGCGAGCTGAGCCAATTTGCGGGGTAAAATTCTCCGAGCTCCAGCGATATAACTGGTTCACATCTAATGCTCCATTAATGGCACCTTCCTGCGCCAGAAGTGGATACACGGTTATATTGAGATTTAAAAGGAAACCGCGATGCGTGGATATCAGTGCACCATACTTGCAAGCATTTTCTGCCATGGCTAGTTTTTTCGATGAACAGTACCCCGAAAATGGATGGAACGACTTCATTAACAGCAACTACGCGACTGGCTATAAAGACCCGACATTGTTCTCGTCCTTAGATTATTTCGTTAGTCATGGCATCTTGGAACCCAATCCTCGACTGACGACCATCTTTCAGGATCTTTCGGCCGGAAATCCGCATGCAGATCGAGTCTCTACCCCGGCGTGCATCGACCATGCCAACCGGCAGGGTTCGCTCGGAGGTCAAGATCCCAGCGTTAGAGCAGGGGAGATGGAATCGGAATATAAAGAGATCAAGGCATTATATAGAGAGAATACTATGGTCTCGACATTGCTAATGTTTATATAGGATGGTGGAAAATTCAAGGTACCTCGATAAGGCAAATCAACGAAAAGTATTAACATTGGCGAAAGACAGATAGACCAACTGGGCTAACACGTCGAAGCGTTGCATCCCTATTTCAAAGCAATGAGGTCGACACTGAAAGATTTGACAGAGCAAGTCAATCGGCAGTGGGTAGTGAAAACACCCATAACTCCTTTCCCAAAGAGAGAAGACGGTCCGAGCCAGGGAGTGAATTCAGGTAAAGCCAACAAGGGCGAGATCGCCAGCGGCGAGGGAAAGGGAGGTTAGGGAGTTTTGAAATTTACGCCCTCCAGGCACCTGAGACAGACTCCACTGGTTCTTGTAATGCTTTTAGTCGCACATTGCTGGAGTTTTCTTTAACGGAAACTGTAACGATTCTTAAGCGTTTGTGGTCTGGTCTAAATAAGATGGGGCGAAGAGGGTCCCTGCCCAATAGAAATCCTCATTTTTTCACCTTACTTAGAAGCTTACGAAGGCACATCTCATCGTCGTATTGGCGATATTCGCTAGCGAGTCAATGAGGCAACACCTGTCACCGAAGGAGATCAACACGTCAAGGAAACCTCGCAAGAGAGGCGATGGTAAGTTCCGACATAGATACGGCAAAATCTCATGTAAGCATAACGGCAGTTCTGTCAAGGATTGGTGCGGCGTTAATACCCGCCTGCAGCTGACAAATCGAGGTGGGATTTCCATCCTTGTCATTGCTATGGTAATTCGATCAGAAGTTCGACCACGGAGTAGGGCCAAGGAGAGAGAGCTCTCAGCCTCTGCTGTACCAGAAGCTTCGCTCATTACCTAAAGCATGGGCGCCCACGAAGGAAGACTGATCTTAGCATCTGACTCTGGACCCTGAGCATCCAGTTCTGGGACAGGAAATCGCATTTCGATTCCCGACCCTAATTTGAAGACAAAAGCATTCATCTTTAGTCCATGCATGATCAAAAGGATTGGAAGCACGAGTACAAAGACAGTATGCAGGGCGAGGGAGAGCTTCCTCTTGAGAGGCAAGCAAGTTTTGAGGAGCACTAGTAATGAAGTTAGCTCGACTCGAAAGGAACTGTCTCACATTTTATGCGCAGTGGTCCGTGCTTCGGCAGTTTCGGCAAGTTGTGCCCGGCACTTTTCTATAATTTTCATCATCCCATCCCACAACCTGCACTCCTGGTACTTCTTCCAGAGTAACGTCCCTCCCTGCGTAGCGAGACACCCTCCGTGCCGAGACATGTGAAGGGTACTTGGACTTTGACCGGCTAGATTTCTGCGCACACACCAATGTTTGCCACAGTTCTGCATGCATCATGTGCTATAGCTATTCGTGAACATCCAAGACCCCTCATAATTAAAAATTACATTGACTTTATTGCTTCTATTTCAAAGTTACAAAGAACTTTCTTTTTGCGTAAAACGACGTCCTTCCGTTGCAGCATCACTGTCAGACTCTTACTATCCGCGATACCTACAGAAGGGCCTTTACCAACCTCAGGGCCTAGTAAAGTCCAATTCAGTAAGTTATCAGCCTTGTGTTCGTTGTTTGCACCCAAATTTATGCAGGGTTGTCACGCTGATCGGTACCCCCGGCTGGTGCCAAGCAGCCCGAACATCCCACGTAACAATCGCCGTGTAATTTACTGGTATAGAACCGAACTGATTGCTGAAGAGCAATCAGTAGAGCTGGGAGGTAGCTAATAATAAGGAAATGCCTCATGCTACTACCCCGCTCCATACCTTTACCGATATCGGTTAGGGTACGGGGACTTAGGTAGGACAGGTACGCAGGGCCGAGCACTGGGAGACGCGCCGCAGATTGACGAGCACCTCTTGTGGTGTAATTCCATCCCAAATCGCACGGTTCCACCGGGGGAAGAGGTACCAGATCTTGCCAGCATGCTGCCAAGAAATTATTGCTGGACCCAACCCAGGAAGGATGGATAAGGCGAGTAGCGCGAGACAGACTGCAAATGAAGCAGAAGCCACCTGAATCGCAGGTTTGCACCAGCCTCGAAGCGAGATAGCCATTAGACGACTAAGGTGGCGATGCGCCCAAGGTGGAGAGCGCAGGCTGCGGGAGCACCGTGGAGCAGGTAGACTGCTGTGTTTGCACATCCGCAATGCGGTAACGCTGTACCTGTGACTTATCCACGTCCGGGTTTGCACCAGCAACCACTCGAAATGGCAACTTACTCTATCAATTCATCTAGCCTATGGATATGAGGAAACAATAACGTATTTGAGCTCGTCTGAGAGGCATTGAAGATCACGAGAAACATACAGTCATTACACTATTGCCGTTACACAAATGAGGGAATGTCAGAGGCCGTCTGAACCGAAAGACATCCTCACACAATACCAATCCGGATCGTATCTTCATTGCTGCTTCGATCACGCTCTGATATACCTCTTATATTCCTCGTCCCAGTTTGGTTTTCCATCTACCATTCTCGGCTTGAGAGCGCGGAGTACATTTCTTGTCCTTTCTCCCCATTGGTCACCAACCACCTCGTAGATGTCTGGGCTCAGCAATCTGTACTGGTGGATGCTAGTACTCAATTCCGCGTACAGTTCATCTCCTGACCTGTAGCCATTGCCTTTCAACCCTTTCTTCGACTCATCAGTGATGGTTGGTAAACCTGGAACTGTACTTCTTGGCGCTGGAGGTGTCACTACCACCCCTCTGGAGCCTGCGAACATGTCCTGCAAATTCGTGAGAGGATGTACCTCTCCAGGACTAATTCGATATCCATTATTTTCTTCGATGATCGCCTCCTTCCAGAACTTCTGCCAATTGTCTGTGGAGTTTCGCGAGTCGTAGCGTGGAAGACTTGCATTCGTCCTCGTCCTGGGAGGCAAGTGCTCCGCCAGATGGCGAAAGACAAGGGCGGTGATTATCTCCTGCTGCTTTTTGTTCAGCGCGATCTGGGCTTGTAGGTCGTTCTGGAGTTTCTGAAAGAATGGCATCCGCGTTGCATTAAAAAGTCTCAGCTCCGCAAGGTTCATCTCGGGCTCCTCATATGCTTTCGGACATCCGACATGGTGTGTAAATGCTTTAAGCTGGCTGTTGAAAATGCGAACGCGGTCGTGGCGAGGGATGAAAACATCCAGGCAGTTCTGTATGGCGGCTAACCATCTCAAATGTTTCTGAGATGAACCATCTACGCCCCCTGGGCCAGGAAATATGTTTTCAGTGTTGCATGGAGTCACATGTATAAAGGCATCGAATGATCGTCTGTGACTGCATGGTGTTAGATGGCGGGCTCAGGATCTCCGTAACTATTGCCAATACGGATTGACTTACGGAGTGTCCAAGTGTTTCGCTCCATATCTTGACTTGGCTTCGCTGGCAGCTTTACAGTATGAGCGCCTCTCCTCGGAGTCCTCTGCGTCTTGAAATGACAATGCCCTCTCCATCGGCCCGACATCACCTTTGAGAGTGACAGAGGTCGGCATGGGCAGCTCCGTACGCTTCTGAAATGCATAAATGTATTGCAGGTATTCCAATGCTTCATCGTGCCTCACGAGATAATCGTTCCTCTCTCCGTATTCTTGCGCCTCCTGAAACTGCTCCAGAGTTCGTATACATTCACTGCCGTTCTCCAAGAAGGCCTTCCGTGCTCCTATGAAGCCTGACTCTGATCTGGATATGTCATCCGTCTTGAACTCGTCGATCCAGTCGCACCCTCTTTCGATACTCTCTAGGTCTGTTCGGTCAAAATATTTTGCGAGCTTCACAATCGTATTATTCACGGTTGATGAGGAGCTAGAGATTGTGTAAAGACCTGAGGGTTCGGGTTCGGGTTGGGGTTCCGTCAATTCATCACGATCTGAGAGTTCGGCCCAAAACATGATCGTTCTCGCGTCCTGAGCCATCTCGATATGTTATAATGTGACAATTTGCCGAATTCTATGCGAGCGCAGTGGAACGTGCAAGTAAGAATATAAAAACTGACGACTGAAGCTTCAACGGCGAGAATTGTTAAGAGTTGACAGCCTGGATGACAAGCTTTGTTGCCTGAGGCATGTGATTGGTCGTAGCTTAGTCATCTGGGGAAAAGACTTCTATGATGCAGCTGTTCAGAGTAGATAGGACCGAACGTGGCGGTCATATCTCTCTGGTGGAGGGAAATGGACGCTGCATGACTTAGAGGCCGCGTTGGTGACGCTTCAAAGCTACTGTTTGCTGCAGTGGCGGTCCGATCAGAGGAGCTATGCGATGCACAAGCTGGTGCATGCGTGGGGCTACGATCGGCTGGAGGCGGAGGAGCGGCGACCTCTCAGCGGCCTTGCGCTGGAGTTGATGACAGATGCTACGAGCAAGGAAGAGGTCGATCCGAGCCAGCGACTCCGACTGGTACCGCACGTGATGGCGTGCTTTGGAGCCTTCAGCCGCGTGGAACTATCTTCTGGCGAGGTAGGACGGGATGATCTTACGATGATGGACAGGATAGGAGACTTTCTGTATCGGAACGGGAGGTGGTCGGAGACATACAAGATATAAGTGTTCCACTTCACCCAGATGGAGGCGATATTAGGTCAGGAGCATCCAGATACGCTGACGAGCATGAACAATCTGGTATCGGTATTGAGGAGTTAGGGCAAGTACAAAGAGGCGGAGCAGATACATCGACAGGCGCTGGTCTTAAGGGAGCCAGTGCTGGGCAAGGAGCATCCAGATACGCTAACGAGCATGAACAACCTGCCCGCAACGTGCTGGAAACAAGACCAATGGGAAGAGGCTGGAGGGCTGGAGCTGCGGGTAATAAGACAAGAAAAAATACCTTGGGCCCAGAGCATCCCGATATACTGGCCAGTATGCACAATCTCGCGTTCACATAAAAGTCTTAAAGCCGCAATAAAGAGGCCATCTCTCTAATGAAAGATTGCTTCGAGCGATGGAAGCAGACTCTTAGCGCAAAGCATCCAGATACGAAGAGCTCCTTTGAAGCATTGCATAAATGGGAGAATGGAGAAGACGAACTCGAACATTTAGCTTAGGCTACCCTTATCCATAAGCATTCTAAAAGACGTAATTCAACTACACCCCAGCTTTCCCCTGCGAGGACGTTTAACAACTACGGGCACAAGAGGGATAAGCCGATTCTTTGCAAGAGTGCTAAAAAGAAACCCAGCCACTATACGATCCGGCGAAGAAACGATTGGTCGAGAGAAAAGCAAGAGTGAAGGGGCAATGGCAAATTAAATGGCCATAACAGCCAGGTGAGGGAGATAGGATAGGCAACGTGAGCGATAACGGATAACTTATGCTATTGATGTCTGTTCTTAGCGGTCTCTACTTAAACCTTTTATAAGGTAATAAATCGTTAACTTAATCGTCTATAGAAAGTTCTGGAAAAGCGCCATACTCTTTATCCCATCTGGCTTAGCGTAGAATAAAATACAGCCCATATACGTGTTGGAATTCAGACCGGGTCAACCTCGGTAGTCACTAATCAGGACTAGTCAGGGGGCCTTGGCAGACTAATAGAGATTTCTCGTAATGGTTATTCCATTCTACATAGCTATATCCATCTATTAGTTATTATAATACTATTACACTACACCTAAATCACGTGTAGATAACTTATTGACATTATATATTTTAATAGGTTATAAGCCTGGGTTCTACGTAACCTAGGAACCGTATAAATCGCATAGCAAGCTTTTTACTAAGACTTAGTATTACTCTAGAAGAAATATTCCTAGAACTATTTATAATAGGCACTATTATATCTGACTATTATAAAATTTAGAAGCTTAAGGGTACTAAGAACTATAAGCTATAGGAGATCGTTATAAGAGTATTACTCGTGGTTAACGGCGTGTTTAAGGTTATTAGACCGGAATATAAACCGCTAACTAACCTTGACTTACCTACTACCGGAGGAGTAAAACTCCCTATTAAGGAGGTAGATAAGGATAAATAGGAAAAGTATATTAATCTAGAGGAGCGAGTACTCGCCGCTATTTATATTACTATATCGCCGTCAGCTTATAGTATAATTAAAACTCTGAAGATAGTAAAAGAAGTATAGGCCAAATTAAAGTTATTATATAGGACGGACTCCTACGCTACTAAGAAAATAACGTACTTCGCCCTATATAAGCTTCGTTCAGATTAATTTAAAGACCTTTATACCTACCTCGCCAAATTTAAGGAGTATATAAACAAGCTTCTATAAATAGGGAGTCCGCTAGAAATAGATTTCTAGATAGTAGTCTTCGAGAGGGGCCTACTAGATGATATAAAGGAAGCGGTCTATACCCTTACTAAGATCGCAAGATCTAGGAAGGAGCTATAAGATTTTAAGTATATTACTACATTATTAGTTAATAGGTTTATACCTTTAAAGACTAAAGAATCCAAGGCATTTACTAGTAATTTTAGTAAATAGCTAAAGCAAGGTTAATATTAAAACAAGCCTAGTAATAAAAGCTAGGGTAATAATAACGATAAATGTACTTTCTATAGCTACTAATATAATATAAAAGACTGCTAGTATATTAATCTAAAGCTAGGACTAGAAGGATTTATTCCCAAAATAAAGAAAGAGCTGGAGGCACGGAATAAATAATAGTATTAAGACAGATATCCTAGTCGCTAATAAAGCAAATAAAACCTGGATAAATAAAAGTAGGACAAACTCTATACCGCTCGCTTCGAGTACAGCTTATAATAAAATAATAAATCCTATAAGATTATCGTCGACTCAGGGGACTAGGAGTATACCTTCTAGGACCGATCCAAGTTTACCGACTATTTACCAGTCTAGAACCACACGGTATTAGGACTAACTAGGGGTAAACTAATAAAAGTTAAAGGGATCGGAATAGTATAAATCCCGGTAATTATTAATAATAAGGTCAGCGAATTCTTATTAACCGATGTTCGTCACGTACTAAATATCGAATATAACCTCCTATCTATCACGTAGCTAGACCTACAAGGCTACACGTATACCGGTAGCGGAGGGAAGAATACATTCTATAATAAACACGGCGAGGAGGTACTATAAGCCTTCCTATATAACCGTACCTACTAGCTAGACACTATATAGATTAACTAGATAAGGGCATTCCGCCTTAAATTAATAGTCCCGGCTAAGAATAATACGTCTTAGACCTAATGGTATAAGAGATATAGACACGTTAGTATAGAGGCTATAAAGGCTATAGTACGTGCTACTAACGTCGACTATAAGGCCGCTAATCGTCTATAAAAATATGAAAAGCAGGAACTATATAAGAGTTACGTATTAGGGAAAATTACCCGAATGCCCTTACGTATACTAATACCTAGAGTTACTATCCCTAGCTAATGCTAGCACATCGACTTAGCGTTAGTAAGCCATGTAACCACCCTTAGGGGGTATACTAATGTAATAGTATCTATATACGAAGTAATAGGGTTTACCTAAATAGACTATATAACTAGTAGGGCTGAGTTACTATAAAAACTCGAGTTCCGAATAAAACATTAGAAAAACTAGGGGTATAAAACGGCCTTCATTCGAAGCGATAATAAACTAGTCTAGGGCCGTAAATATTAATAAATCTTCTAGGAATATAGGATATTTATTACCCTATTAGTACCGTATAATCCTTATTAAAATGGGATCGCTGAAAGGAAGAACCGGATACTATTTAGTAAAGTCAGAGCGGTTCTTATTAACGCTAGACTATTATAAGAGTTCTAGGGTGAGGCTATCTACTATATTAATTACATTGAGAACCTTATACCTAGCAAGGATAGGAAGTCCCCCTTCGAGAAATAGTACGGCTATAAACCTCAATTAATATACCTGAAGCCATTCGGATATTAGTGCTATTCGTTCGACATATCGCCGAATAAGAAAAAACTAGATAATAAGGCTATTAAATGCCGCTTCCTTAGCTATAACGGTAAGAGTATCTACCGCGTATAGGATATTAAGGGATAATATATCACTTGATTAGTATATATAGTATTTAATAAGAGGGCCGCCATGTTATTAATAGATAATAATAAGCTCCTAATAGAGGGAGACTCTGGCGACGACAATATAGCAGACCTCCTAGGCTAGCTCTAAGCTAACTAATTAGATGGCGGTAATTAGGCCTTAGAGGGAGTAACTACCTCTAATCGACAGGGTGTTAAGGGAGTATTAGATAATACTAAAAATACTAATAATACTAATAATACTAGTAATAGATTAGCAATAAATTTTCCATCTGGCTAATTAATATCAGGCCTAACTAATAATATAAGTAGGCTAACTAGTCTAAATAGACGTGATTAGGATAATCCACCCGAATTAAATTAGAATAAGTTAAATAATTAGACTGCTGATAATAGCTAAGCGGAGTCGGAATTACTAACTAATTAATATCAGAATAGTTAGGATAGTTCGACACGCCAAATTACTACTATAACACCATCAGCTGTCGTTAATAAATAATCGACTCGAAATAATAAATCTTAGAGAATTATTCCTAATATATCACGTCGTTCCGTTCGTAATAAACTACGGATCGACTATAGCTAGACGAATAAGAGGGGTATAAAGTCTTCTAATAACCCTAATAGGTTTAGAGCCATACTTACCCGCGTCGTCGCCGGTACTAAAGAGCGTCCCTACTTAACGTTAATAGACGAGGCTCTTAGTAGACCTAATAAAGATAAATGGCTCGCTGCCGCCGAAGAAGAACTAGCTAATTACGACAAGTAGATAATATAATAAGAACTATATCGACTACCTCGTAAAGTATATATCTTACTAGGGAGGTAGGTCTTATCCTATAAATATAGGCTAATAGGCGAAATCAGCTGATATAAAGCACGGTAGGTAGTTAAAGGCTTCTACTAAATTAAAGGGATTGATTTTAATAAGATATTCTTATTAACCCTAAAGGCATCGTTATAACGACTCCTCCTAGCCCTAATAGCTAAATATAGGCTAGTCGTCGAGTATTTAGACGTTATCGCGGCCTTCTTGGAATTACTTATTTAGGAAGAAATCTAGGTAGAGTAACCCCACCGCTTTACTAATAAATAACAAGGACACGCTTATAGACTAAACAAAGCTCTATATAGCCTTAAATAAGCGTCCTATAAATGGTACGAAACCCTTTATAAGGCACTTAAGTCTCTAGGTTTTAAGCGCCTCGAGTATAATTATTACGTGTTTATTAATACTATTACAAAAGTTATTATTACGGCTTACGTGGATGACTTACTATTTATAACACGTAACCGGGACCTAATTACCTAGATAAAGAAGGAACTTGATAAGAGGTTCAACTTCAAATATATAGGAGACCTGAAAGACTATTTAGGAATAAATATTATTAGAAATCTAGACAACTATTCTATTCAGGTTAACTAAATAAAATATATCAACTAATTATTAAAACAGCTAGGTATAGAAAAATATTCGCCAGTAAAATCGCTTATAGAATAAGTAAATATCGCTGTCGCCCCTAACGGTTATATAGCCTCCTTATCTGAAAGGGAGGCTTATTAGTCCCTTATAGGAGTACTTAATTAGCTGAGTGTTATAACTAGGCCAGATATTATATACGCTGTTAGTAACCTAAGTCATTTACTTAATAACCCTACTCCGTAATATATAAATACGGCGAAAAGGGTACTACGTTATCTATTAGGAATAGTCGACGACGGTCTTATCTATTAACCAGGTAAAAATGATAGCCTAGAGGGTTTTACCGACGCGTTATACTATGACGACTATAAGACGTCTCGTTCTACTAGGGCGTATATCTATAAACTATTTAATGGCCCTATCGCCTAGCAATCTAAATTACAAAAGCTGGTAGCGATATCTACATGCGAGTCTAAATACATTACTATAGCAGAGGCATATAAAGAAGCTCTATATCTAGGCCCTATACTCGAAGAGCTAGGGTATAATAAGGGAGTAGTACTAGTGCTCCTAAGTATTAATAACTAGGTAGCTATAAAATTAGCTACTAACCTGATTAATTATACTATTATAAAATATATCTGAATAAGATATTATTTAGTATATTAACTCGTTTCTAAAACTAAAGAAATCCGTCTCTAATAGGTTGATACTAAAGGCTAATATGCCGATCTACTAATAAAACCCATCGGCCCTATTAACTTCGGCCTAGCTAGATAATAATTAGGACTAGCTCCGAGCGAAGTATAAGGGCATTCAGATATAGTAGTTGGCGACAGGGAGCCTACCTCGTTGCCACCGATATAAAAGGGAGTGTTGGAATTTAGACCGGGTTAACCTCGGTAGTTACTAATCAGGACTAGTTAGGGGGCCTTAGTAGACTAATAGAGATTTCTCGTAATGGTTATTCCATTCTATATAGCTATATCCATCCATTAGTTATTATAATACTATTACACTACACCTAAATCACGTGCAGATAACTTATTAACATCATACATTTTAATAATACGCACACTAAATCCTAGCACTAAAATAGTTTTCAGACTTTTTGCTCGGAGAATTTCGGCATGCACCTTTTTGGAAAGCTTAACCTTAGTAAAGGCTTGGAGCTTGTTCTTTGATAATATAGCCATCATCCTCATCCTCCGAATATTAAAGATACTTTCATAGCTGGTATAGAGCAGGGGTGTAAAGCTGAAGTGGTTCTGGGTATCACGAATAGAACGATCGATAGCGTCATTAACACCGCTGTAATTTTCTCGCCGCAAACTGATTTTCTAGGGAGAAACATTCGAAGACTATATTATGTTACTTGTATCTTTACAGACTTCAAAGGTGGAAATTGTAGAGGTTTAAACAATTGATGTGTCTCGGCACGGGGGGTGTCTCGCCACGCAGGGAGGGACGTTAACTTACGAGGATCTCACTCTGTGCGAAGAGAAGATGAGAGGATTGCGGGCACAGACATCCCCTTTTACTAGCCTTAAGAATTGGTCAAGACGGTTACAAGTCTTGGAAGTTGAGGGAATAGATGATGCATCGGTATAAGTCATAATTTTATCTGTTAATCCACCAAGTATTCAAGAACTAAACGATACCTCGAGCGTATCACACTAAATACTGCTATAGAATGAATATATTGTTAATAAAAATGTCACAACCCAAATGCGCTTCCTTCAACAGTCCTATAACAAGAATCACCCTCTTCACTTAAAGGCCAGGATTGATCCAAAATCTCACGCAGCCAATGTTTCCCTAATTATTACAAGAGGTAGAGGTGCCCGCGAAATAACTGTTAATGAAATCGCCGCACCAGTCTCCGTTACTGGAATCCTTGGTGGAAATGTCGAGTTGCTCTTGGCCCTGGAGGCCCCGGTAGAGTAGTTCAAAGCTGTACGCCGTGCCATCCTCCGTGGGAAGCCACGTTTTCCCGGGAGACTGCGTGAGATCGTCCACCGTTCTTATAAACCCGTTGCAGTCCCTTTCGCTATAAACGGAAGCTCCGATCTTTAAAGACTTGTCCTGCCATACTTAGCCATTTTTTCAAAAGGGCTGGCGGGCTCATACCTGTCGTTTCTCTAATTGCTCGTCAATCTGGCCTTTGACTTAGGTTTCCGAACCTTTAGCTTTATTAGTAAAAGGATTATTGCTCTTTAGACTGCTTTTACCATCCGTATCGTGTGGGGAATTTGCTATACTAGGAGCTGCTAGAGCTGTAAATATTCGAGTAACGAGGATGGTACCGTAGAGTAATGCTTTAGAGGAGCGTATTTTCAGATTTTTAAAGAAGTAAATGTCGAATTTCGTTTAGAAGTGGAGCGAACCCGTTGCCTTAATATAATTACGGTCTAGACGACCCCTAGCTTCTATAGATCTACAATTGGCTCCCTAAAGGCGGTAGGTGGTTTTTAGATGCTTAATAAGGGAGTCAAAATAGGATTCCTCTTTAGCGAGTCTCTAATTCTTGCAACTTCACGCGGAATAGACTTTTGCACTGCAAGATCGGTTACCGGCCAAAAGTTCCGAGGGTGGTGTAATAATACTATAACTGTGTGATTCTCGTATAATGGGCTCATGCTTTGTAAAGGAAAATATGAATCCGATTTCCAAGTATTTTCGATGTATAAATGTATTGAATTGAAGCTCTATCTAAGCCAGATGGCGACTATATATTGCCGTCGGTCATAAAACCGAGATATCCCTCGCTGTAACACGGTTCGTAGTAGAGGCGCATATCGCTCGAGTTGATAAGAGCAGCTACAATGCTCTGCATGAAAATACTTGATTTGCCTAGTGAACCTTTCTGTGGACACGGGATCGGGGCGAGTGATGATGGTGACCAAGTTTATGTGCCAGGGGAAGTGTCAATAGTGGGGAGCCATGTGTTTTTTCTGTCCGTGATTCATCATTCCTGATCTGTATGTCCATTGGATTTCCTCCTTTGGCTGGTTGCCTTGAGGGTGCTTGGCAAGACGTCCCGATGCAACAAGAAACTAAGTTACTCTTGAGGTTGCTTACGTTGGCCTTGTTATCATTAGGATAAGTGTAGGCAGCCCCTGCGTAAGCTTTGAAAAAAGGCGGAGCGGGTTCATCCGCGATATTCTAAGCGGGGTTAAGGCAGACAGGGCCGTCGACTTGACTGCTACATATGATACCTGGCTATTTGAATAGATCGATGTTGCAACCAGAGACCGCTGTGCCCTCAGAAGAGCATGTAATGAGCACAGAGTAGCTATCGACATAGCTGACGTCGATATCAGGTGGACCCGTAAGGCTGCCTTCGATCTTACTACTCTGATAGTCGGTGTTAGGCCTAACGTATATCCTTCCTACCTATCCAGTTAGGAAAGCGTATTAAGAAGGCGAGTTGTCGGGGAGGACGGTCGCTGACGGATTTCCTACCGGGGCGGGGCCGCCAGTATTAGAAAGAAAGGATAGAGATAATTGACTTCCGTATACGTTCGTGATCGAAATCGTTATATAATCGGCTGAGCCATCGGTGCCCGTGGTACTTATAGGGGTTGGAGCACTCGTGACTGGAACGGAACTTGAAGCTGGGGTCGAATGTCCGTCCCCGAGAGTCACAGTTACAGTTACGGCCGGCGGGCAGTTAAATGGACTTGCAGCTACCAGAGCCGCAAGGGCTAAAATAGTAATCTGACAGGATTTCTTTATATTATAGCTGAAGGGTCAAGAGAATCGTCTGTGTTAAAGAAATCTAGGGCTGTCGTTACCTTTTGTGGTGCTTCAACCAGTGCGTCAGTCTTTGGATGCTTATGGAAGCATCCATAAATGGACCCCCTTATGAGATTCCTTCGAGCGGCCAAGCACACAGCAGCACTTCCTTTACGGCCCATATTTGGTGTCCTCTTCTTGCATGGCGTTTGTGGTACCCTGTGAGAAATAGTGCGGATTCTTCTCAAGGGCGTCAACCGTAGATAAGAACGCTGCCACATCAAAATGATCCTTCCGGTGAGCATTGATACCCGCTTCCCAAAGGAATTGGAACACATCCTCATGCTCTCCAATCGCAGCGTAATGTAGTGCGATCCCGTGATCTGCTGCAGCCCAAACGTCAACGCCAGCGTTAATAAGGAGTTTGACAATGTTCATATGCCCTTTTTGGGCTGCAACGTGTAGCGGTGCCTTGAATGCTTCCCCATGTCCCGTTACGTTGTATTCGCGTCTGATGTGTTCTTCGGCTCTTTCTTGACTTTGCATTCGTATTCTGTTGTCTTCACGGAATTCCAGCTCGATTTGTCGACGGGCCTCACCTTCAGGTCCAGCGGTAGACGGAGCCGATGGGTCTGCGCCGGCTTGTATAAGCTGGTCCACAGCCTCTTCGTTTCCTGCCTGGACGGCGCATAGCAACGGCGTTTCGCCCTTGTCGTTCCGAATGTCGATCTTATGAGAGTGTTGGAGCTGACGGTGTTGGAGCAGTAGAGTCAAAAGAGGTAGATTTCCTTTCGTAGCTAGATGATGTAGCGCCGTGTCTCCGTCCTTGTCCTGGATTGACATATCTGCTCCTCTTTCTAATAAGAACTTGAAGGTGGCTTCGCGGTTGTGCAAAGCTGCCTATAGCAAGACGGTTTCTCCACTTGTCCGGGTATATGTAAGGGCTATATCATAGAACTTGGCTGATAGGACCGAGTTAAAGCGACGAGCCGTTCGTAAAAGCAAGCTCAAGTCCTTCGGCCTAAGGTAATCAGTAATGATGGAGATAATTTCGTTGGAGAGACTGTTGAAAGTCACGATGAGAGGCGTCAGACCCACAGTCCGTACAGGTTCTGTACTAAGGTTCGCGATTTTCGAGCACGTGGAACGAATCTCTTCAGATGTCGTTTGTGGTGCAAGTGATTCTTGGTAAGAAGGCTGAGGCGGTGCAGTCCGGCGTATCCAAGGTGCTGAGACATCCAAATCCATGATGACAATTATAGATTGGGCTTAGCAGGCTGCGCCCTGGGATGCTGCCTTGGGGGGCTCTGCCCTCTGGGGCTGCGCAAACTCCATGCGGCGCAAAATCATCGCGACCACAACCCACAACGTACCCTTTCTCCGGAATGAGGCGTGTCGCTGGAGAGCATTACAGTTCTCTTTCTGGTGATGCCGTCCGGGTCGTTGATCTTTGAGCTCCCGGCGGAACTGAGAAGCCATATCTCGCGATTCCTGACATTATCTCGCGCTGGCCGCTCCACAATAGAACCACACTTCTCTTTGTTTATCGGCAGATCTACAACGAGGTCCTGAGGTTCGTATATATATATTATACATACCCCGAACTTAGGATTGGGAATTGCCCTTCCGGGTCGGGAAAGGGAGCAAAGCCGCTATAGAGAGAGCAACGGGGGAGCAAGAAGGCGCAGCAGAGGAGCACGGGGGAGCATCGAGGAAGTACGATGGAGCACCGGGGGAGCAGATAGGCCGCAGCAATGGAGCACTTCGAGGCGGTGCAGGGCGAGATGGGAGCCTGGTTTGGCTGCCTCTTGCCCGGCTAGAGCTGCCCATTATAGGTGAGGCTAATGATATCCACCCTAAGGTAAACAGGGCGCTTAGCGATGACTTCAGATCACCTAAGGTTACGCTGGGATCTTTTTCCTCCTCTTTTCCTTCTTTTTCTTTTTCGTCTACTTCCATTCCTACTGCCTCATCGGTCGTGCTTCTCCTCACAATGACACCAAACGAAGAACGAGTCTCCGGCTGGCAGTCCACCAACTGCGGCAGAGGAACGAGTGACATCATTTGGAGCTGCTTAGTCACGATTTTCCTCAGTGTGTGGACCGTCATTCACCTCCCTGTCGGAGAATATGATGGCGAACGTGCTAGTACGTGGAGGGGCAAAATAGTTCGAAGTCGGATCGCTATGGCATTTGTTGGATTCGTCGCCCCAGAATACATAGTGATGAATGCAATAAATGACTATTATGGCACATCCAAGATATTGGAAACATGCTTGAAGCTTGGGCATTCCAAAATGACGCGCACGCACGCCTTTGCGCTTGATATGGGCGCTTTCTGCATTCAAACATCAGATGGGAGATACCATCAAGCCAGCCGCCAAAATTTTAGACCAGTCTGTCGTACTACGGAGGACCTAGTATACTTCCAATTCGGACTCTCGGATTACGAAATCAAACCGGGTTTCCTGGAGAAGATCTGTCAGACTCCCGCAGATGAAATCAAGGACCGTGCCAAATCCGATAGCCTTGCCAAAATAGTAGCCTGTGTCCAGTCATTGTGGCTAGCTGCACAGGTCATAGCTCGACTGTTCGGAAACATTGCGGTGACACCTTTGGAAGTCGCGACGACAGCATATGTTGCTTGTGCTCTTATTGCGTACGTCTTTTGGTGGGAGAAGCCTCAAAATATTGTGGTGCCGATTGTCATTAGGGATAGTGAGGGTTTCATTGGCAAATGTACATGGTCACATTCTCAATATGACCGTGCGAGAGACATTTGGCAAGAATACTTGTGGGCTGGGTGCGCCGTGGTTCAAAAAGGGGCATTCACTTACCAAGGCATTCGAGCCATGTCCAGCAGGATCATGTTCTCCACCTGCGTTTTTGCGGGTATCCATCTGGCTTCTTGGAATATTGAGCTCCCTACCCGTGTCGAGGATTGGTTTTGGCGAGCAAGCGCCTTGGGCTGCCTCGTTCTTCCAGTGACCATAACCTTAATATCGCTCAATCCTTTCAAGAAATTCTCGAATAGCTTTGGGCCGTTTGCATATGCTTGCTTCGTTCTATACGCTCTGGTCAGATTGTTCCTGTTAGTGGAGATGTTTGTTAGTCTGAGGCTGCTTCCAAAGAGTGCTTATCGTTCTGTTCAATGGGCAGATTTTCTGCCCCACGTATAGTAGGAACCATGAACGAGGCAAAGGATAGAGGAAAATTGGAGTCCTTTAAGCTCTTTCCTTGCTATGTATAGGGATCCCAAGTCTTTCTAGACCCTACACTTCCGTAGTATTCAGGTGGTTAAGTTAGTCGGTTAGTTATGTAACATAGCAGTATACAATTCGCGGTTCGAGCCCCAGCTAAAAGAATATGATATAGTCTAATAGTCTGATTAACAGCTATATGATAAATACTATTATAGATATTATAGTAGGCGGTCGGTGGAGCTATAACCGGCTCCTCTCTGATTAGTATCTAAAAGAAGCTGTAAAGTTGTAACAATGTATTACTAGCTAATGAGAAGGACATGGCTAAGGGGGAGCACGGGGAAGCAGAGAGGGAGCACATCAACGAGATGAGCGTCAGCGGGGGAGCAAAGCGGCAGCACCTGAGTCACCTAGCGGTTACGTGTTGGCCTGGGCTCGGGGACAATATATAAAGAAATCACCTTTTTGGCCTCGTCCTCGGTCTTCTAGGACTGTTTCAAAGTTCATCTCAGCAGTAGTATTGGAGAATCTGGCGAGAAGTGTCCTCATGGATCCAGCAACGCCGTTAAATCTCGGCCATGACGTGGGAGCAAGGTCTCTCGCTTGTGGATGAGAGGCTCACAGGCCCTGAAAAGCTTTGGATAGACGTCTATCAACCATACGACTCGTGGCTGATTCGGGATGGCGCCTGAATTGGAACCTATGGTTGACCATATGTTAAAAATATAACCCTGAGGACGGAGAATGTAGCAAAACTGGAGCTGAAGGGAGTCAATATTAGATGCAGAGGAAGCTGGAGCTTGAGGGAGCAACAACTGGAGCTTAACATGAAAGCCTCAAAATTGGCTTCCCTCCACCGAACGCTATACGAACAAGACCTGGAAAGAAAATACTCCGAGTGCTAGTCTCCCGACATTTCTCTCCCAACTCGCTTTCCATCATTTGGCGGTATCCACGATAATAACATCCCCGCTCGGTAGTACTAGTACTGCGCTCTACGCTTCACCAGAAGCAGCAAGATACGCTTAAGGGCTCTCGCTCCGGAACTTTCTGGTATTACTCGTAACATCGGCGGCTATATTTACTACCGAAGTCTATATATTTATTCTTCTTAAGGATCGACTTAAATAAATCTAGTAAGCCCCTATTACCTTATAAGCGTAAAGATACTAAGTCGGTATACCAGTTAACCTTGAACTTATCTTATACCTAAAGGACAACGCATAATTCAACGTCCTTTAGGTACTATATCCTAGATCCTACGTATATTCTAGCTTCCCGATAGGATCATCTTATAATACTCGGGCTTAGACGCTTTCTTCTTCCTTTAATATGTCTATACTCTCCTTACTATCTTTACCAGCCTATCGGTCGTCATTATACCATGCCTTGTTCCCCTGAACCTACTTGGTGGCAATGATATTACAGGTAGAACCCAAGGTCTTAATAGGTACAGCTAGGCGAATATCAGACTCGATTATACTATATTCTACTGGGCCTATCTGTTTATAACCTTGCTTGTGATTATATTTATATATTACACCATTTACGTGGAACTACTTTTCTACGTTCACGTCCGTAATTTATACCTAGTCTTACCTACGTACCGTCTCTTAGAGGCTGCCAACACGATTCTAGTAACCGATATTCCCGAGGAAGACCTTCCGGTATTAGAGGATGTGTACGGTATATTCCCCGGTGGAGTCCATTCCGTCTAGATTAATCGAGATCTCTCTACTCTATCGGAGAAGATCCAAGAGCGAAAAAAGCTCGCTACCACATTAGAAGTCGCGGAGACCAGCCTTATATTATTAGTAACGAAGTCGTTCCGTCAACGTAAGAGCCACGAGCTTGCATAATCAAGTGGGGCGGATACCGAAAAGGAGGGACTATTATAAAGGCGCTACCTGAAGGAGAAGGACCGTGATTATATATATATTCCACGACAAGGATATAACTAGATGCTAGTAATTCCTCTTATCGGAAAAAGGGTTAATACTATCTACTACTACTTAGGCGAGCTGGCACGAATAAATCAAGAGATCAGGGCAGAATTAATAGAGCTAGCCGAGGTCGAGTTAAATAGGAGAGAATTAAATAAGTATCTACGAATGAAATCCGCCTTTATATAATTTAACACTTAATCTACCGCGTATATAGCCTATTAAACCCTCCTAAACTCCAACCCTCTATACTTATCCGCCCGATATATTAATATTTCCGTACGGGAATTAAGATAGAGTACTTTAACTTAACGATGGTAGAATTAATATATACGGAGTAGGTTAGTATAGATCGCTATCGCTTCTCTTCTTATAATGTGGGCGATACCCGTCGTATTCACGGGTTTCCTGTCCTAAATTACTACCCTGGGAGACTCCGTGTCGTGGCTTCACTGGATATCCGACGCTCCGGCGTGGCTGAGTAGGATTATTCAAGGTGTGCTGCCGCAGTCGATATTAGTAGCATTAAACGCATTATTACCGCTGGTCCTGCGCGTTATTACAGGTTAGTAAGGTCTATTAACGGAGACGACAGTCGAGCTATCACTATAGAAGTACTATTTCGTCTTTCTCTTCACGTAAAATTTCCTTATAATATTACTTTCATCTAGTATTACGGCCATCGCTCAAGAAATCCTCTATGGCCTGAAATCTATACCCGTACTATTGGCTAGAAACCTTCCTAAGGCGAGCAACTACTTTTTCTCTTATCTTACATTACAAGGTCTTTCGGTAAGTATAAGTACCTTCCTATAAGCCGGAGGTCTAATTAACTGGCTTATCCTCGCCTTATAAACGGATCGCACACCGAGACAGATATAGGAGAGACAGATAGATTTACCGGAGATCTAATAGGGTATATTCTACCCTCTTTACACGACCCTCGCATATATTAGTAAGACGCTCGTATCTTCGCCGACGCCTCCGCTAATAATATAGGCCTGACGTACTTTATTATCGCTCCCCTAATACTCCCGTTTAGCGTTACTACCTTCAGCTTATTTTAGTTCGTATTCCGCTATAACCTGCTCTACGTATCGGCTTTTCTATACGATACTAGAGGTCAACTTTATCCGACTACTTTAAAGCAACTCTTTACGGGGGTCTATATAATAGAGTTATGCCTTATAAGCCTTTTCCTATCTATTTACGATAATCAGGGTGTTTTTACCGGTATTAGTCAGGCCGTAGTTATAATAATTACTATAACATTGACGGTTATTTACTAACTGCTTCTGGGAAATATCTTCTCCTCAATTCTCAAATATCTGCCTGCCTTCCCGGAAGACAGGGAGGATGAAGGAGGAGAATCGAATTTGAAATCACTCCTTAGTACCTGCGCTCGATCATTTACGATACGTAGGGCACACCTGCTATAACTAGATAAGACCTTCTAAGAAAGTCCCTTAAGATCTCTAAGAAAGTATTAACGAGCTCGCACGTAACGAACTCGACGTAATAGATCGGCTTAGGTATAAATATAAGGCTACTAACTATCGTAGCCCTATCGTCTAGATTCTAAAGGATAACCTTGGAATCAGCGAAGATGAGATCGCCTACGCTAAAAACTACGCTTTAGATATTAGAATTAGTAATAAGTTTATAGACCTTGATATTAAAGGGCGTATAACGATTTTATAGAATATCTCTAAAACTAATATCGTTTAATAGATAAGGTCTGAAGCTGTTTTACTTTTCTCGGCTAGCGTTTATAGCTAGCCTACGGAGTATATTAAGAGCTACACCTATTAGTTAAACCCCTAAATAACGTGGGCGTAGACGGTTGAGTTAGCTATCATGCATTTTACAGCCTTGCTTACGCCGGCTTTACGTTGAAAATAGTAACCCTTAGCTACCTCTAATATTCTGCATGTATTTTAACTTTCAGTTTCTATATTAAATAATCGGTCGACCTGATTACTATTTCTCGTAGGCGGTTTATATAGTCCGGAGCGTTTCGCCTTCTTCGCTTTCCCCTTAGCTTCTCGCTACAGGATAAGTAAATCGATAGTATTAAATTATGCTAACGATAAGTATAAGACAGGGGTTCGCTTTTAGATACTACTATTTAAAAGAGGCCCCTGTTATAGATACTAATATCTGGAGCCAATTATGGATACTACCGTAAATTTAGATCCTAAATCGATAAGATATAGACTATTAGTCTACCGAAAATATTCGCAGATATTCGGATTCTCTTAGGAAGGGACTATTTATAAATATCACAACATCTATAATAGATACTCGAACTCTTAAAGTAAGGCTGTGCGGCATATCCTTTAAAAGACTACTAAGTTTTTTCCTAGTTTAAACGCTCTCTCAGGAGTTTACTAGAGGAATTAAATCCTAAAGAGGATAATAATATAAACCGTAAGATTATTAATATCCTCTAGACGTAGATTCGGCGACTCTCTAGGAAAGGGCGAGAAACTAAAAAGGTCTTACAGCCTTTAGCGGCTCATCCGCAGCTAGATACTACGCCTAATACGACTCTACTAAATAATAAAGCAGGGCTGGTCTCTACTCGAACTGTGCATCCGTAAAATAAAACTGGCCTTATTACGACTGCTAGTAATTAAGTAAACCCAGATATTATTTATTCCTCGACGGCGGGTCCTATAGTATCCGCCTAAGAAGATTTACAAGATGCCTTATCGTATATATCGATAGACGATACCGAAATAGGCTGTACTAAATCCTCTCTAGTGGTAAACCCGCCAGGTATTTCCCCTTAAACCATTCACTCTAGCGATACCTACTAACACCGAGAGATATTACGAATGATATAGAGTAAGAGTTATAGGAGGTCGCTAGTATTATAAACGAGGCTTATCGAATCATTATATTCGTGGGCGCCGGGATAAGTACTAATTACGGTATACCGGTAAGTATTAATCTTTACTTCTAACCATCTTTAGATAATAATTATCTAGGACTTTCGGTCTAAGACTAGCCTTTATAAGACGAATCGAGGTCTTTTTAAGAGAGAAGTACTCGATAATAAAGAAAGACGGAAAGAATTATATAAATGCTTGATCGAAATCAGGAATAAAGTGAAATCCGAAGATCTAGTTCAGACGGATACGTACCGATTCCTCTAAGTCCTATAAAGATACGGAAAGCTCTAAAGATATTATACCTAGAATCTAGATAGACTAGAGGTAAGGGCTAGTTTAAATACTAATATCGAGTCTAAAGACTGCGACGTGGTCTAGCTATATAGTAACCTTGACTCCTTTAGGTACTCTTATTACAGCTATTTCACAAGCTGGGATAGCGTACGCGAGACTGCTCTTGCTTCTAGAGAGATTATATTATATCCTGAATACGCGTTAAAGGTAGAAGAACGGCGGAGAAGGGGAGGGAGAACGAATATCTACGTTAGATATTTACGACCTAACGTTATCCTCTACCACGATATTAACGATCTTCTAAGCGAGGTAAAAGTAAGGATTATTAATAAAGATGCGGAGTTAACGCCGGATATCCTCCTAGTTATTAGTATATTATTAGCTATCGACGGTCCGAGGTACGAGCTTAAGAACAAGCTGATTCCGGCGGTATATTAGAAGGGTGGGAAGGTGATATACGTTAATAATAAACCTCCTCTAAGGGCATTTTTTAAACCCGTAGTCGATTATATATTTGAAATAGACTATAACTACTAGGTGTAAGACCTTACCGCACGCGAACCTTCTTTACGGGAAGATAAGGCGGGATACGGTTCCTAGCGTCTCTCCTATAACTTCGCCTTTCAGCTAAAAGCGGAGACTATCGATGAAGTAATTAAAGAGGCTGAGCTTTAACTAATCTCTATCGGTAATTATTCAGATATATAGTTCAGGACTAGAACGAAGGAAGAAGTGAGAGAAGACTTAAGTCCCTTTCTCCCCTTATATTAGCTTTCAACGTCCCTACTTATATGTATTTTATCACTTTTCGGGTAGGGCGAATCTACGATAGTCCTATATAGTAAGCATATAGAATTTGATATTAATGACGCCGAAAAGAGAAAGGAGATGCTAGACGGGCCTGTATAGCTAATCGGATGGAAATATACACGCATAATTATTCCGTATAATCCCTACGATTATTAGATCCTAATCGTAGTAGATATTCCGATCCGAACTATAAGCTATTACAGCTTACTACCTAGGTATTACCTAGGTAATTGTTATAAATTCGTGGAGGCGTAAATGAAGCGGGTCGGTGAGAAACTCGGTTAAGACTACTCCGGCTGGAATTCTCCCTTTGAAGGCGTACGTACACTTTCCCCTTTACACGTCTAGTTAGCTAATGATTTTATAGAGTTTATATTAATAGACGAATGGCTCGGATTATAGGATATACCTTCTAGAGAATGCGAGACGTCTCAGCCAAGGCGAGGTCGTCGACGGAGCGCCAATCGAGGCGGATAGCTTAAGGGTTTTTTACGCCGAATTATTATTAGCGAGGTCTCTTTATAAAGCTAGCGAGTAGACTATGCTAAAGAGCGTGTTATATCCGGAAACCTTAAGGTTATAGTAGGTTAGTACTACGCCTCGCTCCTACGCATTTAATCTCGACTCTATATAAGCGAAACGGAGGAAATTATAGATTAAAGAGGTAGAAGCTTAAACTGCTCGCATTAATAAAAGCGACTCTAATAGGGATAAGGATAGCACTTAGCGACTGGATCTCGCGACTATAAAGGCTAATATCTTAACCCTCTTTAAGTCGTCCCCTTCGTGCCTATAAATAAAGTACCTAGAGCGCTTCGCTAGCTACCGTCTCTAAAGAAGTAAAACCCTAGTAGGATATACGCGGGCTTCTCGTCTCCTTAAAATAGTAGCGGCGTTCGCTTGTCCCGAATATTTCGTCGCCTTAAAGGGCGCTGTCGCTTACTACCGTTTACTAGTACTAGAAGAAGTTATCTAGGCACTACTTGACTTATCAAGTCACCTGTATACGTTAGGCGTTTAAATAGAACGTCTTAGACTTATTAATATCATCCTTTAACGCTTCGTGCGCGCTTATTTTACCTTACTAATCGATGAAGGAGCGCACCTTTTCTAAGACCGAGCTAAGCAGGTGTTCTAGAACAGCTACGTAGTAACTAAGTCTGTCAAAGCTATAGTAGTTAAGATATATCTAAAAATAAAAGGATAGGACTCGTCCACCGATCCTACCGAAAGATCCGTATTTTAGGATATTCAACGCAATTTAAGGAGGTGGAGATAGGAGGGGGCTATCTGGTCTTTAATCTAAAATCGATTCTCCTCTATTACTCTCCTCGCTCTGGTGCCGCATTATATTTAAATACTCCCTACTTCTTAGAGTATTTCAGGATCTTTATAAGTATCGATTATAAGGTTTAATTAGCATCGACTAATCTATAGTAGCTTCTAAACCGAAATTCTAAGTAACGCTCAGGCTCTCTTCGTTAATACTCTCGCTGAGCTTCGCCTACACCTTTAGAGCTATATACCTAAACTGGCACACCTCTTTACTATACTTTCTAACCCGACTAAGCTAAAAACCCGCTAATTTAAGATAGAGCTGGCCCCTAATAATAAAATTCGGAATGCCGCTCCGTGTTTAATACTACTTATAAATGCTTTTAACTACGTGGATAAAGGAAAGAATAATCTACTCTCTAAGTTAGTAAGATAATCAACTCTCTATTAATAGCATTCCACTCTTAGTATAACTAGATTCCCTATATTTAAAGAGAAAGATTAATGCGGCTAGGCTTCCCGTTAGCGATTTATAAGAGCTAAAGCACTTAATCCTAGAGAAGGATTTTATAACTAAGATTTAGATATTCTAAGAGTAAGCGCTCCTCGAGTCATTTAGGATAAAGCCCCTGCTACGTTAAAGAAATCGCATCCGAATTTAGCTCCCTTCCAGATATAGCTCTTAGCTCCGGCTGAAAAAGCCCTATCGCTCCTCCTATTTAAATATATATTATTAAGTTATTTACTTAAATTAGTATAATAAATCACGGAGATCTCCTTATTTTTAAGATTTCCGAATCAGTGTCTAAAGTTAATATATCTAGTACGGTGGAAACGTAGGTATAGCTATAGACTTATCTAAGTTTAGGAAGGTGTTCTAGGATATACCTGAATGTCGAACTATACTTATACGCTACCTCTCGGGCGCTAATTTACTCGTATTACGAGGGGCGGTCGGCTTCTAGCTATTAGATAGGGAAAAGAGAGTACATCTAAGCTTGTTATAAGACGTATTCGAGCATATAAAATGGAGTAAGGACACGGGAGGTGTCACTATAATGGGACGAGGCCTTGACTTCCGCTGAGCTGAAGCACTTATGCGAGAATCTGCTATTATATACTAGAAAAAGGTGATCCCTTTTATAATTATAATTCGAGCGTCTTTTAATCGCGAGAACCTCGTCCCCTAGATTAAGTAGGCCTTATCGAGTATAACACGGTCTACTAAGATAAATATTATAGAAGCGGCTAGACGTCTAAACTCGTAGGATATAACGCCTATTACTACTATTAAAGGGCTCGTAGCTAGTATTAAGATCTCTATTCTAATTATAACTTCGGCGCGAGAGTCACCTTAAAACCAGCTAGGAATTATAACTATAGATAGAACTACTACTATATCTATCTTCTAGCTAGCGCTTAACGATATTACTTAGATCGCGATTATAAAAGTAGAATCGGACTCTATTAGATACGAGACGGCGAATATCGCCGCCTATAAAGCTAAGGATACTTTTACTATATATATATTTAGGCCTTAGTTTATAACTAATACCTCACTTATATATAAGACGCCTTTAGAAGGACTGAGATATAATTAGCCTAATAGTCCTTAGGTATTTACGCGTATAATCGATATCTACTTACTTATAAAGCTAGGTTCAACGTATACCGCTTAGTAAAGGAGGAATTCACGTCGAGGATAGTAAGTATCTCGCCTGATAGCGTATCGTTTGTGAGAAGAGCGCATTACTAGGGGTTTTTGTAATTTCCCTATAAAAAGATAGTAACGACGCCTAGGCTAGATAGCCGTTTAGGTAATTACTTAATTATACCTAACTTATAATTTCATTCCCCGTTACCTAATTATCCTCTCTTTATTTATTAGTTGATAATATCGCCGTCTCCTGTAGTCCTGCTGCTCCACCTCTTGTCACCCTGCTCCAGTTCCGGCGCCCTGCTCTAGTTCTGGCTCCCTGCTCCAATTCTGACACCTTGCTCCAATTCTGGCTTCCTGCTCCAATTCTGACACCTTGCTCCAACTCAGGCACCCTGCTCCGCTTCTGACACCCCTTCAATCCTGGTACCCCGCTTCGGTTCGGTACGGTGTATTGGAGCGGTTCGCTACCTGATGTTCCGCCTCTCCTAGGGGGTTCGTCCCAGGAGAATTCTCCTGGGACTAAGAGGCAGACACGATGAGCCGGTACTAGGTTAATGACAGTCAAGCCTTCTTAATAGTCCTGGGAGAATCGGCTCAGGACAGATCTCCTAGGACAAATGGCGGTGATACCAGAATACAAGATAGGGCGTCAGGGGCAGGACCAGGGTGTTAGAATTGGAGCGAGTTGCCAGAATTGGATGCTCGGATTCTCCTAGGTAATTTCTCTCGGGAATAATCGCCTGGGCCTTAGGCCAGCTCAAATGAGCTAATATTAGATTAGTTTGACTTAAAAGGCATTTAAAGCTCTTAGGCTCTTATTCCCACATTAGGAGGGAAACCTGAAAGCCTTACTACTCTAATCCTTTATTATATCAGTTTATTTCAATATAGAAGAGTACGCGAACGAAGGGAAATACTCTAATAGTAAGGTCTATCGGAAGATACGTAACTATTAGTCCTAAAAGCAGTCTAGTTTAGAAATACGATGGTGGACTTGTCTCTCTTTATATAGAGCCAGAAATTTAAAATAACTACTCCGGTATAAGGAATTTACCCTTGCCTTTAATACTTTCTTAGAGATACCTGCGCTCTTAACCGGGATGAGAATTAGTACCCTATATAAGATATTCGCGATAAGATGCGATAAGGTATATATTCTATTACCGACCTTATAAATATACTTATTAATTACTAGGAAATCGTATATTATCTTTATTATACTAAATAATTCTAGTCTAACCTACTTTAGTAAGATAAGAACGTGATAGCTAAGGTAGACTAAGCTACCGTAGAAGCGTTATAATTCACCGCGCTATAGGTATTAACGCTAGATACTAAGATTCTACGTGGTAAACTACTAGGGGGGGAAATCTTTTACCGTTTTAGCTAATAAGAACGTGAAGGGATCTGGATTAGGTTATAGTCCTTTAAGGGTCTGGTTCCTTTTTTATTCGAGTTCTTTAAGAACGTTAAATGCCTTGAGGCATAGGCCGACTATTTAAAATGGCTGTTATGTATAAGTCCTCGGGAAACTCTCGCTACGGTAATAAATAAGATTTATACTAGTATAAATCAGAGCGTAGACTCGGCTCTAGTACAGGAAAACGAGACCACGTTTAAGTCTATACCAGTAAGCTCCGCTCGTTAAATAGACCTAGGATATTAATAATTATACGCCTTCGCTATACGCTATTACTATAAAGTCCCGAAAAAGCCTAGCGGGAAGGACCTTCTAGTAAAGCTAAGGGCTATATTAGACACTATAATATCGCGCGAGATAGCTGATCTTACTAATTATTTAGGGTTTAAGTCGTCCGAGATCACCGCGTTAAAGTAATTCCTAACCTTAGTAGACCTAATAATAGTAAGAGGAAATGAAAGGCCTACGTTTATAATAGATAGTCTAGGGGAACCTAGAAAAGATAGATGCGGAACGCCATATATTTAAAATTATAAAGAGGACCGCAAGTTTTTATATATTACTTATTTACTTGACGATAGGGATAAATAATCCGAGGGTATTACGTCCTACTTCAGGCTTAGATCCACGTACCTGAAGTTCTATAGGATACTAGACGACTCTAACCTATAATACTATCTTACTATAGCGACAGGAGAATTATTATTCCTAGCTTTCCGTCTAACTTAATCGGTTAATTCGCCACGAGAAGATCCGACTCGAGGGGCTAAGTATATAGAGGTGGACGGGGAATAAATAGAAGACATAATAATATAAGATAAAGAGGGAGAGGGAGAGGAATAAAGGCCTCCGTTCCAAGTAGAAGGTGCCCTTATATAAGAAGCAACGATATAACGATAAAAACTCTTATTCGACGTAGGCGAGCTTGAAAAAAAAGAATATAAATAAGAATAATATCGGCAGAAGCTTGCGGAGGACGCAAGTACCCTCGTAGAAGAGGAGTAAAGACTGGAACAAAAACGACAAAAGCTCTTGTCCGACGCAAGCACACTTAAAAAACAAGAGTAAGAGCAAGAACTTGAACTTTATCGATAGCAACTTATATTAAACGCAGGTATAATCGGAGAACAGGAGCAGGAGCAAGAATAGGGACGATAAAAGCTCTTGTGTCATATAAACGTATTTAAAAAGCAAGAACAAGAACAAGAATAGTACCGGTAGAAGCTTTTAAGGGATGCAAGCGCATTCTATAAACAAGATCAAGAATAAGAATAGTAACGACAGAGGCTTTTGTCCGACGTCAGCACGCTGGAAAACCAAGAGCAAGAGTGCCGGCAGAAGCTTACAGGCAACGCAGGCACACTCAGAGAACAAGAGCAAGAACAAGAACGATAACGACAAAAGCTCTTGTCCGATTTAAGCACGCTTAAAAAGCAAGAGCAAGAGCAAGAACAATATCGACAGAAGCTTACAAAAGACGCAGTTGCACTTAGAGAATAATAGCAAGAACAAGAGCGAGAAAGACAAAAGCTTATCTCTGACGCAAGCGCGCTAAAAGAACGCGAGCGAGAGCAAGAACAGCTAAACCATAAGCTTACGGAGGACGCCGTTACCCTTAGAGAACAAGAGCAAGCGCGAGAGGAATAACGCCAAACTCTTGCGAGGGAAGAAAAAGAGCTATTAAATCTAAAATAAAGATAGGAGGAATAACGACAAACACTCGCGGCGGACGCAAGCGAGCTAAATATACAAGAGCAAAAGCAGGAGGAACGACGACACACTCTTGCGGCGGTCGCGGACGAGCTCGTGAACCAAGAGCAAAGGCAAAAAGAACAGCGACAGAAGCTTGCGGAGTACGCAATTGATCTCGGGAAACAAGAACTAAGGCAAAATGAACAACGAGAAAAGCTTACGGTAGACATCAGCGAGCTATATAAGCAAGAGGAACGCTACAAAGGCTTAAAGAGGGATGAATTGAAGTAGAAACGAGAGCAAAAGAGCGTGGAGCCAGAGATATTAGGGAGTGAGCTAAATGAGTCAGGAACAATCCTGGATCGAGACGAGCGAGATATAGGTGATTTATAAAGACGAGGCCAAGAAGAACTGGCAGATCTTGAATTACTATCTTCCTTAGAGCTCGAGTATAGAGCAATAGATGACGATCAAAATGTACCTGAAGTACAAGTAGAGGACTGTTTAATAGACGCAGTCCTAAAAGGTGGTACTCAAATGAGTATTTCAACACTCAAAGGCGGTAATAGTCAGGCACAAGAGCACGGACCACAACAGGATAGAGCACAAGCGGAGGTCCAAGAGGAGAGGCTAACGGAGGAAGCCCATGAGCCTGAGGCCCAAGAGAGGGGCCAAGAGCAAGAGCGGAGGCACGAGCATCAAACGCAAGAGAACGAGCAAGAAGATAGAGCCCATGGGAATGGAGCGTACAAGGATGGAGCATATAAGGATGCAGCACATAATAATATAATCCAAGGTGGTAGGCAAGCGGACGAAGCCCAAGAGGTTTTGCAGGAGGATAAAGCACATGGGGAAGGGTATAATAGTGGTGTGAATGAGGATAATATACGAGAATATCGACAGCGGAAGCGCCGAGTAATGACTGAAGAGAGCGACGATGGTGCAGCACTTCGAGCATAACAGGTACGGGACGGACGAAAACCTGTGGAAAGGGGCAAGTATTAACGGCTCAACAGATTTGGGTCATCAAATCATGAAATGTACCCGGAAGATAACCCGTCAATAGATAGCACTAGAAAGGGAGATACCACTCCCATGCAGAGAAAAAAGACCCAGACGCCAAGCCGGCAATAAAGACAGCATTTGCAGGCACAGAAAAGGCCTACAAACGCAACGGCAGGAGCGAAAACGGAAAACCTAAACGGTTCAACGGAGTTAGCTTCTGATTTTACTTATGAAGCTCCACAGGTTCCATCTCCGGCTACATAATCTGTTATATCAAATGGATAGGGAATACATTTGCCAAGTGTGATTCATTTATTGTAAATGATTTGTGACCATGTCTTCGATCGCAATATATTTGCGGATTGAAGCCGAGTGCAGCATCTACGTGGCGTTAATCACAGAAGGAAACCCAGCACGGAAGATGGCGAGGGATTCATTGTATAGATCTCAAGTCGAAGGATTAAACGAGTGTGCCTTCCCGCCCCAAGCCAAATAAATCCAGGCCATTGCCTCACGGATGTCCCCAATTCTGCCACCCCTGTGTCCTGGGAACCACATGAATACGTGTATAAAGCAATTGCTCCACTTCAAGATACACTTCTAACCTTGTTTGTATTTACTCTTCCTTAGGTTCGTCTTTATTCGAGTCATCCTTCCGTTCAGAATATAGCCGAAAGGCTTCGTACTGCTTGGTCTGTTCGTTATAATAGACGTGGACTGTTTGACCTGACTTTTCTGCGATCTGCCGAGCGGTTTTCATTCGTAGGGTAATATGCGGTCTATTATCAGAATGACTAGTATGTCTCGGATTCCTGACGATCGACTTAGCGACAATCATGAGACGAGATAGGTATATTTACTTGATCAACACATCCGTGAAATGCTCGCAGTCGGGCGTGTTCCATACAGCCAGCGTGAGGCTCTGGATCATTTGGCGTTTCGCTGGATTTTTGATTCGCTGCAGGAACCTGACTGCAGGGACGCGCCCTGGCATTGTCCTATTATTACTAGAAATTGCCCAAGCAAACCATGCGTGACTCTGCCTGGGGTTGATTTCCAGATCAGAGTAAGGAAATCAATGTTGACGACCCTATCAGGCGTGTTTAGTCTCGGAATATGCCGCTGACGGCTGGCGCCTAATACACTTAGACCAAGCATTTCGCAGTTAGCGCTCTCGGTACACGGGTTATCTATTATCCGATACAATCAATCGACTTAGGGAATGCCATTCTAAGTCTTCATTCTCTAACGATACAACTATGAGTTCATCCATACTTTTTCAGGTGCAGATTGTATGTCGTATTTTTCCCTTTTCAAGTGGCGCGTGCTGCCATCAACACGATCACTATACTCGAGACCGACTCTGAGATCCACCTGGATTCGAAAGCAGATGACTTCTAATTCATACCCAAAAGAGTCGGTGGCAAAGTGGACTGGAGCTCTCTACTGCGAAGTGGATGCCGAACCATTGGAGCGGTATCGGAAAGGGGGATACCATCCAACACATCTGGGAGATACATTCAAAGACGGGAGATACAAGACTATACATAAATTGGGCTGGGGTGGTTACGCAACTGTTTGGCTTGCAAGAGACCTATTGTGAGCATATGCAGGCGCTATTCAAATACGTAAGGTTTCGCAGAACAGCTTAAGCTGATCACAAAATAGGCTATCCCGCCACGTCGCTATTAAGATATCAGTTTCCGAACTATGGCATGATAACCACGAGGTCCAAATCCTCGAGCACTTATCGTATGGACCGGCCAGCCATCCCGGAAAGAAGCATATCATACAGATGTTGGACCATTTTGAACACGAAGGCCCCAATGGTACCCACCAGTGCCTCGTTCTTGAGCCACTTGGGCCAAATGTTCTGTCCGAAGCCGAGTTATATTCGAGTAATAGATTGCCTGGCAAAATAGCTTGGGAGGCTTCAAGGCAGACTATACAAGCAATTGCTTATATCCATGATAACGGTATCGCACACGGGGGTGAGTTGTAATTGAGCTCTTATTAAAGGCCTTTTACTTGCCTTTTGGATGCTAATTAGCGCGCACCCTTAGATCTGCATCCAGGTAATATTCTCTTCGCGAACACAACGACGTCATATCAATCCGACATAGATCTCCTACGTACTCTAGGCAAGCCCAAAATCAGTGATGTGGTAGCCTTATCCGGGTATCCTTTGACCGCGCAAGTCCCCAAATACCTCGTCCTCCCAACATCATCTCCCTCCGTGGTACGAGATTTCCCGAGCTGTCAGGTGAAGCTTGTCGACTTCGGGGAAGCATTTCTGCTTGGACAACAACGCCAAATTCGCTGCCCTCTGGTCTTTCGAGCCCCTGAAGCTGTCTTAACTTCTCATTGGGACCTGCGAGCAGACATATGGAGCTTAGGCTGTACAGTATCACGCCTTTTATATATCATTTTACGATTTCTACTAATCAATGGTAAAGATATTCGAGCTGATCGTGGGATACCCTCCTTTCGATAACTTCATGCCGAAAAAAGACGATCTCATACGAGAATGGGTTTCAATGTTTGGAGATTTACCAGAAGAATGGAGAGAAGACCTTCCTCCCACGAGAGCTACTGGTACGTGAATTTCGACTTCTGGTTTTATGATTCTTTGGCATAGGCTTGCTGTGGAGTCATCAACGTCAGTCTGTCTTTCTTTCGAGTTTGCAGCACAAAACGAGATGTCTAATTCCGACTTTTAGAGGTCCTCGAGTCCGAGCGAGTTACTCTATGTGATTGGCTGCATGAGACATACTTTGACGACGGCAAAAGACAATATTTCTCTAAAGCAGATATCGATGCTCTCGGTGCGCTCTTAAAATCGGTAATGCAATATCGCCCTTCGGACCGTCCACGAGCGTCTGATTTGCTCAATCATATTTGGTTCCAACGCAATCCCTTTGCTACATAAAAGGGCTACAACAGCTGTTTCCCGAATTCGAGGATCCTCAGACAGCTTATGGATTGTATTACGGCCGAAGCTGAGCAGGCGAGCGTGAGTTCCATGAAAAGGTGGACTATCGGAGAGGGTATTTTCGCTAAGTGGAATTTGGGTGACCTTGTCCATCGGTGTATGCTGGAGGAGGCTCGTAGACCATGTGCTCTATTGCAAGGCAGTAAGCCATGGCAATCCAGTGATACCCAGTAGGTTTTAATTCTTTAACAAATCTGACGGCATTAAGCCGGTAGGATGGACTGTCGTAGTCGTAAGTCACGAATAGAAGATCTAGCGGCATGGCGTTTAACAAGTCGATGATATTTTTAATAATCTCGGAGCGACAGTATTCGCGGCGCGATATCTTCTCCCGCAACGCAGCTAATCGAAGACAACCTTCACTTGAACCAGCATCCAGAGGGAAAGGCACTCGATTAGGAGAAAAGGTGATCTCTGATATAATTTCGGTTTGTCTCCCTATATACGCAGCGCGGCTGTCACATATCCAGGCGAAATCTGACGTGGTGATGGAGTAAAGGACGAAGACTTCCAGAACGGTATGAATATATAAGAACTCATCCTCGTTTTCGGCAACGCAAATCTTCGTCGTAAGGAGCGTTATAGTAGAAGCGAAGGTCTCCCGACCGGAGATAGAAAGGTCTTGTAATATGCTTTATAGCTGATTAATATTCTTGTCTTACTGGTGTAGTAATATTATAGATGATGGATCGGTTAAGATAGAGCGCTATTTATCCACGCTTTTGTCTTTACGCAGGAGAGAACGCCAAATCTGCCGGACTATAGACATGGTCCGGGCTGTCTTATATGATTCAAATGTAAGAGTGCTCTTATACTTAAAGGTTGGTCGGTATATGACTAATTCTAGCACTCTCCGCACAGTGACCTTTCGCTGATTTTATCCTGTGTATTGATCCCCGTATAAGAACCCCAAATTTCTGAGGGGGTCACTTCTGAACCACTCCTAGAAGAGCCACTTTTGGAGCACTGCCGAGAGTCGTGCGTATATCATTAATCTTGAAGTTGCCTTGGCAGATGTTTTGATGAAAAACGCCAGAACTCGATGCTCTGTGGTATTGCTTTCGCTTTGTATATGCCCTAATAATCTTCTCTCACTCTCCCTTTCTCAAGTCCTTAAACATTGTAATAGATTGCCACCTCCACCTCTACTGCCCCTCCTTTGTGCAATAATCTATAAATTTCACAGAACTGGTTAAGATGTACTATCGGGGTACCTCAGGACAAATAATAAGATGTGAACTGATTCCATTGCCATAGACGTGTGCGTAGACAAGAATGATCTCTAACCATACAACCCTATACCTCAGCCGTCAAAAATTCCCAACCCGAACCCCTATGCCCATACCGTGACAAACAAATCACCGATTAAGAACCCAGTCCAACCGAATGCTAATTTGACTTATGGAAGGATCTCTCTGAAGTGTATGGAGGAGCGCTTCCATTTGCTTGGGGAGCCACGAGAGAAATTGATTCACCACTTCCCCGAGTAGCCACATCCGTGGGAGCGACATCAAGTGGCGATGGTTGAGACGGCTTATCGGAAAGTATGTCGTAATCGTCAAAAAGGTGTCGGAATTTACGGTGCAGCCATCTGCTTAGCGGACTTTTGAAAGGCTGGGGAGGGCTTCCGTTGTAAGGCCTTGGTCGAAAAATGATAATAAGGCACATGTCTCAGCTTCACCATTATCTCAATCGAAAATTGACACCATTGCTATTATGAGGGGGACTTGCTAAAATATATACCGAAGCTTCCAGTCCTCATGTACTAGTCATGGGTGCTGCCAGTTCTGGATGCCGCCATTTCTGGATGTCGCTAGTTGTGGATGTTGCCAATTCCGGATGCCTCCAGCTGTGGATGTCTGGATGCCGCCAATTCTGGATGCCGCCAGTTGTGGATGCCGCCATCTACTTCACCTTCTAATAATGCAGCCAATCCCGAAGTGCTTGACAAGAGTCCTTGATTATTCTATAGCAAACGATCCTAAAGACATTGCACGAGGTTATCGACTTCCTCACCAGAAAGCGCAATAGTATTCAGCAAGCATGGCGATAGTGAAGAGTGAACGGCTTCTTCGAGAAAAGCTTCGCAAGCGAAGAACAAATCTGTTCAAGAAGGCGAACGAGTTAGCGCGGATGACCAACTCGAAAACATACGTAGTCGTTCAGCACGACGACAAATATCATACATTTAAATCAACAGAAGAATCGAACTGGCCACCTCCCGAAAGAGAAATTGTGAGTACGCCTGATTTACTACGGTCAGACCACTACTGAGGATGACAGGGGATACACGACCACAAGTATCACAGACGTCCTGCAGATTTTCACAGTCTTAAACCACCGGAAACTCAGAGGATGCGAAAAGCCAATCGGCCTGATAAAGGGCAAGTCGGCTTTAGGTTTCTTAATGAGACGGAACACAATGGAGATCGCGCCCTTGCTGGCAGACATACCTTGACTGCAGCCCAGAACAAGTCATTACTGCGAGGAGGATTGGAAGGCATGAAATTTCCGATGATGATATGGCTGGGCTATATGATAGGCTTGCAACGGGGACTTTGAAAAATGTCTGGGCGTGGACGGTAAATATCTATCTCGTGTAGCCCAAACAAGACGTATCTGCAAGAGCCAGATATACTTTGGAAAAGCGTACACTACCCTCGTGCTGCATGATTTGCTAGCTTACATAGCTGATCCGCGACCTCTTTCAAGAACTCATCTTTAGTCCATCGCATCAGACGCTCCACGTCCATAAGAAAGTCCTCAAGCCCGCCTTGAAGAGACCCATAGCACGTCCTAAATATGTTCATATAGTGGCTGCGCACATTGTCCTCCGACAGAGCATAATGTACCCAGAATTCGATCTGGGGCCCTTCTGTACATATTGAAAAGGCAAGATGTGTCTTTCTGCCTCTGAGATTGGGAAAGACGCCTTCGAAAAGATCAGTGAGCTGTTGTCGGAGATTGATTATACAGCCTCTAGATACAGCAGCTTGGTTCTGTGCTTCGAATACAGTCTTTCCAGTAGCGTATGCTTTACCTTTAATCACTAAAATTGGAAACCGGACATTCAAGAAGTTCTGCGTAGGATCGGAGTAAAGCTTCCGTTCGCGTTGTAAACCTTTTAGGAAATCGTCGGCCTTGAATTTGCTGAGCCCACGCTTTATTAGTGCGTTAGATATCGTGGAGTAACGAAGACTAATTATAAAATCTAGACGAGGAGTTTTGACGGCATCCTGTTTAAATTGGGATAAAGTTGTAGGGGGCGGTATAGTCGACTGTGATGTATCCGGAGAAGGGAAGGATCGCTCCCCCTGTTGTCGCTTATTAGGACGGTCAACGACACCGTCAGCCTCGTTGGATTTACCTAGAGCATCCCAGTTCCAAACTTCTTGTTAAACATCGGGCTTGAGGCTTGGGTCCCAGTCTAGGTTAAGATTAGCGCGCAACGACATACATAGTGAAGTCAAAGGGAGTATAATACCTGCTTTCCTCGGAAAGTCGAAACTCTCGTCCTTATGCATCATACGGAGAGCCTTATAGATTAGTTCTACTAGATCATCCTCTCTATGAGCCCCTCGAAGGTTATTAATGAAACTTTGAGATATCTTATTTACTATGCCAGAGATTTCTTTCCTCCTCTTCTCGGGGATCTCACGCTCGAAGATAACATCTATCTGGGCTTGGATATCTATTAGAGGAGGTTTAGGGCGAACGTATATTCTGGCCTAGTCGAGAATATGATAGCGGTAAAAGCTGTTCAAAACAGATGATTTCTGCGAGCGCAGCGATGCCGTGTCCTGGTTTAGGTCCGAAAAGCTTACTTGCCGCGACGGAGCTCTCTTCCGCACTCGGTCCAAGACTATAACACTAGGATCCATCTTGTCGGACGTCTCCCTTTCAAGCGTTTCTAAATCTCTTTCAAGCTTCTTTAAATTCTCTTCGGAGAGTTGGGATTCTAGCACGGATCCTCGGCGTCGCTTATATAAGTAGTTGTCTTCAGAATCGTATGATCGCTTCTTTCCCTTAGTCTGCCAGACACCGACTAGATCTTGAGAGGCCGCAGTGGGGACTAATACTAATGGTGGATCTTTCTGTAATCGCTTTTGCGAATGCTCGTCTTCGGCAGCGTGTTTTCGCTTCTGCGCTTTCCGCGGGCGGTCGATCAGCTGTTGGGGGGGTTTAAAAGGCTTTTGGAATGCCGCGAACGGAGTGGATTTGGCAGCTGCTATAGTGGAAGAGCGTAATCGTCGCGGACTGGCGTTTTTTGGGGGAGAAGTAGGCTTGCGGTCTTTCCGCATACCCATAGAATTGTTCTCTTAAAGCTGTCAGTGTGGGCGGCTGGGGAAAAGAAGAGGGAAATCCAACCTTTCGCGCGTTCTCCCTGGGTCGCAAGATTGTGTCGGGGGGACATATCGAGTGGAAGAGAGGACGACGAAGCAGGTCGAGTTTATATTAGCGCCGCGGCCAGTGCTGGAGAAACGAAATGTCGAGATACGAGGGCGCTCCACTTACTCGCCTGGGGGGCGGAGTGGCTTGGCGCTGGATGACTAAGTCGGCGACGGCTCTCTCATTGGGTGTGAATGCCGGGTTGTCTGCTTGGTCTGTTTCAGAGCAGTCAGCAGTTGCCCATACTAGAATCCTTTGTATGTCACCTCTTTGCCCACCCTTGCAGGGCTTGCGACAGTAACCTAATTTGTTCCATGAGTCATCGGGTCATCCGCCGCCGCCTGAAACACATGGTTCTACTCCGTACTTTTAGATTAGAAACCACTACAACAATAACTTGCTTTGTCTAGCTGGACGAGGCCGGGCATTACGTTCATTCTATCCAGTCTTAACCCATCCAGAATAACATTACACTACACGTTCGCGTTTCCCTCTCGCCCTCGACGCTGTGACGCCGTGTTTAGAATCGTTCCCGACTCCATCGCTTAGCTCGGCCCTTGTGAGCTGGCTTCGAAGTCAGCCTTCCTCCTCCTTGTGTATCCCAGTCATCTCTTCAATGACGTCCACACACTGATGTGACCTACTACTGCCACCCCGCTTATCGCGGTACTCTGACACCGGTCAAGTGATTTCCCTCCCTTTTTTGACTGGAACAAGAACGCCGCATCGGCTTTCTACCACTGACAAACCTTCAACATCTAACGAGATCTACCGCCCTCGCCTCCCAAACTCTGCTTCTAAATCTTCTACCCGCCTTACCCCGTCTGCAGGTTGATGGTGGGCCCCACCCACAGTAGCCCCACACTGGGGACACCTGGCCGTCTCCATCGGCATGCCGCAATCGCCCACCGTGAACGGATGCCCATTGGCGCAGTAGTACCAGTGGTCCGTACCCTGAAAGCTCTGCGCCATGGCAGCGTACACAGCCGCCTCCTCCACTTTCGTCACTGGCGCGTAGAATGTCGAGTCGCGCAGCATTTTCTCCGCTGCGGACACTTCCTCCGACATGCCGGCTGTTTGACCCGGGTTGGTTTTGCAGATGGTGCGAGCGAGGTGGAGTTGGTCTCGGGCCCGGTCGACGAGCGCGATCGTGTCTGCGTCCGAGAGGCTGGCAGAGCGGCTGCGCTCAAGGGCGACGAAGCGGGCCCAGTACAGGAGACTCTCCACTTCGTGAGCCGGTTGTTGCCGGGATCGCGACTCTTGCATTAGGTTCTCGCAATCTTTTCGATTTGAGGCAAGGTTGAGACACACGTTCCTAAGATTTCCGCCTGAAGCCATGTCGCAGCCGTGAGTGACGAAATCGGAGAGTATGGCGTAGTCGCAACGGAGGAGTAGCACTGTTGCTAGGAGCCTGTTGTGGACTTGAAGAACGGAAGGCAAGTCAATGATTTCGGTGTTGACACCATGATGTTTACGCACGTCTTGTACGAGATCATGAATGCGGCTAATGGGTTGTTCTGCTTCATCAACTTCCTTGAGGAATCTTTTAATGTCATTGCGGAGCCATGATATATCCTTGTATCTAGAATTTGCTTTGCAGGCCTTGAGAACTACCTTTATCTGCTGATCACGAGAACCGGTAAGCCCAATTTGCTCGAGGGAAAGCTTGTCAAGCGCGGAAGATAGCTCCGCTTGTCCAGGCAGCGGAGATTTGGGGGGTTGCTTTTCAGTGACGGATTCTCGAAGTTTGGCCTCTGCCTGCTCTATTCTGGAGGCTAAGGGAACAAACTGGGCGTTTGCCCAAACAATAAACTTCTTAGTCGCCTCGTCGATCCACGCTCGTCGAACTATGCGGCCATATCTATTGATATTGCGAAGAGGGCTGCGGCACATAGGACAGTTTTTCAGCTCCGAGGTCGAGAATGGAACCGACCTCGACTTCAATCCGATAATCGAGTTCTCACCATTGGTGTCATCAGAGATGATGTAGTATTTTGCGATCTCCATGTGGCCATCCATGCTTTCTATGGTGAGGATGTGACCACAAGATGGTATGATACAAGGGCTTTCGTCTAGATCAATCTCGGCGTAGGTGGATCCCATGATGTAATCAACCATCGTATCCTTCACCGACTTATCGGCGCACTTCTGACAGTATCGGGCCTCTGGACATATTTCTCCGCAGACAGCGCTCCTTCTCCTCCTCCTTTGCTTCTTTGAGCATTTGTATCCTCCATTCCTTGCTGAGAGCCGCAGCACGATTGTAATTCTCAGGATCCGTGCCACCCTCTCCATCGATACCCAGCGTATCCCTTATCGTAGTAAGCACTTCGGCGACTTCGTTCCATTCTCTGCTCTCTTGCATAGCAAATCGCACTTCCTCATCCGTGAACGAAATTGGACAGGCACGTTCTCCAACAAGATCGTCCCATTTAGAGTGGACTCCGATCAGGGCTGCTCGAAGGTTAACTAAATCACCATCCCAAGGCATGCCAGCTTGCTTGATCAGATACTGCCGCATGTCAAGGTATGGTAGCCGAAGCGCCTCCATGTGACGTTTACACTTCAGTCCCGTAGCCGCTGTGTGATAAAGGTTTGCTTGTTTATGCTTCAAGTCCATTAAAGCTTCTTGCTGTTCTCCGGGACTTATCTCCTTAAAATTATCGCTGAGTTTCGGCTTCTCTAACGTCTGTAGACGCCCTGAGTTGTGGTTATAAAAAACAGGAAATCCTGATTAAAGAAAGAACGGAAGTATTGAAGTACCTTACTATTCAATAATACCAAGTATGTCTGTTGATTGTGGACGTAAGAAGATGTTACTTTGGTGGAGATCAGGATATAAAGATAAAGGTGAAGTACTTAAAGACGAGCTCTAATTAGATAGATTAATTAATTAATTAATTAATTAATAGATAATTTAATAAAAAGTATACGATTACTATAGCGAGGGCGCTACCTTTTCTTTCATTTTATAGGTATATTATTACAGGTGAACCCTAGGTTACGTAATACGGGCTTAGCGCTACGTATATAGCATTCTTCTATACCTACTTACTTCTTCTTCTAACATTATCATTATTTATATATAAACTAACTATTATATTACTGTATTAGTTCCTTTCGTGACATTTTTACTAGCGATATTGATAGTAATACCTTTAGGGCCGATAATATCGTTACCGACGAGTATATTAGCTCGTAGGTGTGAGGGTCTCAACCAAGATGGACAAATGATTAGACCAGGCTAGGTTACTAGGAGAATACTATGTAGGAGCAACAAAGGAATCGGGGGAAACCCTAGCTAAATGGACGTGGCACTTGGCGTTTCCCCAGCAACGTCGTTACGCACGGATCTCTCCCATGTTCAATGAACCTTCTATGCGTACGGAGCTCCAATCGTTCCATGAGCCTTCAATGTTCATTGAACCTTTGGTCGAAACGAAAATGTAGGTGCACAGCACCAAATCCTTTCTACGGGTCTTGACCCGTCACAGTAGGCCGTCGATAATATAGAGCTCTCTACGGAAAGCTATAGACACCTATCTACTATCTTTCTAACTATAGCTAGGTGTTACGAAAGGAACTAATATAGTAATATAATGGTTAGTTTGTATATAAATAATGATGATATTAGAAGAAGAAGTAAGTAGGTATAAAAGAATACTATATATGTAGCGCTAAGCCCGCAGCGCTAAGCCCGTATTACGTGACCGAGGGTTCACCTATAATAATATATCTACAAAATAAAAGAAAAGGTAGCGCCCTCGCTATAGTAATCGTATACTTTTTATTAAATTATCTATTAATTAATTTAACCTTTCCTTGGCATTGCGGCTAAGATGGCGAAGCACTCCCTAAAGTAGGAAAGACTGGGCATTTAATCAACTGGTGGCTTGAAGGTTCCTTAGTGGGATCCGATACTTCCTATTTAAGCTTTGCGGGGATTCTCAAGGCCTCGAATTAGGTGCAGGATCTTGAGTCGAGATGACGTTTTAGGACAGAGTCCCCAAATCATGGCGGCTCCAAAACTTGAATCTGAACGTTTGAGGGAGCTTAAGTATCTCCCACCGACGTCTTTTTTGATCCCGCTTCCAATCGCCTTAGGTCATCTTCTTCGAATTATCCCATAATGCACCTCCAATTCCAAACATGAAATTCCACGGCAGCATCGCTGGTCTTCTGGCCCTGGCTACTTCGACCTCCGCAACATACGAATGCCCCGTCTCTCTGTCCTCGACCGACGCTGCAGCGATCAGCTTTGGTCTGTCGCTGCAAAAGCTCCTTTCGAGCTATTACGATTCTGTTCCCGTTAATGCTAGCTTCTATTCCACGTTGCCCGCGCATACAATTCCCATGACTGACTATCTCGCCAACACGATGGGACTTGCTGTGCAAGCTAAGCTTGGCGTCGATGGCTTGATGCACGTTGCATCCGCCGCTGGGGCGTCCGTTCCAGATTGTCAATACAGCTATCCGCCAGTGACAGATGCGAAAAGCCATCTGATGAATGCATACGTCCTTGAAGCAACAATGTGCGGAGCTTTTATTGGCCTGGCGGACTATGTGCAGAGTCCTCAAGCGGCATTCTTGATGGCCAGACTGGCCGCGGAGCATGGTCAGACCTTTTAATCCCCAGTAGTCGACCTCAACTGACTCGGTGACGCAGGTATCCACGCATCCTACATCGGATCCCATGGGAAGCTTGTCGTCTTCCCCTCTAACAGTTCCATGCTCACTCCCGCCTTCACGCCCGAGATGGTCAGCATGACCGGAATGGGCGTCGGCACTCTCGGCGCATATCTGAACAACTGCGTTGCGCCTCCCGCAGCGCCATGTGGAGGCAATGTGACGATTGGGCCTTTGTGGGCTATGTTGGATGGCGAGGGGAGTATGAATGTTCCGGCCAATAGCACGACGATGGCGGGACCTTCGGGGTCAGCATATGGGATGTCGCCGTCAAGCAGTCCTATGGCATTCACCGGCGCTGCGGCTGGCCGTCCTGAGCGTTGGTCGCTAGCTGCTGGTCTCGTTGGCGTTGTGGCGGTGTTGCTAGTTTGATTGATCGGCGTCTCTGACCGACGTTCTTTTAGTCTTGATACATATTGCAGATTGTCTTTTCCACGGCTATTGTATGACGCGTAAAAGTTAATTTGAGATATAATGAATGCAGATGGCGATAATTTTAATGAGAGCGACGTCACAACGCAGGATGCCCATAGTTCATGGGGCTGACAAGCGCGACGATAAGAGATTTCGCATTGGTTCATCTGATTTGTTAGGTATACTAGAGTTACTCGTATGTACAAAGATTCAAGAAGCGAGAATGGCAGGTTGTTCAGTGCTCAGACTTGAGACAAACCGAGGCCTTGCGGGTTAGATCGCTGGCTGACTAATGCGTCGGTAGAACAAACGACCTTTTCAATCCGTGTACGTCATGTCTTGGCTGAAAATTCAACTTCCAGAAATGTCATCCACTTGTGATTCCAGATGCCCGCACGTACAATTGTTTGCACCTTTCTCACCCCTCGATGCATCCTACCGTTTCCCAGAAACGAGAGTTGAGAGGTAGAGCTCTACTGTCAGCTCAATAACACGGGCTTAGCTTAAACATGTCTCCTCCTGCTCCCGAGATTCTGGAGTTCAAGATCAGCAATTTCAACAGGGTTGCTGCAATCATTGGAGGTTTCTTGTCGATATTCGGTCTTGTGTCATATCTCTTGAAAGAGAAACTTTACCTCGGGGAAGCTCGTGAGTTGCTCTGCCAGGTTGTGTGGGTGCATGGGACTTTGCAGTCTTACGGGAGCCCCGCACAATTCTAGCTGCACGGCTGATTACTTCCACCAGTCGTATCCTTGATTGCTGGCATCATTTTCTCCCCACATGCTACGAATCTACTAAGGCCGCTCGAGTACGCTCACGGCGATGAAGAGACCCTTGAATCTGTTACTCTCTATTTTACTCGCCTTGTCCTCGGTGTCCAGCTGGTCCTCGCTGGTATACAACTCCCCAGCCGGTATCTGGTGAAAGAATGGAAGAGTCTCGTGTACCTTTTAGGACCGGGTATGTGCGCTATGGGGATGACCACAGCTCTACTGATCTGGGCTCTCGTCCCCAACATACCCTTCATCTACGCTCTTGCGGTGGCAGCCTGCGTTACCCCAACGGATCCTGTCCTCTCTGCCTCCATTGTGAAAGGCAAGTTCGCGGACCAGAACATTCCAAAAAAGCTACAAAAAATCATAGTCGCGGAGTCAGGAACGAATGATGGTCTAGGGTACCCGTTTCTGTTCCTTCCGCTATACTTGATTCAATACACCCATGACGGCGGATTAGGGCAGTCGGGCGGCGCGGGCAAAGCAATGGGATATTGGTTCGGTATTACCTGGGGCTACGAAATAGTCATGAGCGTGCTTTATGGAGCTCTTGTTGGATATATATACAGGGTTGCCTTGCGCTGGGCGGAGGATCATAAATATGTCGATCGGGAGAGTTTCTTGGTCTTTGCAATTACTATTGCGGTATGTTATCCTTGATTGTGCAACGCTCAATGAAGTGACATGCTAATAATCATTGGCAGCTTTTCATCGTGGGGACTCTTGGCATGCTAGGAAGCGACGATGTCCTTGCGTGCTTTATCGCTGGCAATGTCTTCACTTGGGAGTAAGTCTCCCCCAACGACCTTTGTTACGCTGAAATGAGCTGACAAACCGAAAGCGATTGGTTCCGCGTCCAGACACAAGATGACTCCTTCCAGCCCACTATCGACATGCTCCTTAATGTATCCATCTTCGCCTGGTACGGTGCTATATGTCCTTGGTATAGCTTCGCCCACAACACTGTCATTCCCATCTACCGGCTCATCTTTATTGGCATCCTCGTCCTTATTTTCCGCCGCCTTCCCGTCGTCCTCGCCATGCATAAACGCATCCACCAGATCGAAGAATGGCAACAAGCCTTCTTCGTCGGCTTCTTCGGCCCTATGGGAGTTTCGGCAATCTTTTATCTTTATACGAGTCGCGAGTTTTTACGCCAAATTCATTACCTAGATCATGAGCGCGCTGATGCAGAGCGTCTCGCGGAAATTTTCAATATCGTCGTCTGGTTCATGGTTGTCTGCTCAATCGTACGCTAGTCCCGTTCTCACCCCTTAAATGCTTGTTGACCTCGGTGTCCGTTTAGACTGTCCATGGGCTCTCCATCCCCCTCGGAAAGCTCGGATTCTACCTCCCGCGCACGATATCTCGCGCCACAACTAGCGATGTTGACGAGCCCGCCCCGTTTCACATTCGTGAACACATCGCGGACGAAGAGCGCACGATTGAAGCCGGGCTCCGGCACCACCGGCAGGGCAGCCATCCCGAAGGGGGAAAAAGTGATACCGGACCCAGTAGATTTGCGGGTTTTCCTATTCCACGGATACTGTCACGTTTTGGCGGCGCTGTCAAGAGGGATATCGAGGTCGATGGCACGAGGCATGGGGAGCCAGATGAATCTCCGCAGGGGCAAGTGAAGGGAAAAGCTGCGGAAGAGGATTCGGGAGAGGGTAGTCGTGGCGTTACGCCGAATGAAACCAGCAACCCGGTTTCCAAGGAGGCAGATCCGCCCGGTGCTATACAAAGGCGGGGTGACTCGATCAATCCTACAAATCCTACATCGGCGAAAACACCGACCAGAGATATTCGGTTCGGCGATGAGATGTCGGGTTGAGGGAAGAAAGGACCCGGGACAGGGGGCTGGATCTTGTTATAAAATCAAAATCTGAAGCCGTCGCTTAAAAGTTTGCGTGACTGGCCCGGTCACTTAAGATTCTGACCGCGATCCATCTCACGCTTGAGCGGGGAACGATTCCTCGAATTAGAGCCTTACGGGTACTCGAGTGTGCGAAAAGCGTACATATTGTAAGCAGCTACCGCTATTTGTGAAAAAGATCAACATCTCCAGGACTTCGAGCTTTTCTTAGATATGTGTTGGACCAGCGCTTTTGCGGAACGTCCCAGCCTGTGTTTTCGGATGAGTGAGACGAGTGACACTTTGCAGCTTTGGCAGGGTACGAGTGATGAAGACCAGACTCGCAATGTTTATAGGGTCGACGGTTGCTGATTTTCTAGGTAGTAGGTCAATGGAATGTAATAAACAAGTGGAGGGGAAAGGGCTCGGAGTCGGCTGAGTGGGACTAATGTCCTACGAGCTACAGAAGCTTCAACTTTCAGCATCGAGTCCTGTAGCATCGATGCGGGCCCTTCGGCCCATTATGCTCACCGCCAGAGAGCTGTCCTTGAGAAATTTCCCTAGCTCAAAGTCGAATGTATTGTCTGTGGATAATCCGTTCATCCTTATTCCACAGTGCGTTTAGTATGCATTGATGTATATTACAAGCTATGCCTTAAGTCCTTCTTCCTACGTGTTACTAAGGACGAAAGCCTTTTCCTATTAAAATGTTACCGCTAACTAATTGATATTTCGACTATCGAAGCAGACTTCTTAGTCGAAGATTTGACCGTCTATCGAAGTGCTGAGTAAGAGTTTACCAGTACGGAGAGAGTTTACTGCGCTGATCTAGAGTGCGCTATGTTTATTCCTATACCGCAGCGAACCCCGGATTGTGCTTCCTGTAAGGTCTGTAGAGGTGAAACTTGTATGCACTGCAGAGCGCTAGCACATGATAGGGACTGCCCAGCAGATAAGGTAAGGCAGGGCCTCATTAATTTTGCGGATGAGCAAGACTGGAAACCCTGTTTTAGGTGCGGTGAAATGGTGTTTCGGTATGAGGGCTGTGACCACATGAAGTGAGTGATACCTACTGCTACCAGTCGTGTAAGTAAAACTGACCCAAATTGTAGTTGTAGATGCAGCGCCGAGTTCTGCTACAGATGTGGTGTAAAGTGGAAGGAATGCCTATGTGGCGACTGGGTGCAGCGTATGAGAAACCGTCTACTGCTGTTCTCCGCCGTTTCATTAGATGTAAAACATCGTATTCCTCAAGTTAGGATGAATCAGCACGTCTTCCGTCCTTGCCTCTGGATGTCCTCCATCGCCTTAATACACTTTGCGCCGGAGTTCCTTAGGGCGTAATAGCATCAAAAAGCCCACTGAGATAGCCTCTGGCCCTTTCACACACAATATCTGCATAGTAAGCAGGCGGGCAGATGCTAACAGCTTTGGTTGCGCGACCGAAAAGATCGCACACGCTGTGTGTCAGATCTTCGAGCACGTCAGCGACGTTCTCGAAGGGAGGTGGAACTCTACGCCTGGCAAAGATTTCGTCGAGCACGATGTAGTAGTGGGCGGGCCGGGCGGTGCCTCGGAGCGCGGTGTGGGACTGCAGGAAGAAGTCCCAGTTGCGGGCCTCGGTGGGCCTTGAATCGGACCTCTTTGGGTATGAGTAATGAGGAGCGACTTGTCGATCAAGTTTCTATAGGCCATATGGATAGATATGCAAGTCATCGTCGGATTTCGGTATCGGACTTCGAGCTTAGTGGGTCGCTAAAGGATTCAAGACACCATCTTAGAAATCTCGCGGGGTACAGGCAGCATACAATGCTTAATAGCAATTCGAGCTTACAGCATAGCTGTAGACGTAGCCTCCGAACCAACGATGTATGCACTTCTCAAGTTCGGCATTGGATATCACTCAAGGTCCGAACGTTAGTTCTACGGAGAAGCGGAGTCACGTCCGCATTGCGTCATCACCAAATCAAGTTCACATCAAATCCCATTGATTTGGGGTTTTTTGTTGTCTAATGCCCATCACCTCACCGTCATGTAGCTCTCCTTGTTATGGCCTCCTCCAACCCAACAGTCATAGCCTTCGATCTTTATGGCACCCTGCTCTCCACGGATTCTATTGCGAACGAACTTGCAAAACACTTTGGATCTGACAAAGCAGCCAGTCTTGCGGCACTATGGCGCCGTTACCAATTGGAATACACATGGCGTCTCAACAGCATGAGTATTGAGCCCTTTCAAACTACCTTTGCCCCTGTTCTTTCCTAGCCGTCTTCGCATTTTTTGCTCATCACGCCTGTTTCCATAGAGCAATATCAACCTTTCTCGACCATCAACCGCTCAGCCCTAACGCAGGCGCTCGCCGACTCTAGCCTTACCCTAGATGAAGCATCCATCGAGAATCTTATGCAATCCTACAATTCTCTATCTACCTTTCCAGATGCTGCCCCTGCCCTATCCGCCCTTGCGGAAGATCCTTCCATTAAAGCGGTCGTCTTCTCCAATGGCACGCATAACATGGCCAGCACCTCTGTACACAAATCGCCAGGTTTGAGCCCTCATTCTGCTCTGTTCAAGCACATTGTCCCGGTCGAAGAGGTCGCTTGCTTCAAGCCTCATCCGGCGACGTATCACCATCTGGCGGAGACGGTGGGGGTGGGCCACAGTGAAGAAGACATGGGAAGGATGTGGTTGGTTAGTGGGAATCCATTCGATATTGTCGGAGCTAGAGCGGTCGGTATGCTTGCCGCGTGGCTGGATAGGGGTGGTGCTGGATGGACTGATGCGATGGTCGAAGGGGAATCAGGAAGGCCTACGGTGATTGTGAAGGGGCTTGGGGAGGCAGTTGAGGCTGTGAAGAAGCATATGTACTGATAGTGAAGGGCCTGGTTCACCACTAACTATGACAGCTTTTTGTCTGCGGGAAGTTCGCGCATTCAGTATCGGTGTTACTAGAGGGGGTGGACGGTCATACGACGGAGACGGAGTTGGTAGCCCCGAGATGACATTTGATGCTTTCTCTGCAGGGCAGCCAGCGGGGCATTTGTAATTGGCGCGGCAAGGCCGTTATCGACTCGTCGTCTTACCCAATTGTATATCAAAGGTGTATACGGTCCAAGCCACCTTCTTTAACCCCCCATGGAATGATAAAATATGACGGAGATGGGTCCGACTGACATCATAGGGTATCAAAATACCTTACCGTATTTTAATTCGCATTTCAGGAATGCCTTTTACATCGAATTGTGTCACCTTCCATTGATGATTACTTCCACCGCCTATGTGCAGGCACCTGCCTCTTGTTCCATTACCAATCGATTTCGACAAATCAAACCCCCCGATTTTGGCATGAGTTCGCCTTCAGCTCGCGTGGCCTCGAGAGTCGGAGCTGTGATTGGAGACGAGTCCTTTTGCTTCGGCCCGCAGGGCGAGGTCAGGAAAAAGGACGTTGCATTTTCAGTTGAGGAGGGAGCGCGCGAAGGCGAGATTGCTTCCTGTACTACTTTCTTAATGGCGATTCTTTGCGGCATGTGGGGTTGAAGGGGTGAGATACCAGATCCTGCGCCTGTGATGATGGCAGTCTTCCCTGCCAACGAAACTGCCATACGCGCAAGAGGAGTCGATTTCAAGAGAGGATGGAAGACGTGCAAGCTTCGAGCCCCCAGGAAGGGCCCGAAAGGGTACTTGTACTACATGCTTGGAGGTGTATTGATTGGGCTTTGACCGTCCGAGGAGATGCGTTGTAAACATAAGCCTGCGAATGGCCGATCTGCAAGGATGGGCCATTGCGACGGAAGGCCGTCCGAGGGGTCGCTCTGTCGCATTCTCGATACGCCGAAGTTGAGATAAATCACCGAACGATGCTGTGTGTCAGTGGCTGTACAGGCTCGGAGGACACCATCGCCTAAGACAAGCCGGAAAAATCCGCTTGCAGAATGTAAGTTGGGTCAGTCAGATCTCGGTAATTATGGGCTTCTCGACGTCAAAGCATACTGAGTACATCCTTCGTTTCGATCAATCATCAATCTAGGCGCTCTCAATCTTCTTCTGGAGGATCTGCTTCGGATTGAGAGCATCCGCGGCGAACTGGAAACACCCTCACGCAATTTATCCACAGCCATGACCTCCTCCTTGAAGTCGAATCGGAAAGTAGCCTCATCGTTGATGTACGTCTTCTTCTTGATGTCGAGGGATGTAGCATCCTTCGCGTTGAGCTTCTGAGAAACTGCATCCTTGGAATCGTACAATATCTCGAGGAGATTGGGCTGTATTGACATGTGAGTAAGGTTTCTCCAGATTTTCGGGGTTCAATTATACTTACGGAAATTGTCAGGTAGTCGCAGCCAGCCAGCTCCGTGATCTCACCGATGTTCCTGAAAGACGCGCCCATGACAATGGTCTTGTAGCCGTTTTTCTTGTCGTATTTCTTGTAGTATTTGAAAATTCGCTGCACGCTCTTGACACCGGGGTCCTCGTGAGCAGCGTAGTCCTTCTTGTTGGCAGCCTTGTACCAACCTAAGATACGTCCAACGAAGGGCGAGACGAGGAAAGCACCAGCCTCGGCACCGGCAATGGCTTGAGGCAGGGAGAACATGAGCGTCAAGTTGCAGTTGACGCCGTGCTCGCCCTGGAGGATGTGAGCAGCTTTGATATCTTCCCACGTGGAAGCGAGCTTGATGAGGACACGCGATTTGTCGATGGCAATGGATTTGTAGAGCTGCAGTGAAATCAGCAAGGATAGTGGAATCGAGAAAGAAGCATATTTACATCAATAATGTGGAGGGTTTTCTTGACAGAGCCCTGAATGTCGAAGGAGAACTGTGCGTCGACTTCGGTGGAAACCTTGCCAGGAACAATGGCTAGGATCTCCTTGCTTCGCCCATTGATTGATTATCGGTGCTTTTCGAACTCACCACAGCCTGGACCGATTGAGATCGAAATCGTCGAATTAGGGAGCTCACCACAGAAGGGGGTTCGATGATGGGTGAGTACTTCTCCTCACCCTGTTCCTCAGTAGTCGAGCGATCCCTCATGCGGGCGCCAGTGCTGCAGATAGCCCCCGTCATTGACTCTATCGCAAGAGCTGGAACTTGGAGACTTCTAGGCAGCAGGAGCCTGAGCGAACGTCATAAATAACGCGAGCAGCTATAGCCGGGTACAGGGCAGCCAATTCAGGCTCCCATCTGCTGCGCCCCTGCACTGCCCCATAGTGCTCCCTCGTTGCTCCCCCCTGCTCCCTCGTTGCTCCCCCTTGCTCCCTCGTTGCTCCCTCTAAAGCGGCCCTGCTCCCTTTCCTCATCGAAAACGGTAATTCCAAATCCTAAGTTCGGGGTGTATATAATATATATATATAATATCCCCGAACTGAGGGCAACACGTAATCGGCCACTGACTAAAAGGCCGCCGCTTTGCTCTCCCGCTAACGCCCGTTTCGTGCCACTGCTCGCTTTTGGCTCCTTTATGCTCCCTCCCTGCTCCCTTATGCTCCCTCTCTGCTCTCCCGTGCTCCCTCTCTGCTCCCTCGTGCTCCCCCCCTGCTCCCCCCGGCTCCCTCGCGGCTCCCTCTAGAGCGGCACAGCGGAGGAGCACTGGGGGAGTATAGGGGGAGCAGCGGGGGAGCATCGTGAGGCAGTGCACGGCCGCACTTAGTAGGAGTCTGAAATGGATCCCCATCATTCGGGCTTGAGCTGCTCCCATTATTATGTATTCTGCGTTGACGCAAGTATACAGTATATAGGAACAGATATCTGTTGACTTTTTGACTAGTCCATTTGGGTATGTGTCATTCTGCATATGTGATGTAGCCTATGTCATTCCTTTCAGTGTCATTCCCTATCACGAGCGGCCTCGTGACAGGTGTTGATGCAAGTGTTGTCGCATGCATTCAGCACCCTTTGTCAGTGTTTGACACCAGACACTGTGTCATGCTCCTTTGTGCCTGACACTTCTCGCATGATGCATGACACTTGTCGTGTGTTCTATGCAGGACACAGCAGTCGTGTATTTAGTCTGGGCTTCGCCCATCCTCTTCTTCTCTCCTTCGTTAGTTGTCTTTTCAATTCAATACCCATATCGACTCGCTCTGTGCACGGTCCTGAAATTACCTTATTGACACAAGAAACTTTGTATTTTTGAACGAAGTCCATAGCAGTCAGAATTTCCCAAACACAAGCATCATTCAACAACGTCACCTTCCGCCAAAAAAAATTGTAGGTTTAATTCTGCCCCTCGGCTTAGCAGCCGAAGGCGGGGCTCGAACCCGCGACCTTGAGGTTTTCTGTTCTAAGAGCCACACGCTCTACCTGTAAGGGGTTAGTGACTTCAACATTCACAATTTAATTTAAGCAGCCTACCGATTGAGCTCTGCCACTTATGTTAGCAGGGTTAGCAGGCAAGTAAGGAACATGGAGAACTCACACCCCGGCTAACTATACGAATTGTTTAAATAATCTTATTATAAATTATAATCTTATTTCTCACAGATGGCTAATGAAAAACAAAGATAAGTGGCTTGGTTCTTAACATATTCGAGTAGATCGGAGCAGACGTCTCCACCCAACGGGATGCCCAAAAGAGGCTCAGAGTCCTCAACCTAACTACCTTATACACCCTATACACCCATAAGGCAGATTTCTCAAAAGCATCAGGATCATGCTACCAAAAAAACATAGGAGAATTGTCAAAATCCCAAGAGTCATCGTGCTCAACACTAGCATTCACGACTCGCCGCTCGAAAGCCCGGCTCTATTCTTCCTCAACAATCTTGATCCTGAATGTTTGCCTCCGCCGCCACTGCTAAGAGACCGTTTCCCCACTATTCTAGGTCGAGTATAAAACTCCTTACCTAGGAGTCAGTAACGATATTGTTGAGAGTTGCGGTTGGATGGGGAATAATAAGTTCTATCTTAAACGGTTCGTTCAGTTTTGGCGAAGGGAGATGGTATGCGATATAAAGAAAGTAGGGGGTGTTGATAGGGTATGAGGTATCATGGGGTAGCTTGATCAATGATATATACTAGTATGATAGCTACCTTCGTGGAGGATCCTGTTTTCCTGGTATGGAACTACCTATATATCTCAATATCCAAGGAGTATGTCTGGGTATCTAGCTCAATCCTATCAACAACCAAACCCAAGCCGTCATGATCCGTCTCGAAGAGCCGTCCGTCTGTCCAGTCATAATCTCATAATCATCGTAGATCATCGTCCAAGAACATGGCATGGGGCATGCTTGCCACAGAGATCCAAATCGCATCAAATCGCACCAAATCAAATCAAATCATCCCAAAAAGAAATCCCCCGTAACCAAACTCTCCCACGGCCTCCCCGTCTGCCACACCATCTCCATCAACGCCCTCGCCTTCTTAACATGACTCATACCCAACCCCTCCATCCGCCTCAACCTCTCCATGATCTTCGCCTTTTGAGATTCGTCCAGCGCGTCGCACCCGGCGGTGAACATGGGGAACAGGAGACATCCCTCCGCCGTGCCTCCCTTGCGCACTTTGTACAACGCACTGACGATCTCGCGCACGGCGCACTGCACCTCCGGGTCCGTGGAGGGTCGGCCTAATATTCGTCTATTGACGTGGATGAGACCGGCGTGGTGGAAGGCTTCGTTCGTAGTAACCAGCTCCACTGCGTATGTGCTATCTTCGATCTGTGTGCTGGCCCTTCGGTGCGGACAGCCCTGGTAATGATGCTGTCGAGCTTCGATCAGGTCGCTTTTCAAGTTCATCGCGCGTTGCACGGTCTCCCGCGATGGCTGCCAGCCTTGCTTGACGTTGCCGGTCGGATCGATGCGCTCACCGTCACAGATCCTGGCCAGTTCGGCAATCTTGGCGAGTATGGAGACGCAGCGACTGGTGAAGCCGAGGAGGCAGTCGATCTGATAGTCTTCCTCATGATTCGATTGGCCATGCGCCCAATAGTCGCCGCCAAACAGGGGCTGGTCATATTTTCCGCCGCTGAGACTACCGAGGACATCGAGGTAAGCAAACCATCTGGTCAAAAAGTATGACACTTTGTCCTTGCGCTTTACCGAATTGGCACCACCGCGCGCTTCGATCATCTGACGGGCAATGTTCAGGTGCTGCTGCCAGCTGATGGCCATTCCGAAAGTATTAGGGTTCAATATCTGAAGAGATGCGAGCATTATGGCAGTTGCGAGATTGCTGTTGGATATTTGACGACTCGGGTCGTCAAGAGCCCGAGACAGAGAAGGGAAAACATCACTCATCCAAATGGCAATTCGATTGTTCGGTTCAGCATGATTGAGCAATCGCGACCGATGGCTAGCTGAATACGTTAGTAGCAAATTAAGAAGATTTATATCCTGGACCGCCACTGTCATTATCGTCAGTAGATATCCATACGTGAGATCTTTCCTTCTTACTTTGAGGCAAAATACTCTTGAATGGATTCTCGGAGCAATCGTGGGGAACCAAGATCCTGGCAGTATGATTCAAGAAATGATGGAAGTAGAGCAGATTCATCGGGTTATCTTTGAGCACTGCCGGTAACGGCTCTAAGGATCGGGAAATGCTGACAGTCACTGGTTTGGAGTAGTATCCTTGCCCTTCTTGGAAAACATCTGCCGTGTTCAACCCAAACGCGAAACCCGCAAAAAGATCGTTGTTGGCCTCAGTTCCGGTATTGTCTAGACTGACGGCACCTATGGTCGGCGTAAAGCCATTCAAGGCCGTAGCGTCTGGATTCCTGGGCAGGTCTAGGTCTAGAAATCCCCGATCAGTGCCATACACGGTTTTCTGTGTGCTGTTCGAGCTGCTGATGTTGAGCTTTCCCGGAAAGATATTGTCACTGCCGCTCGTAGAATCGGGTGGAGAGTCCTCGGAGAGTAAAGACTTGACAGACAAGCGTCGGAAGTCTGCAGATTCTTGAGTGCTGGGTTGAGGTGAAGGTACCGGCATGGGATGGTAATTCTCGTCCGAGCCGACAGAAGCAGCAGGTGTAAGAGGGATACGCGACCCAGCATTCGAAGGACTCGACGACTGGTATCGTAGTGCTGGTGAAGAGATCGATGGGGCCATACTCAGAAGGGTGTTTGGAGCCATAAACTGGTTCGCCATCATACCGTGGCTCTTCTGGTACATGTCCGTCCTATCCCTCGAAGGACTAAGCCGCATTTTCTTCGATCTGTGCTCCGCAAATGTAGAACCCGGGTTTCCATAGAAGTTCATCTGATTCGAAAAGGAAAAGGACGGACTCTGGTAAGGAGGAGGCATATCTGGATTTGAATGGGAATAGTGTTGTCCACCGTATGACCCATTCGTGCCGTTGGGCAGAGGAGGGCTCTCGATGCTTGAATCTGCCGGGGACGGATATGGTCCGATCCCTTGGTCGCGGATGCGGGAAAGTTGTGATGTGGAGATATGATCCCTATACGGAGGTTGAACCTGGAAAGTGGTGGTGGATCCTGAGGAATTGAACTGTCTGACCATGAACCCTCTGGTTGGATTTGGACTGGATGCTTTGATCGCGGGGGCATTGTCACTGTTGTCGCTTGTTGAACGGGAGAATGAAAGGGCCGGAGGCGACTTGTTCGTGACCTGGTTCTCATTGCTTGCTTTCCTCTTAGTACGACCGTCCCAGTTCAAGCGTATGCTGTAATCACAGGTTTCTCCTGCTTTCTCGCAAATTTGACACTGAGGTCTCTCTTCTCCACATTTGATCTTTCGATTCTTACAAGGCCTGATAGCGTCAGATCATATCCCCGAACTGTTGTGGGAGTAGACTTACCAGCATCCGGTGCGACTTCGCCTCTTGGGCTCCGCGCTCCCAGGCTTCTTTGGTCGAGGCATGGCAACGGAGGTATCAGAGCGTACTGCAAGCGGTTCACAGTATACTTGAGGTAACACACGCCCAGGGTAAAAAATTGAACGCTATCAACCACTTGGCGGGGTAGCGGCCGTTATCGCTTCCTGACGGCGCGTTGTGTATATCTGGGCTTTCCTACTCCGATTACTTTTCATATGAAGGCCAGCTGAATGAAAAGTCCGTGGGGAATCTGTACATCGGCTGGCGACAGCAAAGCATTTGTCGTTGCAGATGGGAGATCCTGGTAGAGCCGACGATTAGGCATGTAGCACAGCGACGCCGACGACAGACGGTGTGAGCCATGCATTAGCGGGCGATCTGGAAGGCCTAGAGAATACAACAGAACAGCGCCAGAAAGTATCTATCCAATCCTAGGGCACCAGGGTTCGTGCGTGCTTGCAGATGTACTATACTACGTAGTAGTAGAGTGCGCGATCACGTCCGACCTTAACCGATGAGCTGCATCTTGTCCTATTCGAAAGTGAAGTTTTCAATGGGTAGAGGACCCGCCACGCATATTCTTATGGAACGAGGACGAAGCTATTTACGGACAGGACCCATGTCTCACTACCACGACCATCACTCACCATACTAGTACATGCTCAGGAAAGTCAACCCGCTTCCAGCATGGGAGACTCGCGAAACGGTCCCGTTCAACGGCTGCAGTCGCCATCATTCCATGGCTTCTCCCCAATCCTCCATGTACTTAATCTTCCCAAATCCCCCAAACACCAGCCCTTACTAATTATCCCTCCAGCTCCTCGGTCTCTCCTCCTTCATCTACTCGTTCAAATGGCTCCACGACAACCCAAACCCCATCAACGACTCCTACGGCTGGCACTTCCAATACCTGACCATCATCGGTCTCACCCTCGCCAGCCTGACCTTTGTCTTCGGGCTCCTCGCAGACTTCACTTCCTCTTCCCGCTTGTTTCACGCCAAGAACATGCTCTCAATATGTACGACGCCGCTGGAGGTCTTGATTAGTGTCTTGTATTGGACGCTTCGAACGTACGACAAGTCGCTGGTCGTACCCGAATTTGCACAGCTACCCCTCCAAGCCGACGTCTCCTTCCACGCCATACCATCCATCGTGCTCACGCTAGATCTATTGCTCCTATCGCCACCATGGAGTATATCTGCGCCTAGCGCGATGGGACTAAGTACAGCATTGGCGTTCTCTTACTGGTAGGTGTTCTCAGTCTATATGTCGGATCCCCAATCAACGGTTGAGTCTTGGGACATTACATGTTCGGATGTAAACCCTTCCCAAAAGCCCATCTCAACCCCTGGGACACTCTCTATCGGACAAACCCCCTATTAACTCTAATTCCCCCCATCAGGTTCTGGATCGAGCAATGTTTCGCCCACAACAAATTCTACCCCTATCCCATCTTCGACCTCGTAGGTACTCCCGGCCGCATCGGACTCTTCACCCTAAGCGCGGCCATCATGACCGGAAGCACCATGCTACTAAAGCGCCTCTATTCCCTAGTAAACAATCAATCTCAGCACAGAAACAGCACGGCGCTAGACGAAGGCACGATACAGGAACAAGTCGAGGCGTATGTCAAAGAGGGGAAGTACATCATAGACGCGCAATTCGGCAGCAGACAGAGCGAACAGCAAGCCAGTGCCGGTGTCGGCATGGACGAGAGCTCGATGGCGGAAGCGGCGGAGGCGTATATCAAGGAGGGGAAATATATCGCCACGGGACAGATGTGATCATCATACTATGATAGATGTGAATATGATACTACAACGGCTTAAATAAAACTTGGATAGCATAGTATACATTGTTTCGAAAATCACACACGCCATTCCATTCCACCCCATCGAGTCCATACTGTCGTTAGCGACTGGATACGATAGTTACTACGATTCTTGTCGCCGACACAGACTCGACTCAACTCAAGACTTATCTCTTTGGCATGTATCGCTCCGTTCAAAACAGGCCGGCTGAGACTGAAGTGCTGCCTGCCTGCCGTGACCGACGGTTGGGATCACCCTTTTCAAAACCTTGCAGTACTTACAACAATGTAGCCTCAAATGAAAAGATACGAGCGCAGGTAGCAAAGAAGGAAACGTATCACCGAGTAAATTGGAAAAGTCTGAATAAAAGAGTTGTGAAAATTTCTACAAACGAGAGAGTCCAGCCCGCTAAAAAGGTTCCTGCCCCCCATAATACCTCCTAAACCGATCCCTCTCCTCCCACCCCAAATCCTTCACCACCCTCCAACACGTCAACAGCAAATACGGAAATCTTCTCGTCCAAAACCCCAAATACCCCGCCGGCAACGGCCCCACGTTCTTCTTCACATTCTCCGGCATATCCTCGTAATGATTCTTCTTGTTCCGCAACGCGCGCAAAAGATCAAGCACGCTATCACCTTTATACTTCCGCTGCTTAGCCATCGTATCTTTGAACTCCCCGGGTAGCGCTCTTAGAAAATCGCCACGGGCTTCCTTCAAGATGGTATCGGCGTGGCCTTCGAGATGGGCCAAGGAGGGGTAGAAGTAGTCCTGGCCCTGAGCAAGTTGCTTGTCCATCTCGAATTTTTCGTGTTCGAAGGCGTCGCTGACGTGACAGAGGAAGTCGAGCCTTTCTTCGGGGGCCCAGAAGAAGGGATGGGTGAGGATGGTGGAGGCGTCCGGTCGAGCCTTGGACTTGTGGCTTAGCATGTCTCCGATCAGATCTTTGGCTTCCCATTGGAAATCGCCCATGCAGCCTAGGGCATCTAGATTGTACAAGCCCTTGACGATGTTCGCTTCGCGCATGAACTTTCCGTCTTTGTCGAAGGGGTGCGAACCTTGGGTCAAGCAGTAGTAGAAGACGCAGCCTGCGCAAGTTTCGAAGTCAGCCTTCCTGGTCAGGAGATTGGTAGAGCCAAAGAGTATCGCTGCCGAGCAATGGATCAGGAAAGAGAAGGGGAGACTCTTTCAATGCGAAGCACCATACAATACGTGTAGGCTAATGATAGCTATATCGAAATGACCCCAAAAACTTGAAGGCAAAAGCCAGAGTTGTAACTAAGGAATATATCGAAAAGCTGGCGTTCTTCCATAGCAGGAATTGAAGCCACAAGGAAAGGAAGCGAACAAAGGACGATATGTAAGTAGTGCTAATTTGAAGACTGTCTGGTAGTTCAAAGAAGATATCCCAGGAATGTGACTTACCAAGGGAGAAAATATCGATGGCGCGAGTGGCGCGACGATTAGTCTGGGGATCGACCACCAATGGTTCTGAGAAGTTCGTGGTGTCTACTCTACTGAGGTCCATAGGAGCACTTGCGGGTAGGTTTGGATCATCGTCGACTAGGAGCTCCGGGGCGCGCCAACCCGAGGTCCCAGCTGCAAAGGCTGTGGTAGCGCGGAAAGAGTTCTGGTCCCCCTCGAGCTTTTTGCAAAGGCCAAAGTCAGAAATAAGAAGCCGAGGGGGCTGGGATGCTGATGGGTTGGTCAAGTTCAATTTTGGAGCCGAGACAAGGATATTCTGTGGCTTGATGTCGCGATGAACGATTTTCAGAGTGTGAAGATAGAGGAGCCCAGAAGTGATCTGCTTCAACATGTTGGGCGTGTCCAATCCACTGGGCGAGATCAATTGGGAATAGGAAGTTGGTTTTTCGACGACATCTTGCAGTGAAGCTGGACAGAGTTCCAACGCGATGTAGAGGAAATCTCCTGCAGTCTCCTTATCAAAGTATCGTATGACGTTCGGGTGGTCATCACTTTCTTGTAGCAGGCTGACCTCATGAGATGCGATATCGTAGAATTCTTTGAGCATGCGCTTAACAGCCACGTCCCTACCACCGAAGGTACCCTTGAAGACCATGGTGCCGTGGCCTCCATGTCCGAGGATCGTGGCAGTATCAACACTTAAGTGCCCAATATTGATGATTGGTCCAGTCATGTGTATACTTACCTCTGATGCTGGCAAAGACGCAAGCTTGTTTGATTCCTCCTTGATTTGAGGCTCATCTGGAGGTTCAATAATTCCATCCATTGCCTGCTCGGCTTCTTCCCTGGATTGATGCGTACTGTCGCTTCGATTCTTCGCGCGCTTGGCCCCACCTCTCTTTCCTCGACGCGCCTTCTTCTTGCCTGGCAGGGGGGACCCCATTTCGTCAATATCCTCCGGTCCCGGAGAAGGCTCCTGTATTCGAACGCCCCTCTCCTCCTTCTCGTACTCAGTCCGTCCTCGATCCTGCAGAGAGTTGGACCGGCTGCGTAAAGTATCTGGTGGAGGTTCCAGTAAGGTCGTGCTTCTTGATCTTGTCGCAGTGACTCCGTCCACTGCTTTTTCAATCGTGATTGTAACATTTTCAGCCTCAATCGGTGCGACATCTTCTGACCATGATGCTGTCGCAGCGACAGGTGTGGATGGAATGGAATCTAGAGGCTGTTGCACATATGGTGGACTTGGTCGGATCTCCAGTCTTTTCTTGAGAAGTTTGAAGAAATGCGGATAGTTGATGTAGACAAAGAGGCAAAATATGCAAAACACTATGATCAGGATAATATCATAAGCATTGTCAGTGGCACTTTCGAGGATTCTACTGTTGTTGGATATGGATGGCAAAAAGGCGGATTTGTTGTAGACCGCCACCGGAGAGTCATTGGCGAGCACGTCCTCTGGACCAGAAATTGTCAAGCCACTCCCTTGCCGCGTCTCATGGTCAGTGAGCGCATGCACACCAACAAACCCTTCCTGCCGTTGCGCAAGACTCAATGATTGTATGGACGAGGTCCATTCCAACCAGTCTTTGTTGTAACACTGCGCTGCTTTTGCTTTGCCGGTTACCAAAGGATAAGAAGTCTCAGACATGGCGAACCACCCACCAGCTTCGGTGTGGTTAACAAAAATCCGGTTCTTCGCGCTGAGCGTATCGTAGATTTCGTTGTCGATGGGGCCAACTGGTTGCGGAAGGACTATAAGCTGTGGATCAGGATCATCTGATTGCGAAGGACGGGCGACGTCAAACACTCGGACTACCGGAGATGACAGCTTCTGCGTGTAGGATTTTTGCCTCTCCATCAACTGGCCGTGATCCCAACCGAAGATGCTGCCGTCATGTAGAGGGTATACGTATTTGTTATCCATGGTGCTGGAGTACTGGTTATGTAAATCACCATCTCGAGTGTTTGGGCCCCATTCGGAGTATTTCAGAGTACATATCGGTTCCGTTGTGTCCCTATTTTGAATTGTGATTGTATACTCGGTTCGACCCAGCACGAACGAGCCTCGCGAGCCGCACTCTTCATCGTCAAGAACTTCAAGACCTCCAGGTTTTGGGCACCTAGGCTCTTTGCTGATAGAACTTCCAGAGCCAGATCCAAAGACCTTATGAATCACTCCTGTCGTGGCATCTACCGTGTAAAGCCTCGTTCTCTTTTCCGCGTTGTAGACCACAGCAGGGTCCACGCTCTCGTAAGGTGACATATCCGCCACCAGCTGCTTCACTGTCAGATGTAACTTTTGTAGGCCACCGAGGCCGCCTTGGTTGTAGATATATATGTCCCCATCCCTGCTTGGCTCCACAATCCAGAGGAAATCGTACTCCGGTTTGGTCTGATCGAGCAATGACTTGTTCTGAGGATGATATGTCGTCTCAACCATTGGGGCCTCTACCTCCAACTCCCACCTCGCCGCACCTGTCTTCCTATCCCTTGCGTGTATCGACCCATCCACGGTCGCCAGAAGAACAAAATCCTCGACTTCCCAATCCTGCAACGAGCGCGCATTGAGCGGCGTAGACAGCCCGGCTGACTTGCCAGAGCCTCGTGCAGGTTGAACAGCTCGGACAGCTCGGTTTTCACCAGCCAGAGCTAGAGGATTTGTAGCGACGGCGCTCGCTTGTCGTTGGTTTAATGTCGTGTCTTTTAGATGTTTGTAGTTTGCCGTTTCGATCGCTGGTTCTTCATGGGGTCCAGAGGATCCAGAACCTGTGGGGTGGTTGTCGAGAGCAGCCTGTTCATGCGATGACTTACGATGGTATATCTGCTCATGTTGCTGGGAAGCAGTTATCAATGGTGAAAGTAGTAATGATAGCGTCAACGCTGAGATCACAGCTGCTCCTACGCCTGGCCTTCGACGCATCGTCGTGATATAATCCGGATATACAATTGTATTCGCTCACCAGGCAGACTACATTAGAACTGGTTTCCCAACTGGCAGAAAGCTATAATATAAGGGCTCATATTCTGTTGCAAAACCATGTAAGGTCATGACAAGATCATATCAACATAGATCAATTGATATAGCAGGACGCAGGATGGAAATGAAATAATAGTTTGAGGAAGGGAGGGATGTCAGCAGTGTCAGCTTGAAGGCACAGTCGTACGTTGGAGCATGAAGACTACTCCCTATATGGTTAGTCTAAGCCTGCTCCTAGAGGCGCAGCGAATGAAAGGCCGTAGCTTCTTCTGAAGCAGCGGCCTGGACCGCTTTGCCGATGGAAAATGGCACTATCAATTCCAGGTACGACAATATGGTACCACATTATGACTCGCGTTCAAGCTATCGAGTATTGCCTTATAGACGAAGACTTGTGAAGAGTCCTGTATAGACACTCTGTGTGTGGTAATGTTCGATGGGACGCATTCCTGAATCCTTCCGTGGGCCCTTGCATGAAACTAAGATCCTACTCAGAGACTAAGCCCCCGCTGAGAGGCTCAACGGCGTAACGCATTGCGCAGACTGTTGACAAATCTCTATTGGTCCTACATGCGCTCAAATGCTCCTATGAATGCCGATCGCTGGATATCATGAACTTTTAGACCGTTTCACATCCTCTCCCGTTTCCGTGGTGCGCTTCGGATTATGTTATCCACCCTCAAGAGGAGCTGCTTGACGTCAGTTCATGTTCTCGCACACAGGCAGGATGCGTAGGCTCACCTCCGCCGCTTCACTGGCAGACGACACCACAGCCCGTTTCAACTTGTAGCTCTCGATCACCCCGAGCTCCCTCATGTCTGCTATGCCGCCTCCAGGTGTGAGTAGGTCTAAGCCCGAGTTCGCCTCCCCCTTGTATGTCGCCTTCTTAAGCCTTGCTACCAGATCGCTCGAATCGAATCCTGCGTTGTCCGCCAAAATGGTTGGCAATTGTTGCAGCGCTTTGGCAAACGACTCCACCGCGATTGCCTTCTTGCCTTCGATGTTCGGCGCAGTCTGTTCGACGGCCTTCGCCATGACCATCTCCGCGCATCCTCCACCGAGGGTGGTTTTAGGTTCCCGCACCGTTTGCGAGAGTACGGCTAAAGCATCATGCAACGATCGCTCCGCCTCATCTAGTAGTTGCTCAGTTGCTCCTCTTAGTACGATGGTGCAAGCCTGTCCAGCAGCAACACCAGAGAATTTGATTAGGGTGTCTTCGCCGATGATGACTTCCTCGATGACGTCGCAATGGCCCAACTTGACGTGTTCTGGGTGATCAAATGTCGACGCAATCTCGCCCCCTGTGACCAAAGCTAATCGCTCTATACCATCGAAGTCTGCGTGTTCTATCGACATGATCCCTGCGTCTGAGAATAGCTGTTCGGGCCAATTGTAGATGAGTTGCCGATTGACGAAACAGTTGATGCCGTGACCCTTGATCTTCTCCACCTTAGCCTTCATCTTCTCTCGTTCCGCTTTCTCCAGCTCGGCAAGTTTGCCTGTAGATTCGACTTTGACTCTGGCACCAAAGATCTTGATCTTGTCTGTATCCATGGCCGTGTTTGCAACCAGTATCTTAGCATTCTCTAACCTCTTAGGCTGATTGACACCGATCTGCTTGTCCAAGATGAACCCCTCGTCCAGGTATGAGTCGTTGAGCTTACCACCCGCTTTTTTGATGATTTGTATGTGACTAAGGTCTGTAGACCCTCGCATTCTCAGGACAGCATCGCACGCCAGCTCAGCGAAGTGATTCCGATCCTGGCTCAATACCTTCGAACTTAGTGTTGTTCTGGCTATGGCCATGAGATCTCTTCGGAAGGCTTCTTTGTCCTTGCTGTGGTCCAGGGCCGTCTCTTCTAGAGCTTTTAGAGCAACGTTACTTGCTATCCGGTAGCCTTCAATAATAGTCTGAGGATGTATCTTTTTCTCCACAAGCTTCTCGGCTTCACGTAGCAGTTCTGCTGCCAACACTGTGACCGACGTTGTCCCGTCTCCTACCTCATCATCCTGAACCTTTGATATGTTTACTAAGACCTTGGCCGCAGCATTGTCTAACGCTATCGACTTCAGTATGGTGGCCCCGTCGTTTGTGACCATAATTTCGCCGGTTGAGCTACACCAACTTCAGTGCTAGCCTTTGTAGGTATGAGTCGAGTCACACGTACGCTGACTGTAATATCTTGTCCATGCCTTTCGGCCCTAGTGTGCTCTTGACCAGATCTCCCACGGCGATAGCCCCAACAAAAGCTGAGAGACGCGCATTCTCGCCCTTTTCTTCTGTGACCTGGTCGCCAAATATTTGTGTAGGATTGAAAGCAGCCTAAGGCAATTCAGTTCAGGCCCGTGATTAAGGCGCATGGCAACATACCATCACCAGTATCGTCAGAAGTTGTGCTGGACGGGGATTGTGTGGTTTTTGATCACTCGGAAGTTCCTACAGGATACTCCGTCGACGCGACATCCTTGCAGTGGCATTTCGGCCGAGTAGAATAGGTAGTCCTACGGGAGCTAGCGGCACGACTGTTCTACCCTATCACCCTATCCTAGAATACACCTGTGACTTAGAATGCCACTTGACTTGCCATGATCCTTGCCATGTTTCACGTTGAGCCATCAGTTGATATCTTCTCCACATTTTCCCCACATTCATTTATCTGCGGTACCACAGTACTGCAGACTGCAGAGCCCCAGCTGATATTGTGGTCTTGAGAGTTAGAGCATTTGACATTGATCCTTGCGAATAGCCAAGCTCGAAGAGTCTGTACAACAGTATATAAAGCTCGATCGGCCTCCGAACATATGCTTCCATTCCACCTTCATCCTTCTTTGTTTTGTACGACTTGTATATATTACTGCCCTTCCTTTCCCTGTACATAATACATACACTTTGTTCTCTTCATCAATTCTTTCTCGTGTTCAGCATCACCATTATTCCTTCCATACTTCGCGACTACCTATAGCGGCATGGCTACCGTCAACATCGCTCTCCAAAACCAGACGACTTCCAGCACAGTATACGCCTACATCACTGGTCAAGCGCTTGACAACAAGAATGCCCTCTTCCTGCTCCAGTCTGATGGCAAGACACACTACTTCCCCACCTCGCCGCCCTCCACTGGCTCTCCCCTGACCGAGAACTGCGCGATCCCACTCGGTGCTCCCGGCAACACGGTCACGGTAACGGTCCCCCATCTGGCAGGCAGCCGAATCTGGTTCTCAGTCGACAGCACCTTGACTTTCCTGCTCAATCCCGGTCCAGCCCTCGTGGAACCATCCGTCACCAACCCGTCAGACCCCAACATCAACGGCTCCTGGGACTTTTGCGAATTCACCTTCAACGACGCCCAGCTCTTCGTCAACGTAAGCTACGTGGACTTCGTCTGCCTTCCGATCTCACTAACCTTGACCAACACCTCCGGAGCTACCCAGCATGTCACGGGCATGGGGAACAATGGTCTCGACACCGTCTGCTCTAGCCTCGCCGCCCAAGACGCCTCCGATCACGCCGGCTGGTCCTCACTGATCGTAAAAAACCCCTCGGGTCGGAACATTCGTGCTCTGAGCCCCAACAACGGCATCGTGCTCAACAACAACCTCTTCGCGAACTACTTCGAACCTTACGTCGCCCAAGTCTGGCGCACTTACCAAAACCAGCCTCTCTCCATCGACACTCAAGCCCAATGGGGAACCGTCACCGGCCAGTAAGTTCTCCCCCATCCAAGCCCCTCCTCTCCTTTCCGCCAACCATCAATCCTCAAACCTCCCTCCCTCCCCCTTCTTAAGCCCCCTTTTACTCCCCCTCTTACCCAACTAACTCCCTCCTTCCCCCAGAACCTCCCCCTCCCCCCCCCTCCTAACCTTCCCCACAATCGGAACCTTCACCCCCCCCTCAACCCCCTCAATATTCTCCTGCTCCACCGGCCCCTTCGCCCCCCGCCCGACCAACACCCTAGAAATGGGCGCCCTAACCGCCCGCCTCGCCGCCGCGTTCAACCGCTCCACCCTCCTCTTCGACACCCCAACCCCCACCGCAGCACCGGCGCAATATTACAAAAATGAGATCACGAACCATTATGCGCGTATTGTGCATGCGGCGAATGTGGATGGGTTGGGCTATGCGTTTCCGTACGATGATGTGGCGCCGACGGGGGGGAGGGATCAGAGTGGGGCGGTGCAGGATGGGAGGCCGGGGCTGTTGACTGTGGCTGTTGGAGGGGGGGCGGCTGGGGCTGGAGCGGCGGCGTTTAGGGTGCAGGGAAAGTAGGTGAGTGGGTGAGTTGTCTAGCCGATTTTGGTTGGATGGTTTGCATGAGAGAGGTTCGGACTAGATGCTGTGGTGGATTATCAAATTGGATTGGGTATGACAGTCCTTGGTTGGCGTGGTTGAACTTAAGTCACTCACTTGGAGCGTTTATGATTGTTGGCGCAGTCTTGGTATATATCTTCATTGCCATCGTCGTACATACTGAACATCAAGCTACGAATCTTACGATATTGTCTCTGTAATTCTCATGCAATCTTCAAAGCCAAATGCTCCACAGAATAAGCTCGTACTGCAAAAGGGGTATCTCAGGTAAATGCCAAGCAAACGCTCAAACCCTCAATCGCTCAATCGCAAGCTCGCTCCTTTGCGCCCAGTCTCAATCCAGTAATTTCCCCAAATCAAGCAAAAACCGTCGTTCGTCCTCGTACCCTCCCCTCATCCGCCCCTTCCTCCCGATCCATCCCAATCCTCCGCCGCGTCAAAAGCTCATCATCTACCGCTTTCTCAAGCGCCTCCAAAGCTCGATCCATCGGGCAAGGATCCTGCGTCGAATATTTTGCCAAAGATAAGATTGGAAGGCGATGTAACGTGCGACCGCTTAGGCTCTAGAAAGAGGCTTCATTAGCTTACATACTTGGTCTGGTATACAGGGTGAAGCGATCCTACCGCACTCCTTTCGGCTATGTCCCAGAGCTTTCGAGGCCAGGATGATGTGTTTCCGTAGTGATGGAGTAGCATGAGGTCGTAGGTGGGTAAATCGGTTTTGGTTACGATTAAGAAGCTACCTCCGAGGGCATTCGGGGATTCCTCACGAGGCTCAGGACTGCTGAGGGGAAGTCAGCACTTCATAGTACTTTCTGGGAGTAATGAATTCTGAAAGGGGCGAAGCATGCCTCTGCCGAGGAGGAAGGGAATTCCTAACCCGTCCATGAGATAATCGAAATCCAATAGCTCTTCCTCTATCGTTTTGTCAGTGCGAGAGATGATACCGGAGTCGGCAAGGCCGAGATAACGAGTCCTCAGGATTTCGTATCGAGCCTGAGGACCGGGTTCTGGTATATGCAATTTCTCGTCCACGCGATCGAGAAATGCGGGATCCTAGCAGTCGAACGTTAACGCCAGATCCAATGCACGGTAGTTGTCATGAACTTACCATTGCTTTGATAAGGTTGCTTGTGCAAAGGACTGCAACGTTGGGTCGGTTTTGGAGACTGTCAAGTGCAATGAGCAACGCATTCACAGCCTTTTGGGGAAACGAGGGTTAGCGGATGTTTCCTTGTAACACGATTTAGTGTACTGACTCTCAGGCTATCTTGGGGCTCGCTCGAGCGGGCGGAATGCTGTCGTGTGCTTGCGAGACTTTCTATCTCATCGATGAAAACACAAACGAATGTATTGGCCTCTTCGTCAAGCATTGACTCAATCGTGCCAAATACTTTACTCACCGCTTTTCCACTTTCGGAAAAGTACTTGCTAAACAGGGAATGAGCATTTATCTCCACAAGCTTGCTTTTGGGGAGAGTCTTTCCGAGACGTATGGAAATTTGCTGAGCGATGGCGCGGCACAGAGTCGTCTTGCCCGTTCCAGGTGGACCCCAGGTCAGGACGGTTCGGTTCCAGCTGGCGAGCCGGTCCTTTTGAAGCTGACGTGCAGAAAATGATACTATAACCCCTCAGCGATTATGCCATGTTCTGACACCGCTGACAGACCCATGCGAAGTATGAATCTGAGCAACCGGTACTGGATGGGGTCTTCGAAGATTAACCTAGAACGATAAATGGAGTGTCGTTATGTCACAAACGTGCATTACCTACGAATCCCATAGCCCATTCAAAGTTCTGCTTGGGAGGCTGGTGATCTTAGCCTGTGGAGTGCTGTTGTTCTCCATAGGACCGAAGATGCCGGACGCTGCCAAAGTTCCTGAAGATTCTGCATCTTCTATCTCAATAAAGTCGAAGACGTCGATGTCAATGGTGACTTCTGTGAGAGCAATCATGCGCTTCATGTCGACATCGGCTGTGGTAGTGATATCTCCAATCCTGATGAACTCGAGGGATTGAGCATCTTGCAGCCCAGCTTTAGAGCAAGCGAATTAGCATGTAGTCATGACGCACACTCGTGAGATATATCGGGGATCACACGAAAAGAGACAAGTAGCTCGCCCAGGCTAACTGTTGCACGGTTGATTCGAAGCCACTCTTCAACTCGCTTGGCCAGCTGCATGTCTGCTTTCAGTACAAGCAGACTACCGTCGGGATTGAAACAGAGATGGAAAAACGTACAATATGTGGTGATGGTGCTGGCTTGATTGTGCAGCACTCGACGTGGAGTATTGGCTTCAATTCACAAGATAGTGGAGTCTGTATCGCTATGCCATCCATTGTAGAGATCTCGTAGCGGTGATTAACTAGCGGAAGCTAATTCTGGAGGAACTGCTGTACTTCATCCTGTTACAATTATGTTCGACAGTGCTGAATACTCAAATGACGAGGGGAGAAGATTCATTTTCGGCAGGAGGTAGAATTAGCGGGGTAGTCCTGTCGTATACTCAAATAGACCAGGCTGCCCCTGCCTGTTTGCGGCGCGATGACCCAATCAATTTCTCCGCATCCTTCAATTTCTTTGAGCATGGAACCCCAGCATACTACCATGACTACATCAGATGAGCTTCCCACACTTTGATATGGGTATTATTCTTCACCAGTGCCCATAGAAAGTACGATGACATCCATCTGGGCCGCCGACAAAGACCCCTACAAGGATGCCAGCAGGAGCCAAAACCAGAGGGATATCACAACTCAGGCGGTCATCTCCATTGCCCTAGGCTTTTTCGCCTTTCTGGCTTTCTGCGTAAGGGAGACCGACTTTATACCCTCATCCTCCCAGTATTGATCTTGCGGTATGACAGGCTAACATAGTGTAGTTTCTGCGGCCAAGATGGACCGGCCTGTATGCGGCGCGCAAAAGGCAGAAAACCTCCGCAAACTCGCTACCAGAGCTGCCTGACACGTTCTTTGGATGGCTACCAGCATTGTATCACATCACGGAGGAGGAAGTCCTAGCTTCGGCAGGCCTTGATGCCTATGTCGTGAGTGCTCATGGTTTTGTGTATGATCTCTTACCAACCTGACGCGATCTACAGTTTCTCTCATTCTTTAGAATGGCAACCAAATACATAGCGGTCACCTTCTTCTTTGCCTTAGTGGTTATGCTCCCTATACATGTACACGAGACTGGGGATTATGGCTTGCCGAGTCGAGGCAACATGACCAATAGCACCAGCACTGCTTCCATCCCAAATTACGGCAATCCGCTTCCACTCTTCAGCATCTCTGGCAGCAGGCCCAAGAATTTGGAGGACAAGAAGCCGACTAATCTGATGTTGTGGATGTACGTCTGTTTTGTGTATCTCTTCTCTGGCCTTCTACTATACTATGTCGTGACCGAGACCAAGAAGATCATTCGCATTCGGCAGGACTACTTGGGGAGCCAATCTACCATCACCGATAGAACTATCAGAATCTCTGGCATCCCGGAAGCATTGCGTTCTGAGGACATGATCAAAGAAGCGATTGAGAATCTTCAGATTGGCAAAGTCGAAAGTGTACTCTTGTGTAGAGATTGGAAAGAGCTAGACGAGCTTATGGATAAGAGGATGAATACTTTGCGAAAGCTCGAGGAAGTTTGGACCGCGCATATGGGTCACCCAAAACAGGGCGGAAACAGGGTATTGCTTCAAGGCTCAACCCCCGGACCACACCCACATGACGAAGAAAGCTTACGCCTCCTCGATGGTGAGACCAACCATCATGGTTCCGAGGATACAGGTACTACCGATCGACCGAGGACTCGAATTTGGTACGGATTTATGGGGTTGCAAAGCAGGCTAGTCGATGCAATCGATTACTACGAGGAGAAGCTTCGAAAGCTGGACGAACGGATCAAAACATCCCGCAAGAAGGTGTTTAAGCCCATGCCGATCGCGTTCGTCACGTTGGACTCCACTGCTGCAGCAGTAAGTGGCTATCGCTATATCATATACTAGCAGGAACTGACTCCCCGCAGCAAATGGCTGTGCAAGCCACGATGGATCCTGAGCCGATGACATTATTGGCTAATCCTGCTCCCGCGCCTTCAGACGTAGTGTGGACCAATACATACATTCCGAGGTCTAGCAGAATGTTTCGAGCTTGGTCCATCACCCTTGTGATAGGGGTATTGACCGTGTTCTGGTCATTGCTCCTTGTCCCTCTTGCGGGACTACTAAGCCTCGAGAATATCGGAAAAGTCTGGCCCCAGCTCCATGATGCCTTGGATCGCCACCAGATAGCTAGGTCACTGGTAACACAGGGTCTTCCTACCCTGATTATCTCCTTGCTGAGTGTGGCCGTTCCTTACCTCTACTACTGTGAGTACGCTGTTGTCTTGCTGGTGCGAGTGGCTGCTGACCCTGAGTTTCTAGGGCTTTCGACGATGCAGGGAATGATTTCCCAAGGTGAAGTCGAGATGTCATTGATATCCAAGAATTTCTTTTTCACGTTTTTCAACCTCTTCGTCGTATTCACCATATTTGGGACCGCTTCCAACACCCAAGAGTATACCTCCCAGATTGGCGACTCTCTCAAGGATACTACCAGTATCGCTTATGTACTGGCCAACTCGCTCAAAAATCTGGTCTTGTTCTACATCAACCTCATCATTCTGCAGGGACTCGGCTTGTTTCCCTTTCGGCTACTGGAATTTGGCAGCGTTGCCTTGTACCCGATCAGTTTGATTGGAGCAAAGACTCCTCGAGGTACTGTACCTCTCCGATCCTTTGTAGTCCTAGCACGGCTGACATTCTTAGACTACGCCGAATTAGTGCAACCACCGGTTTTCAGCTACGGCTTCTACCTACCTCAAAACATACTCATATTCATCATCTGCATCGTCTACAGCGTCCTACCGGGCTCTTGGTTCGTCCTCTTCTTCGGCCTGATATATTTCATCATCGGCAGTTTCATCTACAAGTACCAGCTCCTCTACGCCATGGACCATCGCCGCCACTCCACCGGACGCGCTTGGCCCATCATCTGCAACCGCATCGTGCTAGGCCTCGTAGTCTTCCAGCTCGCCATGGCCGGCATTTTGGGCCTCAGCCTGGCGTTCTACCGCGCGGCCGTCATCTTGCCGCTGATCGCGTTCAGTATCTGGTTCATCGTCTACTATCAGCGTACGTATGAGCCGCTGATGAAATTCATCGCCATCCGGAGCCTGACTCATGATCCGCCTTTTGGCGCGATTCCGCAGGGGGAGTCGAGGTATGAGAGTGAGACGTCCAGGGGTAGACATGTGGATGATGACGACGAGACGGGGCTGAGGTATATCAATCCTAGCTTGGTGCTGCCGCTGGAAGAGGTGTGGCTTGCTAAGAAGCGGACGAATGGTGCGGATCAGGGGAACGATGACGTTGCCGATGGGGACGGGGATTATGAATAGGTATTTGTATGTGTAGGATGGATGCATAGCGACTGGGGTGGGGTTTCAAGTGACGTTTTGGGGTTTCTACACCATGGTTTGTGGAGAGGGTATGGTATGGTATGGTATCTTACCCAGCCAATGGATCATGTTGTCACCCTGGTTCGATTACAACATTCATCCCATAACGATGATCAGGTATACCGCCGCAGCGAAGCAGCAACACCAATCTAGAGAGTATGCAATCCGCTAAAGCTACATAAGTTATGGAAATGAACTCACAGGCAAGTATGCATCCACTCTTGATAGCACTTTCCATATCCATATCAATATATTCCACACCGCACGCTCTTTCCTGAGTTTAGATCACTAGTTAAGACTAAAACACCTTAATCCTAAAGTACCTACCGAGCTACCACTCCAACCGTATCTCCATATTCATACACACAGCGCATCGGAAGTATACTTACATACTTACACACAGCGCACCTACCCACCTTACTCACCTACATACGATACAACAAGTCTTTCGACGACAGTATTGTAGTAATCGTATGAATGACCGCCACGGCTTTGCAGCTATAACCCTACCTAACCGTCCTGTGGTATTCACCTATCCATACAGCGCATCGGAAGTATACATACCATCCAACCCACCTACACTACACTACACACCGTCTTTTCGCAGTGGACTTGTGGGATTGACAACGACGGCTGCGCTGATTCAAGAAAGTGTGAGTGGGTGCTGGGAGTCGGCTGGTTTCGATTTAACTTGGACTTATCGTCAAGCCACCCTCCATTTGAGAACGCACCCATCTATATCATAGGTCTGGCGGCGTTCCCCCCAACATTCGCTACCTTGTAGAACTATACACGTTCATTCATTGATTCTGGTTTCTTGTTTTGGAGGCGGTGGGGGGATTATAATTGCTGCCCTTTGAGTGAGCAACAAAGACACTCGACGTTGGCTCAGGATGGCGGAAGCGATGACATTAGCATCGCTGGATGAGGACAAGGTGTCCAGCCGTCCGCACGCCTCTCCTCGCCCTTCTCGACAGTGCAGTTTTTCCTTTGAGAGATCAGGACAAGTATCGGAGTTACATACTGCTTCAAGCGATGAAGAGAGTCCAACTAGAGGGCGCACACTGGTTCGGAAACCAGCACATCGCACTACTAACCGTCGCGCGACGAGTATTCGTCAGGGAAGTTCGAGAGACCTAAATTGGGATACGGCTCTCACACGAGTGCGTGTGACGAGTAGAGATCTTACAGCCGAGCCGAGAGATCTCTTCGACTCGATCTTGGAACCGTTGCCGCCTGGCGTCGAGAGGTTTCGCTCCTCGCTCTCGGAAGAGCTGTATAGGTGTGCGAGTTGGGGTCCGGATGTTGACGTGTTGAGGTTCGGGAGCCATAGAGATACGTTTGCGCTGTTGGGTTTAAGTCGAGTGCGATCTCGTTGGGAGGCACTGCCTGCGGGGTTTTTCGAAAAGCTTCTGTTTTATATTGATTTTGGGACTTATTTGACTATTCGCCTGACGTGCCGCTGCTGGTCAGAGGCCGTTACTCGAATTTGTCCTATTGGGTCTCCGCCTGGTTAGTGTGTTTGTTATTGAATCACGAAGCTGGCCATGAATTTTCTCAGGTTATGTGTCGAGTTCTGGAAACCTTCTCTTCCGATACATCTCTCAGTAGAACTACTTACGTATTTGCTCAGAATGGCTGACTCCCGAACACAGCAGTCTGCCAACTTCCTACAGAGATACTCGAGAAAATATACAAATACCTCGATCCTATTGATTTCAATGCTGCAAGGCACACATGTCAGACTTGGATGATGGCTAGTCTCGAGGCAACGCTGCTAATGCTGATGCTAGGACGGGGCGGGTGGCAGGGTGCTGCGAATGCAGATTTCAACTTGCATGAGTACCTTGGCCAGCAAAGCGTAGTAAAGGACATTAACGAAGAGTGGATATTGAGTAAAAGGCAGGCAACCGAATGCTCCCTTAGACACGACTGGACAGGCAATGGCCTCCGGAGAGATGATTCGCCTAGTAATGAAGCTCGTCCGGCGAGCTTACACATCGCTTCTACAACAGACTTCTCCGAGCTGAGCAATGGTCACGGTCCCATTAGTAAGGAGCAACATGGATCCGCTATCCTCTTCACCGTCAGTACCTGCAACAAATATGTCCTCGTCACTGAGGGCTGCATGATCTACATTTATTCCATTCAGGATAGTGCATGTGTTGCGCACCGCCCCGGGGGTCACCTCCTACCTCTAGCCGCCGTCATATGTCCCTATCGCGTCCTTGCCGTAAGTATGAATACCACTGCGCAACGGTTCGCTGTCGCGGCACTCTTGGAAGGTCGCGTGGGGATTGTCTGCGACCTCTCGGACGGCACTGCAGGGTCTGGGAAATTTTCAAGCCCACGTGCTTTGCCTTGTGCCAGCCGTGGAAGTAGAGATCCTATGCATAACCCTCGGTCGTCTAGCGAGCATATGATGAACGAGGTTGCAGGTCCCCAGAATTACGCAGTCTTTCAATTGGCCAACGATCGTGCTACCGCTTGGGCCATCGCCGAAGCCACGCTGCCAGAGGTTCATGGTGCACGTATTACCCAGCACTCCTGGACGATTGATGATCCCCTATTCATCCCAATACGTACGTCCCCGTCTTCCCACGACAGTCAAATTTCGGTTGGTGCCACGGACCATATGCCAGTCGCGAACGGTCCTCAGTCCATATATCGTAACGTCTGCTCCGCAGAAGATCCACCAAGAAGTGTTGCAATTTGCCCTCAGCGTCGCTGCGTGGCCTTTGGGTGTGCTTCTGGTATCGAACTCCATTGGATCGATGCCTTAACAGGCCAAGAATTGAATCGCTGGTTTCCGCTCGCAACACCAAGCGATTACCTATATTTCCTTCCGCCTCGAACTGGTATTGATAGTGCGAAGAAGCTCAGAATAATCAGTAGCGCTGGTCACCCGAAATTAAAGGAGGCCTTGCAAGGAAGATTCTTTCCTGACAGCAACAACGGAGGGACTCGACACCAAAGCATGACGTGGGACGAGATTTCACCTGGCGGTCAGCTTGGAGACGGCCCATGGAGGGCGACCGGATGGTGCAACCATGTGAGAGCGGTGCCGGTTAGCGATGGGTGGAACATCCTCTTTACTGACCCAAATGATGGTTACCTGTGTCTAGGTAGCGATGCGCCGCTTGGCGCTCGGGCAACGCAACTGATCAAGAGGTTCATCTTCGAAGGTCCGAGAGATAATGATGGCAAGCCAATTGTACCGACTGTCTATACAAGTGGTGCTGAGTTGAGATGGGGCGTCCGGATAGTGGTTGGGTACGGAGAAGCGCTCTGGCTGTTCGTGGTACCGCCTGATGTCTACTCTAAGCACAAGGAATATGAAGAGGAGGGTCGTCGGGAGCCGAGATTGATCTATGGGATTGAGCCTACGAAAATCCGAGGAGTTGAGATAGGCCGAGTACCTGCCCTAGTCGATGTTGCCATTGATGCATCAGGCGGGGACCTTACCATTTGGGCGTTTCCTGCTGATGGGATGGCTGTTGTCTGGCAGATGGGTGGCAGAGGTATAACCAAGGAGCAGAGAACGGTGCTGAGAGACGGAACAGTCTGTTCGCTGCAGGACGGCGAAGGAGACACATTCATGCATGACGTCTCTCGCGCAGCTGTCCACTTCGACGGCAACGACTTGACGCCGTTGCTGCCCGACTTTGATCAGAAACGGGACCACATCATCGACACAGACGACGACGTGGTTATGCGAGACATTGATGATGATGAAGGATACTCATCTGAATTCGATGCCGCAGGAGGCGCGTTCGCGATCCATGCGCCGCCGCTTTGGGGAAGGTGGAGCGAAGAGGATGCTGATTGGGTTCCGGACTATCTTGGACTTAGAGGGGGTGAGATTGAGGATGAGGGGGTGGGTGTTGATGTGCTTGAAATGAGTAGGATGGACGTTGAGGTTTGGTGTGGGTGAGCAAAGTCAATTTGTATATTGGTTGGGTTGTCGCTGTCGTTGTTATTATTATTATCATTCAGCTGCAAGGTACCTTATTCAGTTCCTCTCGTGCTGAATTGTTTGATCGGATTAATTGTGCATTGTATTGCTGCTGAAACATGATTCGCTGGCAGTAGAATATTTTGTGTTGTAGGTGAATTTTGGAACAATGGGAAAATATCCCTACCACTGTGCCTGTCCTAGCACCTATCTTCGGTTGATAGGTGAATTGGAAGCCTTCGGATGATGTTTACGTACCTAGGGTTTGCAGCCTTTCAGGACACCAAATTGGAAGTGTATTGCACAAGTGTGGAGAGTACCTTACAGCAACTTAATCTAGCTCTGTACGATTGTAGAAAAGGTAGGATAATAGTCTTGTCGTCTTCTGATTTATCTTGCTACTATGGGGGTTGCTGAGGAGTAGGAAGAATAGGGGTATTCGCCTCCCTAAATACATGATTCCAACGCTAGTCCAATTACCCCTCATCAGTTGTATTCTATCCTAACGCCAAGCTTTACAAGCACTTCTGCACACGCTAAAATCATCGTCTCTTTCCCCCATCGTGCCGTTTCATGTTGCTGACTTTCTATGCAGATTGCTGGCCTCATGTTGATTACAGACGACAATGAAAAGCAGTCAGCACAGCAGCTTCCTAATAAGGCTCTCGAACATGGTCCGTCCGTGCTCGTCAGATCTCGACTTCTCAACCACTCGCCTGCTTTTAAGTCATGTTTCCCCGTGGCGTTCTGCACCAAAACCCCACGGAAGCGTCGGTACGAGGCTACGAGCCGTGCACTGACAGCTCCAGACTTGCGGATATTCCTACGTTCAGGGGATGCGATAACCTCCATCTACATCCCGCTCAGTTTTCCCGTGCCAATCGCGATATCAACAGCTTGAATGTTTCATTCAATTTTGAGCATCAACCCACACTTTGTGCTGGCTAGTCCTACGCAATTCGGTTTCTATCTATGTGGTCCATCTAGCGGCAGGGTGCACTGACACCTTCTGCATCGTATGGATATGGCAGTGATTTGGCGCCACTTGACCTCGAGTAAATGGGACAAAGGATAGAACCCCTAGACATCGCAGACTGCTCACTCTGGCTCTCATTCCTATCAGTCCTGGTGTCGCGCCTGGACTAAGGACATGGGCACGCAGATGTTTCAAGGACCATGATCTATGCTTTCTCAATGACTGGTTCGTTGCTATGGTCCTTCGTACAAGGTCAGTTCTATGAATGCCTGCCTTTGTATCCCAGAGTGCTTATGGCCAGAGCATACCTTACTGACGCTTACTAGTGGCGAGCCTTGTGATAGCTTATGGAGTCATATCAATTGACACCTTTCAAGCTCCTTTAAATTATAATATCACGACCAAGGACTCAACGAATAATTGGAGGAGACTCTCTCTAGGCCATGCTGATTTCTCAGGCTCTAGCCTGCAAAGACACGTAGGGGCAGAAAACGTTCCGAAACCCAGTCTCAAGAGCGCCTACATTACGGAATCCTCGGGACCCAACGCGTCCTTCTCTGCGAAAGACAAGGCTCAATTCATTGGTGATTGGGGTAAAATCACCTTCCCGGTCCTTGCAACATCAGGCGGGTCACTTCCGCCAGCAAATAAAACGCATGTCTTCGATGTATACGTGAAGAACCGGCAGGCTTGGAAATTTCCGCTATCGCAGGGTCTGCACAATCTGCAAGACCGGGCTGACTACCTTGCCGTCCAATCGTCATTTACAATATATGGCAGAGAGCCTGCCTGTACCGCTGCCTATTCATCATTCATCGCGACTGAGCCCATGACGCTGTCAACCTCAGCCTCCTTGAGCTACGAGACCTTAGGGAACGGACAACATACCATCATAACTTCCAACATCACCAAATGGGTATCTGCAGGAGCACAGGGATTCTGTTGCGGCGGAGCTGGGGCATTGCCATTGATTCCGGGCTGTCTTGTACATGGTGACAAGCTCCAACTACTCTATTGGCCGTCGTCTCATCCCAACGCCACTTACCCAGGCAACACAGCACCAAGCTTCATCAACAACAGGACTTTACTCTCTCATACCACAAGCGCATCACGTCCGGAAATCTCGAATGTGTCAGTATATGCATATGGGCCGGATGGATATAAGTAGTCAGTTTTTCGGGTCGCTCTCCTGCACGGTTTACTGATACTAAAACAATTACCAGTGAGTCACCCTCGTTATATATTATATATCCCACACTCCTTGCCTATGACAGGTGTGGGACCGTAGGCCCATCGCGTACATCCCTCACGCTCGCATTTGAGCCAGGCGAGCTGTCGACTGTGATCTACAACGCGACGGCCAAGACCTTCACGACATTCGCACTAAACATAAATGACCTACCAAACGACCCTCACCGATCAAGGCTAGCTCTAGCACCACGGTTCTTCAACGTTTTAGATCAATATAAGCCAGTCCAGGTTTCTATTCTGCCCTCATTAATTTCGCCTTTCCTTGCACTACCTTCTAAAATAGCCCATCTTGTGCCTGCTTGGTCGGGTTGTGAGATGGATCCTCGTGGGGGCATTGATCCTCCTCGCCCGTTATCGCCTGCGACTGCTATGAACCCAGTACACACAGTCGACGACTTGACACCTCAATCAACTGCTGCCAAGCCAAGTCCGCTGGTATCGTCGTTGCCTATTGAGACGGGGACTATATTGCCACAGCCTTCTCCACGATACCCAGACCAAGGTAATTCTCCAAAGCCGCAGCCGCCTCCAAGAGCCAACTCTCCCTCGGATACCGAAGCGCTCACTGAGGTTCCACATCGTACGAACTCTGAGACGGCTCCCGGCACTGTATCTCCAAGCATCCGTCGAGGGGATGGCCAAGTCGTCGTGCCCCAACCGTCCGATACCCGATCCATCCTTGATCCTCAAGAGTATTCCATTGGTACTCAAGCCACTGTTGGAGATTTATCGCGAGCAAGAGATTCAGCAGGCATAGAGCATAAGACATTGCGTAGCTTCAGTTCTGGGAAGCCTGATCCGACACAACAAGACGATTCTGGAGACCGGCTTGCAACATGGTCAAAAGGACCTGGTTCCACTCCAAATCAAGACGTTCAAGACCCTCTAGTAACATGGCTCAGGAGACTTGGATCGACTCCAGTAGATTATACCAAAGACCCACGTACAACGGGTTCTGAAAACCCTGAATTTCCTCAAGACGGCATTGATTCGAGCTCTCTTGCACCAGGGTATACCAAGCCGATTCCGCCAGCCGTTGCAATACAAGGTCAAACAATCACTAACAACGCCGCTCCAATAACCATAGGAGGAGCTAAGGTAGCATATCAATCAGGCATCCTCAGCGTTGATAATATTATACAACCAGTACCATTGGCTACCAATAGAGGGGCAATGCACACAAATCTTTTTGTTGTTGGTGATCTCAGCTTTTCCATCTTACCTGCTGCTGCTCAGGCGGACGTCACCCATCCTGTTGAGAACGCTCCAGGTACTACTCCTCATGTTGATAAAAACAACATCCCACCATCAAAGCATCCAGACTCAATCAAGTTTACTTCTCATGTCGATATAAACAACATCCCACCAGGAAAGCATCCAGACTCACTCGAGTATGTCATGGTTGGAAGCCAAACATTCACCCTTCAATCCAACGCTATCCAAGTCGCTGGGAAGACCCTCAAAGCAGGTGACCCTGCAATCACCGTTGACGGAACGCCAATTTCCCTGGGATATTCTGAGTTTGTATTCGGCACCCGTACAGAAGTGTTCTCTTTACCAACCATGAGCGCAACTCCAGATACAGTGGTTTCCATGGATGACACGATATTTACCCTTAAAGGTGGGTCTCTTGTCGTTACTGGTAAAACGGTGACGATAGGAGAGCCTGCCGCCACCATCAATGGAATACCGATTTCCCTGGGATATTCTGAGTTTGTATTCGGCACCCGTACAGAAATGTTCTCTTTACCAACCATGAGCGCAACTCCAGATACAGTGCTTTCCATGGACGACACGATAGTCACCCTTAAAGGCGGGTCTCTTGTCGTTGCTGGTAATACGATGACGATAGGAGAGCCTGCCGCCACCATTGATGGAATACCGATTTCCCTGGGATATTCTGAGTTTGTATTCGGCACCCGTACAGAAGTGTTCTCTTTACCAACCATGAGCGTAATCTCAGATACAGTCGTTTCTATGGACGACACGATAGTCACCCTTAAAGGCGGGTCTCTTGTCGTTGCTGGTAAAACGGTGACGATAGGAGAGCCTGCCGCCACCATCAACGGGATACCGATATCTCTCGGATCTTCGGAGCTCGTTGTTGGGTCTCAGACAAGAAGCTTCGCATTCCCGATCAATACTATGGGTCCTAATGATAGTGGTAATCTTGACGAGTTGATTACCCCCGGATTGGACCGCATAGGCGGAGGCGTTGTAGATACACCATCAACGCCAGGAACGGGTACCACTGGAACCTCGAATGCGAAGGATAGTACTCCTTACCTAGGGCAGACGGTGAACTTGTGCGTGCCAGTCAGGATATACCTTGCTTGGGCAACAGCGCTTCTTACAGTCTTCCTGATTTGGTCATGAGAGGTTTCTCCATGTCGGGCATCGTGCAGTAGGCATGGGGTAGCTATGACGAGAATTGCCCGCCATTGGCTTAAAGGGGTTCAGGAATGATATCTAACCTCGACCATCATCTTGAAGCGCCGCGGCAGTCAGTCATTCAGCTTTAACATGAATTGGCCTGGAATGGAAGTTGGGAAGTTTTCAGGAAGAATTGCTGCCACCGCACAGTTATTCTAGAAAACCGTCGGAGGAAGCTCGACCACTGAGTCGTAGATCAGCTATCGTGGGAAACAGCAATTCACCATTGATCGATGATCGATCAATCCATACGTTTCCAGAGGAACTGGAATTTCATCATAGCACTGACACCCTAAGGATGTGATACATGCCTGGCAAACTGAACGCAAAGGCCGCTTTTTGTAGTGATTCTCGATGTGCAAGTCCTTCATCGACCTGGACACTACCGCGCAATTTCACCTCTTGTAGCTATCATTCGAGATCAGCTATTCGATATGCAGGTATGTGCGATTATCCATGCGGCTCATGCCGGAATGTGTATGGATGGCTTGTAAGTTAAGAGTAGGGCGATGGACGGCTTCTCTCTGAGTTGCTTTGGGTTTCGTTGGGCTGGCAATACTTGAGTATGGCTGCTGTATGGAGGGGCGGAGATGGTGATTGGGTAGGTTGCGTGGGGATGGGACTACGCTTTCATTGTTGATAGTGCGGATGGCGAGTAGAGCAGATGGTAGAGGTGATTGTCGTTGATGTGGTAGACGGTGTAGACGGTGATGTCGTGTATGTTATGCCGTCGTAAAGAAGGTATTGTATCGTAGGTGTGCAATAGTTCTAGGTGGAGCATGTAAAATTCTATCGACGAGTCTGGCCACCATATGCGAACGCAGCCGACCAAAGATTGTATCCAAGATGAAACGCCATCCATATGCAAAGGGTATCCGCTTGCACACAATCAAACCAAATCAATCAAGCCACCACTCATCAACCACCTCTAGTGATCCTGCCAAAAAACGTAATCAGCATAATCATCTCCCAAACCCCCAAAAAGGACAACCCTACCCCTCCCTCTGCACCTCCACCTCGATAGCTCCTGTCTCCTTCTCCTTCGCCTTCTCCACCTTCCTCCCCTCCTCATCCGCACACCCACAGTCGTAAAAATCGCCAATATGCGAACAATCAAAGACCTCTTTCTCCAGCGAGCGATTGACCTCGTTATGCACATGACATGCCCACGCCGCCGCGTTCGAGCGTGTGGAGACTTGGGGTGGGAATTGGGTGAGGATTTGGCGGAAGTGGGAGGCGCATTCGCCACTGGGATGCTAGCTATCAGCATGACTGAATGTGTTTGAAGACTTTTGGAAGAGGTGGGGGGGGTTTTCAAACCATGGATATAAACGTGCGAAGAGATGGATATAGGATGATAGCGCCGTCTGTTCTTCCTGCGTCGGCTTGTCGGGGAATTTGGCCATGGTGGTGTGGAGGAGTTTCCAGGCTGCTCTTCCCAGTTCGGCTTTTAGGGTTTCGTTTGTTATTTTTGAGGCGATGGGGGTGCCTTGGAGGATTGCGGGGGGGAGGTCGGCGGGGTGGGTTGGGGGTGGGGAGGTCATGGTCGTAGGTTGGGGCGTGTAGCGGGGCGGGGAGAGGATGTAGGTTGTTATTGAGACGAGGGCGAGGGCGGCGAGGAGGAGGGTTAGGAGACGGCGGTGGGAGGGGTGGGGGGGTTTGGGCATTTTTGTTGTTTGGAGGGGGGTGGAGGGGGTGCGGGGGTTTGTGGTAGGGATTTAGGGGAGGCCATGGGTTGTGAGGGTTTTGGTCGGGCGGGTCATCGCTTTGGAGCGGAATAGTACTCTGTATGGGATGGGGTTGGAGGGCAAGATGTATTTGCTGCCACGTGATGAAAGAAGCTAGAGGGATCTATGCTTACTCATCCATGCAGATCCATAAATAGACTGATCGTCGGAGCTAAAGGAATTAAGCTCATCATGCTCACTGGCTTATGTTTGCAAAAGTATGTCACCGCTAATCCTACAATGATTCTTCCATGTATATAATCCCTCGCACTTTCCTCAATCAATTGACTTTTCCCACCGCTCTGCTTTCATTGTTTCTTGCTTGCATTATTTGATTAAGTACCTCGCTCGCAAGTATTGTTATGCCGTTCCCTCCCCCACCCCTCGACACGATAGGTACTTTTCTCAGCCTCATCTTCGGGTACCTGCATGTCTGACTATTTACCTTACAGATTGGGACGACATCGGCTTCCGAGTGCGAGAAGGTGAATAAAATGGACATGTCTGTCCAACCGTACGTTCGCTGACGTTTTTGCAAGTTAATGGCCATGTCGAATCTCACTACAGTCTCAAGACAGGACAATGGACCGAGCCCACATTCGTCGAGAGCCCCTACCTCCAAATACATGGCATGGCTCCAGGCTTGAATTATGGGCAACAGGCGTTCGAAGGAATTAAGGCTTTCCGGATGCCTGGTGACGATGCAATTGCTATCTTTCGTCCTGACATGAACGGAGCAAGAATGGCGCATTCCGCCGGCTTCGTCGCCATGCCCCCTGTCCCCAAGGACATCTTCCTCAAGGCTTGTCATAAGGCCGTAGCGCTGAATGCTGAACACGTGCCTCCTCACCGGACAGGCGCCGCGATGTATATCAGACCGTTGATCTTCGGCAGCTCACCGCAGCTCGGGCTTAGCCCCCCTGAGGAGTATACATTTACTGTCTTTGTGCTCCCAACAGGTGTCTACCATGGTGCCCTCGCAGTCGATGGTCTGATCCTGGAAGACTTTGACCGAGCCGCACCGGAAGGTACTGGATCTGCAAAGCTGGGCGGCAATTATGGACCAGTACTGAAGTGGAGTGAAAAGGCCAAAAACGAAGGCTTTGGAATAACTTTACATTTGGACAGTAAGACTAGGACTGTTATCGATGAATTTTCGACATCGGGTTTCGTGGGTATCAAAAAGGAGGGAGATAAATATACATTAGCTGTACCAAACAGCAAGAGCGTTATCAAAAGTGTTACTTCGGACAGCGTGTGCAGAATCGCCGAATCTTTTGGGTGGAAGGTTGAATGTCGACCGATCAAGTATGATGAGTTGCCTACTTTCACTGAGGTCATTGCCGTTGGTACCGCGGCTGCCCTGGTCCCAGTCAAATCGATCACTATGAGATCAAGAAACGACAAGTTTACCTACAACGGTGGAGCCTCGGAACCCGGACCAGCCTGCGTTAAGCTGCTGACTGCGCTGAAATCCATACAGCAAGGAAAAGTCAAAGATGCATTTGGGTGGCTGGACTTGGTCAAAGAAGTGAAGCCGGACCTATCTAAAACACACACGAATGGTGTCGATCTTAAGGAGGCCAATGTAGATAAGCTTCCGTGAAATAAAAGCAAGTACTGAATAATCCAACGTTTCCCTGAGTCTTCCACTGTTTTTCTTTTGTCATGCAACTTGATCGTACCTGAGCAGGATACATATTCTCTGTAATGAGAGATTTACGACAAGCGGAGAAAATTGCCAATAACCTATGATTTTCTCACAAGGGAGTCTGGCTCCAATGATCACATCATTACAACTTAGGCTCCCAGGCGTTGCACTGATCACTAAGCATGACTAGCGACAGTCCTCGAAGACCGGTTTATGTCGAACAGATGATACGGATTGTCGTTTGCATATCCAGTCCGCGGATTAAGAAGTTCTAAGACAGCACAAGAAGCTGATGGTTTCACGGGAGGGAATTGCGTCGGATCCTTAAGCTTAACAGGATACAAGCATTTTAATACCCAACAGACTGTGTGAATACGAATGGCAAGCTTGTACAATAGTGTCCGAACCTGGCAGTCGAGAGTCGAATAACGCAAGGGTGATTGGACGTCAGTGATTCCGATTAGAGTCCTCATGTGGCTCGATGGCTAAAAACAGGAAAGGCCTTGGATAGACCCACATGTTGAGTGATCGGTACTATACCTCAGAACGATATCTTTATCGCTGAGCCTACTAGGGCACCAGTAAAACTTGTTGCTCCCTTTCTCATACATTGAACAGAAAACGCCGGTACAAGCTCGACTTTGACGGCCAAAGCCATTTACCGATGTGTATGTATTGCAGAACAAGAGTTTTCACGGCATCCCCCGGCAAGAAGGTTTCCAGTCATTCCGTGGCAAGTGGAGACTTCCCTGATGTGACTCATATGCTCTTTCTTAGCCCCAACGGTCAAGTCTTGTGTTGAGATGAAATATAGAATTATTGGGGCCTTAGGTGGGTTATGCTTTTGAGCCTGTCCTTGTTCTTAATCTCTTCTACTATATATATCTCCTTCCTCCTCATTCGTTCCTTCAATCTTTCAGCGATCCCACCACCACTTTCACCCAGTACCAGCATCAAGCAATATTTCTCTCACACCACATAAATATATAAAGATATATATCCTTCCAATAACTCTAACCTTAACTCCAACTACCACCACCACGACCAACATGTCGGCACAACATTCCCGCTCCACCATGACTCTGCAGGCCCTCGAAGCGGATCTTGGCGAACAGGCATACCACCAGTCAACAATCAACCACGCCTACGACTCAGATCGTGCCCGCAACATTGCCCTGAGCGAGAGGCTTATCTCTCTCTACATGAAGAAATTCAAGATGGACGCCCGCCAAGCGAGAGAGGCAGTGGAATTGGAAATGGCCGACAAATATGCGCCGAATCCGTGGAATGCGCCTGCTCCGAGGAAGTACCAGCAGCGACGACAGCCGCCCAAGGATGTCAACACCGAGATGATGGTGTCCTGCCAGGGTAGCAGGTCAACGTTGTACAGCGAGGAGCAGTGGGATCTTTTTGAGAAGTCGTTGAAGTGATTTTGGGGAAGGGATACTAGAACAGGGATTGGAAGTTCTGGCTAGTAGGATATACTTGGAGTGCAGGGGATTTCTGAACGATCTGGTGGGAAAGTGAGGGCGTGATTCTTGCATTGTGATCCATAGTGAACAATAATCCAATTTAATCCTACGTCAGACGTTGAAGGCTTTTTGCATTCATGATGGGTTGAATAGCCGACCGTAGACCCCTTGAAGCCGCATCTCCGTCGCGTGTCCAGGGGGATCAGTAGGCCACAAAAATAGATCTAGATAAAGTTCCTGTAAACATTCCCTCCTGTTGGCAAGCAGCATTTACAAGCCCCTGAACGGAAACAGCAACCATTTTATTCGAAGGGCGGACGAAGCGCAACATTCTCGGCTCAATTGCTAGGGTCGTATCGAATCTGCAGCTCCATCACAATAATGGTGTCGTTCTCCTGCGAGGTACGCTCGCCCTTCTATTGGGCATCGACGCAGATCCCTCGATGCTGACAATCGCAATCTATGACAGGGCTGCGGCGATGTCCTCGTCAAAAAGAAGCTCGACCCTCATCACCGTCAATGCCAAGGGTCGAGTTTTACATGCCTTGATTGCATGACCCATTTTCGCGGTACGGATTACAGGACGCATACTGTACGTTGAGTCGCATCTACCTTACACCTCAGGCCATGCACACTCTTGTATCCTAGCGATCACCCATCGAAGGACCGTACCAATATCCCAGGCTGAGCTGACCTTGCCCCCAAAACCTAGTCCTGCGTCTCGGAAGAGCAGAAATATCAGGGAGCGCTCTATAGGGAAAAGCCGTCAAAGAAGTCTGTCAAGATATCAGAGCCCAAGCAAAGACCGCGCAGCGCCTACGTTGAAGATGCGCCAGATATCGACACTACCAATGCTATAATAATCGTCGATGCACCACCTGCAGCGCCTTCTCCGCCTACTGCGAGACACTCCCAACCAGCGCCACCAGCGCAGCCGATTAATGTCTTCGACTTCCTTGAGACTGGAAATACTCCACACGCGACTCCGAATGTTTCCAAAATCTCGCTTGAAGAGTCGAACAAGGGAATGAAAATGGTTGAACATGCACCGAAAGTCTTTAGTGGCCTTGGTCTACAGGATGCTAGAGAGCAGGCTACCAACCATGAATACCAGGAAGCATATACACAGCAGGGTTATTCATATGGCGAGGACCCAGTGCTCGTAAAGGAGGCGCTAAGGATCGAATACATTACCCCAGGACCGAAATCCAGACACAATGAAAGCAAGACTTCTTCCCATTACCCGAATGACTCGCAGAAGCAGTCCACTGATAAGAAGCGCAAGCGTCTCCACGTCGAAGAGCTCGATCTCACCGCAGCTCGACGTCCAAGCCAAGAACCAGATATCGATACAATCGCTCCGCCAGTAATACTACACTCAGGCCTCACAGGCGGCTTGAACCGACTTCTCTCCAAATCTACCTTTCCACCAAGCCCAGATTACTCGAACGGTGACCCTAGCCCTATCAGTCCCCTGAAACGCTCGAAACACACCATCAGGGAGAAGGACGAGGGTGTTTCAAGAGGTCGCAACGGTGTCTTGGTAAAGGTCCGGAAACGCCGCTCTTCCGACGAATCTCGACCGCGCAAACACCAACGGTCACATCACAGCCCAGAACACCACAAGCACGACGTGCGTCCCAAGCACAAAGCCATTGAAGATCGCCCGAAACGCAAGGCCATCGAGTACCACTCGCAACCCCGACCTGACGACTCACAGCAACAGCTCGTCGTCTTTAAGACCAGAGCGGAGCTATTCATGTCCTTTGTGACGAAAGGACCCGGAAGCGAACAAGGATATAGCGTCCACAAGGCACTGAAGAGGTATCATCGTGAGAGGGGCGAGCAAGGCTTGGGATTGGAGAAAGTAGACGAGGAGAAAGAGTTGTTCAAGCATCTGCGATTGAAGAGGAATGATAGGGGTGAAGTGGTTGTCTTCTTCTCATGAAAGGGATCCGATTTTTCTTTCTTTCTTTTTTTCCGCTGGCTGGGGTTTGGGTTCGGTTGACGAGGCTTATGAGGTACGATGGCGGCATGATACCACGAGAAGGGGCGTTTTGCTTTCGACGAGCTGGATCTCTGAATCATCTGATTTCATACCTATCCCCATGGCGTTCAATACCAAGGTCAAATTCTCTTTAATCTAATGTCGTCTTACCGCATGGAATAATGTTCATCAACACAACTACCCACTTCCTCTCAGAACCAACATCTCCAGAATACAACTTTACCACTAATCACTGCCCCTCCAGAAACCAAAATATCCCATCCCAACACCCATCTATCAGCGCCTCGAGAGATCATTGTTTTTTTTATCATCTTTATCATCCATTTAAGTGAGTAAGTTGTTATTGTGGCAAGTGCGACATGACAGCGAGCGCTTCGTCTGTTTATTTTTCGGGTATGAAGCGTCGGGACTCTATGCGTGGTTTTATTTCTCCTGAGTTTTCTTTTGAGAGCGGGAGTTGGACGCAGGTTTGGCGTAAGGTTCGGTGTGGTATCTTGTTTGTTCTGGGAGAAGATATATAAGGACTTTATTGTGGGAAGGGGACTTGTTTGAGTATTGGTGTTAGGTTGGGTTTGGGTTTGGGTTGTTGGTATGGGGTGGGGTGGGTATGGGTATGGGTATGGGTATGGGTATGGGTATGGGTATGGGTATGGGTATGGGTATGGGTATGGGTATGGGTATGGGTATGGGTATGGGTTGGGTGTTGAAGTCTTTGATGCTGGAGCAGTGGATTTGTTGATTGGAGTAGGTACATGAGGCATACTGATCTAGTAAATGTCATGCTCTTTCCATCCATCTCCTCTTCATATCAAGATATATACCGAACTCCTGCGCTTTCAGTGTTTGTAATTCTTACGCATGTCGGTCTTTCTTGCATATATCGTCCTGTTGCTTCAACACCCCCATTCCTATTTTTACATCACCCTCCATCCCTCCCCTCCATCCCTCCCCATCCCTCCCCTCCCATACCATCCCCCAATCACCTATCCAAACCCCCTCCACCAAACCCTTTTCCATTACAACACACATACCAATCTCAATCCCTTACCTAAACCCACTCAAACTCAAACTCCCCCGTCCTTGGAAAATCTATAAAATTGTAAAAACGTGCCAATCGAGCCGGAGCGAGAGATACAAATTTCTTATCTTGTATAGGGACCGACTTTACGCTTCTGGATCTAGCGCTATTTGTGAATGAATATTGAATGGGATGGATGGGATGGGATGGCATGGTTGGGCTGTACTGATCTGATGCCGGTTTGTGGTTTTTCATCTTGGATAGTATTTAGGTCAGGATCCCCATTTTTATGGGGGGTGGGAAGGGTGTTTCGGGGATGGAGGTTTGGAGTGAAGGAAGGGACGGGAGGAGGTTTAGAGGGGAGAGAAGGGAAGGGAGAGGTTTGTTTTTATGGGGATGGTTGGGTTTTTCTGTTTTAGGTAGTATGCGTTGGGTGTGAGATTTTGGTGGTGGTTGCTGGTGGTGGTTACTGGTGGTGTTTGGTGGGGATAGGATGGACTGGGCTGTGGGATGAGGGATGTGGGATAAGGGTTTTTTTGGGGGTGGGTGTGGGAGTGGCAGTAGTGCGTTAGGATGTGGTTTTGATGTGTGGGTGGTGTGACACTTTGTGTGTGTTTGTTCGGGAGGGTATTAGAGACTAGTCATTGGGGGTCAGGTTGCGTTCGTTGGTTATAACTGGAGTGGTCGGTAATGTCCTGCCTCCCTTCGTTGGTAAGTTGTACACTCACTTAGCCATGGTATGTCTGTTTTAGATGTGCTGTTGTGTCAGTAATATCCTGTACATTTCATCATTCCTTTACATGAAAAGGATGTATGTTGTAATCATAAGATTGTGCTATCTACTTCCAACGCCATCGCAGATAATGCTCCATCCCTTCCTAAAATCCTTAAATCTTCCGCTATTCCATATCCAACACCATCCCAGACTACAGACCGCGAATGCGTCCCAAAACAACAACCTCCCACACTCCCCAACACCCTAGTCACACCACCCCGACAAAACCTCCCCATAAACCCTCACCAACTTCCCCCTCTTCCCCACCCTCCCCTCCCACCTCCTCCTTCCCCCAACCGCCACCCCAGCCTCAACCCACCACCCCTCCAACTCCCTCCCCATCTTCCCCTCCAACCGCCGCACACTCACAAACCCCACCCCATACATCTCCTCCGCCTCCAGCGTCGTCTCCATCAGACTCTTGACCGTGACTTGGATCTCCTGCTCGTATCGGAACAGGATCTTGTCTTCTTCGACGGCGATGCAGGCGGCGCAGTAGGGGCGGCGGGTTAGGAGGGGGGTGGGGACGGGGATGTTTTGGTTGAGGATGCAGCTGTTTATGGGGGTTGTTGTTGGGGGAGAGGTCGTGTGGGGTTGGGTACGTGGCGGGGTGGTGAGAGCGTAGAGGAAGCCGGCATGGCAGGCGTCGACGAGGCGGTAGTGGGAGGGGTGGTGGCATTGAGAGAAGAGGACGGAGGCGACAAGACACATTTTTTCCGGAGGGTTGAGGGGGCTGTAGTGTTTTGGTGGTGGGTTTCGAGGTGGTGAGAGGGAGGAAGTCGAGAGGGAGGAAATGGATGTTGAAAGAGTCTGGTGTGAGGTGATTTGTACAAGTGCCTTTTGGTGGAGTGACAATGCGTATGGCTCCGTTGGGCGAGAGAGGATGATGAGTAGTTGTAATTGAGAAGAGAATTCGGGCCTTGGTGCTTCGCTTTATCATGTCTTGAAACCATGAGAATAAAGTTGAATATTCTGATTCATAGAATTGGCTTTGAGGGAATAATTTGAGTATGGGAACTGAGAGCCGTGAGTTTGGCTGTGGGCCCACTCTTTTGTCGACTAGAGTTAATGCTTATATATATAACGGTTCTTAGCGTAGGAGTCATGAAGACTTGTTCTTGGATTTTGTGTATGAGAATATAGGGGTATATTCTTCGGGTGCTGAGAGATGATCTGATAGTCACAGTCCTATGCTTTATTTAAGTTGATCTGTCGAAGTATGGTACCTCGCAAGCCGTGAGAGTTTGTAACGATATTTGAGGCCGGGGTCCTGTGAGGTCTTATCCGGTTGGGACCCTTTACAAGGCTCTGACCAACGTTCTGCGATCAACGTCATTAGGAGCAAGTATCCAGGCTGTTTCCGAACGTATCATCGTTTCTTCCGAGAGGTATGGTACCTGGTCCCAGAGAGAGGATATGTCTCGGATACTGAGTCCGGTGACTTGTTTCTAGAGTGAGCCGATTGGAACCTTTTCTTGGATTTACAATAGACTTTGTTGTATCCATAGCAATGGAAATTTCTTGCTTCCTGTATGCTGGTTTGTATTTGGATATGCTGTGTGTAATTTCATACATGCTGGATACATGTGCGGCGGTCGTACATGAAAATTTGGGATTTTCATACTTACGTCCGTTCTCCAGCTGTGTTGTGATCTACTCCTGGGGGATCCAATCCTCGAGGACTCCAGCCGACAGCCTGGATTGTATCGTAGACGAGCCAAGTCTTGCTGCACCTAGCCATATCTAGATAAGACTATTGGTACTCTCACTTCATGATAAATTCGCTACCGGGTGGCACGAGTAGTGAAACCGACGATTGATGTAGTTCAGCCGATTGCCGTAAGGAGATGCTATTCTATATAAGCGATAGGGTAACATTAGTGTTTTATCGGACATTGTCCGGCAATATCATAACATTCAAGCTCATCTTTCTCGGAATACGTAGCGATGTAACATAATTGACGGATGAAGAGCAGCTTTAGATAGAAGAGGTGATGTAGATCCAGCTGAATGGCAAGAGCTTCGAGCAAAGCAGATCCGCGTCACACATCCCTGTAGCTCAGTCCTCCTCAGTCCCCTCCGACTGTAGTGCACCAGCCATCTCGTACCGCTGTTCTGAACTTTCTTCCATGCTCTGGTCCGTATTCTGATGGCCACCTCGCCTGATTGGCGTTGGAGTATTCGGCGTTTCCTCCGCCTGCTCACTGTCACCCTCGTCGGCGGCCGCCGCAACGTCAGCCTCCAGAGCGGCCATTCTGATTACGAACTCGTCCTGCAATTTCTTCATCCAAGTGGCCAGAACTTTCCCCTGCATGTTGCCCTCCTGAGCTTGTAGCAGCTGCTCTCTCAAACCCAAGACCAGCTTTCTCCGTCTGGCGAGGAGGACTATTTTAGAAGTCTTCTTTCGTCTCTCTAGGTTCGCGTTCAGTTTCTTCGAGACCTCTTCTGCAACGCGAATGACCTCTGGCGGGAGATTCATCACCTTAGCGAGAGCAAGACCGTAGTGTTCTTCCTCCACAGCGCCACCAGCGACCTTGTACAACATAGTCATTTTGTCCGCCTCGCCCATCTCGACTGAGAGATGAAGATTAACAACGCCATTGCGCTCCGCAAGGATTTTCGTCAAGTCACGGAAATGAGTTGCAAACCAGACGAGAGCCTTGCTATCTACTAGCGCCTCCGCAATAGCTATGGCAATACACAGTCCATCGCGGGTGCTTGTGCCACGACCAAGTTCATCGACGATGACCAGGCTTCGCTTGTCAACATTGCGAAGAATGAAGGCAGTCTCACGCATCTCAGCCGCGAAAGTTGAAACATTGGCCTCGATGCTATCGTCCATCGAAACTCGCGCGAACAGTTGGTGGAAGATGGGAAAGGTGGAGAAAGAAGCTGGCACAAAGCTGCCACATTGAGCCATGACTGCCATCAGAGCAATCGATCGGATGTACGAGCTCTTCCCACTCATGTTGCATCCCGTGATGATTTGAAACCTGCTTTGCTGAGTGGCGTAAGCGTCGTTGGGAACGTATTTCTCTGCATATATCTTTTCACGAATGGGATGTCTTCCCCCCTTGATAGCAAGGGTCTGCGTCAATGCAGGTCTGCAATAGTCTTGCGTCGTGACCAATTGAGCAAAAGAAGCAATGACATCAAGGAGAGCGATAGCATCACTGATCTTGAACAGTGGAGCGATCTCCGCACGAACATTATCAATCAGCAGCTGTACACTGCTGTTGCTCATCTGAAGTACTTCGTGATGGGAGTCAATGATCTTTTGGTTCCATTTGAGGAGGTCTAAAGTCTGACACTCGATCATGTTCCTTTTCCGAAATACGTTTATGAACACAGCGGGCAGCTCACGATCCTCGAGTTCCGAGGCTGCAATGCGTATATAGTACTGCCTAGCAGTATCGTATTTCAATTCGATTACTAGCTCATGTGTCTCTAGATCGCTATTAGCATTGTATAGACATGTAATTGCGTGGATTGCATGCCGCCAAGGTCTGTGACAAGCTGATACGCGTCTGCATTGGCCTCTTTGTAAGTCTGTCTAGCCACATCTAGTAGACCGTTAACCCCTGACTGTTTGCTGTTAGCTATGTCGTAGTCCTTCAGACTCGGGTTGGCACCTGACCTTAACAGCGTAGGTTCTCTGGTTACGCAGGTCTAGGGGTTGGCTTTGATACGTGATGTCTTCGTTGATAGTTTCATCAATCAATGACTGTACATCGGCATAGTTCTCTGGTGCACATAGCTAGATCCATGTGAGTATAGATCAGAATTACCACTCAACAATCTCACTTGGAAAATAGACATAAGGAGCCCGCTCATTGTCGTTCCCAATGCCTCGTGTATTGGAGAGATGGACTTTATGTACTGCTTGAGAAGTATCACGTTGTTGATGGCTTGCTCTGAATGCTGAATCGAAGGTCTAGTAGGGATGATTGTTATCTGGCTGCGTTAGCATATCGGTATCTCAGTTTCGAAGCTCTATACCGCTGTCAAAACTCGGTCGACGTCCACAAAGGCTTTCAGGGCTAGCACCGGCGTCAGCATATGGCAGCGAACGATAGCCACGTAGCTGAATAGGGAATTGATGAGAAATTCGGAACAGGCAGCATGATTTGTATTACATGTAAAAAGAAGGAGAAATTGCAGGGCAACTCCAAATTTACCTTGGCGAATCGCAAAGAACACGTCCTCCTTAGCGGTCAACTCAGCAAGAGCATCCCACCTCTTTTCTAGGATGTCTTTGTCGGTCGAGGGCTGCAACACTGTACTTTTCAAGAGTCGAGCTCCCATAGGTGTTAGTGTTTGGTTTAGTAGCCCGTAGAGGCAGTCTCTGGATTTGGCATTCTGTAGATTCTCTATCAATTCTAGGGAGCGCATGGTCGAGAGATCAATCATCATTGCTCCTTGGGAAGGTTCGTATTTGATTCGAAGAGAATGAAATGGGAAAGAATTCAAGAGTACCAGCTCGATATACTTGAGCCCCTAAGAAAGATAGACTTAGTGGGAACACATGTAGGACCCTATGACCAACAAACCGCAGCGAAGCAGCATATTGCATAGTAGTTTCCATTGACAGAAACTTTCAGCGCTTCGAGATCCTGCTTCATCGCCAATTGGCGTATGTAGTCCATTCCAGTTGTCTCAGCCCAGTATTTCCGATCAATGACAGTCACGCGGATGTGGGGTAAGTTAGCCTTGACCACAGAATAGAGCTTGGATTCAGGCTGTGCAGCAGTGGTCATAAAAAGAATCTCTGTAGGCTCGAAGACTGCGAGCTTATGCTCTGTTTTGACATAAGTTTGATTATCAGAGATTTGACAAAGGACAGCTTCAGTAGTAGAGAGATTGATAAAAGCCAAGCCAACGATAGGAGAGAGTCCTCTTGATTCACTGATGGCACAGATGATCTGCTGATCTCCGCCGGCTGTGGAAGCAGCAGTCTTGGGTCTCGTTCGAGGCCGACCAGTAGTGGCCCTGCTCATACAGGTACTTGGACGAGGCGTACTGCTTTCACCTTCAGCATAGGAAGGGTAAGGTGTGGTGGCCGACGTATAGGACGTCGAGGCACGGCTAGACCCTGGCATGATAGAGGCAAGTCCCACGTCAGTGCTTTGTCGCTATGATTGAAACAAGATTTCCAACAATACTAGGTAGAGGACGACAAGGAGGAGGCCATCTAAGGCGGAACGACAAGTGTGTATGTTGGCGCGTAGCCCGCCTATATAGACGCTATCGATAAGAGTGAGCACAAATTAATTAGTCTGATGCGGAGTGCAATATTTAGCAATGGCTACGACGATTCCACCCCTAAGCAAGCGTCAACGGACTGCGGTCGCCGAAAAGAGCAGAGAACAACAGGACATCGACACGGTTCCAGAAGACCTTGGATCAATTAGAGTGCAATTCACCGATCAAGCTACTGGGCAGGCCTCTGGTGCCCCAGTCTCGATACCCGTAGCAGACGCTACTGTCAAAAACCTCGAGCTACTTCTAAACACTCTGCAGAGACACGTAGGTGGGCCCTAGATCATAGGTCGCTCTCACCCTCCTATGGACTGAATTCGTCCTGACAAAGTAGCAGGATGCGTCGGAACGAATACCATACCGCTTCACCTTTAATGCTGGTGATACCTCCCTCGGCATAACCAGCGACCTCTACCATGCACTCTTAAAGCCTGGTCTGAAGACCACTGAAGATTCCATCAGTCTCCAATATACTCCACAAGCCATTTTCCGCGTTCGCCCGGTGTCAAGATGTTCGTCCTCAATACCTGGCCATGGTGAGGCCATCCTATGTACTGCGTTTTCTCCGGCATCCTCTTCTCAATTGGTGACTGGGAGTGGCGATGGGACGGCAAGGCTGTGGGATATGGACACTAGCACCCCACTTCATACTCTAAAGGGCCATACAAGTTGGGTGCTTGTTGTCAGCTGGGCACCAGAAGGGTCTATAGTAGCTACAGGATCTATGGACAACACTGTCCGGCTATGGACCCCTAAGTCTGGAGAAGCGCAAGGACCTCCACTTAGAGGCCATACCAAATGGGTCACGAGCTTAGCATGGGAGTAAGTCATATCCTGAAGATCGCTGTGTACTTCACCTCATTACGAGCAGCCGATAGATCTCATGAGTCGAGCTGCTACCACGGCATAAAAGGCTGATATTCGAAATTGTCAGACCCTACCACCTCCAGGCTCCTGGACGGCCGCGGCTAGCTTCTTCATCCAAAGACGCCACTGTGCGAGTTTGGGACGTCGTCACGAAAAGGATAGAGTTAGTATTTAGCGGCCATAAGGGTTCCGTTTCTTGTAAGTGACAAACTTTCGAGATCATGGCTTCATCTGTGTACCCCCATTCAAGTTGTAGGATATGTCCTCGGGAATTGTGCAGCCCGCGCAATTAGAGTCTCGATTATATATCAAATTTTCTGACGGAATGACTGACAGGCGTACGGTGGGGCGGAACTGGAAACATCTATACTGCCTCTCACGACAAGACTGTCAAAGTCTGGGATGCCAGCAAGGGCACACTGATACACACCCTCTCCTCCCATGCTCATTGGGTCAACCACCTAGCACTATCCACAGAATTCGTTCTCAGAACCGCATACCACGACCACACAAACGACGTCCCTACGACGCAAGACGGCAAGATTGCTAAAGCCAAAGAGCGGTTTGAGAAGGCTGCAACCATCAACAAACGAATCGTCGAACGCCTCGTGACAGCCTCTGACGATTTCACAATGTATCTATGGGAGCCCTCCGAAAGCACAAAACCGGTTGCCCGCCTTTTAGGTCATCAGAAACAGATCAATCATGCAACCTTCAGTCCAGACGGATTCTGGATCGCGTCTTCCGGCTGGGATAACCACGTCAAGCTATGGAGAAGCCAGGATGGTAAATTCATGACTACCCTCCGAGGTCACGTCGGGCCGGTAAGCCATTTGTATAATGACCGTCTCCCCGTACAACAGCACATAACCATCCAGAAAATCAATGTATTGCCCCACATCTTCCAGGAATCTCCCCAACTTCCAATCATGACTGACCCCTCAAATCTCATAGGTCTACATGTCGTGTTTCTCCCCAGACTCAAGGTACCTCATCAGCGGAAGCAAAGACACCACGCTGAAATGCTGGGATGTCGCGAAAGGTACGCTGAAGGAAGATCTACCGGGCCACAAAGACGAGGTCTATGCCGTCGATTATAGTCCCGATGGGGGCAAAGTGGCTAGCGGGGGAAAGGACAAGGCGGTCAGGGTTTGGAGACATTAGTCTCAGAGCCTGAGCCTTTTGCTACTGTGGACCACTTATAAAGTTGCATTTGTGCACCCTACCTTCGATGGGATGTCGATCTTATGCGGTAAGAGGTGCGAAAAGTATACCACTTTGCTCCGCCTGGGTGTTTATATCTCTTCACCCATGATATGGTGTAATGATCGATTCAAGGGGGAAAGTTCCGAGAACATTAGCATGCAGGACTCCCAGCTTCTGCGAGAACATAACAGATACTCAGACCGTTATCTACGCCAATAAACTATTCAATGACCTGTGCTAGTTTCTTGAGGGGTCATGTCCCGCAAATGCAGAGGGTCGGCCCTTTGCCGGTGAGTACATGGTAAATCTGCCTGTAGACCAAAGCACACAACCCATATTATCAATACCTCATACCCTCAGACAAGCTGACGCATCAGGGTAGCTGCCTCCCGGACGGCAGAGACTACGCGTCAGCCATCGCCCACCCTGTGATATGGCGTACAGTGCTATATAAAACCCAAACACACACAACACACGCTATGCGAAAAACCTCCAGCCTAAGCCAACTCCTCACTCTCATCCAACACCTCCTCCATAATCTCCTCCACCACCGCCCCCCCCTTCTCCTCCCCCTCCCCACCCCCCTCCTCATCCTCATCCACAACCTCCTTCAATCCCAATTCCCTCCTCTCATCCCTCAACATCTCCGCTTCCCGCTCTCGCCACGCAAGCCACTCGCTAAACACCCTCCGCCTCTCCTCCACAATCGCGCCCTTTTCTTTATCCTCTTCGATGCGATCTTGCTCTTCGAAATCTTTGCTGTACTCCCGGAGGTTCTTCCGGATGGTCTTTTGCTCGTCTCGGCTGAGCAGGGTGGGCGGACGGGGTCGCCACGAGAGCTGCTTGAACTTTTCGATGTGCTCTTCGCGTAGGAGCTCGCCTTTGAAATCGTAGAGGTGATAGCCGTTCTCCATCTGCAATTTGTTAGATTAGATTGAGGAGAGATGAGATGTGAGTGGGAGACTTACGGTATGCTTCCACACGCTGGCACTACTGAATACATATCGTCCCGTTGGATCCCAATCTACGTCCGTCACGCCGTAGTGGTCGGCTGTGTTCATATGCTTTAGATTCGCAGTCAAATCCTTGTCGCTTTCCGGCTTTTCACCCTCGAAGTCCAAATCCCAGAAGTCGAGGTCGAAACTTTGTTGTGAGTGTACTGTGGCCACTACGACAAAACGTCCCTTGGGAGACCAGTAGATTGCGTTGCTGTTTTTCTTCTCGATTGTCTGAATGTGTTTAAAATTGCCGACACCTGCACCTTTACTTTTCTCCGGACAGAAAAAGGACACAGCGGTCTTCGGAGGCACGGCGGTCGCCATCACGACTTCAGCCGTTGTGATGAGGACAAAACGGTCACCCTTCGGCTCCCATGCGAAATTGATGACGGTATCCTTGATTGAGTCAACGACCTCGACAGGCACTCCCTTTTCTCGTACTCGGAAAATCTCAAGGTTAGTTGCCAAAGACTTCTTCGATTTCGAATGCCGGTCGACTTTGACGCAGACGTAAGCTGCCTGTGACTGCCAGTGTAATTTGGCGTCGGAAACATTGAAGAGATTCCTAGTCCGTACAATCTCTTTTGACGGAATGCTCATCAGCCCAACTTTCGCGGGGTTGCTACCGATCTCCGGAGTCCAAAAACAGAACAGTTGCTCGTATTTTTTGACCGAATCCCGCTGCGGTAGTGCCGGAGCCCACTCAAAGTCCATTATACCTTCGATCTTGATCGTGCTCTTGTCTAGAAGCGTCATTTTAGGTAGCTCATACACAGACAATGACTGCCCTTCCAACATTCTCGCAACATATTTATCGTCAGACGACCACTTGAACGCAGGCCACGGAACCTTCTTCTTGACCGGCTGTCCATTCTCCGCCTCTGGAGGGGCTGGTAAATCATGCATCTGGAATGACCTTAATGGCCTACCAGTCGCTACGTCCCAGATGATGTAATTTTTCCCGTCCTCTTCTTGAGTTAGTATAGGGTCATCCTCTGCCACTTCGATGGGCTTGAACGACCAGGTCGTGATGTAATTTTCGCAAGGAGAGAAATCGATCAAGTTGCATAATGGATGTGGAAATCTCGATTGTCTTGTCCAAGAAGGGCCACCCCAAAGCTGTACCCCTCTAGCATGCATGGTAGCGAGATATGTGCCTAAAGGTGACCACATGATATGGAATTCAGTCCAGTGTTGCCGATCCTTAATCATCTCCGGCGGATCTTTCTTCTTGTTCCAGAACACACCCACTCCATCCCCTCGCAGCATGACAAATTGGTCTCTGCCATTTGGGTCACTGAGCCACCAGCGGAGATGTTCTTTCTCAGTAAAGTCATCGAAGTGCGGTGCCTGGTACTCGTCGTCGATGCGTCCTTCTCGTCCATAACGTTCGATGTCTGTAAGCTTGTTTATGGCGAAGGTGTGCCTTCTGTCTATGGCGGTGCCATGTAGCTGTTTGGTCGCTGCAATAGCCTGTTGCGGCGTTTGATACTCAACGAAAGCATAGCTATATATATTAGTCTATGATATCATTCGGACTGACAAGTGGCGAACCCTTCAGTCATGTTCTTGTCGTTGAGAGGCATGAAGAATCCATCTTCTTTAACCTTGCCCGCCTTATTCAGCTGCTTGATCAAAAACTTGACTAATTTGGGTTTGCTGTCCTCTGGGACCACGGGCAGCCCATCAACCACGACGAAGGCATCTAAACCTTGCTCCAGTCGTACATGATACTGCTCCTTCAAGTCTGTAGGCAATAGAATTAGTAAACAGAGCGCCTCAAGAAAGGGCCACAGCTGCGGACCTGAGTAGTCAATGTCCTCTTCAGAATCGTAAGTGCCATTGTCTTCGGTCAGATTATCAAAACTGGGCGCCATGATGTGTGGTTTCGGAGCTGTGTAGTATGTCAATATTTGATTGCCACCAGTCTGCGTGCGTAAGATGTTTCAATGACAATATGTCGTGGGCGGAGTTTACTTTGCGGAGTTCACGTTGTCTCGCTTAGAGCGGGAGGGAACCGGTCCTCATTGGGACAAGGCGGTTTGGATCCCCATAGTTGATTGACCACAAGGTCTCACATGATGATTCTATGGGGAGAATTCCTTTGAGTCATTAGAGGTCTTTCATGACTCATTCAATACCGCAGACCGTAATTGTGCAACGAATTTGAGCTTGGCTGAGACGTCCTCTCCGCAACTAAGGTAGCCACCTAAGTAGCGTAGAAGACAATGGGCTTATCCGATTGGCGAGAAGCGCTAGATGCCGATCTTCTCGTTATAGTTCTCGACTTCTGGCTGCCCCATTCTGCCCTCATCAGATGAGCCTCATACCTTAAACTACTCTCTCTCTCTCTCTCGACCTTGTCTGACGCTACCATTCTACCTTTGCTGCTGCATTTGCAAGTCTTCTTCCTCATGATCTAATTGCGCCAGCAGGGCGGCCTGTCGGTATCACAATTCATGTAACTTTGTCACTCGTTTGGCTGCAGAATCTGGGGTCATATTTCGCTTTAATTATCGCCAGCCCAGAGGACATCTGCTCTAATATTAGCCTCTTTACGTGCGAGCTCAGGTCAAGCTTACGCTTCGCTAATTTTGGTTCCGCAACCTCACTTGTACAATGTCTTGTATGCATATGATTCTACATGCATTAGGAGCCTCCATTGACCATGCCTTATCCACTAGTACCTCCAGAGGTTGAAGCGTCCTTCATAATCATCATTGACTCTATTCTGGCCGCCAGCGACTTGGATACAATTTCAGAAAAGCGCATCCGCAAAGGTCTCCAAGCCTCTGTGCAGTATGACATTACCCCTCAAAAGGTATTAAAGCTTTCTCACATAATGCTCGCCTATCCCTGACCCGAGTTCAGTCTGCCATTAAGGCTCTCATCATGGCTCGCTTCGACAAGTTCGACGCTCAGAGGAAGTCAGCAATGAAGACAAATGGCTTCTCAAAGACCACCAAGGACGAATTTCCCGCAAACTCAGGCTCCAGCGGCCCTGCATCCCCACCCACTCAGAGGAATCTGGAGCAGAAGGCGGAAAATGAAGGACTCTCCGATGTTAAGCTGACGCCAAGTCTCGGAAAGCACAAGCAAGAGAGTGTTGATGATGATGACGATGATGATGAGCTGTCAGACATTAAGGACTCGCCGCCACCGAAGAAAAAGAAGAGAATTGATCACGATAGTGATGCGGCCTTTGCCGCAAGACTGCAAGCACAAGAGAATAGCAGGATAAGATCTACGAGAGGTGGTGGACCGAAGGCGACCCCGGCAAAGAAAAAGAAGACGCCCAAGAAAAAGACGTCAACCAAAGTCAAGGCTGAGGATGACAGCGACTTGGAGGGATCTGGGTCCGAAATCAAGGAGAAGAAGGTTAACAGAAGTGGTGGATTTCACGTATGACCAGTGTTCTCTCTAGTTTGAGAATGATGTTGACCAAATATCAGAAAGAATTAATGCTCTCTCCGGCCTTGTCTTCGCTACTGGATGAAATCAAGGTATGCCTCTCCTGGACCCTAATCAAAACTCTTGCGATATTGACAAGCCCTGGTAGCTCTCACGTCCTCAAACGGTGAAAAGGATATGGGCTTATATCCGTGATAATGATCTACAGGATCCCAGCGACAAGCGTATGATTCGATGCGATGCCGCAATGAGGGCGGTCTTCAAGCAAGACAAGGTACACATGTTCACCATGAACAAGATCTTGAGTCAGAACATGTACAACACGGATGATTGAGTATTGATGCTTAAGCACGGCTACCTGGTATGGTTTAGGCCGATGCATAGCATTCCCACGCACGGTAATGGCCTACTAAGGATACACCAGAAGATCTCTCAGATTACCCCCTTGAGCACGGGCGGGCTCAAATGCTTGCAGTAAGGCTGGCTTCCGAATGCAACTTCCATACGGCTGAGCTTTCAGTCAGGAATTGCATAAGGTCTGTTCTTGGTCATTGGAAATGGCTCTAGATTTTGATTTGTCATTTAGCGAGCCCCAATTGAATGCATAACGAGAAAATTCTGTGAATCGGAAACCTTGGCTGACCAGTTTTGCGCTCCGATATGAATCATTCGGAAAGCATTCTTCGGCTTTATCAAGTAATCCATTGTTCTGTCACAGCGCTTGACTGTAGAAGAAAGGAGTCATATCAGCCCTGTGGGCCTTGGCATCTCGTCAGGAACGGACCCCACGGAAGCAGAAACTCTCATCCAGTTGCTCAAGCATTATCTTCTTTCGCTACTCTTCTGCAGGCCTACTATTCGAACTACCCAGCCAATTGCAATATCAGTCGATATCCAAACATCGTCCCCTTGTCGTACCCGCTTTCTCAGATGGCTTCCACAACCACAACACCTGCTGCTTCAACGCAAGATAATGCCGAAGCGAATGTACCAAGTACAATTCGACCGCAGCCCCGTGATGCTGCAAATAAAACGAGAGAAGGGCGCGATAGAGCCCGAGGGCCATCAGGCCACGACAGCCCACGCGGGGCACGACGAGGAATGAGAGGAAACCGTGGCAATCGAGCAGATGGAGGTCTGAATCAACACGCAAGACGTACGTCGAATGCGGCGAACCTATTAGCCTCGCCTCTACCACCACCTCCTGATCTTGGCGGTGGAGGCAGCTTTGGTACCCGTCCATCCAAAGATGCCGAAACGAGAGAGGACGAGGTGGATGTGGCGCAGCAGGTGCATGGGCAGCAGAATGGGGTTGAGGAAGACATCGAGGCAGAGGTCTGTTTTATCTGTGCCTCACCCGTGGTCCACCATTCCGTCGCACCATGCAACCATCGAACATGTCACATCTGCGCATTGAGATTGCGAGCACTCTACAAAACCAGAGCATGTGCTCACTGCCGATCGGAAGCGAAATTCGTCGTTTTCACTGATGACGCAGCGAAACGCTACGAGGACTTCTCGGATGCCGACTTCCAGGAGACCGACGATGTGCTTGGGATCAGGTATGAGAACAAAGAGATTCACGGTGACACACTCCTGCTACTTCGCTACAACTGCCCAGATCAAAGCTGCGACCTTGCCTGCCGGGGCTGGCCTGACCTTCACCATCACGTCAAGAGTACTCATCACAAGGTCCTGTGCGATCTCTGCACAAGGAACAAGAAGGTATTCACACATGAGCATGAGTTGTTCACGCAGCAAGAGCTTCGGAAGCATGAGAAGTTTGGAGATGACAATCCGGGAGCTATAGATCAGAGTGGTTTCAAAGGCCATCCGGAGTGCGGCTTTTGCCGAATACGTTTTTATGGTGACGATGAGCTGTACACCCATTGCAGGGACAAACATGAGAAATGTCATGTTTGCGATCGTAGGAATCCAGCGAGGCAGCAGCAATACTACGTGGACTACAACTCACTTGAGCAACATTTCAGTAAGAACCACTTTCTCTGCGCTGACCAGGAATGCATGGACAAGAAGTTTGTTGTCTTTGAGTCCGAGATGGATCTCAAGGCACATCAGCTGGAGGCACATCCAAATGGGCTGTCTAAGGATGCTAGGAGGGATGCGAGAAGGGTCGATATATCTGTATTTGACTATCGCACTCCACACCAAGACAATAGAGGAGGGAGGAGAGAACGAGAGGGCAGAGGTAGAGGCAGGGGTAGAGACCCGAATACTGAGCCCCTACCACAGTCATCAGCTCAGCCACTACGTAGGGACGAACTTGCTTTCCAGAGACAGATGGCTGTTCAAAGTGCCCAATCCACTACACCAAGGGTCTTCGGCGGCCATTTGACCTCTACTGACGCGTATGCCGCTAGACCGACAAGTGGTCATCAAAACACAATCACTGCACCTCGCAACCATACTGCTGCTACAGCCAACAACTCGTTCCCACCTATCGACGATCTCAACATCAATTCTGACACAAGCGGAACACCAATCCCTGCCCAAACTGCTACAGCGGTGACTCCGCAAGAGCAAGCTCGGAAATTGCAGCACTCTGCAGTCATGGGTCGAGCATCCACTATGCTCAAACATGACCAGACAAAGATCTCAGACTTCCGCAGTAGCGTATCCTCATATCAAAATAACAAAATCACAGCCACGCAACTTCTCGACGCATTCATCTCGCTCTTCGATGTACCTTCAGCAGACCTGGGTAAGCTCGTCAAAGAGCTTGCTGACATTTACGAAAACGAAGGCAAGCGTAACAACCTCCTCCAAGCATGGAATGACTGGCGTGCCATAAATGAAGACTATCCCTCGTTGCCAGGACCCAGCGGCGTCTTACCTGGATCATCAACTTTTGCAGCAGGGAACGGCGGTCTGAGGGTCCTCAGATTGAAGAATTCAACAGCTCAATCGTCACGATCAGCTGTCAGCAGAAAGGGCAGCTGGAACAATACAAAGAACGCCAACCCATTTCCATCGATGCCAGCTCCAGCATCAGCCAACAGAGTAGGCGCAGGCCACGTTGGCGCGACTCCTTGGATCTCTCCATCATCGTCATCGAGGCAGTTAGCATCTCCATCACAACCAACACCTAGGCCGTCAACAGCTTCCGGCAGGGGAAATGGCGCGACCGTAGATGCTTTCCCCTCGCTACCGGCTGCCGCAAAGCCTAATACCATGATCTTTGGTCTCACAAGAGGAACGGTCAGACTAGGATGGGATGATGGAAGGAATCATAGTAGTTCAGCTAATCCTTGGGGTGCTGCGAATGGTCACACTGGGAACTCCACGCCTGCTGATACCGAGAACGAAGAAACTGGAGATGCCGAACAGAGCAAGAAGAAGGGAAACAAAAATAAGAAACAGACAATATACAAATTTGGTTAATCTAGGTCAGCCACAAGGCAGGCTGCATTGCTCAAAGAGTTTTAGCAGTGCCCAATACTCTCTGGATTGACGAGAAGATCTTCCACTAATCAAGGTCCTGAGGTGCGACCTCGTTAATTCCGCCTGATGTCTGGCCAACCTTTGCAGGCTCGCTATCACAAGAGTAGCAGCAACGAAGACATGATGTATAGAGCGATTGTACACTGCTGGAGTCAATGTACTCCCGGCTTGTTTCATTCCATTCAAACACCTCCGATGTGATAGGGTACAGCAATCTACTTACTGAGATAGCGGCAATTATCTAAACGCCAGCAGCCGCCAAGCCAAGGCCTCAAATCGGCCTCCTGGACGAATCACTGTTGATGAAACAAGAAACCTCGAAACACATGGAAGACGCAAATAAAAAGATGCTGTGGCGCCCTTCCTATCGTCCTCCTTTGTCGATAGCCTTTGAGACGATAGGTGGTACACCTCGTTTGGTCAAAGGAAACAAGTAATAGAAAGCATGCCCCTTGTCACCATATCCTCCGCGTCCTTCCTTTGCAATTGTTGCTGCTGGTCCTCACGTGCGAGATCCTGCGTAACCCTCCTGCGAAACATATCTGTGTTACCACATCTCATTTTTAAAGCTACTTCAAGTTCTTCACTGTGCCACATTTGCTGCTCTCCAACACGCGCAATGCTCCTCTCACTGCTGCCTCTCCCTCTCCTCGCAGTTCTCCCCACTCTCACAACAGCAGTGATAGTAACAATAACCTCCACATCCACCATCACCAGCAATGTCGCTTCACCCACCAACTCCGCCACTACAAGCGACCAATACACCTCCGACTCCACCTTCCGCTCCACCATCCTTAACAGCACGAACACCTACCGTTCCGAACACAATGCCACATCCCTCTCTTGGAACACCTCCCTCGCAACCTACGCAGAAACCTGGGCCCAAAGATGCCAATGGGAACACTCCCACGGCCCCAACGGCGAAAACCTAGCCGAAACGTACGCAAACGTGACAGCCGCCGTCGACGGCTGGGGCGACGAACGCGCAAAATTCAACTTCGGCAACGGAGGCTTCGGTGAGGGAACGGGACATTTTACGCAGTTGGTGTGGAAAGGCACGACGACCGTTGGGTGTGCGAGGGTGGATTGTGCAGGTCAAGCGGGGGGGAATGTGCAGGGTTGGTTCGTGGTGTGTGAGTATTATCCGCCGGGGAATGTGGGGGGGCAGTATCGGGAGCAGGTGGGGAGGGAGATTCGTCAGCTTTTGGCGCAGGGGGACGGGGAGGTGGAGAGGTATGCGGCCTATCTTTATGCCAAGATGAATGGAGCGAGTAGGGGCGGGTTGAGCTGGGGCTCCCTGCTGGCTTTGGGGGTTGGGGTGGGGGTGAGCTTGGTGTTGTGACGGGTATTGTTACACGATCTTTTCTGATATGTAGATTCGATAGATTTCGACTGAAAGATGTAAAATTGTACATCTCCTTCATCCCCTATCCTGCTGTGTACCATCTTTCTTAAATCTTCCAATCATTACTCTCCTCTACCCTCATTCTAATTCAAGAGTGCAAATACGAACCCCAACCCCTACCTCCTACCCCTTCGCATCTCCTCCATCCCAAAACCCCATCCCCACCGCCCAATACTACCCCCATCCCCTCAACTTCAACCCCCTAGCATCTACAGAGTCTCTTGATACTCCAGCTCCCAATCACCCTCATACTTCAACCACAAATGTCCACTACATGGAAGTATTACAAAGAAAGCAGGCGCTTTGAAGTCCTGAGTTCTAGTATCCTATATCCCATGAAATACGTGATGAATGGTATACGGAAATATCGGATTGTTTCCTGTATAGCGGATGAATAATACCATCCTGTATTATCCCCAATGCCATCCATCCCACATCCCACACTCCCCCCAAACCAATCCCCCAATAATACCACTCTCACACCACCATTCCACCACCACGCCAAAAGGACACTACAACCACCCGGCATTTTCCTGATGCAGGCCAAGTAGATATCTAGTGAGAAACGTGGGAGTGCATGCGGCGTGTTATGGTTTTAGGATGTGGGGAGGTGGAAGACGGGAGGGCGTATGTTGGTGTGGATGAGGAGGGGGTTGGGGGTGAAGAGGGGAGGAGATGAGGGTTAGGGAGATGGGGAGGGGTGAAGAGGGGGGGAGGAGGGGGGATTGGGGATGAGGGAGGAGGTGAGGATTGGGAGGAGGGGGGGGAAAGGATGAGGGAGAGGGTGAAGAGGAGGGGGGACGGGGAGGTAGGTGGGGAGAAAGGGGGCTGGGATGAGGGATGAGGAGAGGATGGTGAGGAGGGAGGAGAGATGTTCAGTTGATGATTAGTAGAGGGAGGATGTCCTGAGAATAAAACCGAATAGGAGCATTTGGTACCTTTATCGCTTAACGTATTACGTTTCGTGGATTTGCACTGAACTTAGGAAGCGGGACGTCAACAAGATAAAAGTGATGGGCGGCTGTTGGACATTCATCTCGAAGGAATGAGCGATATGCGCGTGATCGATAAAGTGTCGGCGCAGCTCGATCGGTTCATCTTTCTGATTCCGTTCTCTTAGATACTGCAAGACATCCTCTAAGCCTGTCCATGTTCCCTGAGCCGGTCATGTGAGGCTGTTAGGGGCAGCCTACGTCCCCTTCAGCAGGCTTGTGAGAAGAACACGTTAGAATAGCGCCCAGAACGCCTTACCGGGAAAGCCAGCGATGTCCTTTGAGGACGAATGTGGTCCTCGGATAGAGAATGCCAATCCGTGGATGATCGGTCGATTATCGTAAAATGTAAAGCTGTTGTTGTCGTAATATGATACACGTTAAGAAGATTGTTGGATTAGCTGGTGGTCGTGGAGTGCTTTATGGTGAGTAGTAAGAGACCTGACTGATTCCAACGAGAGACGATGACACTTCAGTGGTCACAGCACTTGCATTCGCACTTGTGACCGCTGCTTTGGCCATTGGGCAGTAGGGAAGGGCTCCCAGCAATCATAAATTCTATTGCAACGTCAGTTGAAACCACATCAAGTGCTCATGATTGGAATTCAAACCTTGCATCTGCAGTGCAGGGTCAGTTGGAATATCAGGGTTCGTCCTCTGCATAATTTTCGCCGGAGTGGATTTAGTTGAATCCGCGCGGTTAATTTTGGCTTTGAGATTGTAAACATCTTGCGCCGTGACCGAAGAGTTGAATTGGCTCTGCAGAAGCTCCAGCACCTGCTTCGGAGTCTGTTTTGCTTCGAAAGCCTGACGTGCCGCCTCTTGTGCCTCTGTTGACAGCTGACGCAGACTCGGGTGAGAAGTCGCGTTGTTCGACGGACCGTGTCCTGTATGCTTGTCATGCATCATCGTCAACACCCAGCTGCCAGCCGCATTGCGCTTCGCCCTCGCCTTCCATTTGCATCCCACAAGTCTCCGAGTCCTATTCTTCCGCACCCGCGTCTCGTCCGTCAGCTTCCAGTGGTTCACATACTCTCCACCTCGGTCGCAGCGAACGTAGGCGATGCCACGTTTGTAGTTGTTGCTTGAGGTAACACATGCATAGCCGTGTTCTCTACCGTGCTCTTGACACGCCTCCATGAGCTTGGGAAGGTCTGGGAACTCGGCTTGAGGTGGAGGGGGCATGCCATCGTACTCGTCGGTCTGGTAGGGAGGAAGGGGAGGTTGGTCTTCGGAGGTAGGTATCGGGGGCGGAGGGTAGTACACTTCTTCACCAAGATAATCCATCTCGTGAAGTAGTATTCCCAAAATCTTTGATGGCTTCACTACACACACAAGTATGACTGTGGTGTCCGTATCGATGATGCTGGTTCTACAGGACTGGAGTCGCGGACTTACAAAGTGGGAGCACTAGCTTGCCAAGACACTAGAGACCCGGGCCGCTGTCTATCCGCCGGCATGCAGCCGCTGTGAGAAGATGACGCGATCACCCGGTCAAGCTAATAACATCGTTGGTTTCGAGCATTTATTGCAGGAACAATCTATACTAGCTGTGGACATCTGTCGTTGGTTTTCTTCCCAATAGTCTAGTGCAGTACCTTAAATCTGCTATAAATTGAAATCCGTATTCTATAATTACACTGCACTGCAGAGTAGAAGAGTTCACCCCCTTCTAGTCCAAACTTACTTCTAGTCCACGCCCTCTTATACTATAACGGCCGACTGTTTCGTCTTATTTTTACTATAAATACTGTAGAAAACCTTAGACTAAATAGATCTTACAGTAAAATATTTTATAAAATAAGTGTAAGGGTGCTACGTAATAACATGGCTATTAAGTACTATAAACGGTGCGTATACGTATATATATAGAACTCTCTATTCTTATTAATAGTAAGACTAATCGCTACCCTTCTCCTTTAAAGGGAATTCCCTCCTCTATATACTATAGGAAAGGGGTAGCGTTATACTACTATATATTATAGACGCCACGTTAATAGTAGCGCTATATTCCTAACTAGTCCTTATAATTATCTCCCTATCTAGGCTCTTAGGCTTTAAGAGTATAAAAGGTTATAATATATTAAAGGCGCTCCCTTAGTAATAGAACCTAGCTTTAATACGTCGGCAAGATCTTAACTCGCCCCTATGCCCTTGGCAAAGACCTTATGCCCGCAGGCCCCGGGGCCGCTCCGGGCTCGAAGGGCAGCGTCACGTGACTGCTGACTAAGTAATATTTTCAAAATCTACTAGTTATTAAATTCTAGGAAGTCACGTGACTGCTTACTAAGTGAAACTATATCACGTGACTGCTTACTAAGCAGAACTTCAAAAGTTTTGATGTTCTATAATCGACGGGGGACTCGGGTAACGTACCCCGGAGCCACCCCCAACGCCACCCTAAAAGCGACCCCGGAATCGATCGATTCAGCCGATTTCTACGCGGGGGTGATGCGCTAGGGTGGGTCGCAATAGGGGGCGACAGCGTGGTAGTCATGTTACCTCGGGTAGTTGACGATGATATGACAGCGTTGGTTGCGGGAACCGTAACGCTATTGCCTAGCGCCCGGAAGCCTAATCTTGGGGCGGCCCCGGGCGCTAGGCAGGTTGCCCTTGCGGCCCCTACTGCCCCGGGCGGACTCGTGTCTGCCCCTGCGGCCCCAGGGCAAGCTTTCTCAAACCTCGGCCCTAGGGGCCCGGGGTATCCCTCCGGGTTTTCAGAAATTGCCGACGTAAGAGCGTAATAATATAGTTAATTATAAGGCCCTCTAAGCTAAGCCTTAAGGAATATATAGTTTTATTAAACTATAATAATCGCGGATAATACTCTTATATATAATCTTTATATTATAATATATTTTTATTCTACTTCTTATTATTCTTTATTAATTTATTATAAAAGTAGTTAAAAGTCTTAGTATTTTAAAGTAAATAGGAAGTTATTACTATTAAGGGTTTATTAAGTACTTAAGGCGTACCTTCTTTATATAACTTTAATACCCTTCTTCTAATTATAACATCTTTTATTTTTTATTAATTATATTAAGTCCTTTTTAATTTTTATTTACTTTATTACCTCCTTTATACCTTACTATACCTCCTTATACTTCTAGTAGTTACTTTATAAGTAATTTTTAATAATTAACTTACCCTCTACTAATTAATAAAGGCTCCTACTATCCCCCCTTATAATAGTACTTAACTACCTTTACTAAGTTATTTATAACCTATTCTTATATTATCTTATATAATATACTTCTAGTATACTATATTTTAAAGTAAAAAAATTATAAGTCTAATATTTTTAGTTAAGGCTTTACTTACCCCTTTAATAGTCTACTCTATATACACGCCTCCCTTAGCTCTACTAGATATAGTTACTATAAGTATCTTAATATTAAGTATAAATAGGAAATCCCTACCCTTACTTATTAGTCCTACGCTTACCTCTTATAAGCCTTAGATATTATAGCTACTTTAGATACTAGCTCTAACCTCCCTTAACTTACTAGATTCTAGTAAACCTTTAATAGGCTTATTTACTAGTACTATTACTACCTCTATTATACCCCTACCCCCTCTACCGCCGCTACTTTAGCTAGGGTAGACCCCGCCGTTATTAGCCGTATTATAAATACCCTTAAGGGTATTCTTAATATCCTCTACTAGTATATATATACTTCTATATCCCCTTTAAAAGCCTTATTAAAGCCTTACTAATATATTATAAAAGCGCCTCCCTCCTATTATAAAGGATAAAGATAAGGATAAGGAGGAGGATCCTATTAATAGTAGTAAGGGTAATAGGCCTAGTACTACTATTAGTATAATATAGTAGCCATTTAATATAGTACCCTTACTAGCTTTAAGTATCTTTTCTTTTTTATTAATAATAATTAAAATCTCTTTCCCTCTTATATAATATAAACTTTATACTTTAAGGTAATCTTACTTAAATCTTTCTAATATATTTAAAGTATTAACTAAGTCCTACTTATATAGCTATTAATTATAGTTATAAGACTAACCCTTCTACTTTACTAAATATTAAGGTTTATTATAAGAGATTTTATAATTAAGAATAACTTTAACCTCCTATTTATCTTTAATATTTATAAGCTCTACTTACGCGGCTTTTATAATACTCTTATTATTACCTTTATATAGCTCTACTAGTAAGACGTAAAAGATATTATATATATAAAAGGTATTAGGTAGTTATAACTTATATACTTAACTATTAATATAATTAAAGACCTTAAAAGGCCTTAGATAATATTATAATAATTTCTTAGTTACTTATACTAATCTAATATACTTTATATTTAATAAGATATAATTACCTATATTATATTATCTTTACTTTTACTATTTATTTATATACTCTACTTATATAGCTTACACTTAGTATAAGTACTACTTTAAACCTTCCTTTTATTTCTAAAGTAATTTAACCCTTTCTTATACTAATAGGACTTCTTCTAATAATAGCTCTAAAAGCTCTATATCTAGCTTAAGTAAATAGTTATAAAGCGCCTTATATAGAGGTGACCTAGTACTAATATACTTTATATAATTATATATAAATTTTATTAAATAAAGTAACTCTACCTAGTTATTTTATCTCTAAGTAGAATAGTAGTATAGATACTACTTAAGCGTACTATTCTACCTCTCTATTTAACTATCTATTTAGGGATAGAAAGTAGTATTAAGCTTTCTTTTTATATTAGTATAATAATATATAGCTACCTAGAAGCTACTTATAAATACTATCCCTTAATTACTAATAATACTTTCTAACTAATTAAACTTTAAGAAGATTTTATAATATAATAGGTTAGTAACGTTAATAATATTAACTATCTTTATAATAGGTAAATACCTAGCTATATTAGTATAGTAGTTTATAACTATTAAGATTACGTTATAGATACTACCCTTCTATTTACTTAGAGGGAGAGTTATAATAAAATCTATTATAATTTCCTAAAAAGGTCTTATAAGTATTAGTAATAGTAATAGTATATTATAAATAGCGTATCTACGCGGCTTTATTAATTAGTAGGTTAAGTATTTTTATATATAATTATAAATATCTTATCCTATTAATTTCTAATAGAACTTCCGCTTAATAAGCTCTTATATATACTTCTATAAGTAGTAGCTAGTATAAGAGTTATTATAATAAAACTTTAAGATTTCTTATCTAATTACTTTATTACTAGGTATAAAAACTACGCCGCCCTTATAAAGGTCCCCTATCTTATCTACTAATAGAGATATATTAGCGGCCTTTTTACGGCCTTAAGACTTTAATAATTATTTCTTATTATAAATATCCTTATCTCCCTCTTAGAGATATTAGAGTATCTTTAATATTAAGTCGCTATACTTATTCTATATATACTCTATTATTAATACGGCCATAATATACCTTCTAGGTACTATTTAATTAATATTAAACTATCTTATAGTAGGGTTTAAGCTATCGCCTACGCTACTCTACGTCCTTAAGAGCGCGTTACTCTCCCCTATTTTTAGGGTATCCTTATCTCCCTCTTAGAGATATTAGAGTATCTTTAATATTAAGTCGCTATACTTATTCTATACGCGCTCTATTATTAACGTGGTTATAATATACCTTCTAGGTATTATTTAATTAATATTAAACTATCTTATAATAGGGTTTAAGCTATTACCTATACTACTCTATATCCCTAAGAGCGCGTTACTCTCCCCCGTTTTTAGGGTATAAGGCTTTCTAAGCCCTATCTCTAACCTTTTATACTATTTATAGTTATAAGCCTTACTATCTTATAAACCTTTATAAACGCTATATATATAATACTTATTAAAAGGAATATACCTAATATTCTTTAACTTATTTTATAATATTAGTAGATAAGTATCTTCTTTATCTATTACTAGTATATAGTCTAGTTACCTTAATAGGGTATTAGCTAGGTTCTTAATACTTATATAATAGTATATCTTAAAGTTATATACTATAAGCTTTATTACTTAATATACTTATCTCCTTATTAATAATATTATTATCCGGAAATACCTTAAGTTATTATAATTAGTAATTACTATAATTAGGTATAAGCTACCTTTTAAGAAGTACTATTATACCTAGAACGCCTTAATAATTATAAGTAGTTCCTAATTATAAGTCTTATATCTAATTTCTACTAAATATAACTTATAGGAATAGAAAGTAATTAAATACTACTTTACCTCTACTCCTTTAATACTAATTAGGAACTTTTATAATAAAATAGTTATAATAGCTAGTATTAAAGTATTAGTCCCTAGTTAGATTTCTCCTATTAAGTTAAATTATATAAGTAATAGCGCCTCGCAAAAGAGTTACTTTAACTATTTAAACGCCGCTCTTATAATATTACTTAATATTAACCTTTTATTTTTAATATATAAATAATTATTTTTTAGATAGTCTATTAACGCCGCGGTAATAGAGGAATAGTACTTAATAAAATAACGGTAGAAATTAGTAAACTCTAAAAAGATTTAAATATCCTTAATACTCCTAGGTTTAGGCTACTCTATTATAGTATCTACTTTATATAAATTTATATATACGCCGTCGCGGCTAATAATAAAGCTAAGGAATTCTACTTCTACTATTATAAACTTATATTTCTTTAGGCTAATATAAAGTTTAAATTTATAGAGATATTATAATATAGCCCTTATAGCTCTAATATAAGACTCTTTATCCTAGGAATAAATAAGAATATTATTTAGATAAATAATATATATAATATTAAGTAGTCTTACTAGGGCCTTATTAATATATACTTAGAATAAGGTAGGTATATTAATAAGTCTAAAAGGTATAACTATATATTTAAAATAGCTATACTTTATATAGAATATAGTCTTCTATTTATTACCCTTTTTTATTTATAAGTAATAATATATATCCTTAAGGTCTAACTTAATTAAGAACTTAGTACTAACTAATCTTATTAATATTTTATTAATTAATAGAAGGGGATATTAATTCTTAATTATAATTTTATTAAGCGCCTTATAATTAATATATAAATATAGTATTCTATCTTTTTTTAATATAAAAAGAATTAGTATACCTACTAAACTTATAGAATATTAAATCTAACCCTTTTTTAAAGACTATGTAAGGTACTCCTTTAATACGCGTAACTCTTTTTTTAATAAATTATAAAGTAGGTTAAAGGGAGGTTCCTTATTCTCCTTTATATTAATCGCGTAATTATAAGGTATATAGGCTAGTAGCGCCCTAATATTCTTAGTTAAAAAGATATCTTAAAATTCCTAAATTTCAAAAGGGAGCTTAACTTTAAGTAGTAGGCTTTTATTACCTACTTCTAAGTATATTATAATATATATAATATTATTAAGCTACTCCTCTAAGCCTTTAATAGTACTAAAGTACTCTTTAATATTACTTTTCTTAATAGGGAATTACTAGTTTTATATAAGCTAATCTACTTAGGGATTTTATTCCTCTAATTATAAATACTTAAGGTAGAAGTTATAGTTAAGGTTTACTACTATATAAAAGGCGCCCTTATAATATTATATAATACTATTAGAGTTAATAAGTTTAATTTATCTTATATAAGAACCTAGTAATAATATTAAGTTACCTACCCTATTATATAAGGTATTATTAGAGCTAGTATCTACTTCCTACTCCTACTCCTTTACTAGGCGTATATTAATATAATTAGTATCTACTTTAAAGTTAATTAATATAATAAATTCTCTTTATAAACTCTTATATTCTACTTATATTATAATAATAAGTCGTCGTATCTACTTTTTCCCTTATACTATAATAGTAGATATAATTATAATACTTAGGGGTTTTTTAAATTTAAGTCTTTTTTAACTAGCTTATTATTAGGCGTAGGCTTATTAGTTATAATACTTATAATTATTAATTTTATATTCTAATAATCCTTTATTAAATATTACTTCTTTTAATAATTATAATATTTAATAGTAGAAAGGTTAGGCTTAGGCCTTTATAAAAGGTATAATAATAAGCTAATAGCGCCCCTCCCTTCTTATTTTATATATAGGCTATTATCTCTTTACCCTTAGAAATTTCCTCTTCCTCTTTATAGATATTAACCTTTAGTAGGAGTATTATCCCTTTAATCTTTATATATAAGTACTATTATATAAGGCTTTAATTAAGTTACTAATATAATAAGGGTATCCCTTATCTTAGGGATATTAAGTTATATTATAAGATAATTATAGAGATCCTTATATAACTTATTTAATAGGTTATCGCGAAGTATATACTTTATTAATAGCTTAAGCTATCTTTCTAACCTAGTAAGGTAATTTATAAAGTTTATAATCTTTTAATATTCCTTTTACTTAGCTTCTAAGTACTAATTACTAGTTATAAGATATTAATTCTAAGGATCCTCTATTTAATCTATTAAAAAACTATTAAAGTATACCTAGAACTACTTATCCTTTAGTATATCCTTTATATACTTATACTACGTAGCCTTAAAGTCTAGGGCTATATAATATAACGCGTATTAGATTTTTATAGAGTTATTCAAAAAGTAGGTTATACTTATTTTAATTATATTAACTATATTATTAAATTATTCTTAATATTCTAATACTAACTTCCCGTTATATATATGTAGATCCTACGGCCTAAGGACGTAGGTCCTATATTAAAGACGCTTTAACTCCGATTCTTTAGTTAATAATAAGTAATAGCGACGACCTACTTAAATAGTATTATTAGTATATATTTCCTACTCTAACTCTTATAAGTATTATCTTAACTCTTATATCTACTCCCTCTTTAAGACTTCTTCTTTAAGTTCTTTTATCCTTTATAATAGTACTTCTTAAGTATTAGGTAGCGGGGACTTAGTTTATACGCCTAATAGCCACCCCTATATAATTAGTTATAATCGCGATATATCTATTATTAATTTATTAACTAAATCTTAAGACTTACTTTCTATATAAGCTTAGTCTCTTATATTAGAGCGGGTTATTTATAGTAGTTAACTAACCTTTTTACCTTATACTTATAATAACCCTTCTCCGCTTATCTTACTAATAGTTAGGCTACTACCCCTAAGTAGGGTAGAGTAATTAGAATATAAGGGTACTACGTAATAATATAGCTATTAAGTACTATAAATAGTACGTATATATATATATATATAAAACTCTCTATTCTTATTAATAGTAAGACTAATTACTACCCTTCTCCTTTAAGGGGAATTCCCTCCTCTATATACTATAGGAAAGGGGTAGCGCTATACTACTACGTACTATAGACGCTACGTTAATAGTAGCGCCGCATTCCTAACTAGTCCTTATAATAAGCCTAATTAAAGTATCTATCCTATATCGTTATTAGGAACTAGACTAGAAGGCTAGTTCCTAAGGGCTAGAATAGATAGTATAAACTACTAGCGAGTAGGTAGTATTATAAAGGTAGACTTAATACTCTAGTAACTTTATAGTTATAAAAGAACTAATCTCTACCTTCTAAGGAGGTAGAGGGAGGACTATCTAAATACCCTTTAAGGAAGCCACCTAGCCTCTTAGATATCTAGATAAAAGGATATCTATTAGATAATAAGAAGTAGAACTAATACCGCTAGGATATTACTAGTAAGCCGTATTATACTAGCTAGATATATTAAGATATCCTAATAATTACCTCTCCTTTAAGGGTATTTATCCTTAAATACTAACTATTATTATCTATAATAGGACTTATTAAAAACCTTTAAAACCCTAGTAGAGAAAGTAAGAGAAAGAGTTCTAAGGATAGTAATAATATAATAACGGTAATATATTATTAATATTATATACTACTAGTATATAAAAGCCTTTATAGTTATAATTTATATTAGTAGTAGGATATAATTATTAATTAAGTTTATTATTATATTACTTTATAGATATATAATATAAATAATAATATAAAAGTTAAGTAATAATATTATACTATTAAATCGCGTAGTTAATATATATAATATAATATATAATAAAGTTATATTTTATTTACTTCTAACTTCTTTTATAACTACTACTATTAATATTAACCTATTATAAGTTACCTTAAGTTATATCTTAATATATTAATAATAGAAGCTAATATATTTAGTATTAATATTATTAATACTTTATAAGATACCTACTATTAGAGTATAAGTATAATATAAAGGATTAATTACTAATATAATACTATATATTAAATAGATAATAATAATAATAATAATAATAATAATAATAATAATAATAATAATAATAATAATAATAATAATAATAATAATAATAAAAGTAAGTCTCTACTTAATATCCTTTACTATTTTATATATAGTATCGCCTTATAATAGTCTTTAGTTATCTTTAAATATAATATAAGTATATTACTTATAAATTACCTTCTTATATAAGTCTATTATATTATATATTTAAGGACCTTATTAATATCCTATTATATTATACTTCTTTTAAATTATTCCTATATTCTTTATACTTAAAGGTATTTATATTAGCTAACTCTTATAATAAATAGTCTAACCCTCCTACTATACCGCCCTTCCCTATTATACTACTAGGGTAGTAGCCCTCTTATAGCCTTATTATATTTAGTACGCTAAGTACCTAGGTTTAAGTCCTAGGTTACTATATAACTATAAGATAGGTAAGGCTTATAGGAAGTACTACTACCTATATAAGAAGTATAAGTTAGTATATAATAATAGGATCTTAATATACTTTACTTATAAATTATTAATAGGTTATAAGTTCCTCTTACCTTTTATACTTATATATTTAGCCTCCTTACTTATAACCCTATTATCGCCCTTTAAAGGAGAAAATTACCCTATTATACTACTTTTATAATATATATTACCACCTTTACCTCTAAGGTAGAAGTAGTGATTTACTTAAGGGAGCGTGGTAAAATACTTTCGCGTAAGCTATAAACCTCTAAGGAATTACTATACTTTAAGGTAGAGGTAGGTAGTTATATAACTATTACCCTTAAGGGTATTCTTAATATAATAAGGTAGTAGGTAAGTCTTTCTATTATATACTTCTTATAATAGGTATTAATACTTTTATAAGAGGGGTTAACTACCCTTACTACGGCGGAGGTTAATAAGGAGTTAGGGGAGGTAAGTATATTATTATAATATTCTACTATCTTTATATAAGTTAATTACGCGTTAGGATAAAGATAATAATAATAATAATAAGGAGGGGATAGGAGAGACTCTAGAGGATATAAAGGAGGAGGAAGAGGCTATTATACTTATACCTACTATTACATTACCCGCCCCTACTTCTACTAGCCCTAGCTATCCCTCTTATAATAGTAGTATTACTAGCGCTTCTACCTTTACCCGCCTTATCCGCGCTACTTACGCTCCTTACCCCCCTTATACCCCTCCTACTTCTACTCCTACGCCTACTCCGCCTACCCCTACTAGAGATACTACCTTATCCTCTAGCGCCTCTTCTTTAATAGCCTCTTCTTCTATAGCCTCTTCTTCTATAGCCTCTAGCTCGCCTTAATACGCTCCCCTTATAAGACTTTAGTATTATACTTTTAAGTAAAGATTCTTTTCTTAAGTTATAAGGATTTTCCCTTTAATTAATTCTTTTCTTATATTCTTCTTTATTAAAATCTCTATTATATAAATATAACTTATAGCTTACCTTATATAACTTACCTTTATAATTAAATAGTTCTATTATAATAATTATATATTAGTATTTTACTTATAATACCTTTTTATTATATATATATTATTATATTCCCTTTATAAATCTTTTATATTTATATCTTTAATAGATATCTACTAATTATATTCTATTTTATAACTAGACTACTTAATTAAGTAGTATTAAATACCTTTACTTTTTATCTTATCTAGAATTTATTCTACCTTATAATATTCTTTACTATTAATAAGTTCTAGAGGAGGTATAAATAATTACTTACCTTTATTAAGATAGCTCTAATATAGTTCTAATAAAGAAATATAAAATATAAGATAGATTCTTTATACTATTAAGAGACTTAAGTAGTATACTTAGTATCTAATTATATCTACTACTTTAAAGGGATTAGTATACTTATATAATAGCTTTTAATTTAGTTTTTTCTACTTTAAGTTCTTTATAATTAATATTACTAGTTCTCCTATTATATGAGACTTTAAGATATAAAGTTTATTATAAAACTTTATAACTTATACTTAAATAGTCTACTATTAATCTACTAATATAGCTCTTACTTTTAAAAGGTTTTCTATATAGTCTTTAGTTATAGTTACTCCTCCTTCTAGAAATTTATCCCTAACTTTATCTTCTATATATAGATTATATCTATATATTATATAGAATAGTAAATAACCTAGTATAATATAAATACTATTATAGTACGCGAATTTAGCTATTAAGAGTAATATAGCCTAATTATCTTATTCTTTATTTAAAAATACCCTAAGGTAATATTCTAATATTTAATTCTAGTATTTAGTCTACCTATCTATTTATAAATAGAAGGTAGTACTTAGTTATCTCTTTATTTTTATATAATAGTAGACTTCTAACTAATAGGTACTTATAAATAAGGATCTTTAATTTAATATAATACCTATTAGTAAACTATATTATAATATTATATTTTTAAATAAGATCTTAGTTAATTTAATAATAATATAAATACTTTTAATTAGAAGGTATTAAACTATCTTTATATATTTATTAATAACTATAAGAATAGAATTATATATAGAATTTCTATATTTACTAGGTAGTAAGCCTATAATAAAATCTATAAAGAGTTCTTCCTAAGGCCCTTTAAATTATAATAAGGATACTATATTATTATAGGATTTATATCTAGGAGCTTTTATCCTTTAATATATTTTATAAGTTTAGATATATAACTTAGTATCTATTAATATTCTACTCTAATAATACTTATATTAGAGTAACTCTAAAGTTTTCTATAACTTAAAATAGCCTACTAAAGTATTATTATAATACCTTATAATAATTTCTATATATAATACTAAATTATCTAGTATATAAAGTACTCCTTTAAATCTTAGTAATCCTATTAAATTAACCTTCTAAGGCTATTTAATAGTATTTTACTTAGAAGCTATACGCTTTACCTTATCTTTTTATTTAATAATAAATAGATTATTACTTTATAATAAGAGGATAAGTTCTTTTAAGGATTCTAATCTAGCTTTATAAGCTATTTTAAGTCTAGTAACTACTCTTACTAATACTTATAAGATATATTATTTATAATTAATAACCCTAGTAATAGGATTAAGTAGTTATATTACTATATTACTTTTATACTAGGAAGGTAGCTTTATACCCCTTCTATCTAAGTTTTTAAGCTTAATTAAGAGTTTCCTAAGCCCTCCTAAGCTAGATAAGTTTATATACTTAGTTATTTCTTTTAACTACCTTTAACTAGAGATAATACTTCCTAAATTTACTAGCTTATTTTATAAGGTAGGTAGGAGTTAGTTAAATAATATCTTAATATTATTATAATTAGGTCTATATAATAGAGTATTTATAGGATTCTTTTTACTAGGTTAATATTTAATATTAAAGTTATATATAGCTAAATAAATAGCCTACTAAGCTTAATAACTATTTAACTACTTTACTTATATAAATCCCCTAAGATTATTATAGTTTATAAGTACTTTAATAGTATAATAACTACCTTCTATATAGTATTACTATTACTTAAAGGCTTTAATAATTATTTATAGCTCCTAATTATATATCTTATACCTAGTCTTAGTAGGTATTAATTTATAAGACTAGAAAGCTACTAGATACTAAGCCCTATTATTATCCTATTAAGATAAGATAGTAGTTATAATAAAATTAGATACGTCTATTTTAATCTAAATTTTCTTATTAGGATTAAAATATATTAAAATAGGTATAGTTATAAAGGTATAATATAAGTTATAAAACGCCTTCTCTTTACTAGCGCCTTATATAAATAGTCCTAACTTCTTCCTATCCTTACTATCTTTTAAAAGGCTAGTTAAGGGGGATACTATTTATAAATAGTAGTATATAAAATACTAGTAGAAGTTTATAAATCTTAAGAATACTTAGACTTCCTAATATATAGTTAGTACTAGCTAGTCTTAGATAGTAAATACCTTATAACTATCTATTAATATACTATTAGTACTTATAATAAATCTAAGGAATTCTACTAAATTAGTATAGAATTTATATTTCTTTTAATTTATATAAAGCTAAAACTTTTATAACTACTTAAGTACCTAGTAGATATATTACTTATAACTTAAGATATCTTTTAAATAAATTAAAATATTATTAAGGTATATTATATAAGTAATATCTATTAGGCCCGCTAAAGCTCTATTAATATAGGCTTAGAATATAACTAGGGTATTTACTAACTTAAATAGTATAATTATATATTTAAAATAGCTATACCGCGTATAAAATACTATCTTCTACTTATTACCCTTATAGATATAAATCTTATAATAAGTATCCTTATACCTTATAAGTAATTAAGTATTTTACTAATTAAAGGGAGAGGATAATAGTTCTTTACTATTACTTTATTTAACTTATAATAGTTAATATATAATTATAAGCTACTATCCTTCTTTAGTATAAATAAAATAGGAGCCCTTATAGGACTAGTAGACTCTTATATCTAACCTTTTAACTTAGTATTATCTAGGTAGATATATAGAGTTTTTAACTCCCTTTATAATAAATTATAGATAGGCTTATAAGGAGGCTTATATCTATTTATATTAATAGCGTAGTCCCTAGGCTTAAATAGGGGTAGTCGTCCTACCTCCTTATTTAAAAAGATATCTAAAAAGTTATAAAGACTTTTAAGTAGCTTTAGTACTTTACTATTAAAGCTCTAGGTTTCCGCCTAGGATAACCTAGTATAGATAATAGTATAAATTACTAATTTATCTTTAAGGGTATTTATAAATACTTATAGCTCTAGGATAGATATACTAGTAGAGTCTAGTAGAAATTACTACTTTTAACTCCCTAGATCTACCTATATCCTAGCTTCTAATAAGGCAGGTATACTAAGAATAATTAGTAACCCCTTCTTCTTAATTATATAAAATATATTAGTATATTAACCTAGCTATCCCTAGCTATTAATAAGATAGTACTCCACCTAGTATATATTATAATAATAGACTAACTAACTATTTATCTATTTAGGAATTAGTAGTTAATAGCCCTCTAGGAGTTTTAAGTTATATTATTTAATAAAGCTTTAAGAGATAATATTAATCTCTACTCTTATATCTATTAAGAAGTTTATATAATCTTATATATCTTATATATTAATAGAATTATTAATATTAATATTATAAATTAATAATAAACCCCTTTTAATAAGTAAGCGCCCTAGTATTAAGGTCTTAATAGAGGCGCGCTTCCTTTTTTTAGTTTAGTAGTCCCTTTTCTAATAATATTAATAGGTATTATATTTAGATTCCTAGGTATCCTAGGCTTATAATAGTCCTTATTATAGTACCCCTTCTTCTTATAATTAAAATATATTAACCCTTCCTTAGCGTCTAATAACTTATTATAACTACTAGCGGGTTAAATACTTCCTATTTTTATAAAAGGATTAATACCTTTATCTTAACTTCCTTCCCTCTTCTAACCTTTATTCCGCCTATTAGAATAATCCCCTTTTTTAATAATATAACTATTACCCACTATTATTCTAATATAATACTACTAGTTATTCTCTAATTAAGTAGTAAGGGTAATTAGGCTTTCTTTAATTATAAGGAGGTCTTAATAGTTTATAAGGGCCTTTTAAAGGTCTAGGTATAACTTTATAAAGAAGTTAATCCGCTAATATTCCTCTAAAAAAGGAGGGATTTATAATTTAATCCTACTTAAATATATATTAAAACTCTATATTAATTAGTTAGGGTTTTATTATATATCTAAGTATAACTATATATTATAAAGCTAGTAGTTTACTAGGTCCTTAATAAGGTTTAGTAAGTATTAAGTAAAGTACTCCTAAGTAATTACTCTCCCTAATAATAACTTTTTATAATAATCTTATAACTTAGTAGGTTCGCCTTCTAAGAACTATATAGCCTAGATAACCTTTATAAACTTAGTTAGGAATTTATTAGGTATTAATTAAAATATAATATTTATAATATAATACTATTTCTTATACTTATATATATTCTTCCCCTTATAAAAGGGTAAGTCCTTAGGCTTTAAGCGGCTCTTAAAGTATTAACTACTAGGTTCTTCTAACTAGCCTCTAGCGGACTAACTTAATATAAAACTACTAAAGATAGACCTTACCCTAGGGTCTAATATACCTTATATATTAGTACCCTAATTTAGAGGGTAATCCTCTATTAAGCCTAGTCTTAACCCTTATTATATCCCGCCTAGTAATCTACTAGTAATTTATTATAGATCTAGTAAGGCCCTATCTACTTCTACTTATAATTAAGCTACCCTTTCTTAAATACCTTAAAGCTTTCTTTCCTTTATTAACTACTCTTCTTTAATTTTAATAGTAGTAATAAGTTTATTAAGTATAATTATACTAGTAAGGGTTTTATTAAAAATTCTATTACTAAGTATGTTATTTATTACTTTAATATCTCTTATATTAGACTTTAGTATTATATTAATTTTATTATACTAGACTTTTAATATATCTTTATCTTATTTAATATTAGATATCTTCGCGTTACCGTACTATTATAATCTAAACTATCCCCCTTTAAAGGTAGAGAGATTAGAACTATTAAGAACTAGACTAAAAGGCTAGTTCTTAAGGGCTAGAATAGATAGTATAAACTACTAGTAAGTAGGTAGTATTATAAAGGTAGACTTAATACTCTAGTAACTTTATAGTTATAAAAGAACTAATCTCTACCTTCTAAGGAGGTAGAGGGAGGACTATCTAAATACCCCTTAAGGAAGCCACCTAGCCTCTCAGATATCTAGATAAAAGGATATCCGTTAGATAATAAGAAGCGGAACTAATACCGCTAGGACATCGCTAGCAAGCCGTATCGTACTAGCTAGATGTATTAAGATATCCTAATAATCGTAGCATAGCATCCGTTAGAAACGCCGAGGTTTACCCGGGGTTCTTAAATACTAAAATATAGATATACTTACCGTTTATATTAGGAGCTTTCTATTAACTTCGTTTAGGATTAATATTAATAATAAAGGGTACTAAGATCTAGGTACGCCTATAAGCTATATAATATATATCTTCATTATAGAATACGATGTTAGAAGGGGTAATTCCGTAGTTAGAAATTTAATGGTTCTTGCCAAGAAATGACGGATGCCAGACATGCCACGATATGGGATAACAGCGAACGTTAGTAAGCCTAAGGGTAACCGCACGCTGGAGCTAGACCCGGGGCTCCGGAGCTAGAAAGTTCCGGGCAGCTAGCCACTTAGGGCTGGACCAGAAGTAAGTTTAGACCAGAAGGGGTTGAACTCTAAGATCAATTTCCGCCCTAATCCTCGATCGAAAAATGGGAGAGGGGGCTCATTACAACACCTCTATCCCCGCCCCCCGTAACACAAAGGAAACATCTCCTCCTTTAGTCTTGATTCAATTCTCGAAAAAGAAAAACCTTTCCCGACTCAAGAGACGTTCTTAAACGATCAAGTCGTCTTAGCTAGTCCATGGAATACCGTAGTGCACATACACCACTCTCTGTCCAATTCACCGCGCTCCGACCCCCTACCCCAACCCCAACCTAACCCCTTCGCACCATCCCATTCCCCACTCCATCTAAATGGAAACAATGACCGCTCGTATGACAATCTGTAAGGGAAAACATGGGAACGTGACCATGAGAAGGATTAAAAACTGGATAACCAAAGACCCGGGGATTACCTGGTGAGCGTATCGTTGTTGCGGGCATACGCATTCCTCAGTGTGGACGAATACAGCGAGGGTGAATGGATATGAACAGGTTGGCAGAATGAACTAATTTAATAGATATCCTTATATACTCTCTAATATCGCCATGATCTGGGAATACGAGGAGTCCGAACAAAGTCCCACACGAGTGACTCGCCACATCTGACTTGCCAGAAATCACGTCCGGGCAGTCGTGAAGCTCAGACAATACTTTAGTCTGATGTGGCTTCTCCACTACATGAGGCGCTGAAAATGAATCGCTTGAACGCCTCTAAAACTCATGCACCGTAATCGCTTCGCATTCTTTCGTGTGTCCCGCACTCGCTGGTCGTTTGGATATCGCCTAAGAGATTCGTGTCATGTCGTCAGAATCATCGTCGCTCCAAATCAATTCGAATTTATAACAGCGAATAAAAATGGGTATCCGCAGAGAGTGCGTCAAGCCAGATCTATAATGTTTGCTGGCAGGGAATTCTCGTTATTCCATGACTTCGTATCAAAAGCGAAACTATCCACTGGGCTGCCCCTTAATGCTCTTCTTCAGCACGCTTCATGCATGTGTGGCTGTGTGCATGTACACTTCGTCCGGTGAATGATGTCCTTGCTGCTGCGTCAACACCTCACGGGCATAGAATTCGACGAGCATAGTGCCGTATGCGTCGAGCTCTTCTATCGGTACCGATAGACGAAAATCGTTCAGCAAGAGGAATTGAAGCTCCAAGTGGTTCAGTTCGGACAATGGCAAACCACCAACCTAATGATATTCAGTGAGATCCAAGATTGAGCGTTACAGAAGCCTTACCTTTGCGTACCGCGAATTCGTATAGAAAACATCTGAAAAGAATTTGCTGGCGCATGTGACTCCTGCTATCACCAAGCGGTGTATATTGAAGCTATCCACAACAAAGAAGTGAGACAGATCGTAGGCATCGGCGTCGAGCAATGACGGTGGCATGGACGGTGATGGCCTCATACCATTGTTGGAGGAATCGGAGGAGTTGGACTCGGCAGGTGACACTATGATTGGTGCCCTTGGCGAAGAGCTGCTTCTTGCAGAATTTGATGGCGAATTGACTGTAGTTGCGCTGGAGCCATTCGAGCGGTGGCTATTCCCAATTGGAGGCTGCTCATCTCTAGGAAAGCTGGTCAAAGCGCCGCTATTAACCATTTCAGTCATTCTGTCAAAGTATACCAGTAAGCTTAGAAAGACCTCGTAGGTCGTAGGACAGTATTTATGGATACGGCTGAGATAACTGGCAATGGTGATACTGGGCACATTCTTCCCATGGAAAGCCAGTACACTTGAAGACTGCGAGCTCAAGCTTACAGTTCCTTCAGGTGGTGGTATATTTCGGTGTAAGTTCTCATGCTGTCGGTCATTCTATTGGGGTCTTAGCACACGGATCAACCAATTGGAAGTGAACCTACCGTAGTAGTGATCTTGGTCAGCAGGCCTGCCACCATCTCGATGATATCTGCGACTGGCATTGCGCTAATCTCGTACTGTTGTCCGCCAGCAAGCCTCCCCCTAAGGGAATGCCTCGACGGGTGCCGTGAGCGCGTCAAAACCTCTTCGCTTGCGAAGCTCTGTATGTGCCCAAGATCCCTCACTTTTATGCGACTTGGTGAACTGGCCACCGACCCATTCAGTGACACCGTTGAGCGGTATGTTGGCGCTAGTCGAGGAGATGGCGGAGGAATTGCTGCTGCAGATTGCTGTTCCTCGACTAGAAGGTGGCGGTTCAGGTGACCGTATGATTGCTGCCCTTCTTGCTGTGGCGTCTGCTCTGGGGCTGCGCCCCTTGGTCGAAGGTTGGAAGAAGCATCTCGCTCATGCACAGGGGAAGGCGTCGAGTGGGTAGCGGCTGCGTGGAAGGAGGTTCGAAGTGCCTCAGGCCCAGTGGAAGTCTGGTGCACGTCCCCAACTATCATCATAGCGGGCAAGCGCGCAAGATCGGAGACAAGTTTGCTGATCGCAACATCCTCCATGTCAGCTTCCTGCGTGCTTGGTCTGAGAATGTAAATAAAGGTGGGAGGGAAAAGAGGTACTCGGCCGCCGAGAAACCAGGCTGGAGCTGCTGTTCTGTACAAGGCAACTCGCTCTTGGGATGGACATGTCTGCGGGAACTTGGTCGCAAGTCGAGATTTTTTCCCATCGCAACTTCCTCATCGTGACTCTTGCTTTTGGGCTCAACAAATCTTCGGTGCAAGCCCTCGATGCGAATAAAAATCATGCTCGTACCTGTCCAAGCATCCCTGAAATGACAACGCCCCAAAGCTCGTAAAGTGGTTGAGTCCCTCTATGGACGGAATGCTACAGATACTGACGAGAAGGAGACATGACAGAGACTCTAGACTTCATGTATTTTGACATGAAGTTGCTATCAAAAGCTAGTAGCCAAATTGCTCCAGTCTAGCGTAGCGCGTAGTATGTGTGGCTGTGCAGGTGAATTACTTCATGCGGTAAGGCGTTCTATTGTTCGCCGCTCCTCGCCATAATTCCAGGCTGCATTGTTGACATCATAAGCTACCTAACTTAAGTCAAGCACCTTCGAACAGTCTCGGTGAAAGCGACCCGCGTAGCGAATCTGGGGGTAAAAATCATGCCAAGACACGTTTTTTGGTAGTAATATGGGTGGTCTTGGCTACTAATGAACAGTCCATATGCTGCAGACTACTATGCTGGATACGCAGAATGTACATGGATATCATAGAGATTGAGCAGCTGAATGGTGTATCTTCCGTCCCAACTGTAAATGTTGTCGCATTCCATGCCATTGACTCGTTCTATGGGTGACAACCATGTAACCGCTGCAGCCTTCGATATGTCTTGGATGCCGGACGGATATGTAGAAAGCGCCTAAACAATTCCCTGTCGGTACCCACCTGCTGCACAAAATGTACCTGCATAAAATTGATGCTCAAAGAAACTACTTAATTCCAGGACGAGTCCGAGCTTAGAGACTATGAAGTCTCTTCCTAAGCACACTATGTTACTCGTTGTACATAAGCCATCATGCTTGGAGCCGCAATGTGTAGTATCGTCCCCCCTAACAATTTCTGATATCTGAACTTGGTTCTATAGGAGTCATCAGCCGTTCTCAGTGGTATCGATATTTTGATGCCAATGACAAACATAGTGCTGCATGAAATAGCTTGTATCGCTCAAGAACTTATGATGGTAAATGCTAAAATGTCTCCCAAAAATCCGCGCATCAAGGTATCTTTTTCGTTGACTTGTGTACATCATCCGCTCCCGGACCCTTATAGCCTTGATCAGGGAGGTATAGATGTCTCACGGCACCCTCATTCGTCAGCACTACCAGCCGTATTACACCTCCCGAGCTCCCATCCCACTTGATCGCCTCCCTCAGAGCGCCCTTCACAAAGTCCACCCCTTCTTGCTCACTCATGCCTTCTTTCCAATACGAGTCGCAGTATCCATAGATGTACGTGCTACCAGAACCTCCGATGGCGTAGGATTGCTTGTGTAAGCTGCCGCCGAGTGGTATACTGTAAACCGAGCCTCCATGTCTCGGGTCGTAGCCTGCGATAATCATGCCCGCGCTTTTCAATCACCATCACATCAGCTCAACACTACCCTCAGTCACCCATATAGCACGCATCGCACCCACCTTAGCTGGTCCTTGTTATCGTAGCACAACTCCTGGAAAATCGCCGCCGCAGTTTGCGTAGTAGGCTGCTCGTCGTTCGTAATTCCGTACATTCCCAGATGGTAGTCCACGATATCGGCGACAGCTTGCGTATCTGCCGCTGAGCCCGATCGGCAGCACCATATTGTGTCATGTACTTGGGTGAGCTTATCCGTAACTCGATTGGCGATGTATGATCCTGTGGTGGTGCGGGAGTCGGCGCCGAGAATGACGCCTTGATTGAAAGTGACGGCCATACTATTCGAGAAGTAATGATCAGGCGCTGTTGAGAACCTGAATGTAGAAGGGTACGGCGGAGGGAGTGGAGGACAAGGCGGCTCACATTGAGGTTCCTAGGCTGAAGAGGACGATTATGAGCAGGGTCATTACGCATCATTGTAGAGGTAGTAGACTAACTTGACTTCGCCAGTCTTTAGGTGGTTCATGTCGACATGTATGCTATCTGCTCAAGTTGATTAGCTGCATCCCTCAGAAGATGCAAGAGATGGAGGACCTTCGCTGAGCATCTCCGTTGATATTGGCATTTCGAAGGGTTTCTGTCCAGTTGTTGTACTTGGTTGGTAGTGTATATCTTCCACTTCTAGGCAGCTCGGACGTTATTGCGCTTAGCGGCTAGCGCGTGTATGTTGAATGTCTTGGCGAACAAGGTGTTCTTCCAAATCAAAATCCGATGATAGCATTCTTACTTTTCACATGAATTTGAATCAAATAACCAAGATCGCGTTACCCATCCTATTCTCCCCAATCTAGGTGTCTTTACTTAATGGATGTCCTTAGGATTTACTGGTGGTCACAAGGCGTATCTGTCCGGGCATTGATAGCAGCCTAGTATTGTGCATGCTTATAATCTGGTCATCTCCCCTGACGATGTAAAATCCTTGGTCAATAAATTCCTCTTGATCAAATTACACTGAGAGCATAGGCCGTACACTTAGCTATTAATTTCGCAAAATTGCTAATCAATTTGGCGAACATGGCGACCCTCCTGTCTTACCTACGCTTGCCGGTACTGGCTGTGTCTGGCATCGCTTCTGTGGCTAGCGGACTTTTATACTACAAACAAAAGTTGGTCTTGGGGTGTATAGCAATCCCAAAAAGCTAATCATCCGGCAGCGAGCTTATCTACCCTCGGTATCTTCCCGCAGGCGCGAACACAGATGAAGGTGTTCCTCGTCCTACCCAGTTTGGGGTGTCGGACTGGGAAGACCTACGGATCCCCACACCTGATGGCGAAACGTTGGGGGCATTCTTCATTCGCCCATCCAACAAAGGTATGGCCAAAAATATTACGATTGTCATGTTTCATGGCAATGCGGGAAACATCGGCCACCGAGTACCAATTGCCAAGATCATCGAGGAAAACACTGGCTGCAATATCTTGATGCTTGAATATAGAGGCTATGGAATGTCTACGGGGACGCCTAATGAAGTTGGACTAATGACTGATGCACAAACTGGACTTGACTGGATTCGCAACGGTAAAGAGACCAAAGGCAACAGAATCGTGGTCTATGGCCAGAGCTTAGGCGGAGCTGTGGCTATACAGCTCGTGGCGAAGAACCAGGAAGCTGACGACGTTGTGGCTTTGATATTGGAAAATACTTTTACGTCGATGCGAAATTTGATTCCAAGGTGCGCACTTAAACATACACTTACAAGTCAGGGGCTTATTCTCCCAAGTGCCTTTCCCCCCGCAAAATATATCGCATGGTTATGTCACCAATATTGGCCAAGCATAGACATCCTCCCCCAGATTACGAGAGTCCCTATCTTATTTATCAGTGGTCTAAAAGACGAAATAGTACCGTAAGTGGTGATCGTGCCCTTTCCCCATCATTGACTTTTCCGCAATCGACATGATACCAAGAATATGTCACTTTGAGTATGACCTCCATCTTGGCAGTTGCTAAACAACTTTGTTTCACGGTAGGCCCTCGCATATGAAGCAGCTCTACTCGATTTGCCAAGCAAAGAGCAAAACCTGGCGTGCCATACCCAACGGCGACCACAATAACTCGGTCAGTGAGAAGGATTACTTCAATTATATATTTGAGTTTCTCAAGGAGAAGGCATTTGATGAGCGTTAAGTGAACTTTTTACCACAAACGAATACCCCTTTTGGGGTTACCGATTTCTGCCTCGTATTTATTTTTTGGAACTTGACAGCAGAAGTCAATGATGATGGGAGGCGTTGTTGGGCTTAATATTGAAGGCAGCATTCACTGTGGCAACAGCTCTAAGGCTTGATTTATTTGTATCCCCGAAATGCTTCCTGCGTAAGTTGGAGGTGTCTCAGCCTTCGGAATTCAGAGTTAAACGGCCACTGGAACCAGCAGGGTGCAAATGCAAACCCACATTGTAGAAAGCGTTCGATACATGCCGATCGTGTAGATGAAGGAATGATTTGACTAGTTCAAGGTGTAATGAGGATTAGATCAAGCGTGACTCATCGTGGCTGGTGTGTCATCCTTATGCTTGCCGAAGCCGTAGAACTATAAGGTTCACCATATCAACACCTTTGCCACTTTCTCCCACAGTACCTTAAACATTAGAACAGCCCCACGGCCGCAGCATCCTGAAATCTACTCTTTCCTTTTTGTCTACCGAGGCTGTTTTTTTGAAGCCTCCCAACTCGTTTCAGCTATCACTTACGATATAGTGTCACTTTTTCGGCTCGATCCACTGACATCGCAGTCACAGCAGCCGAACGTTCTTTCGCATGGAAATCATGCTATCAGCCGACTCATCAGCCCAACAACAGGCACAACCCGCCGGACGAGCGCCGCAGCGCAGACGGCCACGTGGGAAGAGTGGTCCGGGAATGGACCCGTCATTGTCTTTGAGGCCTGCTTCAGTCGCCCCATCTCCATCTACATCATCTTTGGACTCTTCCAGTGCAGAGGTCTCAGCAACAGAGAATGGCCACATGAGCAGTACTAGAGGTAGAGGCGCTAGAGGTGGGAGCAGGAGAGGTGGTAGAGGTGCAGGAGGCGGGGCAGAAAGTAGGGGAGGAAGAAGTGGTAATGGCCAAGGTGGCGAGGCTTCGGGGCTTCAGCACAATCGCGGGCTCCTGGGCCCGCTTGGCAGGCAATTTGGGGCACGACTGACACAACAAGATGGTGAGACCGCTGCAGCTGTCTCGTCACTGCAAGCAGATGCACCGGAATTCCATCCAGGTCAGCAGCATCAACATCGATCAGCCAATGCAGTCAGGGGAGGAGAGCAAACTCGGCCGAATCATCATCAGAATACACCAAAGGCCAAACGTGGGGGACGACAATCTATACTCAAGTCCAGTGCTGCTGACATTGCTACACGGACTCACGAAGACATTGCCCACGGGATCTACGAATGCCCAATCTGTACGAACGAAGTGGCACGGAATTCGAAGATCTGGTCTTGCAAAACTTGCTGGACCGTTTTTCATTTGAGCTGCATCAAAAAGTGGTCTACGAACGAAGGATCAACACAAGCTCAGCAACGCAACGAGGATGGTAACCTCCCCCCACCCAGGCAGTGGAGATGTCCAGGTTGCAATTTACCCAAGGACGTCTTACCATCTAATTATACTTGTTGGTGTGCAAAGGAAGCAGACCCACGTCCCATATCTGGCATACCGCCCCATTCCTGCGGACAAACCTGTGGCAAAATGCGGATTCTTCCAAAGCAATGCCCTCACCCTTGTGAGCTTCCATGTCATGCTGGCCCTTGTCCTCCTTGCACGCATATTGGTCCCTCGCAGACCTGTTTCTGCGGTAAGAAAACAATGTCGAGGCGATGCGTCGATACAAATTACGACTCGGGATGGAGTTGTGAGGAGATTTGTGGGGATATGATGCCATGTGGTGAGCATACGTGCCAGAAGCCTTGCCACGAGGGCTTATGTGGCGGATGCGAAGTACATATGGATTGCCGTTGCTATTGTGGCAAGGTAGAGCAAACCATCGTCTGCTGCGAGCGAGGAGGCGAGGAGCCCAGCGAAACGGATGCTGAAACGTGGATTGGAATGTTCGACTGTGGAGGTGAATGCCAGAGACAATTCGATTGCGGTACACACCAATGTGAGAAGCGCTGCCACCCCCAAGAACTTACAACACCACATTGTCCGCGATCTCCAGACGTCGTTCTTTCCTGTCCGTGTGGCAAAACATCGTTAGCGGAGATAGCAGTCAAGGCTAGAGACTCGTGTGAGGACCCAATTCCGAATTGCGAAAAAAGGTGCATGAGGCGACTCCCGTGTGGCCATTCTTGCCAACAAGTCTGTCACTCTGATCAATGCATGCCTTGTTTGATGACTGTCGATATAGCCTGTCGCTGTGGTCGTACTCACTCCGCAACGGTATGCCATCAAGGGAGCGAGGAGCGACCTCAATGCATGCGCACATGTAAGGCAACCTTGAATTGTGGGCGGCATGAATGTGGTGAGAGATGCTGTCCTGGAGAAAAGAAAGCCGCCGAACGCCAAGCTACGAAACGGAAGCTCCGGCCATTGGGGGTGGCGCGGTCTATTGGTGAGGGTTTTGAAGCGGAGCATATCTGTACTCGCTCTTGTGGACGAATGTTAAAATGTGGCAATCACACATGTCCTGAGTTATGCCATAAAGGACCATGCGGTAGCTGTAGGGAGGCTCTTTTTGATGAGATCAGCTGCCATTGTGGCAAAACTATCCTCCAACCGCCGCTGCCCTGCGGTACTGGGCCTCCTCCTTGTCGATTTGAGTGTGAGCGGCCAAAGCAATGCGGTCACCTACGTGTTCCCCACGAATGCCATGGGGATGGGGAGAACTGTCCGAAATGTCCTTTTTTGGCACAGAAGCCTTGCTTGTGTGGAAAGAAAACGCTCAAGAACCAACCTTGTTGGCTTACCGAGGTCCGCTGCGGCGAAGTCTGCGGGAAGAATTTAAAGTGTGGGTCTCACTCGTGTCGTAAATTGTGTCATCGACTTGGTGAATGTGAAGATGTGGGGATGGCTTGTCAGCAAGCTTGTGCAAAAGCAAAGAAGGCCTGCGGACACGCCTGCGATGTGCAATGCCATGCACCCTCGTCCTGTCGCGAAGACAAACCATGTCAGAGCAAGATGTTCATTACTTGCGAATGCCAGCATCTAAAGCAGGAAGTAAGGTGCATCGCCTCGAAGACCAGCGAAGGCAACAGCAAGAAGACCCTACCATGCGATGATGAGTGTGCGAGACTGCAGAGGAATCAGAAGCTGGCGCAAGCCCTCAACATTGACCCTGGAGCACATAAAGACGATCACATCCCGTATGCCAACGACACGTTGAAGATGTTTCGTGAAAGCGTCAAGTGGGCTCAGGTCCAAGAGAGGGAATTTAGGGTCTTCGCGGCTGATGATACTGAGAAACGATTACGCTTCAAGCCAATGCCACCGCATCAGCGAGCCTTCATACATGCTTTGGCTGAGGATTTTGGCTTTGACACCGAGAGCATGGACCCCGAACCGCATCGTCATGTAGCTGTCTTCAAGACGCCTCGATTCGTAATGGCGCCTATGAAGACACTAGCAGAATGCGTTCGCATCCGTACCTCTGTGGAAGCTGCATCGTCCGCTATCGCAGAGACTCAGAGAAAGCTGCAAGCGAACAATGAGGTGTACAACGGGTACTTGTTGACTCATCCCCGATTTGATCTCACGCTCGAAGAGTTGCGTACGGACTTCGCTGTTAGCCTGGACTCCACGCCAGGCTTAGCGTATGATATATCTTACCTTCCCAATGAAGAAATAGTCATCAGAGCTAGGCCAGCATCAGCTTCTACTGTCATCTCTCCTTCAGCCATCGAGGCCTCCATTAAGTCATTGAAAGGTCCACTATCGGCAACTACATCATCGAAACGCCTTGCTGCCTTCATCCAGCTCTGTACTTTGGATTCGTCGCTAAATATCAGGCGTCGTGAATTAGATGATCCTGCCAATAATGGGGGCTGGAGTCAAGTAGCTGCGAAAGGAGCAGCTCCGAGGACAGTATCTAGACAGAATGGAGTAGGCGAAAGGAGTGTTTATACTGTCCTCGGGAGCAAATTGCGGGATGCGAAGAAGAAGCAAGAGGAGGCGAGGAAGGCCAAAGAGGATGAAGTGATTGTGGACGACTGGGAAGAGGAAATGAAGAAGGTCGAGGCGGAAGAAGAAAAGGCTGAAGCTGAGGCCCAGAAGGAAGAGCGGGAGTCAAGCGGCGTTGGGATACATGAACCCAGTATCGACGTCCATGTGCTGAAGGAAAGGGCGAGCAGCACAGAGGCAGTGGGTGTAGACACGCTAGAGTCGATCAAGTAAAGCGCATAGTCCAACTCCTGTGGTGGACCTGATTGACTGGACAACCATTTGAGGCTGCATACTAGACAAACCAGCCTCGTCGTGATGGCTGTGTACTCAAGGTTCACTCCAGACTCAGGGCTTGAGGCGAAAATAGAACAGCATAGGAGCAGGATTGGACAGGCGAAAAGGAAATGAAGATGGCTAATCCGTCTGCCGAAGTCACAGAAGAAGATGCTGTAGGTAATCAATGGGCAAGGCATCCTCCATCATCTACTGTAGAAAACTGGTTGGTGACACCTTTCATTTCAAGCTGTTTTACCCCTATCTAGTAGTTTGATTAGCTTGTTCCCTGAAAGCCGTCCACTTACAGACCAATATGGCGTGGAGCTCATGACGGTGTAATCTAGAAAGCCTCAAGATGGATATTGGTTGCTAATGGCGATTGGCCGTTGTGCTTTGATCCTTGCTAATATGTCACGGCTATCATAGCTTAGAGTTATACATGTTTAGTTATAAGTATATCTATTGGATTACGATATGTCATATATGTCTACTCCTAATAAATAGGACACTGAGAGCGCTCGTATAGCTTCCGTATACATTTTTTTGACTCACGGTTGTTCGCAGATAGCGAAATGATCACTTGCTGCAAACAGCAGCCCAAGCCTCCATCATACACCCCACCTTCTCCCCATCCATGATGCAAAACTGATCCCGCATCTCATCAACAACCTGCGCCGTAACGGGCGCCAGCTTCGCCTTCTCCCCATCCGTCCAATTCCTCGCCACCATAGCCCCAAAATTCTCCAACAACACCGTCACGAAGTCCGCCTCATCCTTCCCCCACATCCCCTCCTTCACAACGCTGAACTCGACCCTTCCGAACCCGCCATCCATCAGCACTTTCTCCAACATGCGCGGGTTGCACCACGGCTCCATCAGCGGCAGCTCCGTCAGCGGATTCGCAGGCTTCACGCGCGCCTGCACCTCCCACAGAATCGGCTTGAAGCCGAACGTTTTCCACAGCGTCACCGCCGCCGTGCCGCCCGGCTTGAGCGTGCGGTAGATCTGCTTCGCGCCCGCGACGGGGTCCGGGAAGAAGAAGATGCCAAAGTTGGTCAGGACGGCGTCGAAGGCGTCGTCCGGGTAGGTGAGGGTCTCGCCGTTCTCGAGGCGCAGGTCCTTGACCTGCGCCGCGAGTGCGGGGTCCGCGGCGATGATGGCCTGGAAGGACTGCACCATCGGCGGCGTGATGTCGGCGGCGGAGACTTCGGCTGTGGGGTAGACCTTAAGGAACTCTTGGGTGGCGGCGCCGGTGCCGCAGGCGTTGTCGAGGACGGTGCCGCCGGCGGCCGGGAAGGACTTGAGGAGTGGAGGCAGGTGTGAGGCGACTGCCCGGCAGACGTGGCCGACGCGGTGTTCGTAGACCGAGATGATGGACGCGAAGCCGGCGAGACCCTCCTGGGCGCTGGCGGGGGCCGAGGAAGCCATGTCTGGTGGTTTACTACATGTTAACGGCGAGAATGCTGAGATGGGGACCAGGAAATGGGAAGGATTCAGGATTCATAAGCTAGCTTATTAAACATAAGCAGTAGTAGAAAGTGGTCTATCTAGATTTTACCTACTATACATAAGTACTCGTTATATCAATACATAGACATGCTTCGCGGTCTCTCAATGTTGCGCACGAACCTTTAATCGGAACATAAAGCAGTTCTGCAGCAAGATCTATCAAAATGAGCCCCAACCACGAACAGCAGACACGTAGCAGAATGGAATGACCTCCACAACCTCTCCTTTCATCGCCCTGCCTCCAGCCCTCACATCACATCACCTCCTCAACTCCCATCACCAGCATTCAGAGACTTCCCTCATCGCAAACGGGACGATCGAACACTTACGCACTGCAAACCCACCCGGAGTCAATCTTAATGAACCGCAAAAGCCATCTTCTTAATTCGCTGTTCCTGAATATGGCTCCTCAGTACCAATGTTTCACCATGAGATCTTCTTCAATTGAGTATGCGAGCTTCACTTCCTAGCAATACTGGTGAAAAGTTTGGCGGTCTCGAACTCGACGGCCACAGTTTTTATACCTCGTGGGAACGTGGTGCAAGTCCGCAGGATGTAGATACCTTAGCGGCGGGGTTGGGAACGGTAAGGACTAGTAGGCCGTAAATCTGTACGAGGCAACCAATCGGCTCAACTTTAAGCCGAGAAGCGCAGAACAGGCTCGCGGGTATAATACTAGTAAAGTACTTAAGAATCCGAACGCCAACTAAAATCTATGACTGTTGAAAATTCGGATTCTTAAGTATTCTACCCGCGAGACAGGCTGCTGCGCAAGCGTAGGCGTCTTAACAACGACAACAGTCTTTGGGCTTTGCAAACTACTTTAAAGACAAGGAGCAAGAAAGCACAATTCCTGACTTTCGCCGAGCTCTAGGCGGCTCATACTCATATCCGACCATTTCCACCCCACAGTCGAGTTCTGTTGGTACTTAATAGCTACATCCACCTCCTTCTCAGCTTACAGTAATAGGGCCTCCCGGAGTGTGCATCCGTTGTTGGAGCGATCCTTTCCTTGGCAGCGCTTTGCCCACTGTTCCAACTACATCCGCACCATGGCCGTGGAGGATGCAGTGTCTTCGCAAGGCAGTTTGTTCCCTCCAATCTTACGATTGCCCCCAGAACTCCGGCTCAAGATTTATCGACTTCTACTCCTTTCCGACCAAACTGTACGCATGGTGTGGGTTGAAGATGAAGACTCAACCCCTCGCCTGAATTGTCTCTTCCCAGCAATCTTACGTACCTGTCGTCTTTTCTACAACGAAGCCGCCGATGTTCTTTATGGAGAAAACGTGTTTCGCGCCCATCGCATCGACGACACGAATGAAAACACTGCTTTCATATTGCGCGCAAAATTCTTGATTGGCATAGTAGATCCTAAGGATGGAGAAGATGAAGCTTCTAAGCTACTAAGCTTTCTTGAAAATCATCCAAAATTGGAGCACCTTGTGCTTGAATTCGGGTTTAGGTTGTTAGAGGACAGCAAGATTCGAGACCTAATAACATCCGTGCTCTGCAGGTGTGGCTACTCGTCCAGACTGACAATCCGTTCACCTTTTCATTCTAAAAGAAATTCTTACAATGTGGCGTGGCTGAAAGAAACGGTCGATACCACGGCTAAGATGCGCAATGATTTCCCGGAAGCGTTCAAGAGATTCACTGATTACATGAAGAAAGTCCAGATAGCATGCTAGAGAATCTGTGATCTGAAAGCTGGAGTGTCAAAGGGCGGGTTGGAGATATCAGATTACTAATACGCTATTAACTGTCCATGCGCTATATTTGGCATCAAATATATTCATTTCAGACGAGGTTTCAGTGATTGCGTGCTCAGTGGGATGCTGCTTGCTCTTTTTGAAGGCGATGGCTGAGGAAGGACCTGCTCGACCGCCAGAAGCAGCGGTGAGAAGAGGAGCGAAAGGGAGAGAAAGGCGGGTTGGAGGGCACATCAGGTATATATTGAGCCTCGCGCCTTGAACGAAGCTGCGGTCCCTGCAATAAGTTCTTAGCTACCATAAATTGCTGGCCTAAAAAGATAGTCACCTCGGTCTTTGCGGGCCCAATTCAGATCTGGCATCTCAGTCTGTTCACTGCGAACTGTCAAAGAGGGTGTACAAAAGCACTTGTAAAGGCAGACAGAATTGGCGCTTGCGCTTGACATGCTGGCCCAAGCGGGTGCAAGAGCAATATTCCGGACACAGTCTTAGTGTTTTCTGTACTTAGACGACCTGGATGGGCAGGACGAACATGTGTAGGCCCAAATAGTTATCCACATAGCCAACATCGATATCAGGTGGACCCGTATAACTGCCTTCGATCTCCGTGCCTACAACCTATTCTTCTAAGGGTACACCCGTACCTAGCCACAACATTGATCTTTCCAAGCAGCCCAATATTCCATACATGCATGCAACAACAAGGTAAAAGGTCCATCCAATCTGCTTGAATCCCGCTCAAAACAATCGCCAACGAACCTGCCTACTTCATCGTTCTTCACCGGCTTGCTTGGATGAGAAAGAGAGGTCTGCTGTTGGGGAATATACACACATACAACGCCTATTCGAAGCGCACGGGGTTGCCAGGTCTAGAAACGGTGATTGATGAGGGGGGGACTGCGGAAAGCGACGGAAGTTGTGGAGGAGGACTCTGATGATGATGTGGACATTCCTTGAATTACCTGCCCCGATTGAGAAAAAAAACCACAGCTACGACAGTTGGGATGTGATCGATAGCGCTGGACAAGCATGAAAACCCTATCTATACACACGTTTTTGTCTACCCTTACGAGCATCAGTTGCATCCTTTGTGGGCATTGTATTTCTTAAACAGACTGATTTGCGTCTCTTGTGCGTATGATATAGAATATGTTACACACCTTGCGAGCCTGTTATTCGCGTCTTCACCTGCTTGTCTGCTTGTCAATGTTCTTTAGGGGCTTCGCCTGAAAGAGTATTAGTATATGAAGATGCAGGATCAGACTCAGATATAGCTTACAGACTCGCACTATGTTTTGTATAAAGCTATGAGACGAGCGACAAGTGTTGCAATATATGTATATTGCTCTGACCGTGCTCATAGGAAACGTTGCTTGGACGGGGATTACTCGTACTTATTTCGACAAGGTGGATTACGACTCTGTCGCAACATAGAGGAATGCTGGATGGACAGATGGATGTTCATATCCTCTAGGCTATTTCACCAGCAAAGGTCAGGACTGAAGCAGCAATAGTAACATAAAGGCAATCTCAGAAGGCCTCATATCCTTTACCTTCTATAAAGTATGCTCAATCAACACCCCATCTTCCGCTCCCTAACATCTCGAAGATCTCCTCATCCCTCTCCTTCAGATTCCCCACCGTATTTCCCGCTCCACATGGACCTGGGTCATTGAATTGTTCCACAACTCTGACCTTATGCTTGGCAACTTCCAGAATCATTCCTCCTTCTACAGCAACCTTCTTAATCCCTTCTCTTGTCTCAGCTTCTACAGTCTCACCCTCGACAAGCGAGGTCATCACATCAGCCACAAACTCCGGCGTAACCCACATATCTTTCTCCGTCACGAGCTTCAACTTATCTGGGTTTTCAGTCCACAGAGGAGTCCGAATGACACCTGGCGCAACAGCTGTTACTCGAACGCCTACCCGTTTATCTAGAGGGGCCAGGGATCGAACGAAGCCGTTGATAGCGTGCTTGGTTGCATTATAGATTGGCGCAGAGAGTGGGCTTGTTTGGCCTGCTATGCTGGAGATGTGGACAATAGACTTTGACGAGATGGGCTTGGGGCATCTGGAGGACTTGAGGAAGTACGAGAGCGCAAGCTGGGTCGTGCGGATTGGGTGAGCGAGGTTGATGTCGAGGAGGGCGTAAGAATTGGATATGGGGAGATCGACGGAGGGTGGATGGCCCGGGGGGTGCCAGAAATTGGACCAAGGCTGTATATGCAGTTAGATATCTTTGTGTAGAGAGATAGAGAGCGCTTTGCTGCGTACCGGCTCGTATACACCTGCACCTGGGCAGACTATATCTACACCACCAAATTCTTTTTCTGCGACGCTGAACATACGTTCTAATTGATACCAATCTCTAACGTCTGTATGTTGAAAGCCTGCCTTTGCTGACGATCCGGGGGTATTGGTATTTGAGATAAGCTCTTGGGCCTCTGGGCGGAGTGCTATATCGGCAAAGAGGACGTTACAGCGCTTGCTCAGGAGGGACCGGGCAAATGCTAGATTAATCCCTAAACACTCGATTAGTATCGGTCGTCCCTTGTAGATCGAATATTGATTCACCAGAGCCTGCGCCAGTTATAATAGCGGTCTTGCCTGCTAATGACAATGCCATATATGGAGACGTTTAAAGGTACAATGAAAGATTTAAAGTGATGCGTCGAGACGTAGACAATGCTCGACATGTGAAGATTGTCCATCACTGCAGTTGCGCTTGGATGTCAACAATCTTTCAGTACTTTACAAGAGGAGGGCACTCGGGTGACAAAATAAACGCATAGTGGGCACGCCTTGGCAGAGCATACTCACCAAAACGAACACTGCTACTTTCACCTCTTAAGCACCCTATTAGTTACCTATGTGGTTTTAGTCTATCCGGAAGCCTTCTAGTAGATATATTAATGATATAATAAGTTTATATAGAAATTATAGTAGAGATTATTGTAGTGTTCTCCGCTAAGCGCACTTGCCTCACTATACGTTTATTTTGTCACCCACCAAGGAGGGGAAAGCCGAGCGTAGAGATTGGCTGCGATTTGGTCAAAGGAAGGTCTGCCGAGATGTAGGTGCTCCAACCTGCAGCGAATCCTGTGAATTCAAACACAACGCTCTGAAATCGAAGGCTACTGGATTGGTGTGACTGAGGACTTGGAGACGGTGACCGCCGCGTAGGTACGTATAATGATGCAGACGATATCATTTTATCACCCTTAGCCGCTCTAGGGACTGCTCTTCTTAGACTCAGACCCAGCTTTCCTCCATAAGTTTTGTCAAGCTCCTTGCTAAAGGAATAGTGGCATTTTCATTCTTTACTTTGCTAGCAACGCAACGCTCATTGTCTCTAGCAGACCTTGATCTGGAGTAAAACATTTGGGACAATCATAGGGACACCAAAGAGCACATCTTCGGGAAGAGTCTGAGCTTTAATTGAAAGGCCGGTGGCCTCAGGTCGCTGTGCCGCCGACTACAGTCCCATTCCCACAGTCCCCCATCGCGTGCGGGGAATTGTACGTTGCGATGTCCGTCTACCTATATGACTCTCACACATCACGTCCGATGTCTCTCGTTGCAAGGGCTCAGAGTATACGTATATCCTGCTCTACTATGCAAAATCCGACAGCCGACTCATTCTGCGATATCACGTCGTGGGAACAGCTGGAGGGGGAAGTCTCGCTAGCCCTCGATTCAACGTCTTAGCAGGTATGGCACCTATGGCACTGTCCGCATCCAAGTTGCTGTGCCGCCATCTCCGCTATTTCGTGTCAACAATGTTTCACAACCGGTCCAATGTCTGCTTTCCGATCATCATTGTAACGGTCATGTTATATGTTCTACCCAAAATCCGTTCCTGCAATGTCACCCCTGTTCTGTGACGATCTATTGCTCAAATGGGCAGAATGACCTCCTTCACTGTTAACAGACACAGGAATGTTGGAAAGATTATGTTACTATCGTTGCTGCTTTCTCATACATTGTCCAATCTCCGTGCGGCTGTAAAGCCTTCTCTCAAGCATGGAGATTCGTGCCTGACCAACGATTGTGAAGAAAACTGCACCAGTACATATGTCCTATGAACTGTGCCTCCTCCTTCCCTCCTGACCGATTTTTGAATATGAGCGCGATCCATGCATCTCGGATAGTGCATCACACCTGCGGCAAGGACTCTCATTGCCTAGTATAAGTAGTACTCCTTGTACTGCATGGTTTCCCAAGACTGTTCTAGTGGAAAGATAGCACATCCAGGGATCCTTTCTGCCTAAGACACCTCCCTCAATACTTCTCACCAGCAGCAACTTGCCATACTTACATGAAAGCTATTTCATTGATAGTACCTGAGAACAATCAGTATGAGTTCTCAGCTGAAGGTGCCTCCAGATGGGAATCAAAACAGGACAGGGACTATGGTCGGGATGATCGTTGGTAGCGTGATTATCGCTGGCATCTTTGTTGTGCTGCGGATGTATACTCGTCTGTACCTAACCAAGTCCGCTCGTTGGGACGATTGGACCATAGTACTTGCCTTCGTACTCATTTCTCTGCTCTGTCTTGAGATGTATATGCTGATGTAGGCTAAGGTCTCTTCCGCCGTAGGCCTCGTCCTAGACATTTTGGGCATTCACAATGGATACGGACGACATGAATACTACCTGACCGACCATCAAATCCAGGAATTCATGAAACTTGGCTACGGCGATTGGATTCAAACCTTTTGGACTCTGGCAATCACCAAGTTGTCAATCTGTCTACTACTCCTGCGCATCTCCCCTAGCAAGCGTATAGTATGGCCTATACGGAGCCTGATCTTCGTCCTAATCTTGTCAAATATAATTGTGTGTCTTCTCTGGATCTTACAGTGCATTCCCCTGGATGCAGCATGGAATGCTGAGAAGAAGAAAGCCGCGAAGTGCTTTACACAAGGTCAGCTGCAGAGAATCATCATGACTCACTCGAGTAAATCTTCCTGGATCAGTTTTTTCTCTCGCTAAGTATCTCTAGTCATATCAATTATTTCCGATTTCATTCTCGCTGGATTTCCAATTATCATCTTGCAAAGTGTTCAGATCAAGTTGCGGCAGAAGATTCTCCTATGCGGTCTCATGGGTCTTGGGCTATTGTAAGGGCTCAGCTTTTATTACTTTCACCCTCGACTGCACGGCTGACGTTATACAAATAGGACTGCAGCCTGTTGCATCGCCCGCACGATCATGAACTGGCAAAATATCCATGCTGATCAGACTTGTAAGCTAAAGTATCTGACGATATCACCAAATCAGTGCTAATGGTCTTTAGGGGTCAGCTTTGATAATTATATGTGGCGAACGTAGGCCAAGCATCCACTCCTCATTACTAATTTACCTCTAACCTCTGACAGTGCTGAAGTCGATATTGGCATTATCGCAGCTTGTATCCCCACCTTGCTCCCCTTGTACCGCCTGATCCGCGATAAATTTAGTATCGCTGGTCAGAACTCAAGCCTGAACATTAGTCGCTTCACGAAGCTACTCTTCGGTCAGACCAGCGAGACTAATACTATAGCACGGAAGCCATTGTGGAGGTATCATAAAAGGGATCCCTCTTCTGCTCTTCAGTAAGGAGAGCGGAAAGACTCTACGTCTCACCCTTTCACTCAGATCGAAAGGGATGGGTATGAAGATATGGAAATGAAAGTTGGCATTCTAGGACACGAGTAAAAAAGTAAGTACTAATATAACTAATATTCTATTCAGGCTAATCCCAATGAGGCCAGCCGAGGGCATACCAGGCTGACGCCTCGTTTCGTTTGGAGCAACAAGGTCATGCCATTGTGCGCCCGGTTCAAGAGAATATCTGCAAGGACAAGATGACGACGATCATAACGTCTACGATTAGTGTAGTCTCTGATGTCGGACTGAAATCGATCTTGTTGCAATCAGGGGGTCAGCAGCCACCGAATCGGTGGCTAGTCTGTTTAGTAGTCTAGAGTTTTCAACCTCCTGCTTCGTTGAAGCTTCCTATCGCCAGTTCAACCACATAGACAATTACATACATATGCTCCTACGGCATCTCGTATATCAATAAGTTATGACCCTAGGATTAAAGGAGCGAGAGAAAATGGCAGGAGCTGTTAATGAGAAGATTCGAACGTTGGGAGTATACTCTTCCTGTTTAGTTCAGTTCGAACTATATTAGGACTGTGTCGATAGTGGAGGTTGTGTCTTTCTCTGCAAATACCGGCAATAATGTCCAGAATCGTGCACAAAGTAGGATAGGGGTGGAATTTGCAGTAGCCTTCGGCCACTATTCCTAAACGGATTGGCGGTATACGCGGAGTGCGAGGAATGAAGCGACGAAATTTCATGACGATTGATAGTGAAGGTGGAGATGTTCGTGGAAAAACTTGCATTTGGTTGTAGGAAATATACAGGCCTATTTACACCCTACCGTAAAACGCAAACTGATAACCATGCCAACAGCCCCTATAACTGTACCTATCACACCATCACTGAGCCTTGGTTTTCTGCGCTACAGGGCCCATCTCCCTGTCAAAAGCCGCATACGAGACCTGTAAACTGGCCACGCCACTGATAGCTACGTATAGAATCATGACAAGGATGAATGCTATGAGGAGTCCCATGAAAAGGCCTGGAGTGAAATACTGGTACCGCTCGAATAAAGGTCCATCCGGCAGTGTAATGGTATCATTGGCCTCACGCTCGTGAAGTGATAGGTCTCGTTTCAATTCCATGTGGACAGGAGCTTGAAAAGAGGAGTCCATTTCGTACCACTCGGGCTCGACATGTTCGGGTTGGGGTGCAGCAGCGGGTTGGGGTATAGCGGTGGAGGGTGAGGTGGTGTAAATGACGGTGTATTCCTTCGATGATAGAAGGTCAAGTACGGAGGCCAGGAAGGCGTCTAATCGACTAAGTCAACCTATCGTCTAAAGAAGTAAAAAGTGCCAGCCTACCGTTTTCGACCAGTCTTTGAGATCTCCCAGTGCCAGCAGGAAGCGCTGGGAAGTCGAGGTTGATGACTCTGGGTTTCATGTCTTCGGCAATGGTGAATGAACCAGCTGCCAGAAAGTGCAATATCAGCATCCGGCTGTTGCTTACGAGCATCTGATGGGTTGTCCCTTACTAGACGCATCGACTCGTAGAGGCGCTGCTCCACAACTATCCTGTAACGTCCTGCTAAAATCATCTGTCTCGACTTGGCCCAGAACACCTTCTACAGTCAAAGTCGACCGAATAGCCTTATCGCCTCCGAGCATCTTCTTTCTCAAGTGAGGTGCTGAATGCCGATTGCTGTAGTCCGTAGCATCGGCTCCTGGCTGGGAAACAATGATGTAAGTATCGGAAGTACATGTCTTGAGCTGAGAGTTGATAATGCTGGTCAAGTGGTTTGCTGAGACGAGGGATGGAGATGATGTCAAAAGTCTGGAGGACGTCGTAGATTAGTGGAGCTCCGGAGATGCGAAGAGGGGTACTTACTCGGAGGTGGAGTAGAGGAAGAACGGGGAGGTATTTTGGAATGCATTGGCGACAGTGACCGTCAGGGCGAGTACCCCAGATTTTCTTAACAGCATGGCGTCGTGAATTACTCTCGATGGTGGCGGCGTCTCGGTGTCTAGAAAGCAGCCTTCGGCGCTCGGCGGAACGATTTGCCGCTCTGCTGCGGGACTCTGAGAGCCCGATCCTTCATCGAATACTCCTACACATGAAATGTTTGCTAAACCACGAGCAAAACCTGCGATAGTTCCACCGAGGAAGCAGAGGAAGGCTACGTCAAAGATAGAAGAAATTGCGTTTGATTCCAGTGCTAGAGAAGAATATCTGTCCGGCTTTCATAAACGCAAGCTGCAGCGAATAAAACATGCTAAAGAGGAGGCCGCAAAGAGGGGTAGAGAGGAGAAGCTTACTGCTCGTAAGATCGTACGTCTGGTGGCTTCCAAAAGTGATTGCAATCTCTGACAAGCCGGAATTTAGCTACGAGAAGGTCGAAAAGCAGACCTCGAGAAACATGTTGAAGCCGTGAACTCAATGCTCAGGGATCAAGCCGGGGTCATTTCAGACCCTAGCGACGAGGAGACGGCAGATGTAGAGCAATGGGAAGGTATCACAGAAGAGCCAGTGATAGATCATGAGGATGGCTACATTGACGATGACCGATTCACCACGGTTACGGTGGAGGCTGTGGTAGTTTCGAAGGATGGGTTGCATAAGACAAGAAAGGAAGAGGGAGAAGACGGCGAGGGAGAGGGCTCAGGAGCAGACAAAGCTGATGGTGACCCACGCACTGCTGGACAACGACACCCGAGACCAGCAACAGTGAAGCGGACGTGGACAAAGGAACCGCCCAACAGGGTGAAGAAGAAAAAGCCGAAATTTCGGTACGAAAGTAAAGCGGAGAGAAAAGTTACCAGGCACAAAGAAAGATCCGGCAACAGGGTGAAGGCGACAGCCAGGAAAGAATGATGAACAATGCACCATTGTATCGCCGTAAGAATAATGATACCCATATATCGACTTTACTGAATAATGCGAATACCAATGCAAGATTCGGTCTACGAAGAAGCTATTGGTATGATCAACGGATGCAGGCTTGACTGTTCAACAACAAGCGGACAGTCCTTACAGCTCGCCAGCCCAACCCTCACCATTGTGGTATCGTAGTAAAGCTCAAATGCACGCTCGTGACTCCCAGATCATCATCCATCAAATATTCCCAATCTCAAGCTGGAAATCCTCCAACTCCTTCTTGACGGTCGCATATTTCTTGGCCATCTCCTCGTACTTCTCCTCCCATTGGTCACGAGAACTCTCGAGAGCCTGGACCTTGCGTTCATAGTGACCAGCTTTCACGTCTGTTTGACGTAATCTAATGGACGGGAGAGAGTCAGCCTACAAGAACGAAGACTGTGTAGTGACATGCTCCATACTTCTCATTTGTCTCTCTGATGTTCTTGTCCGACTCCTCAGCTTCTTCCTCCAATAGTTGCAGCTTCCTCTGCAGAGCTTCGTTCTGCGTGCCGTGCTGCCCTCTCTCTTCTAGTAACCCTTTGGTATCCTTGTGTGCAGCCTCTAGCTTCTCTACTTCGGTCTCCAAAAGTTGATTTCGGTGTGACAGCGAAGTGATCTCCTGCTCTTTAGCCAAGTTCTCCTGCTCCAAGGCCTTGACCTTCGTCTGAAACTCCTCGGCCTTGCTCGATGCTTCCTCTTGCTCCAAGCGGAGAGCGTTCATTTTCTGTGAAACATAATGTTAGTATTTTTCATAGGCACAATCTTGAGGAATGCAATCATCAAGAACAGTCATAGTTGATGGTTAGCTAGTTGTATATTGCAAGTAAGGCTTGAGGTAGTATTGGTAGACAGATTGCCTACCTGCTTGATCGTTTCGAGCGACATGATGGCGGTTGACGAAGGTCGACAGGCCTGGAAGCTTTGTTCGACGTCTCTCTGAGGTGCCCGGTTACGATATCAGATGTTATAAGCTTGGGGGTCTGTTGATGAGGATGTGGAATTACTGGAGCCTATGGAGGAGCAACACGATGGCCGCATTCGTGCTTAGAATAAGATTATCCGCGCGTCAGCGCCCCTAGCAACCCCAAGGTAAACAATGGAAACTCAATTTGCATTATTACTTTCTATGCATCACGACAGCGACGATCAATAACGACCGTGACATCGTCTGAAGGATCCTACACAGCGAAGATGTTGGCGGCCCGAGACCAAGAGAACTTGGCCCATGCACATCAAGCCGCGGGAGCGTCCAAGTCGCTCAATCAAGGTACTAGGCAGCTTGCGCCAAAGACCCCGGGCAACAAGGTGCAGAAGACCCCTTTCAAGGTACCTTTGAATGATGAGAATGGAGGTTTTGGGGGAGGAAAAGGTGGCTTGAAGACCAATGGGAAAGGCAGCGAGAACATGGTGACAGGGGCGAAGAAGGGAGGATTGAGGGACAAAGATGCATTCATCACACCTATGGGTACGATTCAGGGCATGGACAGCTTCATGCAAGATGGCTGACGGAGTGGATGTGGCTAGGCCCTCGGACTCGAGCACCACTAGGAATGAAAACCACAAACGCCAAGGCCAAAGCTTTCCAAACGCCGGCTCCACCACCTGTCGACAATGACGTTGATAAGCTCAAACAGAAGAGTGCTTCCGCGCGAAAAGCTAAACCGAGGATATCTCACGCCGAGATGACAAAGTTGGAAGTATTGGGCGATAAAGATGAGCTTGAAGAAAGGGAAATCGAGTACATGCCTCCGCGAGCCAAAGGTGATACAGGAACTGTAGGTTAATTCGAAGAGTGCTAATCAGATTAGATCTTCCTGACCTGCCGGACGACCACTATGAAGTCGACCTTTCAGTGTTTGAGAATGGTGGATTGATGAGAGGTGCGATGAGTTATATCGCGACCAGAAAAGGCGATGACGGGTTCAGCCATCTAGAGCGAGAGGAGCTGCGCCGACAGAAGATATGGGACAGGTCTGACCGGAAGATCGAAGCCCAGTTGCTCCGAGATGTCCATAGCATGAATGTCCCCTGTACGCATTATCCCGAGTGTCCTGGCGAGCTATGCAGAGACACAATGGAGGCTAGGAAGACAGCGGAGAAACAGTATCAGAAGACAATAGCAGAGATCGACGCCGAGACTGTACCGACCACGAAGAAGCCAGGCTCACTAAGTGGGCCTTCAACTCTAAAATCAAAATCAGCCGCCGCTGCACTGTCTCAAACCAAGGCCGCTGCTTCTGCATGCAGGACGAATTCGAAGTCAATCGCACCCTCTGCAAAGTCTCGACTCAATAAATCCCTCGTCTCCGGACCGAAGAGAGCTGCAGCGCCCACCAATCCCTCCACCATGCGTCATACGGCAGCAGTAGCAACCTCCAAGACAACGATGGGCTACGCAAAGGGCCGCTCTACTTTTGCGACCCTCCGAAGCGCGGTCCTACCCATGAAGGACTCTGAAGTACCGGACACCTCGTTGCCACCAGCAGAATACATCATCCGCTACGGGGTGCCGCGCCTAGGGAGTGAGATGTGGTTAACTTGCAATCGCGCCGGCTGCTTTGACGAGGATGAAGGGCAGAGCCTGGAGGAATTATTCGCTGGCGATCATCCATATAGTCTTGATGCGCTGATGAGGGAAGAAGCGGAGCAGGACTTTCAATTGACGTTCTGATGTGGGCCTGGACATGGAACAGAAAATGCTGCACAGTCAAGAGCAATTGCGACCTGACCAGTAGCTGTGGGCTTCGAAACCGGAGTTTGTGGAGAGTGATCGTCAGCACAATGAGGGCGTTGGTGAAACTCTGGTTCAGTTGGCACCATTCTTAATAGGCTTATTTGTGGATGCATGGAGTTGCACAAGCATCAGGTCATGCCATTAGGGACCCATAGCATTACAGTAGATTCGATACCATTTTCGCCCAGGGGAAACCAATCCAGTGAGTCGTTACAGAAACTCAATCGAGTCGCTTCGAGGGTGGGCTTTTCCATACATATACAGGATAGCCCATTAAATGATTACTTTACGAAGCCACGGAACGTCTAGATTCATGTCAATACTCAACAGCGCTAGGTCACGCGAGCCGGGCGTTTTTCAGCGCCTACAGCGCTAGCAGTCGGACGGCCCGGGATACCCGGACCCTAGCTCTTCCCAGAAACTGTTTGCTCATACTTACACGCATCAATATCCAATTCCAGCGACAGGATACTCAAAAACTCATCCAACATGTTAGGCCAAAAGCCCGCACCGCTGCGCTCAGCATTACTCAACCTCAAGATCCAGCCCACACTCCTGACACCATGCACAGCGACCTCGACACCAATTCCCCTACGCCGACGACTAAACACCATAACCCACCACAAACCTCCCTCAATACCCGAATACCACCACACACCGCCCACCAAACAAACCAACCTCACAACAATCCGCAACATCACCCAAGTCCCCTCCCCCACCACAACCACCCCCCAACCCCAAATCCAAAACTCCCACACCCCCTCCCCGCCCTCCCCACCCCTAACCTGGAACACCTACCTCGCCCTCCGCAAAACCCGACGCCGCTACAACCTCTCCTTCTCCCTCGCCACCTCCCTCTCCACCACCCTCCTCGGCGCCAGCTACCTCGCCCAACTCAACATCGAAAACCTGACCCTCTTCGGTCTCGATCCCATGATCACGCTGGGGATCAGCATGACGGCGTGTATGGGCGCTGGATGGCTGATGGGGCCGTTCTTGGGGAACGCGCTGTTTAAGGTGAGGTATCGACAGCAGTGGGGGCAGATTGCTGCGGTGAGTTTTTCCCTGCTCCTCCTTTCTTGTTTCTTTGGTGGGAGGAATGGGGATGTAGTGTGTAGGAGAGTATGGAAAAAATGAGAAGACTTGACTAATATGGCAATGGCATTGGTAGAAAGAAATGGACCTCTTCCGACGGATAAAAAAGTACCGGGTCGATGGATCAGGAGGCTCGAGCGCGAACCCGGTACCGGATTATTATGGGGAGAAGATTGATAGCGTGCGGGCTTATCGGAATTGGATGAAGGATCAGAGGGCGTTCAATAAGAAGAGGCAGAATTACTTTTGAGGAGTGTGGGAGTAGGTGTGGGAGTGGGGTACTGAAGGGGGCTGAAGTGGTGGGGTGGGGTGGGGAGGGGAGGGGAGGGTGTTTGATATTGCTGTGGTGTGTATATTGATAGCGATACGGCGTTTGGAGGGGTTCAGTAAGGTATATATCTGGGCTTTGCTCGTGGTATGCATGGGAATTAATCACCTCTACTACTTCAATGAGCTGTTTTCTTCTGTACGGGGGCTAGATTGATTTCCAAAGGTGTGCATGTGGATCAGCGTTAAAGAATGTGTTCTGATTTCTAATGATTGCGTAATATTCTGCCTCCTGAAAGAATTCCGTTACGCTCCGTCAAAAGCATGACCCGATCGTCTGTCTGCGAAGATAAAAGAACGAGATCTGTGATGAAAGAATCTGCGGCTGTGCGAAGAGGGAGTAATGATAGTGATGAAACATGCTTTTATGCTGGTGCAGATATTGAAGACGTATGAATATACAGATGATGTGCTTTGGCGTCGTCTACTGAATCCAAGATGATGGATGTCAGTGAGTGACAAAAGTTCGCAAGTGTTTCCGTTGCGTGAAATTGTCAGAAAGCGGTAAGTTCGGAAAACGAAGAAAAGTCTTCCGTGAAGATCGGCTGAATAGCAGTACGTACATCAGGCTGAAGCGGAAATGTCAATAGGGTCATGTCGTAGGAAGCGATCGCTCGGATCTGAAGATGCGGGTGGTATCGATGTTGAGATGACAGCGATGGAGAAGCCTTGATGAACGGCCACCCTCCATTTTGCGCGATTGCTATAGAAGTCTCATCATTCGTCTTCGACACGGCCAGGACGAAGCTTCGGCTAGCTCTCCCACTGAATGCTAGAAAGCCTATCGAACTCATCAACAGCATTGCTCTCGAGCTCGACACCCGCTGCATTGACTTCGGGCTCAGAGCTGGCTGCTTTGACGTCGGTCTCGCCAGTGCTTTTCTGGAGAAGGGTTGCCAAAGGCTGCGCACACGGATCCGGCACGAAGCAAGCTTTGGACCCCTTGTAGAGTCTATAGGTGGTGAACATGCCAAACCCCTGCCCTGCGTAAGCGATGGACGAGTAGTGTAGCTCCAGGATACCATCTTTGCGCATCTTCAAATGCTCTACTCGATCCCCATGCATATGAGCGCTCACGCGCAGATCGAGTCGAAGCTGAGACTCTGAGACTTGGCGAGGGAAGTTGTGGATTTCCAAGCAGCGTGTATGCTGGAGATCTTCGATGGCTTTCTTGAGGCCGGTGCGTGTAGGATAGGTAGGTGAGTTGACGACTTTTGCGCTCACCGGTTGGTTGTTGATTGTGAGAGGATTATTTCTTGCATACTCCTCGTACGCCATGGCAGCGTGCTCGTGGAGGAAAACAATCAGTGCGGAATTACTGCCAGTGAGCTTGCAGGTCTCGAGAAGTTTTGCGTCAACGACTTCACCTCCCCGAATGTTCTGGAGAATCTGGCGCATGGTCGTATCTGAAGATAGACCCTGGACTAGGATCGTGCGGTAGATGTTGCGCTCGGATGGGTCGGGCTTGAATCGGACGCCATACTTGAACAAGTCAGGAACAAAACTTCGCTCGTGAGGCCCAATTTCGGCCTTGTGAAGTGCTATAGTGTCCTCTCGCTGTTCCGCAGAAGAAAAGAGCTTACATACCTGCCAGGATGGTTTATCCGAAATTGGACCCTGTGATGACTTGGTAACCGAAGGCTTTCTATTGTTTTTGCTGGACCATATCTTGTCCTTGAAGTGTAAGGCCGAGGTCGAAGCCTCAACACCCTCGAATGAAGTTGTGGAAGCGGAAACGTTCCACCTCCGCACCTCAAGAGGTTGAGCCTCGACTGCCTTATTCGCGGTCGCAACACAGTCTGCTGATGAGTCTTGAACTTGGTCGAATTGGATATTAGCGGTGACGAAGGACGTTGAAGTTGATACAGGGCCGGACGGAATTGAACACTCGTAAGACGATACGTCCGTTTTTGGCTCAACTGAGGTCTCAGAGCGTCGATCAAGAGAAGCATTGGAATTCATTGAGTATTTTGAGCCTCGAGCGTCATGTTTCGGTACCTGGAAGGCTGTTCTGACCAGTCCGTCGCCACGACTTGGGGCATCGTGGACCTTGGAAAGGAAATGGTGAATATAGGGCTCCCTTTCGCCATCGGTCAACTCTGATACCAGCAATAGCTTTGCTTGAGCTAGGTCCTGAGCTTCATCATTATCTTCCAAGGAGTCTTCGTAGGACCGGTTAAGAAGAGTAGCGTCGTTCCCTGACGTGCTTGAGCTGTCAAATGCTATAGGGGCGCCCACAAGGTCGATGAGGTCCTCATCTTGGACCTGTACGCCAGATGCACGACTGGGCTTGCGTTCATCGCTCTTCGATACTAGATTGAGTGCCGAAGTGATTGCCTTGGATGTCAGGACAGTGGAAATGATAGCCCAAGCATTCTCAAGTCTAGCCTCGAGGGCCTTCTTTTCCTTTTCAGCTTGCGCAAGCAGCTGTCTGAGTTTCGTTGCCTCCACGTCTCCACTGGGCCCATTGGTAGCACCTTTTGCATTGAGAGATGACAAGTACTGAACAGCAATTTCGCCTTCTGCCTTCCCCGTCTGGCAGTGCTCAAGCTCTTTCTCTAGTACTGCAATTCGGACATACGGATTGACTGTATAGTTGGTGCCATTTATGGGGCCGGGGCCGTAGGGATGGTCTCCGAGCGGCAGATTGTGACCATGCGGATACTGGTGCTGGCGCGGGAAATGGTGGACTGGAGGCTGCTCAGCAAGTGGGATCTGAGGTGATTTTGTAGCCATAGTGTTAGCCCGGAATATGGATTTTGATTGTCTAATTGAGACAAGAATGGTCGCGATGCTGAGTTCCCAGACGGTAGCTAAGGCTGCTGCTGATGTTCGTTTGGCAAAGCTTGATGGACAACTGGTAAGGTGCGCTGTAGAGTTTAGTGAATTTAGCATGAGGCTCCAACCTTGGAAAGATACAATGTCTTGTGCGATGTAACCAGAATTGAGTTGATGCATAAGACTCCCAACTTCAGAAAGGTACAGTGACCATTGAGATATAATAAGCAATGGAGTTGGATACTGCCGATAGGGCAGCATTGAGGCAGCATTGAGAGACTTGGACTTACGTCTCTGATCTATGCTCACCACAGCTGGTGAGGTTGTAGGAGACAGTGGGAACTGATTATTTTGCAGATGAGACCGTTGCAATACGGTGACAAAGAAAGCCGAATGAATAAGTTGAGGGAGAAGAGGTGAGGACTTCTTGATTGCTACTGGCGCATGACAGGGACGTGATCATAAAAGACGACGGTGACAGTGCACAAGACAAGAAACAAAAGCCCCTAATTAAGAAGAAAGATGAGGGAGATAGACACCAGGAAAGGGCAGGTGGTGCAGAGTGTATGTACCTAGGTTGTATGGAGGAAAGTGTACCGACGAGGTCCTTCTATAGTCGTTGATGCCCGACCTTTGCACTGGTACACTTTGAATATTCTGAAAGATGCTGTGCTCAACGAAGAGAGATGAGTCTCACGTTTATGGGAACCAGGGAGATGGAACATCTCGACACAAAGCGAGCAACTGGTGCATCGCTTCGAGGGCTTTCACAGGGCAGCCTCCGATTTATCTGATCCGCGGAAGAGAGATAAGTTCCACAGCCGTTATCTCTAGAGGACGTGCCTTCATGCTTGCAGATTTGGTCAAATCTCTCGGGCGTAGATGACCTGAGAATGGAGTTGGCCTTAGATCGGCAAGCATTTATGTGGCATATCTGGTCCAAAGAGTATGATAGTGATCCGGATGACACTGAATCGTGACGGTTGTGATCCCAGTGTTCTTGTGTAAGATTGGAAGACTTCTCTCGCTTTCCCACGAAGTATAGAACATTCAAGGTTGTGCATCTTCCATCAGTGCACAGGGACAGGCCAGACTACTTCATAAGCCATAAGATCGACAGATGGCCCGCGTTCGGTGGTATGTTCAGGCCTTGAGTGAAGATCAAGAGCAAAGAATCTAGTGGTTGATGTTTGCCATGTGCAATGGCTAAAGTAGAATGCCGTACCGCACGTGGATGCCGAGCTAGCCCTGCTAGCTCTAGTGCCGGCAGGACGGATAATCGATTGGACAATGACGACGTCCACCATTCAGATGCGGGGATGGGACGGAACAAGTTCTAGAATATCTCTGGTGTGGAGGGGAAGGTATGTCCGCGATGTGATAGTGTATGCAATTGGTTGAGCATGGCCAGAAGATGCAATATCATCGGAGCTGCGCACGCCTCCTCTCTTACAACCTCTCATCGGCTTTTCATCCTCCATTGACAACATAGGAACAGCAGCGACTCGTGATGAAGCTGTCTACAGACCACCATGACAGCGACAGTACCCACTCACCAATCGATGACAAAGAGAAGGTAGTAGGTGTCGAGCATGGAGAGTTCGAGACCCTCGGCCGCGGCCAGCTTCCTCCAGATCCAGATGCTGGTTTGAGTTTGGAAGAGAGAGCTCACATTGTGAGTCTCCCTCGTTGTAAACACTTATACCTCCTGGCGCGACTGACTGTGCATCAGGATCGTAAACTCTTGCGAAAACTCGACCTTCGCCTGATCCCGTGGCTATGTCTTCTCTACCTGATCTCCTTCCTCGATCGTACCAACATAGGCAACGCCAGGCTTGATGGCCTCCAGAAAAGCCTCCACATCACCAGCGGCCAATACAATGCCTGCCTGTCCATCTTCTTCGTCTCCTACGCCCTTTTCGAACCCTTGACCAATGTCCTCCTCAAACGCCTCCGTCCCAGCATCTTCATCCCCATCATAATGATATTGTGGGGTGCCACAATGGTCACCATGGGCTTGACCCATAACTTTCAGGGCATGATGGCCGCTAGATTCTTCCTGGGCTTGGCCGAAGCCGGTCTGTTCCCTGGTATCAGCTATTATCTTTCGTGTTGGTATAAGAGAGACGAATTCGGCATCCGAGCAGCTATCTTCTTCTCAGCAGCCGCTGTCTCTGGCTCTTTCGGCGGTTTGCTAGCAGCTGCCATTGGTAAAATGACCGGTGTTGGTGGCAAGAAAGGCTGGGCTTGGATTTTGTACGTTCTTTGCTCTCACTTTCCCCATACCACGCGGTATTGCGAATCACCTAGCAGCGTTGCCTCCTTTCTTCCCAATCAGTCTCTGGGGACATTTCAAAACTCATTATATGTCCATGGATGACAACGCTAACTCTGAAACTACGTGCAGCATCCTTGAGGGCCTTGCAACAGTTGTGGTTGGCATTGCTTCCTTCTGGATGGTTTTCGACTTTCCAGACGAGGCTCACTTCCTCTCTGATGTTGACCGCCAGCGCGTCCTTCGCCGATTGAAAGCCGATCAGCAATCCTCAGCTGAACACGAATCGTTCAAAATGGAATACTTTTGGGCCTCCGTCAAAGACTGGAAAACATGGCTGACCGCATTGATCTACATGGGCGCAGATTGTCCTCTTTATGCCTTCTCACTTTTCCTACCATCAATCATCTCCGCTGTAAGCCTTGGTCTATGCTACATGCTTATTATGATTCGTTGCTAATACTGATTGATAGCTTGGCTACAAATCGACGACGGCCCAACTCCTCACCGTACCTCCTTACGCGGCAGCAGCCATCCTCACCATCACCGTTGGCTACATCGCAGACAGAACCCATCAACGCGGTCTCTGCAACATCGCAGTCTCCATTCTGGGCATGATCGGCTTCTCCATGCTACTAGCAGGGACGACGCCAGGAGTGCGATATGCAGGCACATTCCTCGGAGGTACGTGTTCTCCCACCCCATCTCTCTTTTTCAATACAGGCATTAGCCGTGAAACACATGCCAAGAAGATCCACTACTCCACTCCTGCCCCAAATAAAAACCCATACTAACACCCCAATCCCCCCACCAGCCCTCGGCATCTACCCCTGCATCGCCAACACCATAGTCTGGATCTCCAACAACACCGAAGGCGTCTACAAGCGTGGCATAACGATGGGTTTCGTCATCGGCTGGGGCAACCTCAACGGCGTCGTCAGCTCCAACATCTATCAAGCCAAAGACGCGCCTAAGTACAGAAAAGGTCACGGCATCGTCCTGGCCTACCTGACCATCTTCCTCTTCGGCGGCAGTATACTGCAGTATGTGTTGTTGAGGAATGAAAATCGGAAGAGGAGGGCTGGCGGGAGGGATTATTGGGCGGAGGGGAAGACGGAGAAGGAGATTGAGGCGATGGGGGATACGAGGCCGGATTTCATTTATCATTTGTAGCTGGGGTGGTGTGGACCACTTTTCCTACCTCGACACATCGCTACCTATTTTGGTCCTGATTTCTTGCCCGGGATGATCGTATCCAGTAGTATATCCTCAGAAGTACAACATCTCTCCGCAATATACCTGTATCTTGCTCACTCACATTTCTCCCACCTCAACCACGCTCTCTACCCTTATATTATACCATAACAGTAAACCGTGTCGGAACATGTTCTTACCTTGAATTTATTCTACAATCTTTATGTAAATAAGATCCACATTGCCAGGGACGGTTGGTCACATGTGACAATCTAGTAAGGTTCAGCCAAATGTTTGAATACGCGAAAGTTAGGCGTAGCACGCAAAACCCTAGACTAGGGTTTTCATAGGGTCAATTACCATGGTTGACCTGAACTTTTTGCTTTATCTATTTATCTCTACCTACCTTAGAATATCTCGGCCAGCGCCCCCAATGAAGTCGTACAAGGAAGGGTTTCCATAAAGTATCTATGGTCAATCACGATAATTGATCTGAACATTTACTTCGATATATCAATTGACGAAATTGATTGGTTCACTACAATAAGTCTCATAACAACCTAAGGCAACCCGCAGGCGCGGAAAACGCGTAAAATCTCAGACGCAGTTTCATACTGCGTGACTACTTGCTCATCTAATGTGCGGGATGACGATTCCTTCTGGAACAGTAGACAATGGACAATGGAATTTCACATAGTATGAAGACCATTTCATACTCTCGAGTCCAAAGTTGCGATTTGTGACTTGTCTCACTTGTTAAATTGCATGCGCGACGTGACGTGACAGGATGGGATTATCTCTTGCTGCTGCAATCTGCGGCTTCAATCATCCTAGCCAAGGGGTGATGCGAATGTGCTACGAATGTGCTGGGAAAGGGGTGGTGGAGAGGGCTGATGGAGAGGGTCGATGGAGAGGTGCTGATTGGGAGTTTTGTGGGGTGGGATTTTTGTGGGGTGGGAAGTGTAGAGGAGCTGTTGAGGTGTGAGGGAGTGTGCACTATTGGTTCTAACATGAGATGACATGATACTGTGGATATAGGGTGTGGGGCTTGGGTGCTCCCAATTTGTCCACAAGTCATAGGAATTAAGAATAGGTAAGCCGCAACGCGATCAGCCTACAAGGGGACAGACTTCGGCTGACCCGGCCCTCTGCCTAGCAGAGCCCTAACACTGACATTGTTGGGGATAGAATCTACCATGGAGATTCCACCTCCAGTCCCAGAGAGTAGCAGCCTCGAAGTTCCGCCATTCGAAAATTGAGGTGGAAGTGTCTGTTCATCTTCTGTCACGGTCCCATTGACGGCGACCACATGCCGATGATACAATTCATATGGAGAACTGGGCGAGCCCAATTCGGCGCCTTTGAAGTCGAAATCCTGCTCGGTGTTGCCGAAGCTATATGAGAGTGTCAAACCAGAGAAGAATCCTGCGCTCCCGGTCTGTGTTGTGGCTAGTAGTGATCCGCTAAATAGTGGTAGGCCAGGACTTGATTTGCCGTTTTGGCCGCTGCTAAGCCCCGCAGGAGCGATATTGGCGGGACTTGTGCGATTGAAAGTCTGGATACCAGATGGGAAAACTGCAGGTCCGTAGACGTTATAGTCTAGACCTCGGCTGAGAGTAGCATTGATGCCGACTTCGCCCGCAGAGTCTACAAAGAAAGACGAATTGACCGTCAGTGGATAGCTGTACGTATTTGCATAGCCGTTGGTTGATAAGTCTGAGCCAGTCGTGTTCTGCTCTGTAAATTGGACATAACCTTGATCACTCAACTTGTTGAAGCTCTTGTAGGATAGTGTCTGACTCCAGGACGCAAGCCGCGAGCCAGCCGAGGTTCTGATGTTCGAAGTAATCGATATACGTCTGCTGACTGATGTGGTATAAGTCAGGTCTTGATTAGCGCCTGAAGAATTGGTGGTAATGAGGGACGTGATGAACACGTCAGGCGCTGGTGCATCGATGCTGGGTTGGGTCCCCGTGGTAACAGAGCCATTTCGTCCCAAAAACAGGAATATGGTGCCGGTCACTACCCAGAAGGAGCCGACGCTATCAGAGATAGTCGCGTGACTTTTACCATCATCGTTGAGGCCAACTACCCGGATCTCGAATGCGTGGCTCGCACCATCACAGAGCACAGGTAGCCAAGGAGTGACATCGATCTCGTGCTGCCGAAGGTCAAAGGCATCTATTCCCACAATGGGTCGCCAAAACCCCGGGACAATACCGCCTGTGAAAATGACTGGGAATGGCCAAGATACGCCTGCTAACTGCCCATCAATCAAGAGCTGCACTTCCCGGAACGGCCCAAAGCCATAGAGTGTTCCAGCTGTAGATTCGAAGGTATTGACATCTGACGAGAACACGTTTGTATACCAGAATTCTTCAGCAATTTGTCCGCAGGCTGACAACGAGACAACTGCTCTCTCCACATTAAGAGGGAATTGGTAGGATACTGTGGCGTTTTGACTCGGTAACGAGAAAGCGCTGGCTTTATTCACTCCTGACTGCTTTGCAGAGATCGCCAAGATACTATCGGCAGTAGGCTGGGAGTCCAGCACAGTAAAAAACGTCGCAACCAGGCTTGTGAGGTATGGCCCAGTATAGGTATTGTCAACCACATTTGGGAGGTCAAAGATGATTTTCTGCTTCTCTTTCCACAGCGTGTTGTATTGACCCATCTCTTTGGTATAAGTCCAGACTATGCCATTCGCAGTTGGTTCGGCGGTTGATGTTCGGAAGACTTCCACATCCCCAAGATACATCAGTCCTAGACGATCGAACTGCCGGCCTTTGGACGTGACAGTGAAGTTCATAGTGACTCGATTGAAGCTGCAGGGTGGAGGTACATGTTCTCCTGATATGACTGTCAGTGAATGCGGTGGGAGGGATGTGGAAGAATACCTACCAACGAAGGGTTTGTAGTAGCTATTAGCGAACTCGTACTCCATGAGTACTTCGGTCCATATGCATCCATACTGGTCGCGAGGACCAGAAGGGGTGTATACAGGCTCGGTAACTTGAAAATCAACCAGTGGAGATGTATTGGGACTCTGGCGTTTTTGGAGAAGTTCATCAGAAGTCCAGGCTGCACGAACAGTTCGGCTCAACAGGACAAGCAAGACGTACAGATAGCGGAGATAATAGGGCTTGCTCAACGCAGGAGGCATCATGGTAGAAGACGCCTACACTCACCCTCAGCGACTCAGTAGATACTGCCCTATCCGCACTGGGAATAATATACTCATAAATGAGAGTAAAACGATAGACCACCTGTATGAGACTCCCCCCATCCTGGGACGTGGGTAGAACAATAGGACCACGTTCGGTGGCATGATGCAGGGAAGACAGACAGAACAGGAAGCTGTGATGCGTAGAAGCGCTGTCCTAGATTCCTATTGCGACCGGCACTCCCAAAGGTTGATAAGGGGGCATTCGGCCGATCCTCAAAGGAATCTTGTCTTCCAAACAGCCGTTCGATGACACGAAGGTGATATACCATTGAAGCCAACTATGTATCGCATGGTGTGGTGTAGTACGTTTGTCATACTACGTAGTAGGTAGGTCAAAGCTGAAACCAGACCCACTAGCGGTTGCAAATCTATTTGCAGCTGGTATTGTGCCTTTGTAAGTGGCAAAGCAGCGCATCCTAGAGGAAGAGGCGCGCGCCGGGAATCCAAACTCTATGTTGCATATCAAAACGTACGGCCGCAGTCTGTCACATTGATTCTGTCACATTGATCGAGATGTCTCTATGCACAGGTCAATATGAAACTTCAAGTGTTACTTTGAAGCCTTGTCCTTGCAGTGTGGTACTCCGTATAAAGGGTCTAGAAGGTCTTGAGAATAGCGCGCTATGGAAAGCCACGCGCAACTCGTCTTCCAAACCTGGCATAGGGGCCTGCCACCATCCCCGTTTGAGAAGATGGCGATATTGACAGCTGTTCAGTGGCTCATCATGAATGCATAATTCATCATGAATCAACAGTCGTCTCGGTGGTATGGAGGCCATCCGATCTATATCGAGAGGTATCAAACGCCAACATGGGCGTCTCGGGTTACAAAACTCATTGCCCTCACATCCCGCGCATGTATGCGACCTGTTTCAAGTTTCACACCCTCAAGGCTTGCCGTGTGCATCGCAAAACATAATATGCGCCTCATGGAAACCATCTCGCAAGCTTACCATATCTGACACGAAGTGCAGGGTCCATCATGGCTTTAAGGGCGCCATTTGGCTGTGCCTGGCCTGATTCACACGTACATATATCTGCTGGCGGCTCTTTCTCTCACTCTTCACCTTTAGTACTTTCCACTCTGTCTGTCATGCCTTCGTACCATCTCCTGGTTTTGCAACTACCCTAGTCAGCACGCCCAGCATGCAGTCCAACGTTCAGAAGTCCATTGTTCTCGGTCTGGTTGTTTTCTTCATCATCTCATGGTCGAGCTTTCTTGTCCCGAATCTCGGATTATTCGCTTTCAGGCCAGAGCAATCACATAACCTTCAAAAGGGCCCGATCTACAACAAAACGCTGGGAGTATGAACCGTTCAGCTTTACTATTGAGAGACTCCTAGCTAAACTACCGAACAGTTTCAAAAAGTCTTCGTCCTCGCTCTGCCTGATCGAGCCGACAGAACCGTTCCACTTTTAAACGCCGCTAATGCCACCAACATCACCCTGACCGTCCTCGATGCGGTAAGAGACCACCAGATAGGGCATGAGTCATGGCCACAGGATTGGGGAAAGGATCAGGTCCATCAACCCGGCGAGCTGGGCTGCCTAGTCTCCCACGTTCGGACTTGGAAGAAGTGAGCGTCTACTCCCTAAGCACACCAGCACAAAAAGGCACTGACCCTCGCCCAGAATAATCGCCGAAAGAATCTCCACAGCCCTCATCGTTGAGAGCGACGCGGACTGGGACATGCGCGTCAAAGACATAATGACCCTAGTCGCCGAAGGCGTCCAAACAATAGTCGACTGGCCCTTTCAACCCATCAACAACACCGCCCGCTTCGGCGCCCCCATGGCCCCCTCCCCCTACGGCGAAAACTGGGACATCGTGTGGATCGGCCACTGCGGCAGCTCTAACCACGGAAACGGCCGCTACTACCCCATCAACGACACCACCGTACCCCCTAAAGACCACGAGTTCCGCTTTGCAGACATCCCCCAAGACGAGCAGCACCGGCCCGGCACGCGGATGATGTACGACCTCACCGGCTCCGTCTGCTCGACCGGTTACGCCATCAGCTACGCCGGCGCCGTGAAACTGGTCGAGTATTTCAAGGAAAGCCAGGAGAATCTCGACCTGAAGCTTATGGGGGTGTGTCGCGATAAGATCGATCTTGCCTGCGTGGGTGTGTATCCGCAGGTCATCACGGCCGCGGAATCCGATTCCAATATCGATCATGCGGCCGGTGAGGTTGCGGGCCAGGGCGGTGTGGCGGAGGAAGTCCTCGTGCGTCCAGGTCCGGCGATACAGTATAGTGCCCGGGTCAACGCTGAGGCGGCGATGCAGGGACTAGGGATTGAGAGCTGGCGCGCCGAGTGGAATAGTACGTGGGCTATGGTTGATGATGAGTGGAAAGAGATCAGTTTCGAGGAGGCGAGGGAGAGGGAGGAGCTGGCGCTGTTGATGGCGAGTGAAGGTGGCGGTCAGAAGGGGACGACGGACGGGAAAAACAGCTGATGGTGCACTTGGATCACGCCATAAATATAGACCCATGGAGCAATGGCACCGCTACCAGCGACGAGGCCAAAAGTCACCACTTCGGTCATCATCATCTCAATCTCGGCAACAGACACCGAGATGCCCGCCCCCTCCGAACGCCCGCTTTAGCACTGCTCCTTTTAGGACTCGCTCCGACGGCTCAACAAACAAGGTCAATACCCTCCGCCAGCGCGCCACCCTTCCCACCACATCTCCAACCTTCGCACTTCGCAGAGTACATGGAGTATCAACAGGACATGCAGGATGCGCTATGAATGAAGTGAAGGATCCAGATCAAGTGGTTGCAGAGCTAGGGATCATCGCTTTCCTTAAAAGTATCTGCAGTGGTTGTATAAACAGGGAAAAGAAGCAAGGTGTGGGACACTACTATCGCAGCAAGATATTCATCGCAAGCTTTTCAGAAACTGAAGTATTCATTCTCTTCCTCTTGCAGGGGTTATCAAGCGAAAGGGAAGACCTCCACCATACCGCTCGTCTTAGCGAGGTACCTTATTCAGGGAGCTTCGTGATGTTCACACAATTACACCTACAATCTATGCCTGGTCTCCTTTGTACAGAAGTACACAACGTTTCCTTCATCTTTCTATTTGCGGAATTCACAGTACCACGACAAAGTCCTATCCCATGCCCTGGCAACCCTGGCATCAGTGCAGAAGCCCCTGAAACGGATGTCGTGCTAGGACATGGGATAGAGACGCACCGCAGAAGACCTCAAGACACAACAGATAGAGTACGCCAGCGAAATTTAGCTATAGGTAGTCTGTAATGTCGGAACGGGTCCTTCTCGACAATAAATACTGTCCTGGACTAGCCTGCGGTTCGGGAAGTCAGATAAGGTACCCCTGACTCTCTTAGCTCCTTGGCACTCAGTTGACCTCCTTCTTTCCCAATGCATCAAGCCTCTTGCTTTGTTGTCATTCTCCAGCTATGTTCTCGTCTGAGATGTAGACAGCATCTGGTAGGTAGATCAGTTGTGCTTTCTTTGATCACTGCTGTGCACCCCACTAAGAACCTCATGACTGGTTAGGACTTGCCCGTCTTTTCGTTGGCTTAAGCAATCAACCACCCAGGGCCACTCCAGGCTCCCTACATGGTTTCTGTTTGAGTAAATTCAGAAATCTGCAGTGAGTAGCCCATGCACCTCTTGAAATAATGATAATCCTCTCAAGAAGCCGCTACTGATTGGTCTCAAGGAGTCAACGCACAAGTCACATAAGTCGCTTTATAACACAAGCCGCCGACTTGATCTTTCTTTTCTTTGCTACCATCTTGTGGGTGAGGCTCACCACAATTTCGGAAATATGACCTACACAATGACTATATACGTGGACGGTGGCTGCCGTCGTAACGGGTACGCGGGCGCCATCGGAGCTGCAGCCTGTGTATTCATGAACAGAAGAGGCCCATGGAAAATCTGGACAACGAATTTACCACTCTCAAATCCTCAGCCTACGAATCAAAGAGCCGAGCTCGAAGCCATCATCTTAGCCTTACGGCAAGGTTGGGAAATCTATCTGAGCCTGTACACTAATCCATACATGCACGTCACAAACTTCACCGATTCGAAATACGCACTGGGATGTATGACACAGTGGAGGCAGAAGTGGCTGAGAAACGACTTCACTAACAGTGCCGGAAATGAGGTCGTCAATCGGGACCTCATTGAATGTGCGTACGAGCTTGATGAACGGCTTGCAAATGAGGGTAGCGTGGAGTACGAGTGGGTTCCCAGGGCTGACAACCAGCATGCCGATGCGGCAGTGAACAGGATGCTGGATCAGATGGAGTGAAATGCCACTACTCATATGCAGTGAGCGATGGCTGAGGAAGTGAGAGGGTTCAAGCATATCTAAGGCCGATAGGAAAGTCCTAGGAGCTGGAACCGCGAGACTCATATGCTACCAACTTATCCACCTAAATCGCTCGGAATCTGTACCATGGGATCACAATGCGATACGAGTCAGTTTCCATTACAGAGTAGCGATCGGGACATATGACAGCGTAACAGCTCGGCTCTCCATAGCAAGTACATTTCGACAAGACTGTATCTCTAGCAATCCGGAGACAAAGTTTGGTCATCCTTGCTATAGCTTTGCTATAATGTCCATAACAATTCGCCTCTGGAGACATAGCATTCTGTAAAGTTACCGAGCTTCGACACACTTAGAGCCTACATTACCATTACTCGTGCAGCATAGATCCTGATACTAATAGATCATAGCTCCTCTACCATACATTGTTACCTACTCAAGAGCAATACGGTGATACGCCTGATTTTTCTCCTACATCCTTTCTCTTTGCTTGAATTCTGCCTATGATTAAACTCTCCTAAATCTATCACTTATCAAAAAGCGCATCCCTCACGACCTCACGGGCTCGTAGAGTGAGAGTTCATCGCGGACGATGCTGGACATCAGCCTGAGAAGAATTGGTGGCCGTTATATACGCGATAAGCCACCCAGGGACTCACTATCCCATCGAGAAATGAAATATCCTATTCGGAAATCAGAATTGCTATTGTAGTATCAATGAATCTACTGTTTACTCTCCTTCTCGCTTGAATCCTAGGCTAGTATTAGCGGCTAGCGCTACGTTCACCAACCACCAAACCTTCTCCATTCACTGTGCCATACCTCCCCTCCCCTCCCCTCCAGCGCAAGAGATTGATTGGTATCAAAACTTGTCAGGTATAGTGACCCGTCTGCGTCTGACGCACACGCCACGCTGCGGATGAAACGTTTGGCGCTGAGTCTTCCTCCTCTAGTTATCGCATCATCATTCTCCTAATATGACTCGATTGACCGATTGGTTCAATCGTGGTGGTAGCCTCCGTTCCAGGAGGAGGTGTTTCTGTTCCCTCGGTTCCGTACTCTAATCGAACATAGAACGAAACAGCCGACAAACTTGAAGCCAGTCCAGGCGGTTAATTCCTGTCTCCCTAAGTACTCTAGAATTACCTAGCATAATGAGGTAAAGCGTTCAACTTTTGGCAACAGTTCTGAAGAGTTCTATTCCTAGGAACAGAACATTCACGAAACCACCTATCTATCAATCCTGAAGGGGCAGTATATTAAAATATGACGTCTTTCCCTTCATCGGCCATTATCAATGTTGGACGCGTTGGATACTCGTCAATCTTGACACGCAGACCATCGAATCCTACAGGATTTGGATGAAACATATCAAGCTACCTAAGGTCGCGGCGTCCTGCCACGATATATAGACCATGCTGAGGCTCGCTTCAACACGCTTCCTGCACTCCTCCAAGAATTGTGTCCCTAAGCTTGATCACAATGGCTTCAGACAACGGAGAGAGCAATAATGGCACAAAGCCCAAGATATCGATGACATTCAATGAACAAGACAAATCATTTGATGTCTATGTTCAATACCCTGGTAAATCACGACCGCTCAAGGTACCACGCACGACAGAGGAGATCGAGAAGGCCTTCCCATATCAGCCACCCAAACCCGAACCCCCACAACAATTACCGCTTGATCTATTCAACAAAGCCATCGAGGACCCTACCTCGCTCACTGAAAAAGATAGGTTGGATGTACTAGACTGGGTACCTGAAGCCGAGGCGGATGAGCGATGTCGTGGGGCATGTGGTTTACCCTGGCAAGAACTTATCACAAAAGCTGTTGATAAGCCAGAGAACCTTACGTCAGACGAAGTCTCGTTTGTTACGAGGGCCGCTGCCCGACCTACAACATTAGCGGTGCAGAGCACTCGAGGGGGTTTCTTATGCTAATGAGGCATCCAGAGGATGTAAGAAATCTTTGGTAAGAGAAGCCATACAGCTTAATCCCCAATATTCTTAGAGTCGCCTTAGTCCAAATGAATGCTGATGAGTTCATGACGAGAAGGTTTGTCGCCGAGAAAGCCGCCATAGGTCCTCGATACGCCACAGCCAGGGACAATGCTCGTAGGGAATCACAGCGTATTAGCCGCGAGCGAGATGAGGCACTCTCGCACTTGACTGGGGACGACAGGCAAAATATCCTAACATCGACGCACATTCCGTGGATCGCTCAGCTGACGGCTTCCCCAAAACCACACGTTGGTCTCGTATGTCTCCGGACCGCGTACGACGACGATGAGGCGTGGGAAAAATATAAAGAGTATATCGTTCGAAACTCGATGGTAGGATTTTTAGTATACTATGGCTCGGACTTCGTGAGCAAGGAGTGGAAGATAGATTTCATCGACGATGACAGAAAGAGGTTGGACGGCGCAAGTCTTGAGGACATGTGCAGGTCTGCAATCTCTCCATTCCACCATCATCGAACGGTCTACTAACCCGGTCAGATACTTCAATGATCCGCTATCATCCTCTGTTACTTCCTCCATCTCTTCCGGCTTGCGCAGCGATGCGTTTCTCTTCGCCGACGCGAGCACCATCTCTTACATCAACCATCCCGCCAGTGATCCCTCGACAATAGGCTATACCCCTCCTCCGGGCGCTCCGCCATATAGCACCGAACATCTCATACCAGGTTACGTCAACGTAGTCGACGCGTCCTATGACCCTGCAGAAACCTATGCCCACGACTTCAAAGGCATCCTCAAGGTGTATCCCGCCCACCTCGCAATAACTTTCTATCACAGACTCATAATCCGGGGCCAAGAGAGAGAACCGGGCTCGGAGCAGGGGTGGGATTATAAGCAGGACTGGGAGACCATGTATATGCGCGCAAATGGGAGTCATGGTCGGAAATGTGGTATCTATCCACCCCTGTGGACGTATAATCGGTGAAAGATGATGAGTGAAGGAGCCTAGTATGTGCTTTCTTCACGACCGACGGTGGCATTTCGGCCATGTTCCGGCCGGATATGATCGGCCACAGTCAACGAATGGAGAGGATGATAATGAAGCTCATGACATTAAACAGAACAGAGTTCGAGGATGGCGTCTCAGAGGGTAACGCCACGGCAAACGGTGGTCGTGGATAGCGTGATTCCACCTCATGATCTATAGATGATCCGGATAGGTAAACGAGGAATGAAATGATTATTGGATCATTATACGCAAATGATAGTGCCCGTGTGAAGACTCGTACAGAGCATGTACAGAGAATTGCCAACCTCTACCTAGATAACGATACTCCAACGCCTTCAAGACCTGTCTGTTCCTTGTAGCCCATTCAACAGCCTTTTTGGAGTACAAACATTTCCCCCCTTAATTCATTCAAGAATAATACGATATATGCAGCCCAAACCCCACATCTATAAAACCTAAACAGTAGATCGTGCAACTAACTCAAAACTCTCCACTCCAATCCCTAACCTGAAAAGCTGCCCTGTAACATCCATCATTTGCACTGTGGCTTTACCTACGAACCGCGGCCAGATCGTCACGTCTAATCCCATCCCATCCCAGTCTAGTCCAGTCCGGACTCAAAGCGCAAATGGACCAATTACCAATCTAACACCCATCTCGCAGATCGACATGGCCCGTTATTCATGAATCATGGAATCATGGTAAGAGTACCGAATAACGTGACGCGATTCTATGCTGTGATATATGTATAGGAACTAAATTTAGATTTGAATATTACCGGTTGTGGTGGTGCGAGGGCAAGGGTACCTACGTCGTCTACATGGGATTCGGGGCGGGGAATGCTACGTGTTTTGTTTCCTATGTAGAGGTGGAGAAGGAGATGTAGGGAGTGGGCGAGGAGGGGAGGAAGGGGATGATGGGGATGCCTCTGGTAGAATTTTGGAGTGGGTCTGGTGCCAGAACAACAACACTTTCCAGCCATTGTATAGAGTGATGGGACAAAGACCGCTGCGATTGTTTGGTCATGAGGGGAAGCAGGGAAGGGTTGTGAGATGTATGATGTATATGCGACAGGACGCTTTGGTAGCGGTCGTATTGCACTGAAGTGTTTGCCGAAGAACATACGAGGGTATTGGTTCGATTCCTATTGGCGCTGATCCAATGGTGATGCTTGTGTCTTTTTCCCGAGGTGAGTTTGATGATTTAGTCGGTCGACAACAGGGATTGGATTATCGTTTGCTAAAGGTCTTGCTCTCTGTCCGGTTAGATCAGTCCCTTTCATCCGCTCCACGTTGCCATTCCCCTTCCACGCAAAACTCTACATTCATCCTTTCATTCCCTCAACCGCCTTATCCTTCTTTCCATTTCTTCCTCAACTCACTCATTACTGTCTGCAAGTTCGCAGTCCTCTTGCGTGATCCACTAGGGTTCCGTATGCGAAGGTCTACAATCTTGCTCACCCTCTCCCACACGTCGGTTCCAAAATCTCCCTCTTCATTCATCAAACGTCGGACTTGGCCTTCTTCGCCATCGTGGAAGCTTCCGAGATTCATAGCAATCAGTGTGGTCAGAAGCAATTGCAGCGGCTCTTCCCCAGTGTTTGGTCTGATCGTATTGGCGTATACGTATCTAATGAGCGTGACTAAGTTGCCGACCATGGGAGACTTAGCAACAATGCGAGAGTCAATCCAGGTGAGCACACAATCTAGACTCTGGTACGCTAGTTCTTGTAGGTCTGGTAAGAGCATGTAAACGGCGAGGGCATAGACTTCGGCGTGGGCGAGTAGCGTGGCTTCAAAGTCGAGCTCGTGGAAGTCATATTCGCAGCGTCTCAGCCAGCGATCGAGAATCATAGTGGACGGTTCGTGAAACGTGATCCTAGAGTCTTGGACAGTGCGTTTGGCACCATTTGTCAGAGATTTTGGCGGATCCTTTTTGGTCGCAATACGAGCCTCGTTTGCGTCAAGTAGGACTTTTTGGTATGTCAATGCAGAGATAGAAAAGTGCTCGACTGTGGGTATAGCTGCTGGAGTGATTCCGTTTCCGCCGTGTGCCTCGTGCATATCTACCTTGGCGGCAGCTGTGCTGTGAATGAATTCCGTAGGATGCGGGCTAATGTAATCCCCAGTATATAGCCAGGATACTAGCCGGCCGACTGTTGCTTCATCCCAGTCCTCTAACACGATCTTTCGGTCTTCGCACTCCTTCCAATTACCTTCCAAAATAGCTTTGAATAGGTTAGATCTAGTAAGGATGCTTTTATGAACGAGGAAGCATTTGTGATCTGGACCCGCTTTGATCTCGAACATGGGCCCGACGAATGGACTAAAAGAGGCGGAAGCCATGGCCAGTTGAATGAGGTTGGTTTTTCCAGACTTGCACGAAGCTTGTTAACCGCAGTGATTTTGGTAAGAATATTTGCGATTGATGAAAAGTCGAGGAAGTGGCAGTGATGGTATGGTAATTGGCGTTGACGTCAGCTAGGACTTCTGTAGTGGTACTAGATCAAGGCAGGCCGACTGCGATGGTATTAGAATCTTTCGAGAATGAAGGCTGGCCTAGTTAATGACTCGTTCCTTAAGGTATGTCTTGATACAGCATCAGCTCTATATTGAAGAGGAACTTATGGGACGGTCGATGGCGTTGTTCTCAGCTGGAATCCCTGCAGTGTTGCTGAGAGAAAGTGTGTGAGTTTGATGACAGTGGCAGGTTGAACGAGAGTGAAGGCTAGCTAAGGTGAATAATCATACCTCATTTCTCAGTCCAGCATCAGCACTATAGTAGCGAAATTCATGGCAGTATGGAGGTCGATGATCTTATTATAGGCTCTTACACGGTGTCGACATGGGCGTGTAGGCTCGAGGTGAGTTTGAACGATGAACATGAGTGGTATGAACGATGGACTGTGTACAAACGTTGAAGACATAGTGAAGTTCAGATTGTACAAAATGGGCCACCAAAGAGTCGGTCGAGAAAGGCCCTTAGACTATCTTTCGGATCAAGCGTTTGCTCCAATCATTACAGCATTCGAGCAATCCAGCGGTTGCGCTTCACGAGGAGCCATGATATCTGCAAAGTCATCAAGAAAAGTACATGTTGGCAACGGCATGCAGGCGAATTTTACACGTCTGCCTTTCCTTCCGTAAAATTCATCTTCCGTTTGTAAGGCTGATGTTTTCATGATTTGGCGATCTGCGGGCTATTCTTAGGAGCATCTGGGGTTTCTCATGTTACTAATACCCTTGGGGTCTGCTTTGTACTTGGAGATCGCGCCGCCTGATGAGGAATGAAGAACGAAATGCCGATCAGCATGATTATTGTGAAGCGCTGGTCTGGGATAGCAACTAACAGCTGCGAGCTGGTAGATCCCTTCAGGCTGATGGGTAAGAAAATCGGATCCCGGCTTGAACTGACTCGTGAAGTACTTCTAACGTCGTTCTCATTGTGCCTGCCGCAGACCCTGGGTATCTAAGGACCATAAAATAAACCTGCCACACTATGTCCACCGAATACGCCTGTTAGCTTATTGAGCCACTATCTGAAAATCATAGACATGTTTAAAAACACCAATTTCCTCCCCTACAACTAGCATCGAGGTCGCCGATTTTGAGTTCATTACACCCTAGACTCAGTACTAGGACTCCCACGGATCTCCTGGACAGCGCCCAGAATCTGCGCCAGCATGTTTTTGTGGTCTCTCAGCTCCTTCTCCACACGGTCGATCCTCGTCTCTCCAGGTTTAAATACTGGGATGTTGGTCTTGGCAGTCACTGCTAGTGACATTGCCGCTATGGGAGCTGCTGATTGCTGAGTGTGAAATTGAGACTCGGAGCTGTTGAGCTGACCGTTTGAGTTGAGTGGGGATGGGTAGTGAGGAAGAGTGACCGAACCATTATCCGCGTTGTGGTAATGAGCTGAGCCTTCTACAATGCGAGCGGTGGATGGAGAGGTCGAGTCATGCTGTGCGTACTGATGCTGTGCAGCGTCCACTAATTGTGCTGCAGGGTCATGATCGTCGCCAATACCATTTCGGAGCTGAAGCCCCGGTATAGCAGGCTGGAGTGGGCTAGAAGATTTCTGCGTCAGCAGTTTACTTCAAAGAGCATCATTCAAACTAAGCAGCGGGTTACATGTGAATACTGGCAACTGGAGATTCTTTTCGGCGCGTCAGATTCGAATGAAGGGAGAGCTGCGGGAGAATACTGCCGAGCATGCTCTGTGGGGAGTGCCACATCCTAATAGATTGAAAATATGTGGCAGGGATACCCCCAGAACATCTCTTCCGATTGGCGACAAATGACGTCGAAAGAAGACTTACGGGCGAGGTATACTAGGGCTTTGTAGCTGTGGGTCAAGCGTATGTTGTGCGGCTGGTATTGAGGCAGCTGAGAGAGCACTTTTCCTCTTCCTCCGCAATTTTTTGTTCGTGACTTCCTCGCCATCAGGCACCCAAGCCCATTTCCCGTGAGAATTAGGGCCAGGTAGCCCCATTTCATTTGGATCCTGATAAGGTGAAGCCTGTGGCCGCCCAGCTGCGAAGTCGGCCTCCTCTTTTTGCGTTTTGTGCTTCTTCCTCGCATTGTAGATGTCCCTGGTCAATACCTTGATGTCAGGCCACATGATCCGAAGGTCTTCCAGAGTCTCCGCTGGACTTTTCCCCTCATCACACATATCGTGTACCTTTTGCAATTGTTGGTCCGTCATGCGTCGTAGCGTAGGATGAGCGCTCAAATCGTCCGACGGATCATGATTATGATCCGGCACCTCGGTGTCGACCCTCCAGTTTCCACCCTTCCTGCAGCCGGCAATGATCTTGAATGGACAGCCGAGTAGCCGACTCTCTCCTCGCTTGCGCTTTCGCTGATCGGGAGTGAGGTTCCGGCGGTTTTCATATATTCCGCCTCGGTCGCATTTTAGCCACAAACGGTTGAAGCGTGAGCGAGCAATGACGACCGCGTAGCCCTGGGAGGCAGCCCAGTCTTTGCACCCTTCGAGGAGCTCTTCGCGACTGTTGAAGTGGCTTGGCGGCATTGGGGCTAATGATCGCAGTGGAGGTGGAGAGGCGGTTGGTGATATTGGCAAACGTTCACGCTCCGGAGAGCTAGGTCGGAGGACGCCGAACATTGTGACACACTCAATAGGCTATCGTCGCTGCGAGACAGGACGCCCAAGCTGTGTGTGGTATCCTCGATGTTGACTGATTTCTGTCTTCAGCTAGATGGGTGTGGGTGTTTGACGAGGGATGTCGTTGGAATAGTGAATGAGGCTAGTCACCTCTAGTCACGTGAGTCCTGGCTCCAACCAATCACACGCGTAAGTTGTAAGTGTCAAGAAGCTAAGGTACTCCGTACAACATAAAAGGTCAACAGACACTCCCAGGCTTACTCAATAGACGATACAATTCTAACAGGCTCATGTTCTATTGAGGTTAATTCAATGGTGGAGGTTATGTCTCAGATACATCCATGATATAAATCTAAACCTCACACTAATAACCACCAATAACTCCACTCCGCCATTCAACAGAACTCTCGCCGCATAGATATAAGATAACCAAATTTCTCTCGGCGATATTCCACGCTTTCCATCATCTGCCACCGAACTCGTAAAAGCCCACAAGTGAATTAATCTTTTAGCGTAGATGTCTCCACCCACGGCTGGGGAACATCAACTGTAACACTAGAACGTTACCCGTTACGGCGGGGATGTAGGAAAAAGATCGAGTCTTAGCAATGGATATATCTGGCTACTGTATGCAGAAAGGTTTTTTACCCATCCTCAACTCGTTGGTACTTCCCTTGAAAGGAAAGGGAGACAAATCGATATGTATACACAGAGCGAACCAAAGTTGCAAGTATTTTTAGCACTAGGCATTTTGATTAGCTATCTATTATGCAAAGCTATATTGCTCATATGATAGGACACAGCGATGATGCTAGACGAATACACGCTGTACGATACTCTCATTAGTGTCATATAGTAAGGCTCGAGCCTCAATCAACACGTGGAGGGCTTTTCGAAGTGTGCTTGCTGGAATAGGGGCTTGCACTCCTTCTGCATGTCGTCAGCCACACAAGCCAATCCAAAACATCAGAATGAGCGTGCTTACGATCGTCGCTTCTCGCCCTCCTTCCTGTATCCTTCGATGATCCTCAACATCTCCTTCCTTCCGTGTACTGCATCAACGTCCTTGCCTCCCATGCTCATGCTCACTTTCTCCTTTGCATGAGCCATCAACAGTTTCTTCAACAACAGGTACCGCATCTGTATGCATACGAATACCCCGCAGTCGCTCGAGTTGATTTGCTGTGGGGAGTCTGCCAGATTGATGAATTGCAACGGTTTCCCCAGCAATTGCCCAAGCTTCATTCCTGCATGTTGTGCCTCCTCAAAGTTGGCTGGATTAAGGCTGTCATAGTGGAAAGCCACTCTGTCGAGGACGCTGACGAGAAGGAGTGACCAGTGTGAGCCCCCTTCAGCAACAGACGGGTTGCGACAGTCGTTTATCGGGAGAAAGATGTGGGTTGTGCGAGAGAAGTTCGGAAGAGCTTCTTTGAGGGTCAGAGGATCAGGAGTTTGCATGAGCATGAAGGACATGGAGGGTCGCAATAGAACGATGTTGGCATTCTTGTGTTGATTCAAGAATTCGCGCTCAAGGTATCTAGATAGGTCGTGAGCTTTGACGTGACATGCACATATATGCAGGGTGGCTGGCTGCATATGCCAGGTTTGCTACACGTACTCTTCCCAGAAACTTATACTCTGCGATAACATGGTCAGCCGCCAAGTCCGCCGTCTTAAGCAAATGGCGACATACATTATCGGTCAGCCAGTCATTCTTCAGTGTTTCAACATCTTCTTTCATCACTGCATAAGCTTAGCGCAGCGCCTGTCACTCAAACTTGAATACACAAACATCGTATATCGTGATCTGCCACACTGTCAGTCAGCGTCATAAGTCTGAGTCGATCCGAAACGTACAGCTCAAGTAAGGGTCATCAGCTCTAAGCTAGACAACATGGATCAGCTAGGATCATTACTTGTTGGAATCTTGTAAGCATACACCATCTCCAAAGTGTTTGCTAATCCTCCCCTTGAACGGATGCAATACCGAGTCGCGCATGGTGTATCAGATAATCGATGGGTTGCGGCTCCTCACTATATCGACGATGGTCCAGAATGCTCTGTGGTTGCTCAATGCATGGTGACGAAAGTCCTAGGACTGGAACTCGCTTGCAGCCGGGGCAAGGCTTTCGCGAGGAGCGCTGGGGAGCCGTATGCGGGGCGGTGCAGCTGTAACGTATCCTCAGCCGTCGATATAAGACTATGTAAAATTTCAAGAGCCCTGCAGGCTTCAACAATGGGAGTCTTCGCAGGCACTTGAAGTAGTGAACGGCTCGGGTAGGCGCGTCAGAAGATGGCCGATCTCCCGGAAAGCTGCCGCCTGACCGAGACCGGCCTAGTCCAGTATACACTCTCACTCTCTCTTACTGATCGTATCCTTACACATCATCGTCTATATATTTCTTGACGCTGATAGGATCTTTACTACGAAATCTACCATTGCTACTGAGTAAAGGCGCTACGATCCCACACGCGACTCCATGTTATCGAAATGTACTTATGGAGACAACATAGTCACAGACGAGAAGTGCGTCTATACAAAATCCCTTTCATCATACGACAGGAAGCTATTCAACTTTTCAATCGATCACTGCTCGTTCAGCCTGCGAAGGAAACAGTCGTGATTCCCGTTGGACACCAAATCCTTGCCTTGTTGAACGTTCGAATGGATCCAGCCGAAGCCAGTGACCTGACGCTGGGATTATCGATATGCTTGCGGTAGGATAAGGCTTCTGCGCTTCGAGAGATCACCTCCGCCTAGGTATAAGCTTGATCTGAAAATTGGTTCACACCAACATTGAACGTAGGAGCTGGGCCTTCTACGCTTCAGCTAGCTCTGAGATGTTGCTGGACAAACCATTGCCTGGAGTCAAGGTCATGAAAAGGCTACCATGGTCGCCTCCGCGTTCGAAGCTTAGTATAAGCAATCTTGAAGAGTAATGGATTATCTTACCAAGTCCTCGATAACCTCCTGATTTCGCATTCCTTACGCACACCGCAAATAGGGCCGTTGCAGCCTCCCACATCTGATACCACTAGAAGATCTCAGCGTTAATCAAGACGCGTCATAGGTCGTATGACATGTCTCCAAATGAACATGCAGACTTGCAAGAACTTAACATACTGACGTGGTTTCGACAGCGCCGCTCGACAGAATCTTCATAACACACCTTGCATCGGCTACAGTACAGTCAATAAGGTTGAGCATCAAGGAAGACGACTTGAGACTCTCACAAGACTTCATTATAGCCGGCAATCCTACAGTAGGGTGGGGCCCGCTCTCTGGGTTTGTGGGTCCAAAGGTTTCGGTGTTCATCCCAACCTTCATACCGCCTATGACATCTCCACATGATGATGCCGATGGGAAAGGTCCACCACATTGCACCGTTGCCTGAAATTTACCCATGATGACGACGACGTTGTTGTCGCCGCCTGCTACATGTCAGTCCGAAAATATATGGAACCCCACTGACAAGTCCTTTTTGGACGTCTCTGTCTGGCTTTGGATTCTATACATATATTGGTCGCAATTCCTCCTTGCGGTGACTCCGAATTTCCGGCGCACTGGAGTATCAGGATATTGGCAGCTCCACGAATCTGAGAAAGACTCGCTCGAGCAGCTGTATGACCATCCGTGAGCATGGGCTGGAAATAGCATAATGCTTTATCTAACAGCGATGTTAGCATTTGCAATGCTTGTAAGACCTTCGAAGACCACGTAGTTACCACCCATTACCCTGTAAGGAAGAGGAAAATCTTCTTCAGTCAGCCCCGGTACGTAGCGCTCTTTCCACGTGCGCTGCTCCGAATCTGGATGAATGTAGTTCATTGCACTCTGGCAGTCTCTAAGATTGGGGTTATGTCCGAATCTCGCTCCGTCGCATTGAATGCTCATACTGACTCCAGTCGATGTGTTTACTGATACGATAGGCTTATTGGGTGATAAAAGTATTGCTGAAGGTGCTCTAGGTCGAGTGAGGTCTAATGATTGGTAGTCTGTCCTTGTCAAAGGCTTCGCTACGACCAAGGACATACTCCAGAGACACGAGAGATAATTTGTCAATATCATATTGCAATAAATTTAGCTTATAGGGGGACGGCCACATTGATGCTCACACTGCCCGTTTCAGTTATGTGTTCAATAAAGATAGTGCTGATACAATCAGGCGATGGTAGCAGCTGTCATCATGCGACATATCTTCATCAGTCAAAATCCGCAGTAAGCGACAAACGCACGACCGATTGATCAACGTTTACCACAGTCTACAGGCGGGATTGATCCTCTGGTGGAGTACAAAGTACTCTTGTGGTATAAACGTTGGACAACCTCAGCATTGACCCATGATTCAAGGGGTCGCTTAAAACAGTCTTCAACCCATTATCTACAGCACTTGCACCGTCTATTAGCGGACTCATATCCAGGAAAACCTTACTTTGGTCTAGCGACGTCGCTGTTCCAAAATAGCAGCCTCGACTCTATCACAATATGCCATCAATTGGAAAGAAAGCTTCACTCCACCATGCTATTCATCGTATCCCCTATCCAAACCTATCGTGGAAAACACTAGGATTGGAGTCGGTGGTGTATGTCGCCTTCGTTTCACCCTGGCTCCAAGACGACCCAACTTTCTCCCTCGGTATTCGACGCAATGGAAACGAAATCTTATTGACTCTCCTCTCGATTCCTAGCTCATTGTGACAGCCTGCTTAGAAGTCACCAATGTTCAACGTACTTCGACAGAATCAGTCTCATATGGTTATCTTGCATGCAACAATTTGCTCATCCTCTTTCAACTATCTGAGCCGTTCGTTGAACGTCTGCTGCCACCTAGAGATATCAATTCATGATATCGGCCAACGAGCTACTCACAAACTTTTGCAGAAGAAAGTGACCATAGCGAAATTATTATGATATAACAGGCTTGGGGAAGCAGAGTGGAAGTTCAGGAATCAGAGGTTTCCGCGATTCGGGATGGTAGTATATCGAGGGACAATCGCTTACCGATGAACTTACCAGATACACTGATAGAGCCTTTTCCGGAATGTCGACCAGCAGAGCCCACTGAGAGAACCTGCGACGGTCAACGAAAGAAAATGATACGACTAGTGAAACCTTCGGACTCCAATCGATTGTAATGTGCAACACCTTCGCCGAGAGCATCGACCATTGTTCTCTCTCTCAATCCTTCATTGTGGTGATACAAACCCGTGCCATGAAAAGGTTCCATCAACTCCCTACACCTAGCACCAATACGCATAACATCTATAATTCATCCTCCGAACCGTCCATATCCATATCATCTGCCGACTCAATGAAAACAAGTCTGGTACCTTCCGCAGCCGTTTGCCAAACCTGCCATTCCTCGTTAGCGGCTATTTGATTACGTGTGATACAGCAAGCACTTACATCAAGCATAGCATACTCATCCACCGTCTGACTAAACTGATCCTCCGTAAACCCCTTCGCAATAATCCTCTCCCTCACCTTCTTAATACTCAGCTCGCCCCTACTCCCATCCCCAATTGCCGCAGCCCCACTCTCCTTCATCGCCCTCACGAGGTTATAAATCTTACTGCTGGGACTCTGATCCGCCGCTCCCCTTCCATCGTTATACAAGCTCGCTTTGCTAACTTCCACCAACCGCAACGCTTCGTCGACATCGTCTGTCACCACCTGCGCCGAGAACCGCAATCGAGCTAGCGCTTGCGAAAGACGGACGATGCCCAAAAGTGTACGGGGGGAGGTGTGCGTGAAGTGCTTTTTGCCACCCTCGTCGCGCTTCTGCTGCTGTCGCATGCGGACGTAGGCACCGACCATGTACTCTGAGACTTCTTTCGGCACCGTCGGGCGCCAGCTGCGTGCTTGAGCTATGTATTGACGCACTTCGTGGGGAGTGAAAACTACGCCGGTGGTTTCTGGGTGCTTGTTGTTCATATGGACGTAGGTGACGTGTTGGGCGAGTTCCTCGTCGGACTCTCGACTGGGCTGGTCGAGCATGAGGAAGAGGACGTCGAAACGGGAGAGGAGGGCGGCGGGGAGATTGATGTTTTCGACGGGTGAGATTTTGGGATTGTAGCGGCCGTAGAGAGGGTTGGCTGCTGCGAGGATGGAGGTGCGAGCGTTTAGGGAGGTGGTGATGCCGGCTTTGGAGATGGAGATGGTTTGCTGTTCCATGACTTCGTGGATGGCGGTGCGGTCGCCGTCGTCCATCTTGTCGAATTCGTCGATACAGCAGATGCCGTTGTCGGCTAGGACGAGGGCGCCGCCTTCCAGCACCATTTCGTCTGTGACGGGGTCTCGCATCACTGCGGCTGTTAGGCCGACACCGCTGCTTCCGCGGCCGGTGGTGTAGATGCCTCGTGGCGCTACTTTTGTGATGTACTTTAGCAATTGAGATTTGGCGACACCGGGGTCACCCATTAGGCAGATGTTGATGTCTCCACGTATTCGCATGCCGTCGCCGACTTCCTTTGTGCACCCGCCGATCAGGAGGAGGAGAAGGGCCTTCTTGACGTCTTGATGTCCGTAGATCTCGGGTGCGATAGACCGTGACAGGTATTCATACATGTGACCAGAGTTCTTATACTGTTCTATCCTTCGGAAAGTCTTGGCGTCGAAAGTTATATCGTCGTATGCTTTTTTGTGCTGGTTTACATGCTGCGCTTCCAGGTACGTATCTGTCAATAGACCTGCACGGATGGCCTTGAAGCCTGTATATGGTGTAGGTAGGAATATGCCCGCGACATCGATGACATCTCCCGGATTAATTTGCCGCGTCAAAGTGCCATGGCAGTGTACAGTTAGCGTTCTGGGAATATGACCCACGGGGACTTGATCTGCCATTTCTTGTATCTTGACTTCTTGGAAAGGCAAGAACTTGGATGCACGAGTGGATAAGAACAATTGACCCTTCGAATTATTTTTCTTGCATTCCTCTGCCGGACATTCTGTCATTGGTGTGAATTGCTTCGCCGTGACAGGCTGGAAGATCTCACAGCCGCATCGATCGCAGGTGTATGCATTTACCTGCACTGATGGTTTCACATCTGAAACCCTTGTCGTGATACCTCTAACAGTGATAAGATGACCCAGATGCTCTCCTCGTACATTCCGAACTGCAAGCGCCTTCGTATTTTTCTCACTGTCTGCTCCAGCGGGCATGAGTGGCTTGAAAACAAGAGTATAGCGTCGTGTTAGCTCCGCAGGGAAGACTCCCTCTGGTTGTGAAGCGTCCATTTCATTCTCTGCAGCCAGCATCACGCTTTCGTTACGTTTTTCTCGTTGCGACATGATGATATCCAAGACATCGTCCTTGAAGGATATCTCCTTTGTCTCCTTTGGCATGACCTTGTCCACCGCCTGCGAGAGAACGTCGATGTAGTGTTTTGCGTTTCGTTCGATTGAGTCAACTAAACGTAGGGGCATGTCTTCCCCGAAACTCTTCTCATACTGGAGTCGCCTTCGTCAGTTCTATCCTGTGTTGAAAGCTGAAATGCCCACAAACATTGTCCAAATCGTCTAACTCTATCGTCACTTCGTCAATTTCTCGATCTGCCACTTTCTGCAACATCTCCATATATTTCCTCTTCGGCTCCTTGTATTGACCGTTAGGATGTCCTGCATCCTTGCCGCCAGTCACATCATCCAACATGTCATACTCATCGCTTGAGTTGTCCCCATCGATGTTAAGGTCCTGAACGGCGAGGTCTAGATCGGTCTGAGTAGATTTGTAGTTTTGCAAAAAGTCCTCGAAAGCGGCTGCACAATATCATCAGTACATCTCTCATGTCATGGCTCCCATTGCACAGTGGGGACGCTCACTTTGCTGCGCAGAGTAATCGACGGGCGATCTAAAGGTGAGGAGCGCCATCGTGCGCTGTGTGTCATGAGAGATTGATCAGAGTAATCAATGGGACTGGCACAAAACTGACGCTGTACTGTATGAGGTGTACCAAGTCGCGAAAACCGCGTTTTGACGCGTTTCAATTAATCAATGTCCAAAGACGGTTAGAGGTGTTTTCAAACAGCTTATCTAGCCCGATAAGGCAATAGAACTATGATCAGCAGCCGTTAGAATACCTCGGCTCAGGAGCTTCCAATCCATAAGCTTTCTCAACAACGGACAATCGTCGCTAATACTCAATGACTCGGGAATAAGTTCGCGCTCAAATGTTGCTCCTTCTTCAGCACAGCAGATTCGACATACCTGAAAACCTGAAAGCAGGCACGTAGAGGGGGAATGGCTACGACTCAAGCGATTGTGAGATTGGTGCAGCTCAAGAACTGCTTTGTCAACGTACCCCAGTCGGTGGTTACAGTCTTGGACAGTGCGAGAGCAGTGAGTTATCTACGCCGATCGCTTTTCAGGTCATCGCTTACAGAAGCAGATTGTTCAAAATGTTGTCGTCGAGCTTCAAGTTAGAGACGTCTCTCCAGGTGGCACCTCTACTGTAAAGTCTGGTGGCTCTCATCAACGTTCTGTCTACACGGGATGGACGGGAATGGCGAGCACGGCCAAGTCAGTACCCATGATCGAGAGGACTGGTAGAAGAGCTAAAGAGGAGGTGGGAGTGGTAGAGATCGATGCTACCTTTGGACGCATGCTAGGTCTAGTAGATGACCAGAAGGTCAACATGTTGCAGCCTTTAGGAACACGGATGCTAAGGTGAGACTGCAGGTGGGACTATTGCTGCATCTAGATCCTCCCTTAGCACATACCGTGCACATTGAGCCATTGACTCCGGCAGATTGGGAAAGCGAGTAAATCTCGAGCGCTATATCTTTGCTTCCGCTAACCCCGTACCATCAGTCATTGAGCTCCATGCGAGCTTCCTAGAGTCGAATCTACTATTCCAAGTACGAGCTCTACCCAACCCTGCCTTCGCTGCCGCACCCTCAGCCCAAGCGCAACACGCTCATCCTCTGACCATCCACCTTTCTCCCACTTCAACCGCGAACGTGATAATTAGCTCCCTTACACCTCCACAATCCTCCTCAACGCCGTTTGCAAAGATTTCACCCGATGGCGAAGTTATCGTAGCTCCCAAGACCCGCGCTCGTGTATCCCGGAACGGACGAACAGCCAGTACTCGAAGCGTTGCCAGTACCGGCCGGCGAAGTGCAGGCGCAAAAAGTGGTTCTGCAAGGCAGCGAAGCTACCGAGAAATTCCTGCTCCTAGCGCTGTGTACCTCCGTGGCGTAAACCAAAGCTTGTGCCAAGACTTCTTTGAGGGAGAAGAGAAAGCTTCAGGTTATGAAATGAGCCTCACAATTTGGGTGGATCGGGATGTCATGACGAGCAAACCGCTCCGAAACCTTGAGTTCGTCTCCGTATCAGTGGTAAAGCCTGCCGGCATCGAGCCACCTCTAGACCCACAGCAGCAACAGAGGCTAAAAGATATAGAGGCAAGCGAGGCCGGCAAGGCTGCATCGAAAGTCATCGCAAGAATAATGATATGGGACGATGCACCAGACTCTCGCTTTGCAGCTCTTTCTCCCTCTTTGTGCTCTGCGCTGGATGCGGCTGACATGGTTGGGGGTCTTGTGCGAGTAGAAGGTGCCCCACAGCGAGTGACCCGAAGCGATCTGGAGATTTTGAGATTGTACCCTTTTACAAATAGCAAAGGGGACGTTGAGGGTCTCCGTTTTAGAGGTCAGTCGAAAGCAACCCAGAAGGCTGTGGGCGAACAGATAAGAGAGCTATTCCGTAGCAAAGGTCAGAATAGCCAAGGCTTGCTAGATGGACCTCTCACAGATGGCCTTGTCCTGCCAAGGATTGGAAAAGGCAGTTCTTTTGAGCCATTCGAAGGGGGCCTCCTTCGGTTCGGACTCAGGCCAGCGGATGGCAGAGAATCTTCCAAAACAAATGCCAAGTGGTGCATGGGTTCGGAATTCAAAGATCATTTTGAGGTTCAACAAGAAACACTAGACCCTTTGACAACTTCCAAGTCTTCTGCTATCAGCCCTGAACCCCTGTCGTTCGAGCCTCCCTTTATGATTGGCATCGACGGCGTCATTGCGCAGCTGACATCGCATCTATCTCATTGCTTGTCTACCCTGGTGACTGGCGGTTCTGGTGCGGGCAAATCGTCACTTTCCAAACTCCTCGCTCATCGATTACGTGCGAGCCTTTTTTACCATGTCAGCTACTTCCCTTGCCGGAAACTTTTGACAGACGAGACTCGTATAGCAACCATCAAAGACATCTTAACACGGCTGTTCATGACTGCATCATGGGGGACGAGATTAGGTGGCCGAGCACTTATAGTCCTTGATGACCTTGATAGACTTTGCCCAGTCGAGACGGAGCTTCAAACAAGTGACAATGGCCGCAGCCGGCAAGTTAGTGAATTGGTGTGCTCACTTGTACGTGAGTACTGTGGCCCTAAGTCTGGCGTGATGATCCTTGCAACAGCACAGGGAAAAGAGGCTCTGAGCAATGTCGTCGTTGGTGGTCATGTCGTGCGGGAGATCGTTCCCCTGAAGGTCCCTGACAAGGACGGAAGGAGAAAGGTCTTACAAGTCCTGACTGGAGGCAACCCAAAAGCACAGATGCGTGCGAATGGTATCAATGGTCATTCCCAAGGTGTCAGTCAAGGTAGCGAAGGTAACGAAGCCGCTTGGATGGATGATTCGTCTCGCACTGAAGCAGTTGATGGTCCCGAGGAATTCTTCGTGGACCGAAATCTTGACTTCCTTGACTTAGCTGGGCACACCGACGGTTATGTGCCCGGTGACCTGGTCTTGCTCGTTTCTCGAGCTAAGAACGAAGCTCTTATTCGTTCTGTCCACGATACGCCCGACCAATCTGATGACTCACGATTATCTCTTACCAAAGAAGATTTCCAGAATGCATTGAAAGGATTCACTCCTGCTTCTTTGAGAAACGTGACCCTCCAATCATCAAAGACGACCTTTGACTCTATCGGCGGCCTTCACGAGACTCGCAAGGTCCTCCTTGAGACTTTGCAATACCCTACAACTTATGCTCCGATCTTTGCTCAGTGCCCTCTTCGCCTGCGGTCGGGGCTCCTCCTCTATGGGTACCCCGGCTGTGGCAAAACTCTGCTTGCCAGTGCAGTAGCCGGCGAATGTGGCCTCAATTTCATTAGTGTCAAAGGCCCTGAGATCCTCAATAAATACATTGGGGCAAGCGAAAAGAGCATCCGAGACTTGTTTGAGCGAGCAGAGTCAGCGCGGCCGTGTGTCTTATTTTTTGATGAATTTGATAGTATCGCACCGAAGCGAGGACATGACTCCACTGGCGTTACAGACCGCGTGGTCAACCAGCTTTTGACGCAAATGGATGGTGCAGAAGGGCTCTCTGGTGTCTATGTACTGGCCGCAACATCACGGCCCGACTTGATCGACCCGGCTCTGCTGCGACCCGGCCGCCTCGATAAGTCGCTACTATGTGATATACCCGATTTGAATGATCGACAAGACATACTTCGAGCACTTAGCGAAAAGCTGTCAATTGCTCCATCGGTCATCAATGGTTCTGATCATCGGAAAAGCCTTTCTGAGGTTGCCGCCCGAACAGCAGGCTACTCGGGAGCTGATCTGCAAGCTGTCATCTATAACGCACACCTCGAAGCCATCCACGATGTGTTGGGCGACCATGGCACCACCGGTAAAGTTGTTGGCAAGGGTGTGAAGGAGACCAAAAAACCCGGCCGCTCATCGAAACATGACATCCTCCAATTTCGCTATGGTGACAAAGATGTCATCGAAGACTCAGATTCCGGCATAAGCCATGCTAAACAAGCAGCAGAATATGCCACCATCATAGCCAAGCTCGACGCCATCAAGCTTGCGGAGAAGACGGAGAGGCGTGCTCGGCGTGGCGTCATCGATCAGTCTGCAGATGGCAACGTCAATGGCGATGCTGGCAAGGCAGATTCAAAACAAGAAGTCATCATTGAATGGAAGCACCTTGAAGCGTCACTAGCTACGACTAGAAATTCTATTGGTGCCGATGAGAGGAGAAAGCTCGAGAGCATCTATAGGGAGTTTGTGGTCGGCAGAAATGGGGAGATGCCAAATGGGCAGGGGCCTACTGAGGTTGGGGGGAGGAGTAGCTTGATGTGAATATAAAGGAAGCTTTTTATCCACGTGATAACAAATAAGGCAAAGATCTCACAAACATCAAGTAGGCACTTGCTGCTATGCCAAAAATCCAGGGCATGGTTTAGAAAGAAGTTCGTAGTGACGTTCACCATCACCAAAGGGCTACGAGATGGTGGCTCGCCAAACGCCGCGTTTTCCATCATAGCATTCTCGACAGGTGCAGATAAGAAGACATCAGAGGAGCTTACGCGTTGGATCGAATACGGGCCCATGACTACAATAGTATGAGCGGTCGAGGCAAACTCAGACTAGCACAGCGTCCGACCTTCATTCTACATATCTCGCCGATGGAAAAGGCGAGAAAGTCGAGAGTACATATTCCACTGTCCGAGATGGACTCGCTGGTATATGATATGCTTTGATTATTGGTAAAGACTACAACAGTCGACTTTCAATAAAATCAACATAAGCAGATACAAAACAGCGTAAATAATAGTCACGTTCATACATCTCTGATAGCGTAATCCAGAATTCATGGTGAATGATTTGAAAAGTCCACTACTCATCCAGTCCATCATTCGATTGTCCTGCAGTAAGTTCATTGCTCTCGTTCCTCAGAGATCTGTTTTATCTGGTCCTGCGGCAGGAAAAAGGGGTAAACACTAAGACTGTAAGCTGGCATCTATTTAATCTTGAGGGATACCGTCATTAGTACGCTAGATCAATGCTCGCATGAACATCTATGGCTTTTTCTGCGGGTATGGTAGTGGTATAGTGGTAGAGTCACATAGCAGGATGGGGGATTGCTAGGAATAGATCTGTACTCTATTTAACTACTTGATGGGGATGACATTTTCGGCCCAACAACAATAAATTTTTGGATTGTGTCATAAGATTATATCAATGTGATACCCATTCCACGCCCTCGTTTCCGCGTACTTTTCTTATCCAATCCAGGAACTTTGTTTGTGGTGAGCCCAATCAACCACCAGGTTGACGTCCTGCTTTTATGTAAAAATGAATTGGAAATCTGCATAACCATCTCTTCCGCTAGCATCTCCTTCATCGTCTATCACTAGATCCAAGAACATTCCTAAAGTGTTGAAACCCCTTCTTACCTTAGTGGGGGTTTCCGGACTAATTGATTTGAATCTTCGACGAGATTGCTATATGCATTCTCATGTTTTCGCTGCTTCCATCCTGTTCCCTCTCAGCCATGTCTTCCATTGCCACAGCCTCCTCCTTTCTGAAGAGCTTCAACGCTGCCTGCTTCATTTCTTCTTCACCTTGGGGGTTGCAATCCACACGCCGGCAGGCATGCGTCGTCTCTCCGAGCAACGAGGAAGAAGATGGTCGGGAGAGTTGGGAGAGTTGCAGGGTGAGGTATGTTGTAATTGCATCCTGATGGAGTGAGACTTTTGGAATGGAAAGCATTTCCAATGGTGATGACAACGAAGAGCTTCCTCGTTTGCAATCTAAAACAGTTCGTGGCTGTGTACACTTATAGCTACCGATCAATCTCTCCGAGTAAGAGATGTAAACGACAAAGCAATACGCAATTGGATAGTAGACGTGTATCAATACTGAAGACAAGTAAACACAGGAGACGATGATGCGTTACGATGGGTAAGCCGGAGATAGGGTTTGGAGTAAATAGCAAAGATTAATCTAGACGAGAGTGCCAGGTGATGGTTTTCGGACGCACAAGGCTATGCTGTTGATGTCGGTATCCAGTTCCAGTGTAACTTGATCGTATTGCATGAGCATTGAATACAACACATAATAGCAACCAATGATCAATGCTATGATGAAGTAAATTAATCTGAGAACAGGCGCATATCATCTTACTACATAACATAGAAGGGACGCTGAGCCCTAGCGCGCTTCAGGCGAGATCAATAATAAGAGGTTTTTCACATAACGAGGTTATCTTGGATTCCTGAAGTTGCTTAGTATACTACATGGAAGATCATGGTACAGAATCCATATTGTTTACTTTTTGCTATGTGTCTGTGAATGAGAAGCGTGAAGCATGATGATCTATAGGGATATCGTATCTTGTATGCTTTCTATCACTCTCGCTCCGTTGCCTCCTGAAATTTGCGAAGAAGTGGAGAAGTGCCGAAATCCGAGATTTGGAGTGTTGATAACTAGTAGCGTCTTTCAATTGCATAAGTGAAGTCACTTCATATAGCCCATTAAAGCTAAATTGGCCATAAAGAACGAACGCATAGCTTCAACTTACAAAGGCGACCTGGACTGGAGCCAGCTTAGGTAGTCTTGCTAAGTCCCCAGCCAAGCAGCCGAAGGAACTGAACAAGTTGACGCGGAGAGCCAAGCGGGCAAGGAGCATATGGAATGCGACATGAGGTATGCTACAATATGTAGGAGAATATGACAGTACGCGACGAAGACGTCGAATTGACAGAGCTTTGACAGCGAAGCTTTGGACAATCAGAAATGTCATCAGATGCGAGGCTTCCGTTGCTCGCTTGCTGATAAAATGGATTGCAAATAGGATTACGGTGGCATTGCTGATTGATGCGGCTACGCCCAACGCTGCTAGGCGATGTAATCTCCAGAGTGAACGCTTGAACCCATTGGGTTTTGGTAATTAGTTTCGATACGGGAATCTTGATCCTTCCAAGAGACGGGCATTTTTGATAGACACTTGTTCCACAGCACTTCAAAGTCTAGAAATAGTATAATATAATGGTATACTTATACAAGATGTTAGCGCTGCCAGGGCATACACATATAGCGGATTCAGTTATTTCTGAACCTTTTGAGTTCCGAGCTCCTGCCATCGTACGTTCCTGACTCGCCCGAACCATTAGCCAGAGAGCGGACAGCGTTGAGTCCAGGATACAGAGAAGAGAAATGAATGCCTAGAATTTGCGGATGTAGATGGCTCCATAATAGGGGCTGCATCCCCATATCCGCCTCAGATTTCAACAATGATTTGTTCGTCATGAATATACTTATTCGAAATGGCAAATGCTTTCGCATGCCTGATGAGTGTGTGCCCCGAACCGGGCCTACAACGTTTAGCTTTGCTCGGAGCAAAGCTCTTGGTCATGTTAGACGCTTAGCCAAGTGGTATTTCACGAGGGATCTCGACGACGATCTCTATGACAATGAGTCAGCTTGAATGAAACCTGCAAAGTAGATTGGAAGTAGGAAAAGAAAGGTTGATTATCAGAGTCTAATTGTAAATAACATCATCGGACTGCTTATGCAAGTGCTCAATGTTGTTTCTGACATAGGTTTCATCATCACTTGAAATGGCTAGGATAGAGTAGAGAAATGGACTTTATAACATACCACGAGCACGCACAAGCAGCGTATAAATCCTAATATCGCATTGGGAAGACAAACGCTTCGACTATAGAATTATAGCTGCTCGATACAAGTGACGAGGCTGTCTAATTGGTCCTGACTAGACTTTGACACCATCGTGCGCAAAGATTGGGATCTGCCAATATGATGTCAGCCCGTAATACAGCGCGCAAGCAGCTTGCCATCACTTACAGACTGTTCAGACTCTTCTCTGCAGCTTCATGTTCTAATTGTTTCGACTTTCCAGCGGCTACCTCCAGGACAGATTCCGGAATATTCGCGAGGCGAGCAACGTTGAGGCCATATGATCGGTGAGCAACACCATCTGCAACCTCATAAAGGAATGTTATCTCTTGTCCATCATCGCCAGTCTCCTCGAATCTCATATGAACATTCTTTAGTTCGCCATCTTCAAAGCCTTTCGCCAAGGCGCTCAGATTTTGATAATGCGTGATGAATAAGGTAAGGCTTCTCTTCTCCCTAACAATGTAATCCAAAACTGCTTGAGCAATAGCTACACCATCGTGTGTCGAAGTGCCACGTCCCAGCTCATCAAGTATGATAAGCGACCTTGGCGTGGCTCGTTTTAGGATGTCAGAAGTCTCGGATAACTCCACCATGAATGTGGACTCCCCTGCCATCATGTTGTCAAAAGCGCCCATGCGGGTGAGGACAGCATCGAGCATTCCAAGATGGGCAGACTCGGCAGGGACGTATGATCCAATCTGGCCCATGATCGCAATCAGAGCGATCTGCCGTACGTAGCTGGACTTTCCTCCCATGTTCGGTCCCGTTACAAGCAAGGCTCTGGTGCGGTCTGATGCAAGTTCTGTATCGTTCGGCACATAGGCGTCAAGTAAGAGCTGCTCAACCATAGGATGCCTACCCTGCTTGATGGCTATGCGGAGATCATCTGTATAGTTAGGTTTCACATAGCCTGGCTGATTAGCAATGGCAGCCAAAGACAGTAGGCAGTCAAGTGTAGCAAGTGCTTGCACACAGTCCCGAAAGGATTGATATTTCGACGAGATTTCGGCCAGCAGTTTGGCGAAAGCGATATCACAAGCAGCGGCCAGAGCTTCCTTGTGCTGGTCTCGCTCGCGGACCAATGCAACGACTTCTGGCGTATGAAAGCGAGAAACTTTCTTGGTACCGCTTATCTTTGCCCATGACGCTGGAACATTGTGGATCTGCGTGTTTTCGACCTCAACGAGATACTCAATACCAGCAACAGTCACATATTCAACCTTTTTCTTCTTGATCTTCTCCGCAGCAACGGATCGATGAGCATCAAGGTCATATTCTACACCCGCAATGCCCAGCTTGTGCGTCATGATGTCTTCACACTCCATCTCCTCGCGAAAGAAAGAATACTTGTCGTCTGCCTTGGCCGCTTCGGGGTTAATCTGCTCGAGATATGAAATTACGTCTTGAGCGATGGTCGGAAGAGCAGCAATGGCATCGTTGATAATTTCAGAACGGAAGCCAGCATCGGCAGGCTTCTTGATGGAGATAAACTCGGTCGCGATGCGCTGCATAGTCTGCAGAACGTTCAGTAGTTCGGGTCGCGTGCACTTGCCATAGTATATCCGAATCAAGCTCTTCTCCAAGTCGCTCCTAATCTGAGAGAGTAGGTGCTTGACCTTGTCGACCCTGATGGATGGCTGATCGCCCTTGAGCTCTTCTACAGCGACGCTGCGTTTCTCAAGCTCTGACTTCACAAGTAGAGGTCTGCCGACCCATTTGCGCAGTAGCCTCTGTCCAAAACGTGTCCGTGTTCTATCCAGGGTCCAGAAGAGGCTTCCTTTCTCTGTGTGATCCGTCTGATTCTGGTAAATTTCAAGACTAGTAAGGGTCGTTCCGTTGAGGAGCATGTGTGACCGGGCGCTGAATGATTGGAAGTATTTAGTGAGATCGAATACGTGTTCAAGGCCATAATCTGATAGGTACGTAATCATTGCCGAAAGACAGATGGTCACGCACTCGGTGAGCTTGAGGACTTTGTCCAGAGCCTTGCTTGCTAATTCGTCTTCCTCCGCACTTGCGGATTTCAACTTGTCACCATAGAAATTCGATACATGACTGTAAGCTTGGGCGACCATAGTTTTTGGTTTGTCAACTCTTTCAAGCCGTACCTTATCACCGAACACATTTGTCTTACTACCTGCGAGATGCTCTACCAACTTGTCTGTGGCTTTCGATAGATTACCGACGATAAGAATCTCGCAGGGAGCAATATGAAGCAACCGCGTTTCAATCTCGCTCCTCATGAAACCATCTTCGAAGTCATCGTGGATCACATCTCCGGTAGCAGGTTGCACGGCAACGAGCCCGACGTGAACTTTCTCGTCTGTCCCCCAGCCTTTGGCATTATGCTCGGTAAGGCAGACTAGATAGCCGGTAGCTGGAGCGCCTCCAGAGGGTGCTCCTATCGATGCTTCGAGCCCTTCCGCATCGTCGACGTAAGTACCCTTTGTATAGAGATTGGTGAGCTCTCGAACAAACGGGGCGTTACGGTTGTCTCCAGCTGCCTTTAGAGCGGCTGTCTCCAATTGTCGAACGACGCCGACTTTAAGACCAGCTCCGACCAGTCGCTTCACATGCACGTGGAGGCGATGGACGGGGATGCTTGCTGAAGCAAAGCGATCTAGATGTGCCTCCGAAACGTGCTCATCGTACCTCAATTTTCCTGGTATGCAAACGATGCTGAGCTCTTTGGCAGCGATTCTGGCATCCTCTCCAAAGAATTTGAATTTGTAGCCAACCTCCATGATGATAATGGTGTCAAGATGCTTCCGCTTGATTCCCAAGTATTGCTCCTCCATGGGTGTGAGCTTCCCAGCTTTTTTCCTCCCGGCAATATTGGTCCTACCTCTAACCATTGCTCTAGAATGTGGCTCAACCTCCCCATCGTCTGCGTCGTCGCCGCCGTCATCTTCTTCGTTACGTTCGGTCTCCTCACTAATTAGCCCATTACGCCTCCTAATCTCCGCGATACTGTCCGGTCGACCAAGCTTCTTGACAAACCTCTCGCGGAGCTTTGCCTTTCGTCTCTTAGTCTCCTCATCGTCGTCTTGCCTCTCTCCGTCTTGGTTGGGCGAGCTAGAGAAGGTATACTTAGAAGTCTGTTTGACTGCTTGAGACGCCTTAACCTTATTGGCGTTTAGTATTGTCAACTGCTGATCACTGGCAACCAATTGCCCATTCCCAAGGCTCCCATTAAGCGTGGTCTGCTGTGTCTGGCCAGCTGTGTCAGATTCCGATCGTCGAAGTCGCTTGGCTTTTGGAAAGTCTAGTCCAACATCCAGGACATGTTTCGGTGTAGTAGGACTTCTACTGGTACGTATGTTCGCATTTTCTTCCTCAGAAACGAACGGATCTTCTTCCTTATCGCCAGATGTTCTGTTCGAAGGATTGGATATGATGGAACGTAAGGGAGGTGGTTTGGGTGCTGTGCCCTTGGTGAAGAAGCTTGAGATGTTTTGTTGTTTCTTAGCTGACACTTGTGATAAGCCTTGCGTGGACACCATGGTCTAGCCTCCTACGAGGATTGGCGGTTTCCATGGCACAGTGTACGAGGTAACAGACGATTATGGTGATTTCGCGTGTGACGCTAGATCAGGGTTGTAGGCCCTAAAGCTAAACTTGAAGGAAATACTACGGTTCCAACCCCTTTGCCTACACATACATTCTCCCTACCCCGTGGCCTAGGTACCCTGTGCGGAATTAGCGTACAGAGTTCATCGTTTTACTTGCGCACAATCGCCTATTACGAACATCAAACAGCATCCATTGACCTCAGCAAGCTTATTGTATGATCGGGACTAAACGGTGTCTCAGTAGGATATCATCTTATATATACTATGTAGCTCTATATGGCTATTGTGTATTGTATGTGATGTCCAAACATCGCCCTCTCTGGTGCAAGTACAACGGTCCTTAGTGGATCTATTACCTGTCGAGCGAAGTGAGCGCAACGATGCTAACATGCTGCCGGTCCATAATCTTCATGAAAACAATACAAAAAATTGCAATAGCACTTGCTTGCAGCGTCCTGAAAGATTCTCCCATTTGGCGTTTACTTAATATGGATACTGTGAAAGTACCAGATGAGAGCAAGCCCACAAACGGACCACATCAACCATGATCATGTCCTCTTACTCGCACCTCTGCTACCCAGTCTCCGTGGATCTGGGAGGTCGTTGGGTCCTTGATCTCCGACCAGCCCGGTAGACAAGCCAGCTGTTCGGGAAGAGGGTACGGCTCGTGTATGGTTGTGTACGAAGCGTGGTTGCCTAAGGTAAGCATTCAACGGGTTAAGTGTCGATCCATGATACCTCGGCTCGATCATACTGCCAAAGTCCATTCCAGGTGGCATTGAGCTGAAAAATTGTGGCAGCTGATCTCCAGTGACGGAGAAGTATCGCTGGGTCACCCTTCCATTATGGATAGGGGCAGCTTCGTCATCGATCCGCTCATCTCCATCTAAGACAGGCGCTCTGTTTTCGCTGTCATCATTGATAGATGTTCGAGATTTTACGTTCGCAGCGCGGAGTTTAGCGTCCCAGGGAAGACCATGAGTGGCATTTTCGAGGCGAGATCCCAACGTCTGTACTCTATCAAGAGCGATGCCGGTGCCTGTCGACTGAGTAGACCGTTGGTGGCCATGGGAGCTTTGCGAGCAGGCGACAGTATTTGTCGTGGTGGGTAATCGAGATTGCGCAGTATTACCCCATTCATTTTCGTCGTTGAAGATATGGAAAGCTTTCTTGCGTCCGACTTTGGGAAGGCCGTGTGTGAGTTCGCGTTCGCGTTCGTCGTCGTCGTCGTGAGGATCGTGATCCATGTTTCCATATCGAGGGTAGGTGTGTTGAGTAGGACCTAACTCGGCCAGCGCCTTGGTCGAGATGGCGCTTAGATTTAAGGCTTGTGTGGATGTGGTAGGAGATGTTGCTTTGCGCACCCGTAATCTCTTGTCGACAACATGAGCATTGGTACTAAGATCCGTAAGAATGGGATGTTCAACTTTGCTTCGTTTACGCTTTGACAACTTCGGCGGAGGGGTGAGCTCTTTAATTGGACTACTGTCCACATTGCCGGTGATCAGGCGTTGCTTTTTGAGTGATCCGTCGGGCCAGTAGATGCGTTCCATCTGTTCTACTGTCGCTGAGTTGTGCTCCATTTGCTCTAGTACGGAGTTATCTTTCTTTTGGTTCCGTAGCCGTTGAGCATCCAAGCTCGCAGAATCGAATAGTGACATGCCCGGCCATTTGATGCCTTTAAGCACCGGCGACTGTAGTATTGAGGTGGAATCTTTGACGCTACTGTCTTTAGCATTATTCTTGCGGATGTCCAATTTCATCAATGGGTCTCGTCCGATCCCACAAGATGATGGGCCGTCCAATAAGTCTGAGCGCTGCAAAGTGGCCTCAGACGGGTCCGGGTAGGCTGGTCTTGAGGGGCTGCGAAGGAACGTTTGGAAGTAATCGCTTTCGCCGTCCGTATCATAGCCCAAAGACAGCTGCTGGTTGTTAATGCTCTTCGTTGATGTTGTTTCTGTCATTTCATGGTGAGGTGAGCTGGCGCTTTGCCATGCACTCATCCGTGGAACGAACGCTCGATGATGGTAATCCTGATATGGTTGACTCAGAAAGGGCGATGGCAGAATTTGATGGGGAGTTACAGCCAACTCTTCGGAGAAACTCCGTTGACTGTCTTGATCTTCGCTCAAAGAGAGCTTTGCAAGAGCTGATGGTTGGCGGCTCTTTGGACGTGATGCCGGTTCAGCATGGCACAGTTGGGGGTCAAGGAGTCCTTCGACTTTGACAGGACTGGCATGGTTCTCTGATTCTGCTAGCTCTCTGGGTCGTCTTTTGCGTGGTTTATTGTATTTAGTGCATGCCACAGTAGCCGGGATGGCCTTAGTCTTGGATGCTCTGGAGCTGCAGTCTTTGATATCTTTGGAATCTTTGGCAATCATACGCTCCGATAGTAACTTCTCGATCTGATATCGGTCATACCAGCGGTCATATGCAGCAAGTTTGGTACGGACAGAAGCATCTTGACGGGCACGGACTTGAGCTCTGAAAATTTGTGCAAGATGGCCCTTAGAAGCGATGTGGGTGAGGAGGTGAGAGATGTCGCTAAATTCGGGTTCTTTTGGGCAGATGTTGCAGCGAAGGGGAATGAAAGTCATGGTAGCTGTTGACTCCAACGGCACTGGTGCTTGGACTCAATGACAGTACTGCTTGCTTGTCGAAAGCCCCAGACAGGCAATGCTCCTCCCCAAGAATGGGTGTAGGGAGAAGGCCTGGAGGAAGGCAAGGTGGAAGGAAAAGAATTTCTTGGAGGAGATAATTGACAGGCGGGAAACTACGCTAAGACTCCGCCAAGCCCAATGTGGAGTCTTGCGCAGAGGAAGGAGATATGGGCAAGGAGCTCATCAGCCCAGGAAAGGTCCTCGCCGACGAAGCGACTACTCCTGAAAAGAAAGGTAAGGGCAACTGGATGTTGCATTCTCTGAACTCAGGCATCAGTCTTTCTGGACCCACCACGGACTATGCTTGGAGAACCTACCACTAGGCCTACAGCAATATTATCTACCAAGATCTGGACTCCTGGCTTCTCCGATCATGTAGCTAAGTCTTGCGAATCGAAGTACACAGAATGACCTAGGGGTGCACATGCGCTCGCCGCCTGAAACTGCATTCTCAATGCTGTCGACGACCAGATTATCTATTCAGAACGGCTGCCACTTTGGCTTTCGGCATGCAGCTATGACAATATCAGCAGGCCACAGCGAAGAACGGTTTGCTGCTCAGCTCACTAGGTAGGGTCTACTGCTTCCAGTCCTGGGAACCCCAATAAGCTTAAGCCAGCTATGCCGAATACTGTATGGAACACATCTACCATGTCGCCTGGTCTGTCAGCTATACCGCCTCTTTCTGGATCCTGTGAAACGTTAGATTTCTTGACGTTCTCGAGCAATGTTAGACGGCCAAGGTACCTGGCATTTTAAGATGAAAATAGCCAGCTTTGCCCCATCGATCCAGTGTAACCGGTCAATCATAGCCAGACTGCTCGCCACCCACCAGCTATAGCACACATCTTCCAATTTCTCCGGTCTCCCATTTAAGCCCCCATTTGGAAGTTGGCGTTCGCTCAACCAGCCACCTAGTCGGTCTCTGTCTACTAAATCGAGGCGATCAGCGATCGCTAGTGCTCCGACACATGTATATATCTGGCCAGCATGCGACTCTGCACCAGGACCAACCCCATAGCCACCATCGAAGTTGGCACAGGCTTGAACATGCTCTATAGCTTTCTCAATGTTCACGAGAGGCAATAGGTCTAGGAGCGACAGGGCAAGGAGACCGCCGAATAGGAAACGCGTATCCATTTCGCCCCATTCGTCCCCTGCGAAGGCTCCGGTCTCTTGATCTTGCAGTTGTGCAATATACTTTCCCACACTTCCCCTACCACCCTTCCCTCGCTTATCAAGATCCTCCAAGGCATCAATGGTCGCTAAGATTTGAATCGCGCTCACGGTGTACAGCATGTGGGCATCATGACCAGGAGCAGCGCCGAAACCTCCGTTTGGTCGTTGACAAGAGATCACAAAATCAATTGTCGCCTCCCGAGGTAACCCCTCAGAGTGACCGAGGATGTGCAAAGCAGTCAAACCCCAATAAACTCCGTTCAGGCGAAGATGCTCCGTCAGCCAGTACTCGAGCTCATCTTGGCGCTGTCAGTAGATGAGCTTCAGTATGTACTGGGGTTTAAGGATAGTGCATCCTACTTTATCGAGGGTCTGTATGTACTCAACATGTTTGTCAATGACCAGTTTGAGTTCGTCTGGTACAGCGTCGGCGGATGTACCTCCTCTGCCAGGACCAGAAACTAACGACATGTTGTCATATGCTCCAAATGAGATTTTGCCTCGTTAGTGTGAAGATACCAGAGCAGTAAAAATAAGCTTTCTTCTTTGATGATACACAATAGGTAGGAAGACTGCAGCAAGTGGGCGGATAGTAGCGCGATACATAGATTTCAGTACCTATAGCTTCGCATAAGCTCGGACAAAGATACTCGGCAGTCTCCGGGTATATAAAGACACGGTCCTGCATTAGCGCTGTAAATACCAAGTAATCTATTCAGGGACAAAGAACATTCCTCAGCCGTGCGTACGTTAAAGTCCCCGCCAAAACCGGCCCAGAAGATTAACCAAAACTCGGTTTGGGAGGAGACAACAGCATACCTACATCACCACTAGTACTTGAAGAATAGCACTGCAAGCCATTCCATTTACAGCAGCTACTACGTTCTCCTACTCCCCTAACTCACCAGGCAAAGTGACGCTCTACGAGCTTCCTCGTGCAAGGACTTCACAAATCAAGCTTACGCTACTGCACTACGCTGCATAAGAACCGCATTACTGACGCTGGCCGTCGACGTGGGGTTCTTCCGACTTTTGGGCCTTGTCGAATCCCTCGAATCGTACTATCTATCCTACACATCAGAATAGGTCCACACAAGGACAATCTTACAATACCGAATACATCATTCGCCTGACCGAGCCCCTCATCCTCATACTTCCCAAGACGAATACATTGTGCCCATTTTTTAAATCCACACCCAGTTGCCAGGGCCCAGAAGAGATGAAAGCCTAGGAACGTTATTGAGGTGTTCGGTAGGTACCCTAAAAGCATGCGTCTGGCCCAGCTCTCTTTATTCTAATGCTTTTCGTACATCTGGCTCGCGAAACATCTCCTGCATAACATAAGGCCGCTGAAACAAATCTGTGACTTCGCCCATGCTAACTCAATGTGTTTCAGGATCACTCGTTCGAAGTCTCTGGCAGCCCTCAAAGAGCAGCGTCAAGACAAACCCCTGGCGTACCTCACCAGTTTATTTCAATCTTATCTCAAATATAATACCTGAGAAGGGTGGAAGGCTACTTCTGGGCGAAGTGAAAAGAGTCCAACATCTAGTGAAGTAGACCAAGGTCATACAACCTGCTCTGCTGCTTCATTAGGACAGTTTCAGATTGAAATATGGGGTACTGGTTCTGAGAAGGCGCTGTGGGTGAGTCGGCTCTTACTGTCTATTATACCCCTTGTTTTCACACTGCCTGAAGGTTGTTCAAGGCTGATTTTCGACTGCTACTTTTCCTCTGAGCAGTCTCCGTTGTGGTTTAGCGCCATTATAGGCGCTCTTCGAACACTTAGTCTTTACTGCAGATGCATGCTAAGCATCCTTTCGCTATAGCCCAGAAGTGATCATAGATAACGTCTATGAAGAATTGGGGCATCATTGAAAGACAAGAGACATGACGAGGCCGGCTTCTCTTTCACTAGCAGTACCAAACACCACGTCAGCTGTCAAAAGCACGCCAATTCCGCCTACAGATGGTGGGAGCAGCTCTTCATCGCCGAGAGGGGCCCATCCGAATAGCGATAGACAGCTGGGCCTAGAGGTAGCACAAAACCCCACAAGGGAAGATCAACCCAGCTCGCCAGAAATCACATCTCTTCCGCCCTTTCCGTCATCACCCAAGGACGTACCTAAACATGTTCGTGAGCCTTCGAAGGGCTTTTTCTCGAACTTGAAAGCTTCGAAATCATCCAATAAGGTACATCATGTTGAGCCAACGATCCGAAAAGTCTCTGAAGACACCACTGGAAACATCAGCAGATTGGATGAAAATTCGATCTACTCGACGCGTAAGAGCTCTCGTTCCACTCCTGACCTGAGTTTACCGGCGGACATGGGCATCAACGCTTTGATAAAACATGAAGGTACAAGTCTCTCATTGCTCCTGTGATTATTATTGATGTATTAACAATATTAAAGACCACAACCCTCAAGGGAATCAGATTCTCCGGCAGCCTGTTGGTACTTCGGTGATGTCAGACAGCATGATTCTCCCTAGTCCAAGTGGGGAATCACACTCGAAGAGACCGAAGCCACGTCTTGTAGGGCTTCTGACGCGTACTCGGTCCACTCGAATCGATGAAGCAGGACGGAAGTCAAAGCCTCCAACCCCAGTACGTACAAATGGGCCAGAGATCCGAATGCAGTACGACGGGGCGAGCGACGACGAAGTTCATCAAGTACCCCCGAAGACTGCACCCATACGACAAGATCATTCGTATCGGGACATGATCGGATCGAGTGCCCGCAATCGATCAGCAGATCGCCAAACAGCGTCAAATCAGGGTCAGGAGAACGCACAATTACGACGAGGCGAGAAGGTGTCCACCCATGGGCTGTCAGCATCCGCGTCAGGTGGCTTTCGAGAAAGTGGTGGCTCTCATCTCTTCACGAACATCAAGAATACGTCTACTAAAGCAGCGGATGGTCTCGGCAAAGCTGGCAAAAGTATCTTTGGAAAAGTTGCTCGCAGTGGCAGCAGCAATGCGAAAGAAGAAGAGCGGTATGTTCCAAGTGTCATCAATTTGCCTCTCGTTTTGCAGACTCGACGCACACGTATTGCTCAACGCTTGGCGGACTCAAGAGACAAAACAGAATTCTGGATGCCTGCTCTGCCTTGGCGTTGTATCGAGTAGGTTACAAGATTCCATCCCGTACATTGATGTTAACGAGCAGATAGCTTTCTGAACTTTCGAGGCTGCGAGGAGGAGGGTCTCTACCGCATTCCAGGAAGTGAATTGCAGATCCGTTACTGGCAAAAGCGCTTCGACCAAGGTGAAGCTTTCAGGGTTGAATCTTGAACCGAAGCCACTAACCGTGATACAGAGGGTGATATCAATCTTTTCGAAGAGTCAGAATTATACGATATCAATATTGTTGGCTCCATGTTCAAAGCCTGGCTCCGTGACTTACCAACCGAAATCCTTCCAAAGGCTGTTCAAGCCCGAGTGGCCCAGCAATGCGCAGATGCCACAGATTGCCCTCAAATACTTAAAGATGAGCTATCATCCCTCCCACCCTGGAATTACTACTTGCTCTTTGCTATCACATGCCATCTAAGCCTTCTAATTGCCTACTCCGATAAGAATAAGATGAATTTTCACAACCTCTGTGTTTGCTTCCAACCCGCCCTAAGGATCGACAACTTCTGCTTTCAGTTCCTCGTCCAGGATTGGCGCAACTGCTGGCAGGGTTGCTGGACCGAGAAAGACGCACTGGAAGAGGAGTACCGCGTTCTGGAAGGTGGCCTCCCATCTAGTGGAAGTGGTGGAGGGAGCGGCGGTGATAGCTCGCCAGGCTCGATTGCTGTTACAGAAGAGCGCTCGTTGGCTTCATCAAGCAGCAACCAGGCCATGGCAGAGGATTACTCCATCCATTCGGCGAGCAGTAACACAGTCGCTACTGATGGCCGCTCAGTGGCTTCTTCCAGCAGCCACAAGCATTCTATAGGAGGACGGGGTCAGCAATCACGACCACCACCTCTTACATTCACAAAACCTAGCGAAGAGGGCCTCTCCACGATTTACAGCGAGCTCAGCTCGACTCCGACTGCCGGCGGGTTCCAGACCATTAGTGATCTGAGCTCGACCTCCAATGGAAACGACGATCAGTACAGTTTCAGCTCGACTCGAACAACATTACCGGAGCTGGCGCCTGTGCTACCATTGTCACCAATCGTCCACCACTTTTCTTGACGCTGGTTGATCAGGATGTCCAATGTGAATCGAATTCCAACTCTTTGGTATGACTTACCGTTACTATAATCGCATTGACCACATCCGGTGGATCCAGTCCCAGTAACACCTCGGTATGCGTCATCACTACTCTTTCCATTCTCAAATTGTCTTATCCCATCACTATTTCGAATTTCCCGGATCGGAGTTCCAAGGCAGCAAACCGAGCAGGCGACTCGACCTGCGCTCTCATGATCCGTACGATACCCATTACTGGTACGAGGTCTTTCACTGCCATCAGTGAAGTAAGGTGGTAATTCCCGGATTCCAGAATTGAGCAGTAATACCAAACTTCACCGGCGTAACGGAGTCTTTTGGCTAGATACCAAATGGCATGGGTGTTCATTAGCGACGGGTTTCTCTTTTTAATGGTGTACTTTACTCCTACGGGATAGTACTTGGACTGAATTCGGATTGCAGTAGCGAAGAGGGCATCGTCTTGTATGATAGAATGATAGTATTTCAACGAAGGTCTTGAATTCTATATTCAACCAGCATTTGGCTCGAAGAACCTTGGGTACCGAAGATGCGAGCGGCTTGTCCCAGTGTGATACCTTATAAATAGCGTATGTACACGCACTCAGCCCTGCCTCTTCCCAAATCCACCTCCAAAAACAACGTACAACAGCCGTCTAAATCCTCATTCTCACAACAGCTCTTTCCAGCTCCCCCACACACCCGCCCCCACTCAAACTCCACTTCTCCCCCACAAACCCCTCATCAACTTTCTGTCTGCACACGCCGCTCCGAGCCCAATACTCCATCAAGCCCCTCGCATCCTCCTTCGTCACCCCCTCCAACCTCTGCACCTCCACCCCACCCTTGTTGAACACATCCAGCACGCGCTCATCGTATTTGGCAAACGGATCGCGCTGAACAGGCTCTCTGCCTTCGAGCTGGCTCAGCGCAAGGTTCAGCGATGGGATGACGGGGTTATTGGAGGCGGAGGTGGCGGCTAGGACCATGCCGCCGTTTGGGAGCGGAGAGGTGCCGGAGAGGTGGTCGAGGAAGAAGCGGATGATGGCGAGGTCGTGGGCGTGTATGGGCTTGTATTGTGCGGAGATGTAGTGGCTGTTTCTCATGGCGTGGGCTAGGCCGTCCATGCACATTATTAGGGGTGGATTTCCGGGGAGCTTTAGTTCGCGCATGAGGAGCTGGAAGATTGGCCATGCTGTGTCGGGATCTGAGACGCCGAGGAGGGCGAGGTTGGAGAGGGAGATGTTGGGGGGGATTGGGGTGGGGATGGGGATGTCGGAGGTGGGTTCGTGTTGGGAGACTTTGATGGTGGCGAGGATTGGGTTGGCGCGGGAGAGGGCGGAGAGGAGGGCGGCGATGTAGGTTTTCTGGTGGTATTGGGTTGGGGTTGTGCTGGGAAGGGGACCGTATTCTGTGCGAGCGAGGATGAGATCTTGAGCTGTATGTGGGGACGTATTACGTTAGCTGAAGGCCGCACCGAGTCTCGAAAAGGGGGATATAGGCGTGCGTACCTTCAGGGATATTAAGGACGACCCATCCCTTCAAAAACGCCATACTCATAGCCTGCAGCAGCATTACGGTCTTGCCACTCCCCCTCTGACCCACCAGCACCCGTCGAACAGTCTTCTTCGAACCCTCCGACCCGATTTGCTCCATTTCTCTCCCTAGATCCAACGTCTCTGGTCTTATAAGCATGGCAGGCCGCCTATACAACAGCCATCCCTGTGTAACCTTGAAAGCCTCCACGGCTCTCAATTGTACCACCACCGAGTCCGGTATTCCCAGGACCTGTCCCCGTAGCTTTTCATCGAGTATGGATTCTGCGCTGATGTCCTGCAAGCCTTGCACTTCCAATGCATTGGTATTACTGAGCACGATTCTTTTGCGCAGAGCTTTTCGTTCGCCAATGGCTGGGCGCTTGCTGCGCTCAATCTTTTGGAACTTGTCCTTCTTTTTTGTGAACGTTCGCTTTACGCCGCGCTCATTCTTGGCTGCCGCGACCACGCCGGGTTTCTTTTTCGCTGGTAGGACGAGTAGAGGCGTGCTGGTTGAGAAGGGGGCTATTGGGATGGGGAGGAGGATCCATGGCCGCTGTATGGGTCGTTGGGTGAGGAGGGCTGTATCTGATGCTCTGGAGAGGCATCGCCAGCAGGTTTGGAAGCTCATTATCAAATGGTATAAAATTACTGGAGCTCACGTTGGACCATTGGACGACAAGTACATTTGAGCCGCCGCTTTAGTGCTCCCAAGATAGAATAGAATAAGGCCTAAAGCGGCTCTGCATCCAGTCGTGAAAAGTTTCCCTACACAACTCGCTACTGCACACATTACACGCACAGCTCCTCCATAAATCAATTGAAAGACAGCAAGTATGACAGAATCAGCCACGGAAATCCCACAAGTATCTCTTCCCACCAGAGCGCCAGCACCAACCACCACAAAACTCGACAAAGCGTAAATCCCCCACCCACCATCCCCAAAAACAACCTCATTAACCATCCCATCCTCCCAGTTCAATCACAATCACAAAACCCATCCCCCACACCTTCGACCTCGGCAACCTCCTCTGCACCGACCCCAACCCCCTCCCCCCCTCCCCCGCGAACGACATCCTCACAGCCACCGCCCGCGACTGCGCCCAATCCCTCATAAACCAACTCCTAACAACCTGCCCCATAACCGCCCACCGCGAAAACGGCATCCTGATGACCCTCCCCCCACCCACGACCCCCCTGCCGCGCGAAAAACCCCTGCCGGCGGCGAAGCAGGCGACGAAATGGGAGAAGTTTGCAAGGAAGAAGGGGATCAAGGATCAGAAGCGGGGGGAGGGGAAGATGGTGTTTGATGAGGGGAAGGGGGAGTGGGTGCCGAAGTGGGGGTATAAGGGGAGGAATAAGGAGGGGGAGGGGGAGTGGATTGTGGAGGTTGAGGAGGGGAGGGAGGGGGGGTTGGAGGGGGGGAAGACGGTTAGGGGGGAGGGGAGGAGGGAGAGGGTGGAGAAGGTTAGGAGGAATGAGAGGATGCAGAGGGCTAATGATAGGAGGGGGAAGAAGGGGTGAGGCCGTGGGTGATGGTTTTGTGTGTGGGTTTGGGGGTTTTGTGAAATGCATTATGAGAGTTGCATTGCAGGTGCTATTGTGAGCGGGAGTGAGGAAAGGAGTTATGATATGGCTAGTGGGCTAGCATCGTGCCCTTCATCTTCCAAACAGAGCTGAAGTGAGTATATTGTGCGCCGACATAACTGAAAACGGCTGCTGACAATGTGAGTCCATATTTTGACAGCGCAAGAGAGCGCTGTCAATACATCGCTCAGATTCAAGTAGCTCTCGTCTTAAGATGTGCAAATTTGCAGCTCAAAAGCTAGGGACAGATACATCGATGTGATGCAACAACTCTCACAGTTCAAGATACTTCCGTCAAAATGCCCGGCTGGCCTCTAAGGAGAGAGGCGACATGAAATCAAGGCGAAAAGCCCCAACAATGGGGCCGACTGTGGTACAAGGCACAACGTTCGAATGATTTCCCTCCCTTTTCAGATGTGTTCTGCCACTTATTCGCACGCTGCTATAGCCTTTTCAATGGCCAAACCAATGCCGTTTTGCTGATGGTGCCGCTGCGCTAGACTAGCTTCGAGGCCACGCCTTGAGTTTGTACTCATGTCCTTTGCGACTTTTAACACATTGGCTTGTGTTTGGGTATACATGGCAGCCAATTTTCTCCTAGAGAGCTCCAGATAAGCTTTCCTATTCTCAACCAGTTGTCGACGTCCTTTCTCGTAAGCCTCAAGTAGGAGGTTGCCTCCCTTCCTGAAGTCATCAACGATGTCTTCTGCGGCAGTCTCCTTGCTAACCAAGTGCCGCACTAGTCGCTGTATCTGCAATCAGCACAAAATGTAGGACGAATGTGTCATTGGAGGGTACCCACGTGCGTTAAGTGGGATAAGACCTCAAGCATATTGTTTTGATGTGGTTCCAATGTCTTTCGCCACCGAGTTGTCGTAGAGTCAGTGTCCTGATCTGACCATTCTTTCTCGAGGGTGTTGGCTCTCGAAGTAGTCTCAAATGTAGATGGGGACTCGGGAATGGCATGGTGGTGTTTTTTCTGTCGCTTTGGTTCTGGTTCGACCAAGGTTTTGTCCGGATCATCTTCCTCCATGAAAGGCTTCCGCTTAATCATGCCAGACAGGTTCTCTTTGTTGTTTCCACCGCTCTCACGCATTTTCACCACGGCCGCCGACTTATGAAGCAGATTCATAAAGGAACTCGGGGGCTTTGGATCTCCACCAACGAACGGATCTTGGGGGAGCGTCGGCACGATGCTCTCCAGCGTTCTCTCGTTCACCAACTCGCCACTGTGAAGGACGACATGTGGTGGGATGGCTGCATGGGTTGAAGGCGCATGTGGCGAACTGGGAATTTGCTTACTATTACTGGCCATGCTTACAAAGGCAAGGTCGTTCGTGTCAAGCAAGATGTTGTTCATTCTACTTGGCAATTGTGGCTCGTAAGTATCGAGATCGTCTTCAGCAGCCGGCATCTCATCGTCGTTGAATGTAGACTGAAGTTTAGCGGCTGCGGCCCCTTGTTGCACACCTTGACGAGACAAGTCAGTGAACGGTATCGGGCTGCCATTCTCGTCCACTTTGGTACTCTGAGAACTTATACGATGAGCCCGTTCATGTATGGCCGAAACATCTACAACAGGTTTCATTGGAGGCATATGCTGAGTGTTGTGGCGTGGTGTCATGTGGGCTTTATCTTGGCGTTGTGCATGATGGTCATGGCTCTGATATGCTGCGTCGTCAGGAAAATATGCGATCCTTTTCTTGTCATCCAATTCCACAATTGCGGTCCCCTCAATAAGATCCATATCGTCAGCCTTCCTAGGGTGTATTGTCTTCTTAGCTGAGATGATGCCTTGATTCCTGGGTCCAGAGACTGTCCAACTAATAAGTCCAGTCTTCAGACTAGTGACGGGCAAGGGAGTCTCAGCGTTTGTAGCTTGTTCTCTTCGGCTTGCCTTAGCAGGTACATCAGTGCTTGCATGAGCTCTCACCTTGGTGATCTTTCCAACGATTCTATTGTCGTCGTTCACACTTCTTTTCTTTGCAGTTGTGGGTCTGATTGGGTCCTTATTTTCCGGAGCAACACTCTGTGGCAGTCGTACATGCGGAGCATCTGCGTTGACCATCAGGTGTTTAGCAGTCTCCTTGGCCTCCTTGGCCTTCCTCAATTGTTTGGCTGACTTGGATTTGAATTCATCGGTAGGATTTGCTTGAAGTGTGATCTGACCTTTGGCTGATTGGGTAATGTCCAAGCTCAGGGCCGCTCGATCTTGGTCAGTGGGAATGCCATCTCTTATGACTAAAGAGTCCAGCTTGGTTTTGAATGGATCCGCTGTTTTATTGTGATGGTTGGGGCTATGTATTGCAACATTTTCGTCATGTCTGTGGCAAAGCAAACTTCGCACATTTCCAAGCTTGTCAGAGCCTTTCGTGTCTGCCGCTATGTCGAGTGACTCTTTAGCTTGATCTGGATACGAAGACCCACCATCGGTTTCCGGCATTGCCTCTTGAAAATGGCTATCTTCAACGTCGCCCATCATACTAATCTCTACTTGGTGGAGGTAGTGCCCTGGTCCTAAATTGGATGCCATACTCTCGTCGGTGTCGGGAACCTCATCTGGAGCCTTGCGAATGACATCTGAGACTAAAGGTTGCTTTGGTTGTTCATCCCGTCCTTGAGGATAACGACGAGCTATGGCGTTGTTGGCTGATAGCTTCGGTCCCTGGTTGAGGAGGTCTTTCCGTACTGTTGCTATCCGAACGGCAGGCGCTCCTGGGTCTATACCAATGAAGGACTCCCTTGTCCTCGTACCTTCCTGGGTCGAAGAGCTCGGTGGCACTAAAGACTCCTGGATTAGATCAATCTTCTCAGGGCTGCTGATGTCCTCTTTAGAGTTAACTGCAGTGTTGCTTATCTTATAGCAAATCGCATCGGCCTTAACATTGTCCTCGGCAAATGTTATAGATTTTGGTCTCTGCACTGGAGATTGAGAGACGAGAGGAGCTTGAGCTGTACTTTCTTCGTCCGCTACTTTATCATTGATGCGTGCTTTCACAGCGGACGCGTTGCCGATCTTCTCCACAGCTCCAGAAGGTCTCATCGTAGGAAGCTTCGATTTGGGGTCATCCACATCTGTGATTTCATCGTCTTCTAGGCCTTGGAGTTTCTTGTTAGCCTTTATGGCAGCAGCACGCCTCGACTTAGGTTGCATGAGAGCCACTGGTGCTTGTGCCGATGTGAAGTCAGACTTGGGCTTTGATTTCACTCGCGAACGAGGAGCTTTTTTCTCCTTAGAAGCTGGATCAGACAGATTATCCGCTTGCTTGGACCTTTTGTGATGAGAGCCCTTATATGATTCATCGCTGGGGAGGCGTCTGGATTTCCAGATCGACTTTTCTTCTGGCTCATCATCCTTCTGAGGCCGAGCTTTCGATGTTTTGGCTTTCGCTGGAGCCGTGAAAAGTAGATGTGAAGCTTTCGAACCTGACCTTGTGACACTGGTCTCTTCATTTTCATCGTGACTGCGCGACGGTTGAGCTTGGCCTCGTACAGGCATTTTGGCTTGTGCATTAGCCGAATCTCCGGCGATCTCGGGGGGCTCTGGTGAAGCTTCCAGGTCGTATTCGTCACCCTCTTCACTTGGAACATCTACGCGAACTTTGGCGTTGGCTTTCTTCACAGCGGGCTTTTGGGCCGGCTTGGCCTGCTTTCGGACTCCAGCGCGGGTCTTTGTGATGATCGCAGCTTTGCGTTTAGGCTTGGTTTCCTGCTTCTTCTTTCCATGAGCACCCATCACTGCCAAGGAATGGGATTCATGGTTAGATAACAGTCCGATATCATTTTCAAGGCCGCCTTCAATATTACGAAGCCGTTTGCTCAGCTTTGTAGGGGCTGACTTATCCGTTGAGCCGACACCGGCGTTAGGCGAGCGTGGCACAATGATCGGAGATCTGGACTCTCGAGACTGCTGAGGCTGTGATGGTGCTGGGCCAATCGACGGTGATTTGTGTGCCTCCGAATTCACGCCACGGTTCATGTGATGGTGGTCATTGAGAACTCTATTCGGGCTTCGTAACGGCAAAGGTTGCAACTTGACCGGATCCAGTCGGCTTTTATGGGTCTTAGGACTGACTTCATATGTACTATCATAGTCTTCAGCCTGTTCTTGAAGGCACAAACCCTCAGCAGCTTGCTGCTCAGCGACGTTTTCATTTGGGTTGCGAGACTCGGTTGCTTTTCCTTGATTGATAAGCGCCTGCCTCCCTTGTAGAGAACTCGGCAAGCCAGTACCAGCTGTTCGGTCAAGAGTCCTCATCATTCTCCGATTGGCAATGCCATCTTCCGCATGCTCTCGAGAGCCTCTCACGTCAGCATAAGGATTACTCTGAGGCGACGGCTGGCTGACGTCAACGCCCATTGCAACCGATATGCTGCGCTCAACATACTTTATGGCATTAGAGGACTGCTGATTCGTCCTAACTCCCAACCCAGGACGCTGAGATATGGTAGGAAGCACTTGTGCAGTCGGATGACCCGTACGTGCTGGCGGGCTCCGAGATACTAACGATGCCGCTCTATTGGCCATGATCCTAAGCTCCTGATCGTTCCTAGATGACGGATCAGCGAGCTCGTCTTCTGAGAAATCGTCCGAAATGGCTTGCGAAACGTCGATCGCTTCAGACTGACTGTAGTGCCTAGCAATTTTCTCATTAGATGCTTCTGGCCGGATCAGCCTCAGCAGGGTTTTTGCATCATCTTCCACAGCGAATACCAGGGCAATGGAACTGCTATTATTAGCAGAGGCATTGAAATAGCACGTTGTACCATCGTTATCGGATAAATTCAGAATTAAAACGTGACTCGGCGTTTGTGATTGGCTGTTGGCTTGACTGTCGATTATCGCTGACTTGATGTGCTCCAATGGTACGTCGATGTATGTAGCAGGCCCTGTTGCTGGGTTAGGGATCGTGATACTAAGATCTTCAGAGACAGTGACGAGGATCGCAGAATCATAGTTCGTATTGTGACGATCGTTGCCAACGATCAAGGCGAAAGCGAATATAACGCAGGATCGCCTGAGGCGCTGTCAGACATAAGCACAAAATTCGTAGACAGGATGATTATACTCTTGCGCACGAGGGTTCATGGGAGAATGTCCTTCGATAAACCCTTCGAAAGCGTTGATCCATTGTGTGTCGTAGTGCTGAGCTCTTGGGAATTGGGAATATAGCTTCAATTGGGTATTGGTTGGCCACACAAGTTCTGGCATGACTCCAGCGCGCAACATCGTGTGGATTATGGAACCAGCCAAGAGCTTGAGCATTTGACAACTCCCGTGTTCAATCACCTCGTTAAGCGATTGTCTCAGCAAAACGTGTGAGTAAACGTATCATCAGGAAGGATTAGAGAACGCTTACAGAGTTGAAGGGTCATCCTGTAGGAGAGCGACGTTCTGTTCACAGTTTTTGAGCAGCTCAAGTGCCACAACCCCAAACTGTGCACTGATCTTAGTGTATTTATCAGTATCGGCTCGAGATTCAGCTTACCCATCTTCGAGTCTGCTCAGGATTCTCAATCTTGACGAAGCTTTTGACCATTGGGATTAGTGCTTGCTGTCCAGTGGCGATTTTCTTGCCCTGTCGCTCCGCTGTTGCTTGGGAGGATGTCGATTCACCCCCGTAAAGCGTCTCCTGAGTGGAATCAGGGACTTGTCCAAGCAAAAGGCGCTGGAAAAGCTCACTGCAAGCAGACATAAGCCTCGCTGCTGCGCTAGGCAGGGTTCAGTGTGAACGAGAATGCTGCAGATGATGACAAGAGCCATTGAGTCCAGCCGTGTAAACAGATTGACGCTATCTGGCTCCAAGGCCCGGACGATGGCGTCAACCTCTCTCCCACTGTGCTCAGACCATTCTTCACGGTACTTTTTGATCGTGTCGAGAGTACCTTTGGGGAGACTGCGGACGTATATCAGTAAAGACTAGCTGTCGTTCAACAAACGCATACGATATTGTCCCAACGCGTTTGCGAGCCTTCTTGAAATAGCCAGCCAGGCGATGCAGTGGTGAAGACCCAAGCGTTGAAGTCGATATAGAAGTACTCGATATGGAGCTGTCAGCCATTGCGGCAGTGGTCACTGGCTAGAGTAGGTCTAAGATCAGGACCAACGCTCAAATTGATGGCTTATGCCATCGACTGAGAAGAGAGTGCATCGCACGGCTGGGATAGACTAGTACGACGATGTACTGACAACCAAGATGAATGGGCGTTTTATGACGGGCTTCTTAATGTGGATTAGACAATGTATTAAGGACAGACATTACGACTAGGGCGACAAAAATGCGGACTCAGGATATTGAGACGGCGTAACCTTGCTTCTCGGCCTTCAACTTCTGGACTTGGCCGTTGATCACGGCTATATAACCCAAAGATACTGCACGAACCTGGGAGATCAGATACCATGAATTCAGTCTCATGTGGCGCGCGAAGCATAAAGAATCTGGCCTTTTCTTCATCATTCTATATAGGTAGTTGCGTGAGCTGAGGCTTCTACTTACGCTCGCGTCCAACAATTGGGAGATTAGCTTGAGGCACCTGCTTGGTCCGTCTTTCGCTGTGGTATTTGGAAACACTCAAGGTCAGCTGAACTTCCACGGACTCTTGTAAAAGTCTACTCTGTTGAGTCAGCTAATATACACAGCCGTTTAGAGAGTGGTACCAGTTTCGAAGCTCTCACTGATGGTGGTCCGGAATCGTAGCTACATTTGCAGACCTTAGCTCCGACGACCTTCGATTTATGGATGTACATCACGCTCGATACTAAGCTCCTTGAACTCGGTGAGAGGAATACCCAGGTTGGAAGACGCTGTTGCAATCATATAGTCTTCTCGGAATGCTTGAATCTCCAAATTGACATCGGTCACCCTCTCTCCGTGGAACCAAATCTCGATGTCATTACATGTTTGGCCCCACTCACCAGTCTTCTGAGCGCCATGCGGTAATTCACTGACGGGAAGAGGGACTATCACGCTACGAAACTCCAGGAACTTAAGCCACGGGGCCAGGAGTGCTTCACCAGTCATCTTGACGTATGCTTCTCGTAGACACCAATGCGCATAGAAGTGACGGAGCTTCGCTCGGATTTCTGCTTGGGAATCGAGCTGCTTTGTTGGCACGAAGCCAGCTATGTCCTTGATCTCTCGGTCAGAGAACACCATTTCATACACATTAGCCCAGGCTTCAAACCCCTCCTTGACGACTTTGGCGTAATCCCTCTCCCAGTTCATTTGAACAATATCCACGCCCAGTCTGGTCAAATCACCCGGACACCCAACCAATGCGACAAGCGTACCATGGTGAGAGACGTTGAACTGCAAAGTCCTAGCATCAGAGTCCGGAGGGACATAGCATGGCTTCCGATTACTATCTTCGCTGACGACAACTTCGGGCCAAGCGACTTGACACGTATCCGCTATGGCCCGGCGCTTGAGCAGAGAAGACCCCAGAGAGAGCTTCGCATCTTCCGGTCGATAGTATCGGAGTACCTTGGCACGCTCTTGCGGAGCGAGCAAGTTCAAAGCTTGGGTAGCATCCTGCCCTGTGGCCCAATGCGCTGTGGCTTTCGCGGAACCAGGTCCTCCGTTTGGACTGGGCCATAATGGGTCGACATCGAGGAGCCAGCGGAAGATCTTCGGATCATCCATAGCCATCTAAGGTAGTCAGCCCACTGCCATAGTCGAGATTGAAGATATTACTTTACATAAGGTATCATACTCGCTGTCTTTGGCGCCCTTCACCAAGTCGACACATCGGCCTCGGCCTCTCCTGAAAGTCCGACTTGGCAAAGAAGTGGTGATACCAGCTGTCAGCGCAAGACTGGCTGACCAATATTCCTTTTCACATTAGCAACCCTTGGATCATTTGGGCTGGAGTATCATGGACAACTATGCAATTGATTGCGCTTCTGTATCGCTCAAATGATTCCCTTCGCAACACTGCATACCGATCGGTAGACTCCTACGATTCGAAGCCGTGACCCGGCCAGAGGGGTGAACTCAATGCCTAGCACAGCGAAAGGAACAGGTGCTTGTAGCCTCTCTGCCATCCAAAAGTACAAGATTATCAGTGCATCCTTTGCACGTGGTAAAGATGCCGGTCAATACCAAGCACACTTACCCTCTCCCTCGGAACGACGCAGGGCGGACTCCCTCCAAGACGCTCCTTACGATCTCCTAAGCTCCCAAATATGCAGACAAAGGGGAGGAGGTCCAGACCTACCAGACACCGTCCTCTATCTGGCCTACGGCTCCAACCTCTGCGCCGAGACTTTCCAGGGCAAACGCGGCATTCGCCCCTTATCCCAAGTTAGCGTCGTCGTCCCAGAACTGGTCATGACATTCGACCTGGCAGGCCTCCCCTACGTCGAACCCTGCTTCGCCAACACCAAGTATCGCACAACAGAGCCATCGCCTCTCCCCTCCGAGAAAACAAGCCTCCTATCAGCCCCACCGCCCGAATATCACAAAAACCGCTGGAAGAAAGGCCTCGTAGGCGTCGTTTACGAAGTCACCAAGGAAGATTTCGCGCACATAATAGCCACCGAAGGCGGCGGTGCCTCCTACCAAGACGTCCTCGTCCAATGCTACGAAATACCGCAAAACCAAGCCACCGTACCCGAACATCCCACCTCCGACCCCTTCAAAGCCCACACCCTCTACTCGCCCATATCCCCACCCGGAGAAAACCCACCACCGCAGGAAGGCGGTCGCTTCTCAAGACCAGACCCAGACTACGCGCAACCCTCAGCTCGCTATCTAAAACTGATACACGACGGTGCGGACGAGCATGCTTTACCGGAAGAATACAAAACCTATCTACACCAGCTACGCGCCTACACCGTTACGACGCGAAAGCAGGAGATCGGTCGGGCAATATTCATGATGGTGTGGCTACCGCTTATCACGATGGTTTTTGGGCTTAATAGGAGGTTTGCGGATGAGGATGGGAGGGCTCCGTCTTGGCTTGTTGCAGTGACGGGGGCGGTTTTCAAGGGGATGTGGATGAGTTATGATGGGGGTTTTTATGGGGTTTTTGGGGATGGGGAGAGGACGGTGTGTGGGGATGGGGATGGCGATGGCGATGGCGATGGGGATGTGGAGAGGAGATCTTTGATACGGGGTTGGGGTGGCGATGAGAAAGTGGATGATTTACATCAGGTGGTATGATAGAAGGATTTTATGTACATTGTTGGGCAACATTCGGAGCAAGAGTATTGTATTGTATTGATGTTCTATGTACACGTGACTAATAACGATGTTGAGCTTCATTGCGAGCCTTAGAGGAATGACTCGAGCCGCATGCGTGCATTGTGAATAATCGCCGTCGAAATGTGATCAACTGCGCAGCCCATTCATGGCGATGATGAAGTCTGGGAAATTCTGGCTCTGATGCGCCATTTGTACAGGCCTCTAGGATCTCTGATACACTGTATTGTAGCCACGGCCCGGACAGAGATTGCCATAGTCGGAATTCGATGCTGCCGGTCCGTTTCCGATGATGGAGGGTCGAGAAGAGAAGCGGTGGCTATTGTTCGCTCTACTGACGAGGTTCCTGGAATCGTCCTCGTGAGTAGCGTGGCTATCCTTCCTTCTTTCTTTCTTTCATGACCTGATCTCTGGATCTTCATGGATCGTGGCTTGCGGGTACCTCTTGTTATCTTGTTGTTTTTCCGTTGTGTAGGAGAGTACCAGACAATGATAAGTGTCTACCCAGTCAATGTAGCCGGTCGTGTTATCACATCGTTCTCCAGTACCGTGCGTACTGTATCCCAATGGAGGTTGTCATGTTGTTTTATTATAGGATACTTAGCCAGGACTTCAAGAACCCTCATACAAAGACCGAATAATCTGGGCTCCAGACCGTAACAGCGATTGCCGATTGAGGAGATCCCGCTGAGTTGGCATGTCATAGAAAGCATGGTGCAGGGCCCAGGTTATCAGACTCTGAGCCCTGATCTCGTTCTGGTGGCGGAGGAATCTCGAATAGCACGTCGATGGGTCGATCATGTCTGTGGAGTTGGAAAAGAGAAGGGATGCCTCGGTCGCTGAGGACCAGCGAGGGTCGGGGTTCGGCATGGTTGGTGAATGACAGGGTTGTCGAATTGGGGGGACGGCTTGGTATCAATTGGGGTCCGTGGGAGAGGGAGATAGGATTGTGAAACGGATTTGTCTGAGGAAGTGCAAGGTCACGATCTAGCCCGGCGATCGAAAAGCCAGTATATGATACTGGGATGTAGACCTTGTGAGATCATGATCTGGGATGTGACTGCTTTGTCCCAGCTTCTCCTCTGCAGGTCCTGTCAGCCGAGTGATATAATCAAAGCTGTTCACGGCTAATACGGCCAATCCAGTAAGCAACCCAATGAGACAATGATGGATTTCTCATCGGTTGATAACTTTTGGAAGCATAGACGGGAAAATCAGCCCACGTCTAAGCACTCGCTTAGCATCTCCGTAATGCTTGTTGCGATGCTTGATGAATGGACAGCTCTTGGCGAGCGATCCATCCAATTGGCAGAGGCGTTCAAATCATTGCTGTGGCTATGTAGTCACATCCCACAGTACCGGTCGCCTGGGTTACGGGGGATCGGGCGGTAAAGTGTCTTTATATAAGAGCTGCGAATCGCGTAGAGTGGGTTTTTTTTAGCGGAGTTCGAATTCTCCGGGTCGGTATTTCCTATAGTGTATGTAGGCGCATCGCAGTGCATTGCGTGGTTGATGGTCGTGTCAGTCAATTGCCCAATCTGACAATTCATAACCACGATGCTGACAGTTGAAAGACAATACGACGAGAGCAGGAGTCATATGTGGGTAGGCGAACCTAGCATCAGAAGAATTTGTATCTTCGATGACCGATTTTGCATGTTGCGTCCTGTTCTCGAATCAGAAGCCCAAGTCTCAGAACTTCTATTCGGAAAGGCTTCAAAGTTAGACACACTCCACAAAGATTAGGCGATGATCATTGCGCCGACGACTGACGAGAGAGTCTGACTATACCCTGGTGCGCTGCATCTGGAAATTCATCTGGGGTGTATATGAATGATATAAGCGAGCCACGGTCGTCTGACTGAACAATAAAACCGAGGGATACAATTTGTCTAGACCGAGCAAGGTTGAGATCTGTAACGATAGTACATTGTATACGATAGCATAATTGGCACACAGTGAATCTTCAGGGGACTCAAGGAGTCGAAGTCAATACCCGCAACCTACTCCGTATCGACAGGTACCTTAGCTTTGCGGGATGATAACAACATTGCTGGATACGGAAAAGCTACCGACGCTGCAGTCTCTCACGTAGGATTGAGCCATGCAACCCTCAATTGCCTGTGAGGTGGGGGGCGCAGACGCGACATCAGCAGATCCAATATTTTCTTCCTGGTTATCTTGTTGTCTCGCTTTAAGCGATCGTCGTTCTATGATAGGCGCGCTCTGTCTTCATATATACACGCGATACATGCGTTTCCATAATCGCGTTGGGATCGACTCTCGGAACTGGATCCTTCTCATGCTCCTTTGCCCTGCCTCGATTACCTGCCCAAAAGGGTTTCGGTTGCGACGGAGCCTTAGTCACGCTTTCCCTTTGTTGTGACATTGAAATCTTCAAAGGGTGCCAAAGTGACTTTTGTGGGCCTTCAAGTTTGTAGCTTGTTCTCGAGGTTTGGATATCGCGAGCATCATGGTGGAGAGGGGCACGATGATCCATAAGGCTCGACCATTACCAACTCTCTGGGAGCATGTGGGAGGAATGATATGTACTGCTCTAATCATAATAAGAAAGGCCTGGACTCTCCTATTGTAGCGAACCACAGAACGCGCCTAGCGCATTTTCGGGAAATTTCATGATCAACAGAGATAGTGTGTTGAGATGATAATCGAGGTTTGCGATGGGATGGTAAGTTAGGTAGTACGGCGGGTAGTGTAAGAAGTGGTAAAACAGCCAGCCTTTGACGTTGTCGCGGCTGTATCAGTACGAGTTAAACTCCAGCGCTTCCAGCCTCAACTTGCGCATGATCACGAACTATAACTGGCCTCCACCACTTAAGCTCTTCAAATTGATCTTCTGAGCTTACCTACACCTTTGTTAGTCATGTGCAAGTCGCTCAATTGGCTGGTAGGCGTTCTCATTGGAAGCGATGAAAAGCCTTAGGACAGCATGAGACGGGCAGAGGCCTCGCTTGGAGCAACCGACTGGCGCACTCCAGCAGATCCAAGGTAGCGCGCCGGTGAGCACTCATATTTCTGGCGATACCAGTTGATACGGCAGGTTGTCCTTCTCCAAGGCGTGTTTCGTCTCTCCCCAATCTGACGCTATCTCCGCATTACCCCATGTGGGACACCAATACTGTTCAAATGCGGGCGTCTCAACATATAAGAACATTCCCCTCCCTCGTAGGTTTCCTGGTCTAAGCCGCTCCTCCTCTCTTTCTTTGCATCATCGGTTCCGGTGCATCGTCCGGTCACTGCTTCTCCAACGCTGGGCTGGTCTAAGCGTTCATCCCCTCTTTCAAAGCTCATCAATACGCCTCAACATTAAGGTCAACTGCACTCAAGAGTCGCTGCCATGGATCTTATTCCCAGATCCAATGTGGTCCACCGTTTGGAGAAGAAATCTCTCCTCACAGCCATCAATTGTGTCGCTGGCTTGTCGATCTTCTTCTTTGGTTATGACCAGGGAATGATGGGTGGTGTCAACACGGCACCAGACTACTACCACAATGTCATGAAATTCGGCCACACAGATCCCATCTCGAAGGCTCCGGTTGTCGACAACACGCTCCTTCAAGGCGGGATTGTCTCCATCTACTATCTCGGTACGCTCATGGGCTGTCTCGTCGGCGGTTCTTTCGGTGATCGATATGGTCGTATCAAGACGATCGGACTGGGAGCTGGGTGGGCCGTCATTGGTGCTTCGCTTCAAACTTCTGCTCAAAATCACACCTGGATGATTTGCGCTCGTCTCATCAACGGTTGGGGTACTGGTATATTGAACGCCATCGTCCCTGTCTGGGCCACCGAAACGGCTGAGCACACGTCCCGCGGACAATTTGTCGCCATTGAATTCACTCTGAACATCTTCGGTGTAGTCATCGCCTATTGGATTGAATAGTGAGTTTTGTTCGAGCATCAGGGTCAATGATGGATAAGCTAACGGATAATTTAGCGGCTGCAACTTCTACAAAGGAGGCGTCACTGGCTTCACTTGGAGGTTCCCTATCGGTTTCCAGATCCTTCCACTGGTGCTCCTCTTTATCATCTGTTGGTTCTTCCCCGAATCACCCCGTTGGCTCGTCAAGGTTGGTCGTGAAGAAGAAGCTCGTTACGTTCTCGGTCGTCTTCGTGGCGAGACTGGTGCAGACGCCGGCAAAGCCGAGGCCGAATTCCAGGACGTTCGCAACATCGCTGAGCTCGAACGTAAGACTGCTACCCGACAATCGTACTTCGCCATGTTCTTCGGCATCGGCTCGGGTAAGCTCCATACCGGTCGTCGTGTACAACTTGTCATTTGGCTCCAAATCATGCAAGAATGGATCGGTATTGCTGGTGTCACCATCTTTGCACCAACCATTTTCCGTACTGCTGGTATCGCCAACTCTGATGTTCAGTGGATATCTGGACTCAATACTATCACGTACATGGTAAGTTTGATTCGAAATTCTGGATACAAGATGAACGAGCTAACCATGTCCTAGTTCGCTACTCTTATTTGCGTTTTCACTCTTGACAGGATCGGTCGTCGCTGGACCCTCTATTGGGGTTCCATCGTGCAAGGCATCTCCATGTTTCTCGCTGGCGGTCTCACCACACTCGGCCTTGCTCATCCAGAAGGCTCGGCTGCGGCAAGAGGCTACTCCTCAGGAGCCGTGGCTATGATCTTCCTTTTCACAGCCACCTTTGGTGCTACCTGGCTCACTGTCCCATGGCTCTACCCTGCTGAAATTTTCCCTCTGGAGGTTCGTGCTAAGGGGAACGCCTGGGGTGTCGTTGGCTGGTCCGTTGGCAACGGCTGGCTCACACTCATCCTCCCCGTCGTCTTTAAAGCCCTTGGTCAGAAGACATACTACATCTTTGGTATCGCCAATGTCATCACGCTACCCATGGTATACTGCTTGTACCCCGAATCCAACCAACGCACGCTTGAGGAGATGAACCTCGTTTTTGCTTCAGACAGCATCTGGAATTGGGAGGCGGAGAAGAATTTCGCAATCCTCAAAGAGCAAAACCCAGAGCTTGTTCAGGCTGCTCAACGTGGCAATTCCGTCATCGACCCTGAAACCGGCCTACCTATGAAGAGCGGCAGAGGGATGAGCCTGGATGTCAATGGTCTCTCGCACCACAACGGCGCATATGAGGAGAAGCAGACCTTCAAGCACGGCTAGATGCTGATAGCGACGATGACATGATGGAAGTTCGAAGCCACAACTAGATGAGATGGTAACATGATTTTCGTTGGTTGCACAGATTTCTCGGGAGGCCATTGAAGCGTGCTTGATGAATTCCTTATAGACATCTTCGAACATATCTAGCAAACACTATTATCCTTGAACCATCTGATCGAGCATGCATCCCTCATCTCGTCCTCGGTCGTACCGGATCAATTGCCCTTGTAGTAGCATTCGGTAAGCTTCCTATTTCCGAGGTATCCGGATCTTCATCTGGCATGGCTCTCAGACGTGAATGGCGAGGCACTGCTTGATGATTGCTTTAACTTGGCCTTCTTCGGGATAGATGCGCAGAAGCCGGGAGCCAAATTGCACCTCATAGAAAAGGATGGGAAACAGTACTTCTTTAGACCGTAGATGAATGCCTGAGATTACCAATGTCACGTAGAGCGCGTGGTAAACAAATGGCCATCGGGATCAGACTTGGATGAATTTGGCGTACGCTAGTGCCTCTGAGATAGATGTTCACGAACGATCTCTTGGCGATATCAGCTCAAAGATGTCTGCATGAGTCAGAAGCCTATACTCTACCATTCGATTGATAGTGCATTCTCGTATGGAACCGGTATAGCCTCGTACCTACCTTACCTTGAGGAATAGGTATCTAGGACCAGTTCGATCCTGAGGAGGCACGGAATGTCGGAGGTCGGATCTATTCTACGGGCCGATGCACCAATCATAACTTCGAATTGAAGGCGAGGTTTCCTACGATGCATAACATCCTCTTGATGAACTGTAACTATGCTTTGCATCCCTTCCATCATCTCCATAGATTTTCTGTCCGACATGCACTGACAATTATGACGCGCATACGCCTCCAAGCCCAGATCATGCCCTGGGAAGGGCTACAGTCAGCTCCTGCTTCGGGCACCGAAACGCGTCAACAGGGTATTGTCAAATTATGCGTACCCTGTCTTGACAGTCTCACTATCCAAGAGCTCGCAGACAAGATCACCGTTCAATGGGGGAGAATATACATTGGATATGGGTAAGCACAACACAGCTATTTGTCCTTCTACTCTGGTCCGACTTTTGACTTCTGGTCGTGATTTACTAGGTCACTAGATATCAAAGAACTCAAAACTATGTACAATGAACGTCTGGACATGGAAGAGACTGTGGGCGCGTACTTTGATGACAGAAAAGATCCCGGTAATCAATCACCTTCCGATGAACCACCCTTCAACTCGATCGTAAGGGTCTATCGATTTCCGCCAGACCCTCGGGAACTTAGGAATTCTGTACGATTCGGTTCCCTTATGCCCGAATCGACCGCGAGGCCTCGCAAGCGTCCCCACACAAATCTGTTCGAAACCCCCCGGAGAAGTCTACATCCAGTGGCCAGTATAGAGGTCTGCGACGACGAGCTGCCGAACGGAAATTATCAAGTCCCAAACAAGCGGCCGAGAAATAACGAAGCTCGACCAAATGGAATGACCGGGTCTGACCGGCCAACGCTCTCACAGGGGTATGGAAAGGAAGGCAACGATATTAGTTCACAGACAATCGGCACACAAGGCTCGATACATCAAGTTCATGATTCGCAGATTTCCACGGCAGGAAAACGTATGTCTCTCTTCTGGTGAAATGTGCATCGCTGACAAGTGTCATAGCAACGAACCCGTACGGTACCCCAACATCTCTTTCCCTCGTGAGCTCTCAAGAACCGATCCCGCCCCACCGATTCGATGTTTCCTCAATCCCAGACTCACCAACTAGCAGGAGAGTGACGTCTGTCGACGAGATATTGGATAGCACAATCGATCATGAGCGAGAGCGCACAAAAGACGAGTCGCCGGAGATCGAATTATCGGTCCACGACGTACGTCCTTCAGAGCCACGACACATGACTAAGCAGACTAATACCGAAGCACCGCCGCCTGGATTATTGAGGACGTTGCACTCTCCTGTTTCGAGTACACATCTACGAGCTACAGTGCCCAAAGAGGATAGTGAATCAGAGACCCGGGAGAGCAATATCCAGCAGAGCCCCCAAGATGTCGCCAGTAATGCTCTCTCCCCACTGACACCACAGAAACTGTCTCCCAAATCGGCGCGGGGCGACGTTCACGATATCAGTAATCACCCCCGGCGGTCCTCTAACGACATCTTTGACACAGAACTCGATATCGAGGATGTCCCTGAGAGGCAACGAGTTCATGGCACCGAGCACCTGGAACTTAACTTCCCTGCTACAGACCGATGTCTTTCGCCTCATGCGCAAAGCGGCATCAGCAATGGTATCGAAGATGGATACTCTTCAATACTCCAAATTCACAAATCGGGACAAGGTACTGTGGGGTGCTCGTCGAGCGAGCTCACCGTACCGGACAGGCTAATTAACGGCATCGGAAGTACGATTGTCAATAACCTAGAGGAACGTCAAAAGACCGCATCCCCCTATGGCTTCAGCCAATCACGTACTATGTCAAGCCAAAGCGATCGATCAAAGACTAAAGGGTTGCAGGATGAGGAAGGTATTGCTCACGACAAGCTACTACCAGAAGAAGAACCCCAATGTCAAGCCGCGACTATCAGCTCACAAGAGCACAACTTACCGACCAAGAATTGGAGCCATCTAGATGCAGAGCATCCGTTCAAGCAGGCACTCAGCCGGGGGAGAAGGCCGAAGTTCTCAAAAAATCCCAGTCTGACAGACGAGGAGGTCTCCGGTAGCGATCGAAGCGAGCACCAGACCGAAGAGGAAGCACGCCGTCGAAAGGAAGCTGAAGAGCAGAAAGAGAAGGAGAAGGCTAGAGAGAGGAGAGCTGAGCAGCGACGAACTGTCAAGGAGATGAAGGCTAAGGACAATGCGGAAGAGGAGGACCGGAGACGCATTCATAAAAAGAGGATCCCAGACTGCATGACTGATGAGACAAGACTAGCAAAGGACGAGAAGGCAGGGGAAGACAAAGCCCGAGTCGAAAAGTTGGCGGACGCTGAGAGGAAGACATTAGCTGCAACGCAAGAAAAGGGGGAGGAAGTGGTGGAGGCGAAGGCCGCCCAAGTAGCAAAAGCAAAGGAGAAACGAGTTTCGGAAAAGACCAGGAACGATGGAGACCAAATGCGTGAACAGATCTTGAAAGAGAAGGCGTTGGCGGAAGAAGCTGAGAAAACAAGGCTAAGGCAAGACGGCGCTAACCAGCTCGTAGTCGAGGAGCTTCAGAAACAGAACAGGCCTGTCTCATTCTTGTCGGCGTCGAAAGGGGCAGCAGCTAAGACACCAAGGTCCGCAAATTACAAGCCCAGGACCGTGGAGCAAAAGGCAAAACGCACAGAGCAGGCCGCGAAGAAGAGGGCTCTCGAGCAGGGTAGGGTGCTTGAAGCCAGAGGACCCCCGAATTGGGCTGAGGCACTCTTTCAATCCAACGGCTTGATGGACCACAGCAGTGAGCGCATTGACACAGACACAGAAGAAGAGAAACCGCTACGGAAAGTCAAAGCTAAATCATTAGGCTGGGATTGTCAAAAGCTTAGAGATTTGTCAGCCCATCAACCGGCATTTGCTTCTGAGCCGAATAGCCAACCCCGTAAATCGTTAACACCAGCCTTACCGAGTTCCACTGTCATCAAGTCACCTTCCATTCGGGGCAGTCTGAAGTTCTCGAGTCCATTACCAGCGGTGCTATCGGCTCAAATGGAGACACCCCTTCGCAGCGCCCTCAAACATCACCAAGCCCCCAGTGCACAACGACGATCCGTATCATTTGTTCACGATCAGGGAGAAGATTCGGCACACAATTACGCGGTCCCTTCAACCTTTGTAACTCCGAAGCCTTATTCATCCACTACTCTGCCTGCCAAGACTCTTGTGGATCTCAATAACGAGCTCGCGCTTCCGCCACCCACTGTGACGAAAGACTCTCGAAAGGCTCCGGTTAACATGTCGACTGACAATGAGATATTGAAAGAAAGCGTTGCCAAAAAATACATGGTGCAGCAAAAGCTCAATGTAATACGAGACAAGAAATTGAAGGGTCGCGCTGTTGATACTCCGATATCTTCAGAGCCCGGCCTAGAAGCGGAAAATGTCCTATTTTCCAGCCAAGTTGACTTGGACTCTGCCCCTGCTTCAGACGATGATGTAGGAAATGACGGCCAGGCCAAAGCTGGCCCAAGTTCGAGGAAGAGGCCTCGAACCGGGTCTCGGCAAGAACCCGTGGCATGTTTCAATCTACGGGGAACACCGATAGATCCGGCTATCCAGAATATGCAGTCCACAACAAGCGAGTTACTACCGTATCCTCTTTCTACGCGTGCAAGTCCTACTTCAAATTCGTTGTCCCAGCGAAAGTCAGTATCGCGGTCCCCGGCGCAGGTTATGTCTGAGACAATGTCTGTAAGCTCTACCTCTTCTTCTGGCTCGCAGCCCGAGTCGGAAGCGGAGTCAGGAACGGATTCCGAATCTGCTTCCGACAAAGGGGGCGAAGTCTTGAAAGTAAGAACACCTAGTAGTACACGATTTAGTCAGCCCTCGGCGATCGAGAGTGATGTAGCCAAAAAGATTATCAAAGTCAGAATGGAACCTCCCAAACGCGAGTCATCACGACAAGCCGAGGATTCTTCAATTAGAAACGAAGCTAAAATCGCTGATGACATGGCAGCAGGTGAACAGCTGCTGTCTGGATCTAGTCAACCAGTGGTACCTGGTCAGACTACAAAGACAGCACCGATGTCTGGTGAAGGGATTGCCTCTCATCACATATTGTTAAATCAGGGACTGAATCGAGATGGGCGTCTCCCGAACGGCACTCGTCCTGCCTATTACACGTATCCTAAATTGAGCACGCTTAGGGAGCTACAAATGTCAACGACCGCGGGGGTGGGTGGTTCTGCGTTGTCAGCGCAGCAAAGCTTCGCAGGGTCCCCTTCTGGGGCTGGTGAGTTGAGTACCTCGAGCAGCAATGAGACCAGTAATGAGAGCAGCAACGAGAGCAGTGTCAGTAATTCGGATGAAGATAATGTGACGACTGGTTTGGCAGGCCCCTCAAGCAGTCCGACAGGCTCCAAATCGAGGTCAGGCGGTCTCCCGGGAATGAAAAGTGTGATAAAGCGTAAGATAGCCCAAACCCAACAAGTTGCTGTGTGCTAAAACGTCGTGTAGTCGCGAAAAGCATTGGGTTTTCTAAGTACTGAGGACGTCGCGAATTGTTCTTCGAGCATCAAATTCAATGTAAGCGAGATACCCTGTATGGATGGTTCATGAGGAGTAACCCGAGCCTTGTTGATCAAGAAATCTATCAACGTATGCTTATGTGCGCCGCATGGCCCACATCTTCTGTGAAAATCAATGCGCCTCGTCACCTTAACGAAAGCTAATCGAGACGAGCGTCCTCCTTGCGTGATCATAATCATCAAGTGTATGAGGTTATATAAACACCAATTGCACAATGGGATCCGTATTTCCCATCACAGCGGTAACTTTCCAGTATATTACGACATCGCCTATGGAAGTCTGTCTGGAGGATCTAGCATCCAGTCAAGCGCATGAAGTCATCGCTGTCCCATAAGGCCAAGGGACCATTTTCTAATAAGTAAAGCGTTGAGGCTGACTGTATGATGCGACGTTTGGGGTGAGTTAACACATTGGCTGATGGGAATTCACGGCCGAGATTCGATCATCCAGACGTTTTTGGTACCTACGGATCATGATGTTATATAAACACCAATTGCACAATGGGATTCGTATTTCCCATCACAGCGGTAACTTTCCAGTATATTACGACATCGCCTATAGAAGTCTATCTGGAGGATCTAGCATCTAGTCAAGCGCATGAAGTCATCGTTGTCCTATAAGGCCAAGGGACCATTTTCTAATAAGCAAAGCGTTGAGGCTGACTGCATGATACGACGTTTGGGGTGAGTTGACACATTGGCTGATGGGAATTCACGGCCGAGATTCGATCATCCAGACGTTTTTGGTACCTACGGATCTCGTCACTCCTGCTTCTACATCTCCATCGATCAGATGACAAAATCGACTGCGAAGAAAGCTTGCATCAATAAGCCACGACGCCATAAGTATTATCCGACGCCGTAACATCATCCTCCACCAGCACAGCAACACCGTAACAACATTCAACACCATACTGTGCGCGACCCCCTCCAGCTATATGATCGCGCGTCAAGAATACAATAAACTATTACAGTGATCGCTCTCAGGTATTTGAACCACGTCGCAGAAGAGCGAACAAGGGAGGCAAGCAATAGCAGATCCTACGCATCTCAAGCGCCTTCGAGGCATGGCTTTTGTTGAAGCGATATCAATGGAATCAAATACACAGCTCTTTCCCATGTTCGCCTGGTGGGATTTGCGAAAGTTTTGCCACATTCCACTGTCAAACACGCGCGGTTGTCATGGCACACAGGAATGTGAACACCGTTGTCTTCCGCAGAAAAGTTCGCGTACACCGTTGCAATGTTTCTTCGAAACTCACGGTTTGAAGGCATTGCTATGGCGGCGTGTTGCGCACTCCTGTCATTAGTATTCTTTCAATTGGCAGGGGCCGTGTCTAATCTCACAGTGCAAACAGTGACGAGAACGAAGACAGAGTGTACACTCGAGACTCCCCTATGGATATATCCAATCCTATACTCACCCTGTGACATCTGCAATTCTTCCCTAATTACAAACCTACACCAGCCTATAACCTCAGCAGCAATTACCGAGGGAACGACAACGAAATATATCGCTCCATTCTGGGACTGGAATTTCCACCACAAGAAGACCGTCACAGTCATTGTTGAAACACATCCCGGTCCATATTCGCAGATACAAACTTGGTCAGCCGGACAGCCAAGCTTCTCGGTCAGTTCGACAACAGACCATAGTGGTGTCAGACATCATTACGTATACGAGGTTATCATCGAATACGTGATAGAAGGGTCGAATTATGTATTCAACTACCCTTTGACGGTGACTACGACCTCAACCTTCACTTCTTTCTTCACAACAACTCTTTACCCAGGACCGTCAGAGTCTCCGAAGCCAAACGGTGATCCGGCCGTTGCCTATACCCCCGGACCAAGCCAGCAGGCGGGACAGAACCCTTCTGCAGGTGATGGACTAAGACCAGGGGATGGACAGCCAACTATTACAGATAAAGGTCCCGAGATATCGTCTGGCTCGAATAAACCCGTACCGCCGAACTTGAACCCATCGAGCAACGGCGGCGGTGTACCAAGTGTCAAAGCTAGTCTCACTTTCACTAATGCAACATATAATCCTCCAGCCAACGTCCCCTACGCCACTGCTGGGACTACTCTTGTCAATGGCTTTCCTACGGCCACGTTTGGACACAGCCTTACCGCTGCGAGTAGTGGCGTTGATGATACAGTTCAGAGTAGCAGCCCGGCACCCGGGAATGGCGGTGACGCTCCGTCGTCGTCGACCTTTGTCGACGACCAAGGGTTGACATCCTTTCGTGCTTCAGGTATCCCTCCTCCTTCAACTCCAGCCGGAAATACTAGATCATCGGTCATAAGCCCTAGCAGTAGCCTTGGTTCCAGAACTGGTAGCCATGCTCTTGGGTCTTTCGTCTTTACTGGCTCGAAATCATCGCCTCTCTTGGCTCCAGGGACTGCGCCTCCTTCCACCTCAGCTGAAGGTGTTCCTATATCTGGTACGGGCCTCAGCGACAGCCTCGCAACTGGAACCGGTGGCAACGGCTTTGGGTCATCCACCCTCATCGAGTCGGGATTCCCTCCTCTGCCAGCTTCAGCAACTCCACCATCGTCTTCCCTTACCTTTCTGAGTGTTAGCTCAATGAATTCAGAGTTAGGCACCGCTGCCGACACTGGCGGTCTTACGTCTAGGTCACCCACCCTTGTCCAATCTGTGACATCGCCTTTCCCAGCTCCAAGCACTGCAGTTTCCTCCGTTACGACTGAAGGTATCAGCCCATCTAGTGCAGACCAGAGCAACACATTGCATACTGGCAGCGACGCTGTTAGCCCATCTAGTGCCGACCAGAGCAACACATTACATACTAGCAGCGACGCTGCTAGCCCATCAACATCTGTCAGTCCGGGATTGACAATTCCCCCAACCACCGGCACACCGCCTGCTTCCACGAGCGCTATTCCCTCTCCCTCCGCAACAGGTGCTAGTACAGGCAATGGATCCCGAACTTTTCAACTTTATGTCTCCAATGATGTTGCAGGCCTTGACAGACTCGCCGTTGGCGAGTCTGGCAATGGACAACTTGTCGTTGGTGGCGTCGTCGAAGCCACGGTCCTTAGAATCACGAATGCGACAAACATGACGGATCTGAACAACAATTACATCTACTTCGTCCCCAAGCCGCCTCCGTCCCACGGGCTGACCCGTCGTCAAGTGACCAACACTGATCCTACGCTGCTATACGCGCCTGGTAGGTTGTGTTTCATGTTCAACGAAGACGTATCTCTGGAGCTTCCACTCACTATACTAATCTCAATGTGCACTTTACTTACCACTAGGATCAAGGGCTGACTCGAAATTATACAGATCCGCCTTCGAACGCTGTTACCTCGGGCTTTTCGTTGCAAAGCATCACCTTGTCCTCTAATACCACGGAGGGAAACTACACATTCTATACTTGCAGCAGGGATCCCCAAGCGCAGCCCATTTATGTTGCGGAGGCGAATCAGGTACCAGGAAGATGCTACAATTTTGATCTTGTCACTACACCGCCCCCATTGAATAACACCAATACGACGAGCAGCGAGGCTATGTCAAGTGCGGCGGCTGCTACATCGACTGGGCCAGTTCTTGGGATGTCAAGCACTGCGAGCAGTGAGATGATGAATGGTACATCAAGCTCAGCTTTCGGTACGCTTGGCAGTCTAAGTTCCATGACAATGAATCCCTCGGGTGCTGCATCCTCAAACAGCCAGGCGGCAAGTTCATCAAACACTCGGCAGATAACCACATCAATGATGTCCAGTGCTGGAACTTTGAGCATCCCCGTGGCAGCCACCACCAGTAATTCAAACACTGGAGCATCTAGCAGCTTTGGAGCTAATTCGTCAAGCTTTTCACTGTCGGAGATATCCATGGGATCAACTACTCAAACGCCAATTAGTTTGGATACAGGACTGATTAGTACTTCGGATGTTGGATTAACGAGTAAAACAGGCGCTGCTATGTCCAGCGCCTTAGGGAGCTCAAGCCTACCAAGCAGCCAACCACCGAGTATATCGAATAGTCTAGCTGCAACGATATCAAGCAACTCTGCAGCTATCGTGACAACGAGTGGCCTGGCGACTTCAACAAGCAATGTGTATGGGAGTTCTACATCGAATGGCCCAGGAGCTGCCACGTCAATAATCGTTCCGCCGGCAAATTCATCCAGCCACCCTTTTAATACCCCCACATCCGTCCAGGCACAGTCAGGCACCTCGAGTTCAGTAGCGACTAGCACACCTTCGCCTAGCGTGGTGCAAAACACTCAAGGCTACGATAATGAAGGGTTGTACAGCGACAATCCCAACTCTCGGCTGCTGACTGCTGACTCGGTCTCAAATCCTGCAATGTCCGTCGAGTTTTGTGCGTCCTACTGCTCGGCTTATTCGTACTTTGGGGTGGAAAACGGTGAGTGATCCAAAACATTCATTAATCGAGTCGTGGGTGACCTTATTTGTAGGGAGTACTTGCTTTTGCGGAAACGCCTTCAGAACGCAACCAGTTCCATCAACAAATCAGTCTAGTGGTGCCGATACTGTTTGCATCGGAAACGCCACCGAGTACTGCGGTGGATCGAATGCCTTGCAGGTTTATGCGGCTGCTTCACTTGCTTCGAATAGCTTGCCCGTCGCTACAAGTTCAGTAGCATCAGCAGCTCCAACCTCTAGCACTCTAACTTCGCCCTCGAGCGAAGCTTCAACGATCAGATCTTCCCCAATTGCATCTATGACGACTCTTACGCCGTCGAGCCTGGATCTATCTTCGGCAACCCAAACATCATATCCTTATTCAACACAAGCCAGTCAAACTCCCGTCGTGCAAACCTCATCTTCCGATGCCCAGACATCTCCCAGCGTGGTGTTGCCCATATCGACATCAACTAACACGCCCTCTCCATCATTATCTCAAGGCCCATCGATAGGTCTTAGCTCTTCAATAGCGGCCATTGCAAGCTCCAATACTCTTACGCCCAGCCCTTCCTTGAGTTACCTGAGCAACATCGCAAGTCAGGTCCCAATGACTAGCCCGAGCTTGAGTTCAAGCAGCTCTACATTCCCGAATACCGCGGGTAGCATCACTAGTCTGAGCTCTAGTGCTGGAACAACATCCAGCATGCTAAGTACCAGCCAGAGCCCGAGCTATGATTCTGGTACAAGTGCTGGGATCATGTCGAGCTCCATTATAGCTGGCTCAAGTGTTCTCAGCTCGAGCAGTCCTGTTCCAGTCCTTGGCTCCTCTACTACCGCAACGACTTCGAGCGTACCAATGCCATATACTAGCATTAGCTCTACGCTTCCCTTTACGACGTCCAGTGGACCTATAACAGATTCAAGCTCTAGCTCCATAAGTGCAAGTTCCCTGAGCTCCTCCTCCACGACCTCCTCCTCCACGACCTCCTCCTCCACGACCTCCTCCTCCACGACCTCCTCCACGACCTCCTCCTCCACGACCTCCTCCTCCTCCTCCACGACCTCCTCCTCCACGACCTCCCTCTCCACGAGTTCCTCGGCCGTCAGCTACTCCTCGACGGTTCCATTGGTACTCAGCACGACATCTAGCCCTATCATTGCCGGCTATAGCTCCACAATTCCCGCTACAACTCCGGCCTCTAGCGGACCCTCAACAAGCATAAGCTCCAGCTTTACAAGTCTTAGCTCCCTGAGCTCGTCTTCCGCGAGTTCATCCTCCATAAGCTTATCACCAACCAACTCTTCTGCAGCTCCGACGTCCAGCGGGCCAATATCAAGCTCAAGCCTAAGTCCCACGAGCCTCTCCTCCATAAGCATCTCCTCCACGAGCAACTCCTCCACAAGCCTCTCCTCCACGAGTCCCTACTCTGCCTCTTCGAGCTTTTCTTCAACGGGCCTTTCTACTACTCCAACCTCTAGCTTACCGATGACAAGTTCAAGCACAAGTTCCACGAGCCTCTTCTCTACGAGTTCCTCTTACGCGGTTTCCTCCTCTTCGACCTACTCTCCGATGGTTTCTTCTACGACTCCGACCTCTAGCTCATTAATAATAAGCTCAAGCCCAAGTTCTACGAGCCTATCCTCTACGAATTCCTCCTCTTTCAGCAATTCTTCAGCGGTCTCTTCTACGCCTCCAACCTCTAGCTCACTAATGACAAGCTTAAGCTCAAGCCCAAGTTCTACGAGCCTCTCCTCCACGAGTTCCTCCTCTTTGAACTACTCTCTAACGGTCTCTTCTACGAGTCTAAACTCTAGCTCACTAACAACAAGCTCAAGCCTAATCTTTACGAGCCTCTCCTCCACGAATTTCTCCTCTTCGAGCTACTCTCCAACGGTCTCTTCTACGACTTCAGCCTCCAATTCCTCAATAATTAGCTTAGGTCCGAGCTCTACAAGTTCCTCCCCCTTCACTAATTCTTCAACGGTTCTCTTTACGACCCCGACGTCTAGCTCACCAATGACAAGCTCAAATGCAAGCTCCACCATCCCCACCTCAACGACATCAGCTACAATGTTTACGCCGAATGGAACCACAACAAGTGCGCTCTCAAGCTCCACACTCTCAAGCATAAATACGTCGGCTCTGGTCGCGTCAGCCACGTCGGTCATTGTGTCACAAACATTGTACTCGTTCTGTTCTACCTTGCTCGGCTATACTACGCCTGCCGCAACAACCACGAGCACAGTAGTGCGTTCAAACCTCATATCGAACACGGCTACCGCTATTAATAATTCAACCACCACTGCGACAGTGACTCAGACCTCGTTCACTACCGTTCCTTCGACTACCACGCAGCCAGTAACAACGACCACTCTTACCTCATACCACATTGTCGCCTCAACTGTAAGGCTAAAGAAGAAGCGCGATCTTTGGGCACGTCAGGCAGCATCTTCTACTTTAAGCACACCATCTGCGCTTGCGACCTTTCCACCGGCGGTCGTAACTTCAGCATGCAGTGAAGAAGCAACCCCCTCAACTCTTACTCAAACCGCAACTTCCACGTACAATTCCACGTATACAACGACCGTCCAGTCGACTACCATCGTTACAGTATATCAGACATCCACTAGCGTAGTGCCAGTTACATCAGGCGTCTATACCAACCCGGTCAGTACGGTAACCGCCACAACGACAGTTACATCCACAACCACAATCACGTTTGCCTCCGGGGCACCGACAGCGCCTCCAAATTATCTCTCCATTTCGCCCGAGCCTAATTTCGGTGCTGCATGGGCGCTTTCTGATCCCTCCACCCACATGACGGACAATTATTACTTCCCAAACCGGCGTGAAGTCTTCGCTTTGACCTCCATCGGCCAGCTCTATTCTGCAAGTAACAACTCTTGGTACGGGATCGGCGCCACCGCCAACGCCGGCTCCACAAACAATAAACTGTATTGGGATCCCAGAATGCAGTATGGGAATACGACATTCTATGGTACCGCGATGAACGATGGGACGGGAAGAACGCAGCTCTTCTTGACCAACACGGCCACAAACACTCCATATAACTTTTGTGTGGCCAATTTGGCGAGTGCGGATAAGAATGTGGCAACAGGATTTCATATTTATTTCTATTCAACGGCGGCAACCTTTACGCCGAATTGTGTTAATTGTAATCTGTACCTGTCGCCAATCAGTAATGGCTGAGAGGGATGAATGGATGAATGGATCGAGTGTTGTTGCCATTTGCTATGTGTGTTTTCGAGCGAGATTCGATAATAAAGCCAGCCATTTACACCGTGTAAACTGCGCAAGACACCCTCCGTGATGGCCGTCCTCAATCATGGCAGTATGACTGTAGATTGCCACTATGAGTACACACATCAAAAGTAAGGCAGTACTTCTCTATCTGGTAAGGGACAGGATGCAATGAATTTCCAACTTTGAATATTCCTGGCAAGATGATCACCTATCTGAAACGAGGGTGGAACATTGATGTGTTGGGTTTTCTCCTTCAATCAAAGTCGTCTCCACGAAGTGGCACGAAGTGTTTTCGCATAGTCAAGTCAAGCTCACAGTAACATATGTTCAGTATGCATGCGCAGTCCCATTCAGGCACAATAACTCTACGCTTCCCATTCCATCTCTTTCTGTCAAGAAACATACTCTGAAGCATGACACTAACGCGACCTTCCGGGCATGTCTTTGTTCCTCCATGGTCGTGCGATGGGTGGGTTACCGTTAGCCTCTAGACTTCTTTGTTCTCAAGCCCTTTGTCCTGCGGCCTCTTTCTCCAAATGAACATCTCCCCCCAATCCTCCAATAACCCCATGAGAATCCCATCATCTCAATCAGCCCTTCCATCACAACCACAGCCGCTCGCTCGCTCGCTCAATCACTCACTCTTCAAGAATCGGAAGAAATGCCACCGAAGCCTTTCACATCCAACATCGCACACCCATTCCACAGCCACCCCACAACAGGTCGCTTCGATGATGTCGAGCTCAGGGTACCAGCTCGCTCTGCCATACCATCCAGCTCGAAGGATGAAGAGTCACCGTCGAGCAAGCTGCATGATGCGCGGCACTGCCTTAAGCGGCATTCGTTGGGGTTGACTGCCTTGTTCCTGATTGTAGCCGGCGGGATCGTGGTGCCGGTTACGCTGTACTGCTTGCACAAGCTTCATTAGGGTTGTGGGAGTGTAGGTGGTGGGATGGGGGTTTCGAAGATTTTGATTGGTGTGAGTGGTTTTCGCACTGGGATGTTTGAGGAAACGTTGGAAATGAGATGTGCGTATTTCTCACTTCTGGTATATACTTGGACGACCTTCTATCGAGTACTCGCAATGAAGACTGATATGATCTCGTCAAAGGGCCTTAGGAGAAAATTCTTATTTGCTACTTACAGCCTTCTATCTAACCGCAAGAACGAAACCAAACAACCGAAAAACATCAGGGCTGGTGGAGATGGAGCGGAGATCACATGTCGATACAATACTATTCTTATTGGAGATACCGGAAATGGTCCATCAACTTGGAAAAGATGCCATAGTCAACGGATTTTCCATGAGCAGATAGACATACTCCATTCAATATTGATCTCCGCCTTTCTGATGTCTACAACATACGATGTTGTTTGCTAGACTCGCCCTACTTTCCTTCAAAGAAGAGAAAGTATGCTAAATTCTGGACGATCATCGCTGTCAGCCAGACCAATCAAGTCCTCGAATGAACAATGCACGAAAACCTCTCCGTTGATGAACAACGAACTTCTAGCGAATGCAAAGGATGGAAATACAATGGCATTGTCACCGAGAATCGAGAACCCACAAAAAAAATTATCCATACCTCTTTCCACTCATCGAATTCTCCACCTGAATTGTCAGCTGCAGCTCTCCACTTTACAACATATCGCAGCCGCAGCCTCAATAACAAAGACACACAGTCGAGAACCGCATGATGACGGATGGATGGGATAATGGAATAATGGCATTATTTCCTTTCTCCTCTCACCCAATATATCGTCAAAAACCGAGAGCCCACAAAGGAAATTATCCCTACCTGCCACCTATCGAATTCCTCAATGTGATACCTCTCTGCTTCAGCAACTGCAACTCTCTGCAGAGAATGGTAGCCTCGATGACAAAGAACGCAGAGCCGAAGACCGCATGATGGAGGGATGGGATAATGGCATTATCTCCTCCAACCCAATCAACATATCCCCCATTAAACTTCAATGTGATACCTCTCTGCTCTGCTCTATGACATATTGCAGCCGCAGCCTCGATGACAATACATAACAAAGACACAGCATCGAAGACCTACCTCGTGATGATGGATGGGATAATGGCATTATCTCCTCTCACACAAGTCACCCAACACGTTCCATGACATCTTCTCTCAAGTATATAAATCCCCCTTCCATGCTTCTCCAACTTCCATATTCCAACCTCCATATTCTCGAACATCCTCTCGACTGATCGTACAGAACAACATACCCCATCTCACCACCACAACCGACAAAACCAGCACTTACACACCACACCACACCAACCACCAAAACCAGAAATGCCCATCTTCACCTCCCCCCGTCCCCAAAAACCCACTCCCTCCACCACCACCAAAATCACCATAACAATCACAACCACCCCCCCAAAGCCCGCCTTCCTAACATCCCTAAAAACCCTCATCACCAGCACCCTCCACAAATCCCGCCCCACCCCAACCCTCCAACCCCCCGACGACCTCCACGCTCAAGAACTCGCACGTGAGCGTCGCGAACAATGGCTCCTCATGGCTTCCGGTGGCCCGCTGATTCCTGAACGTTGTCATGATAGGGATAGGGATGTTCAGCGGGGGCGGGGGGGACGGCTTCGCGTTGTGAATGGGAGGAGATATTCGGGGGTGGAGAAGTATGCGCCGTACTATGATAACAGTCGGATGCAGAGTGCGTTGGACGGCATCGAGATCCTCCCTGGGTATCATGAGGGTGGTCAGCAACGACAGCAGCAGGGTGAGGCGACGAGGAAGGTATATGGGAGGCGGATGTCGGGCGTTGGGGCCTATCCACCTTATTATGACGAGGGTCGGACTGAGAATGTCGTATCTGATGATGGTGAGACAGGAGGACAGACATCCGGCGGCGAGCGTGAAGCGACACGCAAGACAAACGGCATGCCGATGTCCGACGTGGAGGACTATCCGCCATACTATAACGACCAACAGCCACAGACCGTCAGAACCCCCGTCGACCAACAGGAGCCAACCTCCACCCTTGAGTTCACCCCCAACCAATCCCCCCACCCCTCACCCACCCTCACCACCAACCCCACCCCCCCATCCAGCAAAAACCCCAACACCCCCCCTCCAAAACAGCGCCCCATCTCCGGAACCGAACACTACGCGCCCATGAACGCCATCGACGAGTATGAGCGCTCGAACCCTGTGGCGCTGGACTCGATATACGTGATGGCGTTGGAGCGGGGTAAGAGCCCAGTTCGTGTTGATGCAGAGGGATGTAAGTCGCGGAAGGATAGTGGTAAGGGGGGTCGAGATTGTGTTTTGGGTTTGAGTGGTGGTGGTGGGTGCGAGGAGTTGAGGGATTTCGAGTCGCTTGTTGAGAAGGCTTTTTTGTGAGTTTGTGGTGGGCGTGGGAGGATTGATGGATGAGGGTGATGGGTGAGGAAGGTGGGGATTGTGGATTGAGGGGGGGGAGGTCGAGGTATGTTGCATTTATTCTACCTAATAGTCGTGTTTTGGCGTGGCTTGCGGTATAGATAGGGTGGTGGGTCGATCGGTTTCTTTGGTTTTCTCGTTCTCGAGTGTCGGTCTGCTAATAGAATCAATGTTCATCACTTTCAAATTGATTAGCATAACTATCACAATATGAACAAATTTTCAATCCGATGTAACTCACCAGAAGCTCCCAAAAGATGCGTATAAGAATTGTGAATTCCCTGGATGTTTCGTGCTGCTCGGTAGGAATCTTACCATCTAGGTAGGAATAATAGACCCTCGAATTCCATCTTCATGAAACAAGGAAAGATATAGTGGATTCCACCCTTTTCTGAACCATTCCCAACAAGACGCCGTCTTATCTTCCCCCCTCCTCCTTCAAAGTTCAGGATGCTGGCCACCAGGACACAGCATAGACTTCTTACTCCCCACTCCTTCTCTTGACACCGACGATGCATCAAAAGAAAGAAGAATGAAAAGAGCACTGCGCAGTGCACAAACATCCCAGACCAACACAAACAAGCATGCAACACTCACCCGTCCCAACCACTTTTCCTCCTCCATCCATATCCTTTCAATCCCCCTTCCACCCCCTCCCCCAGTCCCCATCTCATCACCTATCCACCACCTCCACCCCCCTCTCCAGAAATGGGCTGTCTCCTCAGCAAACCCTTTCCCCCAACCATCGCCCCTCTAACTCCCCATTTCCAATCCAGCCATTACGGCGCCGACGAAGAGCGAGCCGCCCACAAAGCCGCAATGGCCCAATACCCCATCGGTCTCTCAAACCGAAAGGGGGCGCAGGATCAGGAATTATATTTTTGGAGGAGGAAAAGGAGGCGGATGCAGAGGAAAAGCAATAGTGTCTCAAGGTCGCGAGTTAATCGTATGCAGGTTATTGATGGTGTGGTGTGGTTGTATTAGTTGCTATGGTGTGTAGAGTGTTGTTGTTGTTTGGTGTTTAGGAAGGGGATCGTGGTGGAGGAACCGGGATGGGGGGATGCTTCTGGTGGTTGATTAGTCTTTGTGAGTAGGATAATATCATGTAAATAATGAATATAAGCAAGAAAGTCTTGTGCAACTCCAACCGGTGTTCTAGCTACGGCGAGGGCGGGCACATAATAACCACAACGCCCGAGTGAAGCGTACGGCCGTATTTCCTTTTCTCAGGATCTTGGTCTGACAACGGATAACGGAGCGTATCGCGATGCCTCAGGGAGTAGTGTTGATGTGTGAACGACACGGATAAGACCACGCAGAAAAAGAATGGCCTCGTCTTATCACAAAAGCAGAAAACACCATTCATAAGTCAATTTTCAAACCCATAAATCGTCGACCGAAGACCGTCAAAACCCTTCCCACAATCTCATGAGCAGAGGTTACCGTCTCCCACCAACCACTCCAACACCACGGCGCACAAACCATGGGCTGCATCCTTTCCAAAATACCAACGTTCCAAGAATATCATCGCAGAAATCTCATCTCCAATCACGCAACACAAGAGCGCGACGCTCACGAAGCCGCATTGAAGGGGTATCATGACTGGAGCCTTCGGAGCAAGCACATCCATGAGCCCATAGCAAAACAGTCATCTAACGCTATCACCAGGCTCGAGGACTGACAAACCCACTGTGATCAGGGGTGAGATGGGGGAACAACAGCAGCAGCAGAGCACATGCAATGATAGGAAGCTACCACCTCAGATGTTGTCAGGCTCGAGAATGCATAGGACACAGGTGATGAACGGTCAGCTGTGGTTCTATTAGCTGCTGAGAAAATCGAATATTTGTGGGTGTTGACGATGGTCACGGGTTTTTGCCACACCTTTGGGTATTGGGCGGGTAGCTATATTGAGCGAGGCTTCAATGTCCGTATACCTGGCTGGTTACCAGGGGAAAGGGCCTATTGATTAGTGATGGATACATCCCAAGCAACTCTGGTGCTGCTTGACTTTCTTCCACTCCCATTTTTCGTTCAATCGCAACTTCCGGTACAGTGTAAGAGAACGTACCAAGAGCAGCGGCAACGGAATGCCCACTGTACATAAACCCTACTCTTGTAAGCTGTAACGCACACTTCTATTGGGCTTCGAACCCTCTATATGCAAATCTTGGCTAGTCTCAAGCAACTTTTGCTGGTTTTAGTCGGTCTTTTCGTAGCGCATGAACCCACGTCAACATATCTTGTCATACCATACCTCACGTGCGAAATTTTAACTCGCTGGATCGGGATCCTCATCACCACTGACGCTTGGTTCCGACTCTCCGCCGCCCCCTTCATGTACCATGTAACTCAAACCATCGCTTTCTTGCCCAATCAGTGGCGCCCTCTCACCTTCTTTCCTCGAGTAATGACTCCCCACACTGATCACAGCCACGCTCAGTCCATGAACCATCGTCGATCCCAAGATGATGAAACATACGACGGGCCAAACGGTCTCTATTGCCTCTTTGTGGGCGGCATGTTTCGGCGGCCGAGGGTCTGGAAGTGAAGTACCGTTCTCAAGCTGTGCCCTTGCTTCGATGACTAGGAACAAAGCGCCGAGACCCATTGGGCCGAAGTGGCCACAGAACAGTGCTTCACGATACGTGCGGATGTCGGGGATGAATCGTTTGAGAGCTAGGACGACTGGTAACCGTCTAAATAGAAGGATCAAGACAAGAAGCCCGAAAAGCCTTCCCGGCGTGATATTTTCCGTGTACGGGCTGGGGCTGAAACGATTCCATGGAATGATCGCTCCGAAATACACGAACATGCTAGAATTGAGGAGCAGGTCAAGGACGTTAGGCAGATGAGTCTCCCGCGTCTTGTTGGCAAACCATCCATCCCATGCAAAACCATATCCGGCTCCGAATGCAACAAGGAAATCATCCACACCAAGCGTACTCCCAATGCCAATGCCGAACATGGCCAACAGAAAATAGAACACCAAGAAAGAAGCCGGGTCTATATATCCTCGTGCTTGCGAAAATCGTAGCGTCCGATTGAAACAGTGACCCACCACCAAACCTATCAGAAGACCCAGGGAGCATTGCCAGAGTACCGTGCCCAGTACCCACTCTTTCACTGCTTCTCCTGGAGAAGTTTCGATCAGGAAAGCCAGGCCAATGAACAAGAAAGGAAAGCTGACACCATCATTGCACCCACTCTCCGCACTCAGCATATGTCTTAGCCTTCTTGGCACCCGTCTTGAAAACGTACTCTCAGCCAGCACACTCGCCGCTAGCACTGGATCCGTAGGCGCCAGACACGCTGAGATGACGAGTGCAGTCGTCCATTTGGTTTGTAGCACCAGCTTCGTGAAAAGACCAGTGATGAGCCAGCTGAAAGTCATGACGGGTCCCAGCAGCATGCCCACGCTCTTCCAGTGCCTGCTGAAATAGGTCTTGGGTAGTTCCACTCCTACAGTGAAGCACTGCAGTCCAACTATCAATCTTGCGGTCTCTTGTGTGACATTGTCTTCCAGTCCCCAACTCTGGGGAGAGAAAAGGTTGGCACCTTGCGGGCCAAAGGCAATCCCAACGAGGGTTGCGAGTGGAGGTTCCGAGAGATGGAGACGGTTGCGAATGAAGGCGCTGAAGAGGGCATAGCTTAGGAGAAAGGCCGAGAGGATTAGATAGACGAAGTGGGCTGGGGTGGGTTCAATGTGTTTACTGATCCAAGCCATAGTTGGGCGCTCCACATGCAAGCCAGAGATGAAAGTTGGAGAGGCGTGTGGCTCGACGGTGTGGTCATAAGAAGAACATTTTTAGCTGTGGGGAGAGATGCTGGTAGCGATCCTGCCTTGAAGAGATGGAGAGACAGAGGGGCGTCTGGTTGGCGAATTGATCATCTGATATCAAAGTATGATGTTGAACGAAGTCAAAATAGTGCAAGGTAAGGTAGTTGCTCGCCGCACTTGGCCCACCATGTACGCTATAAAGTAGATCAAGAACTACGACAAGCTCACCGATTTACAACGTTAGATGCGATGAAGGCAGCATTGTTTAGATCTGCCCCGTGCACCTCTTTCCAAAGCTGTGACATCGGAAATCCTCAGAAACCAACGCTATGCAAAACGAGTTCTGTTGTGCGATCCCAAATCCATCTCCAAGTCCCATATCCAATCCCATTCGTTACACCATGAACCGTTACTTCATCTCTCTCCCTTCCTTGCCCGCACCCCTAACCTTCGTAATAAAAGCTTCCTCGTTCCCCACATTCCATGCGCTTTTCCTACTACCACCTCTCCATCCAACCACACTCAGTACCTCCTCGACACCGCCATACAGTCTGCCCTCCAGAGCACCTAACAGCGCTACCGCAGTCCGTATGATCACTCCGTCCCCATCAAAGACCATTACATCCCACACCCTACTCGCCGTTTCTAGACCCAGTCCATTCCCGGGACCAAGGAAGAGCGTACGCATCATTGGCTCTAGGACTTCATGCGCTGATAGACCGAGACCCTCGGGTGAAGACGAGAACAAATGAGAATGAAGGCGAGGGAATTTATGGGAGAGGAGGCCGTCAGTCAATTGGTAGGCTTTTGCTGTCGCCGAGGGGTCCCCTGTGAGGAAGGCAAGCGGCAAAGGTCGGTTGAGGAGATTGCAGAGGCATAAGAAGGTGTCACTGGATGTGATGAGTTGAAGGCGGAGTTGGCCGGCAATAAGCTGATGTGCATTAGCCAAGCTGAAGTGACGACGTGGGAAAGGCTTACATGAGTGCCATGACTGTAGCCGACATCCGAGCGATACATCGAATACGCCATCAAGACGTCGATTAGATCGTGATATAGAGGTCCGTTGGGCTGGAAAATGTTGAGTTCCGGAAAAGTGGCCTTGACGTCTCGTCGGATTGCATCGAACCAAGCCTTCTCTTTACTGGACTCTTCACTTCCCAAGTTTGCGATCTGCGCTTCCATTATCTTAGCCCTCTGCAAAGCCTTGGTGAAAGTGACTTCTGTTAGTGCAAGATCATTTCCAATCGCTTTTTGCCAGACTCGGGCTCGAGACTTCGGTGCCACTCCTCTCCACCATAGCTCGCGGGTTCGTGGCTCGCGGATTACTTGGTCCCAATTTGGAAGCACATGTTCTTCCCAGATTCGGAGAAGGGCGCTTTTCGTGTCATCGTTGGCGCACTGGTTATGAGCGACTCTGGCGGCCCTTCCTTTCTCTGCGATATTCGTTAGCAATGACGGTCTCCTAGCAATTGACGTCTATCCATACCCGCTTCCAAGCTGAATTCCATCATGCGCTGGTACTCCCTCAAATGCTTCCTTTCCTCTTTTTGGTCTTTTGGCGGCAACCAGCTAGGCCTTGTCCTGCTCAGAACCTTTTCTTTCTCCTTACTGATAGGAAGAGGGTCAATCATTATATTATTCTTCCTAAGCGGCGGCAGCTCTACCGTACTTGACTTTGCCCTAGATGATTTCTCTATACTCGGTCTTGTGATTGGTTCGCCACTTTGAACAGCTTCTTCATGTTGCTGCTCGACCAATACCGCATGGGATTCAAATGCTTCTGTCAGTGTCTTTGCCTCCTCGGAGAGCTCAGATAGCGCAACATCCCAAGATTTTGTTCGTGCCGAGGGAAGCCCGGGATGATCTGGCATGTGGCCTGTAGAAGCACCTCGCGTTAAAACCCTAGGTTTGCTGGACAAGGTAGGCAGCGAGTCTAGACTATACTGCAGCGGTGAATGTGCGGTCAGAGCCGGAGCTGTCCCTTGAGCTTTCATAGCGTGCATGCCACGAGAAGTTCGCAGAGGACTGGGCCGTTCTGGGCTCGTGCGCGGAGAAGCTCTGGGAGACACTGATGGAGATGTAGTCGTTCTCTCCGTTGGGAGTCGAGGCGAAAGCGGTACGTTCCACAAGCTGGCATCATCAGGCAGGTCCTCATCCAGGTCATCATATTCATCTTCCAGCTCTTTGATAGACTTGCGGCTTGGCTGCCATGAGCCCCGTCTCGCAGGCGGTTGTCTCATGTCCTGAGAAGGAGATAGACCTGGCCTCCTGGGCGATGATGGGCTTGGTATGGGCCTGGGTACTGGGGAGAGGGTGTTCGGAGAGGGCGATCGAGAGCGGTTATGGTTACTCATTGCCGTGATAGCCAACGACGGAGTTGATGGACTCCTCAATCCCCGTCTGGGTCCCGGACGTTTCCCGTTGGGCATTATTAGCGAATGTACTGGATGATGTCCCTTGCTCGGACCCTGCAATCTTGGCAACTGGCGTTCGTTTCCAGCATTTGTGAGCTCTCGCATGGTCGTCGTAGATGCTGCGCTTCCTCTCGGCCCACCAGTACTGATCGCAGCATTACGCGGTAAAGGCCGTAATGGTTTGTCCATGTACGAATTGTGTTCCCGAAATGAATGATATTCTTCCTCAAGGCCAATATCTTCGAAATGTGTAATATCTGAAAGAATGCCGTCTGCACCGGAGAGAGAGGATGAATGGAAGGAGGATGACTTGGACGATTTGGAGCCGGTAAGACCTGGTGGAGAGCCAGGCGCCTCCGTCACGAACGCAGACATTTCATCATAGAAAGCAATGGCAGCGTCTGTCAATGAGCGTTGGGGGGTATATAATGAATGCCTATCTAAGTAGGGAGGTGAGCCGTTGACAGTGTAGCTGAAAAGTGGGGGGTTGGCCTGGTTGTTGGTCCCGTTGACCAACGAATGTTTGTTGATGCAGGTGTCCTCTTTATTATAACAATCATGAGTGTCCAAAGAGTGTCGGGGGTTAGAAAGAATAGCGATTGAAGCGAATGTACAATAAAGATGCTCGTCACCGTCGAGGTAATGCGACAGCTCCGACGGAGGTGGGAGATAAGGAGTGGCGGTCGGCATGAGGCCCTTCATTGTTTAGGTAAGGTAGTCTTCTGGGGGGGCCAGCCCAGCCCAGATATCCTAGCGGTCGATCCCGAGGAACAACATCTTGATGATCCTGATGAGTACAGTATTTCATGAGCGTCAAGTGCGCCGAGTGTGCAATGGAAATCGAATGGGCACTTAATTCAAGGTGATGCGAGAGGTGCAGGACAACAACGTGTGGGGGATATGGTATGCATTCACGCATTGTCTTGGAAAGTTGGTCTCCAAGAGCGACCCCCACCTCTTTCGCGTGTGCCCCCTTGCTCAATTGCATCACGAATAACCTCACAATGCGATGATGATGCGAAATTGCCTATATCTAGTATTTATACCCTCGAAATACAGCCTCTCCTTGCCTTGCGATCCTATTGAGCCGACACGCTTCCTTGCCATTATCGGGCGCCGATTCCCCAATCGCGACATCGAGCCATGCGATGACCTCGCCATACTTGCTCTGTTTCCTACCCAAGACGTTGCGAAAAGCCTTCGTTGCAAGCCTATATCATTCGGGAGTCAGCCATAGGACCTGCTTACGAGTGTTACTGTCAATATGGAGAGCGAGGGAAACCAGAGGTGATGGGATACGCGAGCTGCTCTTCAACACGCCGCTTACCATTGCACTTGGCGTTTGTTGACTGCGCAGCTGTAGTCTTGTGCAGGGTAATTCTTGTGTTTGCCCTTGATGAGGACGAATGCAAGATCTACGAGATCGGCAATGGTACCTGCATACGGGGCCCATCGTCAGTTGATGTTTCAGGAAGCGATGGAGGTCTCCGCGCAACGTCGTGTCCGCGCGGATGTAGAGCCTTACCTATCAGTAGGTCCAGGTGAGGCTCTTTGTTTCTCGCCATGCATCTCGCGTACCGATAGTACTTCATCGATGCCTCGACAAAGTTCTGGTAGATCGTTAACAATACCGTCCTGCGCGAGTTAAACGTCGTATCAAGGAACATCCGGTGCGTCTGGATCTTGAAGGCACTTGGTCACCTGCTTAGCGCATGCAGATACGCCCCTCACTCTTCACTCACCTCAATGCTTTGCGGTAGAATGTCTTGCCTGGTAATCTCGATCGTTCGACCGTCAACGTATCTGCCAAGACTGCAACACTTCAGCAATGACCTTGGGTGTAAGTGTAGGGAACGTCCTACCTGTTGCCTTCCTTCTATCCCTGTCTTTCGTAATCTCGAGGGTCTTTGTGTCAATCATATTCCCGCAGTATGGGAACGCTTTGCGGCCTCGTAGCTGGGCGACTTGGGTCCCATTTATACTGATCCTAAAGTTCGCCAGGCTCTTCGTTGGATTGACCTCAATGCCATAATATTTAACCCCATTGTGCATGATCTGCAAGAATTTCTGAGCATGGCTCTGGTTTGTTGTAATGAGCAGAAAATCATCAATTAATCTTAATAGAAGGCTCTCATCATCTCGGAGAAATCCAAGGCATTCGTTTTCGAGCTCCGCATAAAAGTAATTGCAGAGGAGTGATGAAAGCACCGAGCCCTGGGGAATTCCGGCTTTTTGTCTGAAGAACTTCTTACCGATCTTAATGATATTTTGTTTGATGTGGTCGTCCAGCAAACCGAGCATCTTCTTCTTTCCGAGTGAAGTCTGCACAATGCTGTCTACAAAGACTGTATTCTTTGTGGTCCTCGCGGATTCGGTTCCGACTACTTCATCGAAGCTGGGAAAATCTGTCGCAGCTCTGGCTGTGGAGACAAACTTACGCGCCAGCTTCGAGTGGCTGCTGTTAGCGTTGCCATAAGTACGAGTGTCGGAGGTTTTGATTTCAGCATGACGGGCAATTCGATATTCATCCTCGGCAATGATACTCTTTATAAGCATGCACACTTCGTGTTGAGGGATCGTATCGAAGCAGGACTTGGCATCTGCTTTGGCAAAGTAGAGGAACGGTCTTGACGCATCACGCTCATCAAGTATCCTTGCATACGACTTGATTTTTGGGAACATTTCTCCAACGGAGAAAAGAGCAGAGCCAATAAGGGAGGGCTGTTTCCTTCTCTTGTAGTCGAGGATATTGAACACAGGGGCCATGATGGAATTTATGCTCCTACTTAAGCTGACCGTTCCATTTTGCAGCCTTGTAGTTCGTCGACGAAGGTTGGTAATAGGACGCATCCCGGTGTTCTTGGGCAATAACCTGATCTGACTGAAACCCAGGGAGCGCGAATCGAGCATCTGCCTGGCTTTCACCGTTCTAATCTCCTCAAACATAGAAAGCTTGAGACTCGACATAGCAGGCTCCGTTAGCGACCGCCATAAATCGTGGCGAAAGTAGAAAAGGCGATTTTGATGAACATTTGATTCCGTAACGTGGAAATTACATCGGATTAATGGTATCAATAACGAGTCGAAAACGTAGTAAAGAAATTCCTGGAATGTCTCCTTTCGCTTCTGCATGTCGGAAGCCGCGATTTTGGCGGAGGTGCTTAGGTGCGGTGGTATCAACCACGCCACACAACGTAACTGCTGAATTCAGCTTGAGTGGGGTGTTCCATCCAAAGAGATCCATACCTTCATGTCTTGTGAGACGACATGTAACGACATGTTCTCGAATCTTCGCAATCGGACGAAGCGGTCAACATGCTGCATTGCGAATGATTTATTCGCTTGCCCTTCGTTGCCTTCGCCCCAAAAGCAATTCGGTACGACCCTTGAAAGCGCGGCTCGACAGAACGCTGAAACCTCCGAGTGAGGAGTCGCCAGTGAGACTAGCGATGGCTTAGGAGGGTCTGCCGACTTCTCCAAGTTAGCCAGGTCAAGTTTCGATGATGCTGACAGCCTCGATATTCGAGTTTCGAATGGTTTTGGAATTGACTTTGTTGGCAGAACATGTTTATGAGGCTTGTCTTTCCCCTACAAGAGTCAACAAGGGGTACAGTACCAAATGAATGACATTGCTTGCCTTCAATGGGCAATAATGTTTCAACAATTGATGGTACGAACATCGAGAATGATTCCTCTGCAGCTTGCGAACCAGTTCAAAAGTTTGGCCCCGAAGTCGTTTTGGTATATGATGCTTCGACGTTTGAGGACCAGAAATCTCAATGCCCGTTCCTCGTAATGCACGCCTCTCGGACTGAGCGATCTCGTGCTCTCGCAAAGTATAGTCTCGGAAAGGTTGGCTAGTTTGCTTTGGGTCAACGATAGAATCGAACACATTGTGCAATTTGAATTGTCTTGGAAAGATGTACATCATGATGTGCACTGTATGGTGTGGACTATTCGTGTTGGGATATCGGTTCAGAACATCTAAGGTTGTCAGAGTGCGTATGGATTACATGATATCAGACTCACGAATATGTCGAAGGCCAAAAGTGACTTTGCTCTTGGCATTCAGCGCTGCACGTGCATAAAACATGCGATTTCGGACGAAGTTGATGGCCGACGGACTATTATTGTGCGGCCTACTCACTTTGCATAAGCTGCTTCGAGAATCTAGTTTGCCAGATCCTGATGAAGCAATAGTTTTCGAAACTGCGAGAGGTGGCAACTCGGTCACAGGGGTACCTGAAAACACTGTGTGAATTTCATCCGCCTGGAGGCCAAAAGGTTCGCACCTGATAACTGGTAGAAGTTGCCTCTACACCCATCGACAGCAACGAATATACCACACTCCAGGACGAGATCAAGCATGATCCGATCGCCCTCCTTGCCAAGCAAGCCGAGAAGCTCAGTCCAAGCTCCGTTCTTCAAAGTGTCCACGTTCTCGTTCGGGTAATGTGACACAAGGCCTAGTATACCGGCGACCGCACAGTGATCTTCGTTCACTCTTCGCGGGTTACCCGCTCGCTGGTAGCCATGACATAGCATGTGTGGCGGCCTGTGAACTTGCTGATGGACTTTGTAGAACAATAGCCAGATAGCGAAGTCCATGAGTTCCGATTGCGAGGTAGATCCCTCTACAATGCTACTACGAGCAGTGAGGGTGAAGTGCTGAGAGAAGGTTTCAAAGTCTTTAGATCGAGATGAGGCTGTCTTAGGCTGCTGCAAATCTACCATGCAGACCAATGTTCTATCGAAAAAGTCCTCTACTGCAGAACCGATCCTCCGGCGTCGTGCCTTGGAGCTTGTTGGCAATTTTGAGAGTACGAATTTTCGTAGGGTCGAGATCTGGGTATAGTAAAGACATAAAGTAGGATGCTGTATGGACACCTGCTGGATGTCGGCCTTGACCTTTTTCCTAGGATCTGCAACAATGTCGTGGGTGGAAGACCGACTGCGCTTTCGCTTCTTGGTCATCTTCTACGGGCCGTTCGAAGCAGACGATAACTTGAAAACCTTACAAGCGATCACGGGCGGCGATTGTAGGACACAAGATTTCAGATGAAATGTACAGATCAGAAATTGGATGATTATGACATCTTATTGATATAAATTTGAACGCGTCCTTTGAACGCGAATTGTAATTTACATTTAGTAAGGTATCAGCCCTATTCTACAGCAATGGCAGCAAGTCTTACCGAAGAAGCAAGAGGAACAAGCACAGATCACATCGGAAACATAAAGCGAACAAGAGCAGAGAAACGTCGTGTCGCTGTGTAAGGTTACTGATAGTGTATCGTTGATCGTGATAAGGAATTGCTCCCTTCCTGTCGTACTGGGGCATCTCACAGAGTAATACAGAGGAATACCGGTTGAAGCTCCGAACGTGCCTTACATATGCTTGTTTCAGGACACCCTCGCCAGTCAGCATTGATCTTCTGAAGGGCACGGTCCGTCTTGTTACTGCAATAATCCAGATTTATGCACCCTCAAATGCGCAGCTGTTCAATGAGGGACGGTCGCTTCGGGCGAGAAGCGCCAGCCTCCCTCCCAGTGATAAAATTCTCCTGCTCGAGAAGATTGCGTGTAATGTCATCCTCAGAAAAACAAACTTCTGTCAAAGTGCATATGTAGACCACTGTTATCGGGTTGTGCAGGATAGTACTGTGGAAAGCCGAGAGGACTGTGATGCCAGCGAGACCCCTGTAGTCTATATTTCCTGCTTTTCTGACGCGAAACTATTCTTTCTGTTTAATGGGTGCGCACTATTAGAGTGAAGTCCATGTAAATATCTTGGTAGATGCCCGGCACCGGTGTCGTATGTGGTGAAGCACGAGCCAATCCGTCAAGCCGTTATCAGCGGATGGATCTGCTGGATGAGGCGCCCTTTTTCGGAAGCGGAACGATGGACTCAAAGGGCTTGGCAGCGACTGGCCCTAACACTAACAGGCTAACCGTCCGCCCGTCCCATTGGTTCTGGTGCACTCGGCCATTCTTGCAGCACTGAGCCAAATCCACTTCATCCAGAGACGCTTCTAATCCTAGAACTACCTTAGCTTCCTTCTTGTCCAGTGAACCTCATCTGTACCTCCACTTCTCCAGCAGCCTACCTTGCAAGAGATTACCTACACGCTCCTCACCCTACGCGATCGCAGACTCGATAGCATTCATACCTCTGAGTCCGTCCAGCTCATTCTACCGTGCGACAGCTATTCTATTCGAATCTCAGGGCCGCACTTCGGACCGGCAGGAGAACCTTGCACGCCGCTATCACGGTCTCCTCTATTAGGCCGTGCACCCGTGTACATGCCTGATCTATCCCAATCAGCGATGCCCTGTTGATTCTTGATGCTGTTCGGTCACCATGTCGTCCCTCGACCAGGACCATACCCACTATGCCTCAGGTCCTCAGACCGATCAACAACGATCCGCTTTTACCCCCTCCACAACATCAGATGGTATCTCCTCTTTACCGCCCTTGCCAGCCTACACCTACACCAAACCTTCAGCCAAGCGGCCGAAGGTGTCTGCGGCCTTCGAGCAGAACATTCCAAATGTTCGTAGCAATGGTGGCAGCCGCAGCGACTCGCCTGACCCGCACGAATTCTATAGGCGCCATCAGGATCAGTACAGGGCGTCGTTGGCAGGATCATCTGGACAAGGAGATATCAAAGTGGAACAACGCGAAAGTGGCATGGCCGCGTACGGACAGAAAACCAATTTGGTCGTCACGAAGTCTAATGCTCCGAAGCTGCCTCCTTTGACATCTCGAATACAACCTCGATACAATACGTCCCCAACGTCGGACAGGTCACCTTTGAGCGCTGCGAAATCGAATCCAACCCTTTCGTTTACAGCTCGTAATCGGCAAACATCCCTGAAAGATCTGGTGAACAAATTCAATCAGACTCAAGACGAAGCCTTACCTCTGCCAAGAAAATCCAGCTCGAGATCGCCGTCTGCGAACTCCAACCCTGGAAGATCGTCAACTAATGCACATGTCAATCCCCGCAAGTCGTCTCTCTCAACCAGTACCGGCGATGTCTCGGGGAAAGAACCCTCACCAAACTCAATGCAGACCAAGGGAAAATCAGGGTCTCAGCTTCAGAGAGGGCGAATGGATGAAGACATTAATGCCAGCCCAAGGTCGAAGAGGGCATTGAGGGTCCACCGAACAGAGCCGATTGATTCCCGACAGTATGCTTCCGGTACCACCAATGATCTAGGCCATCATGTCAACATCCCTCCCCGTAGGCCTTTGTTCGGGGAGATTATTGCAACGAGTCCAATCTATACTGATCTCGGCTTTGGTATGTCGGGGCCGCGCCGACGGAGAGGATCTGAAGGGAGCATGCACACTCCCAATCCGATGTTTCCACAAGAGCGTGGGCAATCAATACCGGAGATCTCGCCTTCATCGCCTTCTGCATGGTATCTAGGCCTGACACCAACGCTGGAGGAAATCAAGATGGAGAAGAATATTCCAGATCTCCCTTCCAACCTGCATCGCAGGACAAGAAGCGACTTCTCGGGCGCACCCTCAAAGCCACCGACGTCGAGGATGTACGGAGTCAACCTGTCGCCGTCTCGTGACCCGCCATCTTCTTCCAGCTCTACTACTACCTCTAAGCGCAATTCTCGGTCTCGCATTCCAATTAGTACCGCTCGACGGCTGAGCACAGCATCTGATTCGGGGAATTCAACGCAGTCAACGCGGGCTGGTTCAGCATTGGGAAGATCGCATATCAAGTCTCCCACAAGGCCTGCAGCTACAATACCGAAGCACCTACAGAAAACTCGTAGTCCGCCGCGGCATTCGAGATCAAGTACTCCCCAGAGATCGCCAAGGAGGGGTGAACTCGGTTCGGAAACAGGCCGTCCTACAACTAACCCACTTCTCACAGCTTACATATCCGCTCCAATGCCGAAAAAATCTCCTCCACTTCGGAGTTCAAGGCCTCGCCAGCCGGTATCGAACGCGTCAACTTCAGCTTCACGGGCGCGAGCGGTTGAGAGGTTTTCTTGCCACGAGAATGGTAGCCCAAGGAACACAAGGGAAGTGAGGCTACACAAACCTCCAGAACTGGCAGGCGTGGATTTTGCAGCAAGGAGGCAAAAAATCCAGCAGGCCGTTACGAAAACTGTCAAAGAGGAGGAGAAGAAGGACGAGCAGAGGAGGGCATCTATGGCTGTGTCAATGGCACCTGAGGGTCACATGGCTTACGGTGTTCCTACGGCCGAAGAGAGTGATACACGGGGTTCTCAAAGTGGGGTTCGCGCACTCGAAGTGAACGCGGGTCGATCAACAACACCAGACACCGAGGACGATCACACAACTCCTGCGGAGGAAAAGTCAGAACCTGAACTGGCAATAATTACTGGCCAGCTTTCAGAGAGATCTGTGTTAGACATGAGCATGGGGGATTCGCCCACCCTCGGCACGTTCCATAGATTTTCAGTCAGTTTGGACCAAAGCCAAAAGGGTGGTGAAAGTACCCCCTCAGATGTCGAGCCTAATTCCGCAATCACTGCTGGTACATCCGACTCAGTGGACACCTTTTTCGACGACGAACCTCAAGATGACTCGCTGCATCATTTTCGCCATTCAGACATGCGACAAACTCTGCCAAATCAGATCTCATCTACGCGACGTCCAAGCTCTATCCCAGAGAGAGTACGGCAACACTCTGCGCTAGAAAATTCTGTTACTGAGACGGATGATCGGGAATCAATCCAGATTATGCTTGGTGAAACCCCGATTCTTGAGAACGCGCCTTTCAAGGAGCAACAATACGATGGAAAGTCGAAGGAGCCCCAATTAGATGAGGGTCCCGAGAGTCGATGGAGCATGAGTTCATGGACTTCATCAAATAAGTCACGAGATGATCGCGAATCGCCATTGGAGCGAATTGACGAATATTGTTCAACGCATCCTACCGATCAACCTCACCTGTCCATCTCCACGTCTGCAAGCCAGCCGACTTCCCAGCCATGGTCGCCGCAGTCGTTTACGTCGGCTCGAACTGGGCGGACTACCATGGATAGTGAGGGCTACAGCACCATCGACCGCTTTCTAGAACACTATCACGACTCTAGTATCGTCAGCCCGGAGCTTATACAGGACATTCAACAGCATGTCCTCACCCAGTCTCCAGATCTAGCTCGGCAGGGCGGTTGGGATCCCAAGAAGGTGACAGCGTTGTACTTGCAAGAATTGGCAAAAGGAAGATATGGGCAACCAAATTCTGTACCAGATCCAGTCAGATCTCAGATCAGTCCCCGAACGAGCTCTATGAAGATCCCTGAGGTCCCCGAGAAGGAAGTCAGAGAAGACCATGATGAGAAAATGTTAGAGAGCATGGAACGCCAGAATGGAGATCCAGCTCCACCGGACACTAATCTTTCTGTCGATCAAGGCGAGTCCAAGCCTGCTAGAGCAAGCTTAACCGGCCCGGAGGATTGGAACATGTCGCCGTCTCTCGGTGGTCTTGACCTGCAAGCCGAAGCTGGAGATAGTCCCTCGGAAGACAAACCAAGATTACCTCCAAAGGACTGGAGGATGACAAAGAAAGAGATAGCGGAGGTTGCAGACCGCAAGGATGGCCTGGTACGACAACCTCCTGCAGACTTTCACCCACAATTGCCTCCAATCAATGGGCTAGGGCTTGACATCAACATTGTGCCGCCCCAGACGAATGATGCGCCCACCGTACCTCCACCGTTACTATTCCATTCTACACCGCTACCGCCATTCGAAGCATCTGATCCACTTAGGGTTCGCTCGCCGCCTTCACTAAGCGACTACAGCAAGCAGGCACCTCCAAGAGTCCTTAAGGCCTCGACTGCTGATCCTAATCATCCGCCTCTTCCGGATCTTCCTACTGACGACTCTCTTCATAAATCGAGATCAGCCAATTCCTCGAGTCACCAGCCATCCTCGTCTGCGTTCATATCTCAAGATCGATCTATTGTAGATCAACCATCTGCATTGACAGATGTATCTTCCAAGAGTTCGTCGCTGACACCTGATCAGAAACGCTTGACAAGACGACGACATATCATAAAAGAGCTCGTAGACACCGAGCACTCTTTCGGTCAAGATATGAAGGTTGTTGATGACATATACAAAGGCACTGCAAACGTCATTGTCATGTCACCTGAAGATGTCAAGACTTTGTTCGGCAATTCCGAGCACATTGTGGCCTTTTCGACAAACTTTCTTGATGCACTAAAGCAGGGCTCGAAGTCTGTGTATGTCCTGGCGAAGTCGAAGCGATGGAGAAGTAATCGAGTAAGCAACGCTACATCGTACAGCGGTAACACGGATGATCAATCGTCAATAAACGGCGTTGAACTTAGCGACGATGAAAAGGATCGCAAGACGTTCATCGGCGAACAGTTTCGTCACCATATGGCAAGTATGGAGAAGGTCTATACGGAGTATCTGAAGAACCACGACCTTGCCAACCAAAAGCTTCAGGCGCTGCAGAAGAGTCATAAAGTTGAGATCTGGCTCAAAGAATGCAAAACATACGCCGATGACCTTACTTCAGCATGGGATCTAGATTCCCTGCTGGTGAAACCTGTACAACGGATTCTGAAGTATCCTTTGTTGCTTGACCAGCTGTTGGAAGCGACACCAGAGGCTCATCCTGACTTTGGGAATTTGAGCATCGCTGCACGGGAGATGAAGGGTATGGCAAAGAGAATTGACGAATCGAAGAAGCGTGCCGATCTCATGGAACAGGTAACAAACACGCGAAAGCGCAAAGAATCTGACGTTCGGGTAGGCCTTTCCAAGGCCTTCGGACGCCGGACGGAAAAGCTCAGGCAGCAAGTCGGCCTTTCTGATATGGTCGACGACAAAGACTACTCTGCAGTCTCCGAGAGGTTTGGACAGCACTTTTTCCAACTTCAAGTCGTCATGCGCGATGTCGAGATGTACGCCAACGACGTTCAGGTCTTTATGAATAAATTCTGCGACTTTGCATCAAGTATGGAGGCACATATCGATGTTGGCCAAACCAATCATCCCGAGCTCGAGAGCAAGTGGCGAAAGTTCAGGATGTCTACGAGAGAAATGTCCATGACCGCTCTCACGGACCATGTAAGTTATCCTCCGCATGCCAGAGGGGCCGATAGGAAGCTAAAGCTAATTGACTCAGGTCGCTGCGGTGCGTAAGAACGTCATTGAGCCAATGACGACGCTGTTGAGACTGCATGATGGTCCTCAAAAACTGATGCACAAACGCAACAAACGAGTTACGGACTATGCACGCTTCAAAGCTATCAAGGACCGAGGGGATAAGCCCGACAAGAAGACCATCGAGCAAGGCGAGCAGTTCCAGGCAATCAACGAGACGCTGAAAGATGAATTACCCCGATTGTTCGCCTTGACAGGCAAGCTTGTGGAGGCCTGCCTGAACAACTTTGTCCAACTGCAGCTTCAGTGGCAGGTCATATGGCGTAGGAAATTGAGCCAGGCCCTCGACGACAACAAGCTTCCCGCCAAGGCGCAGGATATTGTGGAAGCCTTTGCGGGTGACTTCGCCTTTTTCGAGGCTCAGGTGCTTTCCCTTGGAGTTTGCAATGGGTCCATGCTACAGGACGTGAACAGCCAACCCAACTACATGTCTCCATCGACGACATTGAATGGCGATGATCGGGGTTCTGCACGACAAGCTTCCCAATCTTCCTCGACCGACCGAGCGCGTACCCTATCAGTCAGCAGCGATCAGTCACCGATGTTGCCTCAACCCGACTTTGGAAGTGGCGGAGGTCGTAGCAGTGGCAGTTTCTTCCCCATTGAGAACGGAATGCAGCAGCTAGCGCCGGCAGGCAATTACGTCACCGGTGGACGCGTGCGCGCTAGTTCCACGCTTTCAGGCCACAGTCCGCGAACACCCGACGTACCCGGAAGCTATCACTCCTTTTCGAGCAACACCACGCCAGTCCTCGCAACGCCGGGCCGTCCGTCAACCGCAACTCCCCGAACCTACACCGATCCCTCACCATCTATATCACGTCTGAGCATCGACACTCCTAGCATAAGCAGGCCAAGTGAGGAGTCGACGCGTGCAGGTAGAACATCACAGAGCACCTATCCTTCGACCTCTATATCCTCCCAACACCGCGATCACTCAGACTCTCCAAGATACTCCAATAACATTTTCCATTCCGCCTACCCTATGTCTGACTCTCCTCCAACGCAGTCGCCGGCTCCTGAACAGGCACAACAAGGGTTCAACGTTATATTCCTAGCCGCTAGCGTATACGAGTTCAATATCGATCGCGACAGGAGGGAGGCTGGTTATCCCTATTTGACCTACATTGCTGGCGAGGTGAGTCTTGCGCAACCGGATCCCTACTGACGTCGTGTTAACTGAACTCACTTAGATCTTTGATGTCATCGGCGAGAAAGGCGAGCTCTGGCTGGCTAAGAATCAAGATGACGCGGACAATCTGGTCGGATGGATATGGAACAAGCATTTCGTTAAGCTGGCGTCTTGAACGTCCCCTACCCAAGCACGATCATCAGCACCGTGCGCGGCTTCCCTCACAAGCCAAGTTCACATTCGATTACGTGCTCTCAGCACTTTTGCAATGATGCATATCACCACCTTTCCGAATCACCTGTCAGTATCGAATAATTCTGTTACATTATCGGTATATCACGCTTACGAGCTTACCACAAGGATCGGACGAAGGCATTTCTCTTTTTCATCTGTGTCGATCTCCTGAGTGGAGGGCTAGCATAAGGTGTGCGCATTCATGAGCGACGAACGTCTGTACAGAGCGTGCAAGCTCCATTACGTGTCACTCTGTCATAGGGGAGTCAGGTCGCAATACACTTGTAATATAGATACCCAGATACTCGATGTTCTTCCGTCAGGCATAGGATCGGGTGACGGGGGGAAATGATGGCTTGAGCATGCAGAGGGAATGAAGTCAGTATCAGTTACTGACGAATGAAATGGAATCGAAAGTTAACAGAATGGTCCCAATTGAATGTAACCAAGGGCTCAATGATACTCATGCTATATACGTCTGCCTGTCATGCTTTCCTCAATGCGCCCATTGCCTTCGCAGCTCTCCACTGATCCAAGTTGTGGAAGGTCGGCACCTCATCATGATTGGGTGATTGACGAGACCATGACTCGCAGCTCAGCGGTTTCCTTTCCGCGTATCCTATTCTAGCTGACGATCCGACCATACACCATAGAACCTTTTGACTGCAACAACCAGCGCTGGCCACGTTGAGCCGCACTGAATGCTGAAGGAACCCAGGGCCCGGGCGCCCCGACGAGTTCTGATAGGGTGCCGAAGAGGATCGACCGACTGCAGTGTGACAGCACCAAGCACAAGCGACCACGAGCGCCACCACCGGAAGGATTCTCCCTGCAGCTACCGGGACGATGTCATTGTTTCTGGGTCCTTTGGGAGGGGCTGTCCCCTCACACGCCCTGATCACGGCCCGAAGATTAGCATTGTTCCAGCATTGGGAAGAGCGCCAAATGCCCCTAGAGCAGCCTAGAGTGGCGCTTGGGCAGCCCACCGGAGCGGTAAGCTGCTTGGGCCAACCAATTCCATGGGAAGTCGGTATTAGGCTTGTACTTTAAAGTTAGGACTTGGGAGCCTGCCTGGAGATCGACATTTTGGGTTGGCGGTTCCAAGTGGCATCGCAAGAAGTCGTCAAGTACGGAGTACTTTACTTCATCCTCATCACTGCTGATCGATATTCGAGGACGACGAACACAAGTATCGCCCCTAGGTCTATGTGATGCTGCTTCCCTCTGCATGATCGTTTGATAGTTTCACGTCGCCAATCCTCTCCTACCACTATTCATAGACATGCTCTGGACACAAGCTCCTCATAAAATTACATCTGCTCTCCAATCCCACATCATACTATCTTCGCTTCGGGACCCATAAGGAGACAAAGAAAAAGACCAGCCCGGCGATTTCACCAATATCACTCGGGTAGCTCCTGGCCTCTCATAAGGAACGCCCGCACACGTCCGATTGAGGAAAGTGTCGCCCGTGGGCAAGTCGCTTCTCAATGGCCGTCGCCCTCCCTCAACAGCGGCAAAACCCCCTTCCTCCGCCCCCTCTATCGATGTCGACACCACCTGTGATGGACGTCGCCTCTCTTGTCAGCGATAGTAATGGGACGGCCTATCCTACACCATCTTCGGCCTCAACAGTGCGGCCCAATGTGCCTCCCACCGCCATAGCGGAGCCGGCGTCAACGAGTACGATGGATAATGGTAGGATATACAGGTATGTCTGACGGTCGATGATGAGGGGACCGGCAGCTGCTAAAAGAGCACAGTCTGGACATTGTCCAGCAGCCGGTCAGAGCACGCATGTGTGGCTTCGGTGACAAGGTTGGTCTGCCTCCAACAAGGATTATGCTGAAATAAGACCTTTGACTATCGGAAGATGTGTTGGGGCTGATTGGCTACTACTACAGGACAGACGGCCAATCACACCACCGCCGTGCATTCGACTCATAGTTAAAGATTCTGTGACGAACAAGGAATTAGATATCAAGTGAGTGAATGCTATCTTATAGCCTCGGCCAAAAGCCTCCCAAACACAACGTGCTGAATTCGAATGCTTCCTCCAGCGATATCGATACATCGTACTTTGTCCTCACAGTCGATCTATGGTCAGATAGCGCAACCAAAGAAGTCAACCTTGTCCGGCACTCCGCCACGTCTCCCTCCATATCTGCCACAACAGCAACCTCGTATCCTCCAAATGCAGAAGAAGTTGGTCCAACCTCGGTTTATGCCTCCACACCTCTCCACCAAGTCCAGATCCCACCACCCTACAGCCAACCTCAACCTCCGCCACTTGCACATCCCCAAGTTCCAATGTTATACCACCAGCATCAATATCCACAGCAAGGAGTGCCGTCGCAAAACCAGCCGCTTCCCCCACCGCCGATACCCTCCCAGCCACTGCCAGGAGGCTACTGGATCAATCAGACACCCACCCCCATGACTCCTACAGGACCAATGCAGCAGGTACAAGGTCCGCTACTCTCTCCTTCGGCTCAGAGTTCTTTATCTTGCGACCCTCGCTCTCACCCTAGTGGCATGTTTACGAGAAACCTGATTGGTAGCCTCTGCGTAAGCGCGTTCAAATTGACCGATCCGGACAATAACATGGGGGTCTGGTTCATACTGCAAGATCTCAGTGTTCGGACTGAGGGCCTATTTCGGTTTGTTGTCTAATCGCATATGATTCAAGCATCGATTCGCTAAGTTTTGTCTATGACAGGTTGAAAATGAATTTCGTCAGCGTCGGCTGCCCTACTTCTGCCCAAACGCTCAATACTGCCTCCGCGCCAGTGCTCGCCTCCTGCTTCAGCCAAGCCTTTCAGGTCCATTCGGCTAAGAAGTTTCCCGGTGTGATAGAGAGCACGAATCTTAGCAAGTGCTTTGCAACACAGGGGATCAAGATCCCCATACGCAAGGAGTAAGTGATGTTCCATAGTCGATAATCCTGGGTCCAGGCAGACGCGTTGCAAGTCACCTTGCATTACAACTTTGGAGGTTACTACCGCCAGATTCGTCACTTTACGGGAATCTTTCTCGTCAAGCTCCGAGCCACGATTCGAAAACCCTGCCAATGGACGTCTCAATTCTACTCAGAGCTGCTCCCTTCTAGAGAGAACTGCTGACCGCGAGATCTCGCAGTGGAGTGAGAGGCAATGAAAGGAGGTCCGGAGACGGTGAGGACGATGACTGAGGATACATGACTGGTTGCATGATAGGATAGGGAAAAGATATGGGATTGGCCAAGAATATTGTTTAAAAAGGACAGACGCACAATGCTTTTATGCACGACGGCGTTGTCACCTTGATGCGGATCTCAACGGTGGTATTTTGATTCCCGTGATGAATTACTAAAATGGATAACGGTCTGGGAGGGTTTGATGTATATTGTCTGGACAATCGATAGAGATGCATAGATCATCAGGTATCATACACTTTGGTTGATCATCATGCTCCTGAAGGGAAGGGTGTCTTGGATTTCGGGGCTCAACCTTAATAGTCTGCTACTATTATTGTCTCATGCATAAGGAATTGGATGTGAGCTCTTCTGGTGCCACTCTGGTATTCTATGAAGTATTCTCCCATCTAAGGTCCGTTGGGTGTTGGGCTTTTCGCCTCTCGTAGACCGAGCCTCGGCTGGACGACTACCTAATCATGTACGTAGATGTGGGGTTCGGATTGAACTTACTGTTGTAGCCTTCGAAATAAGTTGATACTTGCTTGCCAAGTCAATGCGTATACATTGCCGTAGTTTATACTTGTTCCAATATCCAATATTGCGGCCTTTTTTCACCCTTGCAGTCGCTCGGTCAAATTTCTTTATTCATGACTCAAGTTTGTACAATTCCAGCTCACCTTGTCCAGCTCATCTTAAGCATGTAAGGCATGGAGTATCTCACCTTCCACGGCTCAACGGCCTTGTCTCCGTTTCGAAGACAAAGTCTTGCCAGCAGGCTTGGTGTTAGTGCTGTCAAAGCTAGATTCATCCATCATGTAGCTCTCAAAGACCTTCAGGGACAAGAAAAGCAAGCAGATTACGACAAGTCCGTTTTTGCAGAATTACTTGACTATGGAGAAGATGACAATTTGGATGACCACCCATCTCGAAGGGATGGTGATGAGAGTAATAATGAGGATGGTGCAGATACGTTCTTTGTGTACCCCAGATCTGGAACAATTTCACCCTGGTCCTCCAAGGCGACCTCCATTGCTCAAGTATGCGGTCTCTCCCACGTGGTGTACCGGATCGAAAGGGGAACCATCATAGTTATCATACCAAAGCCCAATGAGAAGTACGACAAACAGCTCGCAGTCAAATTACTGCACGATCGTATGACCGAGACACTGAGCACCGCAGCGCCAGATCTCGAGGCGATGTTCGCACAAAGCTCACCTGCTCCACTGCAATACATTCCTATGCACGCCGAGGGCAGTGATCCGCGTGATGCCTTGAAGAAGGCAAATAAGACCTTGGGCTTAGCACTTGATGAGAGCGAGATTGATTACTTGGTCAAAGCTTACGCCTTAGATGGGTCGATTGCTAGGGATCCCACTGATGTAGAGTTGTTCATGTTTGCACAAGTCAATTCAGAACATTGCCGGCATAAGCAATTCAATGCGTCTTGGACGATTGACGGCGTTGAAAAGCCTTACAGTCTATTCGACATGATTCGCAATACCCATCGGAAGAGTCCAGCTTATACTATCAGCGCTTATTCTGACAATGCGGCGGTTTTCGAAGGCCAGAAAGGTAGCTTTTTTGCACCCGATAGATATACTGGTGAATGGAAGCAGACTGTAGAGTCTGTGCCATTCCTTGGCAAAGTAGGTAGGTCCTCCAGAGAGAGTACACACAATCGAGTAATGCAATCGATGAACTCATTTAAAAGCATTACTACGAGCGTCATGATCATGAAGGTATAGACTAAGCTAATTGAATCTTCTCTACCTCAAGAAACGCATTGTCATCCGACCTCAGTAGTCCCCTACGAAGGCGCAGCGACTGGATCGGGTGGCGAAATACGGGATGAGGGGGCAGTAGGGCGTGGTAGCAGAACCAAAGCAGGTCTTTGCGGCTTCGCAGTCTCTGATCTCTTATTACCCGATTTGCAACACTCCTGGGAGCTTTCAAATGTGGGATACCCAAATCACATCGCTTCGAGCCTTGACATTATGCTAAATGCGCCGCTCGGAAGTGCTGCTTTCAACAATGAGTTTGGAAGGCCATGCCTCACGGGCTACTTCCGCACCTTACTCACAAGTATTCCCCTGGGAGACGGCAAAGAGGAACTCAGAGGGTATCACAAACCAATCATGCTTGCTGGAGGGATTGGGAGCGTACGCCCTCAGGTAAGCGAAATGTTCCTTATATGGCTAGAAACTGAACCGTACTTCAGCATGCCCTGAAGGATCCCGAGCTCGTAGGAGCAGGTGCCTATCTGATCGTTATGGGGGGCCCAGCTATGCTCATTGGATTAGGCGGAGGCGCCGCTTCTAGTCAGGCTTCGGTCGAAGCATCTAAAGATCTGGATTTTGCTTCTGTCCAGAGGGCGAGCGCCGAGGTCCAGCGACGAGCGCAAGAGGTCATTAATGCCTGTGTTGCAATGGGCTCAGATAATCCCATCATGTTCATTCATGATGTAGGCGCAGGAGGTCTGTCAAATGCTTTGCCTGAGCTGGTCCACGACACCGACAACGGCGCGACATTTGAGCTTCGTGAAGTCGACAATGCTGATCGTGGTATGAGCCCGATGCAGATTTGGTGCAATGAGAGCCAGGAACGATATGTGCTCGCAGTCGATTCCACTGGGTTGAATGTCTTCAAATCCATAGCAGACCGAGAGCGTTGTGGCTATTCCGTCGTTGGAAGAGCAGATGGGGAGTCAGGAGAAGAGAAAAGACTTGTTTTGACGGATCGAGAATCAAAGGAACACCCGACGCCCATCGATCTCCCAATCTCTGTCCTCTTCAGCAAGCCATCCAAGATCAGGCGCAGCCTGAAGTCTCGAAAGCTGCCGCTTTTTCCATTTGATTGCAGTCTCAAATCATACCTTCCGAAGCTAGAAAATGGCTATCTGGAGGAAGCCGTCTCGAGGGTGCTGCAGTTGCCGGCTGTTGCATCCAAGATGTTTCTAATCACCATTGGAGATCGTACGGTGGGAGGTTTGACGTGTCGGGATCAGGTGAGTCTCTAAGAGAGGTCGACATTCTACCAGGAGCTCATCAGCTATTCAGCTTGTAGGACCTTGGCAGACGCCTGTCGCAGATTGTTCCGTCACTGCGACCTCGCTCACCCAGGGACTGCGAACTGGCGAAGCCATGGCGTTAGGCGAAAAACCAATGCTCGCACTTATCAATCCTGCTGCATCTGCTAAAATGGCGGTCGCTGAAGCATTAATGAATATTGCTCCTGCACATCTGGTGGACGGACTCAAGCGGATAAGACTGTCTGCAAACTGGATGACGTCTATCAACAGTCCTGGTGAAGCTGCGACTATATACGAAGCCGTGCATGCCATTGCCATGGTACTCTGTCCGGACTTGGAGATCAGTATACCCGTTGGCAAGGACTCAACCTCAATGAAAATGGGGTGGACAGATCCAAAGACTAAAGAGGGGAAGGAAGTCACGTCTCCCTTATCACTGGTTGTCACAGCCTTTGCCCCCGTCTTAAACACGCGAAATACCTGGACGCCCGCTCTCCGGAGACCTTCAGAGGGAATTGGAGAGACGGCTCTGCTCTATGTTGACCTTGCATTTGGCAAAAAGGCCATGGGTGGAAGCGCTATCGCCCAAGTATTCGGTCAGGTAGGAGATAAAGCGCCAGATATTCGAGACGTCCAGCTGCTGAAGGATTACTTTGACGCTCTTGAGCAACTCCATGAAGCCGGGATCGTCTTGGCCTATCATGACATTAGCGACGGAGGTTTTTTGACGTGTCTAACGGAAATGGCCATTGCAGGTCGATGTGGCATAAATGTCATGCTCGACGACGTCTGCAAGAGCACAGACACCGCGGACGTCATTTCGGCGTTATTCAATGAAGAACTCGGTGCAGTATTCCAAGTCAGGATCAAAGATGTGATCAATTTCAAAAGCTGTTTTGCCACCTGTGGTCCTCCTGATGGTCTCATCAAAAAGATCGGCCAAGTGTCTCCATTATCTTCTTCTTCGCCGAGCGAGCTTGTTCTCTATCACCGCATGGATGTCGTCTATCGGTCACCTATCAGCAGACTCCATCAAACCTGGTCCAGCACCTCCTACCAAATGGCTAAACTTAGAGATAATCCAGCCTGCGCTGACTCCGAATACAAGTCTATACTTGACACTAAAGATCCTGGTTTATCTTTCAATCTAACCTTCAATCCAGCCGCTAACATTCTCCCCTTTACCACCAAGCTTTCCGATCGCCTCTCTCTTACCGCCAAACCGCGAATTGCTATTCTTCGAGAACAGGGGATCAACGGTCAAAGCGAAATGGCCTTTGCGTTCATGAGTGCAGGGTTCGTAGCTGTGGACGTGCACATGAGCGATCTCCTCTCCGGCCGCGACTCCCTTGCCAAGTACACTGGCCTTGCAGCGTGCGGTGGCTTCTCCTACGGTGATGTCCTGGGGGCTGGACAGGGGTGGGCGAAGTCGGTGTTGCTTCACAAAGAGTTGCGACAACAATTCATAGACTTCTTCGAAAGGAAGGAAACCTTCACATTAGGGCAAGTGAATCCCAAATCAACCCTTCAATCCACAGAACGTTTCGAGCCATGAGATGTATACTGGAAGCAGGAATCCCATCCTTTTACGAGTTCAACGCCTACCCATAAAAAGAGCAATGCTAACGCCCCCACAGCGTCTGCAACGGCTGCCAATTCCTCACCCGTCTCAAATCCCTCATCCCCGGCGCCTCAGCCTGGCCCAGTTTCCGCAAAAACACCAGCGAGCAATACGAAGCGCGATACTGCGAAGTCGAGATCCTCGACCCCACCTCCTCCCCCTCCGTCTTCCTCCACGGCATGAACGGAACCACCATGCCCATCGCCCTCAGCCACGGCGAAGGCCGCGCTCACTTCAGCACCACAACGTCCCAGTCTGCAGCTGCGGACTCCCTGTTGGCGCAGAATCTGGTTCCGGTCCGTTATGTGGATAATTATCTTCGGCCTACGGAGGTATATCCGGCAAATCCGAATGGAAGTCCGGGTGGGGTTGCGGGGGTGAGGTCGGTGGATGGGAGGGTGTTGGCGTTGATGCCGCATCCGGAGCGGTGTGTGGCGAATCCGGGGTCGTGGGTTCCGTCTGAGGAGGCGGAGAAGTGGGGGGATTTTGGACCGTGGGTTCGGCTTTTTCAGAGCGCGAGGAGGTGGGTTGGTTGATTTGAAATAGGGGTGTGGGGGAGGTGTGGAGATGATGATTGGAGATGGATAGTTGTGTTTGGGGGGTGTGGGTGCGATGGAGGTGTGGAGGAGGTATTTGATGTAGGACAATGATCGCGTTAGATATGTTAGACATGCTTGCGAATAGAGCGAGCGTTGAGTAATTCGTGACGAGAGGATATAAAATAAAATAGCTTTGTCCTCACCACTGTTAGAACCATGATACGTACTTTTAAACGGGACACCCCTCGTACCACACGAAGCAGTTAGTACGAGAAAACCCATCACAACCTCAAGACTTGACACAGGAAGGAAAGTCGCATGTCAAAGTTATCTGGATGTTACAAGCACACACATAGCTACCTTCAGCTACCATTGCAGTTCGTTCCCTAGTGCAAAGCAATAGAAAATACCACCAGACCTAGAGCACCGATTTACGCGACGCGCATCAGCACTCCGCCCTGTCCCATCTTCCGCAGCAACCACAAAAGCCGATAGCATATGTATACACTTCGATCCCCCCCATCTCTTCCCCCACCCAACCCCCCCCCCCCCCCCCCCCCCCTCTACCCTATCCCTCCATTTCCCACCTCTCCTCCTCCCCTCATCCTCATCCCCAAAAATCCTACTTCGCAGCCCTCTTCTTCGCCCTCGCCTTCTCCAGCGCCTCCATGCGACGCGTCTTGATGGCTTCGCGCTTCGATTTCTTGGCCGCGCGTGCGGCGTGGGCTTTCTCGAGGGGTGTCTGTTGTGTGTTTGTTAGTTGTGGGGAGAAGGGGGAGAGGGGGGAGAGAGGGAGGGAGGGGGTATGAAGGGGAAAAGGGGAGGAGGGAGGGGAAAGGGGGGAGGGGGGAGGTACTTGGTTTTTGGAGGGGGTGGGTGGTGCCATTTTGTTTTGGAGGAGGATGAGGTGTGGTTTGGTTGGTGGATGTGAGTTGTGGTTTGTGGGTGGTTGGTGAGATAGGTGAGGTGTAATGTGAGGTGGTGAGGTGTTTAGTTGAAATTGAATTGGATGAGATGAGATAAGGTAGTGGGTCAGTGGATTTTGGTAGCGATGGGTTGCTGGTGGATTGGTCTTTGGTGAGAAGGCGAGATGGTGAGGTGGATTTGTTATGATTGAGGTGTTTCTGAGACGCGTTCTGGGGATTATGGAGAGCGGGACTCGAAGCTGTTGGACTAGACCTGTTCGGGTTGAGTATGGGTACGCTAGTGGAAGTGATGGAGAAAGCCTAAATTTGATATGATAAGGTACTCAGGGATTTGTTACCTGATTAATGTATCTCTCTTCTTCATGGCAAAATTGCAAGGTGCAGGTACGGGTGTTTACAGGAAAGTGTTGATATGGAGGTCATGAAGGATTCGATAATGGCTTTGACAGTGGAGAATCGACGATGGCCCGATTGGGGAGATGCTAATCTTCCTAAGTCATCAGTACAGCGTGTCCAAAATCTAAACCACGGCCAGAAAGCATCCCAATCCAACTCAATAGCTCGCCCACTTGCCACAATATGCAGCATGCTCCCAAGGGCGGAAGATCAAAACCCGAGATATTCATAACATTCATGATCCCATACCTCGCGTTACCTCTCCAACTCAACCTGTGATAGCCACAATCCCTACCAACATCCCACACACGAACATCACCATCAATGTTGCAGCCACCATCCTACAGCACTGCAAGCTGTGTCTCGACCGGAGCTCTTTGTCACGCCGGCGCTCGCACGTTTCGCAGTGGGTGTGCGTGCGCATAGCTATATTTGATGAAGGGAGAAGGAATTCGGCGTGCGATTGTTCTTCTTGGGGCTGCGGCAAGGGATCGTGCATGACGGCTTCATCGTCTGTTTCATTAAGGGGTATATACTGTCAATATTTGTCAGCAGCTGGATATTATCGATCTAAGACGGGAAGGATGCGAGGAGTGGGTATTCAGGGAAGAGCTTACTGCGCTGGTAGAGCTGGGGGGAGGATGCTGGTTAACGGGGTGGTTGTGGAAGAGGTCGTCGTAGGCGGGCGCAGGAGTGGTGGGATCGTTGAGCTTGCCCATTTTTCGTGCCACTAAAGTTGCAAGAAGATATGTGGATGAAAAGAGCCCAGGTTCGCTGCGGGTCTATAAGAGGTTATATGTATGTGTGTTGGGGGAGCTTGGAGACAAGCAGCGACAGAAGTGTGGTATACGATCTGACCAATCAGCGAGGTGGTCCATGCGTCAACCCCCACCAAGCCAACAATCGCTTTGATGGGCAGCAGCAATCAGCGACTCACATACGACAAAGAATCCTTCTAGAATCCTACATTTACAGGAATGCCAAACGCGTATCCAGAGAAGAACGTGTCCAGGTAGTCTCCATGATCACACTAGAATGAGCAGCGGGGTAGTTGCGAAGGGACATTGCCATGACCATGTCCCACCAAGGCATAGTACGGAAAAGGGAATCACGGTCTCTGCGATAGAAGCCACATCGACAGACAAAAGCCTTTACCCCGATCCTGCCCTCTGTAGTCCGCAGGACATCGGAATACCGAGCGTCCGAAGTTGATACATCTGGCCTTATTGACTAAGCTCACTATTCTTCAGGCAACGGTACCATGAGCCATAAAAGCCCAGCCATGCTTCTGATGGATTGCAATCCCATCTCAGGCTCAATATTCGAACTGTTTGCACAGCTTTATAACTCAAGTTGCTTAGTAACCATTCTTCCTTCCAGAGTCGAGAAAGTGCCATAGCATAGTCAAAGGCCCACCACATTACGCTTCTAACAACAATGGCATCAACTGCACCCCTCGTAGCCTGCTTCGGCGCAACAGGTGGCTGCACTCTTGCAGCTTTGGTCCCTGCACTCAAAGCAGGTTATGGCTGCACAGCTCGTATGTTTATACTCTGTATAGGAGACATCCCTGAACTGAGAGTTCTCTAGTCGTCCGCACACCTACCAAACTCTTCAATATGCTCCTCGAAAAAGGCGTCACCCAGTCCGAAATCGATGCAAACTTGACCATCACGCAAGGCGATGTTTTGAATGTCGAAGATTGCAGAAACGTCTTAACACGCAATGGCCGCACGGTCGACATCATAATCTCAGGCGTCGGTACCCTGCCTACGTTTTCTCAAATGACCATCTGCGCCAATGCCGTGAAAAACATCCTCTCCGCGCTGCGAACCTTGAGACCAACAAAGAAACCTCTGTTCGTTGCGATCTCCTCAACCGGCATTACGACTACCGGTCCGCGAGATGTGCCTCTTCTAATGGCCCCCTTATATTATGTCCTACTCGCCAATCCTCACAAGGATAAGAAGAACATGGAAGATGCTATTATCGAGCATGCTGAAAGTACCGAGTCTGCCACCAGTGGCTATGTGCTCATCCGACCCACTTTGTTGACTAACGGAAATGCGCAGGGAGGACAGAAGGTGAAGGTTGGTACTGACGCGAAGCCCGAGATAGGCTATACGATCAGGAGGAATGACGTGGGACGGTGGATGTTTGAGAATCTTTTGCAGAGCGACGGAAGCAAGTATTCTGGGCAGAAGCTATCGTTCACATACTGAAGAAGTGAGTGTATTGTATTTTTCGACGTATGAGAATTGCATTGACGGCGTTCCACTATGGCACATATGAGACTGATTATAATGACCCCGTGTCCGTGTAACTTCTTCTATTCTAGCGGGATTAATATGTCTGCGTCATGTATGTTCTCAGTCATGAGAGGGCGATGAATATATTGCCCCCGAATTATGGATCAGTGTTACTCGTATGTGGCCTCCAAAGTGGTTACTGGATGAGTTAAGTCGATAGTGAAGAACATCAAGAGTGGGCGCTAAGACCGCCAATCGCGCCTCGGTGCGGACTTCCTCTGCCAAATACATTTGCATCTGTGATTGACAACGATGGCTTCACAAGGCCAAGATGCAAAATCCCCGAGCAAGAGTTCGCGCTCCGAATTCGAAGGGACCGACGGGGTCCGAAAGAGAGAGAATGTCGCACCTGCAGATGAAGGTATTTGACTTCACTATTGAAGAGCTTCTGAGAGCTAACGATTGATATAGATACCTCTTCCGATGATGACTTTGGCCCTGCTCTTCCTTCCACAGCTCCCAAGAAGAAACGGCGAAAGCTACCATATGAGAAGCTTTACGTCTCCGCTTTACCTGCCTCTAGCCGTTACTCAAAGTCTTTGATGCACAAAGACCAATTGTCCTTCGTCACAGTTACACCATTTACGGACTTTCTGGTCACGAGCTCCGTGGACGGTGTAGTCAAATTCTGGAAGAAAGTCGCTATTGGAATAGAATCCGTGAAAGAATTCAGAGCTCATATTGGCGAGATCAAGAGCGTGAGCGTCAGTCAGGATGGTCGCAGCTTTGCTACCGCTGGAGCGGACAAGACCATCAAGATCTTTGATGTCATAACATTTGGTATGGATTGCCTTGCATCTGCCGAGGCTTGATGCTGACGGCGAGCGGTAGACCTACTAGCGATCTATCAACTTGATTACACCCCCAAGGCAATATGTTGGGTGCACCGACGTGGTGCGTCTCTACCCTTGCTCGCTGTATCTCAGGAAGAGGCCGGCGCAATCAGCATATATGACGGCAGCGGCGCAGTACAGAGTCCGGTCCATACGATTTCTAGTTTGCACAAAAGCCCCGTAAGAGCTATAGCGTACAACAACGAATATGACTGCGCTATCTCTGCCGACGACAACGGCATGATTGAGTACTGGAGGCCTGGAGGTACTTATGACAAGCCAGACACTGTCTTCAAATTCAAGAGTTCCACAGATCTATTTGCGTTCAAGAAAGGCAAAAGTCTTCCCACTTCGGTCACGATATCACCGTCTGGCTCTCACTTTGCCACGTTTTCTTTTCCAGATAGATACGTTCGGATCTTCGAGTTCGCCACTGGCAAGCTCATCCGCACATATGATGAATCCATTTCCACTATCATGGATATGCAGCAAGCAGGTACTTCACTGCAGAAGCTGGAAGACGTCGAGTTTGGTAGACGTTTGGCCGTGGAGCGAGAATTAGAAAACCCAGCATTACAGAATAAAATCAACGTGATCTTCGACGAGTCAAGTAATTTCATTATCTATGGCTCCATCCTCGGCACGAAAGTCATGAACACTTTCACGAACCGCGTCGTGAAAGTGTACGGCCAAGAAGAACCATTTCGCTCTCTCAACTTAGCTCTCTACCAAGGGCAACCGCAAAAGAAAGGTGTCGTTACCGTTTCCATGGCCGCCAGCGCCAATCCACTCCTCCAGGAAGCCGAGGAACGGGACCCCATGCTCGTTTCTACTGGCTCGGCCAAAGTTCGCTTTTACATCTTCACTAATGACACCGACATCAGCAAGTCGACCCGAGACGTGCAAAACGAAAAACCGAGACATCTGAACGCCCGCCAGCAGATCGAAGCCAAACCCGCAGAAAGTGGTACGGGAGCCGTCTTGCATACGACCTACGGAGATATCCACATTCGCTTGTTTCCCGAAGCCGCACCAAAAGCTGTCGAGAACTTCGTCACCCACAGCAAGAATGGATATTACAACAACACAATCTTCCACCGGGTAATTCGCAAATTCATGATCCAATGCGGCGACCCCCTCGGAGATGGCACCGGCGGCGAGTCGATATGGGGCAAAGAGTTTGAAGATGAGTTCTCGGCTCTGAAGCATGACAAGGCATACACGGTAAGTATGGCAAATGCAGGACCGAATACAAATGGTAGTCAGTTCTTCATTACGACCGAGCGGACGCCGTGGTTGGATAAGAAACATACGATCTTTGGCCGGGCGGTCCAGGGATTGGACGTTGTGCATCGGATCGAGAATGCGAGGCTGCAGAAGAATAAGGAGAAGCCGGAGGAGGATATTAAGATCGTTAGCATTGATGTTGCGTAGATGCATCAAGTGGCTATAACAGAGTGATACCCCTAACTAGATCCTCTCATTCTCCAATGTTCGCATACGTCGAATATAGGGATCCCATACATAGCATCCTATAATCCATGTGCCTCTAGCAAATCCACCTTTTCCATCGCAAAAATCATCTCGTCCACTCTCCAACTTATATCTTGGGAGCTCACCATAGGCTACAAGAACAACTACGTCAGAGCTACTACATTTAGTTGAGACACCTTCCAGACCAGACCTCATGACGCTCCTTTCCTCAAACGATGCGCGACTACTTTGGCTGGGCATTTTCTACCTATTGATCAATAAGGTAATTATTTCTTGGAGCTATTTACATATTACTATCAGCGCCGTTACCACGCTTTAGCCTTTATGCAGGAGTATTGGTGCGGGGGAGTTGGGCATTGGTATGGGGAGGTAGTACGTATTGTGGTTTGTTGATGGTGTTGTTGGGGTGGGGGTTTTTGGAGGTGAGATTGCTGGGGAGGCTTTGTATGGTGGGTGGGATTTGGATAGAGATGGGGATGGGGATGGGGTTTATGGTGGCGGTTTTGGGGATTAGTTATGTTCGGGTGGGTTGGGTTGGGCTGGGTTGAGTTGGGATTATGGGGGTATGAGCGTGATGGGCTTGGGAAGAGAGCGAGAATTGGTTGGATGGAGGGTGAGGAGATTTGGGAATGTAGAGTTTGTGTTTCGTGGATGGAAGCGAATTTTTCGGCGTGGAATGAATTGTATGTTCAATTACTCAAGAAGCGGCGTATTCTTCACGCAAAATCCCAGCAATCTCAACACTGATTATCATCCACATCCATTTGAAGAGACTGGGATTGCTGAATTTGGAATCGATACGAGTCCCGAAGTAGTTGCACGTCTAGCTAGCTGAGTAGGGTTTGGGAGGCAATGCCATGTTTTAATATCTTAGAGCTGATCAAATGTATTATATCATCAACTCGTACCGGAAACTCGACGCATCCTCATTCAGGATATCATTGATCGTCCTATGGAAGGCTCGTAGTTTTTGACGTGTAACAGCAGCTTCACCTATGCCGTACGCAGGCCAAGACGTTGATAGTCATGCGAGCGCTATCGAGACGATGGTCTCTCATGGCTCGATTTGGTGAGGCAGATCATCCTAAATATGCTCCCGCCATGATGCATCCCAGAATTCTTGGTGAAATTTGGCCTGAATTCAGGGCTTCCTGAACGATAAGCATCAAGGTATTGCAGATAATCAATCCGGTACGATTCATGCGCATAACGAGCGGCCTCACATCATCTGTATAAGCCAGGCCTACATGGGCAATCCTTCTCATCCATCGTGTCCGACCTTCACCCCCTCAGTGGTAGAACATGTTGTCCCAGCACCGACTGCCGGCACAGCGGACATTCCGGCTTTTCATCCACCCAGTCCAATATACATGTCCAACAAAAAACATGTCCGCATGTGGTCACGCTGGGATCTTTCATGGGTTCGAGACACAGTGTGCACTTCCTCTGCTGCTTCGGCTGCAGCCAAGCCAGCGTGGAATCGTCAGAAAGGTCGTATCGCGGGTTCATCGACGGGGGCAGCGGTGTATGTGTTGTCTGCGAGATACGCAGACGGGAGGTATCTGCTTTCGACTCGATTTCGTTGACTGCCGACGCTTCTTGGTTGCTCAGTAGTCCAACTTCGACGCCGTCATTAAGCATAGCACTTGCGCCCTCGGTTGGGAGACTAGTGGTGATGGTACTATGCACGTGCAGATACGCTTGCACGGCCATCTGTAGCACTAGTAGCACGCCTAGGACTTCATATCCTACGCGCTGCTCCGAGGGCGCGAGGTTCTTGGAGAATATGTAACGTAGGCCGAAGAAGCGTTTACTGAGGTGGTAGTAAGATCCTGTAAAGTAGAAGATGGAGAGTGAGACGGCGTAGATTGGAGAGGTGGAAATGGAGGTTATCGTTGATAGATTCTCAAGGGCGTATGTTTTCAGACGGTAGCGGAGAGATGATTTTGGTGTGTGAGCGAGGCTTGTTTCCAAGCGCAGACGGATGCGAGAGCGGAGGGACGGTAGGAGTTTGCCGAGTGTGTAGGGAAGCAGAACGACGGAGAGGATGTAACCAGCTCTTCGTCCAATTGCTGGTAGCTTCTGTGACTCATTCTCGACTTGGTAGATGTCACAGTACTCTTCGCCCAACGTTCGATTGCCAATGAAAGTCGTGAGACCGAGATAGAGCAGTTCGGTAAAGGTGCGTGCTTCGGAGTCCCATTTGTGGGCGAAACGAGAGCCATAGAGGCGGCGGAGAATGGTAGAAAGGTTCTCGAGTAATATGGATTGGAAGTAGGTGTCTTTTTGGTTGGAGCGGATTATATCTGGGGACGTAGCGTAGGGGTAGGTATAGGTTGGTGTCGTCGAGGAAGCTTTGGTAGGAGCAGCCACGTGGCTATTTGGGAGATCGGCGGTCGACATTTTCTGGACATCACAGTTGTATGGTTAGACTTAGACAGCATAGGATGCGCAGACAAGCGTTCCAGGAAGACCCTCATTAGGACTAACGTAGAATACCTCGGCATGAGATCCACTGCCACTTTAAGCTGACCCCGGACATTCTTCAAGCGGCAGGGAACCACTGGCACATAATGTTTGGTAGCGAATAGTTGACGACAAAATGATCCTTTTCCCTACCAAAGTCGCTCATTACCTCCTACTGCTTTAATCTTCAAAATCCTTTTGTGGATCATGTTGTCTACGTCATGGATGGAGATCCTGCAGTCGAGCCTGAGCTTGATACGTTCAGTCTGATCCTTCCTTTGCCATATAGAATTGCTGTCATTCTTGTACTGGGTAGGCGCATCATCTTCTTTCATACACGTGCCACAACTGATACTCGATAGGCGTTTGGGCTTGGGGTGTCAATCTACACTACCTTTCCATTATCAAAATCGTGAGCGGTGGCTGCCGAAGGATGAAGCACACGACACTGATCAAGAAGCTTGGCAGGATGTTCCAGCGCTCGTCAAATACAATACCCGAACTTCATCCAGTATACAGCCTCACCATCAGCGAACGTATAGGCTCGCCGCGACTATCACCCTTCCGTTGGTCGCCTCCATAATTTTCTTCTGGCTCATCACCCATGGCCAACCATCCCTTGTCATATACTGGGAGATCCTACCACAATCATTACTCTTCCTCCTGGCTGTCTTCTTTCTCATCCCCATCCAGCGTCTCTCGCGCGCCGGTCGCTACAGATTCCTCTCGACCTTGAAACGTGTCAGCATTGGCGGCATAGCTGACGCTGACAATGGGAAATTCGGAGACATACTCTTGGCCGATGTCTTGACATCTTATGCGAAGGTCCTGGGGGATCTGTTCGTGTCGGGATGCATGTTCTTTTCACCAGGGGTCTCTTCGACGCAGAAACCTGATCGCAGCTGCGGTGGAGCTTATATGGTGCCATTGATTATCAGCATCCCGAGTATGATACGACTGCGGCAATGCTTGATTGAGTTCGGCAGGGTCAGAAAGAACCCAAGTCCAACATCCGGATGGGGTGGACAACATCTCGCCAACGCACTCAAATATTCCACGGCTTTTCCCGTGATTGTCCTAAGCGCTCTGCAGCGTGGAACAAATCCAAATGATTTTGATATGAGCGAGGCTGGGTTATTTCGTTTGTGGTATGACAAACAGCCCGAGGCCACTGTATGATGCTAAATTGGGTACAGGTTGTTGTTCGTTTTCCTAAACTCATTCTACTCTTTTTACTGGGATGTCGTCAAGGACTGGGACCTCACCCTTTTCGCACCATCCGCTGTACGAAACAACCCGGAGCATCCGTGGGGTTTACGACGACATACACACTTCCATACCAAAGAGTTGTACTATGGCGCTATTGTAATAGATTTGATGCTACGTTGCACATGGAGTTTCAAATTATCACCGCATTTGGACCATTTCAACGACTTGGAGGGAGGTATTTTCGTGATGGAGTTTCTGGAGGTGCTGAGGCGTTGGATGTGGATCTTCTTTCGAGTCGAAACGGAATGGGGTCAGTATTTCAAGGGCGAGTCTGATCATTATCGTTCTTTGCTGATTGTTATATAGTCCGGACAAACAGAGGTCTTCTACCAGACGAGATCCTTCTTGGGGATATCAACGGCGACCTCGAGAGCCCTCTGAGCCCAAGCTTTCCCGAATAACGTTATATGCGTTATGTAGGGTCACTGAAAATAGAGATAATGTCCACTGGGATTGCCGTGGTTCTTGTTCGATCCATAAATTTGTCTTCATCAGGTTCTACCGCCTTTTGATACTCGTCGTCCTTGAAACACTCGATAATCTTCGCATAAGAGGGTGCTTCGAATATGGCAATACCATCGCAGTCCGCGACCGGGTATCCGCTGTCTTTCAGCAACTGCAATGCTTCCTGATTAACGTGTCCCTAGGGGTTCGAGGAATGGTTAGCAGTGTATGCCAACTCGATAGGCATGATGAGAAGCAAGTGAATCGTACCTGCTCATAGTCGAGTAGGTTCTTCTTGACGATGGGAATGGTCGGGAAGATATGAGTGTGCTCCTCACGCCAATAGGTATAGAAATCTTCGTGGCTCATGCTGCTCGGAGAAAGAAGTTGTCAGCATGGCCGTTGCAGGCTTTCATTACGGCGATGGGATATCACGGAGGGCCACTGAAGTATAACTAAGAGTATGGCCTCTGAAAGATCGTCTTGACTTACCCTTTCTTGCGGTAGATGAAGGTAATCAGGCGCACTCGGTCAGGACGGCGAGCTGGCATGATGGGCCAGGAAGAAAGGAGCGCTTATGACTGATATGTGTTGGCGGCAAGGCAGCCAGGTCGGTAGGTACTTAAGAATTACCATTGTCCATGAAAGTTTCCCATGTGCCATCAATGCCCCTCAGCTTCCCCACCGCTAGCGTCATATCCGAGAGCCAAGCTTTTACAACAGTACCTTACATCATGAGCCAAGTGCTTTGCCGGAGCTCGGAAGCAGGGGGGGACACGTTGGTAACAGAATGATCCGGACACTACCTAGGCCAGATAGAAAACCCCACTAGAGTTCTAACCCAGTATCGTGTTCTACAGTGGGGGCGTATGCCACTTAGCACCTGTTACATGACACGAAGGGAAAAACGTTATGATAGGTACATAGTAGGGAATCCTTAGTGGGAGGAGGAATGATCGATGCTGATTATTTTTGGTGCGATTCTCTATCGGGTTTAGTGTTCGAACCATTGTGTCACCGAAGGCCTTTCTGCCTTGGGGTGAGCCCCCTACGTAATTATAACTTCCTAGTACGGAGTAAGAATTTCAATTTCAATATTAGTGAAGCAAGGCGACGTGGTCAATGGCGGCCATCTGGCTCCCCTATCAGCCCAGGGGCAGGCAAGTCGGGACCGGGTAAATTGGGGCAATTGGAGATTTAAGGTTTGGCGATCTGGTGTTTTAGGTGATGATAGAATAGAGTTGTCCGGATGGAGTCCGGATGGATTGTCGTATGCGGGTCAGTCGCTACTCGTTCCATTCCTCCCACGAATCCTCTTTCATCACTGCAACTATTTGTTCGTTCCTATGCATATTCTCCAGTATGCGAGGTGAGGTGAGGTTCAGCATTTGGTGCACATGAGATTGCAATCTCCATGTGGAAATAAATATGCAGGGTCACGGAGACCAGAGGTGTTTCGTCCCCGCATACTCTAAGTTCTACAGAGTACGTATCGATCGGTTACGAAACGACCAGACTTTACCGCGCGCGACGGAAGAGACGCATCTCCTGCCGTTTCAATTACAATCATTTGCTGGAACGATCCGAAACCTGTAAGATTGGGCCAACGCTAGGATAAGGGGGTTGTAACGGAGCGAGGATCATCCGGTATTGGAGGAGATTGGAGGCCGCGCATCGATTGGCGACCAATCTCCCAGTAAAATGGTTTCGCGACTCTCTTACCCTCCTGAATTTGACAAGAAGCACCCTTTCCTTGTCCTGCAACTTCATCCATCCTACACATCTCTTCCCTCCTCTCCGTCTCAGCAGGTTCACTCTTTCATCTGCTCAGACTCCGTCCGCATCATATATTTAATCGGCCTTTATCTGACAAGGCCCGTCGTACCCTCACAGTCTTTTATTCATAACTTGCTTCATATCAGAGAGACTACCACTTACGAGCCCTGAGAGTCGCAATCTCGACATTCTTCACTCACGTCTGACTCCTACGGCTTAGACTCTCAAAGGGTATAACGAACAGTCACCATGCATTCTTATTTTGCCATCGCTGCTCTCTTCGGCGCCGGCGCCATTGCCCATCCCTCCTTTCTGCATCGCCACCCTCACAACAAGCGGGACACATTCGTCACCACTACCAATGGGGACGAGGTCGTCGTGGAGGACTTCAAGGATCCTGTCATGGTTACAGTCACTGCTGGACAGGTTCCGTCCACCCAGCCGGTTGCGGAGAAGCTGGCCGTTCAGGCCCCTCCTCCCGGTTTGCTGGTGGTTGACCCCCCTTCTCCCACGCCTTCGTCGACAACGCCTACCGCAACCCCAACTCCAACTCCAGAACCGAGCCCGTCACCGCCACCCGCTGCTGCACCAGCGCCAGTACCTGCAACCTCACAGCCAGAGAACTCTAACACCTTCTGGGCCACATCACGCATGTCACCCCATGCTGGTGGCTCTGGTGCCAAAGACATTCTCACTCAGGCCAATTACTGGCGTCAACAATGGAATGGACTACCACCATACACATGGTCCTCAACCCTCGCCAAAAATGCATATGACACAGCGATGAACGTCGAGGAAAAGGACCCGAATAAACTATTGGTTCATGCGCTGTACCAGGGATCAAGTGCACAAGTTGAAGCAGTGGGCCTTGACGCAGCCTTAGACAAAAACGGTCTCACACCGTTCGAACGTGCCTTTGTGGGCTGGCTATGCGAGATACCAACTTCCAATCTTCCCTGCCAGTGCATGGATCCGTCGAAATATGACATTTCATGCGACCAAAATATCGATTCAAAACACAAAACCGACCATGCAGAGATCATAAAGTCAGATCGAAACCAAATTGGTTGCTACTACTTGGAGCCTCAGGGTGATATCAAAGTGGGAGTGTGGACCTGCGATTTCGCCTAAGATCGACCTCATCCCGTTTTGATCAATGGGAGCGACGAGAGAATTCAAGATGGATCAATGACGACCAAGTGTCTATCAGCTTTGGATCAAGTTACATTCTAGTATTAGTCAGTCTTTACCGCAAAATTTAACCATAGCATTCTTGTACATAACAAAGTTAACACCAGAGCATCGAGTATGTTCAAATTGCAGACATTCACCCTTCCTGTCATTCACAATTTAGCCTACATATAACAGCGCAGGACCCACGACTCAACACCTCCTCAATCCCAAAGTGAAGTCACCCCTCACCTCAACTTTCCATCTCCCCAAAAAAGCCAAAGATCACTCACTCCCTCCACGCACCATCACTATCACCATCACAATGCCAAACCCACAACCCCAACCCCCACGGCCCAAAATGCCCATCATAGCCCACAACATCAGCGCCACCGACTATGAAACTCTAACAACACTCCTCGACAAAACACTCACGTACCCCCCCCCAAATCCCATTCCCCCCATCAAAACCAACTAACCCTCCGTCCCCAACGGCAGTCTCCTCACCACCCACCCCCTCACATCCAAATCCACATCCTCCCACCCCCTCATATCCTCCCCCCACACACCCCTCCCCCTCTTCCACATGCACGACTTCACCCTCCGCACCCGCGCCCTCCTCGGCTCCATCCTTGTCGAGAACCTGATAGCGGACGAGGAAGAGGCGTTGGGGGTTTGGAACGATGTTGTGGGGCGGTGTGGGATGGCGGGGTTGGTTGTTGGGTGTGGGGAGGGTAGGAATGGGAAGGGCGGGGATAGAGTTGGAAAGGGTGGGAAGGGTGGATTTGGTAAGGGGGAGGGTAAGAAGGAAGGGATATTTGCTTTTGATTTCGGGGAGGAGGTTAGGAGGATTGTGGGGGAGGCGAGGAGGGTGGCGGGGGGGGCGGGGAGGGGGGTGGTGTTGGAGGGGGAGGGGGAGGGGGGTGGGAAGGGGAGAGGGAATGGGGGTGGGAGGAAGAGGAAGAGGTGAGGGGCGGGGAGGGAATGGGAGGAAAGAGGAAGAGGTGAGGGTGGAGATGGGCATGGGAAGGGGGGGTTTGAGGTAGACACTTGTGATGCGGGATCTCAGTCAACCAACCAATCAATCAATTGACGCATACAACAAAGCACCCATCATCCCCGCTTCTCTCTCTCATCCCAACCCCCAAATCATCAACGAAACGAGAAAAACCCAACAAAATCACATTACTGCCACAGGCTTGCTTCGCTATGATATCTGCGCGCGCGTCGCACAGGATTGCAAAAAAATTGCTTGGTCATTAACTAATAAACAATATTCATCATCATGATCAATGTACCTAGGACTCTTGATGGGAAAACCCGATATATTACCTTCCTAACTATAATATAATATACCTACCAAGAATTCATGCTGTACTCTAAATATCTCCTATGCCCATCCCATCCCATCCCATTCCATCCCATCCATCCCATCCCATCCCCCTCACCCCCTCCCACTCAAATTGTCACATCCACATCCCAACTTACATCATACCCAACCTCTATTATATGGTGACGCAGGATACCGTGCGTGTTGATGTCGACACAGCCTCTAATCGCCGAATAGATGAGGGTAGAGGTGTAAAAAGGGGGGTGGTGGGTATGGAGAGGATGGGAGGGAGGGAGGGGGGGGGAGGGCTGGGTATATACTCTAGATGTTTTGGATCAGATCGATCTATTGAGGAAAGCCTTTTCTTTGAAGCATGTGGAGTGGACATTTTGGTGGATTTTCCGAAGAACTTGTTTGGAAATATTTCAAGTACTTTTGAAGATATGTACATGGAATATTAGCATTGAGGATTCCCCGATACTTACATGGATCCAATATACAGGTGTCTAGGACATGGGATAAACTGTACATGTATTATAATGCAACATATGATGAAGAAAAACATCCCGCCAAGTCCTATCAATGCTCGCTCAGCGCTGGCGAGAACATCCGGGGTATACAATGCTTCTGAATTTTCCCTGGCCAGCTGAGGCACCCGAACGAGCGGGTATCCAAAACACTCCAAAAGGCCAATGCAACTGTACTGACAGACTTGGGCTAGTCTCAAGGGAAGATATACGCACCACTCCACACTCGCTCGATTATCGCCCCTTGATTCAGGATAGATATGATGGTGACCATACCCATCGTCAGCTTTCCGAAAAGACCGATCCGTGGACTTGCTGCTTCCCCCTTCGGCGCTGAACTATGGCCTCCGCTCAAGGTAGGGGACGCTTGTGTAACGTCCGTTGAGGATGATTGCGTATCGAGTGATGATGATCCAGCGTTACTTGATGATGGCGCCGTCTGAATGGCCGAGGGGTCGCTGTTCATTGGTATAGACCCTGTTGTAGCGAGCGTTGTCCCTGAATCGATTACCGACGGTCTCGTAGGTAAAGATGACGAATCCGTCTTTGTTGGCCCCAATCCTTCAGCCCCTAGACCTCCCATTATAATTTCGCCCAGACCTGCGCTTGAGCTTGCGAGCGCAACTGTTTTCGTGCCTACAATCATCTCGTTGTTCGAGTCTAAAGATACGGTGATTCCACTGATGATCGCGTTTGAACCTCCTGGAATCAGTGTCGAGCCTGCAATTTCGACAGCTGTTGGGTTGGCTTTGATCGCTTGACCGGCGATCGTTGTTGTCGCTGACTCCGGGATGTCTACAGCGAAAGGTATTGACTTTGTCCCGATGACAAGCATGGGTGAAGCGAGAAGATTCTGAGTGCCAGCCAGAGTAGTGGCTTGCGCACCAAGGGTCGGGGTGACGGCAAGGATCGATACGCCGTTTGACAAAGGTGCAGCGAACTCCCCATCTGCTGTTGTGAATTGGCTGTGGATAAGATTCTTGGAAGGCAGGTAAACTCCAAGCGGGTTTGCGACCACTGTAAGGCGTTCCGCAGCTGTACTTGCTGCCGATGGACCAGGAAAATCCTGACCTGTTACCTTGGACTCGTCTGAGGCTCCCAATGAGGTAGCGGCTGACCCTGGCTTGTTCACAGACCGAGAGTTGTCTTCTGTGTCTGGTGTTGCAGGTGAAGGGGAGTTGATTTGTTGGAAACCAGGTTGCTGGTTTTGGGTAGACTGTGGCTTTTGTAGTGGCATTGTAAGAGCATTATCGATATTGGACATCTGGTCTGGTAACATGTGTGAAGGATCGTATCTTTCAGTAGTATGCTCAGGAGTGCTTCCCTGGTCGGCCTTCGGTCCTTGTTCGATATTGCCACTACCCCCCCGAGTATTGCTTGTATCAGCTAGGTTAGTGACCCCAGGGCTGGTGTCCTGATTTTGAGCAGGACTGGGCATCTGCGCTGTATCTGGAAGAGCAGGTTGAGTCACGGACATCTGATACGGTGATAGATGTAAAGGGTTATAACCAGACAAGGCCTCGTCGGTATGCCCAGGAACGCTGGGCTTGCTCGTCTTCGCTTCTTGTCCGATACCTTCATTATTTTGATAAATATAGCTTTTTTGAGCTTGCTCCCCAGTCTTGCTTTTATCGCTTGGTGTTCCATACCCTCCATCAGCCTCAACCTGATTCTTCGGTTGCGCTGAGTCGCTAATTTTGCTTGGGGCTACTTCTTTTGCAGGATCTCCACCAATTCGCCCTGCTTCACTCGGTTGTGCTGAAGTACTGATCTTACTCGGATTCGCTGGCTCTGTGGCATCAATATTGGCGTTTCCTGCATAGTGAGGTTGTGGGTCGTTGATAGTCTTGCTTGAGACTGTTGCTTCTTTGGGATCTCCACCATATTGGCCTGCACTGATGGTCTGCTGCGGGTCTCTGTCTTTTCCTGTCCCCATCCCTGGTTGAGTATTTTCGCCGCTACTGGCTGCAACACTTATCGGTATTGGTTCCTTTGGCGCACTTGCTTGACCACCTTGTCCAGGATGTCCGGAAATGTCGCTTTGCTGAGGATCGATCGTATGCGTCGTTGGATCACTTTCTATATGTCCATCTTGCTGCGACATAATGCGGCTAGGTTGAACTCCAGGAACAGAGACTTCCTGCTGAGGGCCTGCTGCAAAAGTCTCCTTAGCCCTAGAAGATGCGGCCGTATCTGCAGGTGGCGCTGATGGGTCCCCAGCAGCGGTAGTCTTCCTGGCGCCAGCATCATAGCTGGGACTTGGCGTAGGTAAGGCAGGAGTGGTAAGAGGATCGACAGACGTAGCATCTGGAACCATTGCAGCTGCCGGGATCAGGGTTTTTGGTGGGTCATAGCCGGTGAAGTATCCATCATGGCAATTGGTGAACCAGGGCAGAACTTCTTCTATGAGCTTTTGTTTAGGAGCAGCGAGAAAAGGGCGATATGGCTGTCCCGGTTCCGGCGAGTAGAACTTTCTTTCCTAGATGCAGCGTCAGTTGATCTAGTGCATCATCAAGAAGTGATCGGAAAAGGCGCTCACCATCACACTTCGTGCCGGGCAGGGCAGATCTCGAAAGTCGAACGACTTCGTGATCCATGTGTAATTCTGGTATTCCAGTGTGGAAAGTTCACCAGAGGTAAAGCTGAGCATCGTCGAGGTAATGAGAGTGCCCGGACAGTTGGATTCGGATGCCGACAGATACCAAAACTTCGCGTATATCTAGTATAGGTACACATAATCAGTGATCGCCTTTTCAAGAAGATCTTCTGAGTCTTGCGGTGTAAGTGGACAGTCACTCTTTCAAGACATTGGCCCAGAATTCGATATTGGATTAGAACAGGAGACTGTGAATTGAACAACACTCACGGATGGAGAAGTGCTAGCAGTATCGTTAGTCTAATAAGGGCTCAATGTGCTCAGCGACTAAACTCACAAAGTGAAATTTTCTGATACTACAGTGCTAACCTTGACGCCATCTTGACGGGTGACGGAGGACGGAAGTACCAGAGAGTGGCCGCGACCTTGAATCGATCCACCATGATTTTGCGCGTCGACGTAGGACTGAGACTCAATAGAGCTTTGTAGACTACCCATCGGAGTATCAGTATGACCGACGCAATCTGTTATGGACCAAGGATTCTCGAAGTAAGTTTTGATTGTCACTGGAGGAGTCAGAAATGTTTTGAGCATGGCCGTTGTAGTGAGGTAAGTAACTGGGCGGGAACCCCCTGAGACTTGTTGGTGACAGCCCCAGTACATTGTACCAGCATAGTCTGTCGTCGCACCGTAGTCCAGGGGTAAGACAGAATTACCAACCAAGTCTAGACAAGAGGTGTCTGCGTCGGGTTCCGGCCAATAATATATGTCCACATTTTGAGCCCTGAGGTCGCAGCGTCCACAACAGTTGTTGCCTGGGCCAAACATTCCTGGTCCCCTGTGAACATCCCAATTCGACACAGCGGACTTCCCTTGCGGTGTTCCCATCCAGGCTTGCATGGTGGCGAAGCATTGGGGTGTTCTCATCCAACTGAGGAGGGCTTGGACCTCGGGTAAGTTCTTTCCACAATTCGATTCTGTCTGTCCACCGAAGCATCCGGTACCCATCAGTTGGAATTCTGTGGTACCGAAGAACTTGAGGATTGCGTCTGTACGGTTACCAGAACAGGAAGTGTTCCAAAGCATGCATTGATCTGAAAAGTCAAACGGATAGTTTCCGCATATATGGTCGAAAGGGCCACAAGTTTTTGTCAAATTTGGGTAATTTTTTGGTACGTAGGAGGTGTACACAGCTCCAGTGACCGATGAGGGAGAATACCAGGTCAACGCGCTGAGGTTGACCCGACTCGTGAACTCCTCATCAGTGAGTCCATAGCGACCCGGATGGACGGTTCTAGACGTAATGGGTGGAATCTGCGAAAGTCCCTGGGAGGATTCGCGATATGACAAGAGAAGGGCTATTGGGATACACGCTTTGAGTAATTTGGACATATCTCACGATTGCATGCACAAAATCTGGGATACAAGCCAAAAAGAGGAACCACCTGCAACAGGTCCACAATGGGATTGAGAGGATAGTAGAGTGATCATTATGATGAAGTGGAAAGACAGAGAATCCACTCCACAATGTATTCTACCTACCTCTCGGACGGTAAGTCCCGCTAGGTCCTGAAGGATCTTATTGCGCCGTAAGGTACAGCTGGGATCATCTCTCATGCTATTGATCACCTGGGAGAGACTTATACGAATCTGCATGGATGGCGGGTAGCAGAACCTGCACATATGGTGCGTAGCACACCTAGAATCTTGAAGAGGCGCTAACGCTGCAGGGACCAGGGATGGCGTCTGGCACCGCGGACCAGCATCAATCTAGTGCTATATAAGTAAGTAGAATATCTGGGCTGTGGTGTTGTCTGGGGCAGCTGTCTCACCAAGCCTTCGAGAGGCAGCATTTGCTCAAGACTTTTGTATCAACCTCCGTACATGCTATGAAGATTCGAGTGGAGTCCGCAAACTCTGCGCTGTTGCTGATTATTTTATCTGCTCGTAAGCGCCAGGATTCTACTTTATGCACCTAGTATCCTCGTGCGGTGGGGTACTCTATGGACCGTCGGTTATCCTAGCGCGGCGCGGTTGGCGCAGGTACCGTACGGAGTACTCAGGCCCCTATCCATGAGTTTTACATTTGTTGCACTATCGTCAGCTACACTGATCAGGCTATTACATGACTTATATTAAGTGATTCCTCCGTCGTTGGGAAGCGCTTTTCTCGTACTCATGTACAATGCCACCTTGCCATCCTACAGATCGACGGGGAAGGGAGCTGACTACCTCACGCCAACCACAAGTGAGTCGGAGAGGCGAAGGTCGACGCTAGAAATTAGTCTCGGTGGAAGTAGCCCGCTTAGCGGATAGGGCTAGCCCGTAGCGTCCCCTTAAGGGTCGGAGGTTTCTGAGACTAGCTAAACACTTAGGCTCGGGACTTGGTACGGTTCCACTGCTGTCACAACATTAGGTTAAGAACTTAGGGCTCAGCCAGAATGATTCTTTGTACGACATACTTCAATCAGTATAAGTCTGATAGCTGCCATGGAAATCTGGTCATTTACTTGAGGCACGCCTCATTCGGAGCACGATCATTGCTTGATCGCTCAAGTCGCTCTTTTGTTTATCACAGTATTGAAATCCAGGGGCCAACAAGTCCGACACCTTCACATTACATAGCATCCAATCCCGTACATGGCACGTTCAACCCTGCCTTTAATCTGATACCAGTCAGCTCGCCGCTCGGCGAACTGGTACACCTCTTCCGCGCGGAAGATGCCGTGAAAGCGGTCCCCATCCGCAATGATCGTAGCTAACTCTTTGGCATCCGAAGGGTCAACAAGATAGATTTGCGAGAGCTCCCGTAAAGCCGTGAAGAATTGGAGTAGGTCTCTGTTCTTCAGAGTCTGAACATAGCCGAAGTAGAGGTTCATATCACTATAAGACCAATCAGTACAGCTTCTGTGAGCGGGCATCGAGATCTCTCCACCTTATCAGCCTGATGGAGCCATTGACGCTGATACGTTGTTTCTTAAGATGCTTGCACAACGCTGTGAATAGCCGCATTCCCACCTCCTGATTGAAGACATCCAACATGTTTTTGTCAGTGCTGCCAACGAGCAAATTTGTGTGAGAAGAAAGGATCTCCACAACATGTTTTGCTGTCTGGCTGGGGTCTATGTCTATCATGTTCGACGCGGTTCCATTGGGGCCCGGATTGAAGTCCACTGGCTTTTGCATGGTTGAACAGCAATACTCCACTTCGGCCATCAAGACCTCGATACCCTTATTGAGACCAGCAGCCACGCGTTCGTCGAGCATTTGTTCAAATCGCTTCTTCTCCTTCAATGCAGGGTTGAGGAAGTCATCGCGGTCGGTAAGGTTTCTAGCGATCATTTCCTGCCCATAGAAAACGTCTAGCATCTGCTGAATGAGATCTCCCACATTTACTAGTTCGAGAAAGGTGACGAGGGGGGGAACGCCGGATCGCTTGGGATCGCTATTGTTTGATGGTTTGTAATGAGAAAGGTGATCAACTGCCTGATCAAACCCCGCTTTGATGTGACGAGTGCCTAGAGTCTGTAGCAGTGTGATGAAGATTAGCTCGCACTGGAAACGTGCATCCTTAGCAGTGTGACCGTCAAGATTGACCAAGACCGCTGCTCTCTCTATGCTTGACTTTGCCATGTGAACAAGGTTCAGCGCTACTTCAATGCTGAACAGAGACCGTATACCTTCTAATCTCGAGTTCATAATTGCAGCTTTGGCTGCTAGCTCTGTGGTAGGGGGTTCTGCCAACGGAGTAGCAGATTTATTGACGCTCAGCATTGTGCCATTTACTATTCCGGGGCTTGAAGGACGGGATGAGACCTGCGATGACGCAGGCTCAGGCGTAGCCAAAACTTCGCTGTTGACCAAAGCTTTTGCTGTAGCCGACCTCCCACCGAACGGCGAGGACATCGGAAAGGTTGGCAAGACGTTGACAGGCATCATCACAACTTTCTTGAAGGAGGCCAAGAAGTCTCGCTTATCAGCCTGGCGGTTGACATTTGACATGAACATTGACTGCATCGAGGCATCTTGTTCGGACAACCTCTTTTCCCAATCGCTCACTTCTGCAGCTGACTTTTCCCTGAAGTACTCCAATTCTTCTTTTAGGTAGAGATCGACATGTGGCTTGAAGGCACTAGTAACTGCGTGGTCAATAGCCTCGTAGAAGTCATCACCAGAGACAGACGTTGGTCTTAGGGACTTTGCGAACTCAGCGCATTGGTCACAAGTTGCCGAGACTGCTTTCAGAAAAACTTCTGTACTCAAACGATGTGCTTCATTGAATAAGGAGGTGAGATATTCCGTTATGACGACCTCCTCGATTCGCTGGAGTAATGGTACAATTACATTAATAGACGTTGGGAAGACCTGATCAATAATGCTGACCTGTTCATTGAAAGCTTTTGAAAGGTTACTGAAGAAAGAATGTGATTGTTCCGCAGAGAATGTCCCGGATCCCGATTGATTCAGGCAGTCGAGCGGATTTCCCAAACGGTATCTGGAGCTGATGATGGAGCTCCGCGAAAGGAAGAGCTCCACGGCACTTTGACCGCCGTTAAGGCTAATAAGCACGTTAGCATATTTTGGCATCTTCCCAGTAACATCTCCGGCCTCAAGAGCTTGCTCAAATTCACTCGAAACCGCTTTTTCAAAGGCCCCAACCAGGGCTTCCAGCTTCAATCTCCTTCGTGACCATCCATGAGACATATCGCTGCTTGAAAATTTTGTTAGGTTAAAAAGCATTTGGGCCTGTTGATCCGGATCTCGGTAGGTCCGGAAGACCATGGCATGCGTATGATTCTCAATATTTACAGCGTCCTGGTAGAAAGGGGCCAAGGCCCCATACACCTTGCCATATTCCTGCCGTGCGAAGCCCCGTAGAGATCGAACTTTTCTGAACACGTTAAGCCGTAAAGTCATATCTTGTGCTTTATACGAAGCCGGCCTCTCCTGATGGGTGAGGTCGATAGCATCGAATCCGTCATCCAACCCTACTACCACTGCCTTTGGCAAAATCCCATTCTGGCCTCGTCCTTCCAGCGTAGAATCAAAGATGGTGATACTCGGTCGGCCAGATTCTTCATCTCTATTGGCTGCATGCACTACCCCGTTCACTCCAACAGCAACACGCTCGACTTCATCACGCTGTAGACGTTGTAAGGTCTCTGATCTCTTCCGCCGAGAAATTTCTGCCCTCTTTCTCGCTTCGTCCTCGTTCCAGCATCCCATCAACTTCAATTTCTGCACCCATCTCGTGTCATCGTAGACCATCTCCAGCATCCGCTTGGAGACACGGGCGAATCGCAGGAGCTCCTGGACGGGAAGGTGGGTAAGGATGATGGAGAGGATCTCTGCGAATTATCAGTGATGAGAGCCGAATTGGAAAGCCCAGCTTACCCGCTGGTAGCACAGGCTTCGAGCTGATGATCTGAGTCTCCCGTAACGGTGCCAGTACTGATTGTCTCGGCAGGCCACCAGGTACTGTGGTCCTCCTGAAGGCCGACATGTTTGGGATGTCTGGGTTTCATTTGGATGAATGCTATCGATGTCTCACACGTAAAACTTCGACCTTGGCTGTTCGTATATCTGATTTAGATTGCAGGGGAAGATATAGCAAGGAGCGGAACGGAACAAGCAAGTGTGGACAAGCGCACAACCGCTGGTTGCTCGAGGTACAGAATTACCATGATGACAGGCTACTTCAATACGATGATAGCGAGTCCCTCGGCAAGTATTGATATGGGAGGTCGAATTGAACCATCGGCAATTTGGGTCCACAGCCCCTCGGAATACGTTATCTACTCCTCGGCCACAATTGTTATATACACTGAAGCTTTATTCTCTCGTGGCGGCCCGAGCCATCCCCATGCCGCAGTGCATATGCCTCGGAACCAAAGTGCCACGCTTCCCAAATGAAATCCCAGCCGAGATACCCAGTATATGTAAGGAAACGCCTAGAACCTGCTTCTGCTCCCTCTCCTATGCTCTTCCGGTGGCGGGGTCCCGGGTGGATGGTTCTCAAACAAGTCTTCAAGATACGCGCTCGGTGCACGGCTTTGAGGAGCAGGAGACAGGTTAAGACTGGAATTGCTGGCATGCATCGTCAAGCCGGCAGTATTAAGTCTTCCTCCAGCCGTAGACTCCTCTGCTCTGCTCGGTGGAAGACTGGGGGAGCCAGGTGGACTAGGTCCTATTGATCTAGCTCTAGAGTAGCGATGACTCTGAGGGCCCAGATTTGACAGCCCAATTCCCCCACTTCCACCACCAAGGTGTGTCATCCCCGAACCGCCACCGGGTGCAGAATTTCCAGCGGCGTAGTAGCCAGCCGGGAGATAGCCAGAACCCCTGTTGCCTGGCGTTTGCATGCTTGTACCTGCTGTCGGCGAGAAGAACAGGCTTCCATGCCCTAATTGATGTTTGGTTCCTCGTTTTCCACCTGGCCCCATTGCTCCACCCAACTGATCAAGACTCAACGTTGATCCAGGTCCAGGGCTGAAGTAAAGGCTCTTGGTCTTGCCAGAATGTGCTCCTGGATCCCTAACACGAGCGTATTTGGCAGATTGCGCTATGGCTGCTTTCTTCACGGATCGGTGCAATGACCAGGCAACAAGACCACGCCAGGCCAGGACAAGGAAGCCAAAGAAGCCGAGTGCGGCACCAACACATATGAAGACAGTGCCTTCCGGAAGATTTGACTTTTGCATGAAAGGCGCATCATTAGTGGGCGGTACTGTCGGAGCTGGGTAGTTGTCCTGTGCGAGTTTGGGAAGACCGGAGACACCCAGTGCATCGGTTGATGAAGCTTTGACAGAGTTATCAGAGGTAGTTGCGGTCTTCGCGGTGGTCTTCGAACTAGTCTCCTGTGTTTTACTTGTAGCGGCAGCTTTCGTTGTCGCCGCTGCCTCAGTAGTCGCGGCCACGATACTTCCACCATTGGGAAGTTTGGGTAGGCTCTGCGCTGCTACATGAGAGATGAGTAGGATGAAGGAGTAGATCAGAGGTATGGAGGCGCCCTGAAGTCTTTGTGGGAGCCGCATCTTGTCCTTTCCTACCGGCAAGGCTATGCGATGAACCCAGGTACTGGTAGCTCTTGGCCTCCACCAACTTATCCTCCTCCTACAAGTGACAGGTCCCAAATCTATCTGCAATAGATGCCCGAGTATATGTGTGTTGGCAGGCTAGAACCATCAAGTACAGGATCAGGGTCAAGGAAAGGCGGCCCCTGTTGGGACGAATCCTTTGTTACTGAGGTAATGAACGGGCGACCGAAAATGATTGTTCCCCCTATGAATGGGATACACACAGCGAGTGTATGAAGATCGCAAAAGAGTGTTGGATGATGTCTTGGGGACGCGAAGCTTGAAAAAGCGATTGAGGGAACAGGGAGTTTGGTGTTTTGATTCCAGGTTCTTTTGCCCACTAGCCACCAGGCGCTAGGCAGCTGCAGGAAGTGGCGTGGGGCAACGAGCCACAAATGGTCTGCTTAACTCCGATCAAACGTCCACTGAAAATCCTCACTAACAGTGATCACGATCTTTCATATAATTTCAACTTCACAATGACAGTCCAAAAGAGAACAAGAAAGTTCGCGCAGGTATTTTTTGTCACATCTTCTTATAAGGCTCTTCCAGCTGAGAGAAATACAGGTCAAAAGAATTATTGGGCAAAGAGACTCTAGATTGTGGGTTCTCGAAGTAGCCTCTATCCGAGATCTAAATAGCTGAGTCCTTGCAGGAAGAAAAATCAAAACAAGGCCGAATTGGACAGCAAACGAAAGGATCCGAATGAAGTGGTCCGAGAGATGTGAGCTTCCATCAGGCCATAGCCATAACTCGCTCTCAAGTGTTCCAGACCTCAAGTCTCATCGTCGCTGTTCTTCCAATACAATACGGCACTAGTCAGTCTTCACCAAAGATGTGTCGATGTTTGACGAGAAACACCGATCCTAAGGATTGCAGGTGCCTCCCTATTCGGTTCTCGTTGATACCAAGTATGGAAGCTGCACTCTAGTATCAGAAATCCTGTGCACTGACTCTCATCAGTTTTCTCTCCCAGTCAGTATTGATTAACTTGATCTTCAAGACCAAGTCTCCTCTCAATTTCCTATAAAACTTATCAATCGTTGTATGTAGTACTGTTCAGCATAAGCTTGAGATGCTTACAACGATGGTATTGCCTCCTGCTACGGTTGTGGCTCCATTTCTCTGACTCTCGCAGATGAATTGCCTATACGCCAAGGTTACGCCCATCATTACAGACTGTGTCATGGCAGAGTTGGAGAAATTGGGTCCTAAGTATCGCATTGCACTACGCATAGCAAGGTGAAAAATCCCAGCCAACAATGTTAGGTTTTTTTTGCCAGAGTGTAGTCGCGAAACATGACTCCAAAGGAACCACTTCCCAGCTGTTCTTTGCAAGAGGTAATCGCTGACTGTGATAATCATCATTAGAGACGAACGGTTCGAGGTGAGTGTCTATACCTCACGTTTAAGCCTAGTCAACTTGGAGTCGCATGCGCTGACTTCCGTGAACACTCCTAGAGACTAAAATGTGATCATAAAGGAGTATACGCGGATGACTGTCTGGTAGACAGAGTCATGAAACACAAGATATACATTGTAGCTACGAATGACAGGGACCTTAAGAGGAGGATCCGCAAAATACCCGGTGTTCCGTAAGTCCTTTAGGCGATCATGCTCCCGGATATGCTAAGTTGTCCCTAGGATCATGAGTGTTGCGAGGGGAAAATACGTCATTGAAAGGCTTCCTGATGCTCCAGAGAAATAGAGATTGCGGCACCTTGTGGTTCTTGCTAAGAGATATTTCTCCGCGAGGGGATACCGATGGCGATGCATAGACCAACCTATGCCAGTGGCAATATGATACGCCTTCAGCACAATACACGAAACCGAACCAAGGACATATAAAGCAATGATCGCCGTTTTGCTAATACCTTGGACTATGAGCTTGGAGGCAGAATTGGAAGATCAACAGCTTGATATTGTATGGTAAGGACACTACACAAGTCCTCGTGGCGAAAGGCAGAGTGTTGGAGGCTGGGGTCAATCACTCCAGGAGGCTGCTTGAAAACTCTTTCACAAACCACCACCAACCCCTTCGCCCACTCTCTTGCAAAGCCGCCGTCGTACCCCTAAACATACAGCATTCCCCCCACGCTCATATTCTCTGACAACAGCGAACAAGAAACAAGCAGAGCTTGCCCGTTCAATCACCGTGCTCACTATCATGAAAAGGTATCGCAACTTTGTGCCCCAATTGGATCCTGCTAGAACCCAGTTGGTAAAAGAGCACAGGCGATGGAACGATCGAGAAAGAGGCGTCTTGCAGCTGAAATCCAACGCCGCCCATGCTGAGCACTAAGGTATTTTACGGTCGCAAACGGTTGCGTCGTGGCGAAGGGCGCATTCAGGGGCTGAACACTGAAATCCCCCCTTTCGCCACCCAGTTCCTTTGTATGCAAATCCATACAGTTAGCATTTACTGCATTCATATCAGTCCACAAGAACGTCTTGTCAGCCTGTCTTCCATTAGGTCAACTCGCATGCTTGCTTGGTGTCATGATCACTAAGCACAACAATATTGTGATATCATGATCGATGGCCTGTCGTTGTCAAACGTCCCACTTGCATTGTCATCCATCCACCTCTCTAGCCATTCGCGTCCTCTACCTATACCTCCCCATCACTACTGCTTGTACACCTCGCCAAGACGTCTCGCGGCCACACCGTGTCGCTGAGGAATAGTAGAGCCTCCGGTGGGTGCGGCGGTGAGCTTCCAATGGGACAAGGGAAGCTCTTCGGCTACCTACTTATGCATTGATCGTTCGTGGGTAGAGATCAGACGATCAGGCATAGAATGCCGTGGCAGGGAAGACCATGATCGTCCCATGCATGTCCTGGCGAATTTGGCACTCGTGAATTCTTAGCAACAACTAGTTCTACTGAGATATTCGAATGCGGGATTGCTCCAACATGTTCCGTCTAACACCGCACTTTTTGATAAAGATACTCAAGGAAGCCAGTCTATATCATCTGCGGTAATAGTACCTAGGCATTATATCGGCTGCAATGCTTGAGTGTGATGATAATATAGGCGTCCGTGTTTTGGTATTCGATGGGCACGCGGTGAGCAAGATAATTCGGACACTTTGGCCAACCCAACAACACCGATTCCCTACCTTAATTCCCCAAAACCCTCAATTCGCCACTGTCGCTATCCATACACAGATCAAAGTTCCGGAGGAGTGCGAATCGTAGACAGCTTGTATAGTAGAACAGAATGTTTTCCAAGCTCGATGATAACTAGACTTGTCCTCCTCCTCCTCTTCCGCCTCCGACGACGATGACGATGGTGTTGCCTGCTATTTTAAATGAGTGATGAAGGGACACGAACCAACTTTGCAAATGACCCATATGGTTCCAAGCATTCACTCACTCCAACATACCAACGAGTGAGTAGTCAGCCAACACCAGCATCTACTGTATGCACCCCAAGCTCCGAAGTTGAACCTTCATTTAACAAAAGTACTTTACGAGAGCAACACCAGTCAGGTTTTTTTGGGGGGGTCGAAGAAGAATGTAAACACAGCTGTGCGCTTCTGATTATTCGGATTACAATTATACTTATTTATTCTCGTAAAGCCATCCATAGAATATGTTTCCCCGCATGTGAGAAGGAAATGTGCCCAAGAAAATTGCCGTATATGTCCCGCTAACCAAACCCTCTTTGAAATTGCGCCAGACAACCATCAGCCCCCCAAAACTGTCTCGAGATTTGCCCTTGCAATTCCTCCAAGACCATTCTCCTTGCGAAGTGGTGTACCTACGGTACCGGGGCCTGGACGTAACTGGCCCTCGAGGGTACACCTGCGCCGTTGATGGCGAACAGCATGTAATAACCGGGCAGCATGATACCTGGGTCTGTCGGGAGAGAAAGGCTGTATACGTAGCCGCCGTTTCCGGCCTGACTTGGGCCAAAGAGGGGAATGCGTCGTTGATCGGTGTTGACGGTGTGCGTGGTTGAGCCCAGTCTGATGACCGACCAGGAATATCCGGCTCCATCCGCCGTGACTTGCAAATTAGAAGCAGGGGTGGTGATGAACATCTGTGCGGGTACGGGTCCTAGGATGTGCGGGCGTTGAGCGTCCGTGATGGGGAGGTTAGTCTGGGCGTTGAAGAGGTATGGGGGGGTGAAGACTTGAGCGTCATAGTGATTTGTAGCACATGCACCGCAAAGGCCACCTCCGCCACTGAGGACGGTGGCGTCAGGCAACAGAATAGCCGTAGAGTGGTAAGTGCGAGGAACAGTTTGTTGCTGCACCTTGACGAAGCGGGTAGAAACGGGGTCCCAGAGCTCGGGCTGAATTTGGGCGGTATCGTCAGAGAATGGTTGACCGAAGATTTGGCCGCCAGTAATGAACACTTGGCCATTGGGCAAGACAACAGCATTGGCGAAAATACGTGGGAACCACATAGGGTTGATGGGCTGGACGTTGACTGGAACAGTCTGTGCGTTGATGGAGAGGACGTGCGCATTGGCAGTAGCATTGGCACCCTGGTAGCTGGTTGCGCCACCAACAGTCAAGATCTTGCCAGCAGCGGCGTCGTACATGACTGCATTCCCGCACATAGCGTCACCGTCAACGCCACGAGCTCCTGCAGGGGTGGTACTGCCACCTCCCGCGGTATCGTACCAGTTCATAGCTCTGCTTGGACCAGCCTGAAACACAGTGCCAGCTTTCCAGCCGAAGAGCCAGCCATGATTGTCCGCGCGATAGACACCTTGCTGATCAGCCGTAAGCATGGGAGCGACAGGAGCGCCATTGAGAAGTGTCCATGTATTTGCCGTTGGGTTGTAGACTTCGCCATTTTTGGCAACAGTGTTTCCACCCGACCACGAGCCGCCAATGGTGAATGCATTGCCGTTTGAGAGTGTAGCCATTGATTGGTAGCCGCGAGGAATGTTCATCTCGGCCTGGGCTGACCACATATCGGTATTTGGGTCGTAGATACTGGTCTTTGGGGCATTGTTTCCACCAGTCGAAATGAATCTACCATTAACGTCCATAGACAGACCTTCGCAGAACATGTCATGATCTGTGTTCTGCACATTTCGCTGAGAAACCTTTTGGGTTGTTGGATCAAATGTAGCTGTCAAGGTATTGCCGCCATTGCTACCACCAAAAGTACTAGCCGCATATGATGACCAGACGAGCACCTTTCCACTGTTATGTTCGAGAGCCATGGAAACTGGCACAAGGGGGAAATCGATGGTTGGCGACCACTGCCCTTGGTAATTATGATTGACTGGCAATTGATCGGGAGTGGCTTGGAAAATGTTGAGACTTGCTATACTCGACCAGGGGCCACGAGCACCAGCTTCCGTGTAAGCCGTCAACCGCACGAAGCGACAATTGATGGCCTCGAAGAAGGTGGTCTTCGTGGAGGCGCTGTCCTGGTATGTACCGATAGCGGATACTGGATTCCAATTCACACCATCTATGCTGGTGTCGATTTTATGTTCACCAATGTTGCCATTGCTTTGCCCGTCCTGGCGTGGGATGTATGCGACTTGGTTCACTCCCGTCTGTGTCTGCGCCATATCAATAGTAATATAATGTGGGAGAGCGTTGCCGGTTGCACCGAACGGGGTGTGCCAGAAGCTGTTGACATTACCGTCGAGGACGTTGGATGCAGGATAACCGGGTTGATAGCTGTCAGCAAACGCGATCCAGTTGTTCGCCGGGGCGATCGCAGCGGCCATGAGCGATACTGCGGATCGTCCTTCTGGAATAGCCCTAAGTGGCACCCCATCAAGGGTTGTAATACCATCGGTATTGATATTGCCATTGTCAACAAATGATGAATGAATGTTGGCCACGACGTTCGCTACGTCTGCAGGGGCAGCCACAGGAGGAGTGACCATGCCTGGATCGTTCAGGATGTTCACCGGGGACAGTGCACTGGCGAGCCGGGAAGAAAGAGACGCGATCGCCGATAGGCGAAGGATATGGAACTGCATCTCGAGTGTAAGGTACTTATTAATGTGTTTTCCTCAGGCAGATTGATCTCGCAGCGAATGTGCAAGGTCTCTTGAAACGATGTTCTTCAATTCTTCAGACACAATTGGAAGAGGGCACACAAGTTGGATATGGGCGCAACGTTCGAATTAGGGTGAAACTGATGGGCAGAAGAAGGATTACAAAGTATTAAAGAAAGTAAAGAAATGCTAAGGCAGACTGCCTGCAACGAGTCGGCAGGGCGCAAAGATGTTAGAGAAAGTGGAATGAAGGAAAATCAAGTAAAGACTGGGGGGAGAAGGGAGAGGGGAGAGGTGGTCGTCGGAGTTTGTAAGGAAACGGGCGAAGGCAGGGGAAATTAGGCGGAGGAGGACAAAGCACCCTACTACGTACCTATTTCTTCAGGAGCCAAGTCAGGTAAGCTTCGTTGCTATGTTAGTCTGGTCTAGTCCAGTGGGCCCCCCTTTTGGCTGGGAGCAGCTTGGTTGTACTACCATCGTACTACGGAGTACATCAGTTGGTTGATGGGTTGGTGTACGGAGTACTTCCAGCCGCGCTCCTTAGTGTGATATCTAGCGTCAACATAGCGTCAGCATCCCTACTGGCTTCGCCAATAATCCTTAAAAAGTATGGCGGTAAGCAATCCCTGGTGCTACCTGCAGCTGTAGTACTTGCAGCATGATACGTCCTTGCTATATTCGGGCTAGCCGCTCGCCAGTCATCGATTACCGAAATAGCATGGTAGTGATATGGGACTGCGAATAGGAGTACGCTCCAAGCCTGTCTACCTGCATATCGAGAGATACCGCACGATGATATGCATCGGGCTACTGCACACGGTCGATGACCATGGCTTACTCAGGGCTCGGCTTTGAAGCCATGGAGGAGGCGTCTCGTATCGTACCGTGTCTTGATCGTGTGATCCGAAGACCAAGGTGAGGAGGTTGACTACTACTAGAAGGAAGTCGAAGGTGGCTGAAAATCCTTAGCGCGGCCAAGAGCGTGGAGACTCGTGCTTGCCGACTGCCAAGTACCGTACCCGGGTACGCTAGTGGCGCTAGGGCTGATCTTCTTCGCATCTCCCTCACGCTAGCGTCAGGGGTCGGTCAGGGGGTTACAGGAATAGGCTCAAGCGGCTCAATCGCTTTGGGAGATCGAAGCCTTGGGGGTTTGGCTTCAACTGGTTTGGAGAATCCAATTTCCACCATTTGCTCCACCTCAGCACAGAGAGACAATCGCCGCGTACCACCCCTGAGCCAGACTTCCTCATGTTTAGCCATGAGCCTCCCAGACTCGAGTAATGGATTGGTGTCCTGAACCGAGTCAACCCATTCGAAGCGAAGCCAATTGCTCTCTTGGGTCAGGAGAGGGCCTGATGCAGGCGAGACACTCTGTGCCGACTCCAACGTCTGACCCACTCTTTGAGCCCCCCGGATCGCCACACATTGGGGGCCGCATAAAGCAGGACGGAGTTTGATCGACAGTCTGTAGCCGCGAGAACGTCATCCTATGCCGCTCTTGGAAGGAAGCACTTCCTTCATACTGGTAGTCTTGCGTCCACAGCAGATTCGAACGCTTCTCAATCATGGCGGAGGTCTTGTGTATGCACTCCGTGTCTTCGCTCCTGTCCAATCTCGCCTCGATGCAGTCGCCCACTGCTTGTTTGAGGAGCAACTTCATCGGTCCCCTACTGCCGATCCGTCTAGGAAGGCCGAGATACCAGGTGTCAAAGGTAGAAAGCACTTCGAAATACTCGAAACGCTTGATGATGTTGGTGAGAATTATCTGCTGAGGTAATGATGTGGAGAACACGATCTCGATGTACCCATGGCTTCCTCCTTGTCCTGCATACCAAATGGAGCATCAATCCAAATAATGCATAAATTCTCCAGCACCAAGCGGCAACCATACCAATCGCTTGCTAAAGGACAAACAATTGCCAGGCAGGTAGTGACGAGGTCTGCTCCTATGCCTACCCTCATCTTCTCCCCTTAGCACGGAGATAGTGATGAAGCCAATCCCTGAAGGATAGTCTATCCACGAAGCAATTCAGATACTAACGCATCGAGACCCATTACGTTGTTCATGCTTGTGAACACCACTCCCACAAAGTAGCCCACCCTGAATACGAGAGCAAAGCGCCGCTCATCTACTCGTATCGACCACAAGTGCGCTTGGAAGTTCCGGGAGAAGCCACTAATCCTATTAAGGTAAAGTATACTCCGTATTCCTCATAGCCTGGGGATTTACATGTGGTTATCACGAGTACAGCGCTCTTAAACGCCTCTGCTATGCCATTGAAAGAATTGCAGTCAAACATTCGAAAGAGGAGGCACCTCTGACACTAGAACCGCAGCAGGACGAAGACCCCACAACGCCAAACAACAGGATCTCGACGTTCCCAACTTCTTATCTATGTATCAGAAATACCAATACCAAAGCAACGTATATAAAAATAAAAAAAACCCCTCACCAACCCTTGCCCTTCTCCCCCACTTTCCCCATCCACAACGTCCGCTACTTGACATACCCATAGCCCCTCCGGACTGACTCGATCTACCATGACCACTAAACCCCACAGCCCACCATACCCTCAAAACCCCCCATCCACCCTCCACAACACCCCACCGGATCCGCCGCATACCCATCATCCCATCCTAAGCTAGCAAACGGTCAGATTTACGGTTGGAAAAGACCGAATATCACAATGCATGTCCTGTAGGGATGTACCCACGCATCGACACATCCTTCGAGAAATAGATGTAGATGTAAATGTGAGATACCAAGGCAGGGAAGTCTGGCACTATTCTACCTATGTCATAGAATATCTGGACGGAGAAATGCCACCATCAGCATCTGGGGGGGAATCTTTGAGATATCCATTTCCACCTCAATTCCATCTCGCATCCAGATCTCCAAACCTCCAAATCTCCGAGTCTCAAAACCTCACAATGAATAGGTAACAATCCCACAATCCACCTTCCACTCGCCACCCCAACAATTACCCTCCCCAAAATTTCACACTCGCCATCGACCTCGCCTACCACTAGTTCCACTGACGACAGCTCAATACCTAGTCCATGGGTACGCAGCGTGATCACCATCGCCAGAATAAATCAGCCACAGCCCTACTCAACTCTACTATAAGAGCTGGGCATAGACTAGACTATCCACGCGTGCCACACTACTTTATCTATCATTAGGGTAAAGCCAACGGATAAGCCCAACGTAAAATAGATACCTAAACACGATATACCCCCACCCCACACCTCCAACAATTGAACAACCATCCGATCAGCAGACCCAACTATTCGATTGAATACGAGGCACAATCCCCGCTACAATCTCCCACCACCGCCGTATATTCCGGAGAACAGACGGCATGTGATACCTTAGCTTACTCTCCAAACTACAATTCAAAATACGAACGAACGAACGAACGAACACTCACGGGACGGGAAGCGAGCGTTGGAAGGAGGGTCGTTAGTGTCGGTGTAGTGTTAGTGTAGCCTAAGTCCGTAGCGGAAATGTTGGAAGTTGGAAGAAGTGAGCAGAATACGGGTGGCTGGCTGGCACGGCACGGCTTGGTAAAGTACTTAGGTAGTGCAGACTACAGAACACGAGAAGTTTGACACTAGCTAGCTGATGCTCGGCGGTTGAGTATTCTACTGATGCGCCAGAGATGAAGGTACTAGGCTCGATGAGGGCTCTTGAGCGTGGCTGTGCATATGATCCGGCCTTTAGGTGGGTTCGAGGTATGTTCGAGGTTATGGGATAGGGTGGATGTAGGTGCATGGAAGGTATTCAATGCATTTCCTAAACCGATTTCATGGGAAGACGATTGTACAATCGACGCTTCCAAGGGGCCCGTAGAAGGAATCATGGGAAGGAACATTGCATGTGGGGAAATGGTCGTTGATTGCCATTCCACACCCATTGATCTTCTTGCTTTTCAACAATAACATGCTACAAGCATATCCTAAGAAAATTTGCTCACGCCTCGCTTCTATTAGGTAGATGCCATCGATTATAGCCCTCCCTGATCTGAACATACCGGTGTATATCCCTCCATTGCCGCTCTTTATCTTTTGCGCAGTCCACGAGTCTGCAGTCCAGCAGCGATTCCAAGGAGCTTGATGTAGATTTCTTCGAAACCCTCGGCGTCCTCGTCCAAATATGCCTCTGCAAGGCGACGGAAGAGTTGGTCTTCGCCAGACTCATCCCTTGGTATTTCCGCCATACTGGCGAATTGCTTTCGGATCGTGCGATACTTCATCTGGTACAAGGTTGTGAAGTCCGGCTTTCGTTCGGCTAGTTGGCCAACCCCTAAGTCAGAAGCCGATGGACCGGTACCACCAGAGCGAGGTATTAAAAGTTCATCCAAGCCGTTGCTGGCTTTCTCAGCGGATTGGCTTTTGAATGGTTGCCTCGAGAAAACGGCCATGACATCGTCATCGCCCCCTTCAGGTGGTGTCCATCCTGAGTGATGAGATGGTGACCCCTTTGGATTTTGCTGTGAGAATACTGGCTCCGGCTCGATGCGAAGTCCCTGATGCGACGTTCCTTTAATTATGGATGGCGGCCTAACATTTTCATTGGACGCACTCTCGAGAGGCATTCCGACCCTCGGCGTAGGATTTCCAAGCTCAGATGGAGAAGCTGACAACGTCTTTGGAGCGTTAGGATTTGCAGTATTAGACCTTTTATTCCGGCTCTCTTTCAGGACTTTGTCGAACTTCTCCGATCCATACTCTGTCTTGAAACGGCTAGTAAGGGCCTCAAAGCGTGAATTAATGTCTATATCTAGGATTATTGTTGACGAATTAGTACAGCTTGTGCTTCAAACGTGGTTTACGACAAAGTGAAGGGGGCTTTACGTTTACTTGGCACCTCAATGCCTGGTGGTTTGGGTTCATGGGCTTCATGACTTGAGGCTTCCATGGTCAGATCATCCGGCCTTTGGATCCTCGCCTCTTTCTTGGAAACATTTGTGTCTGCAAAGGACGACCCAGCATCTTTCGTAAGGCCAGCTTCGGACTTGTTGTCATGGTGAAAACCCTTCGCTTCCGGCACGGCCTTGTGTAAATTGAAAGCATCTGAAAACCCAGCCGAGGTATATGAACCCTGTGGTTCGGCTTCCGGACGGGAAGATGCCCCTCGAGTGTTGGTCAATCCGAGCCCTACTAAGGTTCCGCGTGCTGTCTCCAGGTCCTGAGCCTCACTCTTCCTGCTAGAAGTAAAGCTATCGATTTCTCTGGTCGGATTTTCAATACTCCAGTGCTCAAGGCCTGGGATGCCAACATATTTACGTCCCGAATTGAGCGTGCTAGCTTTGGACATTGAAGAGATATGGCCATGTGACGCATTCGATGAGGTTGACGACGAAGCTGGGTCAGTGGTGGAGAGCTGCGATGATTGTGGTGGTGGTTCCTGTATTTCCGACACTTCTGGGTTGGTCGATGGGACCTTTTCGGATGATGGGTATTCGGAAGCTTGGGGTAATCCCTTGTTTTCAATACTCCAACGCTCAAGCCCTGGGATGCCGACATATTTGCGACCTGAGCTGAGCGTGCCAGCATTAGTTACTGAAGCGATATGGCCATGTAACGCAGTCGATGAGGTTGACGAGAAATCCGGATCGGTGGTGGAGAGATGCGATTGTTGTGGCTGTGCTTGCCGGAGGTTTGGAAACTCTGGGTTGGTCGATGGGACCTTTCCGAATGATGGGTTTTCGGAAGCTTGGGGTAATCCCTTGTTAGACATTTGTACTATGCGACCGTTGTCGACGAACCATTGAAGCACCTTATCGAGCTTTGTACTAGTTGCGGTCCCTTGCGAAGTGACCGTACATCCTCTATTCCCAACAATAATCAAACCGTCGCGATGTAACGTCAGGAGTACCTTCAATCGATTTGCTTGGGATAGATATCCAAGATTTCCACTCGAGTTACGGGTCCTGACCAGATCAACGATCGCTACACGCACAGTCTTGTTTACCCAGGCCTCAAGTAGACCAACCTGCACGCGATCATATCCCGATAAGGGGTCAAGTCTGTGGCACCGGCTCAGAGCATCCTGGTATGCTCCTACCTGCGTAGGGTATAGCGTGACGATAGCAACGTGGTTCAAGGCTATTTCAGCGGCTTTCAACTTGTGCAGAGCATTGATCGCGGTGTATGTATTGCCTCGATTGAGCATTGAACCGCCGAAAGGTAATTCAACACAGACACAATCGTTGGATACATTAAGCACTAAGTGAGAATGCAGTCAGCACTTTCTCATCAATATATGATTATGGCCCACAAGACAGGAACTGGAAGTACGGGCTCCTGAGGCATGTCCCCTGATTCACAATGAGGTCGAGATAAGGGTTAGCATAGAGGAGAAGTTATGACTTACTCACTGGGTATACTTTCCTGCTAATCTCTTGCCGTATGTTTGGATAAGTTTTATGGACGAATTCCCTGAAGCGGGTGGACTCAGGGCGCTCTCTGACCAGAGTACCCGGACCGTCTATGAATTAGAGTCAACATTCGATGAACAAGAAGCTGTAGCCTTCGATAGGTTGACATACCTCGAAGAGGCTTTTCGTGCAAAGAAGCAAGTAGCACATTATAGACGTCAATTGACCCTGCAACCATTTGTGTCTGCACATTTAATGGCCATTTTCTAATCGCACTGTCAGGGAGCGCTGTCTTCCATGACGGGGGCACAGCTCCGACGCAGTCCTGCTTAATAGCGCTGTCCAAATGCTCGACCAACAGCGTATCTGCTATGAAGAACAAAGAAACCTTAGTCGCATAAGCAATATACGGCAACAGCTTCTCAGCTTTCTTGACCTCGTTGTTCGATGTGCGCATGTTTGGTCCATGGCGGGAGACCAAGAAGCCGTTAGTATCTGAGATAATGAAGTCCATACGATAGAGGTCCTCGTCAATACCGGCTGTCAGGTCTGCTTTCAGCGACTTCCCGAAATGTTGTACCTGTGCAAGAAGGCTTAGCGTCGTCGCGACTTCAGAGGGATATCATGAAAGGAAACTTGATACGATAAGACTTACAACAACGAGCTCTTGCTTGTCCTCTTCCGTTGCACGCATATAGCTGATCTCACCATACTGAGGATCAAACCTGCAGGACATAAGATGGTAGTTGTCCTCAATTGAGCCACTGTTCCCATTCTTCGGAACATCGGTGCGTAGAAGAACACGGAAGCCAATCGAGGAAGGGTACCCATTGCTGACTTTGGTTCCAAGTCTCACCATGACATTTGCAAGATCGTCAAAGTCGTCGCGAATGTTGCCTATGGGTACCTTGCGGCCATTCATGGTAAGTAGAAGGATAGCGGACACCTCATGGGCAGTATCCGGCATAATGCGTGGGCCGTCGTCTTGTGAAGAGTAGTCTAACTGCGTGTTGGATTTCGCGACCATGGTGCCGGTGAGCCCCAAGCCCGTCCTATAAAGTGCGCCTTCTTGGCTCAATGCTCGCGTTGACGTGACGGTATCGGATGGGTATAACCCCATAGGAAGAGATATGTTGTAGATTAATGGGAATGTGGGTGATGGTGAGGTGACACGAAATGAAGAACGGAAAGTTGAAGACGCTAGTCTGTTGACAACAGCATTCACTCGACCGTCTTCCAATGCTTAGTAATGATATCGCGACATGCAACCATGATATTGTGGCACACAACGAGACAGATCGCTATATTACGACCCTGAGAGGTCTCTCGCGTGAGCATTCGCATTACTTGTAAGGATACAGCAGGAGTTGTCATGCGTTTACCTGTGCAACACAACGGTATTTGCTTGTTTGCGTTGCCAAACAAGTAACGACAAAATGCTGCGCTATATTCTTCCCTACCGAAGACAAGTGCTAAGCGTCTATTCAGATCTCAGCGCATTTCTGACCTGATCTCCGAGACCTCCTGCAACATGCTTGACACGGTTAGCGACAGGATCAACCTTTGAAGCTGCCATAGCGCCCGCGAGACCGAATTGATTTGGCAGCCCCTCAATACGATGGGTGGAGTTTATGTTCTTGACGAGGGTGATCTGGTAGCACGTAGCGGAGCCTTGACGTGAGATGATGGTTGAGTAAGCAAGGAAGTATTCCCAAATCTGTTGACGGGTTAGAGTGATGGGTATGCAGAATCAACAGGGGTATCGCATACCCTGAACCATCTGTTTCCATACTTTGCTTCCACCTTCTCCTTATTCGCCATCCAATTCCTATACCACCTCCAGAGAGTCGCTGAATAATGAACGCCAATAGTGTCAATGCCTTTCACCTCGAAACCGGCACCTTCCAGCTTGTCCACGAACCATCCAAGAGGTGTCGACGCGTCCGCCCCTGGGAAAATGTACTTGTTCATAAATAGACCCCATATCAGATCTTCGTATTGCCAGCACTTCCGAATGCCGGCAATCTGCAAGAAGAAAACCCCGTCATCATCCAACATATCATACACTTGTTTCAGAAATGTGGAGAAGTACTTCACGCCAACGTGTTCAGCCATTTCCAGGCATGTGATCTTGTTATATCCTCCAGGAGGTAATGGAATATCACGATAGTCCATACACAAGATTTTGCTCTGACTCTCCTCTATACCTGCTTTTCTCAACGCATTGTTACCCCAGGCTGTCTGATTCTTCCCTAGCGTTACTCCAGTAGTATTGGCACCATAATTCGTACTGACGTATTTTGCAAGCGTACCCCACCCACAGCCAATATCTAGTAAGGTTTCGCCGCGCTTGAGGCCGATCTTCTCGCAGACGACACCCAACTTATTGTCTTGCAGTTGTTCGAGGGATTCTTCCTTGTTGATATCTGAGATGATGCCCGACGTATAGATCATCCGTGGTCCGAGGAACCATCCATAAAAATCATCACCGCGGTCGTAATGGTCCCGCACTTGCTCCTCGTCTACGCGCGTCAGTGCCTAATTGATACTTAGGACGCGAATGGCATACCTTGGGACCGAGTATGCATGATGACCTCGGGCATCATACCAGTTAAGAAGAAGCGAAAGAGGCTGATAGTGAATCTAAAGTTTGCCCAGTCGTGTCTATATTCCATAACCTCCAATGCATCGCCTTTGAAGTCTACAACGCCATCGAAGTATAATTCATGGAATGTCTCCATAGGTATCTTGCTTTTACCATGGTACTTTGCTCTGTCACTTTCCTTGTGGAATTGGAGGTAATGCTCCACTGGCCGGCCTGGATATCGAGCTTTCTCGTTCTTTCGTGGGGATATAGAGGAAGCAAGGTACCAAAACGTTGCGAGAATAGGAATAGTCGTGAATACGGCGAACAAGATCCATGTATACCAACCTCCATTGACCTGGCGTGCAAGATACGCAGGGCACAAGACCAATAGAGTGCCAAGGAGGATGTTTGAGAAATTGTCACTGCTTGCAGAGTCGGCAGGTAGAGGCGCATTCTTTATGCATGGATACTAACAAGAGATTTAGCCATTGGAGAACACATAATCAACAGGGTGTCTTTCTCCAACTCCGAGAGCTTCAATGGGGCATCTATAAACATACTGTAGTAGTTCTGACGCCAAAATCCTCAGGAGGGGGCACTGGGGTAGGAGCGGCAGGTGTCTCGATAAATTCAAAGTCATCGGAGACTTCTGAACCAGATTTTGGCATCTTCACTGCGAGTAATTACTGCTGAAAGGATCAATTGATGGATGCCTCACAGGAAGTCGCATGTTAGAACCTTTCTGTCTCGTCTGTTTAGAGAACGCGGCTGTTGCCGCGCGTTTGGGTAGAAATACCCCTGGGACCACTCCATAAGTAAAGCACTTAGGTAGGTGCTCAACTTTGTTCTACGCTGCTTAAATCTTTTATGACTTGTCAAATTGATCTGTAGTTATGGAAAACACACTGTTATAAAGCGAATGATGTCGTCCAAGAGACCTAGGCTTTCGGCAATCCTATGCAAGATGCATTGAGTGGGCCATGCAAGTCGTTATACAACATTTCCATTTGTTGTCTCATACAATTGCACGTTCAAGAAGACTGGCTCGGCTAAGGGTCGTGGTTGAACGTGGGCAAGCAATAAAATGTAACGAACGTATCACCTGCATGAAGTCGAGAGTCGAATTGATATGGTTATTGCAACGGTGGGCAGGAAATTTGAATTGAACCCAATCTAGGCTTGATGAAGCTTCCCCTATCGTCCTAGGGCATCAGCAAGTTGCTGAACCTGAAGAGGAAACAGAGGAATTCGATCTCCTTGTTACCGCGTAACCCAAACCAGATCAAGCAAAGCAATGTCAGCAGCTATCTTTGGCAGAGCTCATCAGCACGGAAAGTTAATGACAAGGAGGCATCTTAAGGACGTAGAAGCTCTGCATAGCCATGTATCAGACCTGTCACCCATCGAAGCACATCCCCTGATCAAAAACAACCCTCTTAACAACCTTAACAATCTTCAAAACCTCCTCGTCCACAAACTCCGCCTCCGCCTCCCCCAATGCTTTCCGACACGACCTCCCACACCCCCGTGGATTGCCACGATGACTACCAATCTCCCGCGGGCAAACATACACCTTCTCCGTCATCCACCTCGGCCAACACTCCACCCCCACAACATCCGTCCCTAGCATCTCATGAAGCCCCTCCGCGCCATCCTCCACCACCGACACCACGAGCTCGGTTCTCAACGCCTGGTGGTATCGCTTCCCGACGAGCCAGGCCTCTAGCCGGGCGATCTGGAAGTATTGGGCTTGTTGGAGGAGGGCGGTGTAGAGGGCGTAATCGTGGCCGGTGGCGGGGGTGTAGAAGAGGGGGAGGATGCTGGTGAGGAGGTAGCGGAGGGTGTATGAGAAGATGGCGGGGTCGGCGTCGATGAAATAGGAGCCGTCTGGTTGTTTGTCGGCCCATTTTCCCTGTGGTTGCGCGCGGAATCAACGTGCTATTTTTTTGGGAATAGCGGATTGGGAGATCATTTACGGAGAGTAGAGAGGCGAAGACGGGACTCTCTTCCGTCAGGGTGTTGGTTCGGGTGGTGAATCGACGGTCACCTACTTGTAGCGTGACTATGTCGTTCGGGTTGGCTTTTGAAGGGGTGGACGGTGAATTCAAGATCTCTGGAGAGGATGTTTGGATTGGGATTGTGGCCATGGTGGTTGATGACGCGGTTTTCTGACAGCGAATGGCTGGTAGACGGTAGGGATGAGTGGTGAGGCAGTGAGAAATCTTCTTTCAGGGAAGGGGAGTGGGAGTGTGCTTTTGGACCGTGCAGTACATTGCTGAGGAATAGAGGGGTTTGGGGGAAACAGATGTGAGAAAGAAGCAAACAGACCGCATACTTATCAATATCAAAACACACGCTGTATTGTTTGCGATAGATACCAAGCACAAATAACCTGCTTCCTAGACTACAAGTAAAGATATGCACAGGGTACTTGCCTCGCATTATCTCCATTACAGACCAATACCTGTCCTGGTCATCTCCACCAACCACAGTCACCCATTCTCATGCAACTAATCCAGCACCCTTCCGGCCGTAGCAGATGTGCTTCTATCCTTTGTCTGCACCTTCTTCAAGCCGGTGCCTTTCTTGATGTCCCCAAGCAATCCACCCAGACCGGGCTTGGGCGCTCCACTCTGAATTGCACTAGGCATGCCTGGGGGAGGCGGTGGAGGAGCTGGAGGAGCATTCGCCATACCTGGTGGAGGTGGGGGAGGCGGGGCCGGGGGTGCTCCTGATGGTGGCATGGGTGGTGGTGGGGGAGGTGCTGCAGAAAGTGGTTCACCGTCATCGAAGGTTCCCGGCATGGAAAGTGTAGGTGGAGGAGAGAAAGCCGCGCTTGACGTGGAAAGGCCTGGGCTTGTAGGGCTCTCGATCGGCTTCTTGTCGTCCATTGCGGAGAGTGGTCGTGGAGGCGCCATAGTACCAAACAGTATCGATGCAAGTTGCTTTGCACTGCCACCCGTGGGCTTATTGGCATCATCCTCGTCATCTGAGGATGAAGTGGAATCGACAACGGACCATTCATCTTCTTCAGGTCGAACTCGAGAGGGGCGACTGCCTGTTGGGGTTGATGTGAGGGGAGGAGCTTGAGATTTTGCGGACTCTTGCTGCTGGGTAAGGCGATGGAAAGGGTTGGTAGATTCAGCGTTAGTGTTTGGTGAGGTGATAGATGAAGAATTAGCAGCTGGTTCACTGGCTTGATTCATCTTCTTGAAGAATGGATTCTTGCTGTCAGCGTTGTAGGAAACGGAAGAGGGGACTGGAGCCGACTGTAAAGGTAAGGCTGGTGCTGAAGGAGGTGTGAATGCTGGAGCTGGTGGTGGACTCGTTCGAGGTTCGGACGCCGTCGGAGTTGATATGGCTGGAGGAGAGCGCTCTGTTGGCTGGGCGCTCCCGTCTCTGGAAAGCACTTGGCTATTGGTCGGAGTTGTCTCTTGTGGTGTGATCTCCTGAGGACCTTCATCATCAGATGAATCATCGTCTCCAAGGTTCTCCAATTGCAACTGCAATTGTCGCTCCTTTTCCCTTGCTGCCTCGATCTCTGCTCGATGGGCAACGAGCTTGGCTTCTTTCTCCTTTGCTTCCTTCTCCACTGCCTGTTTTCTACGCTTCTCTTCTTGTTTCTTGACTTTGCCTTGCCGGACTTGTTCTTCCAGAGCCTTGAGCCTTGCTTGTGAAGCCTCCCGCTCCTTATCAAGCTCGATTTCTTGGCGCTTAGCTTCATTCCTATTGACGGTCATTGAAACGTTTCGCTAGTACATAGAGTTTATGCGACTTACTCCATACCCCTTCTCTCAGATTCTTGTGCCCGCTGCTGGTCGTGGATTGCCTGTTCCTTGCCTCTCTGTTCAGCTTCTGCCTTCAGTGCATCTTCCTCGTCTTTCCGCTTGGCTTCGGCACGTAGAGCAGAGCTGTCTGCGCGACCCTTACGTACAGGTGGAGGAGGTGGCTTTTTGGAGGATTTGCTGGCGTCTGGGACGGATGGAGTCTCATCGGCTATTCTTCGTTGCCTTTCGTTCTCTCGTTTAGCATCCTCTGCTTCGGCTTGAAGTAACCTATCTTGGCGTTCTCTGGCCTCCCTTTCTTGGCGCTGCTGTGAAGATTCTCCCGTTTTTGAAGGGGGCTTTAGCCCTAGAGCCGCTAAACGCTCGGCCATACGCTGCTCTGCCTGCTGCTTGATGAACGCAGCTCGATCTTCTCCGCTTTTGTATGACGAATAGGTGCCTCCGGTATCTGGAGCTGCTGCTGACCCTGACTTCTCTCGAGATTCGGATTTTCTATCCGTTTTGGTTGACGTGAGGTTGGGCGAACGATCTGAGGGAGAGGCAACTCTCGGCTTGTCGTCTACTCGCCCTTTACTAATATCTTGGCTCTGGACCTTGCTGACTCTGCTACTTCTTTGTAGGTCAAAAATGAAGTCTCTGACTTCATCCTCAACGCCAAGGCCGTCCTCCCACCTTCGCCTTTCATGTTCGCTCGTCGGATCATCGCTACCCTGCGCCAGCGTGTCTTCAAGAGCACGTGAAAAGTCTCGAACGCTGTCTTCAACGTCCTTGATCATGCGCTCATTGGTTTCCCGCTCGGACTTTGTCCTCGAATTTTCCTCCTCCAAACGTCTTGCCGCCGCTTCACTATCATCCGAACTCGCCGGTGCACCTTTGCCTGTCAAGGCCGCCGAACGCTGCTGCATCATAGCCTTAGCCCGAGCCTTGAGCCTGTCTCCTTCGGTAATAGAGCCACCAGGTCCAGTGCCAATAATGCTTGCCGCAATCCCGGGATGGGCCTTTGCATCCTTTAGACGGAACAACTCAAGCTTCGTATCTGCAATACTACGCTCTGTCTTTCGAACTTGAGACGCTAAGTCGGGGAGGCGATCTGTCAACCTTTGCAATTGACGCTTCAGAGCTCTACGTTCGGCACTGGAGTCAACGTCCCGTAGCGCCGATTTTGGATGACTGTCGATGTCCTCTTGAATTTTGCGAATACGTCTATAGAGATCCTCAGCTTCCCTACGATCCCTACGATCAAGAGCATCGTCCTCTTCTGCGGCATTTTCGTCCTTAAAATCCATTGCGTCAAGCAGAACTTCCTTCTCCCGGATCTTCTTGCGTATCTGGTCGATGGAGAGCTCATCAGTGGATCTTTCGGATGATGGCGAAGTCGATTGAGTAGGCGAAGGAGTTCGACCATCTCCGCCTACTCGGCGACGTGCGCTAGACCTATATCCGATGTCATCGTCGTTGTTTCTAAAGATTGTGGCGTCTTTGCGTCCAGGGCTTATGCCATTAGAGTCTGTACGGAAAGAATGATTCTTCAGATAGCTCACACCCGTCTTTTGCGGCTGTAGAAATGATCCTGAGCTTTTCCTCTGCTGGGCATCTTGCGAGAGTAAAGATTTGACGGTATCAATCGAGTTTGAGAAGTTCCGCGTCGACGGAGGTACCAGTTCTGGAGGCAATTGGTTGGGCACGGGATAGCCGTTCAGCTTTCTATAGATGAGATGCATAGCCACAGCAAATTCATCCATATCCAACCTACCTTTGTTTCCTGGATCGGAAAGGGTCCAGATCTTCTCCAGGTCGGACTGTGGCAAACCACTTTGTCCCATAACCTCGATGGCGACATCACCTCCAAGGAAGCCCTTATTGAATCCATCCCAGGCCTTGAACAACCCATCATAGATTTTCTTTTCATCCTTGGTAACAGCCCATGGTACCGTAGCAGTTCCTGACAGGCCGGTTGTTGTGTAACCTCCTTCCCGTCCAGATTGGGGCATCATCCGCTGTTGAAGAGCATCGATGTTTGGCAGGCCCGATGCTGGTGTATTCGCAAGGCCCCACTGTCCTGGGTGACCGGTAGGCTGTTCGTTCAAAGGCATGTGAGGCGGGTTGCCAGTCTGTGGTAGGGATAAGGTTGACCCATATCCTGTTGGCATGGAAGGCATAGGCGGCCTGGCTCCTTGAAAGCCAGTCGCTTGCGGATTCTGCTGGAAATTCATTTGCGGCTGTTGCTGGAGCCCCGTAGGCTGTGCAGCATAACCCGGCTGTTGGTTTCCAAAGCCCGTTGGCTGCGGAGGAATGTACTGTGCTGCAAATCCCGTTGGCTGAGACGTGATTTGTGACAGCAGCTGGCTGTTCGAAGCTTGAGGCTGCGGTTGCTGGATACCTGGCGCTGATGATTGAGTGGTAGGAGCACTGAAACTCGGCGCATTACTTCGTGGGGCTTGTGTAGGTCGATCGTCAGGTACCCCGAAAGATATAATGTCTACCATACTCGAGACCTCATTCTGCATCCTCTCTGGCAATGTTGATGGTAGATCTTTCCCCACAAGTTTCAGATTGCAAAGGTACATAGCTAAGGCAAATTCTGGAAAAAGAAGCTGTCCGGACTTGGTTGTATCCGATAGAGTCCTAGCTTGCATTAGCGAAACATTATTGCACGATACCCATGGTGGCGTACCATATCCTCATCAGATCCGACCCCGGAAGCTTTGACCGTACAAGCAAGTCTTTCACTTTCTCACCTGGTCCACATAAGCACCTAACCACGGTATCTCTCAAAGATCCCTACCGTCCAAAGCTTGCCCATCTCCTACAGCTGACTTGAAAAGTTGTTCGAATTTGGCCTGGTCTGTAGCCGTCAAGAACGATAACCTGATTTTTGGTATTTTAGCACCTGATGCCAATGGCTGGGGTACTGTGGATGGTAGTGCAGTCGTGGACGAAAACGACGCAGCTATTTGAGACGAAGTTTGACCGGTTTTCTGGGGAGCGACGGCTTGTTGAGAGGGTGCTCCAGTCTGAGATGGCTGATACTGAGGTGCATGGTTTTGGGGTGGCTGCTGGTTCTGAGATGAGTATCCTGTGTACTGAGGCTGCTGTTGTGAAGCTTGGAACCCAGCCTGCTGCCCTTGACCCGCATAGCCTGTATACTGTTGTTGAAGTGGAACACCCTGGAACCCGGTGACTTGGGGCTGGCCTGTTTGCGAAAAGGAGGATTGCCCATACTGAATGGGGCCTGGACGGGCGCTGTTAGCTCCACCCAGGTAGGAACTCGAGCTCGAATACATGGAATGCGCGCTCGAGGCAGGTGAGGAATGGGAATGAAGGCTTGATAGTAGGTGGTGTTTAGGCTGACGATATTTAGAGATAGGTGCTTTCCGAGGCTGCACTAGTAATTATGTTATAGGGCTGAATTATTATATCCAGCACTAGTCGCCAAGTGAATCAGTTTCAGTCTATCTAGAGAAAACAACCGTTGCCCCTCGCTCAAGATATGGTAACTTTTTGAACGACATCAATACCTTTCTATAATGAAGATCGAAGCTTTATACGCATCGATGGTCTCTGCCTTTTCCCCAGCTGCAAGTCGCCATTCCGCCAACAACACCTTAGCAAATGCACCGTGCCCAGAAGACCAATCTCAACTCCAGGGAATCAGCTGAAACATTCGTAGGCCACGGGCTCCCTGCATCATCTTTCGCCGGTTTTGTCTCTTTCGGCTTTCTTCTCATCTATCTTGCCTCCATCTCCAACCATCTTCCTCAATTCCCATTCCTTCGTGAATTCGCGGCTTAGTATGCTAAGATCGCTGACCAGGTCTTTGCAAGATTGCATGAGAGCGCCACGAGGAGTGAGTGTACCATCAGTCTGGATGCGGAGAATGAATTGACTATAGGGACGGTCAATATCAGTGCAAAGGTCTCCCAGTGAGGATCGCTTAGATTATTTGACCCACCTAACGAGCGGATGAGGTAATTTATAACCGGCGAACGTGACGTGAGGTGACTGCAGTAATCGCGAGCGCAGCATGTTGCCGAGAGTGTGGTCTTCTTTGTTGAAGGTAAATATCGACGATGAGGGTATGCCTGAAGGGTTATCACACGTTAGCCGCCTATAGTGTGCTACACTGGACATGGACATAGTTGCATCTGAGGCTCGTAATCGGCACGTCTCTCTGTCAGGATCAAGTGCTGACTTACGAGTATCTGCCTCCTCCGTGACTTTCTTCTCGCCATCTCCAAGCAGAAAGAGCTCGAATCTATCAGCAGTGTTATCTTCTGCTCGCGAACCCCCCCGTCTCCCCATGCCTAGAGAGTTTATGTCCATGCTGGCTCTATTGCCTGAAGCCTTTGACATATGAGAGGTATTTGAGGTATAAGTTGACTGGCTCAAATCCCTCGGAGGTGCACGAGGAGTGTCCTCTCCAATGGGAGCAATGAGACTGACTGGCGACGATGGGCTGAAATTACCGCTAAAGGCACTGTACGAATGCAAACGAGGCTTACGAGGTGACATCGTGATACTCGTGGGCTGATTGATGTGCTTGAGATGAAGGTGAGGGAAGATGAAATCTCACTTGAGTACAAGGGTGAAGTAAATCAAGAAGAGATTGAGCGTTGATTCTCAGACCAAGTGTTGACCACCAAGTCCGGGCATGATTCATGCCACGCCTGAAAAGCAAAGCGGCTTTCTGTGGCATAGTACTGGGGGATCTTTTGGTCTTAGACATCCTCATATCGTTTTACGGGAGTAGAAGCCTCTTTTGGTTATGTGGACACAAAAGGTTGAAAGAGGTAAAATGGGGTTCAGATCGACGGCATAAGAAGCTCACTCAGGACTGACCTGTCTGGAGCGTTCGCCATTGATGCTGTAATTTTACCCTTAGGTACTACATAGGCCCTCTCACTGCTATACAGCCCAAAAAATAGATTACATATATATTTGAAGTGCTAAATGATGTAATGCCGGCTATCTCAGATTTAAGTGTGATTTGCTGTAGTTGAGATTCATGAGATTTCGACCCCAACGAATATGATACATGCACCAAGACTATTTAGCGTGTGCAGTTCCAATGCGATTGGCCTGCTGTAAGACCCTAACCCCGACCCCGCGCCAAACCTGCTTAATTTTATTAGTAAAACCCTATTAAATCTAAGTAACTCTTATACTACTACTATTTATTATTATTATAATTATTATAAAGACTAAAATACGGCCTAATTAGATAATTATAATACTATTAATATTTATCCTTTAATATCTTATTATCTAATTAGCGTAGTAGCTCTAAGTCTACCTCCCTACCTCCCTTCCTACCTACCTTGTCACCCTTATTACGGTAGAGCTATACTATTATTTAGAAAAGACTCCTTAATTTATAAGTATACCTATCTTTTATTTAAATTATATTAGCGCCTTAAAGTAGTTACGAGAGATATTTATATATATAAAGTGATAGGCTTCTAATAGGAAAGGAATCTTTATATATATAAGTAGATAATAGTCCCTTATTATTTATACTATCTAGGCCGGAGTTACTTAATAACGCCTACTACTCTTAATACTCTACTTAATTATTAGTATTAGAAATTATAGCTATTTTAGGAAGAATTAGCCTATTACTTAATAGAGGAATAGGATATATCTATTTACTAATCTACTATCTTATAAGCTTTAAAAGATACTAAGATATCTTATAAGACTAGTTAATATATAGGCCCTTAGAGTTAAGAGCTTTAAGTCGCCTATTAAGTATTTACTAGTAAGGTAAAAGTAGAATAGCTTATCTTTATTAATAAGTCCTTATTTAAGCTCTAGATAATATAGCGATTTATAGTATATATACTTATAAGTAATCCTACTCGCTATTATAATAATATAAGATAAGGTAATATATATAGTATTCTACCTATATATATTACTAAGGGTTACCTTTTATATACTAGTATTAAGAAGGGCTAGTATTTAAAAGAGGAGATTATTAACTAGCTAATTAATAAGCTACTACTATTATATAATAAGTATCCTTAGGAGTAAAGTATTATTATCCTAGATAATATTTATATTTATATTAACGCTTAAATTATTAAGGCTATTAAATAAAAGGGCTATCTTATTAAGTACTTACCTCCTTACTTACTAGATTATAAATCTATTAAGCTTGTATTTAATATACTTAAGGCCTAGATAAGATATTATTTTAAGAGCTTTTACCCTATCTTTTAGAATAACTTTAAGGGCTTCTTAAGGTATACTATTAAGTATAGTAGATATAATAGATTTATAAAGGAGTACTTTAAATATAATAATACTAAGTATATATTTAATAATAAGGTAGAAGTATTTAAATAAAAAATAGCTTAATAGTAGAGATCTTAATTTTATTATTTATATTAATAGATAGCTAAAGATATTATACTTCTTAAAAACCTCCTCCTAGCTATTTACCTACTTAATATCTACCTCTTTACTATTAACCTCCTCTTATACTAGCTAGCCTATAGGCGTACTAATACTCCTCCTTTTAAAGCTTCTTAAACTAACTTAGTTCGCGTTTTAACTTTTAAATAATACCGTTAGGAAGCCTAGTAGTAATAGATCTAGTATAGATATATAATAAGGTATCCTTTATACTCTTAATATTATTAATACTCTAACCTTTATAAGTAATCTTAGCCTAAATTTAATAGTATTATAACTTTTAGTCCTAATAATTAGTCCTATCCTTCTTCTATTATTAGAATACTTCTAGAATATTATTATCCTTATTTAGTTTATTAATAGGACTAGAATATACGTAAGGGTCTTAAGCTCTTACCGCGGATAGAGTAGGTTATAACTATTAATTAAGCGTAGGCGAGTAAGAATAGTTATATAATAAAGGCTAATATAAGGAAGGATATAATAGTAGATATAAGTATATTAAAGGAGGAGGAAGCTATAGCTATATAAATACTTAGTATATAAACTACTAATAACCCTTACTTATTATAAACTTTATACTCTTAATAGTATTAAACTCTATCTACTAGGCTATTATCTCTTTTATCTACTCTATTACTAATTTCTTCTTACTAGGCTTCTTATCTCTCCCCCTTTTAGCCTTAATTAAGTAGTAATTTAACGACAAGATATAGTAGTTTATATTTAATAGTCTTACTAAAGGTAATTATACTCGCCTACCTCTTATACTATATAGTATTTAACTAGTAATATTTACTATTATTATTAATCTAGTAATAGCTCTTATAACTATAAGTTATATCGTAGTACTTCTACCTTATAATAAGCTTCTTACTATTATCGCTAAGGGACTTATTATAATTATAAATAATAGTATAAGCTTATTTTAGATTATTAGTCCTAGTATACTAATAAGATAGTAACTAAGTAGGGCTATTAACCTCCTAAATACTCCTTATTAAACTAGCTTAGCTAGTAATTATAAGAGATATATCTAGAATATAATTATAATACTTCTTTTATTACTTAATAGTTATAATCTTAATACGCGACTCCTATTTATTAATAGTTAAGTCTTTTAAGTTAAATTACTAATAAGTTACTTTAGAGTATACTAATTTAACCTAGCCTAAAATATTAGCTATTTTAATAACACCTTTATTAGCTATTACCTTATTAATCTTAATATTTAATAGATAGCTATTAAAGTTTCCTTTCTTAAATAACCTACTAATCTTATTAGCCTATATATATTAGATATATAAACTAGACTCTACCCTTAGATAAGTATTAATAGAATAGTTATAAGGTCTATTCTTCTACTCTTTATCCCTCTTTATTACCTTAAGGGTTTTAGGTAAGTATAACTTACGGATAAAATTAGTCTTATTAAAGAGCTCCTTAGTTATTATCCTTACCCGCCGCTCTTTATATTTATCCTTATTAGCCTAATAACGCTATATCTCTTTTTTAAGCTTAAGAAGCTCCTTTTTATAACGTAGTTAGGTTAATTTAGCCTCTATTTTGATAATATATTATTCCTCCTCTTTATAATAATAAGCCTCCTCTTTATAATAATAAGCCTCCTCTTTTTATACCTATTTTATAATTACCTACTCCTCTTACTCCGCCTTCTTTTAGGCCTAAATATAAGCTCGCTCTTTAACCTTCTTCTACTTCTTAATCTCCTTCTTACTAGTAGTAGCGGCGGCGATAGTATTACCCTATTTATTAGCGAAGGTAACGTGGCGAGAGGTACTAGTAGTAGGGGCCACCTAGCGAGTACTTTAAGGTATTAGAAATACTAATAACTAAGTATATAGGCTATATAAGAGCCTTAGGCGATAGCGAGGGTTTTAAGTAACGTTATAATAAAAATATAGTACTAATATAAGAGTTACTTAGATTTAGTAGGGTTTTACTAATAAAATTGAGTAGGTTTAGCGCGGGGTCGGGGTCAGGGTCTTATAGCAGGCCAATCGCATTGGAACTGTACACGCTAAATGCGCTTTAGAGACTAGTTTCATGATCACCCTGAAGCCTCAAGCCTCAAGCCCTCAAGAAACCACCGACTACTGGACATTCATTTGTGCTTTAGGCACATGATCTTGGGTGATGCAATTACAATATATCTGGAGCTTAATATAAAGAAGTCAATGACACTAAGAAGATGCCTCCTTCCCTGAGCTCAGCATACTCATGGACTTGCTCTCCACTAATCGCCAGTGCTCCCATGCGGTTGATAGCATTAGCACCTCTTGCTGTGGCCGTCTCCCGGGCTGGTGGGCTAGGCTTTGTGGCTGCGGGTACCGATGTTCAGGATCTGAAGAATGAGCTTCAACAAGTATCCGATATGTTGGACCAGTCGCCAATCGACGGTGCCCAGACGGATGTATTGCCAATTGGTGTAGGCTTTATCAATTGGGGCGTAAAGCTTCAAACCGTCATGGAGGCCTTCGATGACCATTTGCCAGCTGCAGCTTGGCTTTTTGCACCTGAAGAAAACGAAGATCTTGTGGAATGGACGCAAATGATCAGGGCAAGGAGTAGAGGAAGGACGAAAATATGGATACAGATTGGTAGCGTCTCAGATGCTTTGCAAGTGGCCAGGCTTTGCCATCCAGATGTTCTCGTCATCCAAGGTGCTGATGCTGGAGGGCACGGGCTGGCACAGGGTGCTGGTATTATCAGCTTACTGCCAGAGGTCGCAGATGCTTTAAATGATGGAGGGTTTGGAGATATCTTCTTGGTAGCAGCAGGGGGTGTCGTTGAAGGTAGAGGAACAGCTGCCTGCCTGGCATTGGGAGCAGATGGGGTGGTGATGGGCACGCGCTTCTTGGCCAGTTGTGAGGCCAACATTGCAGAGGGGTACCAAAGTGATGTTCTTAGGGCGAGTGATGGGGGTCTGAATACTGTCAGGACGAGTGTGTACGATCAATTAAGGGGCATTACGGGCTGGCCTAGTAGATTCAATGGAAGGGGTATAATCAATCAAAGTTTTCTGGATGCCCAAAATGGGGAGTCCTATGATGAGAACAAGCGGCTATATGAATCGGCTCTGCGAAAGGGTGATCAGGGTTGGGGCAAGTATGGAAGGTTGACTGCCTATGCAGGAGCTGGAGTTGGTTTAGTCAAGGCAGTCAAACCTGCCCCAAGCATCGTCTACGAAGTCAGACGAGATGCAGCAAAGGTCCTGTCAAGAATCTCGAGGGTCTCCTCGAAGCTATAGTGGTGCGTTCATTCTGATCGTATCTAATCAGGTCCTTCGCTGAGTGACTGTAGGACATTTAGGGCCCAGAGCTTTGATGCACAAGTCTGGTGTCATGCACAGCTGCCCTGTTCATATCCAATGGTCGTGAAGAGAGCTGCGAATCAGATGATTCTGATAGCAATGCTCTTCTCCCGCTCCGAAGCTTACTTCTAGCTGGCCTATAGGTCCTTGATGCTCGAGGAGACCCGCTCAGAAGTTTCACTTGCCAAATTCCCAGGAATCATGCTGAAGCTCCTTCAGGTCCTTCTCCACCCGGAATCAACTAAGAAAACGTCAAGCCATGAAAAAAAAAGTTAAAGGCCTAGACCTGTCATTATTACCATGCAGATATTGTTTCCATTCAACAGAATCTTTGGCAGATTCGTATTATTTCCACTGTAGTCGCTAGGGAGACTGTCAGCATAAGTATCGACACTAAGAGACTGGTTAAACTAGGATGAGCATACAATTCTGTCACGTCCTCCAGAACCATGTCTTCGTTGCCAATTAGAAGTGATCTAAGATTGGCAGGAATGGCTTACTTACTGACATAATCATCAAAGCCAAGCAGCGTGCCCGCAAACTCTGACTACTGTCAGTACTGCATGGAGGAATGTGTTGGCTTCAAGAGCGTTTGCCTTTATCTCCCTTCATCACTACCCATATCCTTGAGCCAACGCATTTGTCTATCAGCTCTGTTGTCTGGCGTCAGGAATGGCCATGGAAAAGGGTTTTGATGGGCAAATACCAAGCGGTAACAATTGAGACGCCATCGCTGAGACTTGGTTTCATCGATCGAGCGTCGAAGGTGTGTTCTCACGGTGAAAGTAGTTCGATTTGCCCAAGCAATCTCATGATTTGATAATGCTACTGCGAACCAACTCTAGCGCCAAAGCACGGACACTAAACTCTAGTGCCCGAGCGCCCGAGTATCATGCCGTGCATGCTCAAGCGAGCCAGGCGGTCCTCCTCCAATCCATTCGAACACTGTCGTCGATGGTGACACAATTGCTGGTCGCATTCCTTGGCCTAATGGATTGGGACAAGCACCGATGGGACATAGAGTCCCATGGGCCAGCGTGATGGAGCTCGATGTTTGTCAGTCATGGTCCCTGAAAGACAGATTGCCTTGAACTGGATCCGACGCACTTCTATTGTTGCAGGTAGCACGCGAGGAATGTCTACAGGCGCTGCGCAGATAGATGGCAAGATTCTCCAAGGCTCGAAACCCCTTTCTGACTCCAATCGCACTTGGAAGTCCTCGCAGAGTATTACTTTCACATCACCCAAGAACACGACTTGGGGGCCCCAGCATGGTCTCCGTTTCTCCAGCTCTAGCATCCCATCAATCGATCCCCGTATGCCAGTACTAGATAATGCAGCAAGGCATTCGATCGGCAACGGGACGACTTTCGTGCCGACACCGTCCAAAGACACCATCGACCAGGTCACGCTCTTGCAAAGTCCTGCATATCCTGAATTGTCCTCGTCCAGGTCGTCGCCCGGCCTCTCCACGCACAATGAACCGTTTTATCCTCTTCTTGATATAGCTTCACTAGCTCAAGCAGTACCAACATCTGGTTCAGAAGGTCAAAGTCAATCCCCCACAGAAAACGACGAGCCCGGTACACCAGCAGCTTCAAATGACGAACCCTTTCGCAGTCCGCTTGGTTTCCACATCCCGAAGGCAATATTGCAGAATGCAATGAACGCTACCCCTCCCAGCCCTTCCGCCTATTGGCAGCACACGCTTTATCGAGGACCTGGTAGTGATAAAGAGACCGTGAAAGTACATTATTGCAAGAACAAGGAGAACACGGAGACCATAGCACAGTTGTTCCTCGAGGAAGAAGTGATAGGCTTTGATCTTGAGTGGAAAATCAATCCAAAAGACGACAGCATAAAGAAAAATGTAGCTTTAGTCCAAGTAGCTAGTGAGCGGCGGGTTGCGCTCTTTCACCTGGCACGATTCCCCAACGCTCAGGCTGAAGAAGACTTTATTACGCCTTCATTTAGAAAACTCATGGAATCGCCAGAAATCACAAAGGTTGGCGTCAACGTCAAAGGCGATTCCACCCGGCTGAGGAATTTTTTGCACATCGAGTGTCAAGGGCTTTTCGAGCTAAGTCATTTACATAAGTTGGTCAAATTCTCAAGCGGGGACGTCAAGAACATCAACAAGAAATTAGTGTCCCTTGCGAGCCAAGTCCAAGAGCACCTTCAGCTGCCCTTATGGAAGGGCGAGGTACGTTCTAGTGATTGGAGCCAGGAACTGAGCTATCGACAGACACAATATGCTGCCTCCGACTCGTATGCGGGATTTCAACTCTTCCATATGCTCGAAAACAAGCGAAAAGCTATGAATCCTATACCTCCGCGCCCTGCACACGCAGAGTTGAATCTTCCTATTCGACAGGCGAACGGTCAAGATGTAGCATTGGTTGATGAAACAGCTGAGACTCATGAAGACTCTGATGAGGACTCTGACCAATGTTGCGAATTTTCGGTCGAAGATTTGACAAGCGATATTGATACCCTCAATTTAGGTGATCCCCCCGTTTCCGATTCAGAGGCCTCATTGGTTCCGAATGCACCGCCCGTAGCACCGTCCAGGGTCCGATCGGCAGGCGAAGCATCTGGCGAAAAGCCGGTCAGCCTTCCACCTTCTCGTGAACTGGACTCCGCCATAGCTTGGGTTGAGGGATACTGCCAAAATACCAAACCCTCCGCCAAACCTGCAGAATTACGCGCATATGCTCTCTGGCAAGAACAAGGCTTCGACATCCCCACCGTAGCAAAGTTATTACGAGTTCCACCATTGCAAAACACCACCGTAGTAAATTACATCGGCAAGGCCATCTCAAACGAGATGCTGCCCTATCAGTGCGCGAGAGTCGCTGAATTGGAACAGTATGCTGGCCCCTACGGACTCCCAGTCGCTTTTCGGAATTTTCCTAAGAGGATGCGAGGGGAAGACGGCAGGTGAAATGATAATGGCTCAGAAAAGGTATGTAAAACACGGGATGTCAAGAGTGAGCGAAACCAATGGGTATCTACTCAAAGACGTGCAAAATAAGGCGAAGGGAGACGCTCTTAGTTGTGGCCTGTAACATCCAATTGCTCGATTACCACGCCAGGAGTTATCCCGGACTTTTCCCACGGCTAGGCATGTAAAATGGAGTTGAGCATCGCCTCAATGGATTCAAACGTCTGCGTTTACAGCATTGAACAGAATTATTAGAAGGAGAGCGGGTGTCCGGCTCCTAGATATCGTTTAACCTCTCATCCATGAGATATGGCATATCAAAACATGTTCACCTTAGAGGGAATCCAAGTGGCAGACACGCCGCAAACTCACCCTCGGTGCAAGTGATATATGTGTGCAGATGCCGAGCTATTTTCCCTTCCTTGGTTGCATTTTCCTTACAGGTAGGAACATCTTGTCCGGCCAAAGCAGGTTGTTGTTCCTTTTTGCACCTTTACTAGGGACGTGAACGGCCCACGTGTCCCTCACTCTTCCTTGGTACCGATGGCCCAAAATGAATCATTCGAGTGCATCTTCCCAATCTTCTTGTTAGTCCTGCAGCCAACGATGTAATCTCAGCGTTATTCTAGAGGAAATAATCCTGATGTGTGGCTCCTGTCGTGTCATCTCTTGTTCCATCCACAGATAAACATGACTGAAGCAACGGAAGCAAACTCTCTTGACAAAGAACAAATCGCCTACCTGATTTACACTCACGCCAAGAGACGCATGTGAGCCTTACATATACATTCAAACAATACTCCTAACTATCTGAGCGGAAGACCACCTAAGGACCAAGTAATAATACCCAGCTCCGTTGAACCCCCCATCTTCATTACCCACACACATCCCGCGCGATCCATCAATACAGCTACAAACATGAACCATCATCTGCCTCCTCCATAGCCTCCACGCTCATCATTCCCAACCTCCTTCCATACGTCATCAACATCATCTATTTGATTCAAAGAAAAGAAAAGAAAAGAAAAGAAAAGAGCGAAGGGCATACATACCATACCACTGACTGCTTTCTACATTCATCCAACGACCCAACGACCCAATAGTATGACTTGATTACGCACAAAGCCTCACCCGCTACTCCTTCCGTGAACGCTCCCACTCTTCATACACTTCATACACTTCCGTACACTCCACTCATTCATTCATCTATTTATCTATCTCCCTTGGTGCTTTCTTTGCCAATTGAATCAAACGAGAAAAGTAACGCAGCAGCGGTGGATGGGATGCATGATATGGGGCGCAAGAGGAGTGGTGTGGTGTGGATGTATTATCTAATGACTAGTGAGAGATTATTCGTTGTAGCGGCAGATAGCATTCGGTGGATTATGTGACGTTTGTTGAGATGGGGGGTATTGGGGAGGGGCGTCGACTGGTTAGTTAGTTGAACGGTGTTTTTGTTGATGGATGTTTCTGAAAAGTGGCACACCTTTTCATGTTCGCTGGTCGGACGGGAAGGGTTCTTGGTAGAGCTAAGGTGGTTCCGCTTCACGATCTAGATTGGGTAGAGGAATGAGAAAGGGGTTGCAAGGCGTGGTGAAGGGAGGGATGGATGGGAAAGTCTGGAGATGAAGCATTCTCTATTATCTATCGGTCTAAAGATGTTGATCTTACAAAAGTACTTTTATACACTATCATGGGTATCTCTCCAGCATTGTCACATTCAGAGTTCCAAAACACCATCCAATCCCTTGAAATTGTGTCGTACGCCCAGTGCACAAACACCGTTTGGTAATCCCACAGTCCCACCCGCCATCACTCCGCTTGCTGCTGCATGTGTGACGGTAGGTTATATCCCGCATAGTCCAAATGTACAAACGCCCGGTCCACACTCGGCACCGACTCCAAGACATACTGCAAGCTCTCGCCCAGGTCGTGGCTATCCCTAAGCGTCATGCCTTCGTCCAGTACGACGTCGACTTCGACGTTCAACTTGTCGCCCGCATGATATGCCTGCAGGCCTTGTATCGACTTGATCGTCTTGGCGAAGCGCATGGTAAGATACAAAAGGATGTTGCGGTCAGCGGCGGGAGCGGCAGCACCGGTGAGATGTTGGATGTGCGTGTTGGACGTGCGTGACCAGTTGACGATCACGTACAGAGAGAGTAGAAGACCACCCAGGGCGTCCAACCACCACAGGGAAGCGTAGTAGCCTACGAGGGGGAAAATGATGGAGAAGATGTTGAAGACGACGTCTGTCATTGCGTCCTGGGCTAGCGCTTGGACAGAGCTGTTCTTGATGAGTCTACACCAGAACCAGCAGCCTAATTTTAGGAAAACTGTTGTAGCCATAATCACTATAGCTGGTATGCCAAGTTGGACAATGGTGTGGTCCGGCCCTGTGAGACGATTAAAGCATTGAAGCAGGACTTGGAAAAAGGATGTTATCATGATGACTGAGAAAACTAAAACGCCCAGCGGCTCCAAGCGACGACGTCCCACGGGGTAACTGTGCTGGTCTTGCCTTGATATCAACTTCGTAGTAACCCAGACTATAGCCGTGGAGAGGAAATCGAGAGCGGCGTCAACGAGGGAGGCTAGCACCGAGAGAGAGGAAGTAAGGACTATGACAGCGATTTTTCCGGCGAGAAGTACGGCGTTTGCAGCGAGATTCACGTAGATAGCGACAGTGACCACTTTGCTACCGCTTTGGGCGTCATCGTCTTCGCCATACTGAAGCTCATACGCCTTGGGCCCATCTCCTATATCTTCACCTAATAGTGGTGTATTCTCATCAGGAAGCTTGTAGAGCGCTTTCGGTGTGCGCTTGAGCTTCACCTTGCCTTGATCCGCATGGCCGTTCGCTGTGGGCTTGCTGTCAATAGTGGGATGGCGTTCGTCCTCGAGCGAAGAGTTTGAAGATTGCTCCTCCGTTATAGTATTCGGGATGCTCATATGTCCGTTGCCATCATGACCATGATTGTACTCTTGGATCAGACTGTGTGGCAGTGATGAGTCAAGAAGCCGGTCGATGTAGAGATAGGAGGATATGAGATGGTTGTTGCGTTCGTAATATCGACGCACAGGCTTCTTCATCGTCTTCAACTCTTCATCACTTTTGTAGTACTGCTCCCACCGGTACCTGGGATTGCTGTTCCCAATCAAACGCATACTTCTCATCTGGGGCGTCATCAAAACCTCCCCACCATCACCGATAGCGCTCATCCTCCTTCCTCCTCTGCCCAACCAGCTCTTTGCAGGACTGGGACCCCCATGGCCAGTACCACCTCCATCAGCATCCGCCTCGTTGTCATGGTCCTCGTCTCCATTCGTCTCTGGCGTCTCGGATCTTCTATGAAGGGCTTGGGTTCTTAATTCTTTGATATTGGCCGAAGACCTGCTTTGAATGAGTGACGGGAGTGCTTGGCCGCGAGTAGAGAAGGTGCTGTCCGAGTCGGAGAGGGGAAGGAAGCCTCGTAGAGAACCAATGCGATAAGATTTTGGTCGTGGTGGGGAATCGTCCGCCATGGTGGGGGATTTCCTAGTATCTCAGATGCGAATGGGGAGGTTCAGCATTAGTCTTAGATCTCAATTGTATGAGCGAGGTCATGTAAGCAGCGTAACCTTGGGAATTAGAGGAAGATCTCCCAAATGGTAGGAGATGCCGCACAAACGGAGCACGTAGCTATCAATTCCCAACCGGAGCTGTATCCGAGCTAGCTTTTAGCGTGTGCAAAACCATTGTACCTGTAAACCTTTTTAGTCATGTCAGTTCATGATAATGACTTACTGCATTGTTCTATAGCGACGAAATATCTTTCTAGTCATACGGTTGAGATCAATAATAAAGATTGAAGATCTGTCAGATTTGCAACTTCTATGCAAATAACGTTAGTGCTAAGGAAGTGAGAGTCTTGGGGTGAGAAGCAATGACCAGACTTCTTTTGGCACGGTGATTCTAGACACGTCGTACATATCATATTCGCATAGCTTGAGTATTAAACAAGTCCATTTGAGCCATCGTCAATATCTTTCTGCGTGTATGATCATCAAAACAAAACACCACCTGGATATCGAACGCCACCCAATGCAACCACTTTGTACAAGCTCCGTATCTTAACCCTCTTTACCCCAGCCTGCCACCTCCACAATCACGTTCCCGATCGTAGTAAGCACCCAGAGTGTTATGAGTCCCCATCCCACTTTCCGATCCATCCGCCACCCTCTCAAAGGGACAACGATCAACAGCCCTGCCAAGGTCACGAGAAGAGTGATTCCACTGATCAATAACGTCTCTCCAACCTCGATCTGATAAGGCTTATACCGCACCGGTATCCCTGGATGCTTCTCATGCCTCCTTTCGCCATTTGAGATGGTCATGTATAGCCCACCAAGACCAATGCCCAGAAGTATGTTCAGCATCGGCCCACCGAAGCACGCAGATAGAGCCATCACTGGATAGCCTAGGCGCGCGACTGTGATATCAGCGACAAGATCGCCCAAAGAGTTTCCGACCGCAAAGATGGTGAGACCCAGTATAGCATCGCTGATTCCAAGAATGACGCCGAGGGCTTTGAGGACGCCAACGACTTCATTGGCGATTGTGGAAATCCACGCAATGGAGACAATAAAGCCTAGGAAGCAGAAAAGGTAGTGGTATTTGGGAGCGTGAGAAGGCGTGGTAGTCAAGACGAGAATGGCAAAGGCCAGGAGCGAACCGACGAGGGAGTATAAACATGGGAGGAGCAGATTGTGAGTAGAAAGACGGTCATCAGTGTTGGCCCAGAGAAGGACGACGATAAAGAAGGGTGCGGTGAAGATTTGGGTCGCTACAAGCCATCGATTCCACTCTTTAGGGGACGAAGGCAGTCCGCCTGAGTCTGGAGTCTGCTGCGCATGATTTATGGATTGGCGGCGTGGAGGTTGCAAAGGCCTTGGAGGTGCGAGGAAAGGCTTACTGGGGATATCACCCTCGGGTCCAGATACGTTAATGGCTGGTGAGCCAATGCCATGAGTCCCATGCTTTCGAAGGTTCCGTGGTTCTGGCGGATCCTGGCTCTCACTAGTGTGAAGTATGGGACTATCCTGGGGGAGAACGACCAAAGTAGATTCTCTGCGGCGTCCAGTGTGCTCGGGAGACCTTGAATCTGGGTCTGGCGTTACAATGGTTGGAACACCCTCCTCGTCCTCGTTCTTGTCGGCTTCCACAATGGGCAGTGTAATTGTGAGGAGAAAGACGCTTGGTGCAGCAACAAAGCCCAACATCTTCTCCCACATGTTCTTGTCCTTCCATGAGTACAGAGTCGGGAAAAGAGTAGAAACGAGGATCTGTGGTGTAGGGAGGATTTTGTAAGGCCACCATCGCAATGGCTTCTCATCAGGTTGCTGGTAGAGGTTTTGGTAATACGTGGAATCTGATCCCATACTGGATGGAGGTAATCGTAGGCTTGGTGTACGTGAAGGACGGGTAGGAACGAAGTCTGGATCATCATGATACACTGGAAATGGTGACTGGCCACTTGATCTGCTCGAAGCTCTTGATCTTTGGGGTGTCGTAGCGCGTGGTATCTGAATTTTGGGCACCCGTGGTTTGCCGGTCATCGTTGGCGTATCGACGGGTAAACGGTCTTTTGCGCCTGTGTCATCATCGCTGGCGTGCTGAGGCTCCGAGATCCTCAATATTCCATCTTCGGGCGGAGACAGCAGTTCGTCAGGTCGTCCATGTTGCAAGGGGGACATGGGCGCTGGGCTCATAGATAGATAGCCGAACTCATCGGCTGGGGATGACATGGCCAGGTTCGGTGGAGGGGGGCTAGGTGACCTATTTCTTTGTCTATTATCTACTGCATCTTCTGGTGTCAAAAGTCCTCCACGCTTTGGAGGTAATCCACCCAAAAGGTCTATCCGTGGCCGTTCTAGCGCTCTAGGGTCTAGTCGTAAACCCACAGCGTCGTTGGCAGACACTGCGCGAACGCGATTTGGTCCCGTCCGATCAGCGTCGAGGCTATTCCTTAAAGAAGCATTCTCCGCTACATCATGAGCATCGACATTGTCGTAATTGATATCAATATTGGGAGTATTCGAATTATTGTCCTGTTGTTGTGCCGCGGTGTATGTTGGATCGTCTGAATACCTGCGCAAGTTGATCGGAATAGTCTGGATATTCCTCGACTTTTGCAATGAAGATAGTATCGCTCTGAATTCAAGTGCGCCAACGAGACTAGGGCGTATGGGGTTGAGGGTGTTCCTACGCTCCCCAGGCCTTCGTCGACTGACGCGCATGTTGCTACTGATTTCAGCTAGATAACGGTCACGTGTCTCGTCATCTGCATCCACTTCGTCGTCCATGGCTCTAAGCATTGGGCTGCCCCCTCTTTCCAAATTGTCAAAATCTGTCGTGGATACGGTTCTTGTCGTACCCCTACTCCAGGCTGCTGCATTATCTTCATCGTCCTCGTCATGATATATTTCGTGTTCCGCCTCGTCAGTACCAGGGACATGAAAATGGCTCCTTGCTACATCTTCGAGTAGTCTTTGGCGAGACCGTCGACGTAAATACCAGTGCCACACAACAACCGTGATCACATAAAAGACGTAGAACCCAACCATGACTGCGCACTCCCATAAGTCTAGGTGACCGTCTGCCAAAAACACCATACTGAAGCTTGCTGCAACAATGAAGAACCCTACGTCTCTCACAAAACTCTTTCTTGCGACCTTGAACGGTCTCACTAGAGCCATCGAGCCGGCTACGACTGCAGTGATGAACCCTGCTGCCCCAATAAGCTCCCCAACAGCCAAGCTGCCGCTATGTGTCTTCATTGCCGCGAACGTAGAAAAGACGTCTGGGCTACCGTTTCCAAGGGCCAGAAATGTAACGCCCGCCATGCTTTCGCTCATGCCCAAGATGCTGGCGATAGTGCTTAGATTTATGCAGAAAAAGTCGCTGGCAGCAATACCTATAGTGCTGAAGAGCAAGGCAAGCCATATTACCAGGATGACGAAGGCGACGGGTTTGGCGGTATGGAGCTTGCAATAGTACAGCTGAAGGTAGGAGAAGAGACCTGCTTCCTCATCGGGGCAATTGGCACGAACGAAGGCGCATTGGTCCTTCGCAGAGGTGACAAGGCGGCACTGTATACCCCAAGTCAGTCTTTTGCAGTGTCTTCTCGGACTACGCGCAGGAAGGAGTCAATGTACCGCTTCATCTCTCGGCAGAAGGTTGCCTCCAGAGGGGCGATATTGGGTGAGGGAGTTGCTCCGTTGAAAGAGTTGATTGTTGGGGACTCTAGAACCGGAGTCTCTTCTATTGATCGTCAAGCTCAGTACTGCAGTGGTCGATATCACGAGAACGGCAATGTAAAAGGCTCGAGCAGCAGAGTATTTCTGCCTTCGGCGAACACACCATGGTTGTTGCCGTTGCACAGGCGCTGATGCGGGCATTTGACGAGACATAACAGATACATACTGAGAAGAGCGAATTGAGAAGACGAAAGACAAACGAAATGCGACAGCGACTTAGCAATACTGACGAGATTGAGATAGTGCGAGGCCATTGTTGCTTGCCGTGCGTGCAATGCGCATCACTATTGCCAAGACCTTCATTGATCCCTCCATCCTGCTTTACGGAGCTTGGCTGTTGGCGCTAGTCATCATTCTAGAATAGCGCGAGTGGCGTATATTAGCCGTTCACCCTCGCTACCCGTCTCTACTTTACCGCTGAGTTGGCTCGACGATGGCGTCGTCAGAGAGCGATCCCCTACTGCCTCAGGGTAGCTCTGCGCCGGAAATATCGGGGTATGGATTCTCAAAGCCCTCAAAAGCTCGATATCAGTCCCAGAGAAGAGTGATTGAAGAAACTGAGTATAACCAAGACAAGGATGTTGAGAATCGTGCCACCGAGGGCTTCTCTCCTTGTAAAACTCTTCTCACCTTTTTCATGATAGTAGTGGGCCTCGCGGTGCTCATAACCCTTCTCGTGCCTGGAACCTTTGGCACCCCGTGGCATGGGCCGGAGGGTAACTCCTCGACCATTGAGGCGAGAGTCAAGAAGATCCTTACGGAAACCCCATTGATAGGTCTACTAAGTTGACTGCAAAGTGGAGGCAGCATTCTTTCTGACATCCATCATTAGATGGCCATAATGACCTTGCAATTCTCATACGATTCGCTTATCAAAACGATATCTACAACGAGAATTTCACACAGAAGTTTGAAGGTGGCGGTTTGTATGCTCATGTAGACCTTCCCCGGCTCAAGGAGGGAAACGTTGGAGGCGCATTTTGGTCCGCCTTTGTTTTGTGCCCGAAGAATGGCACCGACTTTTCAGATCCAAATTACGTGGAAGGTCTGTCGCCTTTCTTTCCTCAATATTCTCTGATGACTCGTTATTGGGGATATGAAGGAAATGTTTTCAGACGGGCACTAAGAGTGTCACAGCGATATCCACAACTCTGTCACAGTTGGACCTTTTGCAACGATTGACAGCATCATATCCCAAAGTGTTCTCCACTCCAACTCTTGACCGCAGCAACGCCTTGGCTGCATTCGCGAAGAATGGCCAACTTATCTCGCCAATTGGCATAGAAGGGTACGTAGTATGAAAATGCTGGTGGCTAAGTCACGAAGGATGCACTGGCAAGAGGGCCTTCATTTGCATCCCATCCAATGGCCCGCTACCCAGACATACTACGAAAGAAGCAACGCTGACTCGTACTCTCGAACAGCCTGCATCAGATCGGGAACTCATTTTCTAACCTCAGACTCTACCATTCGCTGGGCGTGAAGTACGCTACGTTGACGCACAATTGCAACAATGCCTTTGCCGACGCTGCACTTACCACCGACTCGTCTGGTAACACCATTGCAGGCCCTGCTTACTGGAATGGTCTGAGCGAAAAGGGGCAGCTTGTGGTCAAAGAGATGAACAGTAAGGCACTTCTAAGCCCTTTGCCCTTTCCTTACAGGCGCGTACACTTATCAGGAAAATTCTCTGTATCTATCAAACACTCTTTCCAAATGTTCAAGCACACTACATCATTCCCATCACACCAATTACTTCAAGACTCCACACCATAACGTCCCAGCTCCATACTAACCCAAGACCTTTCCAGGAATGGGCATGCTCATCGACCTAGCCCACGTCAGCAAAGACACAATGCTCGACGTCCTCGGCGCCCACCCCGAAAAAACAACCGGCAGCCTCGCCCCAATAATCTTCAGCCACAGCTCCGCCTACACCCTCTGCCCCCACCCCCGCAACGTCCAAGACGACGTCCTCCACCTCATCAAGCAGAAAAACTCCCTAATAATGGTAAACTTCTCCCCCGACTTCATCTCCTGCCTCCCCTCCTCCTCCTCCTCCAGTTCCGGAATCCCAGACCCCTACCCCCCAAACGCAACCCTGCACCAAGTCGCCCGCCACATCGTCTACATCGGCGACCTGATCGGCTACGATCATGTGGGTCTCGGCAGTGATTTCGACGGTATACCGACTACGCCCCGGGGATTGGAGGATGTGAGCAAGTTCCCGGATCTGGTTGGCGAGTTGCTGCGGATGGGCGTTGGGGACGGGGATGCGGCGAAGGTTGTTGGTGGGAATGTGTTGAGGGTGTGGGGGGATGCGGAGGATGTGGCGTTGAAGATGCAGAGAGAGGGGGTGCGGCCGGTACAGGATCTGGTTGAGAAGATACATTTTGGGTTGTGAAAGTCTGGAGATGAATTTTGTATTGGAATGTCTGATCGAGTAGATATATGCTTTATATTATTGTGGCTTCACCCATGATTCGAATCATGATCTCTCCAATCTCAGACCCGACAAGCTCGCCATACGTTCAACCATTAAATATCTCCTCTACAATCTATGAATTGCAATACTCCCTCAAGCTAGTAGCAATGTGAAGGGTATTCATCACTCCACCAGTAACAATAGATCCATAGGCGAAAGCCTCATCTCAGCATAATAGTCATCTGTTCTATTTAATATCCCTATCAAAGGACCTCTACTCAACCATCCAGCACTCCTCTTACCACCAACACAACTACACAACCTTAAACCCCCTTCCCCATCCCCCATTCCCCCTTTCCCCCTCCACGAAAATCTAACCCCCAAACCCCCTCACAACCCCACCCCCTATCCACCCTCCCCAATCCCCAAACCCTCATCTCATCCCTCAACCACCTTCCTCGCCTTCCCCAAACACTGTCTCACAACCGCCGACCTCTCCCGCCCCTCCACACCCCCCACCCCATCCAAAAAAACAGCCCTGATACGCTCCCCCCACCTCGCAATAGGAGCCAGCGCAAGAACAGCCTCGGCGGCCTTGATGCGCGTCTGCTCCACCTGGTCGCCAGAGGCGAAGACCTGCGTCGTATACTCGATCAGGATACTCTCCAAACCTTCGGAAAGGTTTCCCCCATCCCGTGCTTTGTGCAGTCTCTCAAAAAGCGACTTTTGCGCATCGTATATAGCCTCGATCGTCCTTCTGCTCCTATGTTCAGTTCTGATGCGGTTTGTCAGCTGGAGCGATTGGCGTAGCTGGGAGCTCAGTTCGTCGTTTGTTGTCCGCGAGGGGTTGATCGATTTCAGCAATGCGCTGGCTGCATTTGCCAATGTGGACTCTGTTACTGCTTTCGAAGACGCGCCTCCGGATTTCGAATCGACGTCCATTTCTTCGGCACTCTCTAGGTATTCTTCTACGACCGGCTCCATGACCTCGTAGATGAACGAGTACATGTCGATGTCCTGGCGTAGCTCGACGAAGTCTCCGAGGCACTCAAATGCATGCTGACGATAAGCCGAATTGTTCCTCTTACTTTCGCGCAGGACGATCTTCTCGACTTGTTCTGCCACTTGGGGGTCGGTCGACCAGTAAGTGCTGTTCTTCGCAAATTCAATCAGAGCTTTCAACACCTTCTCCTTGCCTTCCCATGTTTTGCCCGACAAGGCCTTCTCAAGAGCCGGCCATATCACCTTAGCATTCGCATCACTAATGCCAGTCCCAGATGACCTTACTACGTCCGCAATCGCAAAGGCAGACGTATGCTTCAGCGACCAACGCGGTGACTCCAGATACTGCGACGCTAGTCCGACAATCTCTTTGAGGTAGAGCAGCACCGTCCGAGACCCTCCAACATTCTCACTCCATGTGTCCTCAAACAGAGTCTTGGCGCGCTCATACGTATCGTGCTTTGCAATAAATACAAAAGGCAGAAAGTCACTTGCAAGGGAATTGAATCGATCTGTGGCATGCTTTGACACTGCATACACTATGTCGCCCGCAATGACGCGATGTCGCTCGTCATCAGAATCAAAATAGAACTTATGGCACGATGCCACAAGCTCTTTCGAGAGTACTTCATCAGATGCTAGTCTTGCAAGGTAACCACATGCTGCAGCATATGACGAGGAGATTGTGTCATTCCGGTCAAACACCTGCTTGCGAGCCAGTGGAAGGAAGTAATCGGCGTAAGGCTTGAAGATGAAGTTCTGACGAGTGGAAAGCGAGACCAGCACGCGGCTACAGCCAACTTTCGACGGCAGTCCGACTACTGATTTGATCGCGTTTTCCAGGCTCTTCTGCAGCTCCGGCATCGAGCTCTCGTCCAGAAAATCAAGGCATCGTTCTATCGCTTCTAGCATGGATGATCTGTGTGTAGACTGGAGTCAGCGTCATCAGGGGTCAGTGGTCGTTAGAGTCATGAGACGCATCTAAATAGTGAACAGGGATGAGGAAGGGAGCATGGTTCGACGAGCAAGCTGTGATGCCAACAAAGGAAAAGCGAAACCCACCCTCTAATATGCTTCAGACGAGCATCATCAAGCTCTTGAGCAGTCATCCCGTACTTATCAGCATTGAGGTGAAGATAGTTGATCATTTCGGGCTCTATGGAGCTCAGAAGTGCAAGAAGCCGGCCGACAAGATCTGGCACAAAGGGGCGTAATGTTTTGCCATTGCTGCTCTTCATAATCTTCAACAACGTCTTTCGTGCGAATTCTTGGACTTCTGGTGCTCCCGACTCCAAGCCAGAAGGGCTGAGTAGGAAGGGGAGAATCTGCTTCAGCATTTTGTCTGAGCTACGAATCGAAGATTCGCCGGCCTCCAGTGCGCGTGTCAGTATACCGGTCAAAACTCGAGCAAGAGCCATCGCTGCAGTACGAACGGATTCCTTGATATCGTCGCAGACCTTGAAGGTCAATTCCCAGATTTCGGTCAGGTATTTCTCGTACTTCTCCGGCTGTCGTCCTTGAACAAGATCAGCGATGGCCGCACAACTGGCCTGCCGAACTCTCCATTCCTTGGCAAGGATGTTCTTCAGCAGATCGTTCATAATGTTGTCAAAGTTCGTGTCGATAGTCTTTGCTGGCTCTTTGACTAGCGCTGCCCAAATATCGTTCATCGAATTTCGCACATTCGTATTTGGATCGAAGCGGTATCGGAACAATGCTGGGTACAGTTTGGGATTGTGGGCTAAGTAGCCCTCTGTTGAGGCGTCACTCAGTATATTGCTGAGTCCAAAGCGTCCAAATGCGGCGCGGCTGGACCATATAGCGTTATTAGATGCCAGAGACATGAATTTATAGACTAGGCTAGAGTCACCAACTTCAGAAGCGAGGCTCATTATATCTTTGTACGTTGTTATAGATCCATCGCCAGTAGGTAGGGCTCCTGCGTCAAAAAGTTCAGTATCTTCTGACACAGTGCCCGCAAAGCTCGCTTTTGATTCTGTGAAAGAGCCGACAAGGTCTCGTATCAGATCATCTTTGAGTGCCTTGCTGCCCTTCTCGTAGAGGAGAGTCAGCCCGCGAGATGCAGACTCTTGGTTCAATGAATCACGATCAGCTAAAAAGCCTTTGAAAGCTACTTGGCACTCTCTAAATCGGGCTTGAACGACCTGCAAATGCCCACAGTACTGTATCAAACACAACAGCCATACCACAGAGGCCTGCCTTAAGGCTGGCTTCGTGGACTTGCAATTCAAAAGCACCTGGGTGAGAATCTGCCGGAGAATGTTGCAATTAGCGCTTCCATTGCTAGCCGTCAGTGTAAAGCAAATAGTGAGCTGTAGCACGCGATAGGGATCTCCGTAGCATTGCATGCTCCTAAACATGGCCCATAAAAAGCAAGCTGGGGCCCAACAAGACAAAGAGGTCCCCAAGGACGCGCCAAAAACCGACGACTAGTCAATACGAAGTATGAGGGTGAGCCGTAATGGGCACTTGCCAAAGCCCGCATGGATCATGAATCGATATAAACGTGGGAAAAGACGTACCGATAAAAGTGTGGCTTCCGTGCCGAAGGGCCTATGAAAATCGCCCTGAATGTCTGACTGCGCGATTAGGGACTTCGACTGCCAACCAATCGCAGCGCAGGACAGAGCATCTCCGATTGCGAATTGAGCTTCTACTTGTCTGATAGTGTGCATGTCGTAGAGCTCTTTGACGATGTCTTGCAGTATAGTATCCTTACTTGGACCTTCATTGCATTGAATTGCAATGTGACCCAAAGCTCTTATAGCTGATTCGTCTCCTTGTTTGGCTTTTACGGTCAGCTTTTCGATCAGACTCCGAATATCGTGGGGCTTTGGGATGATTCCCGGCGTCAGAGCGCCAAAGAGAGCAAGCTCCGACACTGCAGTACAGACTCCTTCGAGGAGAACCTTGTCCCGAGCCTCATCCAAAATGTTGAGTATGAGACTGATGAACGTCGATCGCAAATCATCGAAATCCGGACGTAGGTTATTCCGTGAAAAAGACCTGCTGAGAAAGTACGCGATCGCAAGCATTGACCCGTGTATTTGAAGAAGCTCGCTGCCAATAGCATGTTGCCATGACTGGAGTTTATGCCCAAAAGCGCTCATCATTCCATCAGTCATGCTCTCAGGTGCTTCTTCAAGAGTCGCGAGAATACCAAAAACGTGGGACGATCTATCACGAAGGGCCTTTTTGTTGGAGAAGATGGGCTCTTGAAGGCTAAGGACCCTGGCGGAAAGGTTGATGTATGCGTGATCGGGAAGGAGCGAACAAAGCTCCAGAAGGTAGTCGCCAGCTCTGCTGACATCTCCACTCGCACCACTCTGTGGAATCATACCAGTAAATGCCGCCTGCAAGTAAGTCGTAAGCGCTCTAGTATAGTCTTGATTCTCTGTCAAAGCCGATGGAAGATCTCGAAATAAGAGTCTGAGCTGTGCGCGGGCGCCTTCATTGTTCGTAATTAGAGCATCAATATTGCGCTCCCAGTCGCTATCGACGACAGGGGCAGCTTTGACTATCGTCAATGCTTGGTGTAATAAGATACAACGGCAGAAGGTGAGTGCAGGCATATACGCATTGGGGAGTCTAATCTGTGTGGTAGTCCTAACGTTCCACCAGGAGTCAGATCCATAGAACTTATCGACGAGCTCTGGAAAGCTAGGAAGTTCACATCCTACCCCATTCTTAGGCGAGTCATCTTTGACCGGGTTCAGCATTCTGTACCAATATGGATCCAGCCCTTTCCTCCCATTCTCAAGAAGTGCGCTTCGCTCATTTGAGTCGCCTTCCATAGCGAGGACATTAATCCATCTGGCTGTGGTGTTGCTAAATTCAAGACAACGATTTGCGAAACGTACGGCGAGGTATCGAGTACTCCGAATTATTTGAGTACTCAATTCCTCTGATTGGTCAACATGGAGACTCATATGGTGCAGTAACAACGACGTCAGAGATGACTTGAAGTCTGATCCTAGGCCATCACCCATAGCTCCAAGTATACTACTCAGAGCTTGCTCGATACTCGTAGATATATCATTTCCTGAGGGATCTTCGCTAAGAGATCTAAAAAGCCATCGTAGCAGATCGAGATTAGGATCAAGTAGAAGTTTCTCCGGGCATGCTCCAGCTAGAAGCCCAATACTTTCGTATCCATAAGCCCGTGAGGCCAGCTCGCCTGCACTTGGTCCTCCTGTACTGCTCGCTGAAGTGGTTTCCGTGAATCGTGGCCAGCCTTGACTCTCAATGTACATTCGCAATTCCCCAACGACTGCTGGCGCAAAAGTGCTGAGATTATCACGTGAACTAATACGCGCCAGCCAATTCGTGAAAGCAAAGACCTGAGCACGTAATTTTGTTGCTTCCAGGCCTTGCTTCGGAGTTGAAATGGTCGTACCCTGTTGGGCAGATTCCGTAGGGGCAAGCGCTTCTTGAACGATCTGTGTATTTTGTGGCACAAAAGAAGAAGCTAGCTCAGATCTGCATAAAATTGAGAGTATCTTTGTCTGTAACGGTGCTCGGGCTGGCAGAGATCCATTGGCACCTCTTGTTCCTAGGTAAGTTGCATACAGACACTTTACTAGATTTGGGTTCTCGAAAGAAACAGCCGAAGTAGCATGCTTCAATATGTCGTCACCGGTATCAGAGATTCGCGAATTGGGATCAGCTGAGGCTAATAATGCTGGTAGGAAGCGCTCTGAATCGACGAATGCTCCGCTGGCAAGAAATCTGGAGGCAATGACTTTGGTCTCAACAAGATTGAGGCCACCCGGAACATTCGAAGTCCAAGTGTCCTTCTTTCCATACAGTTGTAAAAAGCTGCACTCCTCGTCACTTAATCCTGGGCAGCGGGTTGCATTGGATTTATTTATACCGAACAAGATTAGCTTCCCGAGCCAAGTGGTTACAAAGTTCACATCATCCGGCCTGCTTGCAAAGCTAAGTCTCTCTCTTAGTTCTAAGTCATCTTTATCTCCACGCGGTGGGAATTTCATGCTATGAAGTAGCTTCAGGAACAGGTTAAATAGGGTTGCCGCATGTGTGGCAGACTCGCTGAAATTGATTGATATTCCATGAAGAAGGGTAGGGAGTAGATCTAGGCGTTCGTGAAGGGGTAATCTATCGATACCCTGTTGGATGTAAAGAAGATCAAAATGGCGAACAAGAGCATTGCGGTTATCTTTGTATTGCTTTAGCAGTGTAGCTACTGGGAGTTTGATCGATGGCGGCTTTATCCGTGTATTGATATGCTGACAGACTGTTATGACCTTGTTTCGAACGCTCACAAATTCAGAGGCCAGTTTGAGCAGGAGTGGTGGAAGATAAGTATTCAAAGCGGACTGCAGCTTCTCATCGTTCGAGACCAGTGCTACGCGCATCTCGACTTTGCCTACCAGACTCAACTCTCTGGCCTCTGGTGTCTCTGTACTTGCCATGGTGGATGTGTATCGGTTGTCTGTGGCTCATGGCATGATGCTCTCCTTTGACATCCATCTCTGAGCGCTAAATACAAAATGTCTTGCGCGTCGAGCGTGCCTGTCGATGGCAAAGGATGATTTCACTCTAACTGTATTGGATCCTAGCGTTCGGCGCTCTTGGCAGATCACTAGTGACTTAGGTTATCTTGATGGAACTGCCTACTTCAAGCACCTACGGTCCAATCCAAAGGCAACCTTGCAGCACCTTTATATGCTCCGGTCTAAAGGGGCGAGCGTAGCGAAGTATATCAGATATGCTCACGCACTCAGAACACCAAACAAGCCCAGTCGACCCCATGGATCCAGCATTGAGTAACTAATATCAGAGGCCACTCGTCAGATCTTTGTGTATAGCACGGTAGATGACCGTCAGTGTCACTGCACGCCACCTATAGAACTAGAATATGTCTCATGATGGAGAGCAGTCGAAGCTTTTACGATCATGCCTCTGGTGATGATACATTGCCTGAGGAATATCCACCCCCTACCGCAAATAATTAATTTTGAGTACTTCTAATTTCCCTCCTGAAATTCATTAGAATATCAACGGCTTTATGAATTCGTTGGCTGGAACCGCTTTCCATCGGACAAGTCAAGTATTATGGATGTATGCTACGTCTCGGTCCAGATTGCGATGTGACACAAACTTCGTCCAAAAGTCTGCCTTCTCCAATCTTCCTCCAGTGTCTCTTGAAGACGTTCTATGATGAAGTCTAACAATTGGGCTTGAAGTATGCTAGAAGCAGAAGTAGAATTGAGTGCATGAACAATTGGCCGGTTCCTTACGACGATCATAATCACCATTAACCACTTCAAATCGGTAACGTCGAACATAGGAGGGTATAGGCGCTCTTTTCATACGAAACATGCTCCAGACATAGGATGGTGGGAAAGATCAGCAGAATGAAGATATCCAGACTCTTGATGTGAAAAGAAGATTCTCTGAATGCTGTCGGGTATCAGAAGAGGACACAAGGACTGCCGCATGTCTACAGCTGAATAAGCCATATCCTCGGGCTTGTCTTTTTGACATCAAAATGCAATGCACCATTTCATGATTCATGAATCAGTCAATCAAGCCCCATATCGAAATCCCTCGGACCGCCTCTACCACCACCCATCCCCCTTCCCATCCCACCCCCACCACCACCACCATTCACCCTCTCCTCCAAGTCTCTCAGCTCTCGTTCCTTGTCCGTTGCCATCTTAATCCGTTCCTGTCTCACGATTTCCAATACACCCTCCAAGCTCGTCCTCCACGTGTCCAATCGCCCTTGCACCTCCGTCCACTGTTTCTCTCCAAAGACTCGGTACGTAGATCTGTGGATCAGGAACGTTTGATTGAGCTGACTCAACTTTCCTTCCACCAGCCCTGCCCGAATAACATCGATAACCCACATCTCCACATCCTCACTCGGTATCTGCAGAGCGCGTTCGATATGTTGATACGGTAGACTTCGCGTTTGCGTGGTTGCTGCCAAACTGGCTAGTGTAAGGAGCCTCATCTTGCGGTGCAGGATCGATGCATCGAGTCCACTTTCCTCTAAGAAACTGTCGTGCGACTCGAGGAAATCGTTGTAGTCGTCCAGTAGTTCCGCGTTGAATATTTCGAGTAATTCATACCAGTCTGGCTCTGATTTCTGTAGTGCTTGGATAGTGTCGCTGGAAGTGAGGTCTTGGAAGTCGAAATGAGATGGGTGGGAGAGAGCGGCTTTAAGAGAACGAATAGCGAGAGCATGTGATTCGTCGGAGGAAACTTCATCAAGCGGTATGGTGCGGAGCGCGCGGAGGAGGTATAGGTAAGATTCCGCGTCTTCGCCAGCTTCAGACGCGGCATCCGCGATAGTGACGTAGAGTTTGCGCTGGTCCTCTTCGTCAATGTCCCAGGCCGTGATCCAGCTGTCTAGGTTACTCAGCTGAGGTCGCAGAAGCTCGAAGGAGGAGGAGCCGCGGATCACGCGGAGGACGTTGAGAAAGACGTGGTATCGGGTCTCTGACGTTGGAGGAAGGATATTGAAGATCGTAGTCAGTATCGAGAGAGAGAGGCCTGGGCCATTGATTGGGGAGGATTTTATAGGGGCAGAGAGGTTCTGGCAGATTTTGGGGAGGAATTTGTCGAGGTTTGGGGATTGGCGGACTAGGTGGACAAGTAGGTTGTAGGCTGCTGTAAACTCTATAGGTTGTGGATTAGCACGTAGCCTGTCGAAGAAGGATCGCTTTGATTTTCTCACCCTTTTCTGGAGCGGAATTGAGCACCTCGCTGCTCCTGACAAGCTTTTTGAGTACCTCGTCCTTTTGGCCCTTCTCTATCAGAGGTGCGATCTCTGCTTGTGTATTGGCGCCATCCGGCGTTTGCTTTTTCTGCACTTCATAGATATAGTGCGCGAGTTCATCTGCAAGCTCCTCAAATGATCCTTCGATCAACAAGGTGTTCGTGGGGCCGGGCATGATGTTGATTGTCCAGGCCGGCGGACCGCGGTGTTGTGATTTTTGTGCGGCGAAATCTTGGCGTCGCCCATACGCTATAATAAAGTTGAGGAATACACGTCCTTCAAAGGCATATTATTCTGCTGGCACCTGGTACATGCAAGAAGATTTCCCCACGAACCGAGCGGATGGCTATGTCCAAACACCCCAGTGACGCTTCTGTAACCATATAGTTCGGTTCATACATTGGCTTTACAGACGTTGAGTACCTGAACCGAAAACGCTTGCTCTCCTTACGTTGAAAGTATGTACCTGCTCCGCTATTGCCCCATCTTCGTCGGCGTTCCTTCACGTTCTCATATACTGTCTTGAGCCCGAAGCTCTAGCTTGCGAAGCTTGGTAAATATCTATAGCTGGCAGCATTATTATGATGCCTATGCCCACGGTATAGTTGAGCGTTCCCTGAAATAGACCGGGATCGCCGACTCTTCGCTGTTGCTTTGTCCGACAAGGTCACCTGGGAACTTCATCACGTTCGTACCGGCTTCCTTTATCATTTTCAAATAGCTGCGGATCGCCTTTTCCTCCCATCTCCATGAAAACGTCTGCTTGCTGATGCGCTGCAGGAGGCTCTTCTCCCAGGCCCATATGACCATTCTTAGTCGGCTTGGGAGAAGTATGAACCTTCTTGCCATCCACGTTCTTCTCATACACCTGCACCGATATGAGAGCTTAGCATTGCTATTCATAAAGGATCACGAATTGTGAGATATGTTAGGGGTGAAGAAGGGTCCCAGAACACAGCTCGAACCCTAGCATTTTCCCAAATGAGGAAGAAAGTGAAAAATGTTATAACTTACTTTGACTGGAACCTTATTATCCGTCCACTCCACAACTTTGCTTACCTTGACGTCATTGAGATCGCTAAGTAATGTCCTTTCTCGAGCAAATTTACGCTTAGAGAAGTCGAGCTGGTCCATCGCCCCTGTAAGACCGTCCGTGCTATCGGTAGGTCTGAACTTTTTCATGGTGATCCACGGGTGATCGAGGCATTCGTCTATTGTGATTCGCTTGTCCACGTCTACTGTGAGCATACGATCGATTAGATCAAGCGCCGGGTCGCCAACAGAGTCCCAGTATGGCGAAGGGTAGTCGAATCGACCCATCTTGATCTGTTGGGAAAGATTGTAAGGGTTTTCCTCAGACCACAGCTCATCAGAGAAGGGCGGGAAGCCACAGAGACATATGTAGAGAACTACCCCAAGTGACCATATGTCAACCGCTCTACTGTATTTACGGTGCCTAGAATTCTCAAGGATCTCAGGTGCAACATAGCTGGGCGTTCCACATCTGCGACAACCATCAATTAACCTTCTTGGGTATTTGGACCAAGAAGTTGCTCGCTACTCACAGTGTGGTGGTAAAAGACTCTTCGCCGATGATTTTGGCAAGTCCAAAATCTGCAAGCTTCACAGACAGCTCCTTGTCGGCGAGTAATATATTTTCTGGCTTGATGTCCCGATGCACTATGCTGCGTTCGTGCTGAGTATGTGAATAATGATATCATACTGTAGAATATATGGGACAACGTACCAAATACTTAACTCCTTGGAAAAGCTGTATGAAGATTTTCCGCGTCTCTTCCTCTGTCAGTTTCTGCTTCATGACTATACAGTTGAATAATTCTCCTTCTGGGGCAAGCTCGAGTACCAAATACACTCCATCTTCTTCGTCGAAAGTATCCTTTAGGCAAAGCATGTTTGGGTGACTGACAGACTTCAATACACCAATCTCTTGTTGCAGTCCATCTGTCTGCGATTTGCCACTGCTCCCATGCCGTTTCTCAAATCGTTTCACAGCGTATTGCATCCCAGTACTCCGTTCCACGCAAAGGTATACAGTAGCAAAATGGCCTTTCCCAAGCTGCTGCAAGATCCTGTACTGTTGACGGAATCCATTGCTGTCCCTATTCTTCGGGTAGTAGAACATGAACCGTGCTTGATCGAGGACGGATATCTCGTCTGCGTTTTCGAGCTCACGACGCTTGTTCCTTCCAACGATGGCCTCATTGACAAAGGTCCCGTTGCTCGAAAGATCCTCAACGAAAGCTACGGCTTGCCCGTTCTTGTTCTCATTGAATATCAGGCAATGTCGATTTGATATTGTTGGAAGCTCTAATTTGCGATCTATCTCTTGTTAGTCTAGAAACTCAGCCATGCTCACACATCTTTGCATACCGCACTCTGGATGCCTCCCTATAAGATAACCACCGGACGGAAAGCCTAAAACCCGTTTATCTTTCTCGTATGATTTCTCCTCTTCGTTGTAATTATGTTCCCCTGATTGCCCCTTTCCACGCTTCGAGGTGCCCTTACCAAAGTCAGAGGTAGGGAATGGCGCTGGACATGCTGCCCTTGCCCTACACACTACAGTCTCGCCAAAGACATCGTCCAATGGTACCAAGTAGCCCCAAACACCTTCAGCTTCCTCATCATCAACTTCATGGGAAATCGATTTCCGTGGTAACAGGAATTGGGAAAAGGCTTGCGTGTCTGCGGGAGGGGATGATAATTGGCTGGGGCGGATGGGTGAGGATAAGGGAGGAGTTAGATGGCGAATTTGGCTTGGGCGACCTTCCGGAGGCGAAGCTGTAGGCTCCTTATACTCGTCCGTAGGGGTCGACTCTTGATGGGTAAGCGGGGAAGGAAGGTAAGACTTGCCCTTCACTTTGAGAGGTGTGGTCTGTATTTGAGAAGATATGCGCTCCGAACGGCGTGGTTTCTTAGGGTCTTGACCTTCGCCTGTTGAGTTCTTCGTAGGGCCCAATTATCAGCAAAGGACGCAATGCTAGAAGATGGATGACTCCGTCTTACCCTACCACGCTTCAAGGAACTGAATTCGGATTTCCTTGGGACCATGTTAACCGAAGTGGTCTAACGGCCTTGATAGCCAGGTTATAATGAGTGGAGATGGGCGTAAAGGGCGGTGGTGTCGGCCGTTAGAGCCTCAAACAATATCCAGGCACTAAGGCTCAAATGTCTTCTTGGTGCGTTGAAATATTCTTCCTGTAGTAGTAAGTAAGGTACATCGAGCTCAGATTTTGGGGGCTGACACCAACAGTCTCGAGGAGGGGTGACTAATGGCGCCTTTTGGTTGGTGGGTGCTAGTTCTGGAACTAATTCCAGATACCATACTTTCCCTTTTCATCTAGACGACTGTCTTGTTTCAAAAGATTATAAGATCTCCAGATTACATGGCTCTCCTTTCGCTATCACGGTACTCTAGCTGTTGTCGCTACTCGGCACAGAAGCACGAACTGGGCGATGAGGGTTGATTTACCGCGGCCACCACGGCGGACTTGGCAGGTCAAGACTGGCGTCCGCGTTGTGGAGGTCTGGCAATGAAGTAAACGTTCAACAGACAGATACGCTGGAGGAGGCTGCAGTCATGACAATTCCAGACAGATTGGAACCACGATTGCAATGGACGGCGCCATTGGAGGTCGGTGTACCGTACTCCCAACGACAAAGCCCGCTTTTCGGACTACCCCTGGAAATCCGGAATCTCATTTATGTGAATGCCTTTGGACCATCGCTCATACATATCGTTGCATTGGAAAGTCGGATTGGTCATGTGACGTGTCACCACTGGCAATCCAATGACAGCTGGGATGGACACGGACGTTGCCATACGGGATTTACGCCATTAGTAGGCCCGCAGGGCAATATTGCAATAAACAACGACGAGGACCCGAAGGATCAGCTGCTTGCTTTATGCATGACCTGTAGACTCGTGTAGGTAATCTGAGCAGGCCTGGCTCTCACTTGCACCGACCATCCTCTTGCCGTTTACCAGTAGACTAATATATATCTCCGCCATCTACAGTTACGACGAAGCCCTTCCCTTCATGCTCTCAATTCCCCTGTTCACAGTCCAATCCCCCTACACCGCAATCGTCACCAACAATGCAAGAATGGGCACACTCAACAACATCCGGAACCTTAACATGAGTTTTAGTTTTTACCACCTCCCTCATCGCCAGCCATGCGAAGACTTGGATCGTTGGAGTCGAACATGCCAAATACTCGGTTCGATGTCCAATCTGCGCTTCTTATGTATCTACATCTTGCAATACAATTCCGACTCATCATTCCAAACGCAGCATCCTGAGCAAACTGAAGAGCAGGTGCGCTGGCTTTTAAAACCTTTGGATAGCATTCGGAATGTAAAGGACAAGGGAGGCCGTTTTGATGTAATAACGGCAGGATGGACAGTACCGTTTGTGGTTGACGAGGGTCAGTCCTTCAACTCACTTCAGGACAATCTGCCGCCTCACAGTGAGCTTGCTGAGCGAATGCGCGGATTGGGGGAGTTTTGGAAGCCGACTACCTCAAGCTCGTGAGTATGCCATGGCGGTTATGCTCAGATATTAAGCCTGGAGACCCTGGATCAGCTGCATTCCGACCATTGACCTGGCCCCAATATGGGGAATAGCCACAGCACCCTAATGGATCCCTCCATGATTATAATGTCAAGCAGAACGGCTACCAAAACACTGAGATTGCCCAGGAATTAACATTCACATACTTACACCTCATCTGGACCTAAGCAGGTTCGAGTGAAAGAGATTCTGATTGACTGGATACCAATCCCTCCCATTTCATCATGCCAGTCTCCTCAACAATTCAATGCTGAGTAGCATTTGTACCAATCGAATTGGGCTTGATCACGGCTTTTTTGGCTCATACTAGTAGTCCTGATTTTGAGGACAGACAATTGCAAAGAAATCTATCCTATCGTACCATTGGCTACAAAGCCCTCTTCAACGGACTTCTACATGTCTCACCCGTGGGTACCAACGACGAAAAGGTGCCTCTAAGGTTCGCAGCTATTATCCTTCTAAGATCAGTATCACCGAAACTAAGCAGCGCCACATCTAGGATCCTGACGATTCCCAGCCCCTAATCTGCTCCATTGATCCATCCGCAACGAATGTTATCGTCAGCATACTATTTCTGATGGCCAATATCACGATCGATATCTTAGCTGCCTCGGGCTTGTACCACAATTGATCATGAGATTGATCTGCGTGGCAAGATAGGCAAGTTCATCAAGCATAAAAAGTCAGCAAGTCGCGCCGTAACAATTACACTCGTAAGCAGATCAGACAAGATGTCCATTCATGAGTCAGCATTGTGTTGACTCTTCATCCATGTATAAGCTTCCACTCATAGCTCCTGTGATCAGAGCCGTCAAGTTTCCGGAAGCCTTCGTCAGCGAGGAAACCCAATGATCTCTTGCCGAAATTCATAGGATGCTTCTGCCGTCTCACTGGAAAATCTCATTGGCTCACCTTCGAAGCTATACAGGAGTCCCTTCGGTCGCTGATGATTGTAAATAGCGCTCTATATGTAGAACGTTGTACGGGAAGAGCATGAATTATAAGTCTATTACTATGCACACGAGCAGCAATCTAATGCTTCCCATGTCTACATGCTGTGCTTTCCGAGCGACTCGCAGAACACCGCTAACGCCATCGCCAAACCGTGAACGGTATAGGATATATTGAACCGCAGACCATACAATCACACCTTTTCGCTCTTGCCCCTACGTTCCCAATGTACGAACGCCGGGTTCAGTGGCCTGGAAAACAGCGACGAGTAGTCCGTTCCTACAACCCCTTTCTGTCCATCCAGACTCCTCAATCGGAGCTCGCGAACCACGGTCGCCGTGATGACTCCTAGCTGAACATATGCAAATGCCTCACCGATGCACCTGTGCCGCCCTGCCCCGAACGGTAAGTAGGGACTACCGGCCCCCTTGGACACGAGCCCATACCCGTAATCTACCGTTTCGTCGTCGTCGACCTCTTCGTTGGTACCCTGGAGGGCGGACCCTTCGTCCCACCGATGCGGCTCCCAGTGGTCAGGCTCCGGGAAATGCGTGTCCGTCTTCGAGGTTACGCCCGGGGCGGCGAGTAGGATGTGCGATGTAGGGATGGTGTAGCGTGTGCCCTCGACGGGCATGGGGGTTGTCACTTTGCGCATTATCGAGTGGATGGGCGCATGGATGCGGAGAGTTTCCTTGACGACTTTGGAGTTCAGCGTCAGACGCTGGAGGGCATCGTATGTCAACGGCGGAAGATCGTTTCCGAGAATTGCTTTCTGTTCTTCGTACAGCTCCTCCATTATATCAGGCCGTGTTGCGAGGCGGAGGAGTATCCAAGCTGACGTGCTAGAAGACGAGTGTTGGCCTGCCATCAAAAGGGCAATCATCATGTGCGCAATCTCTACGTCAGGAATTGGTGTCCCGTCTTTGTAGACCGAAGACATGAGGTTCCAGATCATGTCATCGGTATCACGCTGCGAGCCTGCCTCCCGCCGCGCCTTGATGATTTCCAAATATGTATGTGCCATTTTGGTTTGTGCATAGTCACGTTTGCGATTGTGTGGTAGTGGAGCCCATGGAAGCAGGAAATTTATGGGGGAAAAGCCCATATCGAGATGGTGGTAGAGGTCGGCGAAGCTAGAATCGAACTTAGAGCGTACTTCTTTGCCCTGAAGCGAACGTGAAGCGGTATAGATTGTAATTTCAGCCATGACTGCAGCAATGTTGACGGTACCCTCGGAGCCACGGAAAACGTCTGATCGAGCGATGAAGCTTCGAACCTCATCTGTGATAAGAGGGACGTAGGATTTGAGGGCATCCGAGGTAAGACCGAATTTGATCAACTATTCAGCACGTAAGAGCCAAGTCTGCTTGCTGAGATGCACCTGCATACCTTTTTTTGCTCCATGAGCTTCGCATTCGGGCAGTCGTATACCACATCCTTCCCGAACACGGGGGTAGTCAAGGGCCCATATATTTCTTCTGCGTTGAGATCCCTGTGTTTCCCATTGAGTATGAAGTCATTTCCCTTTACCCCCAAACACACTGTGGTTTTTCTCCCGAGTAAAATGAATGTAAAGACATCGCCGTACTGTGCCACGGATCAGCATGTAATTAGTAGCGGCAAACCCGCAGTGGTCCAAATACCTTTTCTCGACAACTGAAGAAGAACTTGTACGGGTCAATGCCATAAACAACAGTGCTTCCAAAGAAAGGCACCCAGTGAAATACAAGTGGGGGCTCATTCGGATTTTTGAAGAGCAATTGGTGGAGTACATTGAACACAATTGCAAGTATAAGGACTGAGAATGCACCTCCAGCGACAACAACAGTGGTCGACCTATCCGTCAGAAGGGATTGCAATGGCTGCGTGAGGGTCGCGAGGAGCCCCATGATTAGTGGAAATGACTGACTGAAGCTTCGAGCTGCTCCAGCATGAAATATGCGGATCGTTACACGATAGGAAAATATTTGTGGCTAGGGCCGCGAACTACCACTCACCCACTTATCATGAAGAATTGCACGCCGAGCCCTCTACGGTGGTACATATGTATTATCATGAATGATTTAAGGTTTGGGAATACGTAGAAATTGAGAGGATCTACTGCGAACTCCGAGCTCTGAGCCACAGTGATACATAGTACGTATACACTGCCGTACAAATCACGGCCGGAAATCGAAGTTGCCGAGCAATCTTGAACACTCCACCGATCGAAGGGATTTTATTTTCGCTTTTAGGTTACTCTACTAGGTACTCTACAGTCTGTCCGTCACATAACACTGAGGAGAACTTATCAATTATCATTAGATGGGGTTTGTTGTACTGACGAGAACGGTCTCAATGTAGAATACAGATGGCCTCGTTCTAGTCACAAATCCCAATACCCTTTTCCTGGATGCTTCATCATCTCCTTATAACAGCCTGGGCGCGGGCCTTGTCTCGCGGTCTATAAACATCATGGCCGTGAATAGTTGACCTTATAGACGTCACGTTAAGCGCTCTGGTATCATCCCTCTATCAATTCAATCATTACAGTCCCGTTCTTTAAGCCCGCTTGCTCAATGCTATCGTCGAGCATCTCGATCAGATTCTTCGACATGAAGATCAACTCGAACTCGACTTTTTCCTTCCCTTCGAGCGGACTTGCCTTCAGCCATTCGTAAATGCGTCTTACAGGGTCTGCAAGCGCAAACCTCCTGACCACCCTGCCATTGGGATGGCGGAATTGGATCCTCGTCACGGTACTAGTGTCCGGAGATGGTTCGGTATGTGGATTCGAGAAAGAGACTGAAGCAAACTTGCTAGGCGTAAGTGTTGATCCATTTGAGGTTGATAGCACTTCTGAGTTATCCACCTGGTCCAATTCTTTCTCAGCGTGGGTGTCTCTTCGTTTCGCTTCGTCGGCGTTATCCACACTCCACGTCAACTCGTCAGGATCTGACACCCGCCTACTATCTTCGGTTCCTGCTAAGCTGGCTTGCAAAGCCATCTCCATCATCTGCTCCTCTGTCATCCTCTCCACTTGTGTCTCTTTTTTAGTCTCCGGCTTTCTCCTTGCGACAGGGTTTTTCGCTGTGGCTTTCAGACTGTACCTATCCAGAAACTCATGCAGTTGCATCAAAAAGTCCATAGCCTTAGGCGCCGGCGCACCTGACCAGACTTTGACTTGCTCGCCTGTTCTTGGGTCGACAATCGCAATATGTGGGTATGCCTCTTGGTCGTCCTTGTTTGAAAAGTAGTATTGCACATACTGATTGCCTTTGGGATCGTCCTTCGAATATTGCATGAAGATGAAATTCTCTCTAACTGTATCCATAACACTAGTGTTCTTCCAAATGTCTCGATTCAGAACTTGGCAGTCGAAGATTGAGGGGTCTTGAATGTTGACTAGGATCCACTTCTCGCCATCCTTTCCTTGCTGTCTTGCTTGATCCCAGGGTAGCCGGGACATCATTTCGAATGGCGGGCGATACATTTCAGCAAGTAGGTTCGACCTTGAAGAAGCTTCTGACGCCCCTCCTGTAGCTTGAGCCATTTGATCTCGATGAGAACCTGAACGACCGTTTGCATCGTTCCATATCGAGGGACTAGTGGCTTGATTGAAGATTCCATGTCGGTCTATCACTGTCAGTGACATCACCAGATGAGACTGACCTCTACAGCCTTACCACGATGCCTTGAAGGCTGCCTCCTAGCCATCATTTGCTCCATCACCGCTGCCCGCATTTCTTCTGCGTTGGATGGATCAAATGATCCTGGACCAACAAGAGTCTCTGTTGTCCGTCCAATGGGTGGCCGGTACCCATGCTCGTCCAGCACTTCCGAGCTGCCATGACCGCTACCGTCCCCTGAGCCAGCTACACCATATAGTTCTTCCTGTAGCTTTCTTGCCATCGCTTCATCATCATCCAGATTTGCTCCGGGATGGCCTGCCGGTGGTGTTGTACTCATGGGTGTTCTTGATACCGATGACGGTAATCCAGCTGCGGGCAGTTGCCTCCGGCTTTGCCCTATGATCTCGACGTCGTCATCGTCTTCGTAATCCTGGTCATCCTGGTCAGAGTCTAGGTTTACTATGCCGTCCTCATCCTCATATCCCTGCCTATGTCCAGCTGGCCGCGTAGCAGGTGGAGGGACTGGCGGAGGAGCTTGACCTTGATGGTGGACTGTTGAAGAGGCTTGTAGGTCAGCACCATCATTGGCGAAATAAAGTTCCATGGCTTGTTCGATATTGCCCTCAGCAAAGCCGAGGTATTGGCTTGCAATATGATCTGACGAGCCTGTAATTCCCACGAATTGCATTATAGTGTTCGGATCCATCTTGGACGCGAGGTCTGTTATTTTGGGTGAGAAGACGGGAAAGTAGACTCAGATCAAGTCGGTTTGATTATGGAGCATCAAAAATCAGGTTAAGTATGTGACCACATCGAATGATGCGGAGGTGTTTTGATGTTCCAATGGTATCCCATTTGCAAGTGTTGTGTAAGGAGGTGTTATGACAACTGAGAGGTCGTTATGTCACAAGGCGCATGGAGGATGAGTATTGGGTTCCAGTGGGCTTGTAATTTTGCAGGAAGAAGGCAATCGATTGTCCCCGTTCCGCGTTGCTCGGCAGATCTCCGGACCCGCGTTGGTGACAGAGAAGGAGCTTTTGCTGCGTACAAAATCGATTAGGGGCGAGGTCAATTGCTACGTATAGAATGGAAAGGTCAGCGCTAAGTACCTATATCGTTCATCTCACTTACTGAAGAATGTAGGTCACCGGTATTACGGAGGACAGCATTGCACAAAATCGCCGTGCTCTCTACAGAACCCCATAACAAACCAGACTTTACAAGACTTCACAATGTCTTTCCTGCCAAACATCAACCAGAGGTACTCTCACTGTCCCAGACACCCATCAGTCTGGCCGAGGTCGAAGTCCTGTTTGCTCTATGTGAAGCAGCGCCGTTGCTACAGGACTTAGAGACAGCCCAAAGACTCTTGGACCAGCTTTCCCCTTACCTGCTTGAGGCTCATACACAAGCCATAGCTCCTTCGCCATTTCTTCGTTTCCTTGAGCCTTCGCCTTGGGAGGCACTAGGATACCAATTGACACGCGCTGTTCTCGTCATTGGAATAAAGTATCCTGTTCTACATGACACCGCCCTTGACTGTACTACAGGATATCTGCGCAACTGTCTCCAGACACTGAGCTCAAATTCCTACAAAATTCCACAGTCCGACAAATCTGCCGAAGATGTCGAGGTTGAGGATACTCTCGACACTGCGACTGTCTCCGTTTCCCTATTTGGCTTTCTAGAAGCTATCTCACACTATATTAACTTCTACAGCGTTGCGGAAAGGCTTGAAGTAGTGGATATTTTGCGCCAGATTCTGGATGAGAACCTTATGGTGTCGGTGGAAGGCGTGTTCTCGTCGATTCGGACGTCTGAGGGTTCTGCTAGAGCCCTGGTAGACTGGCGAGCATATGTAAGCCGTTATGCGGCTACCGGAAGACCGATAGGAGCAATGCTGTTACAGCGTGGGTTTATGAGACTCCTGGTATCCTGCAGCTCATTGCAGGTATCCACACCGGAGCAGTTACAAAAGATGGATATATTCGACATATTAAAATCAAACGAAGAATCCGTCCAGGATGATAACTATGATATCAACATTGCATTTGTGGAATCAATGTCCGACTTTGCCATTGAGTCGATGCGTCTACTCGAAGATGGCTCTGACTACCTGCAGCTTGGCTCAGCATGGCAGCAGCGATTGGCTTTTGCAGTCAAAGCATACACCATACAAACTTTCCTCAATTGTATAGTGGTTGACGAAGGAGTCGCGGATGTTGACACTATTATGTCTTGGCTTGAAGATACTATGGCTGATCCAATCCAGATGGCCGACGAAACGTTGGCATATGTTGTGTTGAAATCAATGGCCGTTATTGCCAAAATTTCACCTTCGATCGCTTCGACCCTGAGTCATTCTCTGCCAAGATTCGTTGTTCAAAGTGGCATCAAAGGCGAGACTGTTGTCATAGCCGCTGAGAGCTTGACGTATATACTACAGTTATTATCACAAGATGCGGTGATCACGGGCCTTTACTCACTCGGAAATGTCTTGAGTGCTCGATCAGGGACCGACAGAGTTATCGGCGGCTTAGAGCTGCCCAATGGAAATGCCAATGGCTCTAAAAGTGTGATACGATATACTCAGCATTCCTCTGGTAGTGCAATTTCTCTAGATTTAAATGGCGAGGAACAAAATGTAGCAGCATACGGCAATATTGTACTTGCAATTGTCAGCATCGCAAACAGCTGTCAAGACGAAAAGATAACGGCTTTGGCGCAATCCATGCTACTACAGAAGCTTGGACGTGTGAGTTTGGCAGTAGATTTGCGTATCATTACAGAGGCAGCCAAGTTAGCTACAACCGGTTGTTCAACTGAATTCAAGGCGCTGCTCAAGCTCTACGCTAGACTTGGTCATGAAGCTGTCGTTCGGGGCAACACCAACCTCTCAGATTCTGTAAGATGTCTGAACGGTCTCTAGTTGAGGATCCTAACATGAACTACAGATAAGAGATGCCAGACTCTTCATCGCTAGATCGTTGAGAAAAGACTCATCTTTGTATCCGATCTACCTTACTCACCTGCTCGAAGCCATTGTCAGCAAAGGAGATGTTCATGAGAGCGACAACACGCACCAGGCCGATGTGGACCTTGCTGCTCGAGAAATTGTCGAGTTGCTCCCTGCCTTGGCAACTGTCATCTCAGCAAGAACGGCTGAAGATGCGATCAGTGACAACCAGGACATAGCGTGCCTCCATCGGGAGGCATGGTTCAATATCGTTGTACATGGCATAACCCCTGCCTCTTCATGTGGGCAGCAATACAGACATGAATTGCGCACGCTAGCAATACTCTCAAGGCCGCTGATCGCCGAGGATCGTGCTGATCAATTCGAAAGCGAGATAGAGCTCAACACGGTCCTACGGCGGGGAATGAATGCCCCTCATACAGCAGAACAGAAGAAACGTTTGATAGCCCTGTTGCCTAGATGCGAATCGGACATCAGGGGTCTAAGCTATCCCAAGGTCATCTTTCTAAGCGCTGTTCATCTCGTAGAGACCCTTAGATCTCAAGCCGGCGATTGTTCCCATATCCTCACCTACTTCCGAGATCCAAGCCTGAATGGGAGCGCAACGGGGAATTGTATGGCAACCATCGCTGACGAAGTCATGTCAATATACCTGAGAAGGACACTGGTCGCGCCGCTCCAGGACGACGTAGCGCCCAAGGTTGCCGAGCAATTGGCAGCCATGTTCACTGGCTGCTGCAACCATACAATCAGAGTCCAACAAATAGCTGCCACTTGTGCTGATAAAATCATCCACCATATGCCGTCGTCACTCTGCCAAAAATCATCACTTTTCGCACTCCTAGAGCTGCTGACGATCATGTGGACGAGCTGCCTTGAAGCAGAGCTTGATGAATATGAATTGAAAGCCAACTATGTCTCTGCGCTTGGGAAAGTGTCGGTCGAGCTCTCCGATGATTATGACCTTCGAAGGAATACATTGAACAGTCTCTATAATCGAGCAAAGCAGTGGATTATCTCTGTCATCAATATCGCTCCTTTGGACGTAAAAGGCTTGCTTCAGACGTACCTATCAGAGTATAATGACGAAGGAGCTTATGGCCATGTGTCTCTAGGAAGGAGCTTCGCATCAGACATGGGCTCTGTGATACCCTTATCAGATCAGAAGCTCGGTGCAATTGATCGTCATGGAGAGTGTAACATTAACACGGCTTCGGATTTCATCGCGCAATACACTACACGTCAAGTGTATAGGCTTGCTGATGCTTTACCTGATTACGATATAGAATGGGCCAAATTTATGCATCTTAATGGAACAGGAGATCGGCCTGCAGATGGCGCTATTCAACATGACGACGCCCGAGCAGTGCTCGCTCATCTAGAGCGCCGGACATTAGATAATAAGTTCATCTCCATCGGTGAGCTGCGTGATATTTTGAGACGAGCCGCTGCCCTTCTCTGCAGGTGCGAGAAGGACCAGTGCGCCATTATACAGCATCTTGTTGGTATACCCTTTGCGATATTCACTAAGCAGTCTATTAAGCTAGGCATTTCCTTGTGGTTGGGCGTCATCAATGAGAACCCCCGGATGGAACCCAGGATACTGACAGTGATAGCCGAGAATTGGGAGAAGACATTACACAACCGTGTAGGCGTTTTCAGCAGAAGACTCCGTCATCTTGACCCGTTCTACATCAAAGAGGAATTTGCTCCTTCTGAGAAGACGGATCTCATGAACAAGCAACAAGCAGCTCACAATTTGATCGCACCTCATCTTCGACTGCTACAGTTCTTAGCCAGCCACTTCAATGCGAATCGACTGGGAAGCCCTCATTCACAGCGAATCTATTACAAAATGATCCTTGTTACTCTCCGGGGCTTAACAGAATCCTCTGCGCATCCCTTGGCTCGGGAGGTCCATTTCCAGGCTGTATTGTTTGGACTTAGTCTCCTAAGACATGGCACTGGCATGGAACAGGCCGCGCGATGGAGATTAAAAGACACAATCTTGAGTGCTGCGCTGGCGTGGTTTTCCCATCCACCAAGATGGTCATATGGTGGTAATCGATTGCAGCTCAAGGCAGAGGTCCGCCTTCTGGCTGATATAGAGAATGCACTTCGAGTGGTGTCCTCGCTCTTCGCGAAAACTGTGGGAGGTCTCCAATCACTTACCTCGAAGCAGGACTTGCTACAAATATTGCTTGAAGACGAGCAGTCACGTCTTGTAGTATGGCTATATCCTCTCGATCATGAGACAAGGCATATTTTTTCCATGGGCGACTCTCGCAAAACTCCTACGGATGCGGTCCTTTCATCCATTCTGAGAAGTGCATGGATAGAGCATCCAAGCCTAGCGATTCAATTAACAACTCGTTTTGCCTCCACGAACCTTGCAAACGACTTGCGCTCGCTATTACTCAAACAACCCCAAAGGGCGATAGAGGAGCCCGAGGCTCTTCAAATTCTCATCGGATCCTTTTTGCCAGCAGATGTCTCACTCCAGCTTAAGTATCTGCTTTACTGGTCTGCTGTGAATCCAATTACCGCCGTCACCTACTTTTTGCCGGAATATCGAAACGATCCTCATCTGATCCAATATGCCATGCGAGCGTTAGAAAGTCACTCTGTGGACGTGACATTTTTCTATGTGCCTCAAATTGTTCAGACTCTGCGTTATGATATCCTTGGCTATGTCCAAAGATACATAATTGAAACCGCCAAATTCTCCCAACTTTTTGCGCATCAGATCATTTGGAACATGACCGCCAATGCTTACAAAGACGAAGACTCAAGCATCGAAGATCCATTAAAGCCAACGCTCGATATTGTTAAGGAGCGTATGATCGCAAGCTTCTCGGAAACTGACAAAGCTTTCTACGAGCGAGAATTCTCCTTCTTCAATGAGATCACGGACATCTCTGGCAAACTCAGACCATACATCAAGAAGAGTAAGCCGGAGAAAAAGCAGAAGATAGAAGAAGAATTGCGGCAGATCAAGGTTGAGGTTGGTGTGTATCTACCCAGTAATCCAGACGGCATGGTGATTGGGATCGATCGTAAATCCGGTAAACCATTACAAAGCCATGCCAAAGCGCCGTATATGGCCACTTTTCGGATCAAAAAGAATCGAGGCGGCATGGAAGGTACAGACGACATGCTTGAAAAGACCAACCAAAACAAGGAAATCGGACAGAACAGGTCAATTACGTCGGGAAATACTTACGAGGTGTGGCAGTCTGCTATCTTCAAGGTCGGTGATGACTGCAGACAAGATGTGCTGGCCTTACAGATGATCGCCGCATTCCGAGGAATATTCAATAACGTCGGTTTGGATGTCTATGTCTACCCGTATCGAGTGACAGCCACAGCACCAGGTTGCGGCGTCATAGACGTCCTGCCGAATTCGATCTCAAGAGACATGCTCGGTCGTGAAGCAGTCAACGGCCTGTACGACTACTTTGTGTCCAAGTACGGTGCGGAGAGCTCAATCAGGTTTCAAGAGGCACGCAACAACTTCGTCAAGAGCATGGCTGCATACTCCTTAATATCCTATCTGCTCCAATTCAAGGACAGACATAATGGGAACATCATGGTCGACGACGCTGGCCATATACTCCACATTGACTTCGGCTTCTGCTTTGACATCGCCCCTGGTGGGGTTCGCTTCGAACGGGCACCATTCAAGCTGACTTCAGAGATGGTAGCTGTCATGGGTGGGAGTACGACTTCGCAATCGTACAAATGGTTCGAAGAACTATGCATCAAGGCGTTTTTGGCGTCGAGGCAACACACGGAGAAGCTTTGTCACATTGTGGTGCTTATGCTTGGAAGTGGCCTGCCATGTTTCAAGCCGGAGACCATTACACATCTTCGCCAAAGGTTTGTCTTGGAGAAGAGTGAACGGGAAGCGGCGGACTTTATGAAGGATTTGATCAAGAAGAGCTACAGTAGCTATTCGACGAAGGGATACGACCAGTTTCAGCTGCTCACAAACGGAATACCCTATTGAGAAGGACACCAAGCGATAACATTGTCCAAGCAAGCATTGATCAACGTCCAGCTTGAGCGTGACTGAACAATCCCCACACAAGTCGCTGAAGAATGCAGCTCGCATGTTGTAAGGAAAGCCTGAAAGGATAGAGATGTAAGGTAGTTGGAAGAGTACCTTAGAGTAGATCCCACCCAATGGAAGCCGGGCAGGCCATTGCTTGGCGTTCTTGGCGTTGCCCCTCATGTAAGGTACCCGCTACTTTATCCTAGAGTATTCTACGGCAGTCCACAGCGAATCATTCGCTAGTCCCGCTGATGTCTGTATGATGCAGCATCGTCTTTTTGTTTTCCACCATCCTCACAACCCAGAGCCGACCTTTTCTAGCCGCCGACACTCTACAGGGCTCGTCTGCACACTCACTGCTGAGCCTATCCCTACCCTGTTGTCACGTACAATCACGGTAGATCTCATACACTATACCAAGCCAGCCATACAGGCTCCTTTCAGAAGGTATACTGAACGATCCACGGGAGAAGCAGTGTAGAGGTCGTTGAATCCAACCATTCTCTATCAATACGTCCAATTATAGTACTAAGCTATACGAATAAACCAGTAACAAAATTACGATCACGACTTTATGATTAACGAAGTGACGACTCCAAGTTTCTTTTTGTCAATTCTAGGATTCCGTCGTCGTCCTGTTCATCGGTCGCTCAACGATCAATAATCACGATTGTCGAAATACTCGAAGATCAGTAAGATTTGGCGAGAGCCAGGGTTAGCTGTCCAAACCACTGTGAAGCGAAGAGCTCGGACCTGTCGATAAGGTGGTCTTCATACTGGGTTGATATCTCGGGCTACGACAGATGGCAGACGTCACGGGTGGTGGCTTGGTAGATCCAGAAACACTCTACTCGAGGCAGAACTGCATCGGTCTGTCCCAATGACGACGGTCAAAGGTGATGGCTCTGACAACATCCAGGCGGTGGCAGCTTTGGGAAAGTGTATAAAGGGTAGACGATGGACCCAATCCCAGCCCTCGTATGGTGCTGACATTTTGTTTCAGAGTCGACCGACAAACAGGTCAGGCAGTAGCCATCAAGATCATCGATGTCGAAAATGCAGAAGACGAAGTTGAAGATATTGTCCAAGAAATCTCGATTCTATCCGAGCTCCACTCACCCTACGTGACCAAATACCATGGTTCCTTCCTCAAAGGCTCAGATCTATGGATCATTATGGAATTCTGTTCCGGGGGAAGCTGTGCAGATCTACTGAAGCCAGGCCTGATTGCCGAAGAATACATTACCATCATTATACGAGAGCTCCTGATGGGTTTGGATTACTTACACTCGGACAAAAAATTACATCGAGACATCAAAGGTATGACGCCCAGCATGACGACATAAGCTAAGCTGTGTTGACGTTTTGGCTGTGTCAGCTGCCAACATTCTTCTTGGAGCAAATGGGCAGGTGAAGCTTGCCGATTTTGGTGTGTCTGGACAGCTCACTGCGACCATGACTAAAAAGAATACCTTTGTAGGCACGCCGTTCTGGATGGCGCCCGAAGTTATCAGGCAGTCTGGCTATGACCAAAAGGCTGATATTTGGTCTCTCGGCATCACAGCTTTGGAATTGGCTAAAGGGGAACCGCCTTATGCAGACATCCACCCAATGAAGGTTCTGTTTCTCATACCTAAAAACCCACCTCCTAGTTTGCAAGGAGATTATAGCAAGGCTTTCAAGGACTTTGTCGATCTCTGTCTGAGACGTTCACCTCAAGAGCGGCCAAGTGCCAAGGAACTCTTAAAGCACCCTTTCATACGGCGAGCGAAAAAAACCACGTACTTAACGGAGCTGATAGAACGCCACGAGCGATGGCAAGCCGTGCACGGGGATCAATCCTCCGACGACGAGAGCGATAACTCGACGGAGAACCATCAATATTCGAGAGAAGATAATGAGGACCTCTGGGATTTCGGGACTGTAAGACCAGCGGGTGGCAGAGGCGCTGGTTTGAAAGCTATGAATATATCAGCCACAAGTTCGAGAGCATACAACGACTCGGACCTTAATCAAACCCCCAGAAGTGTTGGTCGTAAAGTGAACGAAAAGTCAAGGGACCAAGCTCCTCAGGCCTCTGAAGATACAGTGAAGTATTCCTCTCCAGCCGCAGCACAGGGTCGATGGCCGTCACCGCAGAGGAGGAACCCAATATCTCCAACGCCATTATCACCCGGTGTGGCTGCCCGGGTCCCTCTGCCACCGTCGCCCGTCAAGCAAGATTTACCACGGAGGAAGGTCTCACAAGTGCAAATACCCTCGCACGTACTGCATACACCAATGTCTTTTGGTAGTGACGGCTCCCAACCATCAGAGGATGACCAGAATCTTCAAGAAACTCTCGCGGCAGATATGAATGTCCTTGATTTGGCCCCCACTAATGATCGCGAGCTCAAGTCTCCTCCTTTCAAGACTGACGATATTTTCTCCGCTAAGGGACCGGAGCTGGAAAAGCGTCCCCCGCCTAAGGAGGCTACGCCCAAGGCCAAACCACTCTTTCAAGTACCCGAGATTCCTCCTTATCGATCCACACCCGAAGCTGCCAAGGCGGAACCTCTGCTTCGTGTACCAACTACCAATTACTCTCCTTCCACCCCTTCATCGAATCAGCAACGCGAACAAAACTTCAATGCTCCGGTTCAGCAGCAGCAGCCCATGCCTACGCAATCCTTCGAAGATTTCGTCCATCATTCCAAAGCTCCGAAATCACCACTCACATCAGCTACTAATCAAGCTGGGGGACGGCATCATACGTCTTCTCAATCCCGTCCTGCTAACCTCCCGGCTCTCGACCCACATACCAAACTCACCGCTCTATCTAGCGTCATAGTTCCCGCTCTCAAATCTGCCCTCGCGCGTCGCCAACACGCGTTCGAAGAATCGCTCAAAGAGAATGTGGAGAGAAGTAGTACCGCTACGCAAGTAGAGCTCGAGGTGATGGAGCAGAAAGACCGAAGGCGCAAACATGCGCATGAGAAGCTAAAGAGCCGTGTGATCAAGATCGCGGGGGTCTTCGCGGAGATTGAGAAGTGGGACGATGAGAGTATGGTGGGCATGGGTGGCGGTGTACACGGCTTTCTGGAAGGCTTTTTAGAGGAGATGCTGGTAAGGATCGAGGAGGACCCAGTCGCGGACTAGGTGGCGATCTTTGAGCGAATTCGACCAGCTGTGGGATCGTGAAGGGTTTACGCTGGTGGAGAGTGGATAGATGGTATATTCTGATTGTCTCGGGCGCAATTTGTGCGGGTCGCGAAGGGCATTACACGTCTGTCGGTGCAGGTTCTGCGATGACTTTACCTACCCTGCAGGCCACCCGTTCAATCGGCAGGGAATTCCAACAGCGTATGCGCATCTTTGGGAAATGCAACAGTTACATAGAAGAGTTTACACGGCATGATTTCTATGAACTGAAGCGATTCATGCGTCTGCCGGAACAGCCATCGAGAGCTTTCCTTTTTCCGCGTCTTAACGGTGGAAGGATCCGCTGGCTAGGCATCCACCCGGAGGTTGTACTTCATGTCTATTAGATGAGTAGATGGCTTTTTACGAGAATGGGGTCTAGTATCATTCCATTCATCTTTATATACCAAGTCAATTAAAGCTGCGGTGTGATGAATTGTTCATCTCATCGATGGTCGACTTTTAAGATATATACCTATATCACCTTACCTTACTATGCACAAATACCTACCATGAGAGTACATTACCTACCCCAACCTACATAAGGTAGGTACTCACGCACTCAACCCAACTATACCCACCCCAAGCCAAGGTGAGAAAAGCCAAAGCCAAAGCCAAAGCCGCTTCATCATATATGGTCGGTCATCTACCTATGTACCACTCCACGACCCCACACCGAATCCTAGTTTTACGTGAAGAACATTCATTCATCACGCACTCACTCACTCACTCATTACGCACTCACCCATCTAATCATAATAGATACCCTTTTCTCTAAACGACTGTGACGGTAGAATACGGAACATGCACCAACTACAACGCATTCACTCATGTTCTTCTACCTCCCAAACCGTAGATCCCTCACCTACACACCCTCAACCCGTTGCGCTGGCTATAAAAGAGCGTGCAACAACGCGCACGGATGGTTCTGTGGGGGGAGATAGATAGATATAGAGATTTGCGTATGTAAGAGCCTTTACGTGGAGAGAGGCGAAAGGAGCGGATGGAATGGAATGGTTTAATCGCGAGGATGATTTTTTTTGATACTTGGGAATGAATGTTTGAATCGAGGGACAGGTCGAAGGTAGGTGGTTTGTTTTTGAGTGATGGAAAAGGGGTGAAGAAGCGCAAGAGATGTAGATCTTTTTTCTGAGGGAAATTGGGGGCTGATCTTCGGGACCCGCTCCTCGCACGTAGGAATCGTAGTTTCTGCAGTAAGTAGGTACGATGACGACAACAGACCAATCTGCATCGTAGTTTGGAAGACGCGCTTGGGTGACAGATATCTGTAGAGTACAACATACAGATCTCCCTCTTTGGCTCTCCCTCTCCGACTCTGGCTTTCTATCTTGCAGCCAAAGCCATGCCATGCCATGCCATGCCGCCTTTTCTAGTTCCTTCGTGTATATATCCGGATCGCTCCTTCTCACGTGTACATGTCCGCGATATCATTACTTCGTGTATCCGGCTCCGACCTCGTCCCCTAGCCGACAGGTCGTGCAGCCACTGAAAATGCCCGAAAAGCCGCCCCTTTCTTTCCTTCGATCGAAGCCTCCAGCGGATACCTCCGGATTTTGTGAAAAATGCCCTTTTCGACATATTGTATTCGTCCATGCCCTGGCGCTCTCGATCGATCCTCCACTCGTACTCTCTCTGCATGGCGTCCGTCGATATCGGATTACCGTTGGTTTGGTACAGTCTGGAGCCGCGTTTGGTGAAATGGTCCACCCGCAATGATGCAAGAACGTTGTGACCTTACTCGTACAAGATTTTTAACCTGAAAAAAGGTAAAACCATCCAATGCAAGGATAGAAAGTCACCACATTGAGCTGACCAGCAGCGATTGAAGGGAAAGGACTGTATATACTGGAAACTGACAACTCTCGGAGCCACCAGGGCCCCTGCTTAGTATGACCGCCCAGGGGACCAGCCCTGTTGGGGTACTTCGGCAAGTGTCGGTTTCTGGAACATCTGTACCAGTCTCCTGCCAACGTTTGTCTCGATCTCTGTCCCGTCACGCGCAATCTTGACTTCTCTGTTGGCATTCCAAGGGTTTCGTAGACCTCGCGTACGGTAAAAGGGCAATCGGCTTGTGGCTATCCACTCAATCTTGAACGGTTTCCCAAAAGCTTGAGTATCGCTAGAGACGCCGGCCTCATCGGTCTCCACCGCTCGCTCTTCAACCTTGACGTTCTCGATAGGATCGTCAACTTCGTGATCAACGATAGGTGCTAGGTCCTCGTCTTCCGGATCGGCTTCCCAAAATATCGTGCCACGCGCGGAATCGTCGATGATACGGCCTCTTGGAGCGAATTCGGTGGCCGCAGTGGGTATCGATCTCGGGATGTCTGGATCATCAATGATGGTTTCTCCTCTTGGAGCCCATTCAAGACCTGCTGCTGTCTCGTCGCTTATAGGAGATGCCATGCGGGCGACACCATAGTACTCTCCTGACTTGTTGGCCGAAAATATAAGGTAGACATTCTCCGTGGACTTGAGATGTGAGCTAGGTAAAAGGGAGATGCCATTGCAAGCTCACCTCGTAGGCCTTGTTTAGCGCCTCTTCGTTGTGCGATTGAGTGGCCCAGATGCTATTCCTCACGCTCAATTCCATATCCTCAACTGTCAGACTCTTCATAACAAAATACTTGTCGGCGACTTTGGTGTTGGGTTCGCCTGTGCGGAAAGACTCAGCAGAAGCCTCTTCCTCTGCTCTAGATGAGATCTCACGGTTTTGTTGTATGGCTTCAAAAGCGGTCTGGGTGTAAGCCACAGTAGGCATAAGCGCTGCAGGTCCAGTAGGGGCTCCAGTGCCAGGACTCGGAGGCGAGTTTCTTCGTAGGCGGCAGACTAGGCGGACGCCTTGGAACCTCGAGTCGTGAAATCGGGCCATTGCAGCTGCACAAGCCACTTCCGACCTGTAGTTGACAAATGCACAGTTGCTCTTGGATATGAGGAAGACACTCTCGATGTCTTTTTTAGCGTCTCGAGAAAAGTGGTCCTTAAGATCGCTGACCACTGTTCCCGACGGAAGATTACCCACCCAGAGCGCATGACCTGATTGCTTTGGCTTCCGAGGCGGACCTCGCGGCGTTGAGGGTATACTACCTATAGTAGTATTGGTATTCTGTCTGCTAGTGGCTGTAAGCGTTATTAGCTTCATAGATACCGTGCGACTTTAGCAAAGATCAGCTTGCCTGACATGCCGGGCCTGAGGTACGACCCACTAGATCCGTATGGATAAGCTAACGAAGCATTTGATGAGTAACCGCTTTGAGGCATTCGGCTGCCCATGGAAGGTGTGTCCGTGCTTTGTTGCATAAATCCCGACCCATAAGACGATGGAAATGAACCGTGCTGCGTTTGCACAGCTTGGCCGTGCTGTCCCGCAAAATACATGTATTGCTGCTGCTGGGTTGGGAAGTAAGCACCACCAGGGTAAGATGGATATATAGGACTAGGTCCTCCCGAGTGAGACTGTGGACTTTGCTGCACGGAATACCCCTGCTGGTATGTTGAGCCATATTGCGACGGGTGATTAGCATAATTCGGTGCGTTCATTGGCGATTGACTGGCAAATTGGTGCTGCTGCTGATAGTTCGAGGCACCGCTCGGGGTGCCTGCGAGAAATCGCGGTTGATCATGTTGCGACATCTGCCCTGGGGCGTTGTACAGGTAATCGGGCAACGCTCCAGCCATACCCGACATGCTGAAGGCACCTGAAGACTGCCCACTTCCCAACTGATGACCGGGCACATTCTGTCCAGGCGGATTGAAAGGTTGACCGCCCGGAGGCTGTTGCTGAGGTGTTGCGCCGTGGACGCTAAACTCATAAGGCGCACTGCTGGAGGAGACATGCTCTACGGATTGTCAATTGAACAAAGCCAAAAGAAGGCATGAAATGATTTTAACAAAGTACTTGCACGGAATGAATGGAAAGAAAAGAGACAAAAGAGATGAGAGACGGACGAGTTGGTAAGGGTCCTTCACTACCGCTTAGTCGATTCCGCGCTGAAGGGTCCACCTGTTGCCCGCCCACTGGCAGCCTCCCTCTCTGTGCAGCTTCTTCGGCCATCTCCCGATCCTCGACAATCACCGGCAATACCGTCCACTGCTGAACCCATATTAAGCGCATGTTAGCCTACATCTCCCCCGATAACGACAGTGAAGAACACAGATCGAACAGAATTGAGAATCATTGTACCTCACTTGGGGCTACCTCCTATATGTTCCTCACATATGTCATTTGCTGAATGTCTCACCCGGGTAGTGATGGAAAATCTTGAGATGGGTTTTAAAATGATAAGAGCCTCTGAGAGGACCTGATTCGAAGAGGCTCCTCAGCAGCAGTCTGGATATGGATTAGTATAATCAGCAAGCTGTCCGATTGCAGCCAGCTCTGGTGGCGATGGGAGGGAATGGGCGACAAGATTTCCACAACAGGCATACCGACTTCATAAGCGTAGGATCATGAAACACCATTGGGGTATGGCATGAAGATGGGTCGACGGGTACTATAAGATCACCTGGCGAATGGGAAGGTAAGAGAGGAGAGTGACAGCAAACGGTCTGGCAATTGCTTGGAAAGGGACAGGAATAGATCGACGTCACAACAGGTTTGGTCGACGACATTACTCGGCAATGCGAGAATAGCGAGGATAGCGAAGTCCCAAAGTAGGGGATCGTGCACGTACCTAGTTCGCTACACTTCAAGTCGGGGTGGCGATGAAGCAATGCAGCCCATCGATTGGTCGTGCTAAGCGTGATCCTGGGCGACTCGTTCGACGTTCTAGAGTTAGTCGACTTTCTCGCGGTGCATGATATTGTATAAGGGCCAAGAAAGGTGTAGATCTCCGAAGGGAAGGGGATCGGGCCAGGGCTGAATCAACAATGGCACAGCTTGGACCGGAGGAGGGGGCGGTGAATGGATGAGTGGAGAATGGGATTGGTCTTGCTGTGAGTGGAGCATACTGGGTGAACGGTCCATATGTGTACCTTATGGGAGTACGAATGGGGGACAAGGTATAATGACGAACGATACTACTCTTGTTCTGCTGAAGACAGGGGGACATCGAAGGTGGCGTAGGCGAGGCCTTGATTGGCCGAGAGATTTAGTTTTAGCCACAGCTCCCGTTTCAAGGGATCAGGGTCCGCCCAGTCCAGACTTCGAAGCCTCCCATTGACTTACATACCTTAAGGTAGTACACATCTGTCAATCACTTCCCCACCATGCACTTAGGGCATGCATGTCTGCCGCAAGGAGCTTGGGAGAGTCAGATACGATCGGAGGGAACGGGCGGGAGCAGGGGACACATATGGAAGCGCGTGAGGCCGGTCTCTCTTTAGCGAACCGCGCTGGTGTCTAGTCCGCAGCTTCCATGCCTCATTTGTACTGTCCTTCTTTCCTGGGAACAAAAGAATATCCCACGATTGGGTTTCTGGTAGGACCCTGGTAGGACCCTGCTGTCAACCTCTGAGTCGGCGGAGTTTTCTCCGTCTCAGCCGTTGTACGTTGACTCAGTGTCGCCTCCCCTCTCGCTGATCCCCCACCTTAGTTTGCTTCATTATGTTTAGTGCAATATCAGAATGGACAAGGGCCATGGAGAAAACCATTGTCTTTCCCATGCTGCTCGCGCATCGGCATTGCTCGAGCGCATTGAAGCCCTAAGACTTTACTGCCCCCAATGAAAGGATGGTGGAAGTCCATGGCAGAGTCTTCCCTCGGACCACAGGATTGAGAGCTGTTTGAAGGTGTGCCATAGACCAATACACAAATAGTAACTGTTGCGTCGTCCTAAAAGCCGTTGAAATGTCGATCACCCGCGACCATCAAAATCCCGAATGGTAAATCTCCATACGAACTCAAATCATGCTGATGGACCAGTCATGGTGATTGCGCTAAGGTATTATTCATATGAAAGAGACGAGGATAAGAAGTCTGGATGTCTGGATGTCGCGGCACGGAGGAAGTGATCTGCACTGACATCAAGTTCCTTGCAAGCAGCCACAGCCACAGCCCCTCGCAAGGATCCCGCATGGACAGCCGTCGCTCGCAGACGTTCCTAAAAGAAGTAAAAACCATCTCATGTAGTCTTAAGTCCGAACATGTACTTTCGCACAGTTGTTGGTAAGATATTTATCCATAGCAATCACACGCAGACGATCCGGATGGTGACCTGGTTGCTGCAGTGTCAAGTGCCACGAGGTGTCAAGGTTCTCCAAAAGTGGAAATAGGAACGTGCGCATTCGCCACAGCCTGTTCTTCGGGACCGTTCCAGGCGGGACACTTTCCTCAATGGGGAAATTCCGCCCCCAATGATCTGACTTCGTGATTTACCAGGGATCGGGGCTGAAGCTTCGATAGAAGGCTGATCGTCATCGATGTGGCTGAAATTGGCGCCAAACCGACGATCTTGCCGCTACCAGCGATGCTATATTTAGTGGAAGAAGTCGAATATTCAAATCTCGGCGCTGACCTCGCTTGCTAGAGCGTCTGACAACGTCTCGATGGTTCCAAGTCACAACATGCACATATCGGTTCTGGGCATCTGCTCTACCTATGAATAGAACCGGTGAGTTGGGCTGCCAGAATGCTACAAGACTTTGTTGCGTACTCGTGCAAACCACAAGTAAGTCCGGTCGCTTAGTAGCGGCGGGAGAAGCCACTAATCACTTAGTCCTGATCTATTCCTTTTGGAGGAGGGCCACGACGCTAAAGCCTCAGGACGTACTTGTCGAGTTGAGTAAGGTAAAATCAATGACAGGAGGAAAGTGTAGGAGTCGCGATTCCATTGCTTTTCGATTCAACGTTATCCCATCGGAGTATACAGGATATCGATATTCGCAGGATGGATTTAGTGCATGATTTGTATATCTCAAGGTTTATGAGCTAACTAAGGGAGGAACTGACATAACCTCATTCACTAGACGATGTTGCGGGCTGAATGCTCTGATGTTTGGATCTGTAGAGTATGTGCATCATGCTACACTGCATGTTAGCAAGATTAGTATCAATCGTACAGGGAATCATGCAGGGTCCTTCGGGGCCATATCTCCGGAGAGTCGGTGCAGGATCTTCGAATAACAATACACATGGCACAAGAAACACAATCATCTCCTCTGGTTTTCGCAGTCACAATATCCGTCCCATCACGACATCCTGGTCATCAACGACCGCTGTTAATGTAAAATTGTTCAGCCAACCAGAGGGTCTGTGACCATGCTGGGAGGTCTCCGACAAGTTTTGCTACATATCATAATGAGGAAAACGCCTGTAGACTCCTTCCCCAGGTAAACTTCATCTCCCGTCAGTCTTACAGCATCATAAACCTCAAAGTCCTTTCAACAAACGCCATTTTCGTACTTCATTCATGGGTTGGTAATCAAAGTCCCCCAACCACAAGCTAGCAAAGTGAGAGTTACTCCAAATTTGCAACTCCTGTTCCTATAACAATGTCGGAGTTTGTTCAAACAATAATTCCTGTTCAAATCATGATGATGTTTCAAGGCCAATATAGAGCCTCGTTTCCCGAGTTTCATAGAAGTCTTACCGCACGGCCGACACTCCCCGTTTCAAAAAGCTCCACCAAACCGGCACCAAGGCACTCAGCTAAGATCCAGTCGAACCGGAGCCCTTTGAATTGTTTCCATTTACGGGTCCTGCTTGGTAGGACTCCTGTGAATTCGCGCCGATACTTCTTCGCCTTAGTCGCTGGATCATCAGCAGCAATCCCCCCATCCCACCGTTCACGAAGCAGATACAAAGGCATTTCTCTGTATTTTGACTTCATGATAAGGGAGAGCATGTGGGAACGCGCTGATGTCAATAACTTTAGATACTGCCCGATGCTGGGAAGAGACAGCGTCAGTTGTTCTCCTTCACGGGAGAACCGCTCAGACCCCTGGTCGGAAAGCTTCTCCGATTGTTGGCTGCTACGCCTGAAACCTCCTCGTCCTCCGGCGTCGTGAATGGCATCTTCCCCGCCAACTGCAGCCATCGAGCCAGAGGCTGCTCTCGAAATACAGGAAATAGACGTGATTGTCCCCAAAGATCCGGAATCAGGACTAGCAAAGACATTTGTGGAGTTTGATGGACGTGAGACAGATGTCAGGAAGCCCGCACGCATCAAGGCTTTGGTTTCTAACACGGAAAACATCCTACTAGAGATAATATAGCTCATTGGGTTCGCTCGAAGATACTCAAGTAATTTTCCTTTAGAATGTGTCAATACCTACACATGATCTACCCGAGCCACTCACCAGCCACACTCGATTCGAGATTCGTCGCCCTTCTTGTCAATCGTTCTATATCTTTCAGAAGTATTAAGCCATCTCCAACAGTCGAGCCGCCGATGCCTCTTCCAGGTATCACGATTCGCGTTATGATTCCAGCCTTCGTCAATTCTGCTATCTCTCGTTCGGTGGTGGTTGGCGACTCGGTCATGGCATGCACGTGAGAGAGGGTAACAAAAGGAGGAAGAGAAGCTCTAGAATTTAAAATCTCTGCTATCTTCGTACTATTGAGGCCTCCATTTTCTGGGACAACGTCAAACGTATGAGAGCTTGTGTACTGTATGATTTGAGCCACGTCTCGTAGAGAAAGATCTGTGGCAAGTGACTTCGAAACACCAACATCTTCAAGACGGTCTCCGAGGAACTCGTTATCGTCTTCGTCAACGGTTTCGGGTTTTGAGCGCGTGCGCTGCACACACTTTCTCTGATTGAGACTTGCAAATGGAGACGATGCTGAACCTTTGAGTGAAGGGTTTTTGTACTTTGAAATTCGAGACGAGTGTGCAGCTGAGATATTCAAGGGCATACTGGTCACTGTTCTATCATGTAAAGCCAGGGGCTACGCTCAACTATGAGGCTCAGTAGAGTTGTTAGCAAAAGCCGCCAGTGATGGATTTGTTTTAACACACATGTTATGCCCTTGGTCAGGACTCATCACACATGTCATCACATCTCGTCCCCAGCGCGCAGTGGCACGTATTTGATGTCATCGCGAGATCACCTCGTTGACTCGGTGGTGGTGGTGGTGGATCATAGGGCTGAATGAACGCCAAGTAATTATGACGCAAAAGCGGGATTCTCGGAATAGAATTACGTTGCCGAGAGCTCATCTCTATCTCCGTTATTCATGACAACCAACCACTTTATTGACCACGCCGATGACCATTCATTCTTTGGAGCCAAGCCGCCCGATATCGCACTCAAAATGGCTATGGCTGCGACGATGAACCCCAACCCATTATTACCCACGGTAGGTAAGCAGCAGCATCTGCCTGCAAAGTCCTACCTTGAGGCAGGAGAGGAAAACCTTGACCCACATTCGGATCCTCATTCATGGAGGGACCAAGTGACCCCTGAGCTCTATGCTGGTGAGGGCGAAGATGCGACCCTGCGGAGTCCCAGGAGGAATATCCACAAGAAGTCCTCATCGCTGCGAGTCAATGGCTTCTTGAAGGACAACAAAGGCCCTTCTGTGATGGTAGAAAAATACGAAGACAAGGATGGGGAGCACCTTGTCAGTATCAGCAATTCATTGGATGGCAAGAAGAGCAAAACGAGACGCAACAGCGAACTTGTCAGCGGACGTAAAGCGGGCGCGGGCTGGGAGCAAAGCCAGTAAGCTCCTCTAGATGCCCGCGCTGCATTCAACTAATTCGATTCTCAGTATTCATTTCGCGCCCCTCTCCGTTCCGTTGAAACGGCGCCTCCAGACCCTGGTTGTCCTTGCGCATACTCTCAGTGTCGCCTTCCTCCTCGGCGTCTTCTTCCTTCTCTGCGCTATCCCCATATTCTGGCCAGTCCTTTTACCTTACCTCGTTTACGTTCTCTTCTCCAGCGCGGGCTATTCAGGCACGCTCTCCCACCGCTCCGACTTGATTCGCTCCCTTCGCGTCTGGTCCCTCTTTGCCTCATACTTCCCTGCACGACTTCACCGCTCTGCAGCGCTTCCGCCAACACGGAAATACATATTTGGATACCACCCCCATGGTATTATTTCTCATGGTGCTTTCGCCGCATTTGCCACAGAAGCTCTTGGATTCTCCCAACTCTTTCCTGGCATCACCAATACGCTTCTGACTCTCGACTCAAATTTCCGCGTCCCGTTATACCGCGAGTATGCCCTTACGATGGGTCTTCAATCCGTTTCACGCGAGTCATGCGAGAACATCCTTTCTCGAGGAGGCTCCAATGGGGAAGGAATGGGTAGGGGAATCACGATTGTTGTAGGCGGCGCCCGCGAATCGTTAGATGCACAACCGCATTCCCTTCGATTAGTACTCAGAAGGCGCAAGGGTTTCGTCAAGCTCGCCATACGGGCAGGTGCAGATTTGGTTCCTGTGCTAGCCTTCGGTGAAAACGAGCTCTACGACCAAGTGCAGCCCGAGCAGCACCCTTTGATACACAAATTCCAGCTTGTGGTGAAAAAGGTCCTTGGCTTCACTGTTCCACTATTTCATGCGCGAGGCGTCTTTAATTATGACGTTGGTATGATGCCATACCGAAGACCGTTGAACATAGTGGTAGGCCGACCTATCAAAGTCGACCAAGCGAGCAAACCTTCCGAAAGCTATGTTGATCGATTGCACGATGTATACGTTAAAGAGTTGGAGAGAATTTGGGAAGAATGGAAGGACGAATTTGCGATGGAGAGAACAAGCGAAATGGAGGTTGTAGAGTGATCTCCTACAAAAGCATGCTTAGCTTCTAATTTGGAATATAACCAATGTACAGTACCTAATAAAATAAGAAACCGCCAAATGAATACACATTCTGTAGATACGGTACTGTTGTTTATTTCCCCAAACCATCATGGCGACTGAACATGATTGTCTTCGAGAGGATAGCTCAATGTTTTTTGGGAGTACCCACGTTTAGATTGTCACCTAAGGTAACACGGTAACAAGCAAAAGCTCTCGGTGCCAAGGCGTGCTCTGGAAATAAACTTTCTGCGGGCCGCACCCATGGAGCTAGGGTTTCCACCAATCATCATCGGCATCTACCCGGACATCGTTGATGTGCATTGTTTTGGAGCATGCTCAAACATCTCATCGCGCGCCAGCACTTTCTCACACCCTTCCATTCTCAAGGGTAGTCATACTCATTCATTGTGCGGATGTCAATCTGTTGAAAAGCTAGCCATTAATGGCACCCTTGGGGAACCTTGTGCGCTTACAACCCTTACACATCAATGAACTACCAGCCCATCCGTTGTTGAATTCTCTAATTCACGATCCTAAAGATGTATCAAACGAGAGCAGTCCCTCCCATATAACCAAAATCAAGTCAACAGACCGCCCCAATCTCATCTCGTTTGTGGAAGAGGTCCTTGATCAGGCAATTATGTTTGTGGATGATACCTTGCCAAATACGTTTAAAGAAGGGGGTTTGAAGAAGTCGCCGCCTTCTGAGGCTCCGGTCAGACTGTTGAGCAGGAGTATTGGGGAGGCAGATGTTAGAGCTATACCATGGATAAACTCAAGTATCCCACGACACTGGTCGTCGAATGGCAAAATGCCCGCGGAAGCCTGGTTCGCGAGGAGAAGTCGCCATGCTCACCAGAGTCGCGAGGGAACTGCAGACCTTGGTGAGTTCGACTTTGGATTGAGGCACGATCATTCGACCCACGAACAGGACTACACGCCAGATGTCTTCGACTCGTACAAAGTGCTCGACTGGGATGCGCAGATCAAGAGCGCTATGGACAATGGCTCAAGCATTGATAGTTACAGAGACTTGAACATGAGCATATTCGAGATGTGTCATGAGCTCCCCGCTGTGCTGTCAAATCGTGTTTTCCCCGTGCTCGTTGTGACCGCCAAAAGGGCAGAAAATTCATTCGTCGTTGTACAGATCCCAGTCGATGTTTCGAACTTGACGGTGGTAGGGACCAGTGTTGAGATCTGGTCGGACTTTGAATGCTCACGCGCTATCCTTAGGCTTTCTACAGCAACGGGCGCAATGTTAGGGAGGGAGACAGCGCATTGAAAAGGAAAAAGCCCATCCTCGGGTGAGTCTGCCCCAATGTGCAAGCCATAGTGTAGAGGTAACGTAATGCTTGATCACTTTATTAGGGTGTATACAAGTATCGAAACTTGTCGATTGCTGCCTGATCAAACGGTGGAATGGGTCATGGCTACAGCAAGTGATGCAAAAGGTTACTCATGGTTTCTATGCAGTCGTTCCCCAGTCCAGACGTGGTCATGAGTGGCAAACATGTCTTCCGGAAGTTCACACCTCTCGGAATCGTCTCCCAAAGCACCTATACCTGATTGGATCAGAGACTGACTTCAGTATTGTACAGGCTGGTTACCACTGTGGATGCAGAAGACTGGCGTTCCCTCAGCTGTGTATGTCGCATCCAAACCTTTCTACTTTGTTCGTCTAAAGTGTCTATGGGAGTCCGCCATCTTCTGGGTACATCCGTGATTAGTGTATTTCTTATACTACTACTCGATTCATACCTCACTACAAGGTGTTTGGAAGGGCGATACTGACCTTGAACATCTGTATAGGGTGAAAGACGTGGGCCTTTTCATCGGCTGGATGGCTAGAAAGCGCATTTCAGCTTAACAAAACACCCATGGCCGAAGTATTACGTTACCAAAGGTTATGCTGGCTTGTACAATTAGGGACGAGAACATGAAGTATGTACTTTAGCGTTCCGTTAGATTAGGCTTTAAAGGCAAGCACGTGGTAAATATGTATCAAAAGAGATTCACAATGTAACAAAACAGATTATCTTAAGTAAGTAGAGACAATCAAGGCTGCTCTTTTGTCATTGGTCCAGAATCATGGATCCTCGGCGCTTAATTGTGGCTCTCAACCCCGCCAGTGCCACAGGCACGAGCCAATAGAAGGATAACCGTGGGCGGCTACCACATTGACCACGCCCTCCAGTCCTTCTCTTGACCTCTCAGACTGAGCCTAATGATCTATCCCCTGATGCCCACCCCCTTTTCAACGTACATATTACGAATGTGATGACCCTGACGAATGAGAGCACATGTACCATCGGCGCGTAGCTAACTCTTCAAAGCACATGTTCACCACGAGCCTTAGAAAAGTAACGCTGCTTGTGGAATCGAGCATCCATGAAATCTATTGATACTCCCACACTAGTCTGGCTACTTCCGAGACCTCGATACTTAAACCATGAGCTCCGGCGTGCGTCATGGCCAAGACGAAATGTTCCTCGAAAGGCCCTCAAACGGAGACTCGCCCACAATAGAGCCACTGAGGATATACAAGAGAGAGTCCCGCTCTCCAGAAGCTGATGATCAGCGTACAAACCCTCAGTCTTCTTCCTTTCCCCTGCCACCAGGTGCATCGAGCTCGCCAGCCCCATTGCCTTATCCTGACGACCGCCAGCGCGCCCAATATCGGCCTGCAAACTCTCCCAAAACTACTGCCCAACAGGGTAGAGCTTCGCCAGCATATCCGAATTCTCCTCCTCGCGCCCCTCATGCGGAACCAGTGCGTACCGGCATACCTGAATACCCCTCGGCGCTACGACCACGAGCTGGGCAAGATGTCGTGGGTGCGCAAACGGGCTCGAAATTGGCGGACAGGAGGGGCAATGCGCCAAAGCCTTTACCAGAATCGCCAGGTCCAGAGGCACCTGACAAAGAAGGCTTGTTTCAACGACTACCGCAACGAGAGGTCTTGCCGCCGGCGACAGAAGATCAAAACCCTTCTCAAGCGCCTGAGGTCAACCCATACCCAAACTATTATCAGCAATACTGGCCACCTCCAGGCGAGGACGCTCCGTCGGCATCCAGTGGACTGAATGTTCCGTCTCCTGGAGGAGTAAACAGACTGGGCTCCACAGCTTCTACGTCAACCACGAAAGCCCAGCGTGGCTCACCCCCACCTCCAGAGACCCCTATCATACCACCCAGCGAGCAACTCGGAGGCGGCATAGAAGCGCGTTACGCTGCGGCTGGTATTGCCGGCACATCAACCTTGACAAGTTTGCAAGCCCAGAGTGCAGCGGCGGCGCAAAGGGCGGCTCAATATCCTCAGCTGGCAAATGCGCAGCAAAACGTACCTCAGCAGCGGCAAGATGTGCCGCAAAGGCGTTGGACACCGACAGAGCAACCTGGCAGCCGAGCTCATGAACCTCCTACCATATATCAAGGGTCAAGTGAGACATCTGGGCAGCCTCCTGTACACTCACCAACGCCGCTACAAGGGATGACCTCGCCTTCATCACAAGCAGGACATACCGCCACTGCATCGAACCTTCTAGAACAAGACTTTCAGCGAATGCATGTGACATCCTCCCCTCCGCCAGCGTATACACCGGCGGGGTCTTCTGGTACCAGAACGCATATCCATCCCAATGAGAAGGCCAATCAACCAGCTGGAGCTCCTGCTGTAGGAGCGGCTGTTATAGCTGGAACAGCCGCAGCAGCTGCGATATCATCCCCAGCACCGTCAGCAACTTCTGGACACCCGGCGTTTGCAAATCATGCAAGAATTCCGAGTGCGACTCCGATGCAGCCCGCTCAACCCAATAATCAGCCAACGATACAAGAGCCTGTTAAGCCATCTCCCGCACCTGCTGGCCAGGGTCCTGCTTCCCCACCGCCACTTCCGGAGGGCTGGATCGCACACCTTGATCCTAATTCGGGCCAGTACTATTATATCCACTTACCTACTCAATCAACGCAATGGGAGTTTCCCAAGGGACCGACACCGCTGAACCTTAATGAGCCTCTATCTCCAACTGGCAGTGTCAATTTTGGGAATCCGTTGGCGTCCCCAGGGTTAAGTGCATTCAGCGGCAAGCCATTGGCATCTCCAGGCTTTCAGCCCGCTACCCCTGGGTATCAAGACAGCATCATGAGCATGCAATCATCCACCCCTACCGTTGCAGGATTTTCAGGTCCACCACCAAGTGCTGGTGTCGACATGTACAAAATAGCCCCAACGAACGGTGTCTACTTTGGACCGTATCTGAGGTACACAAACATGGATCTGGAGCGAGGTATTTGGCTCGGATCGATTTTGCTTGTCACTGATGCTCTTCAACCTCCTACCATACACATTCATCAGAGCGTAGATCTTTCTCCCAATCCTCGCCAGTTGAAGGCTAGTCCAATCTCTGTACATCAGCGATGGACTTTTCATCGATATGACATCGATCTTCGAATGGACGAACATGCCAGCTCCAAGTGGACTTATGCCATCACATCCCATCTAGGCTGTACGAGATACGAATTTTTGGTCGCTGGCCGCAATGAGACGGACTGGCGTTTTATTGCTACTTCAGGAAACGATTTCTCTCTCAATGTGAACGCTAACGAGCGAGCCAAGGTGGGTGGTATTGGTTACATGTGGAAAGACATTATGCAAAAGCACGTTGAATGTGGTGGGTTTCACACCCAGGTTGGTTTAGGAGACCAGATCTACGCCGATAGAATATGGAAGGAGATACCTCTTTTGAAGCAATGGCTTGCGATGAGTGGCAAGGAGAATAGAAAGAATGCTCAGTGGACAGCCAAACACGAAGAAGATGTCTCCCATGCTTACTTTCACTATTATACAAGTCATTTTGACCAGCCGTATTTGCGAGAGGCGTTTGCTCAGATACCCTACATATTGCAAATAGATGATCATGACATGTGAGTTCGCTGAGATATGGGGAAAGATTAGGCATCGAAAACTAATGGCTGCCCTTTCAGATTTGACGGCTTTGGCTCGTACCCCGAATATATGCAATTTTCTAACATGTTCAAAAACATCGGCCGCGTTGGTATAGAGATGTACCTCCTCTTCCAGCATCATACGACTCTCGAGATTTTACGCAATGTTAGTACAGACACGGACATATTCACCATCACCGGTACGGGTTGGCATTTCGTCAAGTACCTCGGTCCGGCCGTGGTTGTGGTTGGACCAGACTGCCGATCCGAGAGGAACCCTCATCAAGTAATGGCAGGGCCAACGTACCAGGGTCTGTTCCCGAAGGTCGCCTTGTTACCGCCCAGTGTCCAGCACTGCATATGGCTCATTGCGGTACCAATCGTCTATCCCCGATTGGAAGCAGCCGAACAAATCGCACATACAGTCGCTACCGGCAAGAAAGCAGTGACAGGCACCTACAACCTTCTCGGAAAAGTGACGAGCTCCGTCGCTGGTGTTGTAGGGGCCAAGAGTGTGGTCGGCTCAGGGTTTGACTCGGTCAAGAAAGCTGTTGGCAAGTCTGGCCTGATGGGTGGAATATTGAGTCCCTTCGGCGACATCGATATGCTGGATGAACTGCGTGATCAATGGACTCATGAGTCAAAGGTAGGCAGTCATTTTTCGCCCAGGAGCTGGATGACGTTGTTGACGATTGACCTAGGATCTCGAGCGAACTTATCTCATTCGCACTCTGCAAGGAATCTCCCATCAGAAGTCTATCCGCATGACTTTCCTCTCTGGGGCAGTCGATTGCTGCGGTGCTGGAATCTTACACGATCCCTCCAAGCCTTCCGACCATAAGACTATGTATCAGCTCATCTCCGCCTCGGTCGTGAATACTCCACCACCATCGTACGTCCTCAAGCTCCTTCATGCCTCTCAAAAGCCGTTGTATGTCCCGCAAAACGGTCACCGTTCGAATAACGCGCCGAGTGATACGAAAGAGGACATGATGGAAATTTTCACCACAGAGCCTGATGGACGTCAGAGAGACATGAGAAAGCTGATGGGCAGAAGAAACTATGTTGCTATCGTAGCTTATGACCCTGAGGTTGTGACAGGCACCTTTGGGCAGACTAACATGCATGGAAATGGGGCCGGCAAGCTGAGCTTGGCGGTGGATTTTATGGTGCAAACGAGTGAGTCTGGAGTCGTGGCGGCGGGCGTCAGTAAATATGGACCGGTCATTGTGCCTAGTCTGGATTATGGTAGATAATTACATTGTTGCCCTGATAATATTACCACCCTATGTTCTCTTCGTCTTCCTTTCTTGCAGCAACTGCTTCCTCCGTACCTGAATTTTTCTCCTCTCACCACCATCGACCTTTATCCCTCTCTTGATCTCCCACATACCCTCCTGTATCTTAATCGTGGCCACGCTCCCACTGGTCCCTTTCACGGGCTGCACGTACGGTCCCACAATGGTCCTGGCGCCTCGGACTTTCATGCCCTCCACTGCCTTCAACTTCCGATAGTCAACATCCTGCATGAGAGCTTCCTCCGACTCATTCACAATCATCTTCATCAACCTTGGCAGCCTATTCGTCGTACTTGTAGCCGTAGCTCTCGGTACAGCAGCATCAGGCACCGGCACCTCCACCAGCCTCAACTCTGCCCCTCCATTCTTGACATTCTTCAAATCTCCTCCGACGCCAAAGACCCCTTTACGAAATCTGTCCCTCCACCACAGCAGATATCGCCGCGTCCGTGCTGGCTCAACACCTAGTTCGCGCAATTGGGTACTGGTAAGTGAGAAGAGAGATTGCCATGTTGGTATTTTGGCGGAGTGCTGGGCAAGGTTGCGGCCGATTAGAGTCAGGAAGGTGGAAGGATCTGGGACGAAGGGGGTCGGTTGCGGGATGGGCGGTTGAGCGGCGGAGGCGGAGGCGTGGGCGTGAAGTGTACGGAGACATTGTTGCGAATGAGGTCCGAAAAGACGCTGTTGAATGGCGGATGGCAGAGATCGGGGAGTAGCGTGTCTAATGATCATCGCAGTGGTTGCTGTAAATTGGTGCTATGTTGATACTGTACCATCCAGATTCTATACTGGTGCAGCACCTTAGCGTAGAACTAGAATATGCAAAACCCCTGCGATCTAGCGACATGGAATTCCCACTTGATGAGTTTCTCGCAACGTGTAATTCATACAGATACATTTTCAACCTAGAGATGAACTATAGGAGTTGATATGGTTGAACATTTAATAACGGAGATCCAAATTGTGACAAACATTGGCCAGGTCCGTTCGTGCCGCCAAAGCCAGGGAGTTAGCAAGAGTTTTGCACTTGCTTATTAGCCCTGACGAGAAGCATCGACACAAAATATTTGCAGCTGAGCAGCTTGTACCCTTGTTCGTTGTCGTCAGTCGTTTTCCATGTACTGTGTACCGTAATACGTTGGGTCGGGCGGACTGGATCTCTATTTCCTAACAATTATGGCCATCTCACCAGTGGTTACGTATGTGGCCACAACCAACACTATGAAAGTGACTGCAGAGAAGGCCAAGGCCCTGGCCGTTCGGACCAACTCTGTTCCCACCATCGATGATGATCGTCCTGCTAAAGCTCATAAACTTCAAGACCTTGCCGAGCGCTTGAATGAGGAGACCAAACAAAAGTATGTCAAAGACAACAAGATTGGTGAGGGAACTTACGCCAATGTCTATCGGGGACATCTTAAGGCGGACCCCTTGACAAAGGTTGCAATCAAAAAGATCAAGCTCATACAAGAATACCGCGATGGTCTCACCATGGATTCCATCAGAGAGGTCAAGTACCTCCAAGAGCTATCGCATCCGAATATTATTGCACTACATGCCGTTTTCTCGTCAAAAAATCAGAATCTCAATCTGGTCCTGGAATTCCTGCCACTAGGAGACCTAGAGATGCTTATCAAGGACACTCAAGGTATACGCTACGGTACCGCCGAAATCAAAGCTTGGATGGGGATGTTGGGCCGTGGTGTGTGGTTTTGCCATGAGAATTTCGTACTTCATCGAGATATCAAGCCCAACAACCTGCTCATTGCTGCTGATGGAGAGGTCAAACTCGCAGATTTTGGCCTTGCTCGGTCATTTGCTGACCCATACATGAGAATGACATACAACGTTATCACACGATGGTACCGTCCGCCAGAACTATTACTCCAGGCGAGGCATTACTCCGGAGTCGTTGATGTTTGGTCTATGGGTATGGTCTTTGCAGAACTCATCCTTCGTGTTCCATTTCTCCCTGGAGACAGCGAGTTAGGTCAGTTCAGGAGAATATGTCAGAACATTGGAACTCCGACCGAAGAAAATTGGCCTGGGGTATCGAGACTTTTGGAGGACGCTACTGGCATCGCAATCGATAAAACCGCGATCGTACTTGTCAGTGGCAAGGACATGTATTTGTCTAGATTCGGAACGGCAGGATCCGTAGGAGTTGATCTGTTAATGTCTATGCTCACATTAGACCCCCAGAAACGATGTACTGCACGGCAGGTTCTTGAGCACAAGTGGTGGACAAGTGATCCTCGACCTACGGCAAAAGAGGATCTACCGAAAAAGGGTGGAGGTTTAGAGAAGATGGGTGATGATTTGAGGAGAAGAGGGGGAGAGATTGAGGATGGTGGAGGCAACAAAGTCGCACGGAAGCTCAACTTCGGCGCTATTAAGTAACGTTGCCATTGACGTTCAAATGCTCGAAATCATTGTTGATGTCGCGAGGCACCACATGGGTTTCTTGTCGGTTCGACGAGCCCAATCATCAACGCGCCGATGTTAATCACAACTCCAATATCGCTGATCCTGCTCAGGCTTGGGTGGAACACCTGCAGGTTCAATTACGCCAATTGCATCAAAGAGAGATGCAGAAAGATAGCCGAGAAGACAAGAAGACCATTGACAGCTGCCGGATGAGACGCTTTATTAGGTTAGGGGTATATATGCACTCCACTCAGTCTACTCCCTAATCAGCGATGGGGTCGAAAAAAGATAAGCAGAAACGGGCAGGATCTTCGGCACCAACGACGATCATGAAGTGGAGACGAAGCATGACTACGAAATAAAAAAGACTATAAAGGTCACCTCTGCACATCGGATTCTGCTGCTCCGGCAAAGAGAATGGCATTCTGATAGGTCTGCTAGAGGTGTTCGGGTACTCTGTGTATTCTAATACGTAATGTCCGAAATGCTCGTTGTGGAAATATTCACATTGTACAAAGGGGCTGCCGCAATGCCCATAGGATCGGTTTTACCCCCATTTCCCTAGCGACTTGCCGGACTGTAGGGAGCGGTTGGTGTGATATAGAAACGAGAGTGCGTTCATGCCTGCGCCGTAGCCAATCATGCGCCTTTTCACACGGCATGGGTCCGAACTGTAGAGGTATGAGGTAGCGTGACCAGTAGTTTAGTGCTAAGCATTTTAATCGAGATATAGCACGGAATATCAAAGTATGGCTTACTTACCCCGTGCTTAACAATTGTTACCGTGAGTTGCATTCCAAACGTAAACGATGATGATCAGGAAAGCAACAAGGAGAAGAAGTGCCGCCGCCGGGAGCAAAAGCGAAACCGCAATCCCTTGAAACACGCCGGCTCTAGTGTTATCCCAATGACCTTTACATTTGGCTGCTACCTTCGCCCTCTCAAATCACCTACACACGGCCAGCAAGCACGCCCAACTTCTCAGTAACTCTACAGCCAAGCTTAGGTCACAATATTGGAAAAGACCTTGTCCGTGAACATTCTGCAACCAAGCCTCGCATCCGCAAATCCTTCAGCTTTCCAAATGGACGTCCAGTCCAGCAGCACTTGAATGGAAAGATATACACCTGCCTCATCGTATCTACCGAAACATTACCTGCCTCTGACCAACACTCGTGGACATGTCAATCACCATGCCGCAACCTAACCTTCCTCCGCCGACCGCAGCCTTACCTCAATTACCTGTGTCCAAGCTACGGAGCCCTTCAATAGCTCCTGAAATATCTCGGATGTCGTCAGCATCTCCCACAGCGTCCAAGCTCGCCCTCCGGACCCCCTCAAAAGTGTCGAAGCCCCCAAGCTTGATACATACGAACCACACCACTTCAAGTCCAAGCATACCAACTTTGCGATCCACCTCCGCCCATCACAGCAAGATCCCAAGTGATGACCCAGGCGATAAGGAAGTTCGACGGTCTGTCAGTATCGCCAATTTTCCTCAGCCTCCAAAGGTCCAACGGCGCACTGGCGTTGAGAGCAAGTACTCTTCAGCAGCTTATCACCTACTACCCGGAACAGCGCAGACTGGAAAGTCTGATATACCACCATCTTCGCAAGGATCAGGCTCCGCAGAAACTCACACCGGTGGCTTAAGAGCCAAGAGATTGAAGACCAAAACATTAACGGGCACGCTGGGTCAGACGTACGCCGTAGGGCCTTCACCAACCCTGCTGAACGGAAGCGGGGAAGGCAAAGCCATAAATGGCGTCCAGCCCGGAACACGTGAGTCAAACGATCTTGCCAGTCTGCGGTCGCCACCGCACAGTCGGAGTTCTTCCGCCCAGAGCTCATACTCAACATCCGCTACCACGTTCGAGGAAGGTGAAGAGAAGAGGGGACGAGAGGGGCGATTGGCCCATGCTGAGGATAAGAGTAAGCGAAGAGAATCTGGCAAAGGGGGCCAAGGAAATGTTGTTGTAAGCGTGCGAGTCAGACCCGATACTGATGGAGACAAGTCATCTGGCAAGGATTGGCTCGTGGATGGCCGCCAATCGTTGGTTGCATACAAGGGAAGAGAGGGTGGTGATTACTATTATGGTAAGCACTCGTGGCTCTTCACCAACGTAAATGTAATTTGCTCAATAATTTGCTCCAGACAATGTTTTCGCGCCTCACGATCAAAATCACAGGGTTTATGATGCTTCGGCAAAACGCCTTGTGCGGAGGGTAATGGAAGGTTACCACGGAACTGTGTTTGCTTATGGCATGACGGGGACGGGGAAGACCTTCTCAATGCAAGGAACCGCAACATCGCCTGGGGTGATACCATTGGCTATAACCGACATATTTTCCTTTATCCGCGAGACACCCCACCGAGAGTTCCTGTTACGAGTCAGCTATCTAGAGATCTACAATGAGAAAATACATGATTTGCTAAAGCCGCAGACGGAAGCGAGCATTGGACCTGGATCGACCCAGCCAGAGGAGATCAAACTTCGCGAAGATCCCAAACGAGGAGTCTTCGCCAGCCCGCTGAAGGAGGAAATAGTTCAAAGTCCGACCCAGTTGCTTCGGGTCATCGCTCGAGGCGATCAGTCAAGGAGAACTCGAAGCACTCAGTATAATGCTCAGAGCTCCCGTAGCCACGCAGTGGTCCAGATAGTAGTCGAAAGTCGAGAACGCCCGTTCCAAGGGAAAGGACAGAAAGACAAACGAGCTCCTCTGGTACCTGGAGGTGTGCGGGTGTCTACGCTCAGTATGATTGATTTGGCTGGCTCGGAGAGAGCGGCGGAAAACAAAAAAAGACGCACTGAAGGCTCACATATCAACAAAAGTCTGTTGACACTGGGAACAGTCATTGCACGACTTTCAGGCGATAAGGACAGCGCCGGCAATCCGATGGACAAGGATGGGAAACATCTACCATACCGAGATAGCAAACTAACGCGGCTGCTGCAGCCAGCCTTGTCCGGGAACTCATTGGTCAGTATCCTTTGCACAATCCAACTGGGATCGCAGGGTAGCGTGGCAACTGCAAACGGCCACACTGGCGAAACACTAAACACTCTCAAATTCGCAGCCAGGGCCAAGAATAACATTGTTAGTCACGCAAAGAAAGCGGAGGAAGCTCTTGGTAGTGGCACGGATGCCGGAAGTAGAGTGCTCCTTGAGCGATACCGCATGGAGATTCAGACTCTACGCAGCGAGCTCGACAGTCATAGGAAGCATCATGTCGAGAAAGATTCTGTAAAAGAGGACAAGCCGCTCGAAATGGAAGAGAGACAATTCGAAAAGGAAGCCGAGCAGCGACGTGAAGAGCAGATGCTCGAGATGCAACTCGCAAGAACGGCTCTGAATGATCGAATTGAGCACCTCAATCGCCTGATTTTATCTTCCAAATCCTCTGGGGTCAATACGAATGGCAAGATGTCGTCCTTAAGTATGCACCAGACGTCCTCGGTACGACACAAGAGCGAGTCATCCAACAAAACGCTCCGGTCTTTGCGTTCATCGACAAGCCATTCAACCCTTGGGGTTGTGGCACCATCGTTGCAACGAACGGGTTCAATGGGTTCCACGGTCAACGGAGCCGGGCATGTCAAGGACCAGCAGCAATCCCCAATCTCTTCTCAGGAGAACGAAGACGAATCGGCCGGCGAGTTCGGAGACGGCACTGCTACATCGAAAGCCCAGATCTGTGCGCTTCAAACTGACCTGGCGGACAAAAATCGATACATTTCGATGCTCGAGCAACGACTCCTGCAAGCGCGTCGATCCAGTCAGTCTCGAGCCTCACTTCTCGTTTCTCCAAGCCCGCAGTTAAACACCAGCTCTCTCGACGAGGAAGGAGAAGAGGACTCGAAGATCGCAGAGCTATTGAAAGACAAGGACGCCGAGATTGCGGAATTACGCGCTCGACTTGATGACAAAGACCGCATGGTCAACGCGCTGAGGGCTGCAGCTCGACACCGGGATGTCGCAGATCTCGCCTCCGAGCCTGGCTCACCGGCCATGCGGCGCGAGAGCTACCACCAGAGCACAGATAGCAAGGACAGCAAACTCAGTGCAAGTGCCAGGAGCGGCGCGGTAGGACACGCCATCCAACCGCCCATGAGCCCCGTACAACTGCTTTCACCGCACAAAGAGAAGGAGAGGGAGATGAAGCGGAAGAGTATAGATGAGATGACGAAGATCCTGGACGGCATGATCCACGATCGTGTACAGACGGGCGGACTGGTCATCGGTGCCAACGGGATCGTGAGGCCAGCGCACGAGAGGAGGAAGGAGAGTCTCGGTGCGGTCCCGAGCGTGGGCGCGTTGGCAGCCCAGCTGCGCCCGAGGTCGACCATCTCTGAAGCCGGACCGTGAGTTGTGCATCTGTCTGTCACCGGACCTTTCATGCAAGGTGTTTTGGTTGTTATTTTTTTGGGGGGCGCACCATCTTGGTGCATTTTTCCATTTTCAGGCGTCTTTTGGTGCCATTGATCCGTGTATTTTCATTCTAGATACCCCCCAATCAGTGAAGCCCCAATCAGCAGGGTGAGTCTCAGATTCCTTTGGTCCGGCCTGCATTAAGCGTTTTCTTTTCTTTCTCTCTCTCATGCCTGAGGTTGGGATGGGATAGGCAGCGATGATGTATGTACAGTAGGCTTGTAGATAATGAGACGAGTCATGAGTGCCTTGAACTTGGGATTGATTTGACCGCCAACGTCTTATTTGTTTACATTCATGGTAAGGTAAGAGATCATTGCAATTTGGGCCAGTAATGTGGGAACCTGCCAATACTAAAAGTATGCTATTGTTACACCCTCCCCAAAGACCGAGGATTCGACTCCTAGCCACAGCCTGGTCGGACGTGAGTGTAGCAGTAAGTAGGCGGGAAGAATATACCTACGTCCCTACAGGTTCTTTTCCTATCGGCGCCGGTTCAATGGCAGAGATCGTGTCTTTTTCGGACAGTGTCCTCTTTGCTGCATGAAAGTGTCAACGACTTTGTTCCTACTATCTATATGAGATTATATGAGGGCGAGCAGCACGTTCAATTCAAATCATGAATGTGAGTAGTCGTGGGCGGCAACGAGTCAGTTGTCCGCAGAAATGTAGTATCTAACCTTTTTGATTTGATATCCAAAAATCTATGTATAGATGGCATGCAAAAGGGTATAATGTCGACTGAGAGGAGACGTCCTGCTTGCTTGCTCTATCCAGCAGCAAGAATATTCTTATCTACTGCTCGAAAAAACAATCTCTATTCCAACCTGCATGCTTTTTCTCTTGCTTCCTCTCTCCCGTAAGGCTCGGATTGAACATGTGGAATTCCATGCTCAAATCTCCGTCGTCAGAAAATCTTTAAAAAAAATGGGCAAGTAAGATGAAGGAAATGAGAGTCGTGAAAGATGTCACCACCCCCGCTCGTCCTTCAAGACAACTCGAGACCGCCGTCGACACGAAGCCTCAACACCATTCCCTTCTTGACATCCCTGCCGCCTCTCGTGCCACGATCGTACCCATAGTCATCCCTCGTACTTTCCGCCTCACCGTCCCACATCTCCCCAACAATTTCCTTTCGCATCCTCAGACTCTCCTTTTGGAGCTCAGAGCGGCTCTTGGAGTGACACTGGATCTGACCCCAGCAGCGCTGGATGCCGGCGTCCTGGAACGCCCATAGGGGCATGATCCAACGTGTGGCAATGTCCGTGGCACGCACCTTGTCGAAGGCGCAGAAGAAGGTAGGAGATCTGGGCAGCTTGAGCTTGAGAGACAGCTGGATCAGTGGACAGTTGTCGGCGACTCTCCAGCAAAGTTGCTCCCACAAGCGGTCATGCTTTTCCTTCCAGCGCTGATCTTCCGTCTTGACCGGATGGCCATACGCGTCATAAGTGAGAGCTAGCCTTGTTATGGACTTCGTGGTGAGAGGGCGCAGGTTGTCCAGAAAGTGGCGCAGGGCCCTCAGCCCGTGGAAATGGAACATGCACTTGGAGTACAAGACTGAAGCTGCTTCGTCGGACATCGATTTGCAAACGAAGAGGAGGACGGTGGGACCGGGGTGGACATCATCCTCCGCTAGATGCGTGGCGTGCACTCTCCGGTGATGATAGTCGAGGAGACGGCGACGCTGAGCAGCGCCCGGTTCGAGCTTGGGCGGGTGTGCTCCGGTCGGTCTGGGCAATCGGTAGGTCAGCGACTTGCTCTTCTGGGTGTTACCGACCCATTCGATGGCATAGTGTTCCTTGGTGATGGCATAATCATAGATCTTATTACGCAACTCGCCGGGGAGGTCAAGGAAGGGGAAACGACCTTCGCGTTTATAATGGCGGAGTGCACGCGAGGTTGACGGCTCTTGAGGAAGGCGTACAGTTGGGTTTACCGGTGCTTTCCTGCACGGTTCACTTCGGACGAAAAACTTATCTTGAGTCGATCCTTGTACTCGACTAATGGCATACGTAGGGTGGATGCAATGAAGATTTTGCCTTGTAGTGAAAGCTCTAGTTGGCAGGATCCTTGGCTGACATGGGGGTAGGCGGACATTGGCTGTTCGTTCGCTTGGAGACGGTGTCCTTGACTTGGTTTCGGAAAATGACTTTTCTTTGCTTGCTTCGATCAATTTCTCGATCTCAGCCTTTTTGCTGACGAGGCTCTTCTTGGGGGGACGTTGGCTGCGGGGCTGGGTCTTATTCTTCTTTGCCATAGCGGTGTTCTACTACCGTCGAACTCCGGCCACGAAGATTTGCTGACGGTTGGTTCGTAGGAAACTCTGTGCGGGTGCTGGACGCGATATAGGAAGAGATTCTTTTGCAGAGAGGAAAAGTATATCTTGCTCGATCAGTCAATGAGTGAATGGACTTATGACGCGACTGTCCGCTGCAGCCGTGTTGGTGAGGCAGGAGAAATGAGTAAAATGCAGAGAAGTTCGTGTCTACAGAGGGAAGGGACGGGCTGGCGAAATCGGAAGCCGATTGTGTGACTCGAAGTATTGGGTATTTGGCTTGGCCTCTTCTATTATGGGGTTGCGAAGTGAAACTGGTCGAGTGACAAGGTCGTGCTAATTAAGAAAATGTTTGATGGTGGTCGAGACAGCGCGTAGTATTGAAGAGAATGGGAACTTCTACTAGGAGACCATGTCCATCAATAGCATTGTGTCGAACAATGCACAATAGGAAGATTTCACTCCAAGTGAGATAGGAAAGCTCTCATCTCACTTGAGTGAAGGAATTTTGGAATGAATAGCAATCCCGGTATTGAGCTTTCCATTGTCTCAATATCAGCCTTGGCTCGCCTTCATATTGTGTGATACTGTGTGAATGGGGTGTTTCCTAAAGGCCTCGTACGTAGAACGCAGAGACCTACAGGGAATCGGAATGCTCTCAGCTGGATAGCAATATGGGAATACCTGCCTCGGTTCTGTCTCTTCAACACTGCTGCGCCGGCTCTGCGCATTGTGAAGATATTTCACCCGGAAGATAAGTTTCCGCATGGAATCCTGTCTCTGCCGTCGATCGTAGACAGCACATATTTAGCTATGTCCCAAAGACTGCGCCGGACGAGTATAAGCTAGTTGCTGAGGCTTGACCATTGCCAGTGATCTCCCCATCGCATGTCATTTTTGCCTCAGGATATAGCACCTCGGGTGATCAACCAGTAGAAGCTCCCTCACTCTTTCGCCATCCCAAACCCTCTTTCTCCCATCCTCTTCTTGACATCCTCATAGATCTCCCCAGGGCTTTTGACAGCTTTGATTCTCACTACCTTATTATCCTTCTCAAAATACTCCACCACCGGCATACTCGTCTCCACAAATGTCTTGAACCGTTTCTTGATACTATCTGCGTTATCATCCGCACGCCCACTAGTCTTCCCTCTTTTTATGAGACGCTCGCTCATAACATCCTCTGGACAGTCGAAGAAAAGGACGAATTTGGAGGGACAAACTGTCTCCTCGAAGCGGATCGCTTGGTCCATTTTGCGGGGGAAACCTGTATCTCTATAAGATGCGAGCCCAAGGACGTTTGCGATTGAAAGAGCATACCATCAACCAGGAACCGCCCTTCACCCTCGTTCTTGTCCATGATCGCGTTCTCCAGTAGTTGAACAGTGACTTCCATCGGCACAATCGTGCCCTCTTTGATGTACTCCTTGATCATGTTTCCAAACTCACTGCCCTCTCTATCTTGCTCCGCTCGTAAAAGATCTCCGGCCGACAGATGCGTGAAGCCATAATCACGGACGAGGTTGGCGCATTGTGTACCTTTCCCCGCACCAGGGCCACCAAGGACATAGATCACTGATGTTTTGTCTGGCGAGAACCTAGGCGTGGGTCTTTTGGGGGCAGCGAGACGGGGTGACGCTGGCGCCATTATCCTCTTGCTGGTCTGTCAAAAGTACTATTTTGGTGTTATGGTAGGACCACGGGGCTTCTGAGGCTCGCTAGCACGGGCTTTGACCATCCAAACATAGGTTCCCGTTCCCACGAAGAAGATGAAGACGAAAGGCCAGACTTTGAGGGGCGATTGACTTGGATTAGGTCGAGAGGCGTATGGCCTGCAGGCGATGGGAAACCTTCTCCCGGTGAAGGCTGAGACGTGATAGGTCCCCTGAGGTATAGGCCGGTAGGTTCCAGGCTTTATACCATTGGCCAACGAATCCAGGAAGAACATGGGAAGGAAGTTCGTTCAAATTCAAAATTGAGAAGATTGTTCGATGGTTGCGATTGGAAGACAGGTTTAAGACCGACGATTTTCTTTAAATAGCGGCACCATCATCTCGTTGACACTCACTCCTGCTACCATCGATCAATCTAGCGATATGATACGCTACAATGCTCGACTATGTTTGATTCTCATTATCCAGATGGAGATACTCCGACCAACCATGCCCATGGCTTAACTCCGCTCCAACTATGTAAAGGCTAAGAATAGTATATGAACGGGACCAAAAATGAGGTCCTTCATTCCCTTGACAAGTGTTTACTCGCCAGTCTCGGACTCGTAGGTGGACTTTCCACTCGTCCTTCCGTCGTGAAAGCCTGCCCTGGGCGCGATTCGCCAAAGTCCATACCCGGGCTAGCAAGCGGACTTGAGTAGGCTCCAGGAATTGGCACAGCATCATAGGTCTGCTCACCCGGCGCAGCCGGGACATGTTCCTGAACTTGCGGTGTTGATTCGAACCCATCCTGCGACAACGCAGGAGTGGCAGAGTGAATCTTGATAGGGGGTGCTTGTAGGGTGAATGGCTTGGGCTGAGAGAACGATTGGTGTTTCGAGGCAAATTGTGTACCTTTGGCGTAATACTCGCCGTTCTCTGCTGCGTTGATTGGATCATCATGGAGGTCTTTCGAAAATGAAGGTGTCATTGGCGTCTTCTGGAAACCGGGAGTGTTGGGCGCGGATTGACTTCGAAGTTGAGCAAGATATAGATCCGAGCGAGCTTTATCTCGTAGGTCCATTGACTTCGTGAGTCTACGCTTGGAGTAGTAGCGGTAGAAGACAATGGCGTAGATGCTGATTGTGATGACCTCGACTATAATCTCGATAAATGCACAGATGAGTGACCAATTCTGGAAGTCGAGTCAGCGTTTTGTAGATTGCAAAAATAGAGTATACTAACCTGAAGCCGACAGATCAACGCATAGTCGACATCTTGGGCGAACACGTCCTTCCTTTTACCATCCTTGCAAGACCACCCCCACATATCTTTACCTCCTCCATTCTTCCTGCTTTGGTTCAATAGAGCAGCGCCGACTGCCCACATGACGATGCTGAACGTGAAGAAAGCAACAGAGAACACTGTATAGTATATCGCAGCTTTCTCGGCGCGCCTGTGACCGCCTTTCCAGTAGGCGTAAAAGATTGCGAGCGTCATTGCCAGTGATACGCAAGCAATAGTGAGTAACGTGATCTGCGGCCATTTCTTCTGGGCGGGAGCCCAAGCCGGGATGGTGCTGCGAGGTGGTAGCGTTTTGGTAGCGTTGAAAATCGAGAAGGTCGTTGAAAGCATAGCCAGAACAATAAGGGAGCAACTGAAGTTTGTTCCTCGAAGGCACATCTTAGCCATCCGGACTCTAGTCTTGATTTTCTAGAAAGGCCGTTAGCTTTTTTCCAAACGTGGAGTCGACATGAGCTATCATACCACGTCCTTTGCATTGGCCTTCTCAGTGTGTTCTTCCCGCTTCTCCAAGACTTGCTCTTCTTGGAAAGTTGGGCTGAGTGGGTTCGCGAATCGTCCGGGTGTCCCGGGCGGCTTCAATGCACTCTTGAGTGGTGAATTCGGGGTCAGTGGCATTTCTACGCCAGCGTAAGACGAGTGTTTAGACGCCTGATTTTCCGCCATGTAGCCGAAGCCCACGTCGGAGGGTTGTGCTTGAGGCATGAGGTGCTGAGAGGTAACGGGAGGGTCTAGGAAAGGGCTACGCCCAAGCGAGCTGGGCCCGATGGGCGAGTTCACAGAGGTCGCTTCAGCAAAGCGTGCTGTCCTCGGAGTCTGAAGCGTAAGAGCAGATGAAGAACTTGAGGAGGTTCTTGCGCGAACCAACACTTGTGTATTCGCTGGCTTTCCGTCTGGCTGGTTGTTCGACATGCTAAGCGACCCTGCGGCTGACGTGAGATAGTTTGAGATAGCCGGACCTAGGCTTGGTCGACGTCCTGATTGCAATGAACCAGGTCGAACGACCAGGTTGACCAAATTTTTGGATTATTGAGGTATCCTGGAGAAATCCTAGATAGAGTAGGAGCAAGTTGTAAGATAAAAGAAGACCACCTCGGTCAAGGTTGATTGCCTGGGTGTGCGGGGGACATTTGTGTAAGCGCCGGGGCTCAAGATGGTGAGCATAAAATTAGACATTTCCAGAACGACAGCACAAGAGTGGTGCCAGCAACAGCGTCAAGGACGACGATATCATAGGAAGATGGGTCAGTGGGGCAATACCAATGGCATGGGCGCCTGGGTCCCTAAAATAGATCGTCTAGCAATGTCGTGCACATTTACCTCTTATTCACAGTCAGCAAACAGCATTGTATCCTCTCCATATGACATTGGAGACAAAGATCCTTGAGCCTTAATTGAACGTTTTTGTTTAAAGGCCCTTTGTCTGGTAACAGGGAAGTCGAAAGTGTAGCCTCGACGTGACGGTAACTTTTCATGCCTCAACAGTTCTTCTCGACAACCAGATGGAGACCAGATCCCAGTCAAGACAGGGAAGTTAAAGGACGGAGTCCGACTGCAGCAGCCTATGGGAGACATGCTATGTTGTGATTGGTGTGAGGCTTGATGATCGTCGGCTTCATGCAGTGTGCCTGTGTGTGGGCGTTAGAGATGATGGGATGGGAGCCATCTTATTGGCTGCAAGTCTTGTGGATATCCGGCGCTAAGCAGCAGATTCATGGCTCGCGTGACATAGATACCTTACTTACTGTGGTATGTACCTTAGTTACTTACTTGCTTACCTAAGTAAGCATGCACGGCATGCCAAGACGAGATATTGGTAAAGGGGTGCCGATTATTTCGAATATTGGTTCTAGCGACCTTTGAAGACAGCCATGAGGATTTACTGACATAGTCTCTACGTGATATTGCCAGTGTCGCCATGTCCCTGCTATCCCAGCTTTGGTGCAATGCCTTTTCAAGACCTGGACAGTGTCCCTCCTTCGATCATTTCTTCTCGATTGTCATAGAGGATAATGGGATCCGAATGTTGATCACCAAGGCGATGATGAAGTCTTATCTCGTTTCACGTCGCACACCTAATTCAAGCCTAGAAGGTCTTGCCATTTGCCTGTCAATTGTATGGATATGCTTAGAAGGAACGAACTGGTACTATACACCAGACGTTATGTGATGTTTCTGCGGACTCCATACGCCGCAACTGTGGAGCAAAGGCTTAGAGATATACTAGGCACTCCTCTTGTTGCCACCAATTCATAGATAAGACTTCGATTATGATATCTACTGTACGAAGCCAGATGAACATACTCTATCTTACGAGGCAACGTGGGAGTATTTTACTGGGACTCGTCATAATTGAATTGGAGGTTCGAGGTCGTTATTTATGCTGTAGGATCGCTGGATAACTCAAGGTCTAGGAGAAAGTCCAGAAGATCTACTACACTCTCGCAATGTGTCTCATGACACGCACGTTATTTCACGTAACCCTCTCTACTTCGTAGCCTTTGTATGAGTGGAAACCCAGGATCGTCAGCTTAGTAGTGGATTTGGTGATCAGTCAATGCACGACGTTGCAACGACTGGATTGCACGGGTGATGGTGATTACTAGCATCACTCGACAGTCCTGACAAGGCTACTGCATTGATTCGTATTCGAAGTGACCGCAGATGATTACCTGTAGTCAGAGCAAATGCCATCATATGAAAGTCGACAACGATGGCGTTAGGACTCCGTTCCACAAAATCTCCAGGAGAGAGGATTGTCAGTATATATGAGTAAAGAACATGGAGTACGGGAGTTCGGATGAACCGTGAATGGTCTACTTACTTTGGTTACTTTACTTTATGTTTACGGTTGCGTCTTCTTTGGCTTGGCGTATGAATCGGCAGGCAGGGCTGATAAGGTAGATTACCGTAGATCCAGCACGGATCGGACGGTATTTGTTTCTGCGGCCGCATGCCGGCTCCCATTCCTTCCGACGGACTTTTCCACAACAGCGAGATCTTGCAGCTAGCATCGGATAGGCTTAGTTTGACATCTCGGCATCATGAATTTTGTACCCTAATCGGAAAGCGGAGGTTTGCCTGCGAATGATGGCTACCTAATACTTAATGTCTAATGTCTAATGTTTAATTGTTTAATATGTCACACTCCGTATCCGGCATGCCTATTGCGGACATATTTAGAGTACTTCAACTTCTCTCACCCACCGCCCCTTGACTTGTTCTTTTTCCTCTTCATCGATAAGAGGCTACCTGCCATACGCTCCCCCCCCTTTGCTTGCGAGCACCGTCTTCTACGCCCACCATGAAGTTCCCTACTCTTTCACGTCAGAAGCCTGCAAGCAACGTGAATGGAGCTCCCTTACCCTCTGCAGGCCTGCGGTCAAGCCAAAATACCTCCTCAACAGAGGTTGAAAAAGGAACGCCCGTTGTACCATCACCTTCGCCATCAACAAGAAACAAAAATGCTTCCGGTCTTGGTGAGACAGATGTCATCGAAACTACCCCAATGAAAGAGATGGAAGCCCTGGATAAGCTATCCGACGAGCCGGAATATCCTACCGGTGCAAAGCTGGGCATTATAATCGCGTCTTTGTGTCTTTCCGTTTTCTTGATGGCTCTGGACAACACCATCATTGCGACAGCCATTCCCAAAATCACAGATCAATTCAAGGCCTTGAACGATGTCGGCTGGTTCGTTACATCCCCCTTTAGTTCTCTCAATTCAGATCCGGTTTTGAGTCTCAAGGCATACCTCGAGATGTTTCAGTCCTCAGTCTGATCCTCACTCGCATCCAATTCTACGCAAGTGGGTCAAATGCTAATTGTGAACTCGTCTAGGTATGGTTCATGTAAGTTAATTGAGCTATGTCGCAAGTCGCTGAGCCAACTGACTGTCATTCAGCTTACCTTTTGACAACGTGTGCCTTTCAACTGTTATTTGGCAAGCTCTATACTTTCTTCAGCATTAAATGGGTGTATCTTTCAGCGATATTCATCTTTGAAATTGGCTCGGTCGTTTGTGGGGCGGCTCCAAACTCCGTTGCCCTAATCATTGGTCGAGCGATTGCTGGCGTCGGATCGGCTGGTATCTTTTCTGGTGCCCTTGTCATCATCGCATACGCTGTTCCCCTGGTCAAGAGACCAATCTTTACTGGCATTGTAAGGCACAGCCCATTTCATCGCTACCCTCTTACCCCTGACTTATTCATCGGAAGATATTTCGGAGGACTTCATAATTCTGACGACGCATCAAGTCTCATAACTTCATCCGTTGATCTGAGTAAAACATTACTAACTTCTACCTGTGCAGATCGGCGGAATGTACGGTCTCGCCTGTAGGTACTCTCCAGTCTTTGAGCCATCTCTTCTGTACCCGGGTTTGTGTCTCACGGCACGGCTGGGGAGTGTTGAATCTTCAACCCTCTATGGAGACAGAGGATGGTCCTTCGAAAAGGACATTGCTGACTTTGGCATAACCATCAGCTGTCGCCGGCCCTCTTATGGGTGGTGCTTTCACCGACAAAGTGTCATGGCGTTGGTGCTTCTACATCAATCTACCGCTAGGCGCGGTCACCATCCTCGGAATTGCAATTTTCTTCAAATCACCACCCCGTACAAGTGAGAACTCTATCGGATTCTGGGAACGTTCTAAGCAATTTGATCCCATTGGGACTGCGTTATTCATTCCTTGCATCGTTTGTCTTCTGCTTGCGCTTCAGTGGGGAGGATCACAGTACCCATGGAGCAATGGTAAGCACTCACTCCGATCCAGACAGATATCCGAGAAATCATGGAAGCTGAAGCCTCCCTCACAGGACGAATAATCGCGCTTTTCGTGTTATTTGGCCTATTGGCCATAGGGTTTGCTGCTGTCCAATTTTGGAAGCAGGATAATGCGACGGTGCCGCCGCGAATCCTCAAGAAACGGAGTATAGCTTTTGGGTCTTGGTTTTCCTTATGCCTAGGGGGCTCTTTCTTTGTCCTGATCTACTATATTCCTATCTGGTTCCAGGCCATCAAAGGGGTATCAGCCGTGGAATCTGGAATCAGGAATTTACCAATGATATTAGGACTGGTAATCATCTCCATTGGCTCTGGTATCGGAATCACTCTCATTGGTTACTACACCCCGTTTATGATTCTCGTGAGGCACTTTCAGATGTTTGGGAGGGATACCCTCCTGTAAGGCCTTTCTTGCTGACTTCTGCTAGTCGTCCATATTCATGGCCATTGGAGTTGGCCTCCTCTCAACGTTCAAAGTTTCGACGGGTCACGCTATGTGGATTGCATATCAAGCTTTATGTAAGTTGTTTCGACATCCTCGGATTTTCCCTCAACTCGCTACCCATGCTATGAAAAACCTCTTACGAAGTCAAACCGCGACATATTCGTATTGGTACTACAATGGGAGCTGTTGACGACGACTACTTGGTTTACCGCTTTCTGTTAGGAAGACGTCTCACAGCGCACCTACCAAAGATGCCTCACTTTTATTGCCCATCCCGTGTGGATCTCGATGCTAACCTCCAATACTCGTACAGACGGCTTCGGCGTCGGTTTTGGCATGCAGCAACCCCTTATCGCGGCACAAACCGTATGCAGTCTCGAGGATGTTCCGACAGCGACAGCCATTGTCAACTTCTCACTTATGTTAGGGGGTGCCTTGTTCATCTCCGTCGCTCAGAATCTTTTCACAAACCGCCTTCTTACCAATATCGCCCGCACTGTACCCTCGATAGATCCATTCATTGTCTTAAAGATCGGAGCCATAAGTCTTAGAAAGAAAGTTGGGCCTGAGAACATAGCCGCGGTTTTGGTTGCGTACAACGACGCGCTCATGCAGGCATTCTACGTGTCTGTCGCAATGGCATGCCTCTCAATTATCGGTGCGGTTGGCATGGAGTGGAAGTCAGTGAAAGGCAAGAAGTTTGAGGCTGTGGCTGCATAAAAGCGAGCCCATCAAGCTTGATTCGCGGCGTTGTCGGGGTATAGATGTGTACGTTTGGTCTGCTTACATTCATTGTATTCCTCTGAATGTAGATATTTGTGTCATTCCATTGGTTTCGATTCGGTTTGGCGGTCAGGTGGTATCTCAGCATATAATTACTGTATATCCTTCATTACTTCCGTAACTACACATAATAGAGCATACTCACTATAATGATAATGCCAGCAAAAGTCAAGTTACGCACTGGACATAGCCTTAGACACACGCCTATTCCATATAGGGACGTCTGATAATTCATGTGGTTGAGTACGATTTTAACCCGTCGAGGCGCTACTTGATGTTTATAAACGGCCAGGGTCATATTTTCGGCTAGATCTGTATCTCTACTGAAGCGTCAGGGCCCTCGATGAAATCCACCTGCCTGGTCAACTTCATCAACGTATAACTTTAGGTCTGCACTGCTTCACTAGTATGGCACACGCCGAAGCAGCCAGTGTCTACCCACCCCTCGAAGCTCGTCCCATCAAGAACACAATCTGCCTCTTCGACGTCGATGGCACCCTTACACCCGCTCGCCGTGTATGTTCCTTCCTGCTCTGCCGGCCACTTTTCGTTCCCTAATTATCATGTCAGGCTGTCACTCCCGAAATGCTTCAGCTCCTGTCCGCCCTCCGTCACAAATGCGCCATTGGCTTCGTCGGCGGCTCCGACCTCGTCAAGCAGCAAGAACAGCTTGGCACGCCCTCGATACCTGTCACTGGCCTGTTCGACTTCTGCTTTGCCGAGAATGGCTTGACAGCATACAGGCTCGGGAAGCAGATGGCGAGCACAAGCTTCATTGGTTGGTTGGGGCAGGAAAAGTACAAGCAATTGGTCAATTTCTGCTTGAGGTACATTGCGGACATTGATATACCAGTCAAGACAGGAACCTTTGTTGAATTCCGGTATGTTATGGTCTCTGTTGCGCCCTTGAACCATGCACAGTCCTCCAGATCCCGGGCTACAAGAGGAATCGCATTTCCACGTTCTATAACGGTAAGTATTAAAATGCTGACTTCCTTCCGCTGTGCAGGAATGGCATGATCAATGTCTCTCCGGTCGGCCGTAATGCTAGCATCCAAGAACGCCATGACTACGAGAAGTACGACCTGCAGCACAACATTCGGGCTTCCTTCGTAGAAGCTCTGAAGGCGAAGTTTCCTGACTTCGGCCTCACGTATGTTTGATGGTCTCTCCCTTTAGAGAGCCACCATTGACCGACAATCACAGGTACTCGATAGGCGGCCAAATCTCTTTCGACGTCTTTCCTGCTGGCTGGGACAAGACCTATTGCTTACAACATCTTGACGCCGAAAAGACTATCAGTGGTGTGGAGTACTCTACTATCCACTTCTTTGGGGACAAGACCTACAAGGGCGGGAACGACTACGAGATATACGAGGATAGTCGTACAACCGGTCACAGTGTCAAAAATCCAGAGGACACGATTAGAATCATCAAGGAGCAGTTCAAGCCGTGAATGTGACACAAAACCCAATGTGATGGCGTATGAATGACACGGTGGTCATGAAGTCAAGTATTGCAGGTGTTGCTGGCAGCCCTACGAAAAGTTATGATAGACAGGGGACACGGAATAGATAGGATTTGCATCATACAAATCGTCAGACCACCTCACATTAACAAGCGCCAAGCACCCAATATAATTGCAGCTGTACCTGTGCAGACACCCCTAGGAGCGTGGTTAGCAAGCAAACCTAGGGATTGGGCAGATAGGGTAGTTGTCTTCACATACATCAGCCATTGCAAGGTACTGAACTTGACCCCCTCAACCCGCTCACGTAGACCTGCTACTTCCTGCTCGATCCTCGTCTCCGTCTCCTTGATCTTCAACTCCTGCCCCTTCGCCTCCTCCCGTATCCGCCCCTTCTCGAGGTTCAGATCCAGCCTCACGCTCGCCTGGGCGCGGTTGACTTCGTCGCGAAGCCGGGAGTTGAGCTTTGCCAAGTCGTTCGACAGCCGTTCGTGCGAAGCTAGGGTCATTGAGGTGTCGCTGGAGTCGAGGGCGAGGAGTTCGGAGCGGAGCTTCGTGAAGTCTACCTTTTGAGTGTATGTGCTCCGGTCCGCATCTATCCAAGGTTCGGTGAGCATGGGGATTCGGACTGTGTTATTGGGACATAGGTAGGGTACCTTCTCGAAGTACCATTGTGCGCGTGAGGTTTTGTATAGATTCCTCGATGACGTCTGAAAGGACGAGCATCATGGCTTTAGACTGCTCTTCCGAGAACCCTTCATGTTTCAGGCGTTGTACGAATCTTAGGGTATCGAAGTGATGGTCACGATAGGAAGACGAGGTGGTGGAGAAGCCTCTGGCGAGTTCGCGGCGAGGAAGGTTGGGGCGTGAAGTACAGATGTTCTGGCGACGTGGGCGCACAGGAGAGTATGGTGGAGCTTCGCTTTGAGGTGCGCGCGCAGGCGATGATAGACATCGATGGTGGATGGGTATGGTGTAGGGTCTTTGGATCTGAGCAAGCGAACGAGCTGCGCGTGGGGAAATTGCGGGCTTCCACGAAAGCTTCGGTAGCAGGAATGGTGGTATTAGTGCTGATGTTGCCATGCTCTCTAGTCGTCGATATCTAGCTAGGAAAGACAATGGCGTTTTTTTGGGTCTGTAGACCTATAGAATATGAGGGTCCTAGACTACGAAGACACCAACACTTGGCATTCGACGAGAAGAATCAAGGTACCTTGTCGTGGGACGAAACTGGTTGGCAGCCATTGTACGCACTCATCAAGGGAATTGGCATAGTTCACCATGGGTATACTGTTCTGCTTGTCTCAAGCTGATACGATGGGATACTTTGCATGTACATCAAGATCCAATCGCTACATGCTATCCTCTCCAATCCATGGCTATCCTCATTAGATCTAAACTCACTGAAGCATGACAATTCCATCCAGAAAGCCCCCAGACGCCAATCGCTAAATTTTGCAAACGGAGCGTACATCATGCATCGCCTTCAGTTATCTCGGCAGTGTAATCTCTTTGGATACTCAGCTCCTCCAACCCCGGCTCGTTACCTAGCGTAAGGCCCTTTTCATTGGCCAAATGCAGGAGGCAGATGAAGCAATAAGACGTTGAGATATCTGCCATCGCTTGCTTGGGATAGACCTGTTGCAGGTTGTTCATCACGGATGTGAACTTCAGTGGAGACTCTTCGCTCTCTCGTGGAGGATCCGAAGCTGCATTTGCTTGGGGAGTAGTAACACCCTGCGCATCTGTCAGTAACCTAGACACGTGTAATAGAGAAGGATAGGCATACCTCTTTGAATCCAATCCCCCTCCACATCTCCTCCTTCAGCTTTCGCACGTCCACCTTCTTCGCTACGCGGGCATACTGTACGTATTCGGGCCGCAACCTTCGACTTTGTGTCACCAGTTGAGTTCCAAAAGCCCCTTCTTGAGTTCCTCCTACATCAGCTGGGATACCGTTGATGCCCTGGCTTCCAGCTGCAAGATCGCCTTCCAGATCTGGGGATATTACTTCTCTTGCATCTGCGAACATCTCGTCGTCGTCTGGCGGATTATTGTTAAAGTCAAGACCATCATCTTGGAAGAAATTTGCATCGTAGTCGCCCTGAGGGGCTTTCTCGTCCGGCGATACATGTGCTGCAATGTTCTCTTTCCGCGCCCAGAAAGCTTCGCCCATCTCATGCTCAGGAATCTCCTCCTGCCTTGTGGTGTGCCGCTGGCCCCCAAGTCCTTGTCTTCGCGAGCCCATGCGTGCTTTTGGCTTCAAGAAAAGTCGGACAAGCTGGCGAGAGCTAAAATGCTTGTCATCGGGTAATAGGTTGCGCGTTCTGGACTTCCATTGGGTTTTCGGTAGAGAAATGGCTGAGTTGGATGCTGCAGGAGTATATATCATCTCTGCAAGGGTAGGGTCTAGGGAAGACATAAAATCGATCTCAGTGGGTGCTTTATCTTTCCGTTTTGATGGTGCTGGTGCAGAGGCTTTCTTATTGTCTTTTATCCTCCGGATTTTCCAGTGCTCAGGTCCGGCCCAGTTCTTTCGCAAGGCATTATCGAAATAGCTGAGAATGTCTTCGTGGCCTCCCTCGGACTGCTTGTGTTGTAAAGTTACCGCATGCTGAGTACTGTCAGGATCAAAACCACCAACTCCTACGTCAATTGCCGCTTCACCCTCGTCAATCGGCCCCTCTTCGAAACCGATGTTACGCATATTGTTTTGAGGCTCGAGGGCTGCATTTTGCGCCCATGCGTCACCTCCTGCCCCAAAACCTGCGTCTGCTTCAAGATCAAAGCCTCCCAGAATCCCATCATCATCTTCGAACCCAGCAACGTTATCCCCATCAAGGAAAATCCCCGTTTGATCCCCAAGATTACCTTTCACCGGACTATTGGTCTCTTGTCGCCAGTCTTCTGGCGCCTTTAGGAATGGAATATCGAGCGATCCTGCAGGGTCTCCCAGATCAAAGTTCTTCAGCGAGGGACAAATGTCTTGTTCATCCAGCCTGGCCAAATCTGGGAAGAATTTCGACCCCAGTGAAACTATGTCGACGAACGATGTTTGCACTTGTAAGGATGTGTTGTTTGGTTCCTGATCCGGGTGATCTGGTGACACCTCTTCGTCTTGTCCTGGCATCGAGCCGCTCTTTCTCCTTGCGACATCTCCTCTAGCGCTAGCATCTCCGTCATCATCACTACTATCGAAAACAATCCGCCCCGTTGAGTCGATGGCTAGATGATTAAGTAGGAGGCCTTTCGCACCACCTTCATCGAAGTCTGCTGATGCTTTCTTGAAAAGCGGATCCACAGAGAACTCAAGTTCAATCTTTTTCAACTGAAGTGAAGCAAAGGATGGCACTAAGGTGGCTTCTGACCGTTGCGTCTAGTCGATGTTAGTGGCATAGTTTGAGGGTTCGCTTCAGGAAGAAGCCCACTTTTTTCCTTGTCTTCTTCTTCACGTCGTCTTCACCCTCACCTTCTCCTTCTATCTCATCTCCATCTTCCCCCTCTTCTACCCGCTTTGACTTTTTATTTCCGCTATCTGCCAAACCACTGAGGAGCTTTCCTGTTTCTGTTGCAACGCTGTCAACTCGGCTAGTATATATTTTCACACAGCCATCGAGGGTACAGCTCGCTTTTTGGAAATTCACGCTGTCGCCCTCTTTGAGTAGTGACATATCATGGAAATAATCGATCAAGGCAAAGTTCCAAGAATTCGTAGCATTGATCTTGTTGTCGGTAGCCATTTTCATCCACTCCTCGAAATTGGCCAGAATTGGAACGCGTTTCATGGGTGTCATTGCGCTGGCGGCAACGACAGAGAGAACCCCGTCCTCGGTGCTTTCTAGGCTGCGGGCTACATGATTGCGAGGAGTCTTGGGGCTATCACTAGCCGCACGGTTGTAGTTGTTCAACTTCCGCACGGGTGAAGCTGCAGCTTTTAGAGAGTTCAACTGTAGATCATGGAGGGCTTGTCGAGACTGAAAACGCACAGCCTTTTCTTGCCGGTCGTCATTGAGTGGAATTCTATAGTTTCCTATCAGATGCGCCATTCCTTACACGCATGGGGCACACCTACTTGAGCGGCGATTGGAGCGGGCCTTGTCTATGAGGTGTCGCAGCGGAAGTGTTCTTTGGGCGGGGAGGATTTGTGACCCGGGGCATGCTGTGCAGTCGTTGTGGGTACCTCTGCAAGATTTAGTGAAGTGCAGAAGAGGAGGATTCGCTAAAGTAAACAATGCGCCTGACGCTAGAAAGAAGACGCTAGCGCGCGAGGATAATTCCGGCACTAAGCCAAGTAGAAATAGCGTGCCTGGTGTGTCCTCTCCATAATAGTTCCTGTCGTGCTGATAATTATCATCTCTTATACATGCCTTAGTAAGGCTGATCGGTACCTTGGTACAGCGTATCAGTACTGTACCTTAGTAGCCCACGTCTGTAATATAAGCCAGACTAATGTCTACATGCATTGATTTGCGCGGATGACCTGATGATATTCCTCTGCCATTACAGCATTGCGCAACAACCGTAATTTATCATGATGATATATGGCATTCCCCTCAGAGTGATAATGGAGGATCGTCAACAATAGGGGAAGCGCATCTATGGGGTTTTCCATCAAACCTTTCAACTTTTCGGCGTGGCTATAAGCACTAGCGACTGTTGATAAGATAACGGGTATGCAGGCATGCATCACTGTTATTTAAAGTACTACTACAGGGATCAGTAGTCAAAGCATGAAGCTAGTTACTAGAGCTTCGCTGCATAGCAACCCGTCTCACACCCAGCTCTGCCATGCGGCAAGCATTGTTGTTCGGCTTATAGGGACAGCGGGGACAGCAGTGGCAGTTCAAGGGTATGATATAGGTAGGCTGCAAGGAGACCCGGTGAGAATCGGGGGAACGGCCTGGAAGGATGGGAGCACTGGTTTCGGCCTCGCTCTTTTGCTATCAAGGCTCTTGCGGTTGCCCGTCTCATACAGTGCATAATTATATAAGTTTTGCGACGTGGTCACAAGAATAGTTGTCCGCTTTCTCCTTTTCGTCTGGTGGAGTCTATATCATGGCATCGTTTCCAGCAGTGTATGTTCATTACGCGTATAACCTCTAGAAGGAGGAGGAAACAGTGAAGCGTGCAGCTTCCGGATTCATCGCTGCGTTTCTATTTGTTCAGCATCCAGTACGGAGATGCTGCTTCGTTGGAGATGTCTGCAGATTACTTGGCTTTCAATTATCCAGTCAGCAATATTCAGTATCCGGTGTGGGCACACTCTTCTCTCAGCAACGTCACCCTGCTTCTATCACCTGTATATGGCAGACAACTTAACTTCGGACAGTCCCCTTGTCATGATCGTATGGCAGAATCATTGCATGTATAATTCAAGCATGAATCAAAGCCTGCGATAAACGACTAGCGAAAGTCATTCCAGGCTGCATGCAACGTTCATGGTCGTCAGATAGTAAGATATGTTCATGGGGGCACATCAACGAGCCATGCCAACTCCATATATATATTATTGAGAGCAATCAAGCTTTCTCCGTCTTTCTTTCACATCCTATCACAGCATGCCTACCCACCCGACAAACTGCAAAGCGTCCAGGCCGTCTACGATACAACATTAACCTTCAAACAATCTGATACATGTAAGATTGTTCTCAATCAGTTTAGATGATCTATTGACACTTACAGATCTACACTCAAGCGTTACATCAAACCTATGATGGCCAGATACCTTCTCCCAAGTTGTAAGTCAATACCGTAGTGAGGATGGTCACTGCTGATATACTTGCTAGTCTCGACCTATTCCCCATGCCTGGGAACCCTGATAGCGTTTGGGGCCTTTAGCAATGCGTACATCATTGATGCTACGCTTACGCAACTGGAGGGTGGCTTGTATGAGATTAAATATGATATCTGATCTCTCACAAGGTGCTAAGACGCTTTAGAAGCTCATGATGTGTCTACTATCTTGGACCGAGTGAAAGACTGCGGCAAGATGACAAAGTAAGAGGTCAAGGGAGAAGCGGGAGGTTATTGCTTTGCTTTTTCGTATCATGTATATACCCTATGGCTAACATTCGGTGCTACCTAATGCTATAGACGGGAATCTGGTCAAGACACGGACTGAACTTAGATGTCATCTGAATCCCAATTCTTCATCTATCCTCTCTTGATTCACGTAGGGGCATATGGCTCTGTCTCTATCTCGTCAAGCATCGTAATTCAAGTTCTCCATCGGATGGTGTAACCTGGACGAGCAAGCTTGGAAAGTACACTGAGTGATTAACAAAAATTGAAAAGGGGGATTTAGGACCCCGGGGAATCCGTGGCAGTAAAAGCGCAGCTCCCTACACTTTTCGCCCCCCTAATAACGGATGTACTGGGAAGATACCCGTTTCAGCGGTCCATGCAAATTCCTAAAGTTGCATGACATGGACTATTAGTAGAATCTTGGATGTTGATCTTCCATGACTAACATATCTGATTTGCATCTGTGTAAGGAAGTTACCCGTCGCTTCATCTGTCGAAAGGAAACGTTATGGAACCAGTGTGTTAGGAAATTGAACGTTACACATATTTCCCTCCAGGATTGGATTTGCGTCTTTCAATGCCAAGGGGTTGCAACGGTCTTGCACACGCAACATCATGAAGCCGGCAACCTGCAATCCTGCATAGCCGTTATCTTATCAGCGGTCGCTAGAATACTGGTTTGTGTCAAAGTGTAGAAGGGCGACCGTAATCGCGTTTTGACCTACCCCCTACCACGCACTACATCACTTTGACTGTGGGATTGCTTGTTAGGAAGCTAAATAGGACTGCTTTACAGATTCGTGCTTCTCCAACGGAAAAAGTGGCGACATCCGGCGACATCCCTCTAGTCCTCACCACTTTGATGGGATTGAATCAACCAAGAGGCCAAGATGCCGGGCTTCGCCGATTCATTCTGGTCCCCAGACTACGCTGGGGGACTGGGAGTACTGTTTGGGAAGCTTCAACAGGGGGTAATGGAGAACCAGCAGATCCTCACAATAGCGACGATGCGAGCTGATGCTGAAGAAATGTATGGGCGAAAGTTGGGGGATATCGCGCCGACAACAGACAAAATGGTGGGAGGGTTTGCTAGGGATGATGGAGCTAGCCTAAGGAAGGCTTACGAGGGCGTTCGAGGCGAGATGGAGGAGGCTTCAAAGAACCACAAGAAGATCGCTTCTAATATCAGTGAATTGGTGGTCATACCGTTCAGCCGCTGGTGTGAAGCCCACGAAGGACGGGTACAGAACTCCCAAGACGATTTGCAAACACGCATGAAAGCTCACGACAAGCAAGCAGAATATGTCAGGAAGCTGAGGAGTGCATATTTCAATAAGTGCCGCCAGCTCGAAGATCTGGAGGAGGAGAACAAGTTAGCTTTCCAAAGCCCAGAGAAAGACCTAGCAAGCCCGAAAAATACGACGACACCTACAATAAAGCTAATTGAGGCACAAGGAAGCGAGGAGGACGATCCAATCGAGATCGGAGATGAGACATACGATTTAGAGCAGGTCAAAAAAATCCTGACACATATGCTGAAAACGATCAAGATCGGCGAAGCGAAGGTTCCAATACTAGGTGTGTATCAGAACGTTTCGACGGGATCCGACATTACGGACTACATACAAAGGCATATGGGCGCAACCAGTGTCAGCTATTCCGAGAGAGTGGGGCAAGATCTTGTCACGAATGGGTTCTTGAGATTGATTGGAAATGTTGGAAGTACTTTTGCTAATAGCTCCAAAATGAACTACCAATGGCGGCCGAAGGTGTTTCAGCTAACAGGTATTCCCGAAAAGAAACGGCCTTTGGATCGAGTATCATCTATGGGCTCTACGAAAGATGGTGTTGATTCTCAGATCGTCGGATCAATGGGAGAAATCTTGTCTACGTGGAATCCCCTGAATAATGCACATCCCAACGAGACGCCTGCAGAACGACTCCGAAGAGAGTCAACCGAAGCGGACGACCGTTACAAAGCCAGTGTTCGCCGACTCGATGAATTGCGCTGCCAATTGGAGGAGAAGATCATCGATCATCTAAAGTTCATGGAACGATGCGAGTTAGACAGACTGAAGGCCATCAAGGCGGTAGTTTTGGACTTTTCTGGGGCCATCAGCAATACCATTCCAAGCCTGCAGAGCACTGTAGACAACATGTTACTTTATCAAGAGACTGTTCAGCCTCTTGGAGATCTCCGATATTTGTTGGAGAACTATCGTACAGGATCCTTTGTACCCAAAGTCCAGACTTATGACAATTATTACAATTCAGTTGATGGCAAGTTTCCAGCTCTGGTGTCCGTTCGATGAATAGCCAAAATATGCTGACTCGTGCTACAGAGCAAATGTTTGGAGTGGACCTGGAGGCTAGGGCACGAGCAGATCGGAAGCGTGTTCCAATAATAGTCACCACCATCCTTACTTTCCTGGATAACCGTATGTTTTCCACCGCCCGGTCAAGCATGAGTGACTCACAGGCCATATAGATTACCCCGATCTCGAAGGCGATGAGGCTCGTCGCGGCATTTGGTTGGTTGACGTACCCTTAGCAGCAACGCACCACCTTCGTCAGGCCATAAACACTGGCAAAGCCATTCCTCGCGAAGTTTTAGAGCGATATGAGATACCTATTGTTGCAAGCGTGCTGAAATTGTACCTTCTTGAGTTACCCGGTACGTAGTTGGGGCACTGCGAATTACAAGAATCGTTGCTAATTCGGACCTTAGACTCGCTTGTTTCTTGTCAAGTTTACGAGATTATCAGGACAATTTACTCTACTCCAGACTCCTCTACCTCGGCGCAGACTCGTATATCCGTCCTTCAGAATACCCTCGGCCAACTTCGACTTGCAAACATCGCCACCGTAGATGCCCTGATTACTCACTTCACCCGCCTTATTGAGCTCACCTCCGCTGACGAACCATATATATCTGCTCTTGCCAACAATCTGGCTCCGTGTATTCTTCGACCCAAAAGCGACACATCGCTGACGATGCACGAAAAACATTCCTACCGCCTAATTCGCGACCTATTTGATCACAAGGAAGAGATATTCGGCGAATTGAAACGCGCGTCCACGCTCTCGCATACTCCTAGCGGTGGCGCAGCCTCCAACGCTGCTCGTATGAGAGCCATAAGTACAGACGAAAGCAATCGACGAGCCAATATGGAAGCACGCAATCGCGCGATAGCCTCAAAGTCGCGGAACAACAGTCCAGCTCCTCATGCAAACGGGCGGAATCATCGGAGGGACCGATCAAGCGATCCCCCAGCAACAAGGTTTCCGATCCACACAAGTCCACCTATGGTGGGTGACGCACCACCGCGGAGGGGTGCCGTGAGGGCGAGCTTGGAGGTTCCAGGGGATGATGGTTCATCGCCGGTAGTAGAACGACAACCGCGGCAAAACAATGTCAGCAATCTCATCAACAGCATCAACGGTACTGCAAAGTTGCCTGCAGACAGTGCGGCAGACCCTCAATACGATGCCAACTCTGCATCGACCACGCATGTTTCGTCTTTGGAAGATCCTAACAGCACAGCAACGTTTTTGGAGAAGCATGAACCACTAGGGCGAAATAGTCGCTTCCCAACTAGGAAGACAGGTACGGCGGGAAGCTTGAGCAGGTCGGGTGGCGGCGAACGGAATAGCCTAGGGATTGGAATCGGGAATGCTTTGGATTCCGAGAGCGCAGTTGAAAACGGGGAGCGTCATGGGGTGCAATTAAGCGACAAACCTATGGACGACTAGCTGGTCGTCAAGACCGTACATCAAAAAGCAGGTTATGCAAGGTCTTTGAACCGGGCCTCATCGTTTCGATCACAGGTATACCGACTTCAGCGAGCAACCCCCTTCATGACCTTTCCCATTGATGTACAAAGGATGTTCAATACTGCACTATACGAAAAGAGGTTTCTATATTTAAAGATCCTTGATCGTGAAAAGGGTGGTATGATCACCACTTCAGTTTATACAGTAAATACCCTATCGTGCCTATTTACCCGGCAGGGCTGTCCGGCGTGATCACAATGCAAGAACCAACGCCTAGTGTGTACGCCAGCCCATGCTCCACTAACCTCACAGCTTTCTAGTCGTCGCAACCTAAAAGGCCCAAGAGGATACCACGACCCACGCCTTCCAGGCATGCCTTCAACTCATTTGCGTCAACAAAGCACATAATGCTTCTGTCTTCCCCAAAACCTCTCCTTCTCTTGCTCGGTGTCCCGGATAACGCACCGAATCCTCTCCCACTCCGTTGCTCCCCAATCAAGCCTAATGTCTCCAAACCCGAGACGGTGTCCACAAATTCCGTGCTTGTAAGCGGATGCAGAGCGTTTTCCCGCTTACAGAGCGCGCAGTAGGTTTCGTACAGTTTTCCCACGGTAGGTGCACTGGAGCCTTTCAAAGGCGTTCCAAAGACTGAGGAGGCATCGTCGCGAGACTTGTCCTGGTGGGATACCAAAGCGCAGAGTGCAGCCTTCTGCTGGAGGTTGAGTGACTGCAGGCGCTGAGACGTGCCATTGCTTAAAGCTGCAGCGGAAACGCGCGAAACATGAGCGACCGTTGCGCGAGGGGCATTCATTGCAGTCAGTTCCGCAATGGAATCTTCGAATGTAAGAGCGGCCTGTTGCGGAGAACAGAGGTTGGGATTATCGCGCAATGGAACCCTACTGGGAGATTTAGGCAGCGACTGAGTGCTCCGATATCTCTGCTTCGTTTCTGCCTCGACAACATCGATTGTTCGACGAACTATGTCAAAAGCCTTGCGTAGATCACCTGTCTGTGCCGCAATCTTTTTCGAGCAGAGTTGAACAGCTGTTGGGTGGAGAAAAGGCACGTAGTCCGATGCAGTGCCGCAGTCGGTCGAAGAAAGGGATCTGAGTTTCGTGGTAATGACGAAGTCGATTTGAGGGGCTGTATACGGAAGGAACGGTAGCAGTCGTGGCTTTAGATTCCGGGCCTTGAGGCGTGGCAAGAATCGGTCTGTCAGATCGAGGGCATTTGCAATTCCAAGCACAATGAGTCGGGATGACCGATCAAGAGACCACTCAAACAATGTATATAGGATTTCCAGGTCAAGGTCCAAAAGAAAATCAATTTCGTCCAAGGTCACCACATAGACAGGGCCGGGTGCGTTTTTCTTCGGTATGTAAAGAGATCGCAGTAGTGCGATGTAGTCCTGCTCGGTCCCAGTGCTGTCCCCAAGCAGCTCCATCAGAAGCTTTTCGTAAACATCTTTCGAGCTTTTGGCGCTCATACAGTTGATGTATGAGGTCTTGACGCCTTCCGTTGGACTGATACCCTGACAAATCTCGCTCACAAGCGCGCTCTTACCAGTACCTGGAGGTCCACTAACATACATACACCGGCCCTTCTTGGACTCAATGCCTTCTACTATGAAATTGTGCAATTCCTCGCGCTCGCATTCGCGTCCTACGAGCGGACCTCGGTCGGCGCTTCTAGTGAAAAGTTTGCGTGCGCAATTGTAGACCGTGAGTACATTGCTTGGAGTTGTATGAGTACGAGGCGTCCGTAGAGTTAGTGATGTTCCCACAAGGCCAATTCTATGACGCGGAGTGATGGGTACACGCTTCGAGAGAGCATCGCGATGCCTTGGGGTCTTAGGTGTCGGCAGCTGTGCATTGTTCTCATCGTCTATCATTGAAGTCAGAACACAAGGTATATAGATCGTAGACACAACGTACTTGGTTCCTCATCGTAGAATTTCCTTTGCCCATTGGCCTTTCTGGGAGACAACGCGACTCTTCTCCGGCCCAAGGTTGTTTTTGTAGCTGTTGGGATACACTCTTTATGATTTGACAACTCATAACCATCCGGATCCACATTACTTTGACCATGGTTTCCCCTTCCATCGTGTAGTGAATTGGGGTCAGCATTCTCGTCGTTGACAAAGGTAATACAAGCCCTTCGCTTGACACGTGAAGAATTGGAGAGGTCTGGCGAGAATTAGCAAAAAAAGATGGCAAGGGCAGTCTGAACGTTTATCATAATGCACCTTGAGTTGAATCGGAAGTTCTTTCCCTTTTTCCCAAAATTGATGCCATTGCTCTTGCTGTTTGAAGTAGCGTCGATTTGGACTTCTTGCTGCTCTTACACCGAAAGCCTGGCCGACTTTCGCGACGCGTCAAGGCCAGGTAGTAGTGCCCGCCGCTAATAGCGATCTAGCCACCAAGGTTTACGCCATCAGGATGCATAATTAATGTACATGCAGGACGGTTCGGATACTCGGTTCTACATCGCTAAGCAATCAGGACCAACTTTCCGAAACCGAGCCCGATGAAACTTCTCGAGTCTTCGGAGTTGAGGTATCGCTGTCTGGGCAATTCCTCCCTTAGTCTTACAGAGTACTGCTGCTCCATGGTCTTTTCGTTCTCTCTCCTCAAACAAATCAAGGGTTGATGTTTTATGCCGTCGGGAACACTCACGACTGCGAGTCGTAACAGCCTGAATCGAGGATAGCACCCCAGTTGTGTGGAAGGGAGGGAAGGGATCGTTCTCTTACGTGACATCCATACGAGCGCGACATGTTGTGAGCAGTAAAATCAATCCAAGAAAGAGAGGCTTCATGCACATATGATGATAAAGGGGTGCGCATAGAGCGATGCGCAACAGAGACCTTACAGGCCTGAATCGCACCGTCTCGGCGCAATCATGCGTGAAAACAATTGGCGACAGCAGCGCTCGCCGTCGCCGAACCCAACCACTTCTATGCTTCCTCCTTTATCTAAATTCTATTATGGACCCGCGCAAGGCTGGCATTCGAACGAGTCGTCTCCTAGCCACAACGGTATGCCGGTCTTCAAAACACAGGAATCGCCTACTAACCCATGAGGGCACAGGATCCACCGGAAGTTTGAACCCCAATCACGATAAAGACACACCTCCAGCACTTCCGCCTTGTCAAATGGCTGGCCAAAGCACTCATAGATCGCTTCAACCGTCGCAGAGATGTCATTCCCCAGCACCTCAAGCACCCACCGCCGGCGCATCTACCAATATGACTTATATGTCCGATAGCTTAGCTCTCGAACCTTGCGCCAGCGACGCTACGATTGATCCGACGTGGGATAGTGGTCCACCGGCCGCGTCAATATGGAGCGTCAAAAAGCGTCAGAAATACTCTCGTATTCCGGAGCCTATACCAAAGCCACCACTGCCGGTATGTATTGGGCTTCCAAAAGATGCCTGATAATTTGAACAAGGCTAACAATTTTTCTATTTTAGCCAAGAGCAGGCCAACAGCCGAATCAGCTCGGCGCCCATGAATATAGACTTCCTGCTTCTCGTTCCTCGGCAACAACGATTGACGTCCCTCTATTTCTGCAGCCTGTTGCTTACGATCCTGTGTTCGGTGCACCCATGCCGAAGTACTCTCCAATCTTACACCCAAACTATCGAGACCAAACTCACTCCCCTCCTGAGCCTCAGCGACTTCCACCTCCGCCACCTCGGAAGATCCCCCTAGACAACGAAGATGAGCCCAAAATTGCAACATTGAATCCAGAGCGTCAGCAACATAGTATGCAGAATGGTTTTGGTGGAGACCAACAGGAGATAGAATACAGATTGCGGCGTTCGCATCTCGATCCTCAGCATCTACACGATGATCTGAAAAGTCCACCTCGGCGGCAGCATCAAGAGCAGCAGCAACTAATAATTCCAGCCCCACAGTTCACAAAATTTGACATCGAATCAGGCCTATCGTCGGTACGATCTCATCAAGAGCCACCGCTACTCTCACAGCTACAGCAATCAAAACCAACACATCCGCAACAGAATTTCAACGCCGATTGCAATCCCGCAGGCCAATTTTCACATCAGCCTTCAACATCGCCCTTGGGACCCAATGATCAAGATCACTGGGCTCCAATGACAAAGCCATGGGGTAGTCAGGCTGCCTATGCCTCGTTCACAGAAAGACAACACGGTGTCCTACCGCATCAAGATGGTCACTCGACGTCGAACACCGACCTTTCGTCCAATACCGCTGGCAAATCAACACCAGAGTCCCAGCAGACATCCAACACATCGTATCGTGCAAGTGGAGACGAAACGGAGCAGAGCAGGCATGATCAAGAGGGTGACGACTCATTTTATTGGCATTCCGGACGATCGTCTTCGGGTGCTGAGGAAGGACATAGCCAAAGCAGCTCGCCGGCAGCGACACCGGGTCAGTCTAATGTTAACCTAAGAAGCTCAACGACAAATTTAATATCAGTACCCCACCAGCACCCAGATCTTCCCCCACGATCAACCAGTCTTTCCCTCTCAAACCCTGCATCTTACGGTGCTTCTGCTCTGGGCTTTGGAGGACCGTCCGATTGGGAATATTTTGGGGATTACGAGGGTGAAGAGGTTGACGACGAAGAACTGTATAGCCGGCTCAGACCAAGAGACAGTGTCAGTGCTATAGAAGGCTCTGCAGAGCTACCAGCAGATCCGCCGTCTTTGGGATTACAGCAGCGACCTAATCAATCAGAGCTACACACTTCAAGACCTATAACCCGAAAGACACCGCCCTTGCCGGACGATTCTCTGACCTTGCAGCAAGCGGCTAGCTGTTCGCAGGGGCATATCATGGGAGTTTCCAGATTACCTATTGATGGTGACTACGCAGCAAAACCAGATACAGTGTCGGAGCAAAGTCCAATAGCTAGTACTCCACTGTCCGGTGACCATATAGCGCCATCGGGCATGCCCCCTGAGATGCGAAAAGAGTTGGACGGAGTCATTCAGGTGTGGTCAGAAGCTCCCTTTGCAGCACAATTGAAAGATGACGGATCTTCCTATCAAGACAATGAAACCACTATCGATGAGCCTCCAGACGTTGCGGAGGCATCCTTGGCATCGACTCCACGTGAACGGATGTTTGGCGTTGATGTGATCCTCAAGAATGCCCCCTCGTTACCCAGATTGCCAGCCCTTACTGATCAAGCGAAATGTCTAGAAATTCAGACTCAGCACAGCAGCATGTATCCGACAGTCAACCCAGACGTCCAGTCAATACCACAGGACTTTGTGGAGCAGAAGGTGACGGATTCTCTACCTCAAAAAGTGGAGTCCGTCTCGGAGAACCCATCACCAAGCTCGGTAATCGTGCTTGCAGATGACGAATTATCATCTCTTGATCACGCAAGAAATAATTCCCCGACCCGAGATACCGAAACTTCATCTAATGAATCACTAGTCTCACCACACCTACAGTATTCCAGCCCAACGGAGCCATTAGCTGCTAGTAAATTCTCGCTTAGGCATTCCGCAAGCGTTGAGCTCTCAGGTGGGTCAATAGGGAAGACTGCCCTGGTCCCACAGGAAAGTCCGCAGATGACGCCGCCTCGAACAGTCCAATTAGGACCACCAGAAGAGGCTGCTCGTCAACCAGCTATTCGCGACGTGGCTGGAGAAGTCTCAGACGGAACTATGATTGGCAGGCCCCGCACGAACTTGCAGCCATTCGTTCAAGACGTCGTCAAGAAGCTTTCATCTTCACATATGAACAATGACCATTCAGTCGACCATCCCACAAAAAAGTTCGTCCCGCTTTGTCACAAACCTACACGATACATCCGATCAGGTTCCCTACAGGAGATCACATCGTCAGGCCTACGCGCAAGCTTAGAGACCCTGGTGCATGGAGAGCCTATAGGGAACTCTGAGAAGCTGGATCATGCTGAGCCCAGCCAGGATCGGTCGCTAGAGGAACGGAAGACTTCGCAAGCCGGCGTAGGCATAGACAATGCACCTACCGGTACGGAATTTGACGAAGAGAATGATGCCCTTGAACAATTGACGGGACATGTAGGCGCCCTGGAAGAACGTCACCAATCAAATTCGTGCGCGGCGCCTGATATTGAACCTATACAAGCATACGAAACATCGCGAAAGACCGATAAAGCCAGTGATCCCTATGCAGATCTCGATCCATGGGGAAAAGCGTCCCTTAATCGTTTTGCTGCTATGCTGCGGGAGGAAGCCCGAACGGAAAGCAGTACAGACAAAGTAAATATCTTCAATGTTTTCACTAGCCGAGAGTCACGCTTGCGAGTGGTCTTGTATGGCACCGAGGATGAGCTTATTGTTCCGGAGAAACGGGTCGAACTCCAGAAGGAGCTTCTTCATACACAGAAAGTTACTAAAGAGCTAGAAAAGGATGGAAAGCCGGAAGATAGGAAATCGCCGGACGAGAGCAGCATTGTGAAGCAAGCTGTGCAACCCACCAATACCATTGAGTTGCACCGTTCCTTGAAAGCGCTCCCTGACCTGCCCTCGAACAGAGACAGCGTCATTGGTCTACCTGGCAACGCATTGATTTCGTTCAAAGCTCAGTCTAACCCGGGCGTTAAACCCATAGTAGCCCACTTGCCAAGGAAATGCAAACAAGGTGGGCTGGACGTTTCAAAAGATATTGTAGCTTCCGTAGATACTGTTACTCGAGCAGATGCTCATCATCCGCCGAGCTTCGATGCGCCTGCCACGTTAGGATTCGGAGACCCAGAGCTTGGAAAGCTTTCTCATACACCATTCGAACACACCGAGCCTCGGTCGGAGGTGAAGAAATACTTGGCAAACCGCAAGTCCGTCATCAGGCCTTATGCTACTCTCACGCAGGACTCCTTAGGGAATGGGTCCACCTTCGGTAGAACAATGGAAATTAACCCAACGCCCTCGACAACCATCTCGATTACAGCTCCAACGAGTCAACACGATCTGGACTTACCACCTAAGGGTGATGATGCCTCAGACGTAGCAGTCAAGGCAAAGGATATGCCGAATGACAACTTGCGGCATTTTACGAAAGCCGATTTCGATCCTTTACTAACAGTCCTGCCCAGCTCGGAAGCTCTCGTCATCGAGTCACCTCGCCTTCTTGATCTGCGACATATTATGGAGGTGGTACCGGACGACTTCAGCTTCATACATCAGAGCGTCGTTGCTTGGGATGCTAAAAACAAGGAGCATCGAGAGGAGCATGATAGACAGCGACATGCACGGCAGATTGAATCCGAACAGAGGATCGACTCGCTGTTCGACGATCACGAGATTGGTTATGGGGATATTTCAGAGCTTGAATCGGAATTCAAACGCTCGGAAGCAGCTAGGAAAGCTGACGAAGACCGTTCGGAGTACCAAATGTTCATATCTGATGTCTTCAACCTTGTATGGGCACGGCTTCATTACGAGCTTGATCAGCTTATTCCTCACTATGAGGAGTACTCCAAATTAATGAACGATGCTTTGGCTGGTAAAGACATGTTCGATGGGTCTTCAGATAGTCTCGCATTGGGACCAACGATGAGCGCTTTCTTGGGCTTACATCAGAAACTTGAGATTCGTCACCAGAAGGCCTTTGAAGCCGTTTTAGAGAGGGATCGGCGAATGAAGAAAACCGAAATATCGCCTTGGTACACTTTGAGCAACATCACCAAAGTCAAGCAACTTGAAAAGCAATTCGAGGATGCAGAGAAAAAGGCCATCATCGAGTACTGCGAAGATCGCAACGCAAGGGCCAACCAACTTATGGATGTACTGGACCAGAACACCCTTAGGGGAGTGGGTGCCAACCAGGATTATATGGAAGCTATCATGAAGGCTGTGCGGAGGATAGCGTCGGGAAGAGCCTTTGCTTCCGTTGCTGGATCGAATGAACCCACAGCCGGCACGAGAGAAGTCGAGAAGGCCAAGCGTATCGCCACCTTGCTTGCGACATCGTCCGAGCAAATTGTGCAGACATTCCACGTTGCTGATATGCTGTTGAATTCTGCAGACTATGAGGTATCTGTTGCGAGAGCCAAAGTAGCCAAAGCGGACGTGGCAGCTCTCATCAATCTCAAGGAGGAGAGGACCAAGGAAGATCAAAAACTAATGCGAGATTTGGAGCACCGATTGGCGCTGATACGCGAAGACAGCCGGAAGACCAACGATGAAATCGTGAAACTGATGCTCTTTCTGGGAATTCATGATGGAGCCGCGGATGGGGGTGTTCTGGTGCAGACAGAATCGGGATCGGGAGCGGCGTATGGGGGCCATGAAGCATGACTACCAAGGCATGTGAGGATGCGACGAGGAGGAATGGGTCCAAGGAGTCGGGACGATGAGGATTGATCGCCGCTTCCCCAGGGACTTTTGGAGTGATACCCCTTTGCAGTGTATCGTTTGCGCAAAAGCGCAGGGACCTTGGTCGAGTTTACGGCTTCTCCACTAACGACCGTCTTACGAATATCCAAGAGGCTGCCCTCATAATCAATAGGACGTGGATGTGATTGCACACCGGATGAAACATAGGTGAACATAGGTGGCCACAGTGTAGATAGTGATGGTAAAGTACAGTGTTTCTAGTACAGATGGCTGTAATCTTATCGAGGCTTGCATAAAGAAGCCACTTGGAGCATATTGCCTAGTCAGGATCGATCAAACACGAGTTGGCGATCCGGAAAGAATTGCCACCAATGAGAATACTACGTTGGTAGGCTGGGAGGCTGGTAGCCAGTTGGGACGGATGCAGTGATCATGAAGTACAGTACAGCTACCTTACAATAAAGACCATGGCTGACTGTGATGAAGATAAGGAGACAGGTACGGAACAGCCACAGTCAAAGTCCATAGTACCTTGGTTGTACTTCGTGCCGAGTAGTGGCCTCCAGACAGATATTGGTACTAGGTCGTAAGTAGGACAAGCGCCACTTCGGCGATCAAAGGCGGGGAGGCGGCGATGAAGCGAGCGTGGCAACACACCTCGGCACCGAACCCATCTCTCCTTCGACTTACCTTATCGAGCACAAGCTGGCTTACCTAAGCTCAGTAGTCCCACCCCCCAGCCACTTCCTGCGTCAGAGACCCTCGAACTTTCCCCAAAACAAGATCGCAATTCGCGATACCACCACCACTCACTTCCCTACCCACTGCCCACCACCCCGTTTTCGCCTCCTCCTCGGATCTCTTCATCACTTGTCACGCTCGCAGACATAAGCACTGGCTGCCTGGGGAGCTTTTGATATCGTCGCTAGCTCCTCCCCAACCCCTCAGCGTCCAACGTTACCTGCGGCGCACCAAGCTGATTAGGACTCGACTCTCCCAAATACTCATCTTGTGGAGCTCCATTGCGCTCATCGTTGACCCCAACTACTTCGTAAGACGCGTCTTGGACCGGGCCAGTACACGTGAGGTCCGTGTCTTCGGTGTGAGGTATCATAGCAGCAGCCTCCTGGTCGGGCAATGCGTCGTACAGATCGTTCGCATAGCATATTCGCGCCGATTGAAAAGGGGGCTACTGAAGACTACAATCAGCGATAGAGTCGCAAGTCACAGCTGCGGCGTGAGCGGATGGCACATTGCCATTGCGAGATAGACGTTTTCTCAGGTATATACAGGCTATTTTCTTGCTCCATCCCTTCGTCTCAAACCCCCTCAAGCGGTAAAGCCTGTACACTCGCTTCTACACGCTTCCAATACCTCAAAGATCTGATTGCTTCAAACGCAACGATGTTGTCCGGAAGCTAATCTTTCTGAATATAGATAGTTGTTAGAGCTCCTGTGCTGCCAACCTGCTTCGGAATTTCAACTAGTCATCCTTCAATGGCAGAATTCAGATCCACTGCGCCAACAACCAGCATTCTAAGTACATTATCAGACCTACCAGGTTCCCCCAATACCTCCCAAAGTCCTAGGAAACGCAGGCGTCCCTCGAAGCATTCTCCAACTCTTGCTCCCGAGGCGAAACTCTCAAAGTCGACTCTCTCTCCGGAATATATACCACAGATACTGACAGGGGCGGCTGCCATAGCCGATGCGCAACGGGCTCGCCAGGAGCAAGAGTCTGTAGAAGCGAGACAAACCAGCCCCAATCCAGGACGCAAAACTCTTGGAGACCTACTGGGTTCGCAAAGTGGCATGAGCAGAATACACGATGCGCCGAGCCAGGCAAACACTCTTGGTGAGCCTCTTGCTAATATCGCATCGGCCATCAAGGTGTCTCCCATGACCCAAGACAACAGTACCATTGTTGCCCAGAGTGAGGGGACAATGCAAACAAGCCCGCAAAGCACTACGAGCTTAACTACCCTTGGAAGCACGACGGCGCCCACGCTTACAGCCAATGGCGCCTCGGTGGCAAGTCCGGGTCAGGTTGATGATATGGCCGGCGAGGAAGACCAGGACCAAGGCCAGCATGAGCATCGCCGATTGAGGGACGATGCCAGCAGTGCAGATGTGGAAGAGGGTCGATCGAATAAGGCGTTCACCTATCCCGGACCGATGTTGAGCGCTCAAGCGCACCGTACATCGAGCTTGCCTCAATCTGGGTACGGCGGTGGTAGAGACAACACCAGGTCTCCATCCACTAAGAGACACAAGTGCCCGTACTGTAGTACTGATTTTACCAGGCACCACAACCTGAAGAGCCACCTGCTCACCCACAGCCATGAGAAGCCTTACAGTTGCGACACCTGTGAGGCTCGTTTCCGACGCCTGCATGACCTAAAACGGCATACTAAACTTCACACGGGCGAAAGACCTCACGTTTGCTCCAGGTGTGATCGAAGCTTTGCCCGTGGTGATGCTTTAGCCAGGCATACTAAAGGTCAAGGAGGTTGCGCTGGAAGAAGGTCAAGCATGGGCAGCTTCGGAGGTGACGACAAGCATGAAGGAGGGGTGAGGCTTGGTGACGAAGAAGGCATGCCTGGAATCATGTATACCGGTGAAGCGTCACATGAACCTGAGCATATGGACGAAGACACCGAAAGCCTTGGCGGAAGGAGCCTCCCGAGTATCCGCAAACACGAGGCACCGCCCGTTGAACACCATCATCGACAAGGCTCGGATCGTTCAAGTACGTATCAGCCTCGGCAGCCAAGCACGTATCCTCCAGTAGCAGCTCGTCCTCCAGCCGGCGGTCTATACCCTCCGCCGACCGCAAGCCCTCGAGGTGGCTCAGGGACTTCGTCAATACAATCTTCCCTCAACCAGGCGCCATTGCCTCCTGCCCCAGGCGCTGCCACTGGCTTTCAGGCCTCTGGATCGAATGTGTTCGCCCAAGGAGGCATGACTGAGAGCCCAAAGCCTCTCTCACCTGCTGGCATGACTTCTCATCAGCTTGGCCATCCAGAATTGGGAATTCATCGCAATAGGTCCCCTAGCTTAACCCAGCAATTCCAACAGCACCAGTTTGGTCGGCGTGTCACTGGTAACAATACATCACCGCCGATGAGTCTGCCACCTCCACATGCCAATAGCAGCCATTTGAATGCTCCTCAGCTACCCTCGTTGCCCGGACTGAATCCGCCGGAAACGAGATACGCTCTGCCAAGCCAGGGTACTGGTCCTCCTTCCCTTCACTCAGCCGGACCAACCAGTCTCGTGGGACCCCATCATGGACCGATTTCACCCAGTTACCCTCCAGGTAATGCCTCTTCGGCGAACAACAGCCTTTCGAGTCATGGTACAGGGCCTCTTACCAATCCAGACCGTCATACAAACTCCTACGTACCGCCAAATGATCCACTTTGGAGTTATGTGAAAGGCTTGGAGGTAAAGGTGGACAGACTCCAAGATGAGGTGGGCTCGCTGAAGACTCAGCTGAGCGGGCCCCTGCAACAACATCGCTAAGTCAAAGCTGCGAATTCTTTGGCCGCTGGGAGCCAGCCCTGAAAACAAAGTTAGTCCGCGGCAACAGTATTTTAACCCGAGCACGTATCCAAAATCCTTTCTGTCATTTCATTATATACGCGGTGGACGGAGTAGCATCAGCGATAAGGGGTAGGCGTCATCAGAGGGAGCCCAGTACACGATAGAGGCTTCCAGCCAGTGACAAGCAACAGAACTGGCTCGGATCAAGCATGATTGGCGTATATTACACGATAATGAAAATGGGGACTGGGGTTACGATGTCTCATCTGTCCATCATACCATCACGAGCTGAATAATTTTCTCAGAAGTTTTGTCTCTTTTCTAGCGGTCGGAAAAGCGATGCATTAGCCATGCACATTAAAGCCAGTGTAGCTACTTTTGCGCACACCCACGTCTTTGGCGCAGACGAGCGAAAGTGGCCAGTCATGGCGATTAAGGCATCATCCTGTATTATATATTACCTTACCAATTCTTGAGCTGGAGTGAAGCTGGCGTCTGGCCAGATTCGATGTTCCTTCGTTGACCGTGCGTTCCCGCTCTAACAGTATCTAAGCCACCTTTCAACAGCACCATTGAGCCTTCCCCCTGGCATAGCCTAGGAAGGGTGGTGTACCAAACAGCAGCTTCATGTTTCATCCTTGTGAAGCTAGCGAGTTAAAGATCCTCTGTCTCGACAGTTTATGGATCGAATGTCGTTGGACGGATCTGCCTGCCAGGTGGTTCGGCACACGGTACCACAACCACAGCCACTTCGATTGCACTATCTAGACATTGGGCACTTGGAGGAGGCACTCAACATTCCCTCAAAGGTAAACATAGCAAGACGTGTCCTCTCTCAGGTTCTTTTCTCCTTGGAGCAGTAGCATCTGGGAGTACGATAACAGGCGGCGATAATCTAGGAGAAGAGGCATTTTAGAACGAAAGGATATATGCAGGCAAAAGATAATCCAGAAATACTCGTTGATACCCATGCTGGTACGGTGGAGACCGACTGTTAGGAGAAGTGGTATGCTTTGCGATACTTTACGAATGGAGGTAAATGGTGAGACTCTCTGAGCCCGCTGTGGGAGGATGGGGCAGAGGCAATATGTGAGATCCAAAAACATGCCTTGTGGCAACTAAGTGGTGGAACAACGAAGTGAGCCTCGCCGTGATGAATGTCGAGAACTACTTGACCACATCTTCTCTTTCTTCTGCTGTGGTGGCCTGTGCCTCTCGAGCCTCAAAGGGCTCCTAAGCCCTTTCAGGATTAGCTTGACAGGCCTTCCACTACAACCTTCCCAAATGAACCTTCAACGTTCTTCCTCCTGATTCCAACAACAGATGTGACATAGAGCCCGCTCCTCTCGCTTCCTCAGCCCCAGACCTTGAAAGTGATGAACATGGATGGCAGAAGCTTTCGGACCCCGTTTACAGTCGTCCCCCATGGCCGCCTTTCAACCATGCCACCATCGATGATCTTATAGTCATGGCCCAAACGGCCAATGAGAAGCTCACCTGCACACGGCGGCAATCTGATCAAGAGCATTGACCCGCCGTTCATCTAAGGTTTGACCTCTGAGAAGCCGAAGTTTGTACATCCAAGACTATGCCTCAACGAACAAATGCCGGATGCTCCGCGTCCACAATCTAGCTTGCTTCTCTCTTTCTTCTGGTTTCATTCGCTTTGCTCCTATCAAATGCATATGAGCCTACCGCGCTCCTAATAAGATGCTCAGCCGAGCTCGAAGAAACCACGGAGGATGCCTTTACTGGCCATAGCCGTGCGGCGACCATGTCTTCTCGCGGTTTTCACTGGCGTTTGTCTTGTAAGCGGCGCTAATGGGGCTGACGTCTGCTGTGTCTCCAAAGTCTTGTTCACCTTTTGTTGTTGTCCAAAGTGTTGCCTGGATTGGGAGTCAGAATCTGTTTATAAAGGGACCATGTTGCTCCAGATCGTGTACTGTGCGGGAACGCTTTACTCTTCAAGAGATCATTCCCTTATCTTACTGATGTCGGATCCCGCCCATTTATTCCAGAGTCTCCATTTAGACGAGATGCCCGTTACTCGCTCTCAAGCACAGCCCAGTCAACAACGAGGAGGACGAAATGCTCGAGCGGGTCGAGGACGCGGACGTGGACGCGGCCGTGCTAGGGCTCCTCCACCATCGATAGTCACAGCTCGAGATTCATCTCCAGGATCGCCTCCGGTCCAAAGCTTCACCGGACGTCAGTATTATACGCAAGCTCTGTCCCCTACGTCTGCTCAACGGGCAACTGAAGGCCTAGAGTCAAATTTCTGTGTAGACAGGGTCCAGAGTCACGACTCTGGCAGGGAGAGATATTACGCCTTCCAATTGAGAACACCAGTGGCAGTGCGAATTTATGAGCCCGCCAATGGGCGTGCGAGAATGGAGTGCAGCTGCGAAGCTCACCGCGTCACTCACTCTGAGTGTACACATATGTTTGTACGCCTATCGCCTTCTCCCAGTTCTTGAATGGTTCTGATGAGTATTAGTGGCTCTTTGCTGGTCTACATGCTGTACTCACAGACCAGCAAATGGCAGATACACAAGGTCCAGTCCAAATTGAGATGCCGCTTACATCTCAGCTGGGTCGGTACGTAATCTTTCTGTTCAAATACATTCGCAGCAGGGCTTGCTCACAAAACATGAGTTTTGTGTCTGGAGTTTGCGTTACTCAGCCTTATCTAAAAATGCATAGTTCTTATCCGATAAACTCCAAGGCTGACTTCGCCTTCATACAGTCTATATCCCCTGATCGAACAGCGTCAAGCCTCTTTGCGACAAGATCTGAATGAGATTCGTGGTGAGGATAATGAATCGGATGCCGATGGGCAGGACCCATTTTCGGCGAGTATGTTGGCATTTTCCTCCGTTACCTCATCATTGATATTGCGTTGCAATTTCAAAACATGTTTCAGAAAATCCCTGACCCTTTAGCCATGTCCCATACGCTGTTACTGGAAAGGGCAATGCTAATGATGAAATCATCTAGTCGACATGGAGACTCGAACAGATATACTCTGCGACATCTTGTCTAGCTTTGACGGTGATGTGATCCCAACTGAGTTCAAAGACCGCTTTGTGGACTATCCTCCGCCAAGACTGTCACCAGTCTCTGACAGTAGTCTGGTTCGGGGAAGCCTCCCAGCTACCATTTATCATCTGGCGTGCCGAGACGACGCTTTTTACAGATGCCTCCAAGAGCTTGTTCCGCCTGACGTACGTGCCATTCAATACTACCAGACTCAAAGTTCAAGGGCCCAGACTGCTCTGCGGCGATTATCCCAAAACGTTGAGACCGGTCCTCCGGCCGAGGCAGCAAGCAATCCAGATATAGATGTACCTCAATGCGCAAGGCAACTCCGATACATTGTCTATTCCATGTGTGAGGATCGTGATACGCGAATAGCAGTGGCTCCACTGAATCTTCAGGTATTGCGTCGACTGGCAGAGATCCTCGCCAAGCTAGTTGTCCAGGTCGTTAGGTGGGATAGAGACAGGCACGAGGCGGCTTTGTGGCAGAGGAACCGGCCTCTCAACGAGCATCCGAGGAAACACAATCTCTTCATCTACCTGATCGGGGATCCCCCCGTAGATACTGCACTTCCCGAATGGATGACTGACAAATTTGTCATCGACAGGCTCCGAGGCTTCCCTCCAAGCGAGTGGAGTCATCTTTTGGAGCTGTTCACCACGATCAAAGATAGTATTGAGGACATGGACATGGATAATATTCCAGGATCTTTTGAATATGTCGCAGCTATCAATGACATGGTCCAGTATTACACCGCCACAGTCTATGAGCCGAGCTCCTCTTCAGCACAGCCACGACGAGCTTGAGCATCTTTCGGTCGCAGCACTTCCCTCGGAGAACCTAGTAGTGCTTGGATGTCCATACTGACTTCTAGATGGGCTTTCTTCCATTAATGTCGCGTCTGTTAATCCTTTGACCAGGGACGTCTATATTGTATCGGTAGTACGATATATGATCACATTCCTGTTATCAGCCATGGTTTATCCTCTTCCCTGTATGGAATATTGCAAAATCGGACGCTATCTTGAAGGCGGTAGCTAGTTGTTGTACTTGTCTTTGCCAGCAATATCAGAGGGCTGGACCCCATAATGATCTAAGTCTAGATTGTCAGCGGTGCTGCTAAAGATCGTATATAGAGGCCGATTGAGCAAATTTAAGAGTGCACCGAGTGCAGGCACATTCTTTTATGATCAGATGGAGCTTGCGCGCTTATGGTAGCCCATTAATATTCTACCTAGGCAGGATTCTCGCGGAATTCCACGCACTTGGCGAATGCAACAACTACAATTGACGTATCTTCATATCTTGGAGACAGACTCTTTGAAGCCACCAACCAGGGCGCTCTGTCGCCTTGATAGATCCAAGGCTGCAGTACGAGATCGACGAAGATCAGAAGTACTTAGCGATGAGAATATTTCACACTACTCGACAGATTGGAGTCTGACGAAGAGCGATTACACGCAAACGACAAGTTGTGACAATAAAATAGGCAAGTCCTGTCATAGAATAAAAAAAGCAGAGTTGCCGTCAGAGGGTGCAGAGCAGTTATGCACTGCGATATCTACTTTTTACATTGATCAGGAGTAAGTCCGTCTCCGACCTTTCAGAGCCCAGTTGCTGACCCTCTCCATGGCGGGTCCTCGACGTCCTCAACGGGCTCAGTTGTGTAGAGCAGGAGTGGCTCTGAAATGTGTGACTTTCATCCTAGCGCCTCTACAGCCAACGATGGAGCCTTTCAGGTGACCATTTCATATAAAGTATGGTACAACGTGGTTTCCGATATTCTGTACCGAGGTGGAATGCGTATCGTTGGTAATGCCACTGATTCAATGAGATGCCCCAGACCTTGTTCCTTCGACGGACATGTGCGATGATTGTACATTGTGCTACCCTACTCCAGATCCAAAACCACTCGGCCGATCAATTTCCCATCCTTCATTTCCTGAAAGACCTGCATCCTCTCGTCAGTAATCCTGCATTATACCCAGCACCCCACCCCAGTCTCGCGATTACTGACCTCGGTCAGCTTATCCATCTTCTCCGTTCTGAAATGAGTTTTCACGATCCCACGGGCAGCGAAATCCAAACACTCTGCGTGAATCCTAGCGTTAGTATTGCCTTCCAGTGCATGTCCTTTGAGGAGTATGGGGCATTAGGACTGCGAGATTGAGGGTTGTGAGGCTTAGGGAATAAGACTGATATACCAATGGCGTCCTTCCTTGTCCCTACCGCTACCGCCGCTATGTTTGCTTGCTTGAACACTAGAGCTTGGGGGTAGGACTTGGCAATCGGTTGAGGATTTCCCTCCTACATTGGATTCGGGTGTTAGCAACCTTCCTTTCTTCAGGAATTCTTCAGGAAGTTGATCTCCGAAACATATCAGAGGACTAGGAATAAGAAAGGGCATAAAGTCGAGACGCTGAATTGTAAGATCCAACTGCATAGAGAATATACATACCGGCATGCCTACACACACCACAGTACCATCAAATTTGATGAAATCCAGAGCCTGCGCATAAGCTTTGTTACTTGCCGTGCACACAATGACGGCCTGTGCTCCGAGGCCGCCGGTCAATTTCATGACTTCCTCGGCGATGGACTTGTCGTCGTGCGCTACAACGTCAACGAAGTGCTCGGCGCCGCAGTCTAAGACGAGGCTCTTCTTAGAGGGGGCATCAATGCCTATGACCCGCATTGCCATTCCCCGAGACGCCAATTGGACGGCAATGTGGCCGAGGCCGCCGCCAGCGCCTGCGATCACGACCCCTGATTATGTGCCCCACAGTCAGCATTTGCCTTTCCCAGTGAACCATCCGAACTCTCGAATGTAAGTGATGGGTTTGAATCATTGAGACAAATCTCGAGACTCATGGACTGTGGGCTGGGAAACACCCACATTCGCCTGATTTGGCCTTGGATTTCCGAAGGGCAGCGTACGTTGTCACGCCGGCACATAGCATTGGCTTCACAGACGAGTCAACTTCCGAAGCAACCTAAAAGCAGTTGTTCTCAACGCTCACAGCTGCATCTGCTGATTGTAGCCCCTCCGGGATCGGTGTTAGGTAGCTGTGGGTCAGAAGGAGTGGTTCGTTAATTGGGAACTGTCGAAGAGTTCAGAGTAGAAGGGCTTAAACATACTTCACGGGACCAGTGCAATACTGTTGAAACGTGCCAGGAGTGTAGTATCCACTGATCTTGGCCTCTGGACATAGTGCATCGGCGCCGGCCATGCATTGAGCTGCAGCCGGTCAGATATCGATCAGCTTGCAAGATCGCAATCACCGTCATAACGCAATAGCTTCCACACATGAGAACATGCTGCATGGATGGCGACTACTCACGACAGCTCCCACAGGTACCGCTGACCCACTTCACGCTAGACAACCTCGGAATCAGCACCTCCCCATGATGAATGGGCATCCATGATAAGATAGGACTTACCCTACGCGGTCTCCGACTTTGATAGTCGAAGCATCACTTCCCAGCCCGAGCTTGACGACTTTGCCTACCCCTTCGTGACCGCCTACCTGTCCAGGCTGTGTTGGAAAGGGAAAGGAGGCCCACTGTACCGATCCGACCGTTCAGCAAACCGAGGAACAGAGACTAGGTCCCCATACATATTGAACCTAGTAAACAAACGTACCGAGTTTTCCATGACGCCGAGGTCAGAATGGCAGACGCCTGAACTTTTCGGAGTCAGCATTGCGTGTCATGCATATCTGATGGCTGCTCGGAATAACCGCATCGAAGAAGATGTTCGGCGGCACATACTGTGTGCTATCATGGTTTTAGCAGTAGCTCTGGCAGGATCGGATTAGAGGCAGTTTGAGGGTCAAGACTCACAGATGGACCAGCGCTGGATTGATCAATTTCTATCAATCATTACTTCCTCTCTTGGGACGCAGTTGATGCGTTACCTTCACCAGGCCCAGGTTCAGGCATGTCTAGCGTCTCAATCTTTGTCGATACATTGCCAGGGCGGTCGTACACAGCTGCTCTGAATTGCTTTGGGATCTCGGCCATCTTGAGGGTGGATGTATACTGCAGTCCTATGTCGGATGAATATTGGTACTCGTCGTGCCGTGCGAAAGGTTCTCAGGACTACAGCAAACGCATCTGTGTCCCAGTGACAGTGGGATAGAGGATGACGATGTTCGGAGTGCGGGGAAGAGTGTCTTCTGGGGGGCACTGTCAACATGATACAACCCCAAGGGAACTTCTCTCGGTCCGGAACATCAAGAAAGCATGTCGATGTGTGGGGTAATGCAGGCAAGCAATGTTCTGCGGGGTAGCACCGGCACCAGTAGACTTATCTCAGCCTAAGAATGGATTTGGCATCAGACGGCAGAAAGGAGCATGGACAAGGCCAATGAGAATAACGAATGAAGCCGAATGTATGATTTCACAGTGCTTGCTATTCTTGCGAGATTGGTAGCTGAGGCATGCTTGGAGATTCTTGACCGTATCTCATAATGACACCTCGGTTCTTCATCTTCTCTCCAGGCGAGCAACATGAATAATATAGTCACCTAGCTAAAATGCACCCGGCTGATCGCCTTAATTTGCAAGACGGCGTCTTCGACCTTATTCCTCCAATTGTCCCCGTCTCAGCACGTGCATGATGAGTGATAAAGAGTGTACGAGTGGCACCGATCGGGATGGTGAGCTGTTCGAAGACAGTGTTATGTGTACAGCACAGCGGGACCTTGTTCTGACGCTTCCATTGATATCGACGGGTTGCAGCCTCGGACAAGCGATCCGGGATACTGTGGAATCGCCAAGATGGGGCTCTTTAGGATGTAGGATCCAGAAAATGGACGCTGACACAGCGCGCAACGCGTCCTGGAAGCCACTACTCATAATATTGCGGTTGTTGATACAATGCCTAATCCATATAGAAATCTCCCTTCAGGATCCTCTCCTGAAAATGATCGGGCTTCCTGGCAGACCTTGGCATTTCCCTAATGGGGTGCTCGACGGCCGGCACATTGGCAGCTTTATGGGGGTCTGTGGTGGGTGGTGCTGATGGAGGGAGAGCTTGGCTATTGACCGAGTGGGACCTCTCGGCTCTGTTCTTGATCTGCTCCGCCCAGTCTAGGCCTTCCCCTGAAATCACCGAAAGTCGTTAGCCAAAATATGCTCGAAAGAGATCAACATCAGAGACCGCTTGAAGATAAACCTCGTCTATTTATAGACGGGGTGGAAGCCATGATCTTGGCATTACCATTTGCTGTCTTGACATCTCGCAGGGCCCTTGCCCCAAAACTCATGCGGCGGACAAAAGCGGAGGGGGATGTGGGAGATGCGTTTGGCTCTGTATCACTTTCTTCGATGGCATTTTCGTTGACGGATGTGGTGGGTGAGCTGCTACTGCCGCTGCCTTGTCGATTTCTCAGGCCGGCGAAAGCTGAGGTTTGCGTAGGAGAGCCGGACAAGCCCAGGGATGCAATGGAGGTGCGTCGACGCTGCTGGGCTTGAGCGTTCGCGGCAGCCGTGGCGATGGGCCCAGGATATGCCGAAGTCCCGTTATTGTTGGGAGGTGAGCGACCAAAGAGTTCCGAGAGCTTTTGACCTGCGGAGAAGGAGGCTCGACGGGCGGAAGAGGAGGTTGGTGTTGGTGGCGGAGACGTCTCGTTGTTGGCCATGGCTGTAGTTGTAGATGTTACTCAAGAGGGAAAGATAACCAGTATCTGACTTGGTGGTGGTTGACGATGTTGTAAGCTTGGGTTGGTGTGAATGAGCCAAGCTCCGACAGATTGAAGACAGTGTTGGTAGGATGAGTGACACCGGAATGCAATGGCAATGGCAAGTAGAAGAGGTCGACGAAGAAAGCAGAATGATCACTCTATGGAGAGACAATATGTAATTTGGTATACGTCAACGTAGAGGCAGAGGACGCAAGGGACAATGAGGACGATAAAGAGTGGGAGGGGGACTAGTTATGTAATATGGAGTAGCTCGACAATCAACGGCGACCGCCTACGTAGCTCCTTTGCGGGGAAAGCTCTGCAGAAGGTGCAGAACTACCTTACTTTACCTTACTTATTCTATCTACTACTACCTTAGCCTCTCACCCTCTCAATCGTCGGCAATCTTGGGCGACCTATATATAACCCTTGGTATTCCTATGGCTTGCGCAACCATTGATGTTGCATGATTAGCCTTCCAAAGCTCGATAGATCGACGATCGCGTGACAGTAGAACTACGAGTGGCCAAGATGAAAGCGATTGAAACCCTTGTCTTTTCAACGTCTGATCCTCCCAAACTGCCACTTGTTTTCGTGTCAAAAGCTCCCGACTTCCTCCCAACCATCAGTGGGTCTCTCACACATCGCACCAGAGTCGTTGAGCCTTTCGAAGCGTGCCTAGTGGGCTCGTGCGACATGGAAGGCAGTGCACTTCTCCACCATCCTTTGACCGTTGTGATCGAGGCAGGCTACCATACTCCGGGTCTTCGTATGATGAATTCACCCACTGGAGTATGAGCGAAGTTTGAAATATCGAACTCATGCTATATCTTAGCCGAACAGATACCTGTACCTCCCTCGTCAAATGCCTTGCTATTCCTTATGGTTACCTTGCCAATTTTTAGGCGAACAGCATTTCGTCCGCCTACTAGTAAAGCGAGTGCCCTAGTAGCGATCTTGGTTCTTGGAGTACCGTTGGTACGTAGTAGAATACCTTATGCTCTGTGGTGTGGCTGGAAACCAATACGGCCTAGTTGTGGCTAAGCCAATGAGCACTGTGATTCCTTATTCATCCCTTGTTCGACCCTGCGTTCGGCCTTCTCTACCAGTGCCTTGCGCCGAATATCTTAATCGGACTGCGCTCAGTGCTCTTAACTAGGACCATTCGCGCTTTCTCACATTTCCGCTTCTTTTGTTTCTTGAACGATGCCTTCTAATAGCCTTTGTACCATCTGTAGACTTCTCCTTTGGACCTTTGGAGCATCAATCGCTCAGTCACGGAATTGACGGTAAGTTATTTCCTCGATAGATCATGCAATTTGTCGCCCACCAAAAAGCCTTTACTGACGAGCCGTGCTCTTCCCCATCTTTGCTCAACGGAAATCGAACTTCTGTATTTGACCTCGTCTTTTGCTTCTTGTCCATCTCCTGCTCCTTCTTACCATTCAAGCGACCAAACAGATCTTGAAGATGGTTCAAGCAGGTAGTCCTCCTACCATCATGAATGGCTACACGCCCTGCACCGAGACCGAAACTATCATAATTGAGTGCGATTTTGATGGTGGAAGCACTAGTTGTACGGCAGTATAGAACCTCGGATGTGGTGGAGATCCGGGACCAAGGTTCCAAGTGCCCATCCCTAGGATTTGAGTATCCTTTGACCATACTTTGTTGGAGACCGGCTCCGAGCGGTATTGTCTGGGTCTTCGGCTATCATTGCACGTCTGTTGATCTTACTCGTGGCTGTCTCGCATTCTGGAGGACTTTACTCACCTTTCCTGGTGCCCTAGTCCCTTCTAGTCATTGCGAAGCCAACTCACCTGTTACTCATGCTGCCATAAAGTCTAGCCTATCACGGACTTGACGTTTTGGCAAGGACAAGTGAATTCATGCCTTACGCTAGTATCTATTCTTCGCCGCAAATCGTTAATATTAGAAGATACGAGTAACCGTGTTCGCTGCAACATCTCGCACGCTCGACAAGCCCGTTCTTCGAGATACCCACACAATTATCTATCATCCTCATAGTTGCTAGCGCAACACTTTTGACCGTTCATCAATACAACACACCCCTACATTGATGGCGCCGGTGCACCGTCCGAGACCACGTCGCGTTGCTGGGAGACGTCGAGATGACGAAGATTTACTACACTCCGGCTCACAGAGCTCAGGAGAGGATAAGATTGCAAGGATGGCCGAGCAGCTGAAAACAGATGTTAGCACCCGAGCAGACCTCACTCGCATAGTCTCGAAAGTTCGGTTGACGGTGTTGCCATACAGGCTAGAGAACGCCGTGAGAAAAGGCGCACCGGCATCACCAACGCGTATCAGAAGTCAGCCAAGGATATAGAAGATGCGACCGCAGTGACGTTTAATGAGATCATGAACAAAATGTAAATCAGCTGGCTTGTAATCATTGTCTCGTCTCTAAGCTACTATAGGAGATATAGACATACTCGTCGCTTGAAGGAACTGCAAAATCTCTTAGGTAGGAGGTCTACGATCGAGCTCCGCATGCTGGCTAGTATCACCAACATTGGAAATGCTTTCGACTTTGCGAACAAGGCACTTTCGTTTGGGTTAGCGCATCGTATCCAGGTAAGCCGCCTTGATAATCGTAATGTATAACTAAGTTACCTACGTTAACTTTTACCAGGGGTTAGCAGCGAAGTAGTAGAAAGAAATGTATGAGAAATGAGTAGCATAACGTCTATAATTAAAAATTAGCATAAGAAAATACCACTACACTCCTCTGTATATCAAAGGGAGTAAAATACTAACGCTGTAAATTCAGAAGGATAAGGTAGATATATAAAGATAGAGCTTATAATAATAATACAAGTACCTTCGAGATTAGACCCAAGGCTTAATGCCAAGGCCTAGATGCCAAAGTCGCTAAGACATTCTGTCAAAAGTCTCTGCCGACTTTCTCGCCCAATTCCGGGTAAAAGTCGGCAGAGACTTTTGACACCGACCCTCGGGAGGATAACACCAACGATCTTGATGCGCTGACGGGAAAGGCACCAGTCCCGCAAGACGTCAGCGGGAATGCTGGCTAGGAAACCGCACCAGGATCTCCTAGAGCCGGTCCATACCTCTTGGTGCCGTTGCGGGTACCGCAGCCCGATATTCTAGCCACCGGTGCTCACCGTCTGTGATCCCTTCCTAGAAGCTAACCATAGGTTGACTATGTCCCTACGACTTCTATTGCGTGATTATCCTCAAAGGTCTTTTGCTCTCGTCACCGACACTCATGCACTCGTATTCTGCCACAGCCATCCAGAATCGAGCGCCGGAGGTCTCAGCGATGGTCCGAGCAGTAAGGCTCTGGCTTCCAGATGTATGGTGGAGTTCGTAAACATCGAAAGTGTTGATCTGGCAAATTATCGCAAAGCTTGTGTCTCGGGGGTGCACGGCACGCTGGGACTGATCAGCATCAACACCGATGTTTTCCTTTGTGTCGTTAGCGGAGCCACACGTGTGGCAACCGTGAGGCCGAGTGAGACCGTCCACAGAATACTTTCCGTGGACTTCTGTCAGTATACCTCATCAAACCATTATTGCGCCTTCAGAGCCTGACTGTACAACGAAGACTGCTTGAGCAAGAGCGAATTCGACCATGAGATGCATGGAGACTTTGAATCCTATCCGACTGACTTCGGCGGATCAGAAAGCCACGAACATGGTCATGGAGCGGATTTACGAGAGGCCGCCTTGGATCACCCCTGCATAGAGCTCAAGAAGGTTCTCAGCAGCGGCACGTTCTACTACAGCGTAGACTTCCAGCTAACAAATCGAATACAAGACAGAATATTCGAGCAGTCAGTATTCGATGCTGACAGCCTGGAGGAGAGCTTTTTATGGAATGCCTGGATGATACAGCCACTCATTAGTTTTCGTTCTCGACTAGCAGCGCATGACAAAGATGTACTTGATGCCTCTCGGATTCTGACTTCGGCCATTAGGGGGTTCGTCTCGTCCGTCACGATCCCAACCTCGACATCCCCGATTCGATCGCCGAAAAGCAATCTGCCTTCAACCTTGACCTTGATCTCCAGGCTGTCTAGTCGACGAGCTGGCACCCGCTTTAATTCGCGAGGCATAGACGATGATGGTAACGTAGCTAATTTCGTAGAAACCGAGACGGTGTTTTACCACCCATCGGGTTTATGTTTCTCTTATGCGCAATGCAGAGGTAGTGTACCTCTATTTTGGGAGCAAGCAACAGGTCTACTTCCTGCGCAGCAGAAGATACAGATAACAAGGTCCCCTGAAGCAACACAGCCAGCTTTCGACAAGCACTTCGACTCTCTGGAAATAGGCTACGGAAATGTTCACATTCTCAACCTCTTGAGTGAAACCAAGCCTGGGGAAGCTGAATTGTCAGCAAGGTATCGACATCATGTACAAAAAAGCCCATTAAATCAGACTATCGATCTCAGCGAATCGTCCAAGAATCAAAATCGTCTTCTTGAGTCGCATTTTGACTTTCATGCAGAAACTAAGGGACCAGGGGGCTATGAAGCTGCGAGTATGGTGAAGATGCTCATCTACGATCACGCAGAGAGCTTCGCCTATTTCTTGTGCGAAGAGGACAGCCAACGTAGAGGAACACAGCTTGAGGGGAAGGACCGACACCCTAAAACAGCTGTCACATTGCAGCAAGAAGGTATCTTTCGCACCAATTGCTTAGATTGCCTTGACCGGACGAATCTCATCCAGACTATCATCAGGTTCGTCATTTCTGGTTCATAGTTACTGCAATATGTTTGATCTTTCAGGTGCCAGTCACGTTCAAGGAACCCGGCCTCCCAAGCGCGTCGTAACTCATTCGAACAGGTATTCTCTGCTGATATGAGAGTGCTGATTCCCAGATGCGCTGTAGTCAAATGGCTTTGGATCTATTTTTGCAACGTCGCAACGAGAATGCGACACCTGATTTCTGGATTAGGCATTCCAGTCTCTGGGCCGATAACGGCGACGTGAGTCACATCCTACACCCGTTGATTGACCCAGCTAAGAAAAACCATAGGCACTCTCTAAAATCTACGCCGGAACTGGGGCTCTCAAATCTTCTTTTACCCGGCACGGGAAGATGTCTTTCGCTGGTGCCATAGCAGATGCTCGTAAGAGTGCCACTAGGATGTATATGAACAATTTTGTGGATAAGGGACGGCAGGACACTACCGACTTACTACTGGTATTTCCTGAAAGAAGCTTGTCCTGCCCATTTCATTGACAAGGTTTTAGGGACGGCAGAGGGACCAACTGCCCGTTCATTTGTTTGACCCAATTGCTGACCATGTCAACGCAGAATTGAAGAGAAGGTTGGACTTAGCTGTTTGGGTAGCGTTTGTGTGACTAATCTGCTACAGAGCCAATGAATATTCTACTTCAGCTGTGGCCCAAATCTGGGTGGGGACCTTCAACCTCAATGGCCGTGGGAGCAGCGCAAAGGAAAACCTTGCAGCTTGGCTGTGGCCTGATATCAATCGTTCGCAGCAGCATCCAGGCATTGTTGCCGTTGGATTTCAGGAGATAGTTGAGCTTAGCCCCCAACAGATTATGTCTACCGATCCAGTTCGTCGCCAGGCATGGGAGGATGCAGTGAGGCGTACATTAAATGATGGTGCCCGCAGGACGGGATCTGAAGAATATATCCTCCTACGTAGTGGACAGCTTGTGGGAGCAGCACTTATGGTATTTGTGAAAGCTAGTACATTAGCAATGATTAAGAATGTCGAAGGCAGTGTAAAGAAAGTAAGCTGGACGAGTAAGTCCCTCCTGTGTAAGACCTGTGTCTGACTATGGACAGACCGGTATGTCTGGCATGGCAGGAAACAAAGGGGCGGTGGCCATACGGATGGTATTATACCTATGCGGCTTGATTCCTCCCTGATTTCACTCAATCGCGAGTCGTAGGACATGCCTCATGACTCAAGATCTTGCCTCAATAGGGGACTACTAATTTCGAAACCTTACAGGACTATGGGAACACAGGCATTTGTTTCGTCACCGCCCATCTGGCAGCTGGCTTTGGCAATTACGAGGAAAGGAATCGGGACTATCGTACCATCAGCCATGGTCTTCGCTTCCAACGGAACCGGCCTATTGAGGAACACGATGCTATCATCTGGCTGGGGGATTTCAATTATAGGATCGGCCTTAGCGATAACAAAGTGCGCCAGCTTATCAAAGCTGGCGATCTTGACACCCTATATCATAATGATCAGGTAAATCGCCTTACAAATGGATGTTATTACCTATCCTTGCTAAATTCTTGATGCAACAGTTGAATTTGCAGATGGTCGCAGGGAATACCTTCCCCTTTTACTCCGAGTCAAAGATAACCTTCATGCCAACATACAAATACAACAATGGCACAGATGATTATGATTCTTCGTATGTGTTTCCTGCCTCGCTCCGGCTAGTTGCTGACCATAATATCTAGGGAGAAAGCGAGAATTCCTGCATGGTGTGATCGAATACTTCGAAAAGGAGACGTTCTGAAGCAAATCACCTACACTACTGCCCCTCTTCGGTTTTCCGACCATAGACCTGTGTATGCCACATTTCAATGCACAATCAGCGACGTCGATGAGATCAAAAAACAGATCCTGAGCCAAGAAATCTACGTGAATAGGAAGCTGGACATCGGAGACAATACTGCTACTTCTAGGCGCATCGATCTTGATGACGAGGACCTCGTTGGTTATGACTCGATAGCTCCCGGACTTCCTCCTGCAAGTTCGGATCGGCGTAAGTGGTGGTTAGACAATGGTAAGAGTTTTTGCTGTGCCGTTCCAGGTGGTTCAAAACTTGCGAGTGTCTCACGTATTGACCAAGATTAGGCCTGCCAGCGAGATCAGACATCAGGCTTCCTAATGAAGCATCGTTTCTCAACGCAAATCGACCTTCAAATCCATTTACGCCCACTGCTGAACTTGACTGGCATGAAACCCCAACGGCTCTTCCCACACTTGGTGCACAAGCTATGAGAACAACTAGTGGGGGTTCATACAAGGCCACGTCTGCTTTCGATGGAAGTCCGTTGTCCCCATCTATAGCTGACTGCGAGTCGAAGTGAGAGCATACCCATGCTGATGAGCCAAGCTCACTGAAGTATAGTTTAACATTGACGCATTCCATGTCATCAAGCGTAGCACGCAAAACGGCGCCGCCCGTTCCAAAGAAGCCGACCCTACCTATGATATCCAGCGACCGGCAGGCAAGCAGCGAAAGGAAGGCCTTGGGACAAGACAAAGCAGGGTCTTTGGGGTCGTCAATAGAGCGGGAAAGAGGAGTTAGTAGCAATGCAAGGATAGACATACCCCTACGCATAACAAGTGGGGAAGCAAGGGCGTCACAAAACACTCAGCGTCGTCAGCAGCCCCCGTACGATACTGATAAACCGTCTCTCCCACCGAGGCGACAAGGGGCTGCCGTACGCAAATCTAGCGGCTTGATGGATGAGGACGACGGAGGTCCTAGCTCCATACCATCATTGCAGCCGATGCGGAGAAAGTAGGACCAGTTTTCACCGGGAAATTCTCTTCTTTAGACTAGGCATATCACTAGAGCACGCATTAGATGAGCTTTCCCCTTCAATGCTTAGTAATATATCCTTCATCAATCGAGACCCTTATCGCAGGAAGGATCATAAACATGATGACTTTATGGATCATCGAGTGTCTGGGCATAATCCCACGCCCTGTCGTCGACTGCTGCAATTCTCTCCCATAACAATAATGGTAATGCTACGAACATAGCCCCTTGGCCTGTAATTACAGCCATTTTCGTCCATAACAACAGCCCCTCCACGAGGAACAGGGCTCGCAAGGCCAACAATATCGATGATAGAATGTAGACTGTGACGATTACCTTAGGGGACTGGCCGATTGGGTATCACGACATCTTGTTCGGATAATATCTCCTGACATGTGCGGAAACACACAATAGCCCGCTGGTCCCATCGCGGAGCTTATGGCTGCCAAGCTGATATCCAACATGATCGTTATGGGTATCGTGCAATCTTCACTCGTTTCAGGAATCACGACCAGCGCCATGGCAGAAACCCCCTGAAACGAGTACCCAGGCGTGCCAAGTTGCCAGGATATGGGACTCGAATATCGAGCAGGATCTAGGGACCGAAAAGATCCTTCACCATTACCCAGCAGCATTCCATACTCTTTTAAGCCGAAGTCACGATTTTGGTCGATGATACTAGTGGACGGGTTAGACGGAGTATCATGAAGGGAAGTGCGAGAGGGACGATGCAGTCAACCGCAAGTCCATTCGTGTACTCTGATGCGAGCTGATGTGGTGCAACTCCGCCAGGGTTCAGACATGTTGAATAGATTTGAACTTGGAGACAACCGAAGGATTGGAGGTTTTGAAGGACAGGGAGGGTAGAGACAGATATCCCGAGCATATGGTCACTCGTTGTCGTACCACAAAGTCTCACCTAACGACTTCCGACAAGTCCGTCCACCCTGCAATGCCCGGTCGATCTCGTGAATGCATGCTAATTGATAGGAAGTAAAGAGCAGACCAAACCACCCGCATACAGGGGTTTTCTGAAATGGCCCAAAGCTTGCGCCTCGATCGATGTAATCTATAAAGGTATAAATGCATCACGCTCAAATGCAACACTTACCTAGGGCTCCTAATCGTATAGAGGCCGTCTTATATCATTAGCATATTTTCCTGTCCTGAATGGATGATCTTCGTTCGAGATGATAGTGGTGATACGATCTGGAAGTGGCGAATCGTTGGGCGAATCGTTCGGCCTCAAGCCGATGTAAGGTCCTCAGAGATCACGCCGGACGCGTGGCAAACCGACTAGCTTGCCGACGAGCGGTTCCTCATTCCGTCTCATAGCTCTCACGCACATGGAGTTAATAGGATGAACCCGCCATACTCTACTTCTTCGCTTTCCCGCCTTTCTTTTTCGACTTGCCTGCCGTCCAAATCATGAATGGCGAGACCTTCTCTTTCTTTTTCTTGGCTTTCTTTTCTGCTCGTAATCAGCATAGTGTACTAGTCACTCGGCAAGGGGCCAACACGCGCACCATCACCGATCGTTTTGCCAGTGGCTGATGGGACAGGAGGTGGTGGGGGAGGGGCACCTTCTTCCACTATAACAATTTCTTCCAACCCTTCCACTAATGCTTCCGCTGGCGGAGGCTCTGGGATTGGCCACATGTGCATTGATATCTCCCACCCTGGTTGTATAACGACTTCCCAAACGTGTTTCATGATAATCTCATCGTGCGGACCAACCAAGTCATACTCCCCGTTGGCGACATGTACACCATATACATCAACATGGAGAAAAGCCTCTTTAATCAGATACTCCATGCCCTACGCAAAAGGGGTCAGAGAGGGCTTAAAGGGTACTTACTGTAGTTGCGTGCAGACTTACTCTCCAATCCTTGCACAAATCAAAGGGGAAGCTGAATCTTCTTCCAATAGCATCCTTAAACTTGATCGGCTTGTCTGGCTCTTTGGGTGGTGGTGGTGGATTTGAAGCTGCGGCAGCGGCGGCAGCTGCAGCAGCTTCGGCGGCAGTTGCTGCGGCGGCATCTGCGGCCGCTTTATATTCTTTTTCAACATCCTCTCTCGCTGCAGCTGCGGCGGATGCAGAAGCAGCGGCAATCTCCGCAGCTTTCTGTTTGTCGGCCTCGGCCTGAGCAACCGCGTCCTTTGCTGCTTTTTCAAGTGCGGCTTCTTTCGCTTCTCGTTCTGCCTTCTGGTCGAGAAATAGCTTCTCAAGGCGTGCGAATTTCTCATCGTCCTTCGAGGTATCTGGTGGAGGTGGAGGTGGAGGTGGAGGCGGTGTCTTTGCAGGTGCTGGCGCTGGGGTAGGAGCTGGCGCTGGGGTAGGAGCTGGCGCAGGTGCCGGTGCCGGTGCCGGCGGAGGCGTGTAAACTTGGTAGACTGTTGGAGGAGGAGACATAGTCATGGGAAAAGGTTGGGGAGCATATGGAAAGTATCCTGGGCCGGGAGGGTGAGCCATCATCTCATGACCTATACCTCCATGGTGACCATGGGGGAAGTACGATGGAGTCGGCACTGGAGCAGCTTGTTGGTACGGCGAGTAACCATATGGCACGATTTGCTGTTGACCAGCAGCGACAACACTTTGGGTAGGATATTGCTGGTATGCATGAGGAGGAGGGTAGCCCGGAGCATAATGGGCGTACGGCCGACCATGATATTGGTGGGGGGGGCCGCGGGCGTAGCCCTGCCATTCTTCGTGAGAGTCCACGCTTTCCGCCGGCTCCGAGGGCGGTGCACGGTGCACTCTAGGGGGAGGACGTGCACGTTCGTGCGTTATATGACGCCGATAGGACGGTCGCCCGGCGTGTTCAGGTTGAGGCGCTTCGACGATGGGACGTTGCTGGTTCGATGTTCGAGGCCGTGATGCTGAATCGGATGGCCGAATCTCATCAACGATCCCCCAGCCTTCGTCTTGCTCCTCGATGGTTTCCGAGTATGTTTCGTGGCTGTCAGCTGCTGACCTTGGAGAAACCTGTACGCCTGTGTCTGTAGAGTCTTCTTCGTCTGAGGACAAAGAGGATTCGTCAGAATTGTGAGCGGTGGTGGCGTGATCGATGGTTATATTGAGTCTGGCAATCGACCATGGTAAGTGAAAGTCATGTACGTCTCTATGTCCAGACTTACGGCATATGAGAGGGTTCCTCAGCGCAAGGAATTATCTAGCTCGGATCCTCCTTGGGAGGAAGAACGAGCATAGATAGCCTCGGTAAGGGTTGGCAATGACTCAACTTGTTATCATCCGCGTGTTCAGAGCTTCGATGGCTGCGTAGACTTGGAGCCGCGAGACCAATGATATAGATACTCAACCTCGCCGCTCTTATTGAATGCTAGGCAAGTTTTCTGACGGAGAAAATCGGGGAACCCAAGTTTCGGCGCACAAGTCGCAACAACTGTTTCACAACTTGGCGCGAATGCGCAAAAGAGAGCTTTCCGTTTTCGCCTTTGCAAATGCAGATATCAACGTGGCATCCGAATAACGGAGGTGAATGGAGATAAGTATCATAAATACTTCTATGTTGCGGTGACAACTTGTTAGCAAATGAAAATTGGGAAACTTCGCATGGTGCCCGATTTGCGGGGCTCTTTATGCAGCTTGTTGGCCGAGCAGATACATTATTCTTCATTGGTTGATGATCGAGTCGGTTGGCCATGGCCATCATTCATCAGGCTCTGAGGGCTACGTAGCATTGCTTGACAGCAACTGATGATAAAGCTGGCACCACTTCTACATGTATTTGTGGCCTTCGAACGGTAATATTTCATTTCCCTCCACGCAGGAGAATGATTATCCGAGGTGGCTATTCTAATGCTGTCCGACGTCATCGCTCCACCACCAATTCCAGTATTCGATACCCAGTAGACTCCAAATTGTACGGAGCTGACTACACTTGATGTCCTGTCGCATCCCCCGTCTGAGGACTCCCGTCCAACTTGAAGCATGTAGCAGCACTGGCCACGTCAAGCTCTGATGGTATATCTTGAGCCTGTCCTGATGGCGTAATGAAGATGGTTCTGCAACAACATTGCTCATTGGGTACGTGCTTCGAGGTTCGCCACTGGATCCCAATCCTACTGCTGCAGCAGATGCTGCCTGGCATGGCAAAGTGCGCCCACATCTGATTTAATCGCCTAATCTCAAGTTCCTCTTCAACAGCCGATACCCTTCTCAAGGACTACGAGTCCAAACGAATCAATTAGGCTGGACTCCAGAACGTGAGGATCACTTCGTACCCTTGAGGTCTTCAAACATACACTAGGCTATCCACAATCATCGCTGCCTGATCTGCGTACTCCTATGGAGCAGCGCTTTCGCAGCAACAATCTCGGCTGCATGTTGTGCGTTGTCTGGTGTCTGGCGCGTGACTTCAGCAAGTTTCGACGTCGCGCGCTCATTCAATCTATGAACAGTCTCCAACAATGGCATTGGGAGATCGCCAGTATCAGCGGACGCTAGATGTGTCGTCATTTTCTCGTCGACAGGGAATGTCGACAGAAGTCGATCTGATGCCTGCTTACTCAATTAATTCATGTTTTGCAGGGGAGGGCAGACGTACAATCATTAGTCCATAGTATCCTCGGATATAATCATTGCATAATTCGATACTTCTGCAGAAGCGGCGCATTGCATCCACCAATTCTTTTACCTCGATGCTCTCCTTTCCGCTCGTCGCGGACATGAACAATGCCTCGCCCAACTGTGCGTGTATCTGTCAGGCACACCAATCAGCCTTACCCTATCCCAAGGCACCTTGTCGATCATACATTCCAAGCATTGGGAGCCACCAATAAGACTTCCTCCAGACAGAAGATCGCTTGGGAAAAGAGATTCTGTGACAAGTACAAATCCGCAAGTTCGACCCAGGCTTCGATGTCAGTCGGAGAGGACTCCAAGAGCTCTCTGAGAGCATCAATTGCATCGTTGAATCGGGACAGGGTCTGAAGAAGTGCTATTCGACGTTTCGCTACCGGCTGCGAGAGTAACAACTTAGCACGAACGTTAAATGTCCAGCTTTTGAACGCACGGTGTTCACAGGATCCTCATCGAGGACATCGTTGTACCCCTTTAGTACCTTCTCCAACGCAGAGTCATCCTGGGCCACGGCCTCTTGATATAGACCTCGCAGACCCATGACTCGTTCATTCGCTGCTCCAAAACGGTCTATGAGCTTTTGCAGGCAACTGTGTGCAGCCTCGTCGTCTCCTGTACGCAAGCAAGACAGTATTGACCTCTCGTACGTGAGCCATAACTCCGTAGACTCCGGGGCCGACATGAACGGAAGCGGGATGGTCGATGTTCCTGTGTTTGCGTGGTTACGGAGATGTTGGGCCGTTTGTTGAGAGAGAGACAAAGCTTCCGAATTAGGTTGTCGTAACGATGACTTGAGTAACATGATGTATTAATTGATATCCATTCATTAGAATCCAATGTACTTGCGAGGGACAAAGTCACGGAAGCGTAGGTACCTGGGCGATTGTTCCTCCGAACGATCTACAGGCGCACTAGGCGGAAGCAGAGATACCGGGTCCGTCCTACTATGTAGGTAGTACCTTACGGAGTATGGTACGAAGTAGACAGGGGTCCGAAACAGCTATCATGCATGTCCTAGGCTAAGATTGGCATCCCTAACGTTTGGTACCCTACCTAGGATAGAATACCTTGGTATTTACTTGGCCCCTCATTGCTACGCACGAGGGCAGTAGTTTCACTGCCTATGGTAACTCTAGCCCTCAAAATGTCGATGGCTTCTACATTTCGCAGCAGACGAAGCAGCCAAAGTATCCTGTGGGATCGGAAGATTGCAGGTCTTTGGCAAACTATCAATTTACAGCTGAAGATATAGTACTTGTCGAGTAAAACGAACCAGGACGACATGCCTTTGATATGGCATCTATTTCTCGAGTAACATAATTATTGCCGAACTGAGTCTTATCGCCCGCTCACCTTGATCTGTACCTCCATGATGTGAGGCATATGTCCATATACTGTGGAGAAGACTACTGAAGGGGTATCCCAGGTTCGAAAAGTCATTATACGATCTTATCAGAGGCCTGCGCAACCACAAAGGCAACGAAAGTCAATACATACAGCATAGCCTCCGGGAATGTCGCACAGAGATCCGGGGTTCGGACATGGATCTGAAGGCGACCGCGCTGTTAAAGTTGCTATACCTCGAGATGTTCGGTTATGATATGTCCTGGGCTGCCTTCCACGTTCTAGAAGTCATGTCATGCCAGAAATATCAACAAAAGCGAGTAGGCTATCTTGCGGCCGTCCAGAGCTTTCGTCCCGAGACGGAAGTCTTGATGCTCGCTACAAATCTACTAAAGAAGGTCAGGAAGCTGGCCTACATGTTGTCGCTTGGGCCCTGCTCAATAAAACACAGGACATATCCTCACCTTTGCCACCAACTATTTCTTTGCCTCTGATCACACTCCCTCACATCATCTCGCCGTCGTTGGCGATCTCTCTTTCCTCGGATCTCTTGCCAAGGCTAACGCACTCTAATCCTAACGTACGGAAAAAGACCGTTGCCGCCCTCTATAGGCTTGCGCTATCGTACCCCGATACTTTGCGATCAGCTTGGCCGAGGATGAAGACTCTTTTAATGAGCGAAGAGGAAGACCCGAGCGTGACAGCGGCAGTCATCAATGTTGTTTGTGAACTGGGTTGGAGGAGGCCGACAGACTTCCTCTCGTTGGCGCCGAGACTATTTGATCTACTAGTTGAAGGTGGGAATAATTGGATGGCAATCAAAATAGTCAAGCTTGTGTGTGTGCCAGGATCATTAATCATACTTATACTGACTTCGTGTAGTTCGCAACATTGACCCCTTTAGAGCCTCGTCTGGTCAAAAAATTGCTGCCTCCCTTGACAAGCCTTATCAGAACTACCCCGGCAATGTCTCTCCTATACGAATGCATCAATGGATTGATTCAAGGAGGCATCTTGGACGGTGCAGATGCGGTACGAGAGGCCGAGGAGATTGCTACTCTGTGTGTTGGGAAACTTCGAGGGATGATTGGTGTCGACGGAGACCCAAACCGTTCGTTGAAGGAGAAGTCTTTGAAAGAATCATGCTAATCGAAAATTTAGTGAGATACGTTGCGCTCCTGGCGCTCAACAGAATTACAGCTTCACATTCGCATCTAATCTCCTTACACCAGGACGTGACCATGAATTGCATAAACGATCCAGATATTTCAATCCGTCTGCAAGCACTTGACCTTAGTGCTAGCATGGTCAACAGCGACAATCTGGTCACTATCGTCGAACGCCTCTTGCAACAATTACGCACCACACCCACATCCGTATGGACCGCTGAAGACGGGCGAAGCCATGCACTAGATGTTGAGCCAGCTGCAAATTCCGACGACGAGGATCCTGAGGAGGTACTAAATCCTATTGCAGATCATCATAATAGCCCCGCGGCATTGCCAGCCGAGTACAGAGTGACCGTCATACGCCGGGTCATCGACATATGCGCTAAAGATACATATGCAAATATGGTCGAATTCGAATGGTATATCGATGTACTATTGCAGCTAGTAATGCTATTGCCTGCATATCCTCCTGCATCACTGGGTTACTCTGAACAGGCGTTGCAAGAAAATGATATAGCGAGCATTATAGGATGGGAGCTACGTAACGTTGCCGTGAGAGTGAGTAGTGTGAGGGCGGAAGCAGTGATGGCCGCTTTCTCACTAATCACTATCTACGCGAGCGATAGCTCCCTCACCTTTATTGGTACTGGAGGCGAGGGGGTACTTGCCTTCGCAGCTTGGCTGATTGGCGAATATCATGATATCTCTGGTCCTGTAAGCGTTACTTTGGATCCCTTTATCCACCGAAAAGTTCAGTCACTACCACCTATCGTCATATGTGCCTATATCCAGGCGATACCTAAGGTTCTCTCAATTATCGTTTCGCGTCGAGGGGACTGGAATTCGGAACGTCAGACAATGACGGCCTTGCTGGTGGCACGAGTCATTCATTTTCTCGAGCCCCTGAGTACCAATTCAAGCGTCGAGGTGCAAGAAAGATCGGTGGAGTTTCTAGAGCTTATGAAGATAACGTCCCAGGCAATCTCAAGCCATGACTTGGACAACCGGGTTGGACCTCTTCTGTTGACGACGGTAATACCCCAGCTTTTCACTGGACATGATCTTAACCCCGTGGCTCCGACCGCGCAGGGGAAGGTACCTTTGTCGGCTGACTTGCATCTTGATTTGTCTATCAACGAAAATCTTGCAACCATCTTGCGGCGTGCAGACAATGACGTCTCCAACATATACGAAGCTGCGGAGTTTGAGTCTTTCTACAATAAACGCTCATCTTTCAACGTTACTGATAGTCCCGCAATTGCCACCTTGTGGTCTCCTGAGTCTAAGCCAACCTCATATCAACAGACAGAAAACTACCTTTCAGATACTAACACGTTTTCGTTGAAACCCGATCAAGGGCGGGAGAGGAACGAGGTCGCTCCACTGTACATAGGAAACCATAGGGTTTCGTCCGGTACCTCAACGCCTCTCCATGTCATGTCACAAACCACCAATAGAGAAGATGTCGATGTGGACTCTATACCAATAATAAATCTCGATCTAAGGGAAAATAGTACCTTGGGTGTTGATCTCAACTTACATACCAGGCAGCCAAGGCGCAAGCGCCCTAGGAAGGTGCATGTTATTGAAGACGAGAATATCGAACACGAAAAGATTGATTCAAGCAAAGACCGAATGCCACAAATAGCAACTGATGAGGATGCCGGTCTCCCACAGCGATTTTTCAAGAAGTCATTGCTCCAAGTCGATTCAAGCGGACTTAGTACCTTTTCCTTGAGTGATAACGACCAATCCATACAATCAAAGAAGGACGAAAGATTAGGGGCTCAAGATGCTGAAATGGGTCGAGCATTAGCAGAAGTTGAACGAATAAGACTAGAAATGCAGCGCGTGTCTGAGCGCATCGAAGCGTCTGACGGGGCTCCTACGGAGGGTACGCTAGTAAAGAAGAAAGTTAAGGGAAGGTTGAAACAGCAGGGTGATAGAAGTACGGACAGGAAAGGTTAGATTATAATGTATACGCTTATTAATCTGAGATAGCTACCTTAGCGTCGCGAAGTGGTTTGCTAGGACTGTAGTAGAACTATCTAGTTACTAATACTAATACTAATACTAAAAACTATTAATACCGCTAGTAATAAGTCTCGTTTCTAGTATATTAAGAATTTAAAATAAGGAATATATTAGTAAAGTCCTAACTCGCCCTTATACTCTAGGTAAAGATCTTATACCCCTAGGCTTAAGATAGGCTCTAGGGCTACTTAAGGCTTTTAGAGTAGTATTATATAACTAGGGCGGTAGTACGCGTATACCTTATCTAAGTCCGCGTATACCTCTTCTAAGTCTATATATACCTAGACTGACCGCGTCGAGTCAGTACTTTGAACTCGAGTCGGGTACCCGACTCGAGTCTTGGCGATTCGATACTAAAATCTGGTACCGAGTACCTCGAGTCGGTACCTTAGTAGGTACTGAGTACCTCGAGTTAGTACCTAGGTAGGTACCGAGTATTAGTACTAAAGTATTAACTCGAATCGCTAAGATATTTTTCTCTAGTAATATTTCTATTTTTAGTAGTATTTCTTCCTATAGTTTAAAATTTTTTCTTCTATTATTATTATTATTATTACCTAGGGAATTCTTAAAAGTAAATAAGGTAATATAAAAAGGTAATATATATCCCTAGGAAAACTACGACTATAATATTAGTAATATTTTCTCTTTATAATAGTATTTACTATTATATAAAGTATTTATTACTATATTACTAAGTATTATTATTATTATTACCTAGGTAATTCTTAATAGTAAATAAAGTAATAAGAAAGATAATAGCTAGTCTTATAGAAATAATAACTATAATATTAATAATATTTTATATTTATAGTAGTATTTACTATTATATCTATAATTTACTACTATATTATTAAGTATTATTATTATTACTACCTAGCCTAACCTAGGTAATTCTTTTAAGGTAATGTAAAAAGGTAATGCATATCCCTAGGGAACTAAAGGGGGTATTAAATTTCTAATTAAAAAAAATCTATTTTTAGTATAGGGGTAATTCCGGATTTTTTTAGTACTCCTTACTATTTTATTAGGGGCTTAGCGTCTTAGTGATACCTTGGCGATTCGAGTCGGGTTAACCCGATTCACTAAGGTATCGAGGCCTTGGTGAGTTGGTACTAATAGCTAGTACCGAGTATTTCGGTTAGTACTAAGACCCTAACCTGAGTATTTAGTTAGTACTAAATCTTAGTACTAAATCCCGACTCGACGGTTAGTCTATATATACCCTATCCTAGTACGCGTATACCTCCCCCTATTTAGCCTAGTAATTAGCTAGTAGGAGTATTTTAAATAGTTAACTAAGCTTACCTAAGTAGTATAGTAGAAGATTATCTACTCCTTAATACTTTATACTTCTACTATATTATTCTATTAGTAATAACTACTTAGTATATTATAGATAGATTATACTTATAGTATATATATTTCTATAAGGAGTCTAATAGACTACTAAACCCCTTTAAAATCTATCTATTAGTAGGAAAGTTATAGGTAATAGTATAATATAACCCGCTAGTAGCCCCTAAGCTAAATAGAGGGAGGTATACGCGTACTAGGATAGGGTATATACGTACTACTACCTTATAACTACTAGCTAAGTAAAAAAATAAATATACTAATTAGTAGATTAAAGGAAGTTATATAACTACTTACTAAGTAGAACTTTAAAAGTTTTAATATTCTATAATTAATAGGCGACTTAGATAGTATACCTTAGAGCTACTCCTAATACTACCTTAAAAGCGACTCTAGAACTAATTAATTTAGCAGATTTTTATATAAAGGTAATATATTAAGGTAGTATACTATAAGAGGTAATACTATAGTAGTTATATTATCTTAAAGTATACTTTAATATAATAGTAACTCTTAAACTATTTCTAATATAGGTATCTTAATACTATTACCTAGTACCTAGAAGCCTAATCTTAGGATATATTAATACTACTACCTAGCGCCTAAAAGCCTAATCTTAAGGTAGCTCTTAGTATCTTAAGTATCTACTATTTAACTCCTACGGCCCCTAACGCCTTAGGTATAAGTAGGGTTACCCTATTAGCCCTAGGCTAAGCTTTCTTAACCTAGAACTTAAAGCGGTTTAAAAATTATTAATATAGTATCTAATTCTTAAGATAGTTTACTAACTTAATAGTATTAATAAAGGGAGATACTATAATTATATCTCCTTTACTTATACTTATATCCTCTTACTACTTATAATTATACCTTTTTATATTAAACTACCTTTATATTATTATTATAATACCTCTTATATTATATACTTTCTAATATTTCTAGCTACTCATTATTCTTTAACTTCCTTACTTTAATTAATAGTATATAATCCTTTATAAATCTACCTTTAAATAGTTTATTAAATACCTCTCTTAAAGTTATAAATATATAGATAATAACTTTATAAAATTATATAACTATATAGTTAGAATCTAGAGGACTACTTTAAAGAAAGCCTATTATATTTAAATTACTTATTAATAACTTTAGTATTTTTAATAATTACTTGGATTTTTTTTAATATAAGTAATGAATTTTTAGTATAAAAAAATATTAGAAATTAGTTTTTTTTAAGTAGTTTATTATTAATTCTATAATTATATATAAATAAGGTTTCTATATTAATACTTTATTTAATTATAGTAGGCTTCCTCTAAGATAAGATAGATAAGAAGGAGGTAATATAAAAAGCCTAATATTTTTATACTTAAAAAAGGAAAGAGAAGGTATTAAAGAGATAGATATTAGTAGAGACTCTTTTAATATATATAGATTAATTAATTTAAAAGCTATTAAGGCTATTAAGAAATAATAAAGTATTAGAGATATAGAGGATATTTTACTATTACTTTATACTATTACTAAGTAAAATATATAAAAGTATAGTAAAATCTATATTAGAATACTATATATATTAATTCTATATAAAGGGGAATACCTTCTAGTATTTATAAGTTAAAGTAGAATAGACCCTATTTAACCTTATAACTATATCTAATTAAGTACTATATAATTAACTAGTTAATACTAGAATAAATTAGATCTAATAAATTAAATTAAAATATAAAATAACCTCTTATTACTCTAATAACCCTATTAAAATATAATTACTTAGTAGTATTCTACTATTATATAATACCTTAGAGTACTAATTTACCTCTTAAATAAAACTATTACTAATATTATTAGTTTATAATCTAGTAAGATAAATAGTACCTCTACTTATTAATATAATAGCTAGATATTATCCTTATATAGAAGAATCTTAATACTATTACCTTTAAGTAGTTATTATTATTCTAATAATAGTCTTACTAAAGATCTTTAAGGTCTCTATCTTAATTATAAATTTAGTAGCCTATTATTATATATATAGCTAGTAGTTACCCTAGCTAGCTTATAAAGAGTAGAAGCCTTTTACTAAGCTACTTTATACCTAGGAGAGGCTTTACTTCTCTAATAATTAATTATATAATTATATATTAGTCTTATAAGTAATTATAATAATAATAATAATTATTATTATTATTATTATTTATATTTATATTTATATTTATATTTATATTTATATTTTATACTCTACTATCTAGTTACTTAGAGCTAATAAAGGTAGTTTATATTTAACTTATTAAAAGAAACTATAATTTATAAAAGAAAACCTTATCCCTTACTCTACTTATTATTATACTTTTAAATCTTTAGATATTATATATTACCCTTTCTTATATTCTTTATACTATCTTATTCTCTTCTTTTATTAAAGTTACCTACCCCTTTACTCTTTAATTAAAACTTATCTACTCTTATATTACTTTAAAGAGTTATTCTTTTATTAGTATAAATTAGTTAAATATACCTTATTAAATTATTTATTTAATTACTATTTTTAACCCTTTTAAAGTTAATACTATTTAATAGAAGTTATTTAACCCTACTTTTTAAAGTATCTACCTCCTCCCCTTTATATAATTAGGGTAGAATATAAGTATATACTTAATATCTTAATACCTTTATTTATATTTATAACTAATATTATTAATTTTAAGTACCCTCCTTTTATATAAAAAGGTATATAGTCCTATTTTCTTTATATATAATTAAATACTTATAAAGCTCTTAGCCTTAAAAAGCCTTATATAAAAGTTAACTCTTATCTCTTAAACCTCCCCTTTTTATATTACTATCTTTATATAATTAAGGATATCCTTTTAATATTTTAGCTACCTTTCTTTCTACTTCTCTTTTACCTACCTTATAATCTCTTTAAAGGTAGGGTTATCCCTCTTTATTATTTCCCTACTTCTAGGGCTTTAATTTATTATTTTAATATCCCCTCCCTTTATTATTACTTAAAGGGCTCCCTTTACCTAGGACTACTTCTCTTTTATTAAAGTCTTTATAATCCTCTTCTCTCTTCCCCTCTTTCCTTTTAATTTATAATAGATCCTTATATTCCCTTCTTTAATTAATAAATAGATCCCTTATATTATTAATATTTATAAAATTAATTAATTAAAGCTTATCCTTATTAATAAGACCCTTAATTCTACCTTTAATATTTATATATTAGTTACTTTAAAGGCTTTAAATACTATCTTTAAATACTTATTTTATATAATTTCTAGTATTATAATATTTACCTTCCTTACCTTTAATATCCCTTTTAAGTTATATTATATCTCTATTATATAGGTTATTATTAATTAGATTATAATATTATATATATATCTTATCTTATTAAGTATAATACCTTATATTAAGTTAATAATAATTAATAAGACTAGCTTTTATATCTTTAACTTTAACTTTATCTTATTAATATATAAGCCTTATTTTAATTTATTATTAATATAAAGTTTAAAGACTTATATTAATATTTTAAGGTATATTATTATTACTTTAAAGTCTATTATTACTTTTATATTAAACTTTTTTAAACTCTTTAATAAGTAGACTAGCTTATATTTATAAGGGGTAAAAGTTACTTTATATATATTTACCTAATAAAAATATATTTTATATACTTTTATTAAAATCTTATAATTCTCTTTAATACTTTTATTATATATTATTAAATAAATATTATTAATAAAGCCCTTAATTTATACTTAAAATTTTATCTTTATATATTCTTTTATAAGTAGAGAGTTAAAAAATAAAATTAATAATAATAATATTAAAGATCTTTAAGAGATCCTAGTCTTTATTATTTCTATCCTATTTATTACTTAATTTAATATAATTATTATAACTCTTTTTATTAAAAAGCTTTATACCTACTTTATAATAAAGATTAGAACCCCTTTTTTCTTTAAGTTATAAAGTAACCTTTTATAAGAGATATTATTAAAGGCCCTTATAATATTTAATAATAATATACTTATTATATTAAATTTATTATAATTTTATATTATATATACTATCTTTATTATTATCTTAAAGGATATTATTATTAACCTTCCCTTTTTTATCTTTATCTATTATAAGGGTAATAGCTTATATTCTTTTATAAGGTTACCTAGCTTCTTTATAATAATTACTTTTAATACCTTCTTTAAGATATTAAATAAGGTAATTAAATAATATAATTTTAACTTTAAATAATCCTCTTTCTTTAACTTCTTTAAAATAATTATATTAACCTTCTTAATCTTTATTAAATAATATCTAACTTTTAAGTATACTTAAAATAAATATATAAAACTAAGTAATAACTCCCTTTTTATTATCTTTAAAAATTTATTTAAAATCTTATTTATTTTTAATACTTTATTTTATTTTAACTTATTAATTACTTTATAAACCTCCTCTTTAATAACTCTTATATTTATTATTAAGGGTATTTTATATTAAAACCCCTAGATATTACTTAGATCTACCTTTAAGGGTAGGAGGAAGAAGGTCCTTTAAAGGACTTCTACCTTCTTTTAAAATAACTCTACCTTAAGACCTTCTTTATCCTTTTTAAAGGTAGGGAACTTTAGGAGTTTTTAAGATAGTATACTCCTCTCTTAACCCTATTTAACTAGCTTTTAAAGCCTATTAAATATTTAAGATACTTTATATATTATCTCTTTAAAATAGAGTACCTTTACTTTCTTTAATACTCTCCTTTTAATCTTCTAGGCCTCTTATTATACCTTTAAACTCCTTTAACTTCTCTTATAATTATATTTTACCTTAAGCTTTAATACTATCTTTATAACCTTTATATAATTTAAATTTTAAAAGGATTTTACCTTTAAAGAGGGCTTCATTTATAATACCTCCTTTTTTATAATTTTTTATTAGGCTTTAAAGTATTTTAATTAAGTAGCTATCTATTTATCCCCTAGTTATTAGCTCCTCTTTTAATAATAAATATTAAAGGGTATTTATTTACCTTTTTATCTCCTTTAAGTCTATTATCTTTTATATCCTTTATAATTATAAAACTACTACCTCTACTTTAAAATTAACTTTAATATATATTAAAATATAATTAAATTAATAATAAAAGTTTAATTTAATATAATATTTTAATAGTATTTATTTAATAACTTTTATTATAAATATTAGATTAATAATATTTTCTACTTTCCTTACCCTTTAAATTATTATATCTTTTAATAGGATAAGCTTTATTCCCTTTTTTTTATAATATTTATTAATATATCTATTACTTTATAATATATATATCTACTCCTATTATTTTAATTTAAGTAATAGAGGTTAAAGTCTTTTATTAATATATATTCCTTAAGTTAACTTAACTACTCTTTTACTTTTAATAATATAAAGGGGCTATTTATTAAAATCTTAAACTTTAAATTAAAATTATATATATTATATATTTAAAGGTATATTAATACTCCTCCTTCCTTCTTTATAACTTATATCTCTAGGAAGTATAAGTCCTTTAATATAAATTTAATTCTTTATTTATTAATATTCTAGTATTTATTTATAAAGAAATATATTTTTATATCCCTTCCTACTTTATATATTAAGTAGAATACTCCTCTACTTAAATTATATATTAAACCTATCCTCTTTATATATAATAGTTTTTAAATAGCTAAGATATTTATTTATTATATCTCTTTATCTTCTAATAATAATAATAATAATATTATAATCTACTCCTTTTATATATTATATTATAATAATTCTATTATCTTTTATATCTTTATAAAGATCTTTATTAAATATCCCTTATAACTTCTACTCCCTTAATAATTAGGGCCTTTTATACTAGTTTTTTTTTTAATATCTATTAACTTATTTTTATTACTTAGAGAGTAATTAGCTTTTTTAACTTATTTTATAATATTATTATTAATAGTAATATAATTCCCCTTTCTTTTATATCCCTTTAAGAACTTATTTATATTATAACCTTATTAAGGTCTTTAAATTTTAATATAAATTTCCTCTTCTTCTTTATTACTATTATTATCTACTCCCTTTAAAGCTACTTTTAAGTATCTTATTACTTATTTCCTCTTATAAAGCCTTTATATAACTTTTTCTTATTTTCTACTATTTTTTAATAGAGCTTATTTAACTCTTTTACTTTAATTATATACCCTTACTCTTAAATTATATAACTATTCTTTTTATAATTATTATATCTCTTAACCTCCCCTTTTTTACTTTATATTCTTTTAAATTATATCTATTAATATAGATTTTATATTATATCAAATTCTTATAATATCTTATTATATATTTATATTATTAATAATTAAAGTATTATATTATAATCTTATTCCTCTCTTACTTTTTATATTTTAAGAGGTTATATCCCTTTATTAAGCCTTTTTTAATTATTTTATTTATTATCTTTAATATAAGGAGTTTTAATAATAATAAGACTCTCTCTTTCTTTACCTCTCCTTCTCTCTTCTCTTATATAACTATTTATAATTAAATTATCTTTATAATCTTTAACTTTAAAAGGTTCTTTTTATTTTATTAAATAATTACTTCTTTTACCTCCTTCTATTTTAATATATCTACTACCTTCTTTAATACTTTATATATTATAATTAAAAAGGTTTATCTTAATACCTTTATTAACTTATATACCTTCTTTACTTAATTATTATTCTCTTTTAACTCCTCTCTTACCTTTATCTTTATTATAAATAGTATTAAGTTACTTTTAATTAAGTACTTTATTGTTATAATCTTTTATATCTTTAAAAATATAATTATCTTAAACCTTTTAATTAATTATTCTTTAACAAGCGCCCTTATTATTTCTCTTTTAATTCTATCTTTAATTTAAATTATTAAAGTCCTAGCCTTTTTATTATTTATTATTCTAAATCCCTTCCTTATAATATTACTTATTATTATTATAATAAATATCCCTTTAAGGCTTATATTATCTATTTTTATACTTATTAAATTTTAATTAGCTATTTATACCTAACTCCTTTTATTCCCTTATATCTTCCCTTCTTAAGATTATTCTTTTATTATTTTCTTAAACTTATATATCTCTTTAAGTTATTAATCTACCTTTATAATAAACTCTTTTATATATTTAAGCCTTACTTTTATTATTTATCCTATTTTATATATTATTCCTCCCTTTAATATATTTTATATAATTATTATAACTTTTAAAGCCTTTATTAATATTCTCCTAATATATATTCCTTTATCTTTAAGTTCCTTCCCCCCTATTAGGCTCCCTAGCCCTTATATAGGTATCCCTCCTCTACTCCTTAGCCTATTACCTCTACTACTACTACTACTTATAATTCCTCCCCTTATATTATATCCTAATATTAGGACTTATCTTACTATATATTAAATTAAATTAAATTAAAGTTAAGTATTAATCCTCTTAAGTCTTATCTTACTTATAGATAATAATAATAATAATAATAATAATAATAATAATAATAATAATAATAATAATAATAATAATAATAATAATAATAATAATAATAATAATAATATATAAATAGAGTAATTTTAATTATAAGGTAGTAGTAGTCTACTTAAGAAGGCTTAATAGAGGGAGTATTAATAGGATTTCTACTTAGAGAATTAGTATTTATTATAATAATAAGGTTAGAAGTAGGTATATACTTAGGAGGCTAAGTATAGTGTTTTAGTAGTACTTATACTAATACTAATAATAATATAATAGCCCTTATAACTATTTTCTAGACCTTATAGTTATAAATTAATTAAGTATACTTATCTATCTAATATTACTTATAGTAGTAAAAGCTAAGTACTTTAATAAGAAGTTAAAATAATTTTAGGTAATATATATAGTAATAGTAAATATTAACTTATTAAAGGGTATTAGAAGCTACTAAGACTTTAGTACTATATAAGCTAGGATAGAATAAGTAATAGTTATAATTAGAATAGATACCTATACCTCTAGGCTTATAACCTATTAAAATATATAGTAGAATAGTTTATTAGATTACTAAGTCTAGATATATAAGAACTAAGTATAAATACTAAGAGACTACTTAGTTATATATAATTAAGTATACTAGTATTTTAGTAAGACCCTATATTTTAGTAATATATTTATAGCTAGTAGTATTAGTAGTCTAACTTAAACTAAAAATAGAAGGTATTAATCTATATAATAGGACTTTTAGTAATAGACTACCTCCTATTACTACTAAAGACGGTACTATTTATAGTAATAAGTATAAAATTAAGAGATTACTAGATAAAAGGTATTTAAGAGGAAAGACTTAATACTTAGTTAAGTAGGTTAGTTATAATAATAAGGATAATTTATAGTATAACCTAGGGGATCTATCTAAGGCTAGTAAATTAGTAAAGGTATATAAGGATAGATAGCTACTAATATTATTACTAACTATAGTTAATTAATAGGTTCTAGTAAACGTAGTTATTTACTTTTTTTTATACTAGTATATTAATATAGAATCTACTCTACTTTATATATTTTACTTAGTAATAGTAGAATAGCTTCTACCTCTCTAATACTTTATTATTCTTAATAGCCTTAATAGCTTTCTTAATTAATTAATCTATATAAATTAAAAGAGTCCCTATTAGTAGAAAATTATCTACTCCTTAATACTTTATACTTCTACTATACTATTATAATAATAATAACTACTTAGTGTATTATAAATATATTATACTAATAGTATATATATTTCTATATATAGTCTAATAGTTTAAAGGCCTTTAAAATCTATCTATTAGTAGGAAAGTTATAGGTAATAGTATAAGTAGCCTGCTATTTTAAATAGAGGGAGGTATATACGTACTAGAATAAGGTATACGCGGACTTAGATAATATATACGCGGAATACTATCCTACTTAAAGTAGGCTATAGATTTTTATAGATACTTATATAATAAGATAAGAGGTTTATACGTTAATAATTTCTAAAAACCTAGAGGAGTACCTAGGGCTAGCCCTAGGGCTATAGTTTAAGAAAGCTTATCCTAGAGTAGTACGGGTAGATATACTTCCGCCTGGGGTTATAAGGGCTGTAGGGGTAGCCTACTAAGCGCCTAGGGCCCTAAGGGGCGCGTTAAAATTAAGCTTTTAAGCGCTAAGTAATAGCATTATAGTACGCTATTATTAGGCTTCTAGGCGCTAAGGAATAGTATTAAGATACCTAGAATAGTAACGCTATTATATTATTATTACCCTTAGTTAATATAGCTACTACGCTATTAACCCCTATTACAGCCTACTCTAGTATATAACTCCTACGTAGAAATCGGCTAAATTAATTAATTCCGGGGTCGCTTTTAAGGTAGTATTAGAGGTAGCTCTAGGGTATACTACCTAAGTCCTCTATTAATTATACAATATTAAAACTTTTAAAGTTCTACTTAGTAATTAGTTATATAACTTCTTGAAATCTATAAACTAATAGATTTTAAATATATTACTTAGTTAGTAGTTATATAATACTACCCTTAGAGCCTAGAGTAGCTCTAGGGCCTTATAATACGCTGCGATAGGCCTTAGGCTAGCTCGGGGCCCCCGGAGCCAGCCCTAGGCCTGCGGGCATAAGGCTATTACTAGATTAACCGCGTTAGGTTAGTACTTTAAACTCGAGTTAAGTACCTGACTTAACTCTTAGCGAGTTAATACTAAATTCCTAGCCTAAGTATTTAAGTTAATACTAATAGTTAGTACTAAGTATTTAAGTTAATATTATAAGGTAGTACTAAGTATTAATATTAAAGTATTAATCTAACTTACTAAGACTTTAATTTTAATAAAGATATTTTACTAGACTATAATATTAGGAATACTTTATAATAATATAATAAGGTAATATAATTATTTAATAATCTTTAATAAATAGTCTATTTATCTAGTTAAATATTTTTATAATTTTATACTTGTAATCCTTCTATTTATTATTATCCTCTTTACTATTATTATACTTATTATTATTATCTTTATTACTACTACTAGTCTTATTAATATCTTTTAACTTATATTCTTTATCCTCTTTTTTATCCTCCTTAATAGTATACTTAATTTCTTTCCTATTAGTATTAACTTTAATTAAGATATTCTCCTTATCTTAATTCCTTTATATAAGGTTAGGTATAATATAATCCTTTATATTAAATATATTAGTATACTCTTATATAAACTTAATATAAGTATTTATAATATTAAGGTCTTATATATCTTTTAACTCCTTTAAATCCTTATAATATATAATCCTTTACTTAATAAATTATATAATAGGTAGATTAAATCTAGTAAATTCTAGCTTAATAATATTTATATCTTCCTTAAAAGTATTTTAAAAGTTAAGTTAATTAGAAGATAAAATTAAAGATAAATTATATATTTACCTCTTTTATAAAGTTAATTATATTCTTTATATTCTTTATATTCTTTATTTTCTTTATTTAGCTTAGCTTATTCCTTAATAGCCTCTTTATTATCTTTAAGGTATAACTCTATCTTAAAATATTCTATTATATAATATTAGCTATTTAATTAATTAATTAATTAATTATACTCTTATACTAGCTAAAGCTAATAAGGGTAGACTTTTCAGGGGGTACGCCTAGCGTACCTATCGTTCGGGGAGAAACCTAGCTAAGGGATAAAAACTCTACCTACTATCCGCAGGCTATACTATTATTCAGCTCCTTCCCTCCCCCCTTAATAGGCCTACTATCGGGGCGGTATATTAAGGGGTCGGGTCTACCGTTTATAATACTAAGGTTTTATTAACTATATTCTCTTCTCTTTAATTAAGGTAGAGCCCGTCCTCTCTATTAGTTCTCGCTAATATCTCTTTTACTAGTATAAACTAGTAGAGGGCGCCTAACCTAGTTA